>TARA_R110001583_G_scaffold182944_2_pt1 | contig 210283 bp, 213 predicted proteins | sample TARA_R110001583 | Tara Oceans TARA_R110001583 (sample SAMEA4398432) | marine metagenome | biome: Polar Biome; feature: [MES] marine water layer (ENVO:01000295) within the mesopelagic zone...; material: water (ENVO:00002006), including particulate matter (ENVO:01000060) such...
TGCAGTAGACTCAGCCACCGACCGGACGCGCAAGAACGATCAGGTTGCCGACAAAAACCTGCACGGCTTCGTCGTGCTGGTTGAACGTCGTGCCGCGCACCTTGATTATTCCCTGTTCAGGGCGCGACCGGGATTGTCGGGCCTCCAGCACCTCGGATTCGACGCGCAAAGTGTCTCCGGGGCGCACGGGGCGTGGCCACGATAATGCATCGAACCCCGACCCGATAACGCCCCCCGCAGGCCTGAAGTCGCCAGTGACCAGCAGACGCATGGTCATAGCCGCCGTATGCCAGCCGCTGGCGGCAAGCCCGCGAAAGAATGTCGCCTTCGCGGCATCCGGATCAAGATGAAAGGGCTGTGGGTCGAACTCCTCCGCAAAACGGATGATGTCAGCCTCTGTCATGGTCAGCTGATCGGACCCGAATGTCCGCCCGATCAGGAAATCTTCCAAATATAACTCTGTCATCGCGACGATTCCTTCCATCCTGTGAGGTGAAGTGCGATCGCTATGACGCCACCGTAAACCAGCATTGCAGCACCGATGGCGGCGTATACGCCCTGCACACCCAGGCTTGTCGTTTTATGGATAAGGATCGCGCCCAAGACTGCGACAATGATCCGGCTGAGGCTGCTGGCGACCGGCCAGAACATGCGGCCAGCGCCTTGGCACGCGAAATAGAGCGCCAGGCCAATCGCGAAAAAGGCATAGAACGGAGCCACGATGTGGAAATAGCTGCGCCCAGCGGCAAGCACGCCTGCATCAGTCCTGTCCAAAAATATCATAAGCCAGAGATCTGGATAAAGTGCCAGTGTCGCTCCGATACCGCCCACTATGACTGCCGCCGCCAGCGATCCTGTCCACGCCACGCGCAGCGCACGTGCACGGTTGCCGGCCCCGATATTCGCGCCGACCATGGCCGTCATGGCCGCCCCGATGCCAAAGATCACCGGGATCATCAGAAATTCCAGCCGCGCGCCCAGACCGTAACCGGCCAGCGCCGCCTCTCCGAACTGGCCGATGATGCCGACCATCATGATTGTGGTCAGTACAGTCAGCACCGTGTTGATCGCGGCCATGGACCCGACGGCCAGAATATCGCGGAACATGCCAAAATCAATGCGTCGCAGTGCGCCTGCAAAATCCAACCCGGTCCGTCCGGACAGGATGTAGCCGATGGCGATCAGCGCACCCGAGCCATAGGCCACAATCAAGCCCAGCGGCAGACCGGCCATGCCCAAGGCGGGCAGCGGACCCCAACCCATTGCGAAGGCCCCGGCAAGCGGGATCGACACCGCGGCCACGACCAGCAGCAAGACCGATGGCATCTGCATGTCGCCGGTGCCGCGGATGATGCTCAAAGAGCAATTGCACAGCCAGATCGAGATGCAACCCGGAAAGAAGACGGCGGAATAGGTCGCGGCGGCTGCGATTGCATCCTGCCCGCCCCCCAGACCGTTGAAAATCGTGCGGCCAAACACTGCCATCGAGACAGCCATCAGGCAGGCAAACCCCGCCGCGATGATCCATGCGGTGAGTGTCAGGCTTGCGGCGCGGTCGGAGCGACCGCCCCCAAGCGCCCGCGCGATGGAGGCCGAGATTGCGCCGCCGATCGCGCCTGCCGACAACATCTGTGTCATCATCACCAGCGGGAACACCAGCGCCAAACCCGCCAGCGCGGCCACGCCCAGTTGGCTCGCATAATACGCCTCAGCGATGCTTTGCGCTGATTGCACGAACATCGCGAGCACGTTCGGGGCGGCCAGTTTCGCCAGCGTCGGACCGATGGGTGCATGCAGTAGCGCCTGCGTGCGCGCGGCGCGCAGTTGATCTGCCTTGCTGATCGTCGGGACTGGGCCACGATTGACCGATGTTTGCGTCATCTGAGGCTCAACTCCACATCCTCGAGCGGCACAGGGACCGCATTAAGTTCCAAAAAGGAACCCAGTCTGTGTAAGTTCTGTTTCGGAACCTGTCAATCTCTTGTATAAGAGAGGAATGAAATGGAATGAATTGCACTCAGACGCCTGTCCCGTGGCCCGCGGCCTGTCCGTCATCGGCGACCGCTGGACGATGATGATCGTGCGGGAATGCTTTCTGGGCGTTCGCCGCTTTGACGAGATGCAGGCCCGGCTTGGCATCACCCGGCACGTGCTGGCAGATAGGCTGCGCAAACTAGAAGCAGATGGCGTACTGCATCGAGAGGCGTATCAGGATCGGCCCTTGCGTTACGAATATCGTCTCACTGCAAAGGGTAAGGCGCTTCATCCCGTATTGGTCACGCTGATCGATTGGGCCAACGTGCATGTGCCGGGTGACCAGGAGTCTTCTATCACCCTCCTGAACCGGCGAACACAGACTCCGCTCACACCCGTGCTGATTGATGTCGAAACCGGCGACGAGATTACGCACCTCAGCGTGACACCGCTCGGTTCATAGCTGGCGTCGTGCAGATGGCAGGCCGCAGTTGCGGCCGGAACAGGCCGGTCGGGGCCAATTCCGGTGCAATCGCGGGCGCCTTACTGGTCTTTGTCTGGGGCGGCGGCGGTCAGGCGGCGAAAAATAGGCTCTTCCAACGGGACACCCGTCTGCCGGTCGACCATCAGGGGGTCGACCTCTTCGCCGGTGTGACGATCAATGAGTAGAAAACTGCGTTCGTCCTTGAGAATATGCGTGTTGCCCCAAGCGTAAAGCGACAAAAATACCGGATATAAATCGCGGGCTGGCTGGGTCAGATGATATTCGTATCTGGGGGGGCGCTCGCAATATTGACGCCGCTCAAGCATGCCAGCGTCGACAAGGCTGTTCAGGCGTCTTGTCAGGGTGCTTGGCGCGATCCCTAGGCTTTGCTCGAAGTCGTCAAACACCTTCAACCCGGCGAAGGCGTCGCGAATGATCAAAAAACTCCACCCCTCGCCGATAAGCTCGAGGCTGCTGGCGATCGGGCAATTCATGTCTGCAAAGCTTTTGCGCTTCATTTCCCGCCCTCTAAAATGGCTTCTTGCCCCGTATCGAAGACTTATGCGTAAGCATCTGAAACTTCAAGGCCAAGTGGGGTCGACCATCATTCCTGTGGCTGTCGGCCCGTCAGGGATGAGACCCTGGCACAGCGATCAGAGATCACATTTCAACGCGCGTTGCGTGCACCATCTGCGGTGATGCTGCCGATATCGTTATCCCTTGGGATTTGAACGGGCGCGCTTTGGCAGGACACGGCGATCCAAGGCTTGCGAAGTTACTATCATGATGATAGTTAATTCGGCACACACAGACACAAAGCGTTATTCACGCGACGAAATGACCAAAAAGGAAACGAAAATGCTACACAGCCGACGTTCATTCCTGCGAGCCTCTGCGATGCTTGCCGCCCTGCCCCTGACCGGAAAAATGGCGTTCGCAGACATCGGTGGCGTCAATGAGAAGATCGACCTTCTGCTTCAGAACGCCGTTGCTGCAGGAGACATACCCGGTGCGGCCGTCGCGCTCACCAACGCGTCTGGCACGTATTACTCTGGCGCTTTTGGCACGAGAGACGCCGAGACCGGAGCGCCCATCGGCCCCGATACGGTGATGGCGATCGCGTCCATGACAAAGCCGATCACATCGGTCGCTGTCATGCAGCTGGTCGAACGCGGCGCGCTGGACCTTGATGAGCCGGTTTCGAACGTGCTGCCAGAATTGGCATCCATTCAGGTTCTGGCGGGCTACGATGCGTCGGGCAAAGCCATCCTGCGCGATCCCGCAACGCCGCCAACGCTGCGTCAGCTTCTGACCCACACCTCCGGTTTCACCTATCCGATGTGGAACGCCGACCTTGGCCGCTACTATCAGACCTACAACGTTCCCTCCATCTTGGTCGGCACGCGCGATGCCTTCAAGGTGCCGCTTTCGTTCGATCCGGGAACACAGTGGGAATATGGCATCGGGATCGACTGGGCCGGACTCGTGGTCGAGGCCGTCACCGGCGTGCGGCTTGGAGACTACTTGAAAGAGCATGTGACCGGCCCGCTGGGTATGACAAGCACGGATTTCAAGGTCAGCGAAAACATGGCACGGCGCCTGTCAAAAATCTATGCGCGCGACGCGGACGGCAATCTGGTCGCGGCGCCCATCGGATCCCCGGATGCGCAGGCCATAGACGCCGGCGGGTCGGGCCTGCATTCAACGCTCAACGACTACCTGAAATTTGTCAGGATGATCCTGAACAAGGGGTCGCTTGACGGGCAACGCATTCTGGCGCCCGAGACAATCGCCCTGATGTCGCAAAACAACATCGGCGATCTGAGGGTAAAAGAACTGAAGACGGTGATGCCGCCCATGACGCGCGATGCAGAATTTTACCCCGGTGTTCCCAAGACCTGGGGGCTTGGGTTCATGATCACCGAAGCGCAGGCACCGACGGGGCGCACGGCGGGAAGCCTGTCTTGGTCGGGGCTTTTCAATACCTATTTCTGGATTGATCCGGCCCGGGACGTTGCCGGCGTTATGATGATGCAAATTATGCCCTTTGTGGATGAAAGGGCATTGCAGACTTACTACGATTTCGAAACAGCTGCCTATGCGTCTCTCTGATGCCTGTGCTCAAGATTGGAGTATGCCCTCAACGATATGGGCCTTGCACTTGGTCAAACCATTGAAGCCCTCGTGGTTGGGCTTTCCTGAGACGCAATAGTACTGAAAGGAATCTCTGAACGACATTGCTTGAACAGACGTGGCCACTGAGCTTTTTCGCAGTTCTGAAAAAGCGGTCATTCGCTGCGGCGCACAGAAACCAGTATGACGAGCTCAAAGCCGACATTTGCCGCACTCTGCTCCAACGTCCGCATTGTCAGCTCGCGTGCACGAAGATGTCGATAGGCCTTGAACATCCCTGTCGGTTTTCCCTGCACATGGATGATCAAATTGGTGTCGACCAGCACTTCACCATTTTGCTCTTAATCGTGCAGGACATTCTTATGGACCCAAAGCGTCTGTGCACACTCGGCCCTTCCAACTTGGCTTGATCGCATTGCCGACATGGCATGCGTCAGCCTTGGTAAAGCTCTCAGAGCTTGGAGACTTTCGGGCAAGAGGCCGAACAAATCCATGTGACGCTTGGTTTTCCAAAACACGAAAAGGAACTGCGCAGTGAGAAATCGCTTCGCAGTTTTTTACATCCGGCCTCTAGGCTTGCAAAAACACCATGCCAAAATTGGACAGAGAAAGCATTAATCGGAAACTCAAAGGTTTTCCTGCATAACGCAAAGACAATCTAAAAGTGGGGCACGCGGGCCACAAAACATAACCCAAACCACTGAAATATATCAAAATTTATGGATTAAATGGCGGAGGAGGTGGGATTCGAACCCACGGTACGCTTTCACGCACGCCGGTTTTCAAGACCGGTGCATTCGACCACTCTGCCACTCCTCCTAGAGCCGTAAAGCGGGTTCGGACAGGATTAGCCTCCCTGTTTTGATTCTAAAACCCATCACTTTCATTTCTTGGCCTTTCCTCTGCCGATTTTCGCCCAACACCGCACGCGGGGCTTTCCTGTTTGGGGCTCTGAGGTTAGACTGCCGACAATCTATATGCGCCCCTGCCCCATTCGGCATGGGCTTGGCATTGGACCAGAGCAGAGCAGAGCAAATAAGACCCGTGCCGGAACAGGCACGCATAAGGGATCACGGGGCAACAACATGGGCAATATCATGGGCCATTCCATGCACGCAGAGGCCGGGCAAACCGCACAGGCCAACCGCTACATCACATCCAAAGGCCGTTTCTCACGTAAATTGCGTCTGGCGCTGCTGGTGTCTACCACCCTTGCCCTCACGGCGTGTCAGGACGGGCAAAGCTTTTTCGACAGTTTGAAAGCCCCCGCCACGGGGTCGACGCCCGCTTCGACCTCGACCAAATTGGTCGAACGCGACGTTGAAGCGCCCGATGTGTTTCAGGTCACCGACAAAGGCCTTTGGGACGGGCGTCCGTCGCTTGGCGGGGTTTGGGTGGCACACTCCAAGGTCACGGACCCCGAACGCGTGATCATCCGCAACACCCAAAACGGCAAATTCGTCATCGGCGCGTTGTTCAAACGCGAAGCCACCTCCCCCGGCCCCGGCGTTCAGGTCTCGTCGGATGCGGCCGATGCGCTTGGCATGTTGGCGGGATCTCCGGCCGAGTTGAACATCACTGCGCTGCGTCGCGAAGAAGTGGCCCCAGAGCCCGAAACCGTTGCGACCATTGCCGAAACAGAAACCATCGCCGCCGCGCCTTTGGATGATCCGATCGCCGATGTTGCCGCCACTTTGGACGCCATTGATGCGCCCGCCGCAGCCGCTCCCGTGGCCGCCGCAAAACCGCCTGTCGCCAAACCCGCCGCCGCCAAGGCCACACCCTCGACGATGGACAAAGCCTATTTGCAGATCGGGATTTTCTCGGTCGAAGCCAATGCCGAACGCACCGTGCAAATGCTCGCCTCACAGGGGCTGGTTGCAACCGTCAAACCCGGTAGTTCCAACGGAAAATCCTTCTGGCGCGTGGTGGTCGGCCCGGCGTCTTCCGCCTCCGAACGCAAAACTCTTCTCGAAAAAGTGAAAAAAGCGGGCTTCACGGATGCCTATGCTGTGACCCATTAAGGGCCTATTCTGAGACCGTCGGGGCCGCGCAACGTGGCCCCCTGCCCGACAGCTCTGGCCACAAGACCAAGGATTGATACCTCTCCATGTTTCTCACCGTGCCTCACACCACGTTTCGCCGCACGTTTCGTCGCTTTGCCCAAAGCCTCGTTGTCTGCCTCACCCTGACCGGTGTCGCCACTCCCGTCGCCGCCTTTGAAACGCGGGCGGGGGCAGCGTGGGTCTATGATTTGACCAGCGCAACGCTGTTGATGGACAAAAACTCCCAAACGCCCCTGCCGCCCGCCTCGATGTCAAAACTGATGACGCTGAACATGTTGTTTGAGGCTTTGCGCGATGGTCGGGTGACGCTGGACACCCAGTTTTCGGTCTCGACCCGGGCCAAAAACATGGGCGGATCGACTATGTTTCTCAACGAAACAGACCGCCCCACCGTCGAGCAGTTGATCCAGGGTATTATCGTGCTGTCGGGCAATGACGCCTGTGTGGTGGTGGCCGAGGGGCTTGGCGGCACCGAAGACAATTTTGCGCGTCTGATGAATGACCGCGCCAAGGCACTTGGCATGACCAATTCGACCTTTGCCAATGCCTCCGGCTGGCCCAACCCGGCTCAACGCATGTCGATGCAGGATCTGGGCACTTTGGCGATCCGTTTGATCACTGAATTCCCGGAATATTATGGCTATTTCGGCCAATTAGAATTCCCCTACGACAACCGTGCGCCACAGAACCGGCACAACCGCAATCCGCTTTTGAAACTTGGGATTGGCGCAGACGGGTTGAAAACCGGCCACACCGAAGAAGCCGGGTACGGTCTTGTTGGCTCCGCCACCCAAGGCACACGGCGGGTTGTGTTTGTCCTCTCCGGTCTCGATTCCACGGCGGATCGGGCGCAAGAATCTGAGCGCGTCGTCAACTGGGCCTTCCGCCAATTTGCCGAAAAGCCGATCGCAGAAAAGGGTCATGAATTTGCCAAGGCGCAGGTCTGGATGGGCGATGACACCGAGGTCGGTTTGGTCGCAGGCGAAGACATCTCCGTGCTTATGCCCGGCTCCGAGCTTGAGGACGGCAGTGCAAAGGTGGTCTACACGGGCCCGTTTGAAGCTCCGATCACCCAAGGCGACGTTTTGGCCGAACTGGTGATCGCGCGCCAAGACCTTCCCGAGGCGCGCATTCCCCTGATCGCAGACCGCTCCATTGCGCGTGGCGGATTGGTCCCGCGCTTGCGTACCGCCTTTGTGGTGCTTAAGGACAAGTTGGAGGGACAAACGGGATTGGCCGTGTCCGAATAGACGAACCAACACCGACAGGAGCGCCATGTTCATCAGTTTCGAGGGCATCGACGGGTCCGGCAAGTCCACCCAAGCCCGGCTTTTGGCCGACACTCTGCGCGTGGCGGGCTTTGACGTGATCCACACCCGCGAACCGGGCGGCTCCAAAGGCGCCGAAGAAATCCGCGCGCTGGTGCTCGAAGGCGACCCGGATCGCTGGTCGGCGGAGACCGAGATTTTGCTCTTCACCGCCGCGCGTCGCGATCACATGGAAAAGACCATCCTCCCCGCCCTGAACGCCGGACAGGTGGTGGTCTGTGACCGCTTTGCCGATTCAACCCGTGTGTTCCAAGGCGTCACGCGCGGCGATCTTCAGGACAAGGTCAACCGTTTGCATGACGAGATGATCGGGATCGAACCGGACATGACCCTGTTGTTCGATATGGACCCCGCCATTGGATTGGCCCGCGCCAAAGGCCGCCAAACCGTCGAAGAGCGGTTTGAAGATTTCGGTCAAGGGTTTCAGGAAAAATGCCGCGCCGCGTTTTTGGCGCTGGCACAGGCCTATCCACGGTTCACCGTGATCGACGCCGGACGCGACATTGACGTGGTGGCGCGCGAGGTGGCCGATCTGGTCACCGCTCGCCTTGTGCAGACGACACAAAAGGCCCAGCCATGAGAGCCCCCGTTGGCGAGATCGAAGAACTGCCCGAGGCCGATTGCGCCCCCGGAGCGCCGCATCCGCGCAAAACCACGGCGCTGTTTGGTCAAGCCCATGCCGAGGCCGATTTCCTTGAGGCTTTCACCTCGCATCGCCTGCATCACGCTTGGCTGATCACCGGCCCGCGCGGCGTCGGCAAGGCCACTTTGGCCTGGCGTATCGCCCGATTTTTGCTGTCGCAGCCGGTTGAGGGCCAAGACGGGCATACCGGAGAGGGTGCGGGGCTTTTTGGCGAAGCGCCGCCTGCGCCCCCCCAGCTCGACATCGGCCATGACAGTCCGATTTATCGCCGCTCAGCGCAATTGGCCGAACCGCGTCTGTGCCTGATCCGGCGCATGTGGGATGAGAAGAAGAACAAATTTGGCGCTGGGATTTCCGTCGATGAAGTCCGCAAGCTCAATGGGTTTTTCCAAATGTCGGCGGCCGATGGCGGGCGTCGTGTGGTGATTGTCGACAGCGCCGATGAGATGAACGTCTCCGCCGCCAACGCCCTGCTCAAAACCTTGGAGGAGCCGCCGAAACACTCCACACTGTTGCTGATTTCGCATCAACCGACCCGACTTTTACCAACCATCCGTTCGCGCTGTCGCGAATTGCGCCTTGGCCCGCTTTCGCCCACAGATTTGGCCCGCGCTCTTGACGCGGCGGGCTTTGATGCCGCAGAGCAGTCAAACGCATTGGCTGAGCTGTCAGCCGGATCAGTTGGGGAGGCGCTGCGCTTGACGAATTTGGACGGATTGTCCGCCTATCGCGATGTGGTGGCGCTGTTTGCCACCCTGCCCCAGTTGGATCGTGGCCGGGCATTGAAATTGGCCGAAGCCTGTGTCGGTCCGGCCAATGTGGACCGCTATGAGTTGACCCTTGGGTTGATGGATCGGTTTTTGACCCGCTTAGCGCGCACTGGGGCCGGGCGTCCGCCAATTGTCGAGGCCGCCCCCGGAGAGGCCGATGTGATGCGTCGCTTGGCCCCCGATGGCTTGGCCGCGCGTGATTGGGCGGTATTGCAGCAAGAGCTTTCGGCGCGAGCGGCCCATGCCAAGGCCGTCAACCTTGACCCCGCCGCCTTGATCCTAGATATGGTATTTAAGATCAATGACACGGCCACCCGGATCGCTGGATAAGGCGGTTGCGCGGGGTGCGGCCAGACAGATTTAGAGCAGCCCCATGACCACGCCTCCCCTCATCACTGACAGCCATTGCCATATTGATTTTCCAGACTTTTCCGAGGAATTGCCCGACGTGATCGCGCGCGCGATCGACGCAGGCGTGCACCGGATGGTGACGATTTGCACCAAGTTAAAAAACGTCGAGCAAGTCAAAGCCATCTCAGAGGCCTATGCGCCGGTGTTTTGGGCGGCGGGCACCCATCCGATGTCTGTGGCCGAAGAACCGATGGTCACGGTCGAGGAGTTGGTGACACTGGCGCAGCACCCGAAATTTGTCGCCATTGGTGAAACCGGTCTTGATTACCATTACACCGCCGAGAGCGCCGAGGTGCAAAAGCACAGTCTGCGCCTGCATATCGAGGCGGCGCGTCAGACCCAATTGCCGCTGATCATCCATGCGCGTGGCGCGGATGAGGACATGGCGCAGCTCTTGACCGAAGAATACAAAATCGGCGCCTACCCTTGTGTCATGCATTGTTTTTCCTCCTCGCGCGCTTTGGCCGAGGCCGCGCTTGCGTTGAACTGTTACCTGTCGATGTCGGGGATCACGGCGTTTCCGAAATCCGGCGAGCTGCGCGATATTTTCCGTGACGTGCCAAAAGACCGGATTTTGGTCGAAACCGACAGCCCCTATCTGGCCCCGCCGCCGCATCGCGGACGCCGCAATGAACCGGCCTACACGGCCAAAACCGCGGCCATCGCCGCCGAAACCTTTGGCATGGGCTACGCCGAGTTTGCCGCCCTCACCGAGGCCAATTTCGAACGGCTGTTCACCAAGGCTGTGCTCACCGAGAGTCCGCAATGAGCGCGCGTTTCACCATTTTGGGCTGTGGCTCTTCGGGGGGCGTGCCGCGCATTGGTGGGATTTGGGGCGACTGCGATCCAAACAACCCTAAAAACCGCCGGATGCGCTGTTCGGCCTTGGTTGAGCGCGACGGCCCCGGCGGCACCACCACCGTATTGATCGACACCTCGCCCGATATGCGCGAACAGTTGTTGATGGCGGGCACGACGCGGCTCGATGGGGTGATTTACACCCATCCCCATGCCGATCACGTCCATGGTCTCGACGACCTGCGCCAGATTGTGTTCAACATGCGTGAGCGGGTCAAAGTCTGGGCCGACAGCGAGACGGAAAACGATCTGATTTCGCGCTTTGGCTATGCCTTTGTGCAACCTGAGGGCTCGAATTATCCGCCGATTTTGGACCTGCATGCCATTCGTGGCCCAGTGACCGTTGAGGGGCCCGGCGGGCCGATCACCTTTACCCCGATCCCGGTCAATCATGGCCAGATCAACGCCCTTGGCTTTCGCATCGGTGATCTGGCCTATATCCCGGATGTGCTTGCAATCCACGAGGCCAGTTGGCCGCTTTTGGACGGGCTTGATACCTTTGTGATCGACGCGCTGCGCTATAAACCACACCCGTCTCATGCCCATTTGGCGCTGACATTGGACTGGATCGACCGCCTTGCCCCGCGCCGCTCGGTGTTGACCAATATGCATGTCGATATTGACCATGATACGGTCGACGCCGAGACCCCCGATCACATCGCCCCGGCTCATGACGGCATGGTTTTGCCAATCGCGGGCCTGATCTGACATGCAGGCGCTGATCGACGTCATCCTGCCCGTGTTCATCGTCATTGGCTTTGGCTATGTGGCGGCATGGCGACGCTGGGTGGCGGATGCGACCATCGACGGGGTGATGAAATTCGCTCAAAACTTTGCCGTGCCGACGCTGTTGTTCGCGGGCATTGCCCGGATTGATTTGGCCCAAAATTTTCACCCACCGATCCTGATTTCCTTTTACGCGGGCGCGTTTTCGGGCGGGATGTTCGGCTTTTTGGGGGCGCGCTACCTGTTCAAACGCGACTTGACCGACAGTGTCGCCATCGGATTTATCGGCCTGTTTTCCAATTCGCTGTTGCTTGGCATCCCGATCACCGAGCGCGCCTATGGTGCGGATGCGCTGAGTTGGAATTTCGCGATCATTTCGATCCACGCCCCGTTGCTCTATGCGATTGGCATCACCGCGATGGAGCTGGCACGCACGGCGGGTCAGGGTCTATCTGCGGTGCGGTTGATCCGGCAAATCGGCACGGCGATCCTGCGCAATCCTTTGGTTTTGGGCATTTTGGCCGGGTGGATCGTCAATGTCGGCGGCATCCGCTTGCCACAACCGATCTGGGATGCGGTGTTTATGATGAACAAAGCAGCGATCCCGGCGGCGCTGTTTGGGCTGGGTGGTGTGTTGCTACGCTATCGGCCCGAAGGTGACATGCGCATCATCGCTTGGGCGGTGTTCGCCTCTCTCATCCTGCACCCGGCTGTGACCTATGGCTTGGCGCATTTTGGCTTTGGTCTTGCGACCCCGCCCCTGCGCTCCGCCACGATCACCGCCGCCATGGCACCCGGCGTCAATGCCTATCTGTTTGCCAATATGTATGGGGTGGCAAAACGTGTGGCCGCCTCATCCGTGTTGATTGCCACGGCCCTGTCGATTGTCACCATCTGGTGTTGGCTGGCGATCCTACCATAGTGACGCAGGTCTGCCCCGCTCAAATAAGGATGTGCGGGCGGGCCATAAAGCTGTGTCGTCACGGGGTCAACGCCATGCACAGCGGTGCGCAAAATCGCTTCGAGCGCGGGGAAAAGGTCGAACAGTTCGGCCTTTGCCACGCGGTCAAATCCCGACAACGCAAAACGTCCGGGATAGAGGCTTTCCGAGAGCGCCCCATTGGCGCGGATCACCGCATGACGCGGCAGCAACAGGTGGTGATAGCAGACCTCCCGTTTGCCCCGCGCCACGCGAACCCCCGCCTGTGTGGTCAAAAGATGCTTGGCACGCGCAAAAACCCGGTGTCTGCCCGCATCCGGGCCGAACCGGAGGTCAGGCACGTAGATCCCATGTTGCGGCGACACCAAAAGATCGCCCCGGTTGCCAAACGTGCCATCGCGGATCAACACCGGCAACAGTTCGGGATGTTCGGCCAAAATATCGCGCCCCAAATGGCGCACCCCATGCCACAACAGCGGTTGCGGCCCGGCATCAAGCGTTGAAATCAGATCGCCTGTGCGCAGATCTTCGACAGGCACCTCGCCCGAAGGTGTCATGATCCGGGTGCCTGAAACATAACAGGGAATGCCGATGGAATAGAGTTCCGGCGCGGTATCGACCTGTGTGGGGGCAACGCCCCATAGGATGACGCTTTCGCCATTTGGAAAGGTCAAAACCGCATCGCCTGCGCCATTGTCACTGACCACCACGTCCCATGCGTTGACCGGATTGCCCTCAGCATCGGTCAGAGCAGAGACATCAAACTGATCGTTGGTGATACCGTTTAGATCGCTATCCCCCATGTCAAAATCGGTGATCGTGTCGATACCGGAGCCGTCTTGAAAGACAAAGACATCCTCCTCGGACCCACCCGAGAGCAAATCGTCCCCGGCACCGCCGTCGATGATGTCATAGCCTTCGCCACCGTAAATACTATCGGCGCCATCGCCGCCATATAGCTCGTCATGACCGGTTTCACCGAAAATTTGGTCATCACCGGTGCCGCCATAAATCTCATCATGGCCGCCACCGCCGTAGAGGATGTCATTGCCACCTTCGCCATAGAGCGTGTCATCGTAAACGTATTCGGTCCCGCTGACGTCATCAATAAGATCATTGCCCTCGCCGCCATACACCGTGTCGCCGTCAGACTGGGTCGCGCCGCCCGTTCCGTAGTAAATCGTATCATTGCCATCGCCGCCATAGACGGTATCGTCGCCACCGCCGGAGTAGACGGTGTCATCTCCGCCCCCCGCTTCGATTTGATCGGAATACGCCCCCCCATCATAGGTTTGCCCCGTTGCGGCGTCATACGGGGACCAAGGCATATCATTGTAATATGGGGCTGTTCCCGAACTGGTATCGACATTGTCCACGGCGGACACCATGTAAGTGACACCGGGGACAATGGCCGGGTTGGTGAGGATCGCTTGCTCGCCACCACCAATCTCAACCACATAGACATAAACAATATTGCCCTCGCCATCGGAGAGGGTGATGCGATCTTCGAGGTAAATCCGACCGTTGGCTAAGGTATTGCCAGACGAATCGGTAATGGTCCCCAATTGGTTGCTGTCACTGCCAACCTCATCAAAATTGGCGTCACCGTGAAAGATGCCCTCATCATCAGTGACGTTGACCTGAAGATAATCAGACGCCGCATCCCAAGTGGGCGCAAGTTGAACGACATCGCCCGGTGCCACCGTTGCGGAGCCCGTTGACGAATAGAAATCACTAAGGGCATATCCCCGAAGAGTGTAGGTCGACATGTTTCCCCCAAAAAGCCGCTTTAAGCCCACCACAGCGGGATTAACGCTAAAAAATCGGTGCTGATAAAAGGTGAATCCGCGCCGACAACCTTGTTAAAATTTGATTTTATTATTGCCAAACGGCGTGGGATTGTGGCGGCAATCAAGGGCCTGTGACAGCCGCAACCGCCTGACACGCAGACGCATAAGCATTCAAATTTCACATGAATTGCCCAAACTGGCCCCAATCCCGCCTCAAACCAGCGTCAGAGCATTAACCAAGACCCGCAAAGGCGTGCTGAAAGGCATGCGCGTTGCGGGCGTTAGATTTTGACCTCGTATCGAGTGGACTCCCATGGCCGTCTATGACCTGAATTTTTATACGATCAATCCAACGAGCTTTATGTCGACCTCGACCGGATCGACATTTACCTATGCAGGCCCCAGCGTGGCCGCAGGTTCGGCGTTGATCAACGACACAGGCACAGGCGTCAATCAAACGGCGCTGACCGATGATAATGCCGGGGAAAACGGCACGACCGGCACCGTGACCGTGGGGGCGAACACCTCAACTGGGTCAAACGTCGACGCCGAAGCCGTCTGGACCGTCAAGGATCTGACCACGGGCGAGGTGTTTCAAATCGTCTCCCTTGATGTCGAAAATGGGGCTGCGGCGGGCACATATACCCTGTCTGAATCGCCTCTGATCCCAGGACATACCTATCAGGTCGTCTCCTATGACTCCCTGCCCGATGCCACGGATTCAACCCCGGATCAGGTGTTCAGCTATGCCGATTACACCGATGGGATCATCGAAGGCACCGCAGGCGACGACACGATCAACAGCACCACCACTCAAGATCCCCAAGGCGAAATGGTGGATCAAGGCATCGCGGTCGAAAGCACGCTCAGCTGGGAAACCCTCGGATCAGACGGAAGCTCGATTGCGGGCGGCCTCTCGACCGACATCAACGGCGTGCACGTTGATGTCAGCTATACCGACTTGGGCCCAGGTCAGTCCGCCACGATCTCGAACGAAACGCTTTATACCGAGAACGGCGATTTTGATCCCGACAGTTCGGTGCAATTGCTCGGCGACAACAGCTCAGGCGGCGGCTCTGACACCTCAAGCCTGACCTTGGACTTCTCCTCCGAGACCGGGACAATGGCCGATGAGGTGCAAAACGTCTCCTTTCGGATCAGCGATCTCGACGTTTACAGCTTCACCGACACCGTCACCATCACAGCGGTTGATGCCGACGGCAATCCCGTTGAGGTCACGATCACATCCGAAGGCGCAGTCTCCGTTTCGGGCGACACGGCCACCGGGACCGCAGATGCCACCGGGATCACCGCCGGAAGCGCAAACGGTGCGATCTTGGTCGAAATCGCGGGCCCTGTCTCCTCCGTCACCATCACCTATGGCAATGCAGACACCGGATATCAGGGCGTCAACATCTCTGACGTCACCTTTGATGCGATCTATGCCGATTATGACGATGTGATCGACGCGGGCGACGGCAATGATACGATTGACTCAGGTCTTGGCGATGACACGGTCTACGCAGGCACCGGCAACGACACGGTTGTGGCAGGCGATGGCAATGACACGGTTTACGGCGGCACCGGCAATGACGTCCTTGATGGCGGTGACGGCAATGACACGCTCTATGGCGAAGACGGCAATGACACGCTGATCGGCGGGGCTGGCGACGACACGATGGACGGCGGCACAGGTGATGACACATTCATCGGTGGCGCAGGCAGCGACAGTATGAGTGGTGGCTCCGGTCAGGACACCGTTGATTATTCCGACTCCAGCGCGGGGGTGAGCGTCAACCTGGCAACCGGCACCTACTCCGGCGGCGATGCAACAGGTGACACGGGCTCCGGCATTGATGGCATCATCGGCTCAGATTACGACGACACTTTGATTGGTTTTGATGGCGAAAGCACCGATGGTGCCAACAGCTATACCAACGTCTTTTATGGCGGCGCGGGCAATGATTACCTCGATGGTGCCGGCGGCGACGACGAACTTTATGGCGGCACGGGCAATGACACGATCATTGGCGGCGCTGGGGCCGACCTGATTGATGGCGGCGACGGCGATGATACGATCTACGCCGGTGGCGGCGACACGATCACCGGCGGCGAAGGCAATGACACGATCATCATCGACCCGTCGCAATTGGACGGCAATGCGATCAATATCGTTGGCTCTGAAGACGGCGACAGCGGTGCGGGCGATGTTTTGGATCTGTCTCAGCTGGGGTCCAACTTTGTGCACGGCTCAATTGTCTATGATGCGGCCGATCCCGAAAGCGGCTCTCTGACCTTGGTCGATGGCACTGTCATCAACTTCTCCAACATTGAAACCGTGATTTGTTTTGGCAAAGGCACCCGCGTGGCCACGCCTTACGGCCCGCGTCGGGTCGAAGACCTGAAGCTCGGAGACATGGTGCTGACGCTTGATCATGGTCCGCAACCGCTGCGCTGGATTGGCGCGCGCAACGTCCCCGCCTTGGGCCGGTTTGCCCCGATCGAGATTGCGAAAGGCGCTTTGGGCAATTCCGACACTCTGATTGTCTCGCCACAGCACCGGATGCTGCTGAAAGGTTGGCAAGCCGAGATGCATTTTGGCACGTCCGAAGTCTTTGCTGCCGCCAAACACCTGATCAATGACAACACGATCCGGCCCCGTGTCGGCGGCTTTGTGACCTATTACCACCTGATGTTTGACGCCCATGAGGTGATCTTTGCCGAAGGAGCAGCTTCCGAGAGTTTCCACGTCTCGGATTACTCGCTCACCGGCGTGGCAGATGCGGCACGCGACGAGCTGTTTGGCCTGTTCCCAGAGCTGCGCGCCCTGCCCTCAGGTCATGGCGACACCGCACGCAAATGCCTCAAAGCGCATGAGGCGGGACTTTTGGCCGCCTAGATTGAACGCCATTGATATGGAAATCTTGTGCATTCAAGCCAACAAAGTTTGAACGCGACAAACACGTCATGGGCAGCTCTTGGGGATGGTCTACACATTTTGAGGAGAATGAGTGGTGCGGGTGGAGGGACTTGAACCCCCACGCCTTGCGGCGCTAGAACCTAAATCTAGTGCGTCTACCATTTTCGCCACACCCGCGTGGCGCCACAATTAGCAAACTGCATTCCCCTATGCCAGCCACAAAACGCTGGTATCACGCAACAAATTGCAAAAAATCCTATCCGGTAACGAAAAATTGCCATATTCTGGATCATAGTACTGAGGCAGTAGTATAATAGGGCCCTGACATGACCGATAACGGCAGCGGGCACGAGAATGAGCGTAATGACGGGCGAGATCCGTCTCAGCGACTTCGCGTGCAGGACATTTTATCCAACTATGCCAATGGCTTGCCCATGGGGACTGAGGTGATGACGGCGGATGGCATCCTGCCGGTTGAATACCTTGAACCGGGCGATCGGATCATCACGCGTGGCGGAATGCGCCGGCTGCGCGACATCGACACGCTTGCGCCGAAACGATTCAAATTGGTGTTTGAGCGCGAAGAAGCGATCTATGCGGGCGGCATTTTGGTCATGAGCGAAAGCGGATTGCCCTTCGCAGCCTGATCTCCGGCCCAACTCCAAACAATAGTGACGCATTTTTAGGCGCGCCTTTTCATCTGCTGATGTCTTTTTCGGGCCTGGGTTTTGAGTATTTGAGCCAAAAAGAAAACGCTGGCCTCAAACTTAGCGTGCGCCTTCATTGCAGCAAAAATACTCATAGCCCAAGCTGACGAAACACCTTGGGCAGTTCCTCAGCCAAATCCTCCGCAATCAAACCGGGGCCAAAGCTGCGCGCGGCCTCTGTGTGGAGCCATGCGCCGGTCTCGGCGGCTTGATGCGGGGAGTGTCCACGCGCCAAAAGCCCGGTGATGATCCCGGCCAAAACATCCCCCGACCCGGCGGTGGCGAGCCAAGGGGCGGCGCGCGCATAGACGGCAGCGTTGACGGTGGCGTGGCCATCGGGAGAGGCGATCACCGTATCGGGGCCTTTGAACAAAACCACGCACCCGGCACGTTTGGCGGCCTCTCTGGTGGCGTCGACCTTGCTAAAGGCCGGGCCTTTGGTGGCGGGCGCGTCAAGTTTGGCGGCGAGGTCCGGGAACAGGCGCTTAAATTCGCCCGCATGGGGCGTGAGGACGCATCTGTCATGCAGGGCGGCAAACAGGGCTTGGTCCTGCGAGAGCGCCGTCAGCGCATCGGCATCGAGCACCATGGCGCGCTTGGCGGCCAGCACATAGGGCAAGAACGCGCCCGCCCGTTCAACGCCAAAGCCCGGCCCGACGCACAGGGCGTTGATGCGCGCGTCTTTGAGCACACGTGTCAGAATGTCCGGTGTGTCGATTTCCGTCAGCATAATGGCGGTAAGCTGCGCCGCGTTTTCAAGCAAGGCCTCATGTGGGGTGCCAAGGGTCACAAGCCCCGCCCCAACCCGCAAAGCCGCGCGCGCAGATAGACGGGCAGCACCCGTTTTGCCTGAGAGACCGGAGAGGATGAGGGCGTGGCCATGGGAGAATTTTTGACCTTCCATCTCTTTGGTCAGCCACGAGCGATGGATGGGCTCCTTTAAATTGGTGGCCTTTTCTCCCACACCATCGGGCAGACCGATATCTGCGACGACCAGTTTGCCACAGTGGGCTGGACCATCAGCCAAATAGTGCCCAACCTTGGGACGATGAAATGCCACTGTGAGATGCGCAGCCGCTGAGGCTCGCAACCAATTTTCTTCTATCGGAAACTCCCGTCCGCTGTCCGCGCATATGCCACTCGGGATATCGACAGACACAATGGCTGGTCGACCACGACTATGCCCCGGCTCAACGGCAAAGCAATCAACCATATCTTCTAGATTCCAGAACAACTCAGCCAATGGCTGTAAAGCACGTGTCAGGCCTGTCCCGAAAAGCGCATCAACAAGCAGATCACACCCCCAAGCCTTCCGCGCCTCGTAAGTTGACACCGTATCAACCTCCCCCAATTCCCCCCACCGCTCATAATTCGCCCGCGCATCGGGCGGGAGTTTTTCGGGGTCGCCATAGAGAAACACCGCCACCTCCCAACCGCGCTGTTTGAGCAGGCGAGCGATGACAAATCCGTCACCACCATTGTTGCCGGGGCCACAAAGCACGACAGCTTTATAGGCACTCAGGGCAAGCTCGGGCCACTCGTCAAAAATGGCGTCCACAACACCCTGCCCGGCCCGTTCCATCAAGGTCAGTCCAGTGACCGATCCAGAGGCGATCGCAGCCTGTTCAATGGCACGCATTTGGGCCGATGTCAGGAGTTCGGTCATCGTTTTGGCCTCCGCTCAACCGGTGCGGCCACGCCAGAAGGCGCGGCGGGAATGGCGCGCATTTGGGCACTGCTCAGAAGTTCCGCCATCATTTTCCTCAAAAGTTTTATTTATGCACATTTTAAAATCGCATCGCACAAATTATAAGCACGGCCATGCGAATCCTGTGGGACTTTCTCGCTTAGTCCAGCCTACCCGATTGTGGCGGCAGATGAGAAATGGTCTGACAGTCAGCGAACCAAGTTTAGGGAGTCGAAGGTCGATGAAAAAGATCGAAGCGATCATCAAGCCCTTCAAGCTCGACGAAGTGAAAGAGGCGCTACAAGATATTGGCGTTCAGGGTCTTTCGGTCGTCGAGGTGAAGGGCTTCGGGCGCCAAAAGGGCCACACAGAGCTGTACCGTGGTGCAGAATACGTCGTGGACTTTTTGCCGAAGGTGAAAATCGAAGTTGTGCTGGCCGCCGATCAGGTCGACAGCGCGATTGAGGCGATTATTGCGGCGGCCAAAACCGACAAGATCGGCGACGGTAAGATTTTCGTCTCTCCGATCGAACAAGCCATTCGTATCCGCACCGGCGAGTCTGGCCAAGACGCGCTGTAAGGGGGGCATGGGGCGGAGTAAGCCGCCCTCATGTCAATTTATGTTTTTCTAACTCAGAGGGAAAAGGTCACAATGAGCATCCAAGACGTTCTCCAGACCATCAAAGACGAAGACGTTCAGTACGTCGACGTGCGGTTCACCGATCCGCGCGGCAAGCTGCAGCACGTCACACTGCGCTACACCGAAGTCGATGAAGGCTTTTTTGAAGACGGGTTTATGTTCGACGGGTCGTCGATCGCCGGTTGGAAATCCATCGACAAATCCGACATGAAACTGATCCCGGACCCGGACTCGGTTTACATCGACCCGTTCTATGCGGAAAAAACCATGTGCGTGCATTGCTCCGTCGTCGAGCCCGACACCGGCGAGGCCTACGATCGCGACCCGCGCGGCACAGCACAAAAAGCCGAAGCTTACCTGAAGTCTTCGGGCATCGGTGACGCGGCTTATATGGGCCCGGAAGCTGAATTCTTCCTGTTCGATGACGTGCGCTTCTCCGTGTCGATGAACAAAGTGTCCTACCAAATCGACGCGCTCGACGGTGCGTGGAACTCTGACACCGAGTATGAAATGGGCAACACCGGCCACCGTCCGGGCATCAAGGGCGGCTATTTCCCGGTCAACCCGATTGATGACGCTCAAGACATTCGCGGCGAAATGCTGACCACAATGGCCAACATGGGCATGAAAGTGGACAAGCACCACCACGAGGTGGCGTCTTGCCAGCACGAGCTTGGTCTGATCTTCGGAACGCTGACCACGCAAGCCGACGAGATCCAGAAATACAAATACGTCGTGCACAACGTTGCCCATGCTTATGGCAAATCCGCGACCTTCATGCCGAAACCGATGTCTGGCGACAACGGCACCGGGATGCACGTCAACATGTCGATCTGGAAAGACGGTAAGCCGTTGTTTGCAGGCGACAAATACGCTGACTTGTCGCAAGAGGCGCTGTATTTCATCGGCGGCATCTTGAAGCACGCCAAAGCGTTGAACGCGATCACCAACCCGTCCACCAACTCCTACAAACGCTTGATCCCGGGCTTCGAAGCTCCGGTTCTGCGGGCCTACTCCGCATCCAACCGCTCGGGCTGTGTGCGTATTCCGTGGTCGGAATCCCCCAAAGCCAAACGCGTCGAGGCCCGTTTCCCCGACCCGTCCGCCAACCCGTACCTGTGCTTTGCGGCCCTGTTGATGGCTGGCCTCGACGGCATCAAAAACAAAATCGATCCGGGCCCCTCGTCCGACAAAGACCTCTACGATCTGCCGCCGGAAGAATTGGCAGCGATCCCAACGGTCTGCGGCAGCTTGCGCGAAGCGCTTGAAGAGCTGGAAGCCGACATGGACTTCTTGCTGGCTGGCGACGTGTTCACCAAAGACCAACTTGAAGGCTATATGGCCCTCAAATGGGAAGAAGTGTACGCCTACGAGCACACACCGCACCCGATCGAGTACAAAATGTACTACTCCTGCTAAGCAGGCCGGTTGTACAAAGATTTGGAAAGGGCTCCTTCGGGGGCCCTTTTCTTTTGGGGGAAATCTTATAGCATAAAACTGCTATTTTATGACGAAAGCCTCACCATGAAAGCCTCACCATGAAACTGCCTTTTTGGGATCGCCTGTCTGAAAATGGCAAGCAAGCGCTTGCAATAATTGCTGTTCTTCAAGCGGCCCATTTTGTGATCACCGTCCCTCTGGGCTATATCGAGCAAAGAAAATGGGCGAAGCAATTTGAGACTGACGAACCTTGGTATCCACGAGCCTTGTTGGTGGAGAATGATATTTTCGCCGACCTGTGGAAAGCTCAGGTTATGATCGGACGGAATTACGTCTACCGCGAAGAGTGCGAAGCGGATCAAGATGGTGAATTTGAGTTTATCCATTCATGGCAAGAGCCAGTTGATTGCACGAACCTTCCCTCCTTAGAAGCATATGTTGCAGACAAATTGGCGCTGCATAAGGTGCCACAGGATCAGATTGACAGTGTACGTCTCGGCCTCCGGGTCTTAGGGGGATTGCCGTTGGAGGACACCGAGTGATCCATCTCCGCCCACATCATCTGTTGTGCCTTCTCACCTACGCGGGAAAAGGCTACTCGGCTGATTTTGTTCAAAATTACGACCGGATCGCTGCGAGATTGTCCGCCGGTGAAGAGATCGAAATCGTGGACGGACCGGATGACATTTGCGCACCGCTGTTGACCGAGGACGCACCGCATTGTCATCGGGACAGCGTGGTGGAGCGAGATGCCTTGGCCGCGCGCGATGTCGGGGCTTTATTGGGGCTTGAGATCACCCTCGGGGTGCGGCTTGTCATTGATGCCGCCCGGCTTACGCGACTGAGAACGGGGTTTGCACATGGTGAGAGCCGCTTGGCCTGCCTCGGCTGTGACTGGGCCGATCTATGTACAGATGTGGCGCAAGGTGGCTTTGCGGGCGTGCGCGTGGCGGCACAGCTTTGAACGGCGAGGCGGTGTAGCGACAACTTTCACGCCAATTTGCCAAGCCGGACGCACATTCCCCTTGAAACCGACTTCCGGCTTGGGCCTGATGAAAGGGTATTAAGGGGGGACAATCATGGTTTTAGAAATCACCAGAGTGACGAAAGTCGTCAATCACAGCAACTCATCCATCGAAATCCGTCAGTTTGAGCGCGGCGATGTGTTTACTCTGCCCAAAGGGGGCGTCGCGACTTGTGACATCCCGATCCCGTGGCACAGTTTCACCCACCCGGCGGATAAATTCATGCGGGTGTTTTTCTATGCCAGCCAGCGCTTTTATCTTTTGTGGCAACGCGATCAGCATATTTTGACCGGCGACATCACCAACGGCCATCAGACGTGGCCGAATGGCGGCGTGAATGGCCCGCGTGATCTTTATATTTATGGCAACAGTGCGCAAACCTATGGCATCCGACTGTATGATGCGGGCAAGAGCCCGCCTTTGATGTCGTTGAACCCCGTGCCCAAAAGCGGTGGTGTGAGCGGTTTTTCGACGGCAACCACCGAAGCGGATGCCCCCGAAACACCGCAGGCCGGTCTTTTGGCGGAGGCCCCCGATTATATCCGCGAGCCTGCCCCCGGCCCGGCCCCGCAGGAGGCGGACGAAGACGTATAAACACCCGCCAAAACACACCGCAAACGACACAGAAAAAGAGGCGGCGCGGCTCAGACCCGCGCCGCTTCTTTCCGATTTACGTCAAACTCTTGCCGTGATCGGACTTTAAGAATTGACCATGTTTCGCAAACCCTATCATCCGCTGGATCGTCGACATCCCAACAACTCGGCCACACCGCCGGATTTAAGCACGTCCGCTCTGCCCATTGCGTCGCGCATCGCACCGTCTGACCCCGTGCATTTGAGTGCGCATGAGGTGTTTGCACGCAAAGGCAAACGGCAAAAAATGCCGTCCCGTGCGACCCTGCCCCTTGGTCCTCAAGGGACAAAGATCAAGTCTTTTGTCGCTGCCATCAACACCGCCTACAGCATGGACAAATGGGTGCGACTTGGGGCTTTGGCGTTTTTTATGGCTGTGCTTCTCAGCAATCCGGATATGCGCCATGCCTTTTTTGAAGTCTCCCGCGCGGCGGTCACCGAGCTTGTGACGGGCGAGCCAACACATATGACTGTGCTGTCACGCTGAGCTGTATTGGTGGCCAGCCAAGGCTCACTGACTCCCCAAGGAACGCTCTACACCCCATAGATATTGCTCAATGTATAGGGCTTTATCCTCATGGATTTGCGCGTCATTTTAGCGGTTTCGCTTTCTCCTTGCTCGTCTCTTGCGGTCCTATGACGCCAGATTATGAGAGCTATAAGACCGCCAATCCCTATGGCACTGAACCGATTTTACGCCCAATATCGGCGGCATGCCGGGCGCGCGCGACATCGTCAAGGCCCAGTGCCCGTAACCGAACCTACGCGCTTTTGCGATATGTGGTCACGCTGACGTAATCCTTGCGTGGCCCCGTCACGCGCCACCGCGCCCGCCAGATCGGCCATTCAGAGAAATCATAGCGCACCTCGTAGCGATCCGGGGTGCAATCATGATCCGCCTCGGGATGGGCTTGGTTCGGGTCGAAACTGTGAAAATATCGACCATCGTCAAAGAACACCGAGATCAACGCCGCATCTGCTCGCCACATATATCGGCGGGCGGCCTCAAAGGGGGTGTCAACGCCAGGCATAGACAAAAGCCCCTGTTCGTCTTGCATAAGACCTTCTGTGTAAACGGTAAAATCGCACGTCCCCACAAGGCGTGCAGCCCCCATCCCAGAGGCAACCCGGCGGTCGTCGATGTGGCGCGAGATCGTCCAAAGACCGATGAAATCAGAAAGCTGTCGTGTCATACAAAATCTATAGCCTGGAATGATCCGGGGCGGCATCCGGCATAGGCGCCCCACGCAGGCCCTGCGCATGGCGCACCTCAGCCATATGTTCCAAATGACGCGCCACATCGCGCACCGCTTGGATATGCTCGTTGGCCCACTGGCGGCGGTGTTGGTGGACCACCGAAATCCCGCCAACAACCTGCCCTTCGACACGATAGGGCACGCCAATATAGGCCATGATCCCCATTTCCGTGACGGCCGCGCTGCCTTTGAGAAGCGGGTGGATGAGCGTGTCGTCGATGATCAATTCACAGTTCATCTCAACCACCAGGTGACCAATGGTCAGACGTGGCACGAGAAGCGTGTCAAGTGTGCGCCCCACGGGGTGGTTCGTGTTGACCAGAACTTCAAGAACGGGGGCCACTTCGCCGGCCCGAGCGCGGTAGATCACCACGCCAGAGGGCGCAATCGTGTCATGTAACTTTTGGGCATACCCCATCAGCGTTGGATCTGCGAAGTCAAACATGAATTGCGCCCGTTTGTGAATAAGATAACGTTGTATGCTTTTGCATGATGGTATCACACTCTTGCATCGCACCAAAACGATCATTGCACCAAAACGATTTGATCCCCTCGCCCGGCGCAACGCTTTGCGCATAGACTTGCTCTTGGCCCGTCAGACGCGTATGAGGCGCGCGATGCGTTTGCGTACACGAAAGGACTGCCATGATCCCCCGTTACTCCCGCAAAGAGATGGTCGACATCTGGGAACCCGCCACCAAGTTCAAAATCTGGTACGAGATCGAGGCCCACGCCTGTGACGCTCAGGCCAAGCTCGGCGTGATCCCTCAGGCAAACGCCGACGCCGTCTGGAAAGCCCGCGATGTCGAGTTCGATGTCGCGCGCATTGACGAGATCGAAGCCATCACAAAGCATGATGTCATCGCCTTTCTCACCCATCTGGCCGAACATGTCGGCTCTGATGAGGCCCGGTTCGTGCATCAGGGCATGACCTCCTCCGACGTTTTGGACACCTGCCTGAACGTCCAGCTTGTGCGCGCCGCCGACATCCTTTTGGCCGATATGGACAAATTGCTTGCGGCGCTGAAAACACGCGCGCTTGAGCACAAGATGACCGTCCGTGTTGGCCGCTCCCACGGCATCCACGCAGAACCCACCACAATGGGTCTGACCTTTGCGCGCTTTTATGCTGAGATGGACCGCAACAAGGCCCGCCTGCAATCCGCCCGTGAAGAAGTCGCCACCGGCGCCATCTCCGGCGCGGTCGGCACATTTGCCAATATCGACCCAGCCGTCGAAGAGCACGTCTGCGCGCAACTCGGTCTCAAACCCGAACCGATCTCCACTCAGGTTATTCCGCGCGACCGTCACGCCATGTTCTTTGCCACCTTGGGGGTCATCGCCTCCTCGATCGAAAACGTCGCCATCGAGATCCGCCACATGCAGCGCACCGAGGTCCTTGAGGGGGCCGAGTTTTTCTCTGCGGGGCAAAAAGGCTCCTCGGCCATGCCGCATAAGAAAAACCCGGTGTTGACCGAAAACCTCACAGGTCTTGCCCGTCTCGTCCGCATGACCGTAATCCCCGCGATGGAAAACGTGGCGCTCTGGCATGAACGCGACATTTCGCATTCCTCCGTCGAACGCGGCATTGGCCCGGATGCCACCGTGACCCTCGATTTTGCCCTCAACCGTCTGGCCGGTGTGGTCGAAAAAATGTTGATCTTCCCGGACAACATGCTCGACAATATGAACAAATTTCCGGGCCTTGTGATGAGCCAACGTGTGCTTCTGGCTTTGACGCAGGCCGGTGTGTCGCGTGAAAACGCCTATTCCATGGTGCAACGCAACGCTTTGAAAGTTTGGGAAGAGCGCCTCGATTTCCGTGATCTCCTCTTGGCGGACGAAGAGGTCGTGGCCGCCCTTGGGGTCGACGGCATCAACGAGAAATTCGACATGGATTATCACACCAAACATGTCGACACGATTTTCAAACGGGTGTTTGGCGCCTAAGCGACGCTTGAGGCTCAAAAACCTGCTGATTCTGTGATATGCTCTCCCAAAGGCCACCGCTTTTGGGAGAGTTTTATGTTGAAACGCAGTGTCACCGCCCTCGCCTGTCTCATTGCTTTGTCTGGTCCCACCTTGGCCCAAGACCGCACCTGCCCACATGAACAAAAACTGGCCTCCTGCGCGGATGGTTTCACCTGGGACAGCAAAACGGGCACCTGCGTCGAACAGGTGATGGGCTAAACTTGGTGTGATCTGGGCGTGGCTTGGGCCGCAGGTCAGCCTCAGCTCGAAATTTAGATAAAATCCTGCACATTCGGGCCTTTGATCCGGGTGTGGTAGCTTTGCGTTAAGGTTGATCGCCCAATGTAGCCCCGTACGACTGGTGAATCACCAAACACCCAAATCAAGAGGCGCACGTGGCAGGATTTCCTCAAATTTCGGATGACATGGGATCTCTGCCCGATCTCGGGTCTATGGGCGATTTTGGCGACATGGGCGGGTTTGACATGCCCTCCCCCGTCTCACGGATGCCCGCCAAACTGTCCAAACGCGCGAAAGCCGCGGTCATCGTCAAACTGCTTGCCGCCCAAGACATCAAATTGCCGCTCTCACATTTCCCAGAGGAAATGCAGGTCGAATTGGCTCATCAACTGACCGATTTGCGCTATATCGACAAGGACACGCTGGCCTCTGTCATCGAAGAATTTCTAGAAGAGCTCGAAGCCATCGGCCTGTCTTTCCCCGGCGGGCTTGAGGGCGCGCTCAATGTGCTGGATGGCACAATTTCGGCCACCACAGCCTCAAAACTGCGCAAAAACGCCGGTTTTTCTCTGACAGGCGATCCGTGGGAACGCATTTCAGATGTCGATATCTCCCGCCTGATCCCGGTGTTACAAGAGGAAAGCGTCGAAGTTGGCGCGGTGCTTTTGTCCAAGCTCAAAGTCTCGAAATCGGCGCAGCTGATGTCGATGCTACCGGGCGAGCGCGCCCGCCGCATCGCCTACGCCATTTCTCTGACCTCCTCGATCTCTCCCGCTGTGGTTCAGCGCATCGGCATTTCCATTGCCTCGCAACTGGATGCGCAGCCGCCACAAGCCTTTACCGATCACCCGCCTGAACGGGTCGGCGCGATCCTCAACTTCTCCAATTCCGCCACCCGTGACGGCGTGCTTGAGGGGTTGGACGAAACCGACAAGGCCTTTGCCGAAGAAGTGCGGCGCAATATCTTTACCTTTGCCAATATCGCCACCCGAATTGATGGCCGCGATGTCGCCAAAGTGGTGCGCGGGGTCGAACAAGACATGCTGATCAAAGCCCTCGCGGGGGCCACGGGCGAAGCGGCGGCCTCCACCGATTTCATCCTCTCCAACATGTCCAAACGCATGGCCGATGGCCTGCGCGAAGAAATCGACACCCTTGGCAAAGTCAAAGAGTCGGATGCCGAAGAGGCCATGAACGCCGTGGTTGCCGCCATTCGCGACCTCGAATCCACCGGGGAGATTTTCCTTTTGACCGGCGACGAAGAATAGCCGGCGCAGATCAGACATCTCTCGTGCAACGGCCCATTGCATTTGGACCATATGGACAAACTTCGACACCGGACCTAGCGTCGCAGCATGATATGGTTCTCCGCTCTCACCGCCCAATCACGCGGTATTCTTTTCATGCTCACCTCGGTGACGTTTTTCTCGCTGATGGATGCGGTCGCCAAACGGTTGAGCGGGGAAGTCGACCTGTCGCAGATCTTGTGGGCCAGATACGGCGGGCAATTGTTGATTTTGGTCGTGCTTTTTGCGCCTCGGCTCAAGACTGTGCTCAAAACCCAGCATCCAAACCTCCAAATTCTGCGCGGTTTCTTGCAACTCACAGCCGCCGCCTGTTTTTTCGCAGCGCTCAAAACCCAAGGGTTGGCCGAAGCCACCGCCGTGGCCGATTTGGCCCCGGTTTTAATCACGCTGGGGGCTGCGGTTCTTTTGGGTGAAAAGGTTGGTTTCCGCCGAATTATGGGCATCATCGCCGCCCTGATCGGCGCGCTGATCATTCTTCGCCCAGGGGCATCGGTGTTTTCCTTCACCTCGCTGTGGCCCTTGGGCTCGGCTGTCTGTTTGGCGGGCTATGCCTTATCGACACGCTACATTGGGACCAAGGAAAACCCGTTCACCGCCCTGCTCTATTCCGGCCTGATCTGCACCGCGATCATGAGCCTGATTGTCCCGTTTCGCTGGGTTGCTCCAAGCGGTGAGGCCTTGATGTTGATGGCGGTGATGGGCGCGCTTGGTGCGGTCGGGCAATTCATGATGATCCGGGCCTATGCGGCGGCAGAGGCCTCGGCCATCGCACCGTTTTCCTACGCCGGATTGCTCACGGCCTCTGTTTGGGGCATGGTTTTCTTTAACCAATTGCCCGATTTTTGGACCGTGATCGGCGCACTTGTGATCGTGGCGGCCGGGCTTTATGTCTGGCATCGCGAAAAACAGACCCGCGTTCCGCCTGCTGCAAACCTGCCCCAAAAGTGAGCCCGCCATGAAAATCAAACGTGCCGATGTCGAGGGGTCCTTGGGACAATACCTTGAAAATCTGCTGATCCGTGGGGTTTTGGGGGCCGCTTTAGCGATGCCTTATCAAACGCGTGTACGGATGATGGGTTGGGTGATGGCGTATGTGGTCGCTCCCTTGGCGGGATATAATCGGCGGGTGCGCGAAAATCTGGCACATGTGATGCCCGAACTGCCAGAAGCTGAGGTCAAACGGCTGATGCGCGCTGTGGCGGATAACGCCGGCCGCACCTTGATCGAAATTTATTCCGGCGCGGATTTCATCGCACGCATGAAGGATGTCACCTTTGAGGGGCCCGGCGTTGAGATCATTGAACAGGCCCGCATTGCGCGACGACCGGTGATCCTTTTGACCGGGCATTTTGGCAATTACGACGTGCCCCGCGCCGCCTTGATCGCCAAAGGCTATGACATCGGATCACTCTACAATCCGATGAAAAACAAGTTTTACAACGCTCATTACGTCAAGGCGATCGGCACCATCGGCCAACCCCTGTTCCCACGCGGGCGCAAAGGCTACGCCAAATTGCTGGCCCATCTTAAATCCGGTGGGATGATTGGTTTTTTGGTGGATGTCTATGTCCATGCCGGGCCAATTTTGACGTTTTTCGGCAAACCCGCCCGCACCGCTTTGTCCGCGGCCGAACTCGCGTTGAAATATGATGCTCTTTTGGTGCCGATCTATGGCATTCGGCAACCAGACGGGCTGACATTCCGGGTGCAAGTCGAGGCCCCCGTGCCGCATGGCGCGCCGGAGGTGATGACGCAGGCGCTCAACGACAGTTTGGAGGCGGTGACCCGTCACCATATGGAGCAATGGTTTTGGATCCATCGGCGGTGGAAACCGGAGCGTTTGGAAGACCAACTGGCCGAGATGGCGCGCGCTCAAGACCAAGCGCCCGAGGCATAAGGGCCGTAGACGCGCCCTCAGCCGGTCACATCAAAATATCGGCAATCACCCCAACCGTGATCGCGCCAATTGGCTCGCCGGTCGCCGGATCGGTGATTGTGGCCGAAATCTGCGATTGTGACACGCCCGTCGAGACATCAAACTCAATATCGCCAACATGGATGGCATCCGTACCGACCGAAAACGTCTGTTGGAATTTTGCCTCATCGCCCTGCCAGTAATCCGACGTGGGCATAGAGGCCGCCACGTTCAGACCCTTGGCATCCATGATGAAAATCTCGGCAATAATGCCCCCGTTGTCGGCAATGCTATGGACGAAAAAATCAGAGACGTTGTTGTGGATCACCTGATCGACCATAGGCTGGTCTTCGGTGCCCACTTGGGCGCGCCACGTTTTATCAAGCTCAAGGACATCGGCCTCGCTCAAACCGGCGGTGGTTTCATTTTGCTTGCGAATGGCTCCAAGAAGGGTCGGTTCAGACAGCCAAGGCAGGATCGTTTGTTCAAAATAGGTTTGGAGCACCACCTTTGCCTCGGGCGAATTCAAGGCGACGGAGGTGGCTGACGCCGGCGCGGCACTGAACAGTGACACCCCCAAACAGGTGCAAGCGGCCAGAAACAGGTGACGTCCAGTCGTCGCCCGTGCGACAGCGTGAGTTAGGGCAAAAAGGCGGAACAACGGCATATGACCTCCAAAGTGGGATGCGCGACGAGGGGCGTGTTTTTCAACCGCAAGCCTAATCGCAAATCCTTTAGAGCCTATTAAAAGCCCTCACATGTCTAAAAATGGGAGCGCGCGTTAGTCGGCGCGGGCAACCGAGAGGATCGGACCGGGGCCTGCGGCTTGCAGGATCACAGCGGTACGATCTTTGCCGGGGACATCAAGGGTCACAGAGAGCGGCCCCATTCCATCCCAATCGGCCACAGAGGTCCATTGCGTCACAACATTGGTGTAATCCACCACACGCCCCGCATTTTCGCCGCGTTCAATATCGACGCGCGCATAGGGGATGTAGCGCACGATTTGGAGCCGCATCAATGCAGGCAAAGCCCCGGTGGGACGCGCATTCACCGTCAGAACAGACCCCGCGCGCAGCACCGAGAGGGCGACGGGGGCGACGGGACTGGCATGATGGTGGGCAACGAGATCGGCCAAGCGCATCGGTTTGGCACCGACGAGATGATCCAACCCCTGCACGATCATTTGCGGCGTGTAGATGGTGCGATTGCCAGCGGCATGGGCATAGGCTTTTTGCCGGGTGGTGAATTGCGGCTGGGCGAACTCATCACGCCAGCCAATGTAATCCCAGTAATCGACATGCAGTGAGAGGGGGAGAACATCGTCACGGGTGGCAAGCTCTGCCATCATGGCATCGGCGGGGGGGCAAGAGGAGCAACCTTGGGAGGTGAAGAGTTCCACAACGACAAGATCGGGCGTGCTGTGTGTCGCGCGGCCTTGAGCGTCCTGAGCGACAAGAGCGCCCGGGAGTGTTCCAGTGATCACACCGGAAAGGACCGCGAAGGTGAGGCCTGCCATAAACTGTCGCATGATGTCTCCGTCTTTGGTCCCTGCATAACTGTGTCAGGACGTTGGTGCCAATCAAGGTTTTGCGAGAAAGCGTTACAGTGGCGTAAAGAACGCAGGACGAAAAGCCACCATTGGGGCTGCGAAATATCCGACTTATTCTCTAGGAAAAGCACGAATTTGCCCAGTTTGGGCGATGCGACGCGGGCAAGGAGGCTTTTTTGTATACCATTGCACACAAAAATGCATCTCCCCTCTTGAATGGACTCGGCCAATAGGCCAAAAGCAGGGCAGCATAACCCTGTTGACACTCTAAGGGAGGCCAACCCCATGACTGTAGTTGTCGGTCAAGATACCGCAAAAACCCGCCGCGAGCTCACTGTGAACGGCAAGACAATCGCCTATTATTCGATCCCCGCCGCGCAAGCCGCCGGGCTTGGCGATTTCTCCAACCTGCCCGCCTCGCTGAAAGTGGTGCTGGAAAACATTCTTCGGTTTGAAGACGGCGGCTTTTCCGTCTCCACCGACGACATCAAAGCGTTTGCCGAATGGGGCGCCAATGGCGGCCAAAACCCGCGCGAGATTGCCTATCGTCCGGCCCGCGTTTTGATGCAGGATTTCACCGGCGTTCCCGCCGTTGTGGACCTTGCCGCCATGCGCGACGGCATCAAATCCTTGGGTGGCGATGCCAAAAAGATCAACCCGCTGGTGCCTGTTGACCTCGTGATCGACCACTCGGTGATGATCGACGAATTCGGCAACCCGCGTGCGTTCCAGATGAACGTGGACCGCGAATATGAGCGCAACATGGAGCGTTACCAGTTCCTCAAATGGGGTCAGACCGCGTTTGAAAACTTCCGCGTTGTGCCGCCGGGCACCGGCATTTGTCACCAGGTGAACGTCGAATACCTCGCACAAACCGTTTGGACCGACAAAGACCAAACCGGCGTCGAAGTTGCTTATCCTGACACGCTCGTCGGCACCGACTCCCACACCACCATGGTCAACGGCATGGCCGTTTTGGGCTGGGGCGTGGGTGGCATCGAAGCCGAAGCTGCGATGCTCGGTCAGCCGATCTCCATGTTGATCCCGGAAGTTGTCGGTTTCAAACTCACTGGCGAAATGGTCGAAGGCACCACCGGCACCGACCTCGTGCTCAAAGTCGTCGAAATGCTCCGCGCTCACGGCGTGGTTGGCAAATTCGTTGAATTCTACGGCGAAGGCTTGGACAAACTGCCGATCGCACAGCGCTCCACCATTGCCAACATGGCACCGGAATATGGCGCAACCTGCGGCTTCTTCCCGATCGACAACGAAACCCTGCGCTACCTCACACAAACCGGTCGCGACGAAGATCGCATCGCGTTGGTCGAAGCCTACGCGAAAGAGAACGGGTTCTGGCGCGGTGCGGATTATGCGCCGATCTACTCCTCCACCTTGGAGCTCGACATGGGCAGCATCGTTCCGGCCATCTCCGGTCCGAAACGCCCGCAGGACTACCTGAAACTGACCGACGCGAAAGACGCCTTTGCTGATGAAATGGCCAAGACGTTCAAACGCGAAATGGGCAAATCCGTTGCGGTTGAAGGCGAAGATTACGCCATGACCTCGGGCAAGGTTGTGATCGCGTCGATCACCTCTTGCACCAACACCTCCAACCCTTACGTGATGATCGGCGCGGGCCTTGTGGCCCGCAAAGCGCGCGCATTGGGTCTGACCCGCAAGCCTTGGGTCAAAACCTCACTGGCCCCCGGCTCGCAGGTTGTGACCGAGTATCTTGATGCGGCTGGTCTGTCTGAGGATCTGGACGCCATCGGCTTCAACCTTGTGGGCTACGGCTGTACCACCTGTATCGGCAACTCCGGCCCGCTTCAGCCCGAAATCTCCAAAGCCATCTCTGAGGGTGATTTGGTGGCCACGGCTGTGCTTTCGGGCAACCGCAACTTCGAGGGTCGTATTTCCCCCGACGTGCGCGCCAACTACCTCGCCTCCCCGCCGCTCGTGGTGGCCTATGCCATCGCTGGCGACATGACCATTGACCTCTCGTCCGAACCGATCGGCCAAGACATTGATGGCAATGACGTCTACCTCAAAGACATCTGGCCGACCAACGAAGAGATCTCCGATCTGGTCGATCAAACCGTGACCCGCGAAGCCTTCCTCAAGAAATACGCCGATGTGTTCAAAGGCGATGAGAAATGGCAAGCTGTGGACGTCTCCGGTGGCGAAACCTACGATTGGCCGCCGACCTCGACCTACATCCAAAACCCGCCTTACTTCCAAGGTATGGCTGCGGAAAAAGGCACGATCCACAACGTCAAAGACGCCAAGGTTCTCGCCATCTTGGGCGATATGGTCACCACCGACCACATCTCTCCGGCAGGCTCCTTTGCCCAGACAACGCCCGCAGGGAAATACCTCATTGATCGCCAAGTTCCGGTCCGTGAATTCAACTCCTACGGCTCGCGTCGCGGCAACCACGAGATCATGATGCGCGGCACTTTCGCCAACATCCGCATCAAAAACGAGATGCTCGATGGGGTCGAAGGCGGCTACACCAAGGGTCCGGATGGGCAACAGGCGGCCATTTATGACGCCTCCATGGCCTATCAAGAGGCCGGCACTCCGCTGGTGATCTTTGCTGGCGAACAATACGGCGCGGGCTCCTCGAGAGACTGGGCGGCCAAAGGCACGGCGCTCTTGGGCGTCAAAGCCGTCATCGCCGAAAGCTTTGAACGGATCCACCGTTCCAACTTGGTTGGTATGGGTGTTGTTCCGTTCGAATTCACCGGTGATGACACCCGCAAATCTCTGGGCCTGACCGGCGACGAAACCGTCTCCATCACTGGCCTCGATACGGTCACCCCGCTGGCAACCCTGCCCTGCGAGATCACCTATGCGGACGGCACTGTGAAGGTCATCCAAGTCAAATGCCGCATCGATACCGCCCCTGAGATCGAATACATCGAAAACGGTGGCGTGCTGCACTACGTGCTGCGCAACCTCGCGAAATCGTAAGGTTTTAAGCAGGTTGAGATAGAAAAGCCCCGCTCCGGCGGGGCTTTTTGTTTGTTTGGCAAAGAGGCAAAATCGCGCTACGCTCATCCGAGCAACTCTTTTTCTCAAAGTCGATTTCATGCTCTCCAGTCTTCCCCTCGCCCTTCTTCTCGCTCTCTCGCAACCGGCTATGGCGTCCAACAGCAATCTGATCCAAGTCAGCGAAGACCTCTCTCCCTATGGCGACCCACTTATCCAATACGAGGGCCCCAATAGTCTTTTAGAGATTTGGACCGAGGAGGCCGAAGCCTGCACCCAACAAAATCCTCTGACACGCCCGCAAAGGGTGGTGAAAAGCTGTAGCCTCGCCTTGAATGACAGGGTGCTTGAGGCCGCTTGGCCCCTATTTTATACGCAGCGCGCCATTGCCTACCACAGGTTGCACAGACCTCAGAACATGCGTCACGACGCGGAGGCTGCACGGACAGGGGCAAAGGAACACATGCTCAAAGATGTGGCGAATCGGTTTGGGGCAGCCCAGCTTTGGGATGAGCACCGCAAGACCATGGATGCCTTGATCGCACAGACCCAAAGCGCATACCACGCGCGCGACTTTTGCGACGTCCTTATCACCCGCCAAGAGATTGATTTGGCGGTGACCTATTGTGAACGCGCCTATCAAATTGAACCGACCTCGAATGCAGTGCTCTACACGCTGACCTATGTCTATAATCTCGCCAAACGCGGCAAAGATGCGCGCCGCATTGCACAAGAAGGTCTCACCCTTTACCCAAGCTCGGTGCCCCTCATGTATGAGATGGCTTGGGCCATTGCGATTTCAGGAGATCAAGAGGGCGCGATTGCCTATGCCACGGACGCCTACGCCAGAGCCAGTTCTGCTGGGCTGATACAGGCGGAGCTGCTGCAAGAGTTCCTTGAAAAGGCGCGAGCGTGGTGATCTGGACCGTCCCCTTTCAAATCAGCCCCACCTCCGCGGGCACCGACACCCCCATCGCGCCCGCAATCACTGCAAAATCATCGCGTGACACCGCAAAGGCGCCCCGTCGAAACGGCATGCCCCAATGGGTTTGATCCGGGATAAATTTAAGGCGTGGTAGAAGCGAACGAATGGGGGCTGGTCTGGCCGTTGCAACATAGGCGACATCGCGGCGATAGGGGCAAAAGCCGGGGGTTTGTTGCGCGGTATAGACCGGGCTTGTCACCTCGCCTATGGCCACGAACGCTTGCACGGGTGCGCCCTCGCCCATGCCCTCACGCGGCGCGTAATAGGCGATCCAATCACCGATAGAGAGCCGTTGCACCGGCGTGTGTTTGCCATGGCCGAGTTGGGCAAAGCCTTCCGCCACCCCTTTCGCCACATGGGCACCAGCGGCGACACCAATCCAGTATTTGCGCATGATCTGCCTCCTTGTTGAGACATCTTCCCCCATCACTCCTGACATAATATGTCAGGAGTCGTGCTATCAGGCCCCCGTTCTGTCAGACGTCTGGCCTCAATCCGCCAGACGAATGGGAAACTCGGCCAGTGCCTTGGCTTGATCCGGGGTCAGCGCCTCAGGCCGTACAACTTGTGTATGGATCGTGAACACCACCGCCCGCGTGTTCGGCAGGCGCACAAGGCTTTGCCGTTCGACCCGGATATAGCGCGACTGAGGTGATCCATGGCGCAATTCTCCCTCAGAACGCGGATCACTCAGAGGCGCATCCGAGCGCGAGGCGGTGCCGCGCATGAGGCCCCGTCCCGGCTGCACCCCGTCCAAAAGCCGCTGCACTCGCAGTGCCAATTCCGGCGTATAGGCCGCAATCGGTTGGTGAATGCGCAACATCGGCTTCATGAATTTCTCCGGCAGACGCCAGCCCGAGGGGAAACACAGCGCGCCCCCCGTCAGCACACTTTCCAGGCTCGCGCCGGTCGGGTCCGGTTGCATCAGACAAAAATCATTTTGCATCAGCCGCGCGAGGGTTTTGATCGGCGCGTCCCGATCCAGCGTCACAGTGACGCCATCAGGCCGGGTCACCGTATCTTGCGTGATCGCAAACCCCAACCTCGGCAAAAGCGCCAAAGCCATGTCGTAGAATTCCTCGGCGGCGGGTCGGGCGCTCACATCCAGCCCCATGACCTCATCGGGTTGGGTCGCAATCAAATGATCGCGCAGCGCCATTTGCGCACCGTAGGCCGTATCGACCTCAAGCCAATCCTCAAGCTCAAAGGGCACCACCCCCGGCAACCGCCGGGTGCGTGGATCGGCCCAAGGAGCAAAGCTCAGTTTTGTCTGTAGAATCTGTTCCATAGACGACAGATTGCGCCGGAAACGAGGCCGCAGAAAGAGGCCAGATCAGATCATGGATGAGTCCAGCCAGATCAGGGTTTGAACACGCTCTCCAACGCCGGGGCGGTCAGCTCAAATTGCCGATCCGAGGTGATGTAAGCATCGCCATGCAGCCGCGCGATCGGTTGATAGACCTCAGGGTTCACATAGCGGCCTTCACTGTCCAGACAGTCCGGGCGCACATGCATCCGCACCACCTCAAGGATGACCAAAACCCGGTTCGGCCAGTCCAAAATCCGCTCCACACGACATTCGAACACACAGGCGGCCCCTGCAATCCGCGGCGCATCAATCACCTCACACTCAGAGGTTTCCACCCCAGCCAAGGACAGCTCATCCACCCCATTGGGCACCGACAGCCCGGCGATCAACATCGTGTCCGCCAAATCCATATCAACCATATGAATGGCGCAGGTGCCATTTCGACGAATATTGGCGGCGGTGTCTTTTTCTTGGTCCGGCTTGGAGGCAATGCCCAGCACCAAAAGCGCAGGATCGGAGGACATGACGTTGAAAAACGACATCGGGGCGGCGTTGTTGCTGCCATCCGGGTTGCGCGTCGTGACCAAGGCGATGGGCCGGGGCCCAACGAAATTGGTCAAGAGGCGGTAACGGTCGCGGGCGGGAAGTGTGGTGAAATCAAACTGCATCGGGCCCTCTCAATCGGTTCGGCCCAAACAAACAGACTGCGCGCGGATTGGCAACGCGCCGAAGGCACCTCCTCGGCGCTTGCAATGACTTAGGCCCGATCAGCGAGCGTTTTTTGTGCCTTTACCTCATATTCTGCGGTTTGTGCGATGATGGGTTGGGCCCCACAACGCGCCACCCAGTCCTTGATCACCGGCACATCCGGCACAGCCTCAGGGAGCCACAAAAACGCCGAAGCCAAAAGCAGATCGGCCACGCTATACGTTGCCCCCAAAAGGTAATCGCGCCCCTCAAGATCCGCCGCCAGCGCTGTGAGTGCCTCTGGCCAGCCGCGAAAGGTTGAGGCCAACGCCGGATGGTTGATCCCGACCGCATTGAGCACAAAAACAGGCTCCAACACATTGCCGTACCATGCCATCAGGGACAGCATCGTCGCCCGCCCCGGTGCGCCAACTGTTGGGGCAATATCAGAGGGGAAGCGGTCACAGAGGTAAAGCATGATCGCATTGCTTTCACGCAGTGTCTCGCCGTCTTCGGTGACCAAAAATGGCACTTTGCCCTCGGGATGGGGATTGTTCGGATCACGCCTGCCCGACCCGTCCCGACGCGGGATGTCGGTGAGACGGATCTCCACCTGATCCATGACATCAAGGGTCATCAACAGGGTGATGATCCGCGTCGAACGCGAATTGGGGGCGTGATAGAGCGTCAGCATGGCATGTCCTTTTTGCTTTGCGAATGAGGCTCACTCTGGCACCATACTCCTGTCAGTTTCCGTCAGTAGGACAATGCGAGGATGGGGATGAGGAAAAGGACAGCCTATGAGCAAATCTGACCGTCTGTTTCGTGTCATGCACCTGTTTCGCTGCCTGCCCGCCCCGGTTACGGCGGCCCGGATGGCAGAGGAGCTGGGCGTCTCTGAACGCACGCTGTACCGCGACATTGAGAGCCTGCGTTTGGCGGGCGCGCGGATCGAGGGCGAAGCGGGGCTGGGGTATACCCTGTCCGAGGACATCGCCTTGCCGCCCCAGACATTAAGTCAGTTGGAGATTGAAGCGCTGGTCTTGGGCCTCTCAGAAGTGCAACATCGTGGCGATCCGGCACTGGCACAGGCCGCGCGCGATGCACTGGCCAAAATCACCGCCACCCTGCCCGAGGACAAACAACGTCACATCCATCATGCCGTGGGCCTTGTGCATCGCTATCAAACGCCTGCGGCGCCCTCCGTCGATATGTCCGATCTGCGCGAGGCCTGTTGGCAAGAGCGCGCGATCCAAATCACCTATCGCGACCGCGCGGGTCAGATGAGCGAGCGCGTGATCTGGCCTTTGGCCATTGTCTATCTGGACCGCGAGTTGATGCTTTTGGCCTCCTGCCAGCTCAGAGGCGCGTTTCGGCAATTTATCGTCAATTCGATCACCAGTTTCACGCTTTTGGACCAAAGTTTTCGCCCCCACCGGGTGCAACTTTTGCGCGACTATATTGCCGAATTGAAAACCCGGCCTGTGAGTGCCCCGGTGCGTGATGACGGGCGCAAGATCGCGACGAACGGCAAGATGTAGGCGTTACAGCACCGCTTTGACTGCCTCGGGCGGACGCCCCAACGCCACACCTTTGGCTGTCTCGACAATCGGCCGCTCCATTAGACGCGGATGGGCCGCAATGGCGTCCAAAATCGCCTCAGGATCGGAGGTGACGGTGAGACCCATGTCCTTTGCCTCCGCCTCTTTGGCCCGCAAAAATGCCGCCGCAGACAGGCCAGAACGGGTGACAAGCTCGGCCAATTTGGCGCGTGTCACTGGGATGTCGAGGTAAAGCACCACCTCGGGCGTGATCCCTTCGGCCTGTAAAAGTGCCAAGGTTTCACGGGATTTTGAACAGCGGGGATTGTGGTAAATCGTTGTCATGACACGCCTTTTCAACCTGAAGTGAGCCGTAGAATGGGGCAGGATAACGGAGGTGGCAATATGAACAAATCAGGAAACCGATTGTTTCCGTTCCACATCTGTTCACGGTTATCACACATTAACCTTTCGCCCCTAAATCTAAGCTCATGAAACATCTTCTCTCTCATATCCCGCTGCCCATTGGCGAAATTTTGTTGCTGGTCCCTTTCTTTGCCGTGATGATTTTGGCGCGATAGCGCCTTTTGCACCGGCCCTGATCTCTTTCAGGGCCTGATCTCTTTCGGGGCCTGATCTTCCGTTGTTCTCGCGACCCGGCTCACCACCAGCCCCCTCATCCCTCCGGCTGGTGGTGAGCCGGGCAATTTACGCATTCTTCATAATCATCTTGAGAACGTCGATGCTTGAAACCGCCTAAACACATGGTAGGGTCGCCCAAATCGCGAATGGGAGGACCATCATGACAGACCGCAAATTGGGCTTTGACACGCTGCAAGTTCACGCAGGCACCGAACCAGACCCCACCACCGGCGCGCGCCAAGTGCCGATCTATCAAACCACATCCTATGTCTTCAAAGACGCTGCCCATGCGGCGCGCCTGTTTAACCTTGAAGAGGTCGGCTACATCTATTCGCGCCTGACCAACCCGACGGTGATGGCGCTGGCCAACCGGATTTGCGCGCTTGAAGGAGGCGCGGGCGCTGTGACCTGTTCGTCTGGTCACGCCGCCCAAATCATGGCACTGTTTCCGCTGATGATGCCGGGCTGCAATGTTGTCGCCTCGACCAAGCTCTACGGCGGCACGCTGACGCAGTTTTCCCAGACCTTCAAACGTTTTGGTTGGTCGGCGAAATTCGTCGATTTCGACGATTTCGACGCCGTGCGCGATGCGATTGACGACAACACCCGTGCGATTTTCTGTGAAACCATCGCCAACCCCGGCGGCGTGATCTCCGATCTGGACGCGCTTGGCGCGATTGCCAAAACGGCGGGCCTGCCGTTGATCGTCGACAACACAACGGCCACGCCTTACCTGTGCAACCCGATCAAACACGGCGCGACGCTGGTGGTGCATTCGACCACGAAATACCTCACCGGCAATGGCACAGTGACCGGCGGTTGTGTGGTCGACAGCGGCACGTTTGACTGGGCCGCCTCGGGCAAATTCCCGTCCCTGTCCGAACCAGAGCCCGCCTATCATGGCCTTGATTTCGTGGATACATTTGGCCCTGCGGCCTTTACGTTCCACTCTATCGCCATTGGCTTGCGCGATCTTGGCATGACGATGAACCCGCAAGCGGCGCATTATACGCTGATGGGGATCGAAACCCTGAGCCTGCGGATGCAAAAACACGTCCAAAACGCGCGTGAGATTGCAAGCTGGTTGGAAGGTGATGATCGGATTGAGGCGGTGACCTACGCTGGCCTGCCCTCCTCGCCCTATTACGAGTTGCAAACCCGGATTTGTCCGCGCGGCGCGGGCGCATTGTTCACCGTGGCGCTCAAAGGCGGCTATCAGGCCTGTGTCGATACGGTGGCAAAGCTCGACTTGTTCTCGCATGTGGCCAATCTGGGCGACACCCGCTCTCTGGTCATTCACCCGGCCTCCACCACCCACAGCCAGTTGACCGAAGCCGAATTGATCAAAGCGGGCGCAGGCCCGAATGTCTTGCGCCTCTCGATCGGGATTGAGGATGCAAATGACCTGATCGCGGATTTGGATGCGGCACTTTGCTGATCACGCTCCTATAAAATTGCAAAACCCGCCAGAGATTGGCGGGTTTTTCTTTGCGTCTATAGCGTCTTGAACTTTGTTTGCAGAGCGCACAAACCTCAGTTTGCCTCATCCGCCGCCTTCGCAATCTCGGGTTTGATGTATTTTTCCATGATCTCAACCGTGATCGGCCCTGCAAAGCGGTAGGTAATTTTACCATTTCCATCAACGACATAGGTTTCAGGTACGCCATAAACGCCCCATTCAAGCGCGGTGCGTCCCGGCTCATCCGCGCCAATCGCCGTGTAGGGATTGCCGAGATCATCGAGAAAGCCCAGGGCTTTCGGTGCTTCGTCTTTGTAATTGATGCCGTAGATCGTCACGCCCGCCTCTTGCAGCATCTTGAGTTGCGGGTGTTCGGCGCGACAAGGCGCACACCAAGAGGCCCAGTAATTGACCAATTTGACGCCGGGCAGGTCCAACATCTCATCTGACAGCGGCGGCAGATCACCCAAAGGCGTGACCGAGGCGATGGACGGCGTATCGCGGCCCAGTTGCGAGCTTGGCAATTGCTGCGCATCTTCGCGCCCCATGCCAAAGATAAAAAGCCCCGCCAAACCGGCAAACACCAAGGGCGGCAGCGCCACAAGCGGATTGATCTTAGCCATTTGTGCGACGCTCCTCTGCTTGTTTCAACAAGCGTTTCATTTTAACGGATCGCGCCAAAGAGCGCCAAATCAGTCCCGCCAAAAGCAAAATTGTGATCCCGTAAGCGGCCAAAACATCGCCCGCATATTTTCCTAAATCTGGCATCATTGGCCCTGAACCCTTTCGCGCATCTCCAACGCGTGCAAACGCCGTGCGCGGATTTCGGTCCGGGTGCGCAACAACACAAGCGTAACAAACAGAAGCATAAACCCGGCAATGGCGACCAAGGCCGGATACCAATAAACATCGGCAACGTTTTCCTGCGCATCAAGTGACAGCGACGCGCCTTGGTGCAAGCCCTGGTTCCAGAAATTCACCGCATAGCGCGACAAGAGGGCAAAGACCGAACCGACGAGGCATAACACCGAGGTCAGATCGGCGGCCGTATCGGGATTTTCAACCGCCTCCCACAACGCCATGTAGCCGATATAAAACAGCAAAAGGATGAGAAACGAGGTCAGACGCGGGTCCCATTCCCAATATGTCCCCCACATCGGCTTGCCCCAAATCGCCCCGGTGATGAGCGCGATCAGCGTCATCGTCATGCCAATCGCGGCCGCAGATTTTGCGGCCAAGGCAGAGACATGGTGGCGGCGCACAATCCAAATCAGAGAGGTCACCAACATCATCCCCCAGATGTTGATCGCCATCATCGCGCTTGGCACGTGGAGGTAAAAGATTTTGACCGTCGCGCCTTGGCGATAGTCATCAGGGGTAAAGAAAAAGCCCCACACCAAACCAGCCCCAAAAAGACAGGCCGAGAGGACCGACAAAAGCGGCAACGCCCGGTCCGTCCACGCCATGAATTTTCGCGGGTTTGCCCATTCCCAGATGGATGCCATTGATCCTCATCTCCCTTGATCGCGCGTCACCTTAGGGGCTTTGGCGCGGTATCTCAACTCACCTTAAAGCGACCCGAATGGCGGCGGCGGCGGCAAAGGGCAGCAAAGCCACCGATCCGGCGGTGATCCCGGCCTGCATCGCCAAAGGTGTCGCCACCAAAAACCCGCCCGCCCCCCGGCGTATCACTTCGGCGCCAAAGATCAGGGTCGGGATGTAAAGCGGCAGGACCAAAAGACTCATCAACAAACCGCCGCGTTTGAGCCCCACGGTCAGCGCCGCGCCAAATGTCCCAATGAATGACAATGCGGGCGTGCCAATCAGCAGCGTGATGATAAGCCAACGGTAGGCCGCAGAGTCCAGATGCAACAAAAACCCCAATGCAGGGGCCGCAAGGACCAAAGGCAGGCCGGTGGTGATCCAATGCGCCAGCGCTTTGACCGCGACCACGCCTTCAAGCGGGATCGGCGCAGTGGCCAGCAAATCAAGGGATCCGTCCTCAAAATCCAACGCAAAAATCCGGTCGAGCGAGAGAAGGCAAGCGAGCAAAGCCCCGACCCACAGGATGCCCGGTGCAATTGCCATCAAACGTTCGGAATTGGGGCCGACGCCAAAGGGCACCAGCGTCACCAAAATCAGGAAAAACCCAAGGCCCAAGCCAAATCCGCCGCCCGATCGAAACGCCAATGTGAGGTCGCGCCAAAACAGCCGGATCATAGAAACGCCTCATCAAAATCGTCGCGCACCACGTCCATGCGGGCCTTATAGGGCGTCACGTCGAACACGGTTTCCTCGAACCCCAATTGGATATGCGTGGCGATGATGGCCGCGCCGCCGGAGGCCAAATGGGCTTTGACAGCATCCGCAAACAGGGCCACCGAAGCCACGTCCAGCGACACGGTGGGTTCATCCAAAACCCAGACCGGGCGATGGGTGACCATCAGCCGGGCCAATCCCAAACGGCGCTTTTGCCCGGCAGAGAGATTGCCAGCAGGACGCTCAGACAAGCTTGCCAAATTGAAATCACGCAAAGCCGGTTCAATATCGTGGCCGCCGTAAACCCCGGCCCAGAACATCAAGTTCTCGCGCACGGTCAGCGTCGATTTCAACCCATCCGCATGGGCCGCATAGGCGACGGCATCGGGGGCGGCCTCAACAGTGCCACCATAGGGCGGTTGCAGCCCGGCCAGCGTGCGCAACAGCGTGGTTTTGCCCGCCCCGTTCGGTCCGCGCAGCACCAAAATCTCGCCTGTGGACAGGTCGAAAGTCAGCCCCTCAAGAACCGGCATTCCGCCGCGCGCCACCGTCAGATTTTTTACAGAAATCAGCTTCATCCGCCCATCCTACCCGGCCTTGGCCGCGCCTCAAACCGGTAAAAGCGCCACTGCGACACGACGCCCCTCAGAGGCCAACACATTGTAGGTGCGCGCCGCTGTTGGGCTGGCCATCGGTTCAAGCCCGATCTCCGCCGCCTCAAACACCTCGCGAAACTCTTTTGGCAAATGGGTCATGTCGGGCCCGGTGCCGATGATGATGAAATCAATCTGGCCCTTCAGCTCCAACAGGCTGTCACGATCAGTATATCCGCCCCATGGCACCACCTTGGCCCCACACAAAAGCACCGCCCCCTGATGCACCTGTCCGGCGATGCGGAACATGCCGGGGCCGTAGCCCTCCACTGGGATCGCGTCTTCAAAAGGCATTTCGTTGAAGTGCATGATACGGCTCCTTTTTGTGGCAAAAAGGCCCGCGCGTGCGGCGGACCTTTTTATCGTGGTTTAACGCTCACCCTAAAGCGACGCGATCACACCGCGCTGCCATCGGTTTGAATGCCCGGGGTCGGCTCTTTCTTGTCCCAGTCGCGTTTGACGCCGAGCCACAACAGGATGTTGGAGGCGACGAACACCGACGACCATGTCCCGACCACAACGCCCAGTGTCATGGCAAAGACGAAGCCCCGGATCACATCGCCGCCCAAGACCAAGAGCGCGATGAGCGCCACCAAAGTGGTGCCCGAGGTCATGATCGTGCGCGACAGGGTTTCGTTGATCGACAGGTTCAACACGCCCCCGAGTTCGAGCTTCTTATACTTGCGCAGGTTCTCCCGCACCCGGTCAAACACCACCACGGTATCGTTCAAGGAGTACCCCACGATGGTCAGAAGGGCAGCAATTATAGTGAGGTCGAATTGGATGCCCAACAGCGCGAAAATCCCGATGGTGATGGCGACGTCATGGACCAAGGCGATGACTGCGCCGAGCGCAAATTGCCATTCGAACCGCAGCCAGATGTAGAACAACACGGCGACGATGGCGGCGGCCACGGCTTCGACCGCGGTCCAGATCAATTCGCCCGACACTTTCGGTCCGACGGATTCGACCGAGGGGAAGGTGATCGACGGATCAACGGTTTTAAGCGCGGTTTCCACGGCAGAAATGGTTTCCGGCGTGATCGCTTCAACCTCGTCCTGGGCCTGAATGCGGACCATGGCGACATGTTGGTTCTCAGCGAAATTCGGGTCGAACACTTCGGTGATTGAGATGTCGCCCAGACCCAGCGTCGACATGGCAGTCCGATATTCGGCCACATCAACGGCGGTTTCGGATTGGGTCCGAATGGTGGTGCCGCCTTTGAAATCAATGCCGAAATTCAGGCCGATGGCCAAGAAAGCGGCAACAGAGACCGCGACCAACACCGCCGAGAAACCAAAGGTCGCCTTGGCGCGTTTGAAAAAGTCGATTGTGGTTTCACCCGGCACAAGTTGAAAGCCTTTGAGCGTCCAGCCTTTGCGGTTCTTGCGACCGTACCACCACACGACCATGGCGCGGGTCACATAGATCGCGGTGAACACCGAGGTGATCAGACCCAGAACCAGCGTCACGGCAAAGCCTTTGACCGGGCCGGAGCCCATGACAAACAGGATCGCGGCGGTGATAAAGGTGGTGATGTTGGCGTCAATAATGGCCGAAAGCGCCTTTTCATAGCCAAGCTCAATCGCACGCCCCACCCCTTTGGCGGTTTTCAATTCCTCGCGAATACGTTCGAAAATCAACACGTTGGCGTCCACCGCCATGCCGACGGTCAACACGATCCCGGCGATGCCCGGCAGGGTCAATGTCGCGCCAATGGCGGAGAGAAGGCCGAACAACAGCCCGACGTTGATGATCAACGCGAGGTTGGCGAAGAGGCCAAACAGGCCATAGGACACGCCCATGAACAAAAGCACGGCGGCAAAGGCGACGACCGTGGCGATGCGCCCGGCGGCGATACTGTCGGCGCCGAGTTCCGGCCCGATGGTGCGTTCTTCCAAAAAGTTGATCTTGGCCGGCAGTGCGCCCGCGCGCAGCAACACCGAAAGATTGGTGCTTTCCTCAACCGTAAACGAGCCGGTGATCTGACCCGAACCGCCGCGAATGGCGTCTTGGATGCGCGGGGCGGAGATCACTTCGTTATCCAGCACAATGGCGAACAAAGCGCCGACATTGGCCGCCGTGTAATCGCCAAATTTGCGCGCGCCTGTCGGGTTGAACCGGAAAGACACCGCCGGACGACCGTTTTGGTCGAACACCGGCTGGCTGTCGGTCAACTCGTCGCCGGACACAACGGCGGTGTTTTCGAGGATGTAATAGATGCCCGGTTCATTCACAGAGGGCGCGATGAAATTGCGCGCGCCGGGGGCCTCATCAGGATTGGTGGTGCGCCCCACGACCGGGTTAAAGGTCAGTTTCGCGGTGGTGCCGATCAGGGCTTTGAGTTCGGCGGCGGAGCCGATGCCCGGCACCTGAATGAGAATGCGGTTTTCGCCCTGACGTTGGATCGTCGGTTCACGAGTGCCAACCTCATCCACACGGCGGCGGATGATTTCAAGCGACTGCTGCAGCGTGCGATCATCGGTGGCGGCTTTTTCGGCCTCAGACAATTGAATGGTGATCACGTCATTGACCGCCGACACGTCGATGTCGTTTTGCCCCGCAGAGGTCAGCGACACCACCGGCGTGCCGAGTTTGCGCACGCTCGCGAGTGCGGCTTCCATGCCGGAAGGTTCGGAAATACGCACCCGGAGTTGACCCGCAGGCGCGTCAATACGGCGGATCGTGCCCACCGTGGCGCGCTCATCGCGCAACGCATCGCGCACATCCGGCCAAAGCGCATCCATCCGCGCGCCGTAGACCTCGGTAACTTCAACCTCACCCAAAAGATGCGCCCCGCCGCGCAAATCAAGACCCAGATTGACCAGATTGGACGGCAAAAACGACGGCCAAGCGTCACGCGCCGCGGCGCGTTCTGGCGTCTCCCCGGATTTCTCAATCGCTACGATGGCGTCATTATGGCCTTCGACCCGCGGGTAAAAGGCGTTTGGGAGCGCTCCCAAAAGGCCAAGGGCGACAAGGCCCCAGATGACGATCCGTTTCCAAAGAGGGAGTTGCAACATATTGGGAGCCTGAGCGATTTGGTCTGAAAAGGGAAAGGCCCGCGCGTTTGCCCGGGCCTTGAATATTTGCGCGGCTTAAGCGGCCGGTTCGGTTTTTGACACCACGTTGGCCAGCGTGCCTTTTTGAACGCGCACTTTCACGCCCTCGGCAATTTCGACCTCAAGCGTGCCGTCTTCGCGCACTTTCGCCACTTTGCCCATCAGGCCGCCAGCGGTGATCACCTCGTCGCCCCGACGCACAGCTTCGATCATCGCGCGATGCTCTTTGGCTTTCTTTTGCTGCGGGCGGATCATCAGGAAATACATGATCGCAAAAATCGCAATCAGCGGTGCGAATTGCATGATCGGGTTTGCGGCAGCGCCACCGGCAGCTTGAGCGTAGGCAGGAGTTACGAACATTTGGTCGTCCTTTTGTCAGTCATTCATCTGTCAGAGCGGCCCCTCGCCACCCCATAAAGTCGCCGCGCACCCTATAGCGGGCCTTGGACCTTGGCAAGCAATGCCCGCCACGTTTCACGCGCCTGTCATCGACGCATAAAATGGCGCATAAAACGGCTTATAAAAACCGCCCGCCGCGCTCGATCACTTCGATTTTGTAGCCATCCGGGTCCGTGACGAAAAAGAACTTGGCCACACGGGTGCCTGCGGGCGCGAAATCGACGATTTTGCCGGGGTTCAGCCCGGCTTTGTCCATCCGCGCGTGGTCTTCGGCCAGATCGGCCACGGAAACGGCAAAATGGCCATAGCCATTGCCAAGATCATAAGGTTCCGTGGTGGATTTGTTGATGGTCAGTTCCAACTCAAAGGCAGACTCTGGGTTTGACAGGTAAATCAGCGCGAAATCCGGGAAGTCCAATTTCTCCGCCACCGTCAACCCAAACGCCGCCTCATAAAACGCAACAGAGCGCGCCTCGTCTAAGACACGGATGCAGGAATGGATGGCTTTGGCTGTCATGGGCGTATCTGTCACCGGGATTGGTCCTTTGGGCTTTTCATAGAGAGGGTTTGGGTTTCATATGGGGAAGACATTGCCATTTGCATAGAGCCTTTGCATGACTGATTTTATGACCCGCCTGCCCCAGATGCTGTCCACCCCATGGGTTCCATGGATCATTTTAGGCGTGATCGTTGTGGGTGTCTTGCTTGGGCAGGTGCAGAAAACCGGCCCCTCCAAACCTCTGAGGTTTTCAGAAACGGGCTGGCTCAACGCTTTGGGTTGGTTTTCCGTTCTGTTTTCCCCGGTCCTGATCCTGCTGTTCCTGTCTGTCCTCTTCATGCTTGGGCAAGTCGGCTGGAAAATATTGACCGGCGACACCATCCGAGAAGGCAGCGACAACCTGCGCTGGTATGTACTGTCGTTCGTCGGGCTTCTGACCGCTTTGGGTGGGATCATCGGAACGCCGCTGGCGCTGCTTCGCGTGTGGACGACGGAGCGGCAGACGAAAACGGCGGAGCAGGGTCATATTACGGATAGGATCAACAAGGCGGTGGAGGGACTGGGCGCGACAAAACAGGTCAGACGCCAACGCAGGAACAAAAAAGGCGACCTCCTATACGAAGACAACGCAGAGAACAAACCTGACTTTAAGAAACCAATCATCGAGGACGTGACAGAACCGAATATCGAGGTTCGCGTCGGTGCGATTTTCGCCCTTGAAAGAATAGCCCAAGACAGCCTGCGTGATCACGTTCGGATCATGGAAATCTTATGCAGTTATATGCTAGAAAACTCGCCTGGCAAAAGCGCCGTGAATCTTGCGCGGCCAGACAATCCCAATTACGTCGGCAATGACAAAAACGTAGAAATACCACGCCTGCGCACCGATATACAAGTAGCCCTCACCGTAATTGGAAGAAGGACACAGCAACAGCGGAAATATGAGTTGAAGTCTGGGAAAGGCACAATATCTCTTTCAGATTGTAATTTTCAAAACTTTGCCGGGACTGAATTGAATTTCTCAGGCTTGGATTTTAGCCATTCATGGCTCGGATCAGCAATCTTTACCCGCTGTGATTTCACCGAATGCAAATTCAAAAATGCCACACTTGAACTGGGCGCAATGATCGAATGTAATTTGAAAGATGTAGATGCGAGAGCTGCGGTTTTTGACAAGCGAGGCTTTCCCGGCACATCCTTTGAAGGCGCAAACCTTTTCAGGGCATCGTTCAACAGAGCGGAGATACGAGAAAACGCATATCACGGTCTAAAAACTGATTTTTCCTACGCAAACATCACGGATACGCAGTTCGGAGGCGTAGCTGAAGCCGAAACAATAATGCACATTGATCGCGTTTTTGACGCAAATGATGCAAAGCATGGGTCTTGGGCACACCATAAAGATCAGCCATTTTACGAATTCGATACAACTCAAGTGTGGGGTGATTGGAAAAAATCTCTTGGTTACACTTTCAAGAAATATAAGCAATAAAGCGACAATGATTCATCACCACTGAGGACTCCCCCGATGCATGACATCAAGGCCATTCGCGAAAATCCTGACGCTTTTGACGCTGCTTTGGCGCGGCGGGGGCTGTCTGGGGTGTCGTCCGAGGTGCTGGCACTCGACGCGGATCGGCGCGCCAAGATTGCGGCGGCAGAGGATGCCAAGGCGGAACAGAACAAGGCTTCCAAACTTGTGGGTGCCGCCAAGGCCAAGGGCGACGAGGCGGAATTTGAGCGCCTGCGCTCGCTTGTGGCCGAGAAAAAGGCCGAGATCGCCCGCCTGACGGACGAGGCCAAGGACGAGGACGCCAAGCTCACCGACATGTTGGCCCGCATCCCCAACCTGCCCGCCGCCGACGTGCCCGAGGGCAAGGATGAGAGTGAGAATGTCGAGATCAAGCGTTGGGGCGATGTGCCCAGCTATGGTTTTGATCCGAAAGAGCATTTCGACATCACGGGTGTCTCCAAAGCGATGGATTTTGAAACCGGGGCCAAGATTTCCGGCGCGCGGTTTGTGGTGCTCAAAGGTGCCGTGGCGCGTATCCACCGGGCACTGTCGCAGTTCATGCTCGACACCCATGTGGACGAAAACGGCCTGACCGAGATCAACACGCCGGTGATCGTCAAAGATGAGGCGATGTATGGCACCGATAAGTTGCCGAAATTCGGTGAGGACAGCTATCAGACCACCAACGGCTGGTGGTTGATCCCGACCTCTGAGGTGCCGCTGACCTATTCGGTGGCGAATGATATTTTGGACGAGGCCGCGTTGCCGATCCGCATGACCGCGCATTCGCTGTGCTTCCGCTCCGAGGCCGGGTCGGCGGGCCGCGACACATCGGGTATGTTGCGTCAGCACCAGTTTGAAAAGGTCGAAATGGTTTCGATCACCCACCCGGATGCGTCTGATACCGAACAAAAACGCATGTTGGCCTGTGCCGAGGGCATTCTTGAAAAGCTCGGCGTGCCTTACCGCACGGTCGCGCTGTGCACCGGCGACATGGGCTTTGGCGCGCGCCGCACCTTTGACATTGAAGCGTGGTTGCCGGGCCAAAACACCTATCGCGAAATCTCCTCGGTTTCGACCACGGGCGATTTCCAAGCCCGGCGCATGAACGCGCGGTTCAAACCCGCCGATGGCGGCAAACCTGAGTTCGTGCATACGCTCAATGGCTCAGGCTTGGCTGTGGGGCGCTGTTTGATTGCGGTGCTGGAAAACGGCCAAAACGCCGACGGATCGGTGACCTTGCCCGACGTGCTTGCGTCTTACTTGGGTGGCAAACTGACCCTGACGTCCGAGGGCGTTTTGGCCTAACCCGCCCAAAACACCGCCCCCCCCAAAACACAGCACATGGCTATCTGACAAACGGCGCCCTTTCCGGCGCCGTTTTCCGTCCTATAGTGATAGGGGCGCGGCCCGTTTCATGCTTGGGCCCATGAAAGGACACCCATGCATATGAAAGCCATCTTTGCCTTTGTCGGGGCTCTCGCCTTTGCCATTTTGGGCCCACTTTTGGCCCCCGGATTTGGCGGCTATGATCCCTCGCTCTTTCCGATCCCACAAGACAACGCGCCGATTGTCCCCGCAGGCTACGCCTTCGCGATTTGGGGGGTGATTTACACGTGGCTTGTGATCTCCGGCGGGTTTGGAGTGTTCAAACGCGCGGATGCCGAAGACTGGGACCCGATGCGGTGGCCGTTGATTGCCTCACTGGTGATCGGGACGCCGTGGTTGGCGGTGGCCATGATCTCGCCGCTTTGGGCGACGGTTTTGATTTTCGCCATGTTGATCCTGGCCTTGGTGGCAATGGACCGCGCGCCGGTGTTGGACCCATGGTGGGCCCGCGCACCTGTGTCGCTTTATGCCGGGTGGTTGACCGCCGCGTCCTTTGCTTCGCTGGGGATTTTGGCCGCCGGTCACGGCGTGATCTTTGGTCAGGTCGGCTGGGCCTTAATCTGTCTGGCAGGGGCGTTTTCTGTCGCACTGATCGGCCATAAAATGCGCCCGGATGCGCCGCTATATCCACTGGGCACGGCTTGGGCCTTGATCGCGATTGTGGTGCGCAATTGGGGCACGCAGTGGGGCGTGGCGGCCGTGGCCGCTTTGGCGGCGGTGATCCTGTTGCTGCTCTGCGCCAAAAGCGCGCGCCGCGCCGCGATTTAACGGGGAGACGCCCGCTTCGGGACTTAGGAGGGTGTCTTTGGCCCACACTCAAAGAGGCGGGTCAACGTGGCCTCATGTTCAAGAACCATTCTTTTGCCATCCTCGATTGCCTTTTTCGCAAGATGGAAATCAAGCACGGACATGTCCGAAAGGTCGGCCGACAACATCACCTGCGGTGGCTCCCCCGCCATGCGCGCCCGGCGGATATGGTCGGTCATGATGTCAATCGACGTCGACAGCACCTCAATATACCCGGGTGCTGCGCGCCGATCCTCTGTGTTTGAGCTCGGCCAAAGTGCTTTGAGCGCCTCCGGCAGGCGGTCTTGCAGCGCGGCCAAGCCGGTGGCTTGATCGACCTGAGGCGCGCGCCACAGCGTGCCGTCCAGCCGTGCGTTTGGATTGACGGCAATGATCACATCGGCACCCAACGCACGGGCCAATGACACTGGCACCGGGTTGACCATACCGCCATCCAAAAGCCATTTGTCTTGGTGATAATGCGGTGAAATGATCCCCGGCAACGCCACCGAGGCACGCACCGCGTGGCTGAGAGGCCCGTCCTTGAGCCAAACTTCACGCCCGGTTTCAAGATCGGTGGCGACGGCTGCAAAGGGGCGGTCAAGCTCTTCGATGGTGTCCGGCAAGCCCAGTTTTTGCAAAAGCGTCATGATTTCCCGCCCCTCAACCAAGCCGCCGCCGGACAGGTTCAAATCGACCAAGGACAGGTAGGAGCGCGGCGTCATGGCGCGAGCCCAGTCTTCGAGCGCGTCAAGCCGACCGCCCGCATAGGCGGCACCGACAAGTGCCCCCATGGAACAGCCCGCGATGATGTCGGGATGAATGCCCAAATCGGCCAAGGCGCGCAACACGCCGATGTGGCAATACCCCCGCGCCCCGCCCGAGCCCAAAGCCAATCCGACCTTCACCGTCTTCTTTTGCTTGGCCATGGCCTGCCCCCCTCTCAGGTCTGTTTCAACGCCTGTTGTGCCAATTCCATGACGTGATCCGAGAGGGCCAGATCCGCCATCTCCGCGTCGCTGACCCAAGCGGCCGCCATCGCGTCATCATCGGCCAGCGGCACCCCCGACTGATAGGCGCAGGTCACGGCGACCAATAGAAAATGATGCCTCACCTCTGAGCCATCGCGATCAATCAACTCAACATGCCCGATCACCTCGCCCGCCGTGGCCGTCACGCCGGTCTCCTCATGGAGTTCACGCGCGGCGGCTTCGGCCAGGCTCTCACCAAGCTCAACATGCCCGCCGGGAAAGCCCCAAAGCCCGGCATCAGGCGGATTGCGGCGCTGCACCAAGAGGAACTTTCCTTCGTGTAGACAGACCGCCAGCACCGCGAGTTTGGGGATTTGAGACACCGTTTGACGCATCCTCTTACTCCGCCGCTTTGCGCGCTTTGATCTTTTCAAGCATCGGTTTGAGGTAGCGCCCGGTGTGGCTTGCCTCGACCTCAGCCACCTCTTCGGGCGTGCCGGAGGCGACAATTTTCCCACCGCCATCGCCCCCCTCGGGGCCAATGTCGATGATGTAATCGGCGGTCTTGATCACGTCCAAATTATGTTCGATCACGATCATCGAATTGCCCTGATCGACCAGTTCATGCAACACTTCGAGCAGCTTTTTCACATCCTCGAAATGCAGCCCCGTGGTGGGTTCGTCCAAGATGTAAAGCGTGCGGCCCGTGGCGCGTTTCGACAGCTCTTTCGACAGCTTCACCCGTTGGGCTTCGCCCCCCGACAGCGTCGTCGCCTGTTGCCCAACTTTGATATAGCCAAGCCCCACGCGCACCAGCGCGTCCATCTTTTCACGGATCACCGGAACCGCCTTAAAGAACGCCTGCGCATCCTCAACCGTCATATCAAGAACGTCGGCTATGCTTTTGCCTTTAAACTGAATTTCCAGGGTTTCACGATTGTAGCGCTTGCCCCGACAGGTCTCGCATTCGACATACACATCGGGCAGGAAATGCATTTCAATCTTGATCACCCCGTCGCCTTGACAGGCCTCACACCGCCCGCCTTTGACGTTGAAACTAAACCGCCCGGGCTTGTAGCCGCGTGCTTTCGATTCCGGCAGACCGGCGAACCAATCACGGATCGGGGTGAAGGCCCCAGTGTAGGTCGCGGGGTTGGAACGCGGGGTGCGCCCGATCGGGCGTTGGTCAATGTCGATGACCTTGTCGAGGTGTTCAAAACCTTTGATCGTCTCACAAGGGGCGGGCGTTTCGCGTGCACCGTTCAATTTGCTCGCGGCGTTTTTATACAACGTCTCAATCGTCAGGGTCGATTTCCCGCCGCCAGACACGCCCGAAACGCAAACAAATTTGCCCAATGGGAACTCCGCGGTCACCTCTTTGAGATTGTTGCCCGTGGCTTTCACCACAGTCAGTTTCTTGCCATTGCCCTTGCGCCGTTTGCTTGGCACCGACACTTCGCGCGTCCCCGCGAGATATTGCCCGGTGAGCGAGGCGGCATCCTCTTCGATCTCTTGCGGCGTGCCTTTGGACACGACTTGACCGCCATGGACCCCCGCCCCCGGCCCCATGTCAAAGACAAAATCGGCCTCGCGGATCATGTCTTCGTCATGCTCAACCACAATCACAGTGTTGCCCTGATCGCGCAGGTTTTTCAACGTGCCGATGAGGCGATCATTGTCACGTTGGTGCAGGCCGATGGAGGGTTCATCAAGGACGTAAAGCACGCCCTGAAGCCCCGATCCAATCTGAGACGCCAGCCGGATGCGTTGGCTTTCCCCGCCCGACAAGGTGCCCGCATTGCGCGACATGGTGAGGTATTCAAGCCCGACATTGTTCAAGAACCCCAACCTCTCGCGGATTTCTTTGACGATGGCGCGGGCGATTTCTTGTTTTTGTGGCGAGAGCGCATCCATCACGCCGAGCGTCCAGTCATAGGCCTGTTTGATCGACTTTTCGACCACTTGGCCGACATGAAGCAGTTCGGTTTCCCCGCCTGTGACGGAGCCAATTTTCACCGCCCGCGCCGCTTCGTTCAGGCGATAGCCGCCGCACAGCCCACAAGGCCGGTTGTTTTGATAGCGCTCAAATTCCTCGCGCACCCAATTGCTATCGGTTTCGCGGTAGCGGCGCTCCATGTTCGGGATCACGCCCTCAAAGCTGCGGGTGACCTCGTAGACGCGGCCGCCGTCATCATAGCGGAACGGGATTTCCACGTTGCCGGAGCCGTAGAGAAAGACCTTTTGGACGTCCTCGGGGATGGATTTCCATGGGGTCGAGGCTTTGAACCCGTAATGTTTGGCCAGAGCTTCGATGGTCTGGAGGAAATAGGGTGTTTTACCTTTGCGCCAGGGCGCGATGGCCCCGTCGGCGATTTTCAATGCCGCATCGGGCACGACCAAACGTTCGTCGAAAAACAGCTCGACCCCAAGCCCGTCACATTGCGGGCAGGCCCCAAACGGCGCATTAAATGAGAACAGCCGGGGTTCGATTTCCGAAATGGTAAAACCCGACACCGGACAGGCGAATTTTTCCGAAAAGGTCAGGCGCTCTGGATCGCCCTCGCCCTCTTTCGGCGCGGTTTCCAAAATGGCGATGCCATCGGCCAGATCAAGGGCGGTGCGCAGGCTGTCGGCCAGACGCGTTTCCAATCCCTCACGCACCACCAAACGGTCCACCACCACGTCAATGTCATGGCGGAATTTCTTGTCCAAAGTGGGTGGTTCATCGAGTTCGTAAAACGCGCCATCAACCTTAACCCGTTGAAAGCCTTGTTTGCGTAACTCCAAGAATTCTTTGCGGTATTCACCTTTGCGGTCGCGCACGATCGGCGCCAAAAGAAAGCCGCGCGTACCCTCCTCCATCCGCATGATGATGTCCACCATGTCTTGGATCTGTTGCGCCTCAATCGGCTCGCCGGTCGCGGGGCTATAGGGTGTCCCGGCGCGGGCAAAGAGCAGGCGCAGGTAGTCGTAAATCTCTGTCACCGTACCCACGGTGGAGCGCGGGTTTTTCGAGGTGGTCTTTTGCTCAATCGAGATCGCAGGCGACAGACCCGAGATGTGATCCACATCCGGCTTGCCCATCATGTCCAAGAACTGGCGGGCATAGGCGGACAGGCTTTCGACATAGCGGCGCTGGCCCTCGGCATAGATCGTGTCAAAGGCCAGTGAGGATTTGCCCGACCCCGACAGGCCGGTGATCACCACCAATTCGTCGCGTGGAATATCCACATCGACGTTTTTGAGATTGTGCTCGCGCGCACCGCGCACTTCGATAGTTTTGAGTTCGACCATAGCCCACTTGCCCTCTGTCCACACCCGATCTGACCGGGATCTTTGCCCCGGCGCAGCCGCTCCCCATATCTAGGCGAGCGTGGCCTATGTTCCAATAGGAAAATAAGAACGTAACAAGAACTTGTGCCGCGCATGCTGTTTTTTTCACCAATGGCACCTGCGGATCAGGCGTCGGTGATTTCATCACAGACACACGCTTGCCCTCAGGCCTAAAAGCAGCGCAAAGACATGCAACAGATTGCAAAGGTGGAATGAGATGTTTGGATTGTTTGGCGGTGGGCCGAAAATATCTGTGGACGAGGTCAAAGCCGGGCTGGCGCAGGGCACAATGATCTTGGTCGACGTGCGCGACAAGCAGGAGTTGCAAATGACCGGCACCGCCAAAGGTGCGATCCATGTGCCCTTGACGGTGATTGCGGCGAAATGTGACCCGCGCTCGCCCGACTGCCTGCCCGCATTCAAGGACACGAAGCTCACCAAGGTGCTGTACTGTGCTTCGGGGGCGCGCTCCTCAAGTGCCGCCTCCCTGTTGAAACGGCTTGGCCATGAAGATGTGCAAAACCTTGGAGGGCTACACAATTGGGTCGCCGGTGGCGGCGAGGTTGTGAACGTCTAAGGGGCGCTTTCACCCCGTTTAAAACACATAAAAGGCGGCCAATGGACCGCCTTTTATCATGCCAAAATTGAACCGGCTACTCTGCCGCCTCCGACACCGTGCCTTCAAATTTCACCCCATCGGGCCGAATGACCGTATCGGCGGAACTGGCATCCGGGCCCATGTAATAGCCCCGGCGCGCGGTGAACCGCCCGGCGATGAAGCGCATAAATTCGGTCACCCGTGGGACATGGCGCAGGTCCGGGTGAGTCAACACCCAAAGCGGCGTATGATCGGCCAGTTTCAACCCCGGCACCCGCACCAAATGCGGGTCACTGTCGCCCAAGAAATGCGCGGTGCGGACCATGCCAACGCCCTGACGCGCCAAGGCCATGGCCGTGATCATATCATCGGTGCGCATCGCCACACGACAGGTCGGCAAATCGGCAAAAAGCGCGGTTGGGTTGGTCTGGGCCCAAGCCAAAAACGCGATATAGGGCAGATGCGTTTCGGTATCGCGCCCTTTGATCACGTCTTGAAACTGCTCAATGAAACTCGGGGACGCAAACCATCCGGCGCGCTGCGAGGTCATCATCCGGCCCCAAAGGCTTTCTTCGGGCGATTGGGTCACCCGGATCGCCACATCGGCCTCGCGACGGTGCAGGTTCAACACCTCCGTCGCGCCAACGATCTGCAAATCAATCGCCGGGTGTAACTCTTTGAATGTTTTGAGGTCCTCTGCGAAATGGTTGTCGGCCAAAAGCGGCGGAATGGTGACTTTCAATTCGCCTTCTTCGGTCTCGTCGCGGGCGGCGAGCGCCATATCAAGCGCGACCATGCGCGCCTCGACCTCTTCGGCATGGGCAATCGCCACCTGCCCCGCTTCGGTCGGTTGTAGGCCAGACGCCAGCCGGGTGAAGAACCGCACACCGGCGGTGTCTTCGGCCTTGGCCAGTTGTCGCGATACGGTGGCATGGTTCACGCCCAGCACTCTGGCGGCGCCCGAAAGGCCACCTTCACGCGCAACGGCGAGAATATAACGCAGAGAATCCCAGTCAGTCATATTGACACATTACATCACATCTATTTGCGCACAAGGGGCGCGCTATCTTGCAGGCTTTGCCCACATGTATTTATGAAACGACATGGTTTTGCAAATAAAAAGCGCCCCGTCTCCGAGGCGCTTTTGTCTATTAGAGTGTCGACAGTTTAAATATGCAGCGCGCGACCATAGGCATCCAACACCGATTCATGCATCATTTCCGACATGGTCGGGTGCGGGAAAACGGTGTTCATCAGGTCCTCTTCGGTGGTCTCAAGTTCGCGACCGATGACATAGCCTTGGATCATTTCGGTCACTTCCGCGCCGACCATATGCGCACCCAAAAGTTCGCCGGTCTTGGCATCAAACACGGTTTTCACCAGACCCTCCGCCTCGCCCATCGCAACGGCTTTGCCATTGCCGATGAAGGGAAATTTGCCGACCTTGATCTCATATCCGGCCTCTTTCGCCTTGGCTTCGGTCAGACCGACGGAGGCCACTTGTGGGTGACAATAGGTGCAGCCCGCAATCGAGTTCGGTTTGATCGCATGAGGATGACCGCCCGCGATGAGTTCGGCCACCATAACGCCCTCGTGCGAGGCTTTGTGCGCCAACCAAGGCGCGCCCGCGATGTCGCCAATGGCATACACGCCCTCGACACCAGTGCGGCAATAGGCGTCGGTGACGACATGAGTGCGGTCGATTTTCACGCCCATTTCCTCAAGTCCGAGACCTTCGACATTGCCGACGATGCCGACGGCGGAAATTACTGTGTCGAACTCGTGCTTTTCGATTTTGCCGTTGATTTCGATATGGGCGACGACTTTATCCTTGCTCCGATCCAACTGTTTGACGCCGGATTTTTCATGGATGGTCATGCCCTGTTTGACGAATTGCTTTTTGGCAAAAGCGGAGATGTCCTTGTCCTCAACAGGCAACACCCGATCCATAACTTCGACCACAGTCGTGTCAGCGCCAAGCGTGTTGTAGAAGGAGGCGAATTCGATGCCGATCGCGCCCGAGCCAATGACCAGGAGCTTTTTCGGCATGTGTTTGGGCACCAACGCATCGCGATAGGTCCAAACCCGGTCGCCATCGCCCTCAAGCCCCGGCAATTGCCGCGCCCGCGCGCCAGTGGCAACGATGATGTTTTTGGCGGTCAGAATCTCGTCTTTGCCATCATTGGTTTTAACGGAGACTTTGCCTTTTCCGGCCAATTTGGCCTCGCCCATGATCGACGTGACCTTGTTCTTTTTGAACAGGCCTTTGATCCCGGCGTTCATCTGTTTGGCGACACCGCGCGAGCGTTTGACGATGGCATCGAGGTCAAAACCGATGTTATCGACGGAGAGGCCGAATTCCTTGGCCCGGTGCATTTGATGATACACTTCGGCGGAGCGCAGCAAAGCTTTGGTCGGGATGCAGCCCCAGTTCAGGCAAATCCCACCCAGGTTTTCGCGCTCAACACAGGCGACCTTAAGGCCCAACTGCGCCGCACGGATCGCGGCGACATAGCCACCAGGGCCTGCGCCGATGACCACAAGGTCAAAAGATGTGCCAGAAAGTGTGTCAGACATGGAGGGTCCTCCCGAAACCAAATTTAAAGCCTTTTGCACCTTTCCCGTTTGGGACAAGGAAAAAGGCCCACGCCACTTCAATCCTGCCGTCGCTGTGTTGTTGATCCGCGATCAACATCTGCGACAAAACAATTTAGTTTGATACTAAACTATCTTGAAAATCGTGGCAACGGGGCGCGCAACCTTCAGGCCGAAAGGCTGCGTCCCGCTCAGCGCATAGCTTGAGCGGGTAACGCATAGATAAAAGGAGGGTTTGAACATTTTGGACTGCGCGACCAAATCAGGCCGCGTGCGCCGATGCCATGTCTTTAAGAACCGCGCCGTAGCCACCGGAGGTGATAAATTGCGCCTCGGGATCTGTTGTGCGCCGCTCCAAAGCCGCGTTGCGGTAAGGAAAGCGGCCAAACATGCGGATCACTTCGCGATGCGCCTGCGCATGTCGCAGATTGTCGGGCTGTTCCGAGAGGCGTTTAAACATCAGGCGCACACAGCGGTCCTGATCGGTGAGGTTTTCGGAATGCATCAACGGCAGGTAGAAAAATTGCCGTGCGGGCGTATCAATGCGCATGTCCCAGCCCTTATCAATCGCGGCCTTGGCGGCGGTGAGGGCGATCCGGTCCGAGGCAAAGGCACGCCCCTGCCCGCGGAACATATTGCGCGACATTTGATCATTGAGAATGATATAGGCCAGCGCCCCGGACGCATGGGTCAACCAAAGCGAATAGGCACCTTCTTGCGCTTTTTCCCAAGTAGAAAGGAACTGATCGCGAATGCGCGCATCAAGAGCCTCATCCACCTTATACCAATCCGCCGGGGTCAACTCATCAAGCCAAAAGGCGAGGATCTCCTCTGGCGTTTTTTGGGTGGTTTGGGTCTGAATCTGGGCCATCAGTCGCTCCTCTCGACGGCGTAATCGTTATAAAACCGTTACAAGCCACAAGATCAGCGCGCAAGTTAATTATAATGTCGCAAGGTAAACTTTTATCAATATTGCTGAAAATAGCACTTCAAGCCACCGCCAGCCGCCTTACACCCCTGTAAGCGCCCGGTCTCTTGCGGTTATGGATGCGCCCCACCATCGGCGGGGTCACGCGCCCCATCATGCGCCTCTTCTTCGGCCCTTTCAATGGCCACCTCTTGCGCCATCTCCCCAACCACAGGCGAGGCAGAGGGCATCACAGCAACATAAGACGTGGTCTCATCCACCGGCACGGCTGCGCGCCGGGTCATCCGCCACAGCGCATAGGCGGCCACGCCCCCCATCAGCACCGCTTGCATCAACCAATAGCCACGCGGGCCAATATAGCCCATCAACCAACCGGCGATCAGCGGCCCGCCAACGGCCCCCACCCCGTTGATGAACAACAGCCCACCAGAGGAGGCGGCCATATCTTCGGGGTCGAGGTAATCATTGGTGTGGGCGATCAACAGCGAATAGAGCGGGTTCGCCGCCCCGCCTGCCACAAAGGCAATGCCCAGCCCAAGCATATAGTTGCCGGGGATCAGGATGCCGACGATACAAGCGGCCGTGCCCATGCCCGCAACGCCAAAGATCGCTTTGCGCCGGTCAATGTGATCCGAAATCCAGCCAATCGGCATCTGAAACGCCACGGCGCCGATGTAAATCGCGGCGATAAAGGTGGAGATTTGGCCCAAGGAAAAGCCCGCCTGAGTGGCATAGACCGCGCCCATCGCCATTTGCGAGGCAAAGACGCCGCCCATCAAGAACATGCCAACACAGCCCAAAGGCGAGACTTCAAACAGCTTTTTGAAGGTCATCGGCTTGGAGGTTTCAAAGGCCGGGGTGGGCGTCACCGACAACAGGATCGGCGCGAAAGAAATCGACACCAAGACAGAGGGCACGATGAACAAAATGAACCCGGACGGGTCGCCTTGGGACAGGATCCATTGCGCAACGACAATGCCGACCATCTGCACCAACATATAGGCCGATAGGGCCTTGCCGCGCACCTCGTTGGAGGCGGCGTTGTTGAGCCAGCTTTCCGAGGTCACATAGACGCCGGAAAAGCAGAACCCCAACATCACACGCAGAGCGGTCCAGACCCAAGGGTCCGCAACCACCGGAAACAGAATCAGCGCAGCAGAGATAAAGGAGCCAAGGGCCGCAAACACCCGCACATGGCCGACCCGGCGAATGAGCAAGGGGGCGGCGCGTGATCCACCCAAAAAGCCTAAGAAATAGCCCGACATGACGATGGAAATTTCCAAGGTCGAAAAGCCCTCAAGCCCGCCACGGACCCCCAAAAGGGAGCCCTGCAAACCGTTGCCGATCATCAGTAAAAGAATGCCCAACAGGAGCGGCGAAGAGGAGGCGAGGACTTGTTTCATTCCCGGACCCTATTTGGATTCGAAGAGGAGGGAAACCCGCGGTTTGCGGCGCGGTCCTGAGCCACAGAAATCAGACCTCACACCCTCGGTCCTTTTGCGGCAACAAAAGCGAGGCATCGCCATAGGAAAAGAACCGATAGCCCTCAGCGACGGCATGTTCATAGACCGCGCGCATCCGCTCGCGCCCCATCAGCGCCGCCACCAACATCAAAAGCGTGCTTTTGGGCAGGTGGAAATTGGTCATCAACGCATCGGTGACGCGAAACGGATAGCCGGGTTTGATGAAAATATCGGTCTCGCCCAAAAATGGCGCGATCACGCCGGGCGCAGGCGCGGCAGATTCGATCAACCGCAACGCCGTGGTGCCGACCGGGATCACCCGCCCGCCGCGTTGCTTGGTGGTGTTGATCTCGATGGCCGCGCCCTCTGAGACCTCGCCCCATTCCGAATGCATTTTGTGATCATCGACATTGTCGACCTTGACTGGCAAAAACGTCCCCGCCCCGACATGCAGCGTCACATAGGTGAACTCCACGCCCTTTTCCGCCAGCGCCTTGAGCAGCGGCTCATCGAAATGCAACGAAGCGGTGGGCGCAGCCACAGCGCCCATATTGCGGGCCCAAACGGTTTGGTAGTCTTCTTTGTCTTGGGCGTCGGCTTTGCGCTTGGCCTCGATATAAGGCGGCAAGGGCATGGAGCCGGCTTCGGCCAGAGCCTTGTCAAAATCCGCGCCCGAAAGGTTGAAGGCGACCATCGCCTCGCCGTCTTCTTTGGCAATCAAAGTGGCCGAAAGATCATCGGAAAACCGCACCTCCTCGCCCTCTTTGATCTTTTTGAGCGGCTTGATCAGCGCCCGCCAGACCATCCCGCCATGCCCCGCCTCGGCCTGCGGTTCCAACAGGGTGACTTCGATCTTGGCCTCTTGATACCCCTGCGCCGTATCGCGGCCACGTTTGCCCGTGAGGCGCGCGGGCAGCACTTTGGTGTCGTTCAACACCAACCGATCACCGGGCTGCAACCAGTCCAAAAGATCGGTGACATGACCATCGGTGATGGTGTCGGGCGTGGCCACCAAAAGCCGGGCCGAAGAGCGCGGTTTGGCGGGCCGTGTGGCGATCAACGCCTCAGGCAGATCGAAATCGAAATCGGACAGTTTCATAGGGCCTCACATCAGGCGGATTGGGTTACTCGCCCCCAGCGGGCTTTTTGCGGAAGATGTCGCGCAACGCCCCAGGGGTCAGGATGGAGAGCGGATTGACCCCAACGGCGGGCGATTTGGCGTCCCCCGTCAGCGTATAGGTAAAGCCAAAAAGACCCTCGCCTTTGCGTGCCACAACCTGCCCCAGCGCATTGATAAAATAGACGGGCGAGACGACCCCTTGCAGGTCCACCTGTCCTGCGGATGTGTCATAAAGCCCTTCGAGAGTAATGCCAAGGGAGGGGCCTTCGGCGGTGCCATCGCGGATGATCAACTTGCCCGGACGCAGGGTGAAATCGCCTTGAACTTGCGAAAACTGAATGCCGCCCGCCCCGGTCATCTGATCAATCAGGCCAACGACAGAAATCGCGGACAAAAGCTCGGCCAGTGCCGGGGCGGATTGCACCCGGATGTCATCGACCACCACTCGGCCATCATAGCTGCCCTCTTCGGGCAAAGCGGTCAGGCCAAAGCTCAATTCGCCACCAGAAGCGCGGTCCAAAACCCCCGCCGCCGTTACGATGGACCCGGCATCTTTCGAGGTTGCGGTGATCGTTGGACCATAGGGACCGGGGCGCACCGTGCCCGTCAAGGCGCCCGTGCCGTTCAGATCGCCGCGGAAGGACCCCGTCACCCCATCTCCCAAAGACAGACGTGCCGAAAAGGCATTCAACTCTTGGCCCTTGGTGATCTCAAAGCGATCAAGTCTCACCTCCATCGGGATCGCAGCGCCCCCCCCCGTCCCCGAGGTGCCGCCAAAAGTGGCGCGTGGCAGATCAAGCCGCCCACCGCGAATTTCGACCTTGACCGGCTGCCCTGCGCCCTGCCCGACCAAGGAGGCCGGCACATCAAGCCATCCGCCCAGTTTGAACCGATCCACATCCAGCCGATCCAGCGTCCCTTCGGGCGTCAACGTCACCCGCCCGCCTGTGGCCTCAAGCCCGGCGGCCGAAAGCGCCAGATGGGTGATATTTGGTCGATCGCCTGCCGTGCCCGAAATCGCAAAAGAGCCGCGCGTTCCGGCGGGTTTGCCCCATTTGAGCGGCGCGAAACTCAGCCGCATGCCAGAGAGATCAGAGGTGATATCGAACTTTGGCGGCTGGCCTTTGCGCAGCGCCACGGACAGGCTGCCCGAGGCGGCCCCCGACACGGTGCCGTCCGGCAAAGCGATCTTAAACGTGTCCAACAGCGCCTGATTGAGGGTGATCCGTCCGGTCATATCCGAGGCGCCCCGATGATCGGGGCCGAAGTCTTTGCGCCACTGCCCGGCGGCCTGCGCCGTCCCGATCCGCGCCGATCCCGCGAGGCTCAGACCGGACGGATCGACGGTCAGCGCCAGTTGATCGGCGGAAAGCACCTGCCCGCTCATCAGTTGATCCGAGGAGACATTGCTCAGCGTGCCATTGAGCAGGAAATTCACATCCTCAAAGGTGACGATCTTTTTGAGCGGAAAGGAAATGAGGCCGCGCAGGCTGGCCTGGCCTTTGGCCACATCCGGGCCAAAGGCGGCCTCTTTGAGCACCGAAAACGGCTTTTCCGCCACCAAGGACAGCCCGGCCTCAATCGTCGATTGGCTGGCCAAGGCGATGTCCAAACGCGCCGGTTTTTCGGTGATATTGGGGATGCGCACCACCGTGCCCGCCATGTCGACCGCCCCGCCCAGCGGAGGCGTGACCGCGCCGCCATCCAAGACAACTGTCAGAGCATTGCCAAAAATCGACCCGTAGCCATGCCCGCCCAAAAGCGGCGGTTGCGCCGGGATATAGCGCAGATCGAGATCGTCAAAACTCCAGTCGAGCGCCAGTGTCGGCGCAGTTTGTCCCGGCACAAACCGCAGCGCCGCATTCAGGTCGCGGTAGGTGGCGGAGCGGATGTTTTCGGCCATCCACTCACGGGTTTTAGCGATGGCTTTCGGCGGCCAGAGCGCCATAAGTTCAGCGTTGCTCACCGCATCGACATTCAGATCAAGCCCGGCCTGCCAGCCCTCCGGCGTGGCCGCAGCACGCCCCGATCCGCGCAGCCATAGATCCCCCTGTTTGAGGTCAAGTTGACCAATCTCAAGGCGAAACGGCGCGAGCTGCAATTGTAGATCGGCCATGCCTTGATCGAACACCAAAGGTTCGGAAAACACGCCATCGGGGGCAAGTTTCAGCTCGGATAGCTGCCATTGGCTGGTGAAAACCTGCGGCCAAACCCCGTCAAAATCACGCAGCAAAATATGGCCGCGCCCGCTGACGTCGAGCGCCTCTGTTTTGAGGCTAAACTGAGGGAATTCAATGCGTTCTTTGCCCGGATCATAATCAAAATACCCGCTCGCGCCCTCAAAGGCCAAAGGTTTAGCCCCTTCTCCGGCAACGATCTGTCCGGCGCCAATCGCAAGTTTGCCGGAGTACTGCGCCAGCCGCCCCTTGGCATCAAATTCGGCGCGCATGGCGACGGAGACCGGCGCGTCGACCACGGATAGAAACGACAAAGCTGGGCTTTGAAGCGCGAAATCGCGGGTCGGCGCAGTGTCCACGTTCAGCGACATGACCGTCGCCAAAGAGCCTTTTTGCGAGGCAAAACTGACCTCGACATCGGAGAGGTCTTCGGTGCCGTTGAACAGTTCGAAATTCAGCGTGATGTCAAAATTTTCATCCGAATTAAGCAGGATCACGGCGGCGTCGGTCGCCTGCCACAACCGCCCTGATCGGGCATCTTCGAGCGAAACGGTGATCTCACGCGCCTCAACCCGAGAGATTTTCGACAAGGGCTCGGTGGAAAAAGCGCGGTCAATCGCTTCCAATACTTCGGCCGCAGAGCCTGCCGTGCCCTGCGCACCGCCGAAATCCAAGGCAAACGTGCCGTCCGCACGCCGTCGCACCGTGACCTGCGCGCCGGAGAGGCGCAGCGTGTCAGGTCGCAACCGCATTTGTTTGAGCGCGTCCTTGGAAAGCACCGCGCGCAATTCATTGAGTCGGGCGATTTCCGCACCTGAGCCATCAATCAAGCCAACATTGCGGGCGGTGACACGCGGCACAAAGGTTTTATCGACCAAGACCACGATCTGACCGATGGAGATTTTCGCGCCATCGAGATCGCCATTAATCTGCGTTTCGATGTGCGAGGTGATCATGTCGGGCAAAACGATGGTCCGCCCGGTAAAGGCCAGAACCGCGACCCCGATGAACAGCGCCACAAGGGCCATGAGCGCGAGCGACCACAGACCAAAGCGATGTGCCGGATGCAAGCGCTTGCGCGCCTCGGCGGGGTTTTCCTCCGCCTCGGTCTCTGTCGCACTCTCGGAATCGGAGGTCTCCACACCGGCTGCGTCCGCAGAGGGGGCCTCTGTGGACGTCTGTGTGATCTGCGCGTCGGACATCTCCGGGCTGTGCTCCGGGTCGGCGCCAGACGTTTGATCCGGGGTTTGATCCGGGGTTGGACGCTCGCTCATTTTACCTTCTCTGAGGCTCGTGTTGGTTTCATCTTGTCGCAAAGCGGCCTAAAACGAAACCGAAAGCCTGTGCAACGCGTAAAAGTGTTCAGATGGCATTATAAGGAGATCGACATGCTTGACCAAGGAACCATGGCCCCGGATTTCACCCTGCCCCGCGACGGTGGCACAGATGTGACCCTGTCCGATCTGCGCGGGCAAAAAGTGGTGCTGTATTTCTACCCGAAAGACAACACACCGGGCTGTACCACCGAGGCATTGGATTTCACCGCCCTCAAAGAGGACTTTGCATCGGCGGGCGTTCAGGTCTTTGGCATCTCCAAAGACAGCGTCAAAAAGCACGACAATTTCTGCGCCAAACACAGCCTTGGCATCCCGCTTTTGTCCGACGAGAACGGCACGGTCTGCGAAGACTATGGCGTCTGGGCGGAGAAACAGATGTATGGCAAAACCTATTTTGGCATCATTCGGGCCACCTTTCTCATTGATGAAGAGGGGAAAATTTCCCATGTCTGGCCCAAGGTGAAAGTCACGGGACATGCGGGAGAGGTTCTTGCGGCCGCCACCGCATGAGCGAGGCATTGCACACAGGGCCGCTGACGCTGGCCCAGATGGCCGAGGCGGTGCTCCGCACGAAGGATGGGCGCGAGAAAACCGCGCTCAGCCACCGCTTTGCCGAGATGTGGCGACAGTCGCGTGCTGGCGGCACACCGATTGAGATCGGCACCGCCCATCCGCCGCTGCAACCCGCGCGCCCGGACAAGCCCGAACAACGCGACCCGCGCGATGTGCCGCGGCGCAAACCCGGCAGCCCCGAAGGCCGGATCGCGATTTTGCATGCGATTGCCCATATCGAATTGAACGCGGTGGATTTGCACTGGGACATCGTGGCGCGGTTCACCCATGTGCCATTTCCGATTGGATTTTATGACGATTGGGTCAAGGCAGCGGATGAAGAGTCTAAACATTTCAATCTGATATGTGATCGGCTTGAAGCGCTCGGCTCCTTTTACGGTGCCCTGCCTGCCCATGCCGGGATGTGGCGCGCCGCCGAGGATACGGTAGATGACATCATGGGCCGTTTGGCCGTGGTGCCGATGGTGTTGGAGGCGCGCGGCTTGGATGTGACACCGGGCATGATCAAGATTTTTCAAAACGCCAAGGACCGCGAGACGGTGGAGGCGATGACTGTGATTTATGCCGAGGAAGTGTTCCATGTCGCCTATGGCGCCAAATGGTTTAATTTCCTCTGTGGCCGCGAGGGGCTGGACCCGACTGCGGAATTCCACGCCCTTGTGCGTCGTTTTTTCCCGTCTGGCACCAAAGGGCCGTTCAACGACGAAAAACGCGCCGAGGCCGGGATGCCGCCGGATTTCTACTGGCCCCTGTCCGATGAGCCTCCTGCCGCTTGGCGGTAACGCCCCCCCTGCGGCAGGCGGTCGCGGGGGACCGAATTCACCGCGTATGGTGGCGCTCCCATAGGCAAAAAACCGCCCACAAACAGTCATTTCCCGCCCATAGCTCGCCTGAACAGCCGACAGCGGGGCAAAAGCGTTGCCCGCTTGGCCTTCGTTCGCTAACAGGGTGCAACCGCTTATTTATGTCAGTGCCGATTTGGGAAAAGCCACGCAAAAGACGTGCAAATTCCAAAGTTACCAGGATCTACAGCGGATAAAGATGGGAATGAGGACGGTTTTAGCCTAACAATGATACACAAGCTCAATCACATGCTTGAGCGCAGACTCCCCGAACGCCGGGTGTTTCTGCGGTCTGACTCTGAGACCCGCTATCTGCGGCTTTCTCCCCTGACACAATTGGTGGCCGCGACTGGAACCACGCTGATCGCCGTCTGGATGATCATCGCTTCGGCGATCATTTTGATGGACAGCATCGGGTCGGGCAATCTGCGCGAACAGGCGGGACGTGATCTTGTGTTGTTTGAAAACCGCGTGGCGGAACTGGCCCATGAGCGCGACATGCGCGCCAACGAAGCCGCCGCCGCCCAAGAACGGTTCAACACCGCGCTCAAACAAATCTCGTCGATGCAATCGCAACTTTTGGCATCCGAGGAGCGCGTGCGCGAATTGGAAACCGGCGTGGATGTGGTTCAGGCCAATCTGCGCGATGCGTTGAAAGCGCGCGACGAAGCACAACAGGGTGAAGAGCAGGTTCTCGCCAAACTCAATGGCGACGCGAATGCGGCCAAGGGCATGACGCCCGAAGACATGGAAAGCACGGTCGATGTGTTGTCCGTGGCGCTGGCCGATACGGCAGCGGAACGCGACGAGATGGCCCTGACCGCCTCACAGGCGATGAAAATGGCCGACGTGTTGGAAACCGATCTCAAGCTGATGGAAGAAAAGAACGACCGCATTTTCACCCAGCTCGAAGATGCGATGACCGTTTCTGTCGCCCCGCTTGATAAAATGTTCAAAGCTGCTGGAATGCCGGTCGACTCGATGCTCGCCACCGTCAAACGCGGCTATTCCGGTCAGGGTGGCCCGCTCACCCCGATCACATTCTCGACCAAAGGTGGCTTGATCGACCCGGATTCGATGCGCGCCAATGCGTTGATCGACAAGATGGACAAGCTCAACATCTACCGGATCGCCGCGCAAAAAGCCCCCTTCGCCCTACCGCTCAAAGACAGCTTTCGCTACACCTCGGGCTTTGGCCCACGTTGGGGACGGATGCATGAGGGCACGGATTTTGCCGCCGCTTACGGCACGCCGATCTATGCCACCGCTGATGGTGTGGTGACATTCTCCGGCTGGTCCTCCGGCTACGGGCGTTTGGTAAAGATTCAACATGAGTTCGGGATCGAGACACGTTATGGTCACCAATCCCAACTTCTTGTGAAAGTTGGTCAAAGAGTCTCGCGTGGGGAGCAAATCGGTGCTATGGGGAATTCTGGCCGCTCCACTGGCACGCACCTCCACTATGAAGTCCGTGTACAGGGCAAGGCCGTCAACCCGATGATCTACATTAAGGCTGCCAACGATGTTTTCTAAAAGCAGGATCAATGAACCCGGCCCGAAACAGGGCGAGGACGTCACGAAACCCGAAACGGCGGCTGCAAAGCCCGCCTTGCCGAAAACTCCGGCCCCTGACTTCACCCAATCCGCACCCAAGGCGAAACCGCCCGCATCGGTGCTGTCCTCTGACCTCACCGTCGTGGGCAATCTGAAAACCTCCGGCGATATTCAAATCGAAGGCACGGTTGAGGGTGACATTCGCGCCCATCTTTTGACAGTCGGCGAAACCGCAATGATCAAGGGCGAAGTGATTGCCGATGATGTGGTGGTCAACGGTCGTGTTGTTGGTCGTGTGCGTGGCTTGAAAGTCCGCCTGACCTCGACTGCACGGGTCGAAGGCGACATCATCCACAAAACCATCGCCATCGAGAGCGGTGCGCATTTTGAAGGCTCGGTTCAGCGCGCTGACGATCCTTTGTCGATCGGTTCAAAAGCCGGCGGGGCAAAACCCCAGCCCGCGAAAGCGCCGGAACCGGCTGCTGCACCGACCAAACCCGCCTGATCGGGTCTCATGTTTGATTTTAAAAGGCGGCCTTCGGGTCGCCTTTTTTCATGGGGCCTTTTTTCATGAGGCCTTTTTTCATGCTTGCATCTTGAGCCGATGTGAGTTCGGCGGCACTTGCACAGATACAAGCGCAGGCGTAGATTATTGCCAGCACGATGGCCCGGAAAGCGGCGTCTGCGACTCACCGAAATCATCGCCCTGACTTGGCCCCGCCTCTTGAGGCCCCTGTCTGGCAACCCTGATTTTCTTGAGGGAGATCCCTTCGGCCTGTCGCCGGAGGGTCATATCACATGGGAGATCATCATGGGAAAAGGCGACAACAAGCGCGGCAATAAAGAGATTAAAAAGCCGAAACAAGAAAAGGCCAAAGTTTTGGCCACAGCCAATTCCGGCGCGGCCAAGCCGGTGTCTTTGGGCGAAAAGAAAAAGGCCAAGTGATCTGAGCGGCCCCCAGAGACACCTCTGGCGCAAAACCGCAAAGCTGTTTTGCTCTTGAGGCCCTCAGGCGTCCCGGTCATGGTGGCGCGCATAGTATAGTGGAGCCACCATGACCCTCGCCCCTGACCTGACCCTTCTCAAAGCCGGAAATCTGCGCGGCGCGCTGTTGATGGTGATGGCGATGGCCGGGTTCTCGATCGAGGATATGGCGCTGAAATCGGTCACCGCGCATTTGCCAGTGGGCGAGGTGTTGATCCTGTTCGGCCTCGGCGGCTTGGCGGTGTTTGCCGTGCTGACCCGTCAGCGCCGCGAGCGGATTTTTCACCCGATCATCTTCACCCGCGTGATGGCCATCCGCGCCCTGTTTGAAATGATGGGCCGGGTGTTTTTCACCCTTTCCCTGGCCCTCACCGCCCTGTCCACCACCTCCGCGATTTTGCAAGCCACGCCTTTGGTCGTGGCTGCCGCCGGGGTCTTGATCTTTCGCGAAAGGGTCTCGCCCCTGCGATGGGCCTTGATCGCACTGGGCTTTGCCGGTGTGTTGATGGTGCTCAGGCCGGGGCTGTCGGGCTTTACCCCGCTGTCGATCCTGGCCGTGCTGGGCATGATCGGCTTTGCCGGACGCGATCTGGCCACCCGCGCCGCCCCGCCAATCCTGTCCTATGCGCAATTGGGCGTGACGGGCTTTGCCGCACTCATCCCCTCGGGCGCGATCCTGTTGCTCTGGCGCGGCGCGTGGGTGATGCCCTCGCTGGCCGATCTGGCGTTTTTGTCGGTGGCGGTGGTCGCCGGTGTCATCGCCTACACCGGCATCACCATGGCGATGCGCATGGGCGAATTGTCAGTGGTCACACCGTTTCGCTATGTGCGGCTGTTGTTCGCGATGATTCTGGGCGCTTTGGTCTTTGGCGAGCGCCCCGATGCGATGGAACTGGCAGGCGGTGCTGTGATTGTCGGCGCTGGTGTGTTGCTGATGCTCAGCTCCCGGCGCAAAGCGTAAAGGCGGGCCGAGTGACCAATGCCTCGTCAAAGACACACGACGACTTCAACGAAGTCAGGGGCATGATATAAGAACTCAATCGTAAGAATGTCTTCACACTGCGGAAAATGCGTTGGCTAAAAGAAAATTCAGTTTAGGGCTTTCTATGATCGCTTGCTTTTGGGCCGTAGAGGCGGGCGCTTTGGCCGTTTGCGTCGGCTTCATGGTTCTCGATAGCGTCCGGTTCCTAAGTCCTGACAGTTTTTTTGCTTGGACGTCCGCGTGGATATCCGCACAGCCACTCATACTGTTCACGGCTCTTTTCTCCATGCCATTGGGAGCTCTTTTACGACTGGTTTTGGGGATGGCATGCGTTCGACAAAGATCTGTGGCTCTGATCACCGGAAGTACGATAGGTTTGGTGGGATCGGCATTTTTTGTCTTTTCTGATCACGCCGGCGTATTCGCTTGGTTGCCTATGATGTCCATAGGATTGGTTGCTGGTGCAGTCGGTGGATGGACGTGGTGGTGGATTGAAAAACCGTTTCTTCGTCGTCAAGACGAATCAAACAGCACAGAAGCGTAAAGGCGGGCCGTAGACCGCCCTTTATCCTTCAATCCGCAGCGAGGGATCACTGTCCGCACGGGGCGGAACAACGAAGGTCTCGAATGACCCTGAGGACAGCTGCAAACTCACAATTTGAAACTGTCATAGAAGCCATTCCAACCTTTTGGTTCCTCGTTTTCATGTTGGTAATTTCCCTGAGCTGCACGGTCCAAGGCTTTAAACCAAGTTCGAAAGGCAAACATGTAATCTTCGCCTCCGCCCATCCTCCAGCCCATGCTTGAGCGTGCGTATTCTGGAAACTGCAGCCATGGTGCAACCATCGGATCAGGATAGACTATTTGCGAGCTTGAATAGATCTTTGCACGCAGCAGTTCTTTCAAGTCGCTTGGTAGCTTTCCATCAACACTCTCCCAAGATTTTGTACTGTTCCTGTGCTGTTGATCATCTGCCATTTATAAATCTCTTTCTGCGTCGGCTGGATGCGCCATCGCCTTAAATCAAAGCCCGGCGGTAGAGATGCCATGTTGCATGGCCCATCACCGGCAAAACGATGAACAGGCCCAAAAACAACGGGATCAGCGCCAAAACGGACAGCACCGCGATCACCCCGGCCCAGATCAACATCACCCAGAAATTGTCTTTGACCACGCGAAACGACAACAACATGGCGGTGACGAAATCGACCTCTTTGTCCAACAGATGCGGCAGGGACGTGACCGTCAGCGAGAACAACAGAAAGGCAAACAGGCTGCCCACGCCCAGCTCAACCGCAATCATGGTCAAACCGTTCGGAGTCAAAAACACCTCATAAGAGGAGCTGATATTGGTCATCGCAGAGAGGCCCATGAAGAGGGCAAAAAGCATATGAGCAAAGAACGACCAGAACAGCACATAGATGACGATGATCGCCCCCATCCACGGGATTTGCCGGTCTTTTTCCGCCTTGACCACGCCCAGGATTTGATACCAATCGAGCGCCGCCCCTGCCTCCATTCGACGCGAGACCTCATAGAGGCCGACAGCGGCGAAAGGTGCAAACAACGGGAAGGCCAGTGAAAAGGCAAAGGTCCACGCCACCGTGCCCGCGCCAAAGAGGATAAACCCAAGCCCGATCAGCACATAGACCGCGGAAAAGAAAATTCCAAAGGCGGGCGCACGGCGAAAATCGCGCCAGCCGCCGCGCAGCGCCGCGCGTAAATCCGATATTTTCAAACGCGCCACATCGGGCACCGGGGCCGCAGCCACCGCCTGAATCTGTTCCATAAATTCTCCCTGTCGGCTCTGCGCCGATCTCCTCGCCGCGAGTTCACGACAAAATGTCGCAGCCTGTCAAGCACGCGTGACGTGCAAATCCCCCATTGACTTAGAGTACACTCAAAGCCCTAGGGTCGAGGGCGTCGAAGAGAAGAGGGTGACATGAAGATCGGAGATTTGGCGAAACGCACCGGAATCACGGCTCACACCATTCGCTATTACGAACGGATCGGGCTTTTGCCCTATGCCCATCGCGACGGCTCCGGTCGGCGCGATTATGGCGAAGACAGCGTGGTCTGGATCGGGTTTCTGTCGCGGTTGAAAACCACCGGAATGCCAATCCGCGACATGTTGCGCTATGCCAAGCTGCGCGCCCAAGGCGACAGCACTGGCCCGGCGCGCGCGGTGCTTTTGAGTGAACATCGCGACCGGGTGCGTGCGCATCTGGCCGAGCTTCACAGCGCCCTCACCGTCCTCGACACCAAAATCGCCGGTTATGGCGAGACTGAAAGGATGGACCAAAATGACGCAGACCCAAATGACACCGATCACACCAGAGGCAACACCACAGACCCGATTGGAGCGCGGCAAGGCCGCCTTGGCCGTGATTGACGGTGAGGCGGGCGAAAACGTCATCGCTTCGCTGGCCGGCATCGCGCCGGATTTTGCCACCTACCTGTTGGAATTTCCCTTTGGCGATATCTACAGCCGCCCGGGCCTTGGCTTGCGCGACCGCGAAATCGCCACCATCGCCGCCCTGTGCGCCATGGGCACAGCGCAACCACAATTGGAGGTCCATATTGAGGCTGGGCTGAATGTGGGCCTGACACGCGCAGAGATCGCCGAAATCCTGATGCAAATGTCGGTCTACGCCGGTTTCCCCGCCGCCCTCAACGGCTTTGCGGCGGCCAAAGCCGTGTTCGCACGCAAAGACGAAGACGCGGCCTAATGCGTCAGCAAATAGGACAGAGGCACAATCGAGACCGCCGCCGCGCGGTTGCCAAGGGACCATTCGGCCAATGCCTGAAGTGTCTCCGGTTTCGAGCGGCCCAAAAGGACGATTTTCTCGTCGATATTGGCGCGAAAGGCGGCCTGATCGAGGAACCGTTTGATCGCGGCAATGTCTTGGCCGCGACCATCGAAATCGCGAAACACCAGTGCGGCGGGCGCATCGGCCCGCTGGGCTTCTTGCTCCAAGGCATTGAGGCCACGCGGGAAGGTCAATATCCCTCGCCCGCTGTCTTGGGCCGTGGCCACCACTTGGGCGGCGATGGTGCGCGAGCTTTGGAAGGTGCCCGAGGGCACATCCAAAAAGCCAATAGACACGGGCACAAGATCGGCGGCCTGTTGCAGGGTTACGGCCGCGTCTTGCGGCGATGCGCCTTCGGGCAAGGAGATCATCGCCATAACCTCAAGCCCCTTGTCGCGATAGGTTTTGGCCCGATCCCCGGCCCGCGCCGCCACCGCATCGACGGCAAAGGTGACCGGGAACGGCAGTTTGGACAGGATCGGATCATTGGGGCCAAGCTCGGCAATATCCACCAAAACGATGCTCATCATCGGACCCGCGGGTGTCCCGGCATAATCGGCGGAATAGGCCACAAGGGCAGGAAGATCGTCGGCCAACACCATGGGCGCCACGTCATCCGGGCTGGACGGCGCTGAGATAGAGGGCAAGCGTGAGGATTTGCGGGCATCTTCACGGTCGGTGAAAGAGCCGACTTTTTCGCCCGGCTGGATCGCACCTTGTGGCTCCATGAGGGGCTCGGTCGCATGCGGCATCCCGGTTTCCACCGTGCCGGGCATCGCCTTGGGGGCTGGGCCGGTTAACACTTGCTCTTCGGGTGCGGCTTCGATCAGCGCGGTGTCGATCGAGGTGCTGTCTGGCATCCCGGCCATTTCGGGGGCCATATCCGAGCCCTCAGGCGTCAAAAGCGGTGCGTTTTCTTCGGCCATGGGCAGCGAGTCTGGGGCTTCGGCTTCGGGGGCCAGCCCTAGTGGCGGGGTCAAAACCGGTTCGATTGCAGGCGCTTGTGCCGTCATTTCCATCGTCTCATCGGGCGCGGATTGCGGCCCGGTGGGCGCGCTGATGTCGGGGGCAGCAGCGGCGGCTGTTTCGGTTTCAGGCGGCAGTTCTTGGCCTTCGGGCGCACTCACATCGGGCTGCGTGCCGGACCGGTTTGGATCGGCGGCGGCCACATCCGGGGCAATATCGGGGGCATCCTCGCCCTCAGGTGCGGTGCTCAAGCCAGGGGTGGTCTCTGTTGTGCCCTCGGGGATCACTTGCGTCGCCGCGGGCGCAGGTGCCGGAGCCATTGGGGTCGATGCCACAGGGGTCACCTCCAACGTCACAGGTGCGACCACTTCATTTGCGACCGTCAGGATCCCAAATCCAACGACACCGCCCCAAATCAACCCAGTGAAAATTCCCCGCCCCATTGTCTTTGGCGCTCCTTGCCCTGTTGCCGGATGTGGCATGCACATCGGCCCTGTCAAATGCTCAATCGGCCTCGTTATCGTCTAAGGTATCAGGCCGTGTTTCTCCCCTTTTGGTCAAGGCGACCCCCTTGACCCTCTGAGGTCCTTGTGACCATGTATAACCCGGCTTTATCAAAGGATCATCCCCCTTTCACGCCACAATCTCTCCCCGCGCGGCGCTTGGCCGGTGCCTGTGCGGATTTATGTGCGGATTTCACCGCGTCATGACACCCAAAGGACCAAAGCGATGCTGCTTCTGATCGATAATTACGACAGTTTCACCTACAACCTCGTCCATTACATTGGCGAGATGGGGTGGCAAGCCAAAGTGGTGCGCAATGATGCTTTGAACGTGCAAGAGGCGATGGCGTTGCGCCCGTCTGGCATCGTCTTGTCGCCGGGTCCGAAAACGCCGCATGAAGCCGGCATTTGTGTGCCTTTGGTTCATGCCGCCGCCGATGCGGGCATTCCGTTGTTTGGCGTCTGCTTGGGGCATCAATCCATCGGCGAGGCCTTTGGCGGCAACGTTGTGCGCTGTCATGAGATTGTGCATGGCAAAATGGGTGAGATTTATCATCAGGGCAAAGGCGTCTTTGCCGGTCTGCCCTCGCCCTTGCAAGGCACGCGCTATCATTCGCTGGTCGTCGATCGCGCCACCCTGCCCGACTGTCTTGAGGTCACGGCGGAATTGGCGGATGGCACGATCATGGGGCTGCGTCACAAAACCCTGCCGATTGAGGGCGTGCAATTTCACCCGGAAAGCATCCGGTCCCAACACGGCCACGAGATGATCGGCACCTTTTTGAGCCAACTCAAAGCGGAGGACGCGGCATGAGCACGCCAGAGAATCCCAATGCGATGAAACCGCTGATTTTTGCCGCCTCAGAGGGGCCGCTCAGTCGTTCGCAAGCTGTCGAAGCCTTTGAAATTCTGTTTGAAGGCCAAGCAACCGATGCGCAGATCGGCGGATTTTTGATGGCGATGCGCGCCCGTGGTGAGGCCGTGTCGGAATATGCCGCAGCGGCCTCGGTGATGCGTTCCAAATGCGTCAGGGTCACGGCCCCCGAGGGCGCGATGGACATCGTTGGCACCGGAGGGGACGGGTTGGGCACGCTCAACATCTCCACCGCCACCGCCTTTGTCGTCGCGGGCGCAGGCGTGCCCGTGGCCAAGCATGGCAATCGCAACCTGTCCTCGAAATCGGGTGCGGCGGATGCGTTGTCGGTCAGTGGCGTCAATGTCATGGTCGGCAAAGACGTGGTCGAAGAGGCCCTGCGCGAGATCGGCATCGGCTTTATGATGGCACCGATGCACCACCCGGCGATGAAATATGTCGGGGCTGTGCGGGTTGAATTGGGCTGTAAAACCATTTTCAACATCTTGGGCCCTCTGACCAACCCGGCAGGCGTGAAACGCCAACTGACCGGCGCGTTTGCCCCCGATCTGATCTTTCCGATGGCCGAAACACTGCAAATGCTTGGCACGGAAAAAGCATGGCTGGTGCATGGCGCGGATGGGATGGATGAAATCTCGATCACCGGGACAACGGCGGTGGCGGCCCTTGAGGGGGACGTGATCAAGTCGATGGAGATTCATCCCGAAGACGCGGGTCTGCCCGTGCATCGGCTGAAAGACATTCTTGGCGGCACCCCGCAGGAAAACAGCGCGGCGATGATTGCGCTGTTGAACGGTGAAGCGGGTGCTTATCGCGATGCTGTGCTGTTCAACGCGGCGGCAGCGCTGGTTGTGGCGGATAAGGCGGCCACCCTGAAAGAGGGTGTCGAGATTGCCAAAGAGAGCATCGCCTCTGGCGCGGCCATTGGTCGGCTGACCGCACTGGCGGAACTGACCTCGCGGCACTAAGTCCCTTTTGAGCGGCACAAACACTCAAAAAGGGGCCCCAAGAGGCCCCTTTTTCATGTCTATCATCACCTGAAAGCGTCACGCCTTTAACCTGAGACAGGGAAAGGCGTGACGCTTTAGATCACTTCGTTATAATCTCTGGCCCCATCAACGCATTCGGCAGAACCGTCGAAATCCAGGGCACATAGGTCACGAGGATCAAGAACACAAAGAGGATCGCGAGGAACGGCAAAGCCGCACGGACCACCGCCATCATCGGCATCCCGGCGACCCCGGAGGTGACGAACAGGTTCAAACCCACCGGCGGCGTGATCATCCCGATTTCCATGTTCACCACCATGATGATACCCAAATGGATCGGGTCCACCCCAAGTTCGATCGCGATCGGGAACACAAGCGGTGCGACGATGACAATCAGACCCGACGGTTCCATGAACTGACCGCCAATGAGCAAGATGACGTTGACCATGATCAGAAACATGATCTTGCCAAAGCCCGCCGACAGCATCGCGTTGGCGATCTGTTGCGGGATTTGTTCGTCGGTCAGCACATGTTTGAGGATCAGCGCGTTGGCGATGATGAACATCAACATCACGGTCAGCTTGCCCGCATCAAACAGAGTTTGGCGCGTGTCTGCGTGAAACCATGCGGTGATCAAGGCTTGCGGCTTTTGCAACAAGGCCGTGGGCCCTGCCCCGTTCCGTCCCGCCAGCGGCCCCATATCGCGATAGACAAAGGAGGCCACCAGGAAGGCATATACAGAAGCGACAGCGGCGGCTTCGGTCGGCGTGAAGATCGCGCCGGTGATGCCCGGAACCCCGTAGATGCCGACCATGATGATGACAATCAACATCAGGCCCCAAAAGGCGTCTTTGAACGAGGCGTAGATTTCCCCCCAACCAGCCCATTCGCCTTTTGGCAATTTTTTGATCCGGGCGATGACGTAGATCGCGATCATCAACATCGTGCCCGCCAAAATGCCCGGAATGACGCCCGCAAGGAACATCCGACCGACCGACACGTCCACAGCGGAGGCATAGACCACCATCACGATGGACGGCGGGATCAAGATACCCAAAGTGCCCGCGTTACAGATCACACCCGCTGCAAAATCACGCGAATAGCCCATTTTGCGCATCGCCGCGATGACGATGGAACCAATGGCCACCACGGTCGCAGGCGAAGAGCCGGACAGAGCGGCAAAGATCATACAGGCAAACACACCCGCAATCGCCAAGCCGCCATGCATGTGGCCGACGCAGGCGATGGAAAACCGCACAATGCGCGTGGCCACGCCACCCGTGGACATGAAGGAGGAGGCAAGGATGAAAAACGGGATCGCAAGGAGCGTGTAGTGCCCGGCCATCGCTTGGTACAAAGATTGGGCGACAGAGGCCAGGGACGTGTCGGAGAAGACCAACAAAAAGATCATCGAGGACAGGCCCAATGAGACCGCAATCGGCACGCCGATCAGCAACAGCCCGATGATCATGACGAAAAGAAGGATGACATCCATTGGGGTTATTCCTCGTATTCGGGGTGCGCAGGATGGGCTGCAACACGCTCGACTTCTTCTTCGGCTTCGTGGGATACGATCAGGATCGACTGGGTGCCAAGAATGATGCGGATCGTTGCCTGAACCACGCGCAAGAGCAAAAGCGCGGCTGAGAGCGGGATGATGAAATAGGGCACAACGCGGGGCAGCTTATCATAGCTGTCGCCATAGTTGATCGCGCCCTCTAACCAGCGGAAAATGCCCAGCATCGGGATTTGGTCGGTGACATAAAACGCCCGGTCGCGCACACCCGTGGCGATCCCGGTTGGGAACCAGCGGCCTGTGGTGGGCTGAAGCCCGGCGAAGGGCGCCCAGTAATCCCACGCGCCTTTCATCAAAAGCGCGGCATAGGCGACACAGGCCAGCGCCGACAGGATGGCCAAAATCCGGTGCCCACGCGAGGGCAGCATATTGATCACCGCATCCACGCCCAGATGCGAAGTCTTTTTAAACCCGTAAGGGATGCCCAAAAGCACCAGCCAGGCAAACAGGATCAACACCACCTCAAGCCCCCAAATCAGGGAATCATTGAACAGGTAGCGCATCACCACATTCACGAAGGTGACCAGCGTCATTAGCCCCAAAATCAAAGCGATCAGGTTTTCTTCCAAGGCGTCGAAAAACCGCGCAATAGGTGTGTCAGGCAGGTTGTCTTGATAATGTGTCATCACTGGCCCCCTCTTTTGGCCCCAGATGCCCGAGCCCGGGCAAAGGATGCAGGAAACGGCCCCGCGACAAATCCGCGGGAACCGTTCGTGTTCAAAGGCTTACGCCTTAGTGTTTGGCATTGATCTCTTGGGCTGCGGCAATGTTGTCTGCACCAACATCGGCTTCAAACTGCGCCCAAACGGGTTTCATCACATCAACCCACGCCTGACGTTGTTCTGCGGTCAATTCGCGGATCACACCGCCCGCATCCAACACAGCCTGACGGTTGTTGGCGTCCACTTCGGCGATCGCCGCGTTCCGCTCTGCCGTCACTTCGTTCATGATGGTGCTGAGTTGATCGCGGGTGTCGGCATCCAGCCCTTCCCACCAATCGACCGAGGTCACGACCATATAGTCGAGCAAACCGTGGTTGGTTTCGGTGGTGCCGTCCTGAACCTCAAAGAACTTTTGGCCGTAGATGTTGGACCATGTGTTTTCCTGACCATCAACAACCCCGGTTTGCAGCGCGCCGTAGACTTCGGAAAAGGCCATCGGTTGCGGCGAGGCCTTAAGCGCTTCCATCTGCGCAACCAGCACGTCAGAGGGCTGAACCCGGAATTTCAGGCCTGCGGCATCTTCAGGCATCACAAGCGGCTTGTTGGCGGAGAATTGTTTCAACCCATTGTGCCAGAACCCAAGCCCCAAAAGACCACGGCGTACCATGACTTCTTTCATGTTCTCACCAACTTCGGAGTTTTGGAACTCCTCAACCGCATCCATGTTTTTGAACATGAAGGGCAGATCGAAAATGCGGTAAACTTTGGTGAAGGATTCAAATTTCGACAGCGAGGGTGCCGCCATTTGCACGTCGCCCTGAAGCATCGCTTCCAGCACTTGGTCATCGTTATACAGCGTGGAGTTCGGGTAGACCTCGACACAGGCTTTGCCGTCCATCTCGGCATTCACGCGTTCCATAAACAGGTTCGCGGCGATGCCTTTTGGGTGTTTGTCGGTGTTGGTGACGTGGCTGAATTTGATCACCATTTCGCCAGCATCACAGCCCATCGTGTCGGCGAAAGCGCCGGTTGCGGTGAGCGCGAGAGCGGTGGCAGCGGTTGCAAGAAATTTCATGGGTTTCCTCCCTATCATGAAATCGAATGTCAGACGTGGCACATCGGATTTGGACCCATGCACCTCTGAGACAGACCAAACAGGGGCAAGAGATTTGGAACAAGGTTTCGTGACGGCGGCGTAAAAATTTTATAATTTCCCTTTATTTTCAGTAAATTGAAGAGAATTCAAAACGCATATCCGCCATGCGCTCAGCGCAACTGTGTGATTTTCCGCACGCCCGATTTTCACAGGCGTGCGGAAATCCGCACATGTTTTGGTCTCACGCGCCGCCTTGGCCAGCGACTCAGTCTGACCAGAGCGGATCACGCACAGGCCTCAATAGCGCGCGTTGATCTCTTGGGCGGCGGCGATGTTGTCGGCACCGACATCGGCTTCGAACATTGACCACACCGGCTTCATCGCCTCAACCCAGGCTTGGCGCTGTTCAGGTGTCAACGTGCGCACGACACCGCCTGCCGCCAAAATCGCCTCTTTGGCCTCCTGATTGACCCGCTCGGACTCGCCGTTGCGCGCCACGGTCACCTCATGAAGGATGGTGGCAAACTGATCGCGCACATCCGCATCGAGGCTTTCCCACCAATCGACCGAGGTCACGACCATATAGTCAAGCAACAGGTGGTTGGTTTCGGTTGCGCCGTCCTGAACCTCAAAGAACTTTTGGCCGTAAATGTTGGACCATGTGTTTTGCTGACCATCCACAACGCCGGTTTGCAACGCGCCATAGACCTCAGGAAAGGCCAGCGGTTGCGGGTTTGCATTGAGCGCACGCATCTGTTCAATGATCACCTCGGCAGGCTGAACCCGCATTTTAAGACCGGCGACGTCTTCTGGCATGACAAGCGGTGTGTTGGCGGTGATTTGCTTCATGCCATTGTGCCAAAATTCAAGCCCCAAAAGCCCACGCCGCACCATGCCCTCTTTCATGTCCTGCCCGGTGTCTGAGGCCTGAAATGCATCCACGGCCTCCATGTTTTTGAACATGAACGGCAGATCGAAAATGCGGAATTGTTTGGTGAAGGATTCGAATTTCGACAAGGATGGGGCCGCAAGTTGGACGTCGCCCTGAAGCATCGCCTCCAAGACCTGATCGTCGTTATAAAGCGTGGCGTTGGGGTAGACCTCCATACAGGCGGTCCCGTCCATCTCCGCGTTCACCCGGTTCACCAACAGGGTCGCGGCGATGCCTTTCGGGTGTTTGTCTGTGTTCACGATATGGCTGAACTTGATCACCATCTCGCCCGGATCACAGCCTTCGGTTCCAGCGACTGCGCCAGAGACGGACAGCGTCAACATCCCGGCGGCCAAAGCGCAGGTCAAATTTCTCATGGATTTCCCTCCCGTGTTTCGTCCCGTGCTTTCGGTCGGGACACGGGCAAGAAACAAAGGCGGCGGGTTTTATGCAAGGTATCAGATCATGCTTTTGAGGCACATTAACGGCCTCAGCCGCGATACAACTCCGCCCGCACGCCATGGCGCGCGAGCTTGTCGTAAAAGGTTTTTCGCGGCAATTTCAATCCCTTCGCCGCCTCTGTGGCATTGCCACCGTGGCGTTGCAGAGCGGCGATCAAAAGCGAGCGTTCGACTTGCGCCAGTTGTTCGGCCAGACCCAATTCATCCTCATGTGCCTCGCCGTCAGAGAGGCCCATGGCAAAACGCATCGCCGCATTCATCAGCGAACGCGCATTACCCGGCCAATCTTGGGCAATCAGATTTGAAATCACCTCGGGCGTGATGTCGGGCACTGGCAGGTCGGATTGTTCACAGGCAATATCCACGTAATGGCGGAACAAGGTCGGGATGTCTTCGCGCCGTTCGCGCAGGGGCGGAATGCGGATCACTGCCGCCTCAAGCCGGTAAAACAGATCCGGCGAAAATGTACCCTCGGTGGTTTCATGGCGCAGATCGGCATAGGTGCCCGCAATCAAACGCGGGCGATCATGGCCCTCCAAGAGCTCCAAAAGCGCGAATTGCGCCGGGCGCGACAGGGCGACGATTTCATCCAAAAACACCGATCCATCTTTGGCGGCCTCAAAGGCGGCGGCGAGGCTTTCGGGAGTTTGCGACACCGCCGGAAATTTCAAAAACGGAGCCATGGACCCGGCCGAGAGCAAATGCACCACCTCGGCCATTTTGGCGGTGCCCACCCCCGGCTCGCCCGTGACCAATACATCAGCGGCAGAGCGGGCCACGGCGCGGGCCTCTTCGCGCATCCGTTTGGAGAACTCAGACGTGCCGCGCAACAACCGGGCGGCGGCGTCGCCTTGGGCCACTTGGCGTTTGAGACGACGGTTTTCCAACACCAGCGCACGGGTTTTCAGCGCCTTTTCCACCACGGCGATCAAGTCTTGCGGGGCACAGGGTTTTTCCAGAAAATCAAAGGCCCCAGACGAGATGCCACGCACCGCCATCGGCACATCGCCCTCGCCCGTCAACAAAATCACCGGCAATTCCGCATCCACCGACTGGGCAAAATCCAATAATGCAAACCCGTCTTTGCCCGGCATCCGAATGTCGGTGACAATGACGCCCTCAAAGCGCGGCGTGATGTGATCTTTGGCCTCGATATAGCTGCCCGCCAAGGTCGGCACGAGATCGGCCAGTTCCAACGTCTGCCCCAAGGCCTCGCGCACCGAGGCGTCATCATCGACCAATAAAACCCGCTCCACGCGCCCTGCCCGGTTCATTCATCCGCCTCCTGTGCCAGTGTCAAACGCCCCGGCAAACGTTCCGGCAAACGCCCCGTCAAGCGGGCCGGGATCAATTCGATGGTAAAGATCGCGCCGATCGGCGTTTGGCCCTGTTCGGCCCGGTTGGCACCGCGAATGCGCCCGCCGAAAGATTGGATCAAGCCGTAAGAAATCGACAGGCCCAATCCCATGCCCTCAGACGCCCCAACCTCTTTGGTGGTGTAGAACGGATCAAATATTTTGTCTGGCTCAGCAATCCCCGGCCCCGTGTCTGCCACGGTCAGACGGGTGGGCGTCACGCCCTCTTGGCCCGCAACAATGCGAATTTCGATCCGCTTTTCCGTCTCGGTGCTGTCAGACATCGCGTCCACCGCATTGGACAACAGGTTCATCACCACCTGTTGCAACCGTACCTCGCCACCGCGGACCCAGACCGGATCCCCCGGCGTCCAGTCCAAGGTGACCCCCGCCCGCGAGACTTTGCCCATCGTCATTTCCAACGCCGCCTCGACCACCGCAGTCAGTTCAACATTGGTGATGGTTTCGGATTCTTGCCGGGCAAAGGCGCGCAGGTTTTTGATGATCCGGCCCATGCGGCGCGCGAGTTCGGAAATCCGGCCCAGATTTTCCCCCGCCTTGGCCGCATTGTCGCGCGCCAAAAACGCCTGAGCATTCTCAGCAAAAGATCGGATCGCCATCAGCGGCTGGTTCAACTCATGGCTGATCCCCGCCGACATTTCTCCCAGTGCCGACAATTTCCCGGCCTGGACCAAATCGGCTTGGGCGCGTTTGAGGCGCGCTTCGGCCTCAAGCCGCTCTGTGACCTCACGGGTCAGGTCGCGGTTGGCAATTTCCAAGGCCTGGGTGCGGGTCGCCACGCGGGCTTCCAGCCGCATGTTGGCCTCGGCCAGGGTGCGCCTGCGCTCGCGCGCGAAAAACAAAAACGTCGCAAAGACCAACGCCAACGCCGCCGCCATCCCGGCCTGCAAACTTGCGAGCGCGATCACCGGGTGCAAGTCCATCAGCAATTCAGCCTCCAAGCCGATGACCGGCAGGGGCCGGGTGAGGTGCAGCGCGGGCGAGGGAATATAAGGGCCGGCCTCATGCAGCCAAAGATCATGGCCCGAGACCTGATGGCGCGCGGTCACCGGCATCGGCCCGGCCAAACCTCCGCGCAGCACCAATTCGGAGCGGTTGGACACGAACACCACGCCATAGTCATCGGTGAAATAAATTGCTGAGGGTTCCGTCGGCCAGCCCCATTCCAACAGGCCAATGTTGACATTGACGATCACGGCGGCGCGGGCCGGGCCGCCCGGATCAAACACCGGGGCGGCAAACACATAGCGGCGCTGCTGCTCTGTATCGACGAAATGTGCCACGCCCAAAGCCCCGACCATGGCACGATTAAAGGCGGCTTGGGCACCTTTGGGCAGGGCCTGTTCGCCCGCTGCGGCCAAAACAGTCCCATCACGCGCCACCAACATCAGCGAATGCGCCCCGGTTTTGTCAGCTAGGTTTTGCAACACATCGGTGGCGTTCTGAACTCCCTCCGCCGTTTGACCGGAGTTGAGCGCACGCGCCAAAACGGTCGGGTGATCGGACAAGAACACCGCCAATTCCCGGTAGCGTTGCAGACCCGTGGTCAACCGATCCGAGGCCAAGGCCAAATCCGACGCGCCCCGCTCAGAGGCTTGATCCAATTCGGCGCGAAAACTCAGGCCAAAGACCAAAAGGCCAAAGGTCGCAACCGCCACAAGCATCCCCACGGCCCAGAACAGGCGGGGATGGCCCGAAGGCGTGACGGTGGGCGCAGCGGTGTCTGGCGCGAGGGTGTGCTCTGTGGTCATCTGAACCAAGAGTAGAAAACCTGTCTTGCAAAGGAAAGCAGTTCCCGACAAGTTCGCGCGATGAAAACGCGCCATTAAAAACAGACCGTGAAAATAGAGACGATGAAAAAACTCCGCTGCGCCCCCACTGATCCCATTTTTGTCCAAAACCCCTATCCGTTTTACGATGATCTACGTGAAGCGGGGCGGATGGTCTGGTGGGAAGACTTGGGCCTGCCAGTGATTGCGGGCTATGACGGTGTCTCGATGGCGCTGCGTGACGCGCGGTTTGGCCGCGAGGCTCCGATTGGGTTTGAGCCCGACATCCCCGCCCATCTGCGCCCGTTTTATGACATCGACGATCATTCGATGTTGGAACTTGAGGGCGACCGACACAAGCGGTTGCGCGGGTTGGTGCTGCGGGCGTTTACGTCGCGGCGGATCAAGGGCCTGGTCCCCGATCTGGAAGAGATCACTCATGATTTGATTGATCACTTCCCACAAGAGGTCGATTTTGACCTGTTGCCCGCCTTTTGCAAAATGGTGCCAGTGCGGATCATTTGCCGGCTTTTGGGCGTGCCCGAAGCGATGAGCGAGCAGCTTTTGACCTGGTCCAACGCGATGGTCGCGGTCTATACGCCGGGGCGCACACTTGAGATCGAAACGGCGGCCGCAACCGCGGCCACAGAGTTTGCCACCTTTATGCGCGGCTATATTGACGAGCGCCGATCCAGCCCCGCCGACGATCTGATCACCAGTCTGATTGCCGCCGAGGAAGAGGGCGAAAAGCTGTCGACCGATGAGTTGATCACCACCTGCATCCTGTTGCTCAATGCGGGCCATGAGGCGACGGTGCACAGCCTTGGCATCGCGGTGAAAACGCTTTTGGAACAAGAAACCCCACGCGAAATGATCATGGACGCGCGCATTGAGGGCGTGATCGAAGAGGTGATCCGCTTTGATCCGCCGCTGCATCTGTTTCAACGCTGGGTCTATGAAGACACCACGTTTTTGGGCCAAGATTTGAAACGCGGCGACAAGATCGGGCTTTTGCTCGGCGCGGCGGGTCGTGATGATGATGCGTGGGACGATCCGAATGTGTTTGATCCGACCCGCCCAGTGAAACAAAACATGGCCTTTGGCGCGGGCCTCCACTTTTGCGTCGGCGCGCCTTTGGCCCGGCTTGAACTGCGGGTGGCCCTGCCAATCTTGTTTGCCCGTTGCCCCAACCTGCGCCTGACGGAGACGCCGCGCTATGCCCAGACTTGGCATTTTCATGGGCTCGAACGGCTCATGGTGCGACCCTGACGACGCGTTTGACATCTTTCCTTTGATCCCAACCCAAGGTATTTCAGCCCCATGGCAACCGTACTCGATAAAATCAAAGCCTATAAACTCAAAGAGGTGGCCGCGGCAAAGATCGCCGTGCCGCTCTCAGAGTTGGAGGCGACAGCCAAGGTCCAAAGCCCCGTGCGCGGCTTTGCCAAGGCGCTGCAACAGGCCGCGACAACCGGCTATGGGTTGATTGCGGAGGTCAAAAAGGCCTCCCCCTCCAAGGGCCTCATTCGGCCGGATTTCGATCCGCCCCGCATTGCGCGCGCCTATGAGGCGGGTGGCGCGACCTGCCTGTCAGTGCTGACCGACACGCCGTCTTTCCAAGGCGCGCCGGAATTTTTGGTGCAAGCGCGCGCGGCGGTCTCCCTGCCCGTCTTGCGCAAAGATTTCATGTATGACCCGTATCAGATCACCGAGGCCCGCGCGTGGGGCGCTGATGCGATCCTGATCATCATGGCCTCCGTGTCGGATGCCCAAGCGGTCGAGTTGGAAGACGCGGCCTTTGGCTGGGGCATGGATGTGTTGGTCGAGGTGCATGACGCCGAGGAATTGGAGCGCGCGCAGGTGTTGAAATCACCGCTTTTGGGCATCAACAACCGCAATCTCAAGACCTTTGAGACCACGCTGGACACCACACGTCTCCTTTCCAAACGCGCTCCTCCCGAACGCATTTTGGTCTGCGAAAGCGGGTTGTTCACCCCCGAAGATTTGGCCGACATGGCGGGATATGGCGCGCGCACGTTCCTCATCGGTGAAAGCCTGATGCGGCAAGACGATGTCGAGGCCGCGACCCGCGCGCTTTTGGCCAATCCAGTCCCAAACACGCTGTAACGGAGGCTCCCATGGCCGATCTCACCCATTTCGACGACGGCGGCAACGCCCATATGGTCGATGTGTCCGGCAAGGCGGTGACGGATCGTTTGGCCGTCGCGGAATCCTCAATCACGATGACGCCAGAGACTTTGGCCTTGGTCACTCAGGGCACGGCGAAAAAGGGCGATGTGTTGGGTGTGGCGCGGCTGGCGGGCATTATGGGGGCGAAAAAAACCTCTGATCTGATCCCTTTGTGCCATCCTTTGCCGATCACCAAAGTGACCTTGGATTTGGACCCCGACGAGACCCTCCCCGGCGTGCGCATCCGTGCCACGGTGAAAACATCGGGTCAAACCGGCGTGGAAATGGAAGCGCTCACCGCCGCCTCTATCGCCGCCCTGACCATCTATGACATGCTCAAAGCCGCCGAGAAAGGCATGGCAATCGGCCCCACCCGCTTGCTGCGCAAAGAGGGCGGAAAATCCGGGGTGTATGAGGCGGATCAATGATTTCGGTCGCCGAGGCGCTCGACAAAGTCTTTGCCCTGTGCCGCCCGCTTGCGCTGGAAACCGTGCCACTGCGCCACGCTCATGGCCGGGTCTTGGCCGAAGATGCCGTGGCCAAACGCGATCAGCCGCCTTTTGCCTCTTCGGCGATGGATGGCTACGGGGTGTTGGATCTTGATGTGCCCGTGGGCGCGCAATTCACCGTTGTCGGCGAGGCCGCCGCAGGTCACGGGTTTGACGGCGCACTGCTCAAAGGCTGCGCTGTGCGCATTTTCACCGGCGCGCCTGTGCCGATGGGCGTCACCCGCGTGATCATCCAAGAGGACGTGACGCGCGACGGCGATGTCATCACCGTGACCGAGACCGTATCCGAGAACACCAACATCCGCCCCCTCGGCGGGGATTTTCGCGTCGGTGACCGGGTCACGGCCCCGCGTCGCCTGAGCGCACAGGATGTGGCACTTTTGGCCGCGATGAACAGTCCCGAGGTCCGCGTCAGCCGCGCGCCTATCGTGGCCCTGATCGCCACAGGCGACGAATTGGTCATGCCGGGCGAGACACCGGGACCGTCGCAAATCATCGCCTCCAATTCTTTCGGCTTGGCCGCGATGATCGAAGAGGCGGGCGGCATCGCACGGATGTTGCCCATCGCACCTGACAATGAAACCGCGCTCCGTGCCACTTTTGAGTTGGCGCAGGGTGCGGATGTGATCGTCACCATCGGCGGGGCGTCGGTGGGCGATCATGATTTGGTCGGCAAAGTCGCAGCGGACATGGGGCTGGATCGGGCGTTTTACAAAGTCGCCATGCGACCCGGAAAACCTTTGATGGCGGGGCAGTTACAGGGGGCCGTGATGATTGGCCTGCCCGGCAATCCGGTCTCCTCACTGGTCACCGCCAAACTGTTTCTGATCCCGGCTCTGCACGCCCTTCAAGGCCTGCCCGCCGCCCCGGCTCCGCGCCATAAAGCCCCACTTTTACAGGATATTTCCGCCAACGGCCCACGCGCCCATTATATGCGTGCCCGACTTGAGACCGGCGGCGTTCGCCCCTTTGAGCGCCAAGACAGTTCGTTGATGTCGATCCTGTCCTCGGCCAATGTGCTTTTGGTCCGTCCGCCGCTTGACCCGGCACGCATGGCGGGCGAGATCGTCGACTATATTGCGCTGTGAAGGGCGCACCTTGTGTCATGCCGCATGTCACTGTGACGCCTTTTCATAAAATTTTCCTGATCCACCGCGCGTTTTAACCCCGAATTAACCAAGCTCCCCTCTTCTACGATCAACAGGCCCAAAAGCCTCACGATCCAAAAGGAGAGGGACATTGACACATTTCGGGAACAGCGGTAGAACATTGTCAGAACATAGTGCAAAACCCATCTGGGGGCTTGCGGACAATGGCGGACCTGTCGCCTTTGGCCAAAAGGGTCAGGTTGGGCGTGATGACAGATCAAAGATGCGGATTTCGGGTGCCATAGCGCCTGTGCCGGTGCATTGGGTCAAAACGCTTTCGGGGGATGCCGTGCCACACGGCCCGATCCAGTCGGGACCAAACGATCCCGAACCGGGGAAGAGGACCGAGCAGATGCTGACACGCAAACAACTTCAGCTGTTGGAATTTATCAACACACGGATGCACAAGGACGGTGTGCCGCCCTCATTTGACGAAATGAAAGAGGCGCTGGATCTGCGCTCGAAATCGGGCATTCACCGCCTGATCACCGCCTTGGAAGAGCGTGGATTTATCCGCCGCCTCGCCCACCGCGCCCGCGCCATTGAGATCGTGAAACTGCCCGAATCCATGGGCGGGCCATCAACGGCGCCGACCTCCGCCGGGTTTGCCCCGCGGGTGATTGATGGCGACCGTCCCAACACCCTGCCACCGAGCCATGCCATGGATGTGGAGGTCGTCACCGCGATCAACTTGCCGATCATGGGCAAAATCGCTGCTGGCGTGCCGATTGAAGCGGTCTCTGACGGGGCGGTGAACGTGGCCGTTCCCGGGTCCATGTTGTCGGGGCGCGGCAATCACTACGCGCTTGAAGTCAAAGGCGAATCCATGATTGAGGCGGGGATCAACCACGGTGACATTGTGGTCATCCGCGAAACATCCAGTGCCACCAATGGCGATATTGTGGTGGCGATGGTCGAAGGCTATGAAACCACGCTGAAACGCTACAAACGTCAAGGCGACATGGTGGCGTTGGAGGCGGCAAACCCGGCCTTTGAAACCCGCGTCCTGCCCGCCCATCAGGTCGAAGTACAGGGCAAACTTGTGGGTCTGATCCGCAGCTACTGACCCCACCTTTTCGTAGCTTTGAAACCGCCGCCAAAGTCGCTTTTGGCGGCGGTTTTTTTATGATGTTGTTTCCGTCCTGTTTGTCGTTTCAGTCGTGTTTATTGCCCCTCGCCAAACGCACCGCATCGGGGACAAACCGCGTTCCCAAAACCATGGGCGGCAATGCATCGCGGGCCGAACGCGCCTCGCGCGGATGCGCGCCACGCAAAGCGGGCGTGTTCCAAAGCCGTACGCCAGAGGTGGCATAGGCCGTGCGCATCTCCACCGCATCCCCCAGAGGCGAGAGCGCCAAAGCGCCGCTTTGACGAAGGAAGCCGACATCCACCAAAAGGCACCCCTCGGGCATAGGCCCGTCCCAAACCTGGTTGATCACCACAAAATCATGACTGGCGCAGGCCCTGCGCGTGGCGTCTTGCCACCCCCGTCCGCTGACATGGGCGATGCTCAGGCCAGGCAGGTCCAAAACCGGCATGTCCCGCGCCGCGGCTGTGAGTTGATCGGCAAAATCGCCGTCATTCTCCAACCAAACGGAGGCGACAAAGCCCGCGCCTTTCGGTTTATTCAGCACCCGCCCCTCAGCCCCCATCCGGCCAATCAGACTGCCATCCTCGGAGATCAAAAGCGCCGGGCGGTCTGCCATAGACCAGAGTACAAACCCGGCCATGACAGGTAAGACCCCCAAAAACTGGCCCCGTCCGCGCCAGAGGATGACGAAAATCCCGCCAAGAGCGATGAGCGGCAAGGTCTCGGGCGGCGGGGCGGCAAGGCGACTGACCGCCCCGTCCCAGCCCGACACCGTATGAGCCACGGCCAAAATCCAACGGATGCCACCGCCCATGATCGCAAGCGCGAGGCCCTGAAGCCCGAACGGCGTCAGCAATAGCGCAAGGATGGCGGCGGGCATGATCACCGCACCCATCATCGGCACGGAAATCACATTGGCCAAAAGCCCGAAATCCGCGATGCGGTTGAAATGCGCGGCGGCGACGGGGGCGGTGGCGATGCCCGCGACGGCAGATGAGAGCACCACCGTGGCCATCCCGCGCAACCAATTGGGCCAGCCCGACATCAACCGCAATCGACGCACGATGGTGAACACGGCCACAAGGGCGGTTGTGGCGGCGAAGGACATTTGAAATCCGGGTTCAGGCAGGACTTCGGGACGCAGCACGAGGATGATCAGCGCGGCGATGGCAACCGCGCGCAAAGAGATGGCTTGGCGATCCAGAAGCACGGCGACGAGCATGACCGAGACCATGACAAAGGCGCGTTCGGTGGCGACATTAAAGCCGGAGAGCGCGAGGTAAAACAGGCCTGCGGCCAATGCGCCCCAAGCGGCGATTTTTTTGAGCGGCCATGCCAGCGCGGCGCCGGGCACCATGGCAAGACACAAACGCAGGGCAAAGAACACAGACCCGGTCAAAAGCCCCATATGCAGGCCGGAAATCGCCAGAAGATGCGAAAGATTGGCACCGCGCAAGGCTTCGGCGGTGTCCAAGGTGATGCCGGAGCGGTCGCCGGTGAGGATGGCGGCGGCAAACGCGCCGGGTTGTCCGGGGATTTGGGATTGGAGTGCAAAGGACAAGGTTTGTCGCAGGCGATGGACCCACAGCGTGAGCGAGCGATCGGTGTCAGCGATGCGCAGGCTGGGCACGCGCGTGTAACCGACCGCCCCCAATTTGTCGAACCAAGCCATACGTTGAAACTCAAACGCACCGGGTTCCGAGGGGCCGGAGGGCGGCGACAAATGGGCGGTGAGCGCAAGGCGCATGCCGGGTTCGGGAGTGACGAAACCTTGGTCGCCATACAGCGAAATACGCACCTTATGCGGCGTACGGTCGGGGGCAAAATTTCGCAACGTGACCTGATCCAAGGTCAGGCGCAGGGCATCGGAGGCAGAGCGGTCAATGTGGACCACCCGCCCCTCGACCGGGCCGTAATAGCGAAAGCTCAGCACTGGTTCAGACACCATATGGGTGCGCAGGCCAGTGGCGAGAAAGCCCAACGCGATGGTGAGCACCGCGATCAACACAGGGGCGGCGCGCGGCGGGGTTTTGATCAGGGCCAAAAGGCCCAGGATGACCCCGGCAAGGATCATGCGCAGCAGCGCGACGGAGGGTTCCAGAGGCTGGGCGAAAAACACACCAATGCCGATGCCGAAACACACCGGCAGCCACAGGAAAAGCCGCCCGCGTTGCGCATCGACGATATCGAGAGGGGCCTGTGCAATGAGCGTGAAGAGGCGCACCCTTGTTTCCCTATCCCCGTTCCCTTATTCCGTGCTCAACACCTGTCTGCCATCATGGCGCAATCTTGGTTACCAAAGGGTTAATTCTCGCATGTCCGCCACCTCTTCCGTATCTGCCAAAATCTCTCCTGTCGTCACCCGCATCGCCCCCTCGCCCACCGGCGACATGCACATTGGCACCGCCCGCACTGCGCTGTTCAACTGGCTGTTTGCGCGCGGCCATGGCGGCACGTTTTTGATGCGGATCGAGGACACAGATCGAGCACGATCCACGCCTGAGGCAACCCAGGGCATTTTGGATGGGATGGCGTGGCTTGGCTTGGACTATGATGGCGAAGCGGTGAGCCAGTTTGAACAGGCCCCGCGCCATGCCGAGGTGGCGCACCAAATGTTGGCGGCGGGCACGGCCTATAAATGTTTCGCCTCCCAAGAGGAGATCGAAGCCTTTCGCGAGGCGGCACGGGCGACGGGCACATCCACGCTTTATCGTAGCCCATGGCGCGACGCGGACCCAAGCACCTACCCTGATGCGCCCTATGTGATCCGCATGAAAGCGCCGCGTGAGGGCGTGACCGTGGTGAAAGATGCAGTGCAAGGTGACGTGACGTTCAAGAACGAGTTGCTCGATGACATGATCGTGTTACGTTCGGATGGGACACCAACCTATATGTTGGCCGTGGTCGTCGATGATCACGACATGGGGGTGACCCATGTGATCCGTGGAGATGACCACCTGAGCAACGCTGCACGCCAGATGACGATCTATACAGCAATGGGCTGGCCCCTGCCGGTCTATGCCCATATCCCTTTGATTTTTGGGCCAGATGGCAAGAAAATGTCGAAACGCCACGGCGCGACCGGGGTCAAGGAATATCAGGCCATGGGTTACCCCGCCGCCGGGATGCGCAACTATTTGGCGCGGCTGGGATGGAGCCATGGCGACGACGAGTTTTTCACCGATGCGCAGGCGCAAGAGTGGTTTGAACTCGATGGAATCAATAAGGCTCCGGCGCGATTTGATACCAAAAAACTTGAAAATATCTGTGGTCAGCATCTTGCGGTGATGGAAGATGCCGAAATCTTGAGCGAAATCACCGGCTATCTTGTCGCTGCGGGTGAGACAAAATTGACGGATGCGCAGGAAACGCGGCTTTTGGCGTCTTTGCCATTTCTCAAAGGGACGGCCAAGACCTATCCACAACTTATTGAAAAGGCACGGTTTTCTTTGGTGGATCGTCCGGTTTCGATGGATGAAAAGGCGCAAAAACTGGTGGGTTCTGTATCCAACGGTATACTGAGAGAATTGACGCCGCACCTGCAAAGTGTTAGCTGGGAGCGCGACGCATTGGAGGAGGCTGTCGGCCGGGTGATGGAGGCGCAAGAGATCGGGTTTGGCAAAGTGGCCGGGCCTTTGAGATCCGCCCTCGCTGGCCGTGCCGCAACCCCAAGCGTGCTTGATATGATGGTGGTTTTGGGCCGTGACGAAAGCCTCGCCCGGATCGAAGATTTTATTGCAACTGCGCCTGCGTAAGAGATGGGCGTGGTTGGTTTGGCCGAAAGACTGCCTGATCTGAGTGCGCTTTTGGCATGCGGTGACCGAAAGTATTTGTGACGGTCACAAGAGATTTCACGCCAAAGCCGACCGGGCTTTGGCTGCCCCAGGGCGAGGCGGTGCGTCTGTGTTGAACGGATGTGACGAACACCTCCCCCCACGGGATCGGAATTGGGACCTGATATGAGGTTCCCGCGCGAAGACGGTGCCCGAGAGATGTCTCGGGCGCTCGCCTGATCACCAACGGCCCTATTGTCGTCTGCACCCCAGACCATAAGGGCACCGTTGCCAACCGAAGGAACGACCATGGCAGACACTCAAAAGACCGCGACCCTGACGCTTGACGGCAAGACTTTCGATCTTCCGATTTATTCGCCCACCGTGGGGCCTGACGTGATCGACATCCGAAAACTCTACGGCCAGGCCGGTGTTTTCACGTACGATCCGGGCTTTACCTCCACCGCCGCCTGCGACAGCGCCATCACCTTTATTGACGGCGACGAAGGCGTTCTTTTGCACCGCGGTTACACCATCGGTGAGCTGGCCGAAAAATCGCATTTCCTCGAAGTGTGCTACCTGTTGCTTTACGGGGCCCTGCCGACCGCGAAAGAGATGGAAGACTTCGAAGCGCTGGTGACCCGCCACACCATGGTGCATGAGCAGATGCACAAATTCTTTACCGGCTTCCGTCGTGACGCGCATCCGATGGCCATTATGGTCGGTGTTGTTGGCGCCATGTCGGCGTTCTACCACGACTCCATCGACATTGCCGATGCGCATCAGCGCGAAGTGGCGACCATCCGTTTGTTGGCGAAAATGCCGACCATTGCGGCGATGGCCTATAAATACACAATCGGTCAGCCGATGGTCTATCCGCGCAACGATTTGGATTACGCCTCCAACTTCTTGCACATGTGTTTCTCGGTGCCTGCCGAAGAATATGTGGTGAACCCTATTCTGGCCCGCGCCATGGACCGGATCTTTACGCTGCACGCCGACCACGAACAAAACGCCTCGACCTCGACCGTGCGCTTGGCCTCCTCTTCGGGTGCCAACCCGTTCGCCTGTATCGCCGCGGGCATCGCCTGTCTTTGGGGGCCGGCGCATGGTGGTGCGAACCAAGCCTGTCTTGAAATGCTGCGCGAAATTGGCTCCGTGGACCGTATCCCGGAATACATCGCCCGCGCCAAGGACAAGAATGATCCGTTCCGCCTGATGGGCTTTGGTCACCGCGTTTACAAAAACTTCGATCCGCGCGCGACCGTGATGAAACAGTCCGCCGACGAGGTTTTGGAACTCTTGGGTGTTGAAAACAACCCGACGCTTCAGGTGGCAAAAGAGCTTGAGAAACAAGCACTTGCCGATCCGTATTTCCATGACAAAAAACTGTTCCCGAATGTCGATTTCTACTCCGGCATCATCTTGGAGGCCATGGGCTTCCCGACCGCGATGTTCACCCCGATCTTCGCGCTGTCGCGCACCGTCGGTTGGATTTCGCAGTGGAAAGAGATGATCGAAGATCCGGCAATGAAAATCGGTCGTCCGCGTCAGCTTTACACCGGCGCAACCGAGCGCCCCTATGTGAACGTCGAAGACCGCGGCTAAGCACGCGTCATCACGCAACATGTAAAACCCGCCCTTTTGGGCGGGTTTTTTGTTTTTATCACGAACGCCTCAATCCGCCACGCCCCGCCGCGACAACCGCAAGCCTCCGCGCCCATCAGAGCGACGCGCGCGCAGGTCAGGTCAGGTCAGGTCAAGTCAATGACACGGCCACACGCAGGCTGACGCACAAAGACCGCGAGGCCTTGTCCCTGTTGATGGCCACGGTGATGGCCACGGTGATCGCGGCGGTGATCGCGGCGTTGCAAGACGATTGAGACTTAGCGCCCCTCGTATCGAGGTTTGCGTTTTTCCAAAAAGGCGATGACGCCCTCTTTGAAATCGCGAGTCTGACCGCACTGGTTTTGCAACTTGGCCTCAAGGGTCAATTGCTCGGCCAGAGTGTTGTCATAAGAGGCGTGTAGAGCCTCTTTGAGGTGGCGGTAAGCCACGGTTGGGCCCTTGGCCAGATACCCGGCCCGCGCCCGCCAATGAGCCTCAAAATCCGCATCGGGCACCGCCTCGTAGATCATCCCCCATTGCACCGCCTGAGCCGCCGAAATTTCATCGGCAAAAAGCGACGCCCCCATGGCGCGGGACAACCCGACAAGACGCGGCAAGGCATAGGTGCCCCCCGCATCCGGGATCAGACCGATGCGCGAAAACGCCTGAACAAACACGGCGGATTGGCTGGCGATCACCACATCACAGGCCAGCGCCAAAGACGCCCCTGCCCCCGCTGCGGCCCCATTGACAGCGGAGATGGTGGGCACCGGGCTGTCGTGAATGGCATGGAGCATCGGCTCGTATTCGTCGCGCAGGGTGCGTTCCAGATCGGCGGTGGCGGCATTGACCCCATCGCCCAAATCCTGACCGGAACAAAAGGCGCGCCCGACCCCGGTCAACACAATCACCCGCGCCGATTTGGCAGCATCGCGCACCGCATGGGTGATTTCCGCGCGCATCTGAGTGTTGAGCGCATTCATCACCTCGGGGCGATTGAGGGTGACGACGGCCATGTCGCCCGCCTGCTCAAAGCGAATTGTGTCGTACTGCATGAACGTCTCTCTCCCTGATTGGTTGTCCCCAAGATAGGCATCGTGGGGACAAAAGAAAGAGAGACGCTCCGTCATCGCGCGAGTTTCGTGACCGGCGCCCTGTTAAAGATCAAGCGGTGCAGACCTTCGATCCGGTCCCTCGGCGGTGGCCTGACGCCTGCGCATCACGGCGCGGATGAGCGCCAAAGCAGTTTCATCGGGGCGCACTTCAAGGCGGATGTAGCGCGAGCCATCGCGATTGCGTTCCAAAAGACCGTCTTCGATCAAAGAGCGGCGAATTTGGGCGGCATCGCGAAAGGTCGTCATCGTGTCAAACAGATCGGAAATCTCGCGTTCGGAGAACACGTGGCGCGGGGGAAGCTGCGCCCAAAGCGCCCAAAGCCCATGTTGACGGACTTTGCGTTTGGTCGGCCACGCGGTCAACCGCCCGGTCTCATCGAAGCACGACAACGCTCGGGAGACGGCGCGGCCTTCGGCGGCCTGAATCGGGGCCGCACCGGCTTGCGTGGCTTTGAGATGTTGAAAATTGCGATAACCACCAGCGCGGGCAATCATATTTAACACCGATTGATGCGGCGGGGCGGCGTCGCCCAGCTCGGATTTAAGGGCGCGCGCAAAGGCAGACACGTCGGGAAGGGTGAGTGAAATCACGTCACGAGTCATCGGTTCTCTCCGTTGATCGCGTCTGTTACATCGTGCGGGAGCTGTCCTTGCCACGCTGAAGACGCGCGGGAAACCGGAGGTGGTCACAGGCTTAAACAGGTTCAGCGTATTTCCATGTGGAAACGACAGCGACTCGGTGAACTGCGGACCGTGATACGGGTATACAAAACCCCGCCGTGCTGTGGCAAGCGGCGGGGTTGCAGTATTTGGATCACGGTACAGATCACGGCTTTAGTCGTTTAAAAGCGCCTGTAGCCGCTTTTCTTCGTCCTCGGTCAGCTCGGATTGTTCGGGTTCCGATTGCCGACGCCGCAGAAAGCCAAACCCAATGCCAAGCGCGATGATCAACATGGCAGGCCCTGCGATCCAGAGCAATTTGTTGGCCCCGGTCAGCGTCGGCTTCAACAGCACATATTCGCCGTAACGATCGACGATATAGGCCACGGTTTGGTCATTCGTGTCCCCCGCCACAAGGCGTTCGCGGACCAAAAGCCTCAGGTCTTTGGCCAAGGTCGCGTTACTCTCATCAATGTTTTCATTGCGACAGACAAGGCAGCGCAGCCCTTGAGAAATCTCCCGCGCGCGCGATTCCATCACTGGATCGGGCAGAACCTCGTCAGGCTGGACCGCGTAGAGCGGCGTGGCAAGAAGCAGCGTGAGGGCAAAGATCAGGCGTTTCATTCGGCAGGCACCCCTTTTGGGGCCGAGGCGGCCGATTTGCGCGCGCCCGCAGCCACCCGGTAGCGACGATCCGTGAGGGAAAGCCCCCCGCCAAAGGCCATGATCAAAGTGCCGCCCCAAATCCAGTTGGCCAGCGGTTTGATATAGGTGCGCACGGCCCAGCCGCCGTTGGTTTGCACATCGCCAATCACCAGATAAACGTCCCGCAAAAAGCCGTTGTCGATGCCCGCCTCTGTGGTCGGCATTTGCGCCACCGGATAGGAGCGTTTTTCGGGGTGCAGCGTGGCAACTTTTTGGGCGCCTTCAAACACTGACATGGTGGCCATGGTGGTGATGTAATTTGGCCCCTGCCCGCGCTCAACCGCATCAAGCGTGATGGTAAAGCCCGCAACATCAAAGGTTTCACCAACTTGCACGACGCGGATGTCTTCGACAGTCCAGGCGGTCAACCCAGCGATGCCTGCGATGGTGATGCCAAGGCCGCCATGGGCAAACAGACGCCCCCAATCCGCGCGCGGCAAGCGAAACAGCCGCGACAGGTTACGATTTTTGCCCAGCTTCAAAACGATGTCTTGGATGGCGCCCGCAACGACCCAAGTGCCAAGGCCAAGACCGATGGGCGCAAGCAAGGTGCGTTGTGTTTGCATCGACCAGATCAGGCCCATGACCGCGAGCGCCAAGATCAGCGCCGGGATGAGCTTTTGCACTGCCGCCCCAAGCCGCGCGCGTTTCCACGGCAGGATCGCACCGATGGGCAAGACGACGGCCAGCATGGTGAAAAACGGCGTGAAGGCGGCGTTGAAAAACGGCGCGCCGACCGAGAGTTTGCGCGCCCAGAAGGCTTCGGCCACCAAAGGCCAGATTGTGCCGGTAAAGACAACCAAAGCCGCAACGGCAAGCAGGATGTTATTCACCACCAAAGCACTTTCGCGCGAGACCATGGAGAACACGCCCTTGGCGCTCATCACATTGGCGCGCAAAGAAAATAGGACCAAAGCACCGCCCATGAAAAAGGCCAAAATCATCAGGATGAAAATGCCGCGTTCGGGGTCATTGGCAAAGGCATGGACCGAGGTGATGACGCCTGAGCGCACAAGGAAAGTGCCGATGAGCGAGAACCCAAAGGCCAAAATGGCCAGCAAAATGGTCCAGCTTTTGAGCGCCTCACGTTTTTCCACCACGATGGCCGAATGGAGCAAGGCGGCGGCAAACAACCACGGCATGAAGGACGCGTTTTCAACCGGGTCCCAGAACCAAAAACCACCCCAGCCGAGTTCGTAATAGGCCCACCACGACCCAAGGCCGATGCCGATGGTCAAGAAAATCCACGCAGCCAAAGTCCAAGGCCGCACCCAGCGGCCCCAAGCGGCGTCCACACGGCCTTCGAGCAAGGCGGCAACGGCGAAGGAAAAGGTCATCGAGAGGCCAACATAGCCGAGGTAGAGGAACGGCGGGTGAAAGGCGAGACCCGGGTCTTGCAACAACGGGTTGAGGTCTTCGCCATTCATCGGCGGAAACTCTAAGCGGGTGAACGGATTGGATGTGAACAGGATAAAGGCCAGAAACGCCAAACCAATCGAGCCTTGGACGCCCAAAACCCGCGCTCGCAATGTGTCCGGCAGGTTGGTGCCAAACAGCGCCGCCGCCGCGCCGAACAGCGCCAAGATCAGCACCCAAAGCAACATCGAGCCTTCGTGATTGCCCCAAACGCCGGAGACTTTGTAGAGCATCGGTTTGAGCGTGTGCGAGTTGGCCACCACCACTTGCAGAGAAAAATCCGAGGTGACGAATGCGTAGGTCAGCGCGCCAAAGGAGAAGGCAATCAACACAAGTTGCACCAAAGCCGCCGGTTCACCCACGGCCATCAAGGCTCGTTTGCCCGTTTGCGCGCCCCAAAGCGGCAAAACAGTTTGAGCGATGGCCACGACAAAGGCCATAACGAGGGCAAAATGTCCTAGTTCTACGAGCATGTGCGTCTCCCTTTTGAGACTGTTCTACCCGGTTGTATGCGACGCGCCAATGGGCTGCGCGCGCATGTCGCAAGTGAAGGCCACAAGACCTGCGACCAAAGCACAAGAAAAAGGAGCCAAAGCGGCCCCTTTTTCCGTCTCTCCCCACCCCCCTTGTCGCTAAAGCAACAAAAGGACCCCAAGAGAGACAAGCAATGCCCCAAATACCGGCCAAAGAAAGGCGAGGCCGCGCAGGCCAAAGGAGCCCTGGATCACCGAAAAGTGAAGCACCGCCCCCGAGATCAGCAGCGAGAGGAACAAAAACAACGCTGCCGCTTCGGCCCCCCAATCGGGGTTTCCGGCAATTTGCATCAGCCACCACCACCCGATGGTCAAACCAGACCCCGCCCAAGACAGGGACATGCCAAGCGCCAAAGGCGTGGCGCGCACCTGCCAGAGCCACAGAAACGTCACCGAGATCAGCAACGCCATCAAGGCAATGGCCCCGTAGGCGATCAACATCGCCTGCTCATATCCGACGGTCTGCACCGCCAAAAACGCCGCCACGACAACGGCTGCGTAAAGAATTGCCACCTGTTTCATTGTTCAAGCATCTCCTTGACGACAGCGTCCAATGCGTCGGCTGCCTCGCGGTTTTGGCGAAGGGCCGTGGCAAGGGCTTCGCCCCACCAAAGCCTGCGCAGTTTGGTCCAGATTTTGCGGAAGGGATCTGTCATCATGTCATCCCCTCGGCAGCCGTTCGCGGATCATCGTGGTCATTTCCACCAGAATCTGCGTGTTTTTGTTGAGCACATCACGGGTCGCCTGATCTTTTTGTGCATCGCGGTAGAGCAGGAAAAACACCATCACCACCCAAGGCCCGTGTTCAGAGACGGCGGCAATCAACGCGTCACTCATCCCGGCCCCCTTTCCAGGCCTCAAGGGCGGAATTCTCCGCCTCTGCCCCCGGCACATAGATCGGCTTGGCCTCCCATGAGGGGGCTGAGGACGCGGGTGGAACACCCTGGCCCTGCGCCCCAGCCTCAAGCGCCTTGAGCGCCGCAATATTGGCCGTCACAATTGGGGCCTGCGCCACGGTGGCGGCGACAGAGCGTTGAAATTCTTGCGATTTCACCTGATATCGAGCGCCAAAGTAAAACGAAACGATGGTGCCTAAAAGCCACCACAGCGGCTCTGGGATCAGCGCGATCCCCTGCATCCTTGAGGCAAACCACAGCGGATCGACCATCGCCGAGACGCAGAGGCCGATGGTGCCAAAAGCCATCAACGGACGCGGCACGCGATTGAGCGCGTCCATCAGCCGATCAAACGCGCCCTTGCGTTCGACCGCAAACTCGGCGGCGAATTGTTGCATCGCGGAGCTGCGGTTATTGGCCTCGCGCACCGCGCCTGCCTCTGTGTTTTCGAAAAACACTTCGGCCGTGTCTTTGACCAGATTGCGCCCGTCGCCAAAGATCACCTCAAACAGCCTGCCGATTATCCCCATGACGCCACCCGCGCGGCATGCTCGGCCTCCGTCAGGTGATAGCGGGGCGAGATGAATTCCTCGGCGCGGGTGATCCAGCCGCCTTTGCCGCCCCTACGCGTACGGGCGTATTTGCGCGAGGTCGGGCGGCGGTCCGCCAAGGCATAATAGTAATTGCGCCGGGCGATGCCGTAAGCGTCGGCCAAATGATGCGGAGCCAAGGATTGCGCGAGATGAGCCGCCTCAATGGTCTGCGGCCCAATCAGCCCGTCCACCGCGATCCTCTGTCCCATATCGGTCAAAAGCCGCTGCAAAATCCGCACGGCATTGCCGCCCGAATTGACATACATGTCAAACACGCTGGCTTGCAAAACTGGCGGCAATTCGTCGATGCGGGGGCGGTGAAAGTAATGTTCGACAAAAATGTCGCGCGCCTGGACCCGCGTCAACTTGCGCAGGTCGGATGTCGTCACCCGCCCATCGCCATCCACATCGACGCCAAGCGTGCGCATTGTGCCGATGGTGACGCCGTATTTGGTTGCCCCGCCCGGATCGTCGGGGTCATTGACGTATCCGCCCTCACGGGCAATGATCTCGTCTGCGATCTGTTGTACTGTTTTCATATGCCTCAATCCCACCAATTGATGGGATCAAGGTTACGCAAAAAGGTTAACGCCCGTGGACTTGAGCGCGCGGGCTCGATTTTATAATTACTTTATAATGCTTTGCACGAAAATCACCCACCTTACCATTCAGACAACAGAAAGCTATTCACTCTCTTTATGCACGGTCTGTTTCGCCTCGAATTGCTCCCAAACATGCATCCGCCCTTTTTGGCGCGCATCTGCGAGCCAGAGTTTTTTGCGCGCATCAGGGACTTCCATAGGCCGATAGAGTCCACCCGAAAATTTAGGCCAATCAATCGCAAGCCCCTGCTTGACCATTTCCGCCGAGAGGTCTCGCCCATCCGGCAAGTAACACCGCGCAACTGTGCGGCCATGGGCATCCACATCGGTCACTTCTGCGCGAAGAGATTGCCCTTTGCACAGCGCGACCAAGGCCCATTTCGCCTTTTTTCCATAGGGATGGTTCATTTCAGGCGCATCAACACCAAAGAGGCGAATCTGGGTTTTCTGGATCACAATGGTGTCGCCATCAACGACATATGCCCCCCCGCGTAAAATCGGCTTTTCCAATGCCTCTCGTGCAGTTTTTTCTTTAAAGGAGCTGGGCTTTGGAGCAACTTTATAGTGAGGACGCGGCGCAGACGGCCTCATCGCCCGGCGCACGGCACGTCGCGCCTCTTTCTTTGCATGGCGTATCAGGGCAACGCCGGCCAAAAGAACAACCGCAAAGAATAATTCAGTCAAAATACATTCCCCTCAAATAAAGGGGATTAAAAAGTACGGACATTGGAAATTCAAGAGGGGTCTCGCTCTGAACATCCCCTTCTGAAAAGAAAGACTTAGCTTTCCGGCTCTTTGTAAAGCCCCTGTTCCTTGAGGGCGTCCACAACCTCTTTCGGCATATATGACTCATCGTGTTTGGCCAAGATTTCGGTTGCCACAAACACCCCGTCTTGCAGGCTGCCGGTGCCGATCATGCCTTGGCTTTCGCCAAACAGATCCGGCAAAACGCCCTCAAAGCGCACCGGAATGGTCTCGTTGGTGTCTGTCACGCTAAAGGTCACGTGGGTGCCTTCGCCACGCACCAAGCTGCCCTCTTCGACCAGCCCGCCGATGCGGAAAATCTCGCCCGCGCGCGGCGGCTCTTCGACCACTTGCGTGGGCGAGCGAAACAGGTTGATGCCATCGCGAAAGGCATAGCCGATCAGCGACACAGAGACCACAAGGGCCACGACCGCAATCGCAATCACTTGAATGCGACGGGTCTTTTTCAGGGTCTTCAAACCGGCCATGGCGTCCTCCTCGGAGACAATATTACGGATACATCGGTGCGTTCATAAGACCGGCAGTCTCATCCAGCCCAAGCATCAAGTTGGCGTTTTGGATCGCTTGTCCCGACGAGCCTTTGGTCAGGTTGTCAATCACCCCCATCACGATGGTCCGGCCTTGGATACGGTCCTCGGCGACACCAATATGACAGAAATTCGAGCCGCGCACGTGTTTCATCGCGGGCACCTGCCCCAGTGGCAACACTTTGATAAACGGCTCGCTCATATAAGCGTCGGCCAGCGCGTAATGCACCGCACTCGCCTCGCCTTGCACGTAGGCGGTGGCCAAGATGCCGCGCGTGGCCGGGATCAGATGCGGCGTGAATTGGATGCGCACATCGCGGCCAGCAATCAGGGAAAACTCCTGATCGAACTCACCCAAATGCCGATGTTTGCCACCGACCGAATAGCCAAAGGCGTTATCTTCAAGCTCGCCGAACAAAAGATGCTCTTTCAGCGCTCGCCCAGCGCCGGAGACCGCCACCTTGAGATCCAAAATGATCTGATCAAGGTCAATCACCCCTGCGCCAATCAAAGGCCGCAAGATGAATTGCCCGGTTGCGGCGTTACAGCCGGTTCCGGCCACAAGTCGCGCCGTCTTGATCTGTTCGCGGTAAAATTCGGTCAGGCCGTATACAGCCTCTTTTTGTAATTCGACTGCAGAGTGCGGTTTGCCATACCATTTCTCATATTCAGCCGGATCACGCATGCGGAAATCGGCAGACAGATCCACCACTTTCGTCGTTGCAGGCAGCTCTTTGATCACCGCCTGAGAGGTCGCATGGGGCAGCGCACAAAAGGCCAAATCGACAGCCGAAAAATCAATATCCTCAATCTTGCACAGCGCCGGAAGTTCCATGTGCCGCAGATGCGGATAGACGTCGGCCATCGCCATGCCCGCCTTGCGATCCCCAGACAGCGCCACAATTTCCATAGACGGATGGGTGGCGATCAAACGGACAAGTTCGGCCCCTGTGTAGCCAGAGGCGCCCAGAATGGCGATTTTATGGGTCATCAAAGTCTCTTTCGTGCATCGGTTGCCGGGCGAACCGGTCAGCCTGTAATCTAGGGAAGAACGCGCCCCGCCGCAATTGCGACAGGACCGCGCGGGGCACCATACGGGTCACTGTTTGGCGATCACGCCTTTTGAAACGTCACCGGTCGTCGCAAAAACTGCGTCGCTCCGCGCGACACTTTGACCGGATCACCCGTGGTCAAAAACAACGACTCGGTGCCGGTGCCAATCATCTTTGGATGGCGTTTGAGGTAATCCTCAAGGCTCGCGGCCACCAAATTGGCCTGAGAATAGACTTTCACATCTGCGCCCAGCGCGTCTTGGAACGCGTCTTGCATCATCGGATAATGGGTACAGCCCAAAATCGCCGCCCCCGGATGCGGCATTTTGCGTTTGAGCGCGTCCACATGCGAGCGGACCAAAGCATCTGCAAGGATCATATCGCCGTCTTCAATCGCATCCACGACACCACCACAGGCCTGCGCCTCGACATCTACGCCAATGGCACGAAACGCCAATTCACGTTGAAAGGCGCGCGAGGCCACGGTTGCGGGAGTGGCAAACAGTGCCACATGTTTGACTTCGACTTCGCGTGGCGGCGAATTGTCGCCCCATTGCCGTTCGGTCAACGCCTCGATCAGCGGCACGAAGACACCCAACACGCGCTTGTCCGAGGGAATCCAACTTTCCTGCATCCGCCGCAACGCCGCCGCTGAGGCGGTGTTACAGGCCAGAATCACCAAATCACAGCCCGCCGCCCAAAGCCGCTCCACCGCCGCCGTGGTCAGGTTGTAGACATCATCGGCGTCGCGCACACCGTAAGGCGCGTGGGCATTGTCGCCGAAATACACAAAAGGCACGTCCGGCAACCGCTTGGACACCGCATCCAAAACCGTCAGACCACCCAACCCGCTGTCAAAAATACCCACTGCCATGTTCAATACCGGTCCTTTAGACCCTTGGTTAATATCGGTCTTTCAGACCTTTGCGGGGTTTGGCCCCGTGTTTGATTTCAAACTCATACCCCAAAGCCGGATCTGACACAGGGGATGGAGACAAGGCATAGGTCTCGGCGCGCAGAAAATCCATCAACTTTTTTGGGTCCCCCTTAAATTGCGCCAATTTTTCCGGGCCAATGGGCGCGCCCACCGACACCCGCACGGGGGCGCCGATTTTGGCACGAAATTCCCGGATCAAAAGTCCCATCCGCAGCGTGGTGTGGAGGTGGCTGGCCAATTGAAACAACCGCGAATTGGCGCCGTCAAAATAGATCGGCACCACCGTCGCCCCGGATTTCGCCACCATCTTTGCCGTAAAGGCCCGCCAGCTCGGGTCCATCGGCCGTCCCATTGGGCGTGCTGCGGTCGAGACCGTCCCACCCGGAAAAATCCCAATACATCCACCTGCGTCCAGATAGGACAGCGCCGCTTTGCGCGTCGCCAGATTGAGTGCCACCGCCTCTTTCGTCTCTTCAAACGACACAGGCAGGATCACGCGGTCAATATCTTCGGCGCGTTTAAACACGCTATGCGCCAAAATCCGAAAATCCCCCCGCACCACAGACAGGATATGCCCCAACATCAACCCGTCCAAAATGCCGTAAGGATGATTGGCCACTACGATCAAGGGCCCTGTCGTGGGGATCGCATCCAACGCACCATGGAGCACCTCAAGCTCCAAACCGTAGCGTTCGACCATCACCGCCCAAAAATCGTGACCGTCGGCAACATCAAGACTATACCCCCGCGCCCGCCGGATCAGAGACAAACGCCCCGTCGCATTCTCCATCAACCGGATCAGAACCCGTCCTGTGCGCGTGCCCGCCGAGCTGGCATAGGAAATATCACGCGCCACCTGCCGCTCGGTCCATTTCTTCACCCGGCTGTGCTTCAGTTGCTCTTGCATGGCCGTATCGCCTCTCCCCATACGCGGTCTCACTCTATACCCTGCCCGCCCTCAAAGACCAATCGGCACGAACCCGCCAATGCATTGCCTCAAAAGTTTGCATTTCCTTCACGCGTCTCTGCCAATTTGTGTTAGCGCAATGCATTCCGCTTGCGATCTGTGCGAAAAACGCGAATGAAACGCCCAAATGACCTCACATCCGCATTATGTTAGCGTAGGATAGATGTGTGGGACTTAAATAGGTGTGGTCTTTTAACAGGTGACGGGTATGGACTGGGACAAACTTAGAATTTTTCACGCCGTGGCAGACGCGGGGTCGCTGACTCATGCGGGGGACACCCTGCATTTGAGCCAATCGGCCGTGTCACGACAGATACGCTCGCTTGAGGAATCCCTCGGCACCACCCTGTTTCACCGACATGCCCGTGGGCTGATCCTGACCGAGCAGGGCGAGTTGCTGTTTGATGCCACCCGTTCCATGGCCAAACGTTTGGACGCCGCCGCCGCGCGCATTCGTGACAGCGAAGAAGAGGTCTACGGCGAATTGCGTGTGACCACCGCCACCGGCTTTGGCACGCTCTGGCTCGCGCCGCGCCTTTCGAAACTGTATGACAAATATCCCGAGCTGAAGATCGACCTGATGCTTGAAGAACGCGTGTTGGATTTGCCGATGCGTGAGGCTGATGTGGCAATCCGAATGAAAGAGCCATCTCAGGCCGATCTGATCCGCAAACGCCTGATGAACATCCGCATGCGCCTGTTTGCCACCAAAGAGTATCTGACCGAACATGGCACACCGCTCACCATGGACGACCTCTCCACCCATCGCTTGATTTGCCAAAACCCAAACGCCCATCAAGTCGCCGCTGGCGCGCGGCTGGTCGAGGAGCTCAATGAGCATGACATTCGTTCGAAACTCTTTGTGAACAACTATTTCGGCGTGCTTCAGGCCGTGCTCAACCATTTGGGCATCGGCGTCTTGCCTGATTACCTGGTCGAGAGCGCGCCGGATCTCGTGCGTGTGTTGCCCGATTTGGAAAGTGGCGAAGTGCCGGTCTTCCTCGCCTACCCCGAAGAATTGCGCCATTCCAAACGGATCGAAGTGTTTCGCGATTTCATCACCGAAGAAATCAGCGCCCACCGCAAGAACATGCGCGATGACGAGGGCCCAAACTGATCCGCATTCTTTGACTTTTTGGTCAATGTTTTGCCGGAGTTACGCAAGCCATGCACAATTGGCATATCGGCATTGCGTGAAATGTGATGAAAATACCTTGAACCGTTCACAAACCGCCCCTAAATGCATCATTGAAGCCGCCGAATGAGGCAACTCCTAGCGGTTTCACCTCCCTGTTGGACTTGGGCCGAGCTTTTGCTCGGCCTTTTTTTTGCTCTTCGCCATGGTCTTTTGCCGGTTTGGCATGCTGTACGCGGCCCACGCCCTCCCGCACACCCCGTCAAAGCACAGCTCCGATATGTCTCAGCCCCGTTTAGCCCCTTCCCCATTGGCCCCACTTGCCCTAAGAGAACGCGGGAAAGACAGCTGCCGCCGAGGGACACACCATGACCGAGCCAATGATCACCGAGGACCTGATCGCCGCCCACGGGCTCAAGCCGGACGAATACGCGCAAATCTTGCGTATTCTGAACCGCGAGCCGAGCTTTACCGAGCTTGGGATTTTCTCGGCGATGTGGAACGAACATTGTTCCTATAAATCCTCCAAAAAACACCTGCGTGGATTGCCGACAACCGGCCCGCAAGTGATCTGTGGCCCGGGCGAAAACGCCGGTGTCGTCGATATTGGCGATGGTCAGGCCGTGGTGTTCAAAATGGAAAGCCACAACCACCCCTCCTACATCGAACCTTACCAAGGCGCGGCCACGGGTGTGGGCGGCATTCTGCGTGATGTGTTCACCATGGGCGCACGTCCGATTGCGGCGATGAATTCGCTCTCCTTTGGTGTCAAAGATCACAAGAAAACCAAACAGTTGGTCCACGGCGTCGTCGAAGGTGTCGGCGGCTATGGCAACTGTTTCGGCGTCCCCACCGTGGGCGGCGAAGTCCGCTTTCATGCCGCGTATAATGGCAATTGCTTGGTCAACGCTTTCGCGGCGGGTTTGGCTGACGCTGACAAAATCTTTTATTCTGCCGCCTCCGGCGTCGGCATGCCCGTGGTCTATTTGGGTGCCAAAACCGGCCGTGATGGCGTCGGCGGTGCGACCATGGCCTCGGCCGAATTTGATGACACGATCGAGGACAAACGCCCCACCGTTCAGGTCGGCGATCCGTTCACCGAAAAATGCCTGATGGAAGCCACGCTTGAGCTGATGGCCACCGGCGCTGTGATCTCGATCCAAGACATGGGCGCGGCAGGTCTGACCTGTTCTGCGGTCGAAATGGGCGACAAGGGACACCTGGGTATTCGTCTTGACCTTGAAAACGTGCCGCAACGCGAACCCAACATGACCGCCTACGAGATGATGCTCTCCGAATCCCAAGAGCGCATGTTGATGGTGCTGAAGCCGGAAAAAGAGGCCGAGGCGCGCGCGGTGTTTGAAAAATGGGACCTCGATTTCGCCATCGTCGGTGAAACCATTTCTGAGGACCGCTTTCTGATCATGCACAACGGCGTGTGCAAAGGCGATTTGCCGCTCTCCACGCTGGCCTCTTCTGCGCCCGAATATGATCGTCCTTGGGTCGCGACCCCTGCCGCCGAACAGGTCGCAGATGTGCCCCAAATTGACCCGATTGATGGTCTCAAAGGCCTGATTTCTTCGCCGAATTACACCTCTAAGGCCTGGGTTTACGAGCAATACGACACCCAAGTCATGGCCGACACCGTGCGTGCGCCGGGTCTTGGTGCAGGCGTGATCCGCGTGCATGGCACTGGCAAAATGCTGGCCTTCACCTCCGATGTGACCCCGCGCTACGTCAAAGCCAACCCGATTGAGGGCGGCAAACAGGCGGTGGCCGAAGCCTATCGCAACCTGATCTCCGTCGGTGCGACGCCGTTGGCGACCACCGACAACCTCAACTTCGGCAACCCCGAAAAACCCGAGATCATGGGCCAGTTTGTCGGCGCGCTCGATGGCATCGGCCAGGCGGTGTCCTTCCTCGACATGCCGATCGTGTCAGGCAATGTCTCGCTGTACAACGAAACCGATGGCGAGGGCATCCTGCCAACGCCGACCATCGGCGCAGTTGGTCTGATTGCCTCCGAGGACGATCTCATCTCCGGTCTGGCGCAAAGCGGCGATGTGGCTGTTTTGATCGGTGAAACCCATGGTCACCTCGGCCAATCGGCGCTTTTGGCCGAAGTCTTCCATCGCGAAGATGGCGATGCGCCGCATGTCGATCTGGCAACGGAAAAACGCAACGGCGAATTCCTGCGCACCCATGGCAAGCTGATCAACGCAGTCACCGATCTTTCCGATGGTGGGCTGGCTTTGGCGGCGTTTGAACTGGCCGATGCGGCAGGCGTTGGCGTGCATCTGGACAGCGCTGATACCGCTACACTCTTTGGCGAAGACCAAGCGCGCTACCTTGTGGCCTGCACCTTTGATCAAGCCGAAGCCCTCATGGTTGCGGCGGGTCAAGCCGGGGTGACGGTCGCCACAGTTGGTAAATTCGGCGGTGATACGGTCTCCATGGGCGGGGCCTCCGCACCTCTCGCGGAGCTTTCTGCGATTTACCGCACCAGCTTTGGCGAGATCTTCGGCTAAGTCGTTCGCCGCGAGAGAAACCCAATCAGGCCCGCGTTCGCGCGGGTCTTTTCCGTTATAAGGACCCCGGATGGACCTGCCTGATCTCACCTCCGATTGCTCCAACTGCGCCGCACTGTGCTGTGTTGGTCTGACCCTCGACAAAGGCAACCTGTTCTCCTTTGACAAACCGGCGGGCACGCCCTGCCCCAATCTCAAAGGTCATCTCTGTTCGGTTCATGCCAAACTCAACGACATCGGCAATCCCGGCTGTGTGCTCTATGACTGTGCCGGTGCCGGGCAACGGGTCACTCAGATGCGCTTTAACGGCGAAAGTTGGCGCGATGCCCCCGAGCTTTTGCCCGCGATGATCCGCGACTTTGAAAACCTGCGCCCGTTGCACGAGCGCATGACACAACTTGTGGCCGCGCAAGACCTCGCCTTGCCCCCCGCGCTTGAAACTGAGCGTCTCGCACTTTTGACCCGCCTGTCGCGCGCGTGGTCTGACACGGACAAAATGGCGGCGGCGTTTGACGCCTTTATCGACGCCCTGCGTCAAGGCGGCATTGAGTAATCGCACCAAACCCGCTTGCAGCGCCGCCCCCGCAGCCCTACATTTGCCCCAATACCAAAGATCAAGGAGCGCCATTCATGGCCATCACTGCCACCGACATCGAACACCTGATCCGCGAGGTTTTTCCCGACGCCCATATCGTTGTGCAAGGCGACGACGGACAACATTTCGCCGCCGAAGTGGTTGATGCGTCGTTTGCGGGGATGAACCGGGTGCAACAACAGCGCGCCGTCAATGCCGCGATCCGCGAAAAACTCGACAGCGGTGAATTGCACGCCCTCGCCTTGACCACCCGCGCCCCCGAATAAGTCCCTCACCCACATCCGTGCTGAGCGACAGCCGAAAGGACCATCTAATGACTGCCCAAGACACCATCCAAAATACTGTGACCGAGAATGACGTTGTGCTGTTTATGAAGGGCACAAAAATGATGCCGCAATGTGGCTTTTCCTCAAAGGTTGCGGGCATCCTCAACTTCATGGGCGTGGACTATGCCGACGTCAACGTGCTGGCCGATGCCGATATTCGCCAAGGCATCAAAGAGTTTTCCGACTGGCCGACCATCCCGCAGCTTTACGTCAAAGGCGAATTTGTCGGCGGCTGTGACATCGTGATCGAAATGACGCTTTCGGGCGAGTTGGATCAGATGTTTGCCGACAAAGGCGTTGTTTTTGATCAAGAAAAAGCCGAACAAATCCGCGCGGCCAACGTTTAAGCCACGCAAAGCCCTAAAAGAAAGGCGCGCCGGGGCCTCCCGCGCGCCTTTTTCATGCCGTTAAGGGCTTTCCACCGCTTTATTCGGCCACGTTGCAAAAGGCGAAAAGCGTCACGGATTCACCGTAGTTGGCATCAAAGTAGCTCAACGTTGCGGTGTCCCCCTTGGTCCACCATTCATAGCCAGAGGCCCCTGCGGCTTCTGCGTAGCGCGCGCCTGAGGCGGACACCGCCTGTGACATGGAGATCAGCCGCCCTTCGGCATAGATCACCGCAGCGGGTGCGTCATCCGTGCCGGTGTACACCGCATCAATGCCAACCCCGCGGTCACAAACGTAGTGAAAAATCTCAGGTGCGGGGGTCATCTGCGGCATCTCATCCGCCATCGCCACGCCCGCACAAAGCACAAGCCCCGCCGACAGGACCAGATCCTTAGATCGCATCTTTCACGCCCAACCGCTCTTCAAACGCGGCGGCCATGCTTTCCGCCCGCGCGGCCATTTCGGCCAAAGTATCGGTCACCTCGGAGGGCACCACGGGCACTTCGACCCGCTCAGGCGCAGGCGTGGGACGGGCGCGCATTTCTTCGATCAAGGCTTCTTGTGCCCCAAGTTTGGCCTCAAGCGCGCGCATCTGTTCTTCAAGCCCTGCGGTTTTATCCGCCAACATCAAGCCCGCCATCAACAGCATCCGCTCGGCTGGCAAACGCCCGATCTGGCTCGACAACACCGAGGCCTCATTGTCCAAAAGCTGGGCTGCGGATTTGAGGAAATGCTCTTCACCCACTTGGCAGGCGACCTCAAATTCACGTCCGCCGATCGAGATTTTCACTTCGGGCATATCACACCTCCTCGTTGGACAGCTCAGACGGCGCGGGCGCGTCAGTTGGCGCTGCCCCATTGGCCACACGCGCCATCACCGCGCGCAGTTCGGTCAGGATCGCATCCATTTCGGTCACATCCGCTTCGCGCGCCGCTTTGAGCGCCTCAAGTTCGGTGCGCATCCCAACGTCAATCAGCGCCGCATCACCCAGCCCTTGCGCATTGGCGGCCCGAAGCCCGGCATTGTTTTCGCGCAATTGCGTATTCACCAACCGCAGCTTTTGCATCTCCCGGTCATGATCCATCAACTGCCGACGCAGCGTCTCGACTTCTTCTTCGAGGGCGGCCACATGGTGTTCTTGCCGGTCATGAATCGCGCGCACCCGCTCTTCGAGCTGCGAATTGGCGGTTTTTTCCGCCTCAAGCGCATCGGCCATTCGACCCAATTCCGCTTCCATCGCCTCCGAGGCGATTCCCCCCGACGTCGCCTCAGCACGCTCCTCGGCCACAGCCACAGCCCGCCCAATGCGTTCCAGTGCCGCGGTGATCCGGGCTTCGAATTCAGAAATATCATTCATCGCCGTTCACTCACACTTTGACTTTCTTTGTCTCTGCTCTGTTTGGTCTAGGTGACAGGCTGGACCTTTCCCCGCCCCGCTTTGGTGCCAAAACCAGAAACTTCCTTTGGCATCAAAGGCGAAGCGCACGGGCCTCATCCTATCGCACTTGATTCGAGAGCCTAGCGCATGGGGCAGGCTTTACCAATATGTCTGACCAAGTTAGCCCCAAACACAGGCGAAAAGGAGCAGATGTCACCGCTCAGACGCCCGCGCTGCCTTGCACTTTGCTGTCACATCGTTATCACGAAGCCGGAAAAGCCAAGGAATGCGGGGGTTCCCATGCGCGACTTGGTTGTTTTGGGAGAGCAAGGAGATCCGCTTATGGACATCGCAACCCTGCGCGAGGCGCACCCCGATCATTGGATGCGCGCCACCGCCATCCGCACGTTGACCCTTGATGCCGTTGCCGCCGCCAATTCCGGTCACTCCGGGATGCCGATGGGCATGGCCGATGTCGCCACTGTTTTGTTTGGCAACCACCTCAAATTTGATGCCTCTGCCCCGACATGGCCGGACCGGGATCGGTTCATCTTGTCTGCGGGCCACGGCTCGATGTTGATCTATTCCCTGCTCTATCTTACCGGCTACAAAGAGATGCCGATTGAGGAGATCAAAAACTTCCGTCAGATGGGCGCGAAAACCGCTGGCCACCCGGAAAACTTCTTGCTTGAAGGCGTTGAGACCACCACTGGCCCGCTGGGTCAGGGCATTTCCAATGCGGTCGGCTTTGCCATGGCCGAAGAGGCCCTGCGCGCGCGTTTTGGGTCGAAACTTCAAAACCACTATACCTATTGTATGGCTGGCGATGGCTGTTTGATGGAAGGCGTGAGCCAAGAGGCGATCGCGCTCGCGGGTCGTCAAAAACTCGGCAAGCTCATCGTGTTCTGGGACAACAACAACATCACCATCGACGGCACCGTCGATCTGTCCGATCGCACCGATCAGGTGATGCGCTTTAAGGCCGCTGGCTGGCATGTTCAGTCCATTGACGGCCATGACCCGGAACAAATCGACGCCGCCATCGAGGCCGCGAAAAAGTCCAAAAAGCCGTCTATGATTGCGTGCAAAACCCACATCGCTTTGGGCCACGCGGCACAAGACACCTCCAAAGGCCATGGCGCATTGACCAATGCCGATCAATTGGCCGCCGCCAAAGCCGCATACGGCGTCACTTGGGGTCCGTTCGAAGTGGCCGCCGATGTGAAAGCCCAGTGGGAAGCCATCGGCGCCCGTGGTCACGCAGACCATGCCGCGTGGAAGGCCCGGTTTGACGAGCAATCCGAGCGCCGTCAGATCGAATTCAACCGGGTGTTTGCGGGCGAGGTGCCGAAAAAGCTCTCCGCCACGATCAAAGCCTTCAAAAAGCAAGTCTCCGAGTCGCAACCGAGCCTTGCCACCCGCGCCTCGTCGCAAAAGGTGCTTGAGGTGATCAACCCGATCATGCCGGAAACCATCGGCGGTTCGGCCGATCTCACAGGCTCCAACAACACGCTGACCGCGGATATGGGCGTCTTTGATGAAACCAACCGCAAAGGCCGTTACGTCTATTACGGCATCCGCGAACATGGCATGGCCGCCGCGATGAACGGTATGGCGCTGCACGGTGGCATCCGTCCTTACGGCGGCACCTTCTTCTGTTTCACCGACTACGCCCGCCCGGCGATGCGCCTGTCCGCGTTGATGCAGATCCCGGTGACTTACGTCATGACCCACGATTCCATCGGCCTTGGCGAAGACGGTCCGACCCACCAGCCGGTCGAACATCTCGCCATCTGCCGCGCCACGCCGAACACGCTGACCATCCGTCCCTGTGACACGGTCGAGACGGCGGAAGCGTGGGAAATCGCGCTGACCTCGCAGAAAACGCCGTCGGTTTTGGTGCTGACCCGTCAAAACCTGCCGACACAACGCGTCGAGCACAAGACCTCCAACCTCGTGTCCAAAGGCGCATATGTGCTGGCCGAAGCGGAAGGCAAACGCGACGCAATCCTCATCGCCACCGGATCTGAGGTTGAGATCGCCATGGATGCGCGCAAAATCCTGCAAGACAACGGCATCGGCACCCGTGTCGTTTCCATGCCCTGTATGGAGCTGTTTGCCGAGCAAGACGAAGCCTACCGCCGCAAGGTCCTGCCCGCAGGTCCGGTGCGCGTCGGGATTGAGGCGGCTGTGCGCGATGGCGGTTGGGATCGTTGGCTTTTGGGCGAACGGGGCCGCGAAGCGAAACAGGCCTTCGTCGGCATGACCCGCTTTGGCGCGTCTGCCCCGGCCGAAGAGCTTTACGCCAAATTTGGCCTCAGCGCCGAAAATGTCGTGGCTCAGGTCAAGGCGCTGTTGGGCTAACCCACCGCACATGAAGATTGCAAAAGCCCGCGCCATCTGCGCGGGCTTTTTTACGGCCTGACACCTCTGTGAGTTGACGCCCACCTCCGCAGTGGGGTTCATGGGGCATGCATATTCTCGCCCTCTCCGGCAGCACCCGCCGCGCCTCCACCAACACCGCCCTGTTGCAGGCTCTCTCAGCCGTTGCGCCGGAGGGCATGGACATCACCGTTTTTGACGGGCTGGGACAGTTGCCAATTTTTTCGCCTGACCTTGAGGGGCCCGATCGCCCCAAAGCCGTGTCGAATTTCATCGCTCACATCAAAGCCGCCGATGGGGTGATCATCGCCAGCCCCGAATATGTCCGCGCCCTGCCCGGCGGATTGAAAAACGCTCTGGATTGGCTGGTCTCCGGCGAGGAACTGATCGGCAAGCCCATCGCTTTGGCCCATGCCTCTCATCGTGGGGATGAGATGCTGACCGACCTGCGTCGGGTGCTCTCGACCGTGTCCAGCGGCTTTACGACGGATATATTTCTGCGCATCCCGGTGATGGCATCGACGCCTGAGGAGATTCACGCGCTGGTGACCCGCACTGACATGGCCCAAGACGCCCGCGCCTTTTTGACCCGCTTTTCCCAGTGGGTTCATCGCCTCCTCCCTGCCCAAGCAGCATGCGAGGACCAAAATACCGCCTAAAATACCGCGTAGTGTTTGCGCTAACCATCATGTTTTCGCTAACATGTTGGCGCAAAAGACTTTTCCCGAGTGGCATACGCCCGTATACCACGCTCAACATCCTGCCGGTCTGAGAACCGCGGCCCCGACGACATGCCGCAAATAACACCGTTTGAGAGACCGAACAGAAACAGCACGCACGGCGGGCAATCCCCCGCCAACATGAGAGCTCGGGAGACGCAAGAATGACCATCAGACTTGGGATCAACGGTTTTGGCCGCATCGGCCGCTGCACCTTGGCACATATTGCTGAGGCTGGCCTCAATGAGGTCGAAGTGGTGAAAATCAACGCCACCGGCCCGATCGAAACCAATGCGCATTTGCTCAAATATGATTCTGTCCATGGTCGCTTTGGCGGCACCGTCCGCGTCGAAGGTGACACGATGGATTTGGGCCACGGCCCGATCAAAGTCATGTCCACCTACGATCCGCAAGAATTGGATTGGGAGGGCGTTGACGTCGTGCTCGAATGCACCGGCAAATTCAACGACGGCCTGAAATCCGCCGTTCACCTTGAGCGCGGCGCGCGCAAAGTGTTGATCTCGGCCCCTGCGACCAATGTGGCGCGCACCGTGGTGTACGGCGTGAACCACCGCGACATTTTGGCAGAAGACCGGATCATTTCCAACGGGTCGTGTACCACCAACTGCCTCGCCCCTCTGGCCAAAGTGCTGAACGACGCTATCGGTATTGAAAGCGGGATCATGACCACGATCCACAGCTACACCGGCGATCAATCCACCCATGACCGCCGCCACAAAGACCTCTACCGCGCACGTGCCGCCAGCATGGCCTTGATCCCGACCTCGACCGGGGCCGCCAAAGCGCTGGGTCTGGTGTTGCCGGAACTTGCGGGCAAATTGGACGGCACCTCGATCCGCGTCCCGACCCCGAATGTCTCCGCCGTCGATCTGACCTTCCAAGCCAGCAAAGACGTCACGGTTGCGGATGTGAACGAAGTCGTGCGCCAAGCCGCCGCCGGTCACATGGGCGCGGTGTTGGGCTATGACCCGGAGCCGAAAGTGTCGATCGACTTCAACCACACCACCGAATCCTCGATCTTTGCGCCCGATCAGACCAAAGTCGTCGGTCGCACCGTGCGCGTTCTGGCCTGGTATGACAACGAATGGGGCTTTTCGGCACGGATGGCCGATGTGGCCGCGGCGATGGGTCGCCTGCACTGAGCATATTCGGCGCATATATCTAAAGTTTTTGAGGTCCGGCATCACTTTGCCGGGCCTTTTTTTGTTTTTTTGATCTGAACCCTTTTTTTCTTCATCTCTCTGACGCATTGTTCGGCCAAAGAAACAGTTAGCGCTACACATGACCAATCAAATTGCCGTCGGGCTCGCCATCGTGATTTTGATCGCGCTCGGTCTTGATTTTGGGTTGAACGGAGGGCAGGCCTCTCTTTTTCTGACCCGAAGATTTCTTGAATTGCTGCAATTGGTCGCCTTCTGGCGATGAAAGTCGCATTCGGGTTGACCTTTTCGCTCGGATCGTGATGTTAGCGATAACAAGCAATTGCTCACGAATTTCTCCATGGCGGGATTTGCCACTGCGCACCATCATGGACCACATAAGAGAGGGCACTCTCCCATTGCCCTCTTTCCTGCCAAAGCGTCATAGGAGGTGCTGATATGGCCGTAAAAGTTGCAATCAACGGATTTGGACGAATTGGGCGTAATATTTTGCGCGCGATCATTGAGTCGGGTCGCACCGACATCGAAGTGGTCGCGATCAACGATTTGGGGCCGGTTGAAACCAACGCCCACCTGCTCCAGTACGACTCGGTGCATGGTCGTTTCCCGGTGGACGTCACCTTCACCGAAGACACCATTGATGTGGGCCGTGGCCCCATCGCGGTAACGGCCATCCGCAATCCGGCCGATTTGCCATGGGCGCACATCGACGTTGTGCTTGAATGTACCGGCATCTTCACCTCGAAAGAGAAATGCCAAGCCCACCTTGAAAACGGCGCGTCTCGCGTGCTGATTTCGGCCCCCGGCACCAATGCCGACAAAACCATCGTTTACGGTGTGAACCATGACCAACTGAGCGCCGATGACATCGTCGTCTCGAACGCCTCTTGCACCACCAACTGCCTTGCGCCAGTGGTCAAAGTGCTCAACGACAATATCGGCATCGTCAAAGGCTTTATGACCACGATTCACTCCTACACCGGCGACCAGCCGACGTTGGACACGATGCACAAAGACCTCTACCGCGCCCGTGCCGCCGCTTTGTCGATGATCCCGACCTCGACCGGGGCCGCCAAAGCCGTGGGTTTGGTCTTGCCAGAACTCAATGGCAAACTGGACGGCGTCGCCATCCGCGTGCCGACCCCGAACGTCTCGGTTGTTGATCTGACCTTTGAAGCGGCACGCGCCACCACGGTCGAAGAGATCAACGAAATGATCCGCACCGCCGCAAACGGCCCGCTCAAAGGCATCCTCGGCTATACGGATCGCAAACTGGTGTCTTCGGACTTCAACCACGATCCGCACAGCTCGACCTTCCATTGCGATCAAACCAAAGTCATGGAGGGCACCATGGTGCGCATTCTGACCTGGTATGACAACGAATGGGGCTTTTCGAACCGTATGGCCGACACTGCCGTCGCTATGGGCAAATTCCTCTGAGGAGCATCATCGGGCGGGGTGAAAGCCCCGTCTATGACGGGACTTCATGAACCGTATGGCCGACACTGCCGTCGCTATGGGCAAACTCCTTTAAGCGAGCGGTTACACAAACGCAGCTATCCCGCGCGAACGGGAGGTGGGCGCTCCGAGCTTTAAGGTTCGGGGCGCTTTTTTCAACTTTACCGCCAAATCAGAGCCGCCCCTCTTGCGTTCTATGGTCCTGTGGCTATTTCAAAGCAAACCGTCCAAACGCGCGTGCCCATGTTCAATTTATCCACCCTCCTGAGCGAATTCATTACCCTATGGGTCGTCATTGATCCCATCGGCACCCTGCCCGTGTTTATCGGCGCAACCGCAAGCTTGGAGCCGCGCTTGGCCCGTATGGTTGCGGCACGCGCGGTGTTGACGGCCTTTCTCATCCTGTTGCTGTTCATCCTGTTTGGTCAGGTGATTTTGAACGCTTTGGGGCTTGGCTTGCCGTCGTTCCAAATTGCAGGCGGATTGGTGCTTTTCCTCTTTGCCCTCACCATGATCTTTGGCGACGGCAAACCCTCGCATGAGGTTGCACAGGTCGAAAAACCGATCTCAGATCAACATGCGCAGGCCCGCCGCGTGGCGGTGTTTCCACTGGCGATGCCCTCCATCGCCTCCCCCGGTGCTATGCTGGCCGTGGTCATGCTCACCGACAATGATCGGTTTTCTATGGCGCATCAGGCGATGACCGCCTCGATCATGACCGTGGTCTTGGTGATCACACTGCTCATCCTCCTGGCCGCTTCCCCCATCCTCAAGGTGTTGCGTGAAACCGGTGCTGCCGTGGTCAGCCGGGTCATGGGAATGATTTTGGCGGCTGTGGCGGTGGACACCGTCCTCAAAGGCTTTGTCGCCATTGGCGTCATCCCAAGTTTCTGAGCACCAGCCCCCAAAAGCTATGCAGTTTCACGCTCACCCATGCACGAATCGCATGTCGCCTTTGGTGAACCGGCATTGGTGTTAGCGCTAATTCAGGCGCATATAGGGGGCAGAAATTCATCATAGCCCAGAAAGGATCGGCACCATGAAACTTTTTGCCAACCTGAAAAATGCCGCTCAAAAACGGGCCGCCTATCGTCGCACCCTCGCCGAATTGGACGCCCTGCCGCAAAAGGTCAAAGCGGATCTTGCCATGGACCACGGGCGTGCTTGCGACCTCGCCCGCCAAGCCGTTTACGGTTAAGCCCCCTAAAAGCCTCTCATGCAAAAGCCCCGCGGGTTCTCCCGGCGGGGCTTTTATAATTTCGGATTTTTACAACCTTGCAGTGCCGCCTGTCGACGGCAGCCGTGATCACCGCTTAAATTTTGCCAAAAGCCGCTCTGCGACATCCGGGTCCACGAATTTGGAAATATCGCCGTCCAGACGGGCAATCTCTTTGACCAGTTTCGACGCGATCGCTTGGTGTTTGGCATCCGCCATCAAAAACACCGTCTCGATATTGCGATCCAGCGCGCGATTCATACCAACCATCTGATATTCATATTCAAAATCTGCGACAGCCCGCAGCCCCCGAATGATGATCGAAGCGTTCACATCGCGGGCGCATTGGATCAACAGGTTCTCAAACGGGTGTACCACAATCTCACAGCCGGTCTCATGGGCAAGACGGCTTGTGTACAGTTGTAGCATCTCAACCCGCTCTTCGAGCGTAAACAACGGCCCCTTGTCGCGGTTGATCGCCACGCCGATGACCAAACGATCGACCAAAGCACAGGCCCGGCGGATAATATCGCCGTGGCCATGGGTCACAGGGTCAAACGTGCCGGGATAGAGTCCGATGCGCATGGGGGTCCTCCTCTTTCTGCGGTGCACGCAACTATATTGCGGGTGCAAAATCAAGGGGATTGGGGCGCGAACGCCCCGTCACCTTGGTATAATCTCACCAAACCGCGATGAGAGGGCTCAATGCCCCATGATCATCCCTTCAAGCGCGTTGTTTTCCATCGCCAATTGATCAAGACGCGCTTTCACCACATCGCCAATCGAGACGATGCCGATCATTGTGTCACCCTCCATCACCGGCATGTGACGAAACCGGCCTTGGCTCATCCGCTCAAGCACGGCGAGTGCGGTATCGGTTGGCTCACAACTCACCAATTTGCGGGTCATAAAATCACTGACCTGATGCCAAAGGATCTCGCCGCCGGTCTTGCCCAATTCGCGCACAATATCGCGCTCGGACAGGATGCCTTCGGGGCGCTCCGGGTCTGTGGCCACAATCACCGCGCCGATTTTGCGTGACGACAAAAGAGCGGCCGCATCGCCCACCGTCATGTCCGGGCGGATCGTGATGGCTTCGCCAATGTCTTTCGATTTCAGAATTTGTCCTACGAGCATAGGCCCTCCCTTATGTGTTTGAGTTCAATCGTCTCCCTGTCCTCAGCGTCCTCTGAGCAGGCCGTGCCTGTCAAGTCTCGGCTTCAAGACTTTCAACCACAGCGCGCATTTCCACCGCCAACATATCGGCAAAGCGCGACAGCCGTTCGACCTTGCGATCATCGGCATGGCGGACCAGATAAAACGCCCGTTTGAGGCGAATTTGATCGGGCAAAAGCCGGATCAGGCGCGGCACATAGGGCAGGCAAAAATCATGCACGACCCCCAATCCAAGCCCGGCCCGGATCATGTTGAGCTGAACCGAGACTGAATTTGACGTATAATCGACCTTTGAGACCCCGATTTCCTCAAGATAGTCGAGTTCCTTGTCAAAAATCAGATCGGGCACATAGCCGACCATTTTATGAGTCGACAGATCCTGTAGCCCGCGCACATCGCCATGTTGGCGCATGTACCATTTCATTCCCGCCAGCGAGAGGTGATAGTCGGTGATCTTCTGAACCAAAAGCCGCCCAGAGGTCGGCGCAGAGACGCTGACCACAAAATCGACTTCCCGTTTGGACAGGTTGAAAAGGCGCGGCTGGGCAACGATTTGCACCTCAAGCTCAGGATGCGCCTCGGCGATTCGCGCAATCACACGCGGCAACACGTAATTGGCACAGCCATCTGGCGCGCCGACCCGGATCACCCCTTTGAGACCCCGGTCCCCTTCGCCGCTCATGTCTTCGGTGCCAAAAGCCACCGCCTGTTCCGCCGCCTCCGCATGGCTCAACAGCCGTCCACCGTCGCGGGTCAGATCATAGCCTTGGGGTGATTTGGCAAACAGAGCAACGCCCAGCCCCTCTTCGAGCCGCGCAATTCGCCGCCCCACAGTCGCCGGGTCAATTTTCAACTGACGCCCTGCCCCCGACAGGCTCTCGGTGCGTGCCACCGCCAAAAACACCTTTAGATCGTCCCAATTCATGCTCATTGCCATGCCTTCCCTCTGATCTGAGTTGCCAAACCTGATGACCATGTACTGAATAACTGCCCTTAGGACTTCAGCGGGCTCCTTTGCAATAACGCAAAATGCTTTTGAAATCTTCCCTCTTTTTAACTCATTTTCGCAAGACTACCGTGGCGCAAATGAAAAGGAGACCCCCATGCAAGAGCTGCAACATTACATCAACGGTGCTTTGGTCGCCGGAACCTCCGGTCGGTTTTCCGATGTCCTGAACCCCTCCACCGGCGAGGTGATCGCACGCGTGCCGCTGGCCACGCCTGCTGAATTGGACGCAGCGGTGCAAAAAGCCGCCGTGGCGCAACAGGCGTGGGCCAAAGTCAACCCTCAGCGCCGCGCACGGGTGATGATGCGTTTTGGTCAGTTGATCAATGACAACATGGATAAGCTGGCCGAATGCCTGTCGCGCGAGCACGGCAAAACCATTCCCGACGCCAAAGGCGACGTGCAGCGTGGGCTTGAGGTGGTTGAAGTTTGCATGGGCGCGCCTGCGATGCTTAAGGGCGAATATACTGGCGATGCGGGTCCCGGTATTGACCTTTACGCGATGCGTCAGCCGCTGGGTGTTGTTGCGGGCATCACGCCGTTTAACTTCCCGGCGATGATCCCGCTGTGGAAAATGGCTCCGGCGATTTCGGCCGGCAACGCGATGATCCTCAAACCCTCTGAACGCACGCCAATGACCTCTTTAATGCTTGCCGAGCTGTTCACCGAGGCGGGTCTGCCCGACGGTGTGTTGCAGGTCGTGCATGGTGACAAAGAGGTGGTGGACGCCATTTTGGACCATGACACCATTCAGGCCGTCGGCTTTGTCGGCTCCACCCCGATCGCGCAATATATCTATGGCCGCGCTGCGACCAACGGCAAACGCGCGCAGTGTTTCGGCGGTGCAAAAAACCACATGATCATCATGCCGGACGCCGATCTGGACATGGCCGCCGATGCGCTTGTGGGGGCGGGCTATGGTGCCGCTGGCGAACGCTGCATGGCGATTTCCGTGGCTGTGCCGGTGGGCAAAGAGACTGCGGATCGTTTGATCGCCAAGCTGATCCCCAAAATCGAAGCCCTCAAAGTCGGGCCCTACACCGCGGGTGCGGATGTCGATTTCGGTCCACTGATCACCGCCGCCTCTAAAACCCGTGTCGAGGGCCTGATTGCCTCCGGTGTCGAACAGGGTGCCAAACTTTTGGTGGATGGCCGTGGTCTGAGCATCCAAGGCTATGAAAACGGCTTTTTCACCGGCGCGTCGCTGTTTGACGATGTGACCCCGGACATGGACATCTACAAAGAGGAAATCTTTGGCCCGGTGCTCTCTACCGTGCGGATGGACAGCTATGAAGAGGCGCTGCAACTGATCATCGACAATGAGTACGGCAACGGCACCGCGATCTACACCGCAGACGGCGACACGGCCCGCGATTTTGCCGCGCGCGTCAATGTCGGTATGGTCGGCATCAACTTCCCGATCCCTGTGCCGCTGTCCTATTATTCCTTTGGCGGCTGGAAAAAATCGGCCTTTGGCGATTTGAACCAATACGGTCCCGATGCGTTCAAATTCTACACCAAAACCAAAACCGTCACCGCGCGCTGGTTCTCCGGCATCAAAGACGGCGCGGCTTTGAACTTCAAAGCGATGGACTAAATCCTTACAAAATCGAACCAATTCAAACGGGGGGCCTTCGGGTTTCCCGTTTTTTTTGTACATATCGAACAATCTTCGTTTTTCGAGTGGATCAAACCGACCCCACCCCGCATGTGAGTTTGTCACAGACAGAGCAGTCCAGAGCGCGTATGGTTAATGCAGTGTCACAAATGGAGACTCCCATGCTCAAACAGAACATCGGCAAAATCGACCGCATTTTGCGGATCGTCGTCGGCGCAGCCCTTATCCTCGGCTTTTTCATGAACCCGGACGCGTCGATGCGTTGGCTTTACCTGCTCGGGATCATTCCGCTGGCCACTGGCCTAATGTCGAGCTGCCCGCTCTATTCCATCTTTGGGTTCTCGACCTGCCCAATGAAAAAGTAAGGCGTCACGCCGCTTCTGACAGATTTCTAAGTGCGGCGGGGTTGACCAAAGTCACCTCGCCACGCGCAGTTTCAACCCAGCCCCGGCGTTGAAATTCCTGCAACTGACGCGAAATCACTTCGCGCGCGGTGCCCAATTCGGCGGCCAGTTGCGCATGGGTGGCTTTCAGCCTGCCCGTCCCTTTCGACAATTCCAACAGCTTTTGCGCCAAGCGAATATCGACCTTTTGAAAGGCAATCTCTTCGATCACATGAAACAGATCGGTGATCCGGCGCGAATAGGCGGAAAAGACAAAGGTGCGAAAACTTTGCGAATTTGCCACCAGATCGTCGAACACCCGGCGCGGAATGGCCACGGCTTCCACCTCGGTCTCGGCGATGCCTTCGGCGGAATAATCTTCATAGGCCAAAAGGCACGCCGTGGTCAAAACACAGCTTTCACCGGCATGAACGCGGTAGAGCACAATCTCGCGCCCGCCTTCAGTGGTTTGTTGCACCCGCACCGTGCCTTCGAGCAGCAACAACAGGTTTTCGGGGCTTTTTCCCGGCCCAAACAGCACCGTCCCCAGCGGCAAATGGACAATCTGAGATTGCGCCACAAGCCGTTCGCGTACGCGCGGCTCAAGGGATGATAACCCCGCAAATCGGTCGATCCAGTCCATATGCCTCATCCCTTTGGTTCAGAGGCTATATTTAGAAGCTCGTGGCCTCTTCGACAATCTCTGTCAGCAAATCTTCGACCGCTTGCATCGGGCCATCGGGATAATTGTGAAATCCAATGGTGACTTTGCCCGCTTGGTCCGCGACATAGATCGAATAGGGGCAATGGACGATATTTGCCGGATCGGCCTCCATCACCTGACGCGACACCACGGCGGAGCAGAACAAAAACACATCAGCGGCGTCAAACAGCACGACGTCAGACCCAACATCCGCGCGGGTGCGTTCCAACATTTCGCCAGTGTGTGAGCGGTAGTCGATGACCAGCCCTTTGGAGACGATGGCATCCTCAATCGCGAATGTCGCGTCCTCGAATGAGCCGTCATAGTCAAAGGTGATGGCTTGATCTTCAGCATAGGCCGGGGATGCGCAAATGAGACCGACCACAAGTGCCTTTATCATTGTTTTCATGTGAATTTCCTCCCTTTGATCTCAGTCTACCACAGAAAAAGGGCGTCCCCTAGGACGCCCTTTCTGAACGGCATCACTTACTGCGACACCGATTTGAGATATTCAATCACTGCGGCGATTTCGCTGTCTTTTTTGAGACCCGCAAAGGTCATTTTGGTCTTGGCATAGACGCTTTTCGGTTTGGCCAAGAAGTCCGCCAAATGCGCCTCATCCCAGACAACACCCGCCTCATGTGCGCCCATCAAATCGTTGGAATATTTGAAATCATCGACATGGGCGACGGGAGCCATGAACACGCCATTGAGTACAGGACCGGTTTTGTTTTTCGCGTCCTCGCCCGTCTGGTGACAGGCTTTGCACTTTTTAAAGACCGTTTCGCCTTTGGCTGCGAGATCGGCATCGAATGCGGCACTCATAACCTCGGCGGGGGCCTCAACCGGGGCCTCTTGTGCCACAGCGACCTCGACAGGGGCAGCCTCCGACGCCGGCTCGGCGGCGGCTTGATCCGTGCCGTCCTCAACCGGGGTCACGTCCAAAACAGTCGCCCGTTTGGTGATCTCAACGCTGTCTTTGCAATTCTCGTAACACGCGTTTTCTTCGGTGAAGATTGGATATTCCGTGTCAGGCCGATCATCGACGATAAACCCATCGGCATTGGGCATGTCCACATCGAGGAAATTCTCGTTGGAGAGCACAAAATCATCCTCAACGATGTAGTTCGAATAGAGAATATAGGCGGTGATCGCGTAGACATCGTCATCCGACATGGTCTGTGCATTGCCAAAGGGCATCGAGCGGCGAACGTAGTCATAGACGGTGGACAGATACGGCCAATAGGAGCCGACGGTTTTGAGCGGATCTTTGTCGGCCAAAGTCCCATCGCCGCCCGCAAGTTTCGGCCAATTGCCAACGCCTTCGGCGAACTCGCCGTGACACACCGCGCAGTTTTCCGAAAAGATCATTTCGCCATCTTCCACCGAACCGGACCCCACCGGGAGCCCATCGCCATTGGGCGACACATCCAGGTTCCATGCAGTGATTTCTTCGGGCAAAGCCGGACGGCCCAGACCGAAGCCTTCGGCAAAGGCCGGGATGGCCAGCGTGGCGGCCAGCGCCGTTGCCGTCATGAGTTTAGGAAGAAACTTCGACATTCTCTGCCTCCCCGTTGGCTTTGACATGCCATGTCTGAATACAGTTGTTGTGATAGACCGAGTTCTCGCCCCGGACCTCGCGCAGCTGCGCTTTGGTCGGTTGAACATAGCCGGTGTCATCATGCGCGCGGCTTTGCAGCAACATTTCCGAGCCGTCCCAATCGGTGTCGAGATAAAAGCGGGTGAGCGCCATTTTCTCACCGGGTTTGGCCAAACGTGCCTTTTCCCAGGTCTTGCCACCGTCTTTCGACACATCGACGCCGGTGATGGCGCCGCGCCCGGACCAGGCCAGACCGGTGATCACCAAAGGCCCGGTGCCGTGCGCAATCGGGCTTTGCGGGCTGGGCGAGGTGACAACGGATTTCGCATCCATCACCCATGTCCATTTGCGCGATGTGCCATCCGCCAGAGTGTCGGTGTATTTCGAAGTCTCTTCGCGGCCCTCAACGGCTTGGGCTGTCACTTCGATGCGACGCAGCCATTTGACCCACATGTTGCCTTCCCAACCGGGCACGACCAAACGCACGGGATAGCCATGCTCCATGCGCAGCGCTTCGCCATTGGCCTTAAACGCCACCATGACGTCATCAAGCGCCTTTTCCATCGGGATGGAGCGGCCGTTGGACGACGCGTCCGCACCCTCGACATAGACCCATTTGTCCGACAGATCACCAGCGGCAGACAGCCCTGCCTCTTCGAGAAGCGTGCGCAGGGAAACGCCGGAATATTCCATATTGTGGATCATGCCATGGGTGAATTGCGCGCCGTTCAACTGCGCCCCCGCCCATTCCATCCCGGTGTTGGCCGCGCATTCCAAGAAGAACGTGCGGTTTTCGCGTGGGAACCGTTCCAGATCGGCATAGGTAAAGACCAGCGGCTGATCGACCAAACCATTGATCATCAAACGGTAATCTTCTTTTTTCAGCTCAATCGCACCGGAGTGATGGCGCTCGAAGGCACAGCCCTGCGGCGTGATCGTCCCATCCAGCGCATGGATCGGCGTAAAGTTGATCGAAGAGATCGGATCGGCGGTGAGCCACGGCACATTGCGCCGGATCACATCGCCCTCGTATTTGATCGGCAGGCCATAAGGCGTTTCATCCACGCCCGCGCCAGTGATCATGGCCCAATCTTGTTTCTCGGTGATCAACGGATCGGGTGTGGCCTGTGCCGTGGCTGACCCTGCGGCCAAACCGACCCCCGTTGCCGCCGCTCCACGCAAAAACGCGCGGCGCGAGGGGCTTATGTCCTTTTGGGTGTCACTCATGGTGCGTGCTCCCTTTTGAGGTTGTGCGTTTCCGCCCGGGCGCGGTGTCCCCGGGCGACATGTTCAAATGCGCTCAGGCGCCAATGACCTGAACCGAGGTGTTCGGTTCCAAGGTGATCGTGCCTTGCTTGCGGATATGATCTTCGACCACGTCCCAAATCTGCGGCCCTTCGGTGGCCTCGTTGACCGACGCCCAACCGGCGACGACATAGTTTTTCGCCGGGTCGAGCTTTTCGCCGGTTTTCAACAGCGTCAGCTCAGAAATCCGCTCTCCCTGCGGTTTGGTGATGTCGATGCGGTAGCCAAGGCCGCCCATCCGCACCATGTCACCGCCCTGTTGGTAATAGGGATCGGGGTTAAAGATGTTGTCGGCCACGTCTTCCATGATCGTATGGATGAACGCGCCGGTCATCTCGCTCCGATACGCTTTGCCGTAGGTCATCGAGGTGGCGTTCCAGATGTCTTCGCGGGTGATGTCATCGCCCGGAAGCAGTGACGTCCCCCAACGCACGCCCGGAGACATGGCAATATCCGCCTCACGCTCAGAGATCAGCGCATCACAGATCAAATCATCCCAGGTGCCGTTAAAGTTGCCGCGACGGTACAAAAGGCTGTCGGTCTGGCCGATCACCTCGGACATATCGGCCTCATAGGGCGCACGTTGTTCGTCAATCAGCGCCGCGACCTCTTTGTTCGGTTCAATCACGTCGGAGAAGATCGGGATCAATTTGTGCCGAAAGCCCATCATCCGGCCATCGCGCACATCGAGATCAACGCGGGACACAAATTTACCGTTCGACCCGGATGCGATGAGGATCGTCTCGCCCACGAGCACAGGTTCGGGCAACGCGTCATGAGTGTGACCCGTCAGGATCACGTCGATGCCGCTGACCAGACCCGCCATCTTTTTGTCGACGTCAAAGCCGTTGTGCGACAACAGCACGACCAGCTCCGCCCCCATGGCTTTGACCTCGTCCACCACCTCTTGCATCCGCTCGGTGCGAATGCCGAAAGAGTATTCCGGGAACATCCAACCGGGGTTGGCGATCGGCATATAGGGAAAGGCCTGACCGATCACAGCGATCTTCACACCACCGCGTTCAAAGAATTGGTAGGGTGCGAAATCCTCGCTGGGTTCATCCCATTCGGCATCGAAAATATTGGCCCCAAGCGCGGCAAACGGCAGATCACCGACGATCTCGCGCACCCGCTCAGAGCCCAGCGTGAATTCCCAATGAAAGGTCATTGCATCGGGTTTGAGCGCGTTCATCACATTGACCATGTCTTGGCCTTCGGTGTGATAACAGGTGTAGGAGCCGTGCCATGTGTCGCCCCCATCCAAGAGCAACGCATCAGGACGGGCGGCGCGGATCGAATTGATCACGGTCGCAACACGGTCCAGACCGCCGACCTTGCCATAGGCCTGACCCAGTGCGGAAAAATCCCCCGCCGAGAGCGCGTAATGCGAGGGCGAGTTTTCCTCGATGCCGTAGAGTTTGCGGAAATCCGCGCCGGTGACATGCGGCACCGCGCCCTTGTTGCCGCCCACCCCGATGTTAATCGACGGTTCGCGGAAATAGATCGGTTTGAGCTGGGCATGGATGTCGGTGACGTGGATCAGGGAGACATTGCCAAAGGTGTCAAAGTCCAAAAGCTGATCTTGGGTCAGCGCCTGTTGCGCCGCCAAACGGGACCAATTGCCAAAACCAGAGGCCCCGACCAAGGCAGAGGCGGCCATGGAGACCTGAAGGAAGTCACGACGAGAGATCATGCGTGTTGCTCCGTTGCATTTTGCCAAAACCGGCGCATTTGCGGCCAAGTTTCATGCGTAAAATTGAATATATTGAGGAAAACAAAGCCCCGCGCAGCACAGCTGGCGGGGCTTTGTTCGATCAGTTGCGGACAGACGGGCCTTCGACCGACAGGCCGTTGCCACGCGACGCGACATAAAGCTCAAGCGCCACGAACTCAGGCGAGCCCGGCGAGAAGGTCTCGGCGCGGGTGTCGCGAATACAGCCCTTGAACCGGCTGTGTGCGCCGGTCAGCTTGTTGTCTTTGATCCGGTACACCGGGAAGCCGTTGGTCTGGCCCTGCGACAGGTGGTCGGCGCGGATCATGTTGCCATAGTTCTGCTCGTGGCAGTTGGCACAGGACAGATCGAGTTGACCAAAGCGTGTGTAATACATCTCTTTGCCCTGCTCCCATGTCGATTGAGCCGGACCATCAATGGCCACGTTCATCGGCGTGCCGCGCGCCACAGAGGCGAGAACCGCTTCGAAGTTCAGCATTTTTTTGCTGTCGTATTTCTCGGCGTCCGCGCCCATCCGTTCGGTCAGACAGTCGTTGATCTGCATCTGAATGGTGTAAACTGCCTCTTTGGCGTCATTCCATTTCGGATAGGTCGGACGCACAGAGGCCAGGCTTTCTACGCCATTGTGACAATCGGCACAGGCTTTGCCCTCAGACCCCATCACGGTGTCGAATTGGGCAAGCCCCTCTTCGGCCCCCAACATGCCGGGGTTGTCGAAATCGTCCATTTCCATCGCCTGAGTGTCATCGGAGCGAAAGCGCCAACCCGACATGATCTCGGTGAGGTGCCCCTCAAGATGCGCGGGCGCTGTCGTCTTGGTGACGATCTCAATATCGCCGTTGATCACCAGTTCGGCATCCTCATCGGCAAATGCCGGGGCCGCAACAGCAAAAGCGGTCAAAACCGCAGCCGTGCAAAGCTTGGTGGTGAGCGTATTTTTAATAGTCATGCGTTTCTCTCCTCCCTGAGTGGCCCTACGCGCCCCGATATTCCGGGGCGCATAGGCTGACCTTGGTCAACCGATTGCGATCGGTTTTACGTCTTCGTAGACGTCGCCATCGTCATCGTACCAAGTGAATTTAAATTCACCTGCTTCGGGGACCTGCGCATCGAATTCGAAATACGGGTTGGTGGAAATCGCCGGTTCCATGGTCACGTCGATCACCGACTGACCGTTGAACTCACAGGTAAAGCGATTGATGATCGAGCGAGGGATGATGTTGCCATCACCGTCTTTGCGCTGACCCGATTCCATCGGATGCGAAATCAGGGTTTTGATCGTGATCACCTCGCCAGCAGCAGCCGACTTGGGGACCTTCACGCGGGGTTTGACACCAGATGCCATTGTCTTTGTCTCCTAGAATAAGTCGGTTTAAAGCGTTTCAACGAAAACCTGAGACAGGTTTGAGTGGAAATGCCGCGCGACATATCAATGTTGTGGGCGTTTCGAGAAAAACAGTGAGAAAGGCTTTTCTCGAAACACTTTAGCCGCCGCAGCCGCCGATGGTCACTTTCACGGTCGACGCCGCTTTGATGAAAGAGCCGTCCGCCAGTTTGGCGATGGCCACCACATCTTGCGTGCCAGCAAGGCGAATGCGGGTCGAGGCGGATTGCGATCCGGCCAGCGGGCCAAAATTGAACGTGGCCACGCCCGGGGTCGGGTTGCCCGTGGCAAACACCGCAATGGCAACTGCGCCCGGTGCGTTGACCGAAACCGGCACTGTGTTGCCGTTTTCGGCGATTTCCGGCGCAGTCAGGGTGATGTCACCGCTGCCAACGTCTGCACCACCCGTAAAGGCGGCCATTTCGTCCTCGGCTGCGGCCGTGGCGCGCCAGGGCAAAAATGCCGCAGCCGTCGCACCAAGGCCAAGAGCCAGAGCGTCACGTCGTGTGAGATTCATGGTTTGCTCCTCATAAATTCAGGGGGGCCGAAAAGGCGATCACTCGTCTTTCAGCGTCATCAAATAGGCCACCACATCTTCGACCTGTTGCGCCGACAAAAGCGGCGGCAGATCGGCAGGTGCGGCTTTGCCTGTAAAGGCGTCGCCCGGACGGTTGAACCCGTCGACCTTATAAAAGGCAGGCATAACAGTGCCCTCGAACGTCATTTTCGGATTGACCACCAGACCGCGCAATTGCGCTTCGTCCCAGCGCGATCCTGCCCCGTCCAACAGCGGGCCAACTTCACCCGCAAAAGGCACATCGGCGTAATCTGTGGCGGCGTGACAAGACACGCAGTTGCCGACGGATTTCGTGGTCATGATCGTGCGGCCTTCGGCCGGATTGCCCGCAGTGCCGGTCAGAGACTGCGCCACAGCGCCTTCCTCAAACTGAATGCTCCCCGGGGCCACTTCGGCCATCGCTGCGCTTGCCGTGAGGCCCAGCGCAACAAAACAAGTTGCGATACGTTTCATGTCTCCTCCCAAAAGACTTGTGTCCTAAAAACTGTGCGACCGTCCGCATTTCTGCGGTATCTGTTTTGCATACCGTAGCGCACCATTTTGTCGCAGGGCAAGAACAAATTCAAAAAATCGAATTTTTCTGCGCTGCGGCAGGTATAGCGCTATCATACCCCCTATTCCTTCAGATTCAAATGACCCGCTTCCTGCTGGAGAACCACTTGACGCGCATGGTATTTTTGGAACGGCTCATCGCCCTCATAGCCGTGTTCCAACACCCAGCTCATCATGTTGAACGTGGTGTATTTGCCAAAGGCTCCGGGCACAGTGACCACCGCCGCGTCCTTGGCGGAGACGCCCTCGGGCACCTCTTCGGGGAAATAGAGATTCGTCGGCGTGAACAGCGCGCCCCATTTTTGCACCATGTCTTTTTCCGGCAAAGCCTCGCCATCAAAATCGGTCACGTCGATGTCGCCAAACATGTTGATTTGAATGACGAAAAAGTTGTCCTCGATCATCTTGGTGATCTCGGGATCGGGGTAAACCTCTTCGTGCATTTTGGTGCAATAGATACAACCACGCTGTTCAATCATCACCAAAAGTCGTTTGCCTTCGGCGTTGGCCTCGGCCAAATCATCGCGCAAATCTTTGAACGTGTCGCGTTGCCACGGGGTTTTGTGCAACCCGTCATCGCCCATTTCAACCGCCAGAGCGGGAGAAATGGCGAGGGCCGAGAGGGTGGCGGCCATCAATGTGCGTCGTGCGATTTTCATCATTTTTAAAGACTCCCTTTTGATCCGATTTTAGCAAAGCTCGGGAAGGTTTCCAAAAGCCATGCCGCGATCATATTGACCGAATTTGTCACGATCAGCAGTGCGAACAGGATCAGGAACAACCCCATCACCTTTTCCACTTTCGGCAAATGGCGGCGGAATTTTGCGGCAAATTTGAGGAACGGTTTAATGAAAAACGCCGCCACCACAAAAGGCGCGGTCATCCCGATCCCAAACACCACCATCATGATCAGCCCGCGCATCGCCGTCGATTCATTCGACGCCATCATCACCACGCCAACCAAAACACCGCCGACGCAGGGCGTCCAGCCGGCGGCAAAGGCAAGGCCCACCACATAGGACGACCAGATGTTCATGTTTTTGGTGTCACCCGCCTGCATTTGGAATTGGCGGTTGAGAAAACCGATTCGGATCACGCCTAAAAAATGCAGCCCCATGACAAACACGAGGGCCGCAGAGGCAAAACGAAAGATGTCCTGATGGCTGCGGAACGCCTGCGATAGAGAAAACGCGGCGGCGCCCAAGAGCACAAAGACGGTGATGATTCCGAGCGAAAACATCACACTTGAAAGCACGGCCCGACGGCGCACGCCCGGAGCCAAATCGCCCTCGGCATTGATTTCGCCCATCGAAGCGCCCGCCATATAAGACAGGTAGAACGGCACGATCGGCAGGATACAGGGCGAGAAAAACACCACCAACCCACCCAAAAGGGCCGAGATAAAACTCACGTCGAACATTCAGTCCTCCCTTTGTGAAAACAGGGGTCCATCGCAGGATCGACACTCTGGCCTCACCAAAACGTGGCTCCTCCCCCCGGCGTCCCGGTCGATCCGTGACTTGTGTCATTCACATATTCAAATTAGGTTGTTTATGTCGCACCCGTCAATTGGTATACATATGTTGACAAAATTTCTGGCCTCTATCGCCGCCCTGATCGTATCGATTCTCCCCGCCTTCGCCACCGAACTGGTTATGGTGGAGCAAGACGGATGTGCCTATTGCGCCCGCTGGGATGCGGAAATTTCTGAAATTTATCCCAAAACGCCTGAGGGTAAATTTGCCCCGCTGCGTCGGGTTGATCTGCGTGCGCCACTGCCTGAGGACCTGACTTTCAAAGGCCCGGTGATCTTTACGCCGACCTTTGTTCTCGTGGAGGACGGGATCGAACAGGGGCGGCTCGAAGGCTATGCCGGTGACGAAATGTTTTGGGCGATGCTGACCATCACCCTACGCGACCACAGTGATTTTGACATCGAGGCCGTTCAAGCCACTCACACGCCAAAGCCATAATTCTCTCGGGAGGAGATCCATGAAACATCTAATTTTAGCTGCTATAACAGCTGCTTGCACCCTCGCAACCCCAAGCCTTGCCCAAGACAGCGACGACGCCTTTGTCACCTTCAAAGTGCTCAAACCCGAGGTCGCCCAAACCGCCGCCTTGGCCGCAATGCAAAGCTGTCGCGACGCGGGCTATCAGGTCGGCGTTATGGTGGTGGACCGGTTTGGCAGTCCACAGGTCTATTTGCGCGACCGCTACGCCGGGCTTCACGTCTTTGAAACCGCCCGGCGCAAGGCCTGGACGGCCGTGTCCTTTCGCACCGACACGATGTCTTTGAGCGGCCTCACTGAACCCGGACAAATGATGGCCGGGATTCGCGAACTGACAGAACCGCTTGCTTTGGGGGGAGGTCTTGTGATTGAAGCAGCAGGCTCTATAGTGGCTGGCATCGGCGTTTCTGGTGCTCCTGGCCCAGATCTCGACGCGGAATGCGCCCAAGCGGGCATTGACGCGATTATGGATGAAATCGCCTTCTAAAGGACAAAAGGGGTGGACACAGTGAATTCGCCTTTGCCGGTAATTTCTGAGAACATGTCGGAAGATGACATGGACGTCATGATGGCCTCCGCCTGTGACGCCTCTCAGCTTTTGAAAGCGCTCTCGCATGAAGGTCGCCTGATGATCCTGTGTCATCTGGTCACCGGCGAGAAATCCGTCACAGAACTCGAAGACCTCCTGTCCGCCCGCCAAGCCGCCGTGAGCCAACAACTCGCCCGGCTGCGTCTCGAAGGTTTGGTCACGCCCCGACGCGATGGTAAAGCGATTTACTATTCCTTGACGGATGATCGTCCCAAACGCATCCTCGAAGTCATCTACGACATGTTCTGTTCGGTGGATGGCGGGAAAATGAAGCGCAGCTAAAGCGCTTCACGCTCCCGGTAGGGAGGGAGAACCCATGTTCGATCTATTTGACCCAGGGCTGCTTGCAGCTCTGATCGGTGGTGTCGGTGGCCTCGTCTTGGGGCTGGCCGCGCGTTTGGGGCGGTTTTGCTCCATGGGCGCCATCGAAGACGCCCTGTACCAAGGCTCCGATCTACGCGCTCGGCAATGGGGCGTGGCGCTTGGCGTGGCCTTGATCGGCACCTTCACCCTCATCGGCTTTGGCCTGTTCGATCCCGCCATGTCGCCCTATTTGGCGCTCAAATGGTATCCGCTGGCCTCGATCTCAGGCGGCTTGATGTTCGGCTATGGCATGGCGCTGGCGGGCAATTGCGGCTTTGGTGCCTTGGCGCGTTTGGGCGGTGGCGATCTGCGCAATTTCGTCATCGTCTTGGTCATGGGGCTGGCGACATATGTCACGCTCAATGGCCCGCTGGCTGAATTGCGCGTCACCCTGTTTCCGCCCCGCTCCGCCACCGCCCTGCCCGGTTTCGCACAGGCGGTTTCAGAGGCGTTTGGCCTGCCGGTCGCGGCCACTGGCGTCATGGCTGGCCTTGCCATCCTCGCGGTCGCGCTCTCCTCTCGTGCCTTTCGTGCCCAACGACGGTTGATCCTCTGGGGGGCCGCTGTGGGTCTGGCCATCGTCTCTGGCTGGGCTGGGACAAGCTGGCTGTCTCATGCCACTTTCGAGGCCGAACCTGTCGCCTCCCACACTTTCGCCGCCCCCATTGGCGACACGTTGTTTTACCTGATGACCTCCTCGGCCTCCTCGCCCGGCTTTGGTGTCGGCTCGGTCATTGGCGTGCTCTTGGGTGCGGCCATCGGTTCGCTGATCAAAGGCCATTTCCGTTGGGAAGCCTGCGAAGACCCGCGCGAATTGAAACGCCAGATCGGCGGCGCGGCTTTGATGGGCGTCGGCGCTGTGGTCGGCTTTGGCTGCACCGTCGGCCAAGGTCTTTCGGCCTTCTCCGTCCTCGCCTTCTCCGCCCCCCTGACCATCGTCGCCATCATCATTGGCGCTGCCATCGGGTTGCGACAACTGATCTATGGCTTCGCGTTTAGCCGCTGAGCCAAAACGGACAGTCGGTGCGGTCTGTACAGGGGCCGGTGTGCGGACAAGGCGGCCAGAGTAGATCAGGAATTGGTCACTGCGGCAAAAACGAACCACGTCCACGCTGCTGACGCCAAAACTACAAAACGGAGCCAGCCGAATACCCGCTCGCCCCGGCGTTTCTGGCGCACATGGATTGGCCATGCGATGGCGCAACATATGGTCGGCATTGAAAGCAGCCCCAAAAACGCCCCAGCCTCTGCCAAAACGGCTAGATGTCTAGGATGTGACCCAACGGTATGGGGCGGGGGCACGAACAAATCTGTGAAGAGGACCATCAACAAAACGACACTCGCAGCCAACGCCAACGTTGCTACAACGTCCAAATATACCCCAACTCGTGATAGGATATCCGACAAGTTCCTCTCCTTTGGCATGACCTAGCGCAACACTCATCCGGCAGATATGGGATGATCAATGCGATCATTCGCGACATCCCTCGTCAACGACCGCCTTTCCCTTTCCACATGCACTCTAAGTCAATGGAACGCTCAGGCGCCCCTCACCCCCTGATCAACACCTGAAGGTCGGCCACATTGGTCCCGGTCGCCCCGATTTGCAACAGATCCCCTGCGGCCTCGAGCCCGTGATAGCTGTCATTGCGGGCCAGAACATCTTGCGGATCAAGCCCTTTGGCGCGCATCCGGTCCAGCGTGCCGGGATCAACCATGCCGCCCGCCGCATCCGTTGGACCATCGCGCCCATCGGTGCCACCCGAGAGAAACACATAGTCTTTCAGCCCCTGTTCTTCGGCCAAAACCGCCACGCGCAAAGCCAATTCTTGGTTGCGCCCGCCCATGCCACCTCCGGTCACTTTCACCGTGGTCTCACCGCCAAACAGGTAAATTCCCGGCTCAATCGCGCTCTCCACAATAGTGCGCGCCGCCTCCGCAACATCGCCCTCAAGCGCGATCGGAAACACATGCACGCCCTGCGCTGCACCGCCCCCCGCTTTGCGCGCCATGGCCGCGACCGAAATTTTATTCGACCCAATCAGCGCCACCTCGCTCTCGGGCAAAGGCCCAAGATCGGGGCGAGGCCGGGCCAAATACTCCGCAACGGTGGCAGGCAATTTGTCCCACAGATCAAGCTCTTGCAACATCTCGACCGCCTCTTCGCGGGTGCCAATAGGCGAGACCGTCGGCCCAGAGGCAATGGCACGCAGATCATCGGAGACCACATCGGACAACAGCAATGCCGTCACCTTCGAGGGGGCCGCAGCGCGCAAAAAACCGCCGCCTTTGAGCCGCGAAAGCTGTTGGCGCACCAAATTCATCGCCACAATATCCGCGCCCGATCCCAGTAAAAGCCGATTGACCTCGGCCTTATCCTCAAGGGATACGCCGGGTACGGGCGCAGGCAAAAGCGCCGAGCCGCCGCCCGAAATCAGCGCCAAAACATCCCCCTTGGCATGGGCCAGGGCATCCTCGATCAAAAGCGCCGCCCGCGCGCCTTCAAAATCAGGCACCGGATGCGCCGCGCCGCGAACTTCGGCCCCCTCCAAAGGCTTCGCATTCTCGTAATTGGTCACCACGATCACCCGTGCGGCATCAACCTGACGCATCGCCGCCGCCGCCATACTGCGCGCCGCCTTGCCCACCGCGATGATCAATGGCGCATTGAAATGTCGTCCTTTGAGGGCGTCTTCGACGGCTTGGGCGGGGTCCGCGCTCGCCACCCCTTCGAGGAAAATCTCTCGGGCTTGCGTGCGCATGTGGTCCAGTTGTGTCATGGCTGGGGTCTCTGTTTGGAACTGTCTGTTTGGGAATATCTGTGCTGCATCTGCATTGGCGGATGGTGTCACGATCCGACTGCGGCGTCCAGCACCCTTGCCAAGACGCGCGGATCAGACCAGATTTCCCGCAACACAACACAGAACGGACCCCGCCATGCAAGAGCTCCCCCTCACTCGCGATTTGGTCCTGATTGGCGGCGGCCACACCCATGCGCTGATCCTCAAACGCTGGGGGATGAAGCCCCTGCCCGGTGTGCGCGTGACCGTGATCAACCCGGGCGCGATCGCCGCCTATTCCGGCATGTTGCCGGGGTTTGTCGCCGGTCATTATCAACGGCAGGATTTGGAACTTGATCTGTTGCGCTTGGCGCGGTTTGCCGGGGCACGGGCCGTTTTAGGACGCGCCACAGGGATAGATCGCGCGGCCAAGCTGATCCATGTCGAAGGCCGTCCCCCCATCGCCTATGATGTCGCTTCCATCGACATTGGCATCACCTCCGCCATGCCCGATTTGCCGGGGTTTACCGATCATGGCATCGCCGCCAAACCGCTTGAGGCCTTCGCCAGTCGGTGGGACACGTATCGCACCCGCGCGCTGCGTGGCGAGGTCCGTCCAGAGGTGGCCGTGATCGGCGGCGGCGTGGCCGGGGCGGAATTGGCCATGGCGATGGCCCATGCCCTGCGCGCGGTCGTCTCGGCCAAAGTCACGTTGATTGATCGCAGTGAAATCCTCTCCGAGTTGCGCCCCAGCACCCGCCGCGCGCTTTTGAACGCTTTGGCCACCTCCGGCGTCGCCCTGCGCCCACAGTGCGAGGTGGACGACATCGGTGCCGAGGCGATCACTCTCGGCGATGGGTCCGTCCTGCCCTCGCACTTCACCCTGGCGGCGGCGGGTGCGCGGCCTTATGGTTGGCTGGCGGAAACCGGGCTTGATCTAACCGGCGGCTTTGTCACCGTTGGCCCGAGCTTGCAAAGCTCCGATCCAATGATTTTTGCGGCGGGCGATTGCGCCCATATGGCCCATGCGCCACGTCCCAAAGCCGGGGTGTTCGCCGTGCGGCAGGCCCCGGTGCTGTTCGACAATCTGCGCGCGCTTTTGTCTGAACCGACCGAGAACGCCGACCTGCATCCCTATCATCCGCAAAATGACTATCTCAAACTGATCTCATTGGGGTCCAAATCGGCGCTTGCCGACAAGGCGGGCATCCGGGTCTCTGGCCCGCTGATGTGGCGTTGGAAAACTCATATTGATCTCGCATTCATGTCTAAACTCAAAGACTTATCCCCAATGCCGCCCAAACTTCTGCCTGACCGCGTGGCCTTAGGGCTGCGTGAGGAAGTGGTGGGCAAAAAGCCGATGTGCGGTGCCTGTGGTGCCAAGGTCGGGGGCGATATTTTGACCCGCGTTTTGCATGCCTCAGAAGGCACCGACCCGCGCCCCGATCGCGGTGATGTCCTCCATTTGCCCGGCGATGATGCCGCGATTTTGACCCATGGCGACACCTGGCAAGTGGCCTCGGTTGATCACCTGCGCGGCTTTGTGTCCGACCCGGTGTTGATGACCCGCATCACCGCCATCCATGCGCTGGGTGACATCTGGGCAATGGGGGCCGCACCTCAGGCAGTTTTGGCCACGATCACCCTACCGCCTCTGAGCGCCGCGCTACAGGAACGCTGGCTCAATGAGATCATGCAGGTGGCGCAAGACCTCTTTGCCGTGGAGGGCGCGCAGATCATCGGCGGACATACGTCGATGGGGGCGGAACTGTCGATGGGATTCACCGTCACCGGGCTTTTGGAGCGTCCGATCACGCTCAAAGGCGCGCGTCCGGGAGATCAGATTATTCTGACCAAACCGATTGGCACGGGGGTGATGTTGGCGGCGGATATGGCGATGCAGGCCCATGGCCGCGACATGGAACGGGCCTATGCGTCGATGGTGCAAAGCTCTGGCGCTGCGGCGCGGATTTTGAATGCGGCCCATGCGATGACCGATGTGACGGGATTTGGATTGGCCGGGCATGTGCTTGGCATCTGCCGCGCCTCACATGTTGGCGCGCATTTGCGCCTCTCGGATGTGCCACTTTTGCCGGGGGCTTTGGCGCTGGCAAAAGCCGGGATGCGGTCAACGATTTTTCCCGCCAACCGCGCCTATGCGCAAGAATATCAAGGGCCGCACACCGCCCGCGCCGATCTGTTGTTTGATCCGCAAACAGCGGGCGGACTGTTGGCGACCGTGTCACAAATGCGGGCAGAAAAAATTCTCGGCGCCTTACGCGAGGCAGGCTATCCCGCTATGATCATTGGGGAAATCACCGAGACCACGGGTCTCCTATCCGTGACAGAGTGAGCCGTTCAGAGCGTGTCGAGCCGGGCAATGATGCGCTCAGCCGCTATCTCCCGCGCGCTCTCGCTCATGTCCAAAAGATCAATTTTCTCCAAAACCTCATGGCCATAGCGGGCACGGGATTTCTCATAGCGCGGGTCATAATGATACGCCATCAACGCCTCCGCCAAATCGACAAAGGCCCCCGCCTGCGCCAGAGCGCGCCACGCATCAATGCGCTCATGCCCCTGCAGCGACACCAGTTGATCCAGACGCTGATCCATCAAATCGCAATCCGCCACGAGGTCGGCATAGGCCTCGGCCAAATACCCGGCCCGCGCAGGCAAAGAGGCGCTCACCTCGATCCGAGGGGCGTCACACATGGCGGCCCAAAGCATGGACGGCAGGTTGCGCGCCCCGATGCGTGAGCTTTCCGCCTCGACCAAGACCGGACGGTTCGGATCAAGCCGCGCCAAGGCTGCGGCGAGCGCGGTTTCAAAGCCTTTTTGCGACGGCTGCATGCCCATTGTGCCAAAAATCGACCCGCGATGATGGGCCAGGCCTTCGAGGTCTAAAACCTGTCCGCCCTTTGCGGCAACCCTTTGAAGAATATCCGTTTTTGCAGTCCCCGTATTGCCATCCAACAAGATGATCCGATAGGGCAGAGCGTGATCATAGAGCGCCTCCACCACCAGCCTGCGCCATGTTTTATAGCCGCCCTCCAACACCTCAACCCGCCAGCCGATTTGCTTTAAAATCGAGGCAAAGGAGTTCGATCTTTGCCCGCCGCGCCAACAATACACCAGCGGTTGCCAGCCGCCATTCTTGTCCGCAAGTGGCCCTTCGATATGAGTTGCGGCGTTGCGCGCGACCATGGCGGCGCCAAGTTTGCGGGCCAGAAACGGTGATTGTTGTTTGTAAATCGTGCCGACTTCGGCGCGTTCAAGGTCGTTCAAAACGGGTAAATTGATCGCGCCGGGGATGTGATCCTCAGCAAATTCCAAGGGCGCGCGCACGTCGATGATCGTATCAAACGGCGTGTCCAAAAGCGTCTTGAGACTGGAAAATGGGCTCATCATTCCCTCTTTTACCCCCAGATCAAAGGCGAGAACAGCGACAAGATCGCCCACCTTTTGACCGCCCGCCTCCACACCTAAGGTCAAGGCCGAAATAGAGGCGAAAAAACACACCCCTCTTGTGCAAAAACTGCGTAAAAATGCCCCCCAAGCATTTGACCTCAGAGGCTTTTTGCCGCAACGTAAACGCGACGATTTCCCCATGAAATATGGGGAAATCTTCTCATTTTCGATGTGCAGCCATGAGCTCGCGCATCGTGCCCTTGTGACATAACGCGATAGACACTTCGCACCGGGAGGAGACCCCATGAAAACGCGCGCAGCCGTGGCCTTTGAGGCCAAAAAACCGTTGGAAATCGTTGAGCTTGACCTTGAAGGCCCGAAGGCTGGCGAGGTTTTGGTTGAAATCATGGCGACCGGCATTTGCCACACCGATGCGTACACCCTCGACGGGCTCGACAGCGAAGGATTGTTCCCTTGCGTTTTGGGCCACGAAGGCGCGGGCATCGTGCGCGAAGTCGGCGCGGGGGTCACATCCGTGAAACCCGGCGATCACGTCATCCCGCTCTACACGCCCGAGTGCCGCGAATGTAAATCTTGCCTCTCTGGCAAAACCAACCTCTGCACCTCGATCCGCGCGACCCAAGGCAAAGGCCTGATGCCAGATGGCACCTCGCGGTTCAGCTACAAAGGCGAAACGCTCTACCATTACATGGGCTGTTCGACCTTCTCAAACTTCACCGTTTTGCCGGAAATCGCGCTGGCGAAAATCCGCGAAGACGCCCCATTCGACAAAGCCTGTTACATCGGCTGCGGCGTGACCACCGGTGTCGGCGCTGTGACCAATTCGGCCAAGGTCGAAGTCGGCTCAAACGTCATCGTGTTCGGTTTGGGCGGCATCGGCCTGAACGTGTTGCAAGCGGCACGGATGGTTGGCGCGGATAAAATCATCGGCGTCGACATCAATGACGACAAAGAGGAATGGGGCAAACGCTTTGGCATGACCCATTTCGTCAACCCGCTCAAAGTCGAAGGCGACATCGTTCAACACCTCGTTGAGCTGACCGACGGCGGCGCGGATTACACATTTGATTGCACCGGCAACACCACGGTGATGCGCCAAGCCCTTGAGGCCTGTCACCGGGGTTGGGGCGTGTCCACCGTGATCGGCGTGGCCGAAGCGGGCAAGGAAATCTCCACCCGTCCGTTCCAATTGGTCACCGGTCGTGTGTGGCAAGGCTCCGCGTTTGGCGGCGCAAAAGGGCGCACCGATGTGCCGAAAATCGTCGATTGGTACATGAACGGCAAGATCGAGATCGACCCGATGATCACTCATGTTCTGACCTTGGATGAGATCAATAAAGGCTTTGATCTGATGCATGCGGGCAAGTCGATCCGTTCGGTCGTGGTGTTCTGATGACGCTTGGAACCGTTTCAACCAACAAGGCCTTTGGTGGCACACAGGGGGTTTACACCCACCCGTCCACCGAGACCGGAACGGAAATGACCTTTTCCGTTTTCGTGCCAGATCACGCACCGGGAGAAAAACTCCCGGTGCTCTGGTACCTGTCGGGCCTGACCTGCACCCATGCCAATGTCACCGAAAAGGGCGAGTTTCGTGCGGCTTGCGCCAAGCATCGCGTAATTTTCATCGCCCCTGACACCTCGCCTCGCGGCGAGGGGGTGCCGGACGATGCCGATGGGGCCTATGATTTTGGCCTTGGTGCCGGGTTTTACGTCAATGCGACCGAGGCACCTTTCGCAAAAAACTACCGGATGCAGGCCTATATCGAAAGTGAATTGCCCGATCTGATCGCGGCCAACTTTCCCGCCGATATGGCGCGTCAGGGCATCACGGGTCATTCGATGGGCGGGCACGGTGCACTGACCATCGCGTTGCGTAATCCGGAACGGTTTAAATCCGTCTCCGCCTTTTCGCCGATCGTCTCACCGCTGAATTGCCCTTGGGGTGAGAAGGCGCTGACCGGATATATCGGTGCGGATCGGGCCAATTGGCGCGGCTATGATGCCTGCGCTTTGATCGAAGATGGTGCCTCTGTGCCGGATATTTTGGTCGATCAAGGCACCGGAGATAATTTCCTCGAAGGCCAGTTGAAGCCCGAATTGTTGCAAGCGATCTGTGATGCAAAAGGCCAAAATCTGACCCTGCGGATGCAGGAGGGCTATGATCACAGCTACTATTTCATCTCGACCTTTATGGCCGATCACATCGCGTGGCACGCCGCGCGGATGTAATATTTGGGGGCCGCATCACACCTGTGTTGCGGCCTCAATCACCAGCGGATCAAGCCCCTGCCCGCCCTCAGCCAAATAAGCGCGCAGTTGCGCAATCATCCGTGGTTCCCAAAAATCTTTGATGTGCTGTGCCACGCCTTGGGCCTGATCACCCCCAGGTTGGGTGTTGAAAAACGTGGCAATTTGATTGGCCATCAAGATCATTTTATCATTGGTCACAGCACGGTTTCCTTTTCTGTCTGCGCGGCTGAGTAAGTCATAATCGCCTCGCGCCGGATCACGCAAAGCGTCATGCCGCATCGCCCGGCCAAATCGACCGCTGCCCGCGTGGGGCTTGAGAGGCTGAACAATCCAGACACGCCGACACGCGCGCATTTTTGCACCAAATCGACCGAAAGCCGCGAGGTGATCAACACCGCGCCTGTGCTCAGATCGCGATCCCCAAGCGCGCCGATGAGTTTGTCCAAAGCATTATGCCGCCCAACATCTTCGCGCAGGGCAACCAATCCCGTAGCGTCAAAATACCCTGCCGCATGCATCGCGCCCACATCTTCGCGCCGCTTTTGTCCGGCGTTCAGCGCCGCAAGAGCGGACCGAGCGTGATCCATCAGACCTGGCTCCATTGGGGCAACCTGTCCGGGAAAAGCGCTCGCCTGTGCCAGACTGTCGATGCCGCAAAGGCCGCATCCGACGGGACCAACCGCCGCACGACGACGCGCGTCCATGGCGGCAGAGCGGTCTTCGGGGATCTGCCCGCGCACTTCAAAGCCGATCTCATGGCGGATCGCGGCGACCTCCGTGACCTCATCCCCGCGTGTCACGATGCCCTCAGAACGGGCAAATCCACGCAGGAAATCCGGCAAATCAAAGGGCGAGGCCATCATCACCGCCGCCGTCGAGCCATTGAACACCAAGGCCACGGGGTGTTCCTCTGGCAAGGCGTCCACAGACATGGCGCCCGCAGATTTGGAGGCGGTGACTTCGCTCATTCGGCGGCCGCAATCCGGCGGGCTTTTTCCGCCTGTGCCGTGTAGCTTTGCTGCCAGTCGCTTGGCCCGTTGGACGCCGCGACCTGCACCGCTGTCACCTTGTATTCCGGGCAATTGGTGGCCCAATCGGAGAAATCCGTGGTGATGACATTCGCCTGCGTGTCCGGGTGGTGAAAGGTGGTGTAGACCACGCCCGGGCTGACCCGATCCGTCACAATCGCACGCAGTGAGATTTCCCCCGAGCGAGAGGCCAAGCGCACCCAATCCCCGTCTTTGAGACCGCGATTTTCGGCGTCATGCGGGTGGATTTCCAACAGGTCTTGGTCATGCCATTGCGAATTCTCCGTCCGCCGCGTTTGCGCGCCGACGTTATATTGGCTCAAAATCCGTCCAGTGGTCAGCAACAGCGGAAAGCGCGGTCCGGTTTTCTCGTCGGTCGGGATATATTCGGTGACGATAAACCGGCCCTTGCCGCGCACAAAGGCGTCGACATGCATCAACGGCGTCCCAACCGGGTGCTCCTCGTTACAGGGCCATTGCACCGAGCCTTGTTCTTCTAAAACCGCATAGTCAACACCGGCGAAAGACGGCGTTGTGGCGGCGATCTCGTCCATGATTTCAGCCGGGTGCGTGTAGGTCCAACGCGCGCCACCGGTCTCTTTCAACACAGCATTGGCCAGCATTTGGGTGACTTCCCAATCGGCATAGCCATTTTTCGGCGCCATCACTTTGCGCACCCGATTGATGCGGCGTTCGGCGTTGGTGAACGTGCCGTCTTTTTCCAAAAACGTCGATCCGGGCAAGAACACATGGGCGTAATTGGCGGTCTCGTTGAGGAAAAGGTCGTGGACGATGACACAGTCCATCGCGGCAAGACCCGCCGCCACATGTTTGGTATCGGGGTCCGATTGCAGGATGTCTTCGCCCTGACAATAGAGGCCTTTAAAGGTGCCATCGACCGCGGCATCCAACATGTTCGGAATGCGCAGACCCGGTTCGGCGTCCAAACTGACGCCCCAGACCTGTTCAAACATCTGCCGCACCTCATCGCCGTGCACATGGCGGTAGCCGGGAAATTCATGCGGGAAGGACCCCATATCACAAGAGCCCTGGACGTTGTTCTGACCACGCAGAGGGTTCACCCCCACGCCTTCGCGGCCAATGTTGCCGGTCATCATCGCAAGGTTGGCGATGGCCATGACGGTGGTCGAGCCTTGTGAATGCTCCGTCACCCCAAGCCCATAATAGATCGCGCCATTGCCCCCCGTCGCAAAGGCCCGCGCCGCATCCCGCAGGGCCGCGGCGGGCACATTGGTCAGCGCCTCAGTGGCTTCGGGCGCATGGCGGTCTTGGGTGATGAAGGCTTTGTAATCCTCCCAAGCCTCAAGGTCACAGCGCTCTTTGATAAACGCCTCATCCACCAGACCTTCGGTCACGATCACATGCGACATCGCGGACACCACGGCGACGTTGGTGCCGGGTTTGAGCGGCAGGTGATGCGCTTCGCCCATGTGCGGCGTGTGCAAAAGATCAATCCGGCGCGGGTCCACCACGATCAGTTTTGCCCCCTGACGCAAGCGTTTGCGCAGCCGCGAGGCAAAGACCGGGTGACCATCCGTCGGGTTCGCACCAATGACGATGATCACATCGGATTTTTCCACGGAATCAAAGTCCTGTGTGCCCGCAGAGGTGCCAAACGTCTGACCCAGACCATAGCCCGTTGGCGAATGGCACACGCGCGCGCAGGTGTCGGTGTTGTTGTTGCCAAACACCGCACGGGTGAGCTTTTGCACCAGATAGGTTTCCTCATTGGTGCAGCGCGACGAGGTGATCACACCGATGCTCTTTTGGCCGTATTTGGCCTGAAGCCCGACGAGTTTCTTGGCGGCAAAGCTCAGCGCCTCGTCCCAAGACACCTCTGTCCACGGTTGATCGACGCTGTCGCGGATCATCGGGTTGAGGATGCGGTCCGAATGCGAGGCATAGCCATAGGCAAACCGGCCTTTGACACAGGAATGACCCCGGTTCGCCTTGCCATGTTTGTAGGGCACCATGCGGACCAATTGATCGCCCTGCATCTCCGCCTTAAAGCTACAGCCCACCCCACAATAGGCGCAGGTGGTTACCACCGAGCGATCCGGCGTGCCGAGTTCAATGACAGATTTTTCCTGCAAGGTCGCGGTCGGGCAAGCCTGAACACAGGCGCCACAGGACACGCAATCGGAGGCCATGAAATTTTCCGCCCCGACCGCAACGCGGCTGTCAAAGCCCCGGCCTTCAATGGTCAATGCAAATGTCCCCTGCACCTCTTCACAGGCCCGCACACAGCGGTTGCAGACAATACATTTGGAGGCGTCATAGGTGAAATAAGGGTTGCTATCGTCCTTTGGCAGCCACTCGGGATTGGTCGCCCCAGAGGTGTCACGCGCCTCGAAATGGTTGGCCAGAGCGGCGTTTTTCGGGGCCTCATAGCGCACATCGCGCAGGCCCACGGCCCCGGCCATGTCTTGCAATTCGCAATCATTGTTGGCGGCACAGGTCAGACAATCCAGCGGGTGATCGGAGATATAAAGCTCCATCACCCCCTTGCGCAGCTTGCGCAGTTTCGGGGTCTGGGTATGGACCTTCATCCCGGCGTGAACCGGCGTCGTGCAAGATGCAGGCGTGCCTCTGCGCCCTTCGATTTCGACCGCGCAAAGACGACAAGAGCCAAAGGCCTCAAGACTATCCGTGGCGCAGAGTTTTGGCACCTGAATGCCCGCCTCACTGGCCGCACGCATCACCGATGTGCCCGCAGGCACGGTGATTTCCATACCGTCGATGGTCAGTGTCACGGGCGCGCCGGTGTGCGCCGGGGTGCCACGATCCGTTTCATCCTGAATGCCATTGCCCCACGCGTCATTCTGTCCGGGAATAATGAAATCTTTCATTCTGCGGCCTCCTTTTGCGGGGCGAAATCTTCGGGGAAATGTCTGAGTGCGGACATCACCGGAAAGGGCGTGAACCCGCCCAAGGCGCACAGAGAGCCATCGGTCATCACCTCGCAGAGATCTGTGAGCAATTCGATTGCGCCTGTGTCGCCTTCGGCAATTCGATCAATCGTTTCAACGCCGCGCACCGCGCCGATCCGGCAGGGCGTGCATTTGCCACAGCTTTCCACCGCGCAAAACTCCATCGCAAACCGTGCCATCGACAGCATGTCGGCATTGTCGTCAAACACCACTATCCCGGCATGCCCGATCAGGGCCTTTTGGCCATCGAATTCTTCATAGCCAAAGGGCGTGTCAAACTGATCCGGGTGAAGATAAGCCCCCAAGGGGCCACCGACTTGCACCGCTTTGACAGGCCGCCCAGAGGCGGTGCCGCCCGCGACTGTGTTGACCAATTCCCCCAAGGGCATGCCGAATGCGGTTTCAAACAGGCCACCAAATTGCACATTTCCTGCAATTTGGATCGGCATCGTGCCTTTTGATCGGCCAAGACCGAAGCCCGCGTAATGCGCCGCCCCCTTGGCAAAGATCACCGGCACAGTCGCCAGAGAGATCACGTTGTTGACCACGGTCGGGCGGCCCAGAAACCCCTCCAACGCGGGCAGCGGTGGCTTGGCGCGAACCACGCCGCGTTTGCCTTCAAGCGAATTGAGCAACGAGGTCTCTTCGCCGCACACATAAGCCCCGGCCCCGGTACGAACCTCCATATCGAACGCCTTGCCCGAGCCAAGAACATCCGCGCCCAACGCGCCCGCGCCGCGCGCAATCTCGACCGCACGCGTCATCACAGCGATGGCGTCCGGGTATTCGGAGCGGATGTAGATATAGCCTTTGGTCGCGCCACAGCCGATCCCGGCGATGGTCATGCCTTCGATCAAGGTGAACGGGTCGCCTTCCATGATCATCCGGTCGGCAAAAGTGCCGCTGTCGCCTTCGTCCGCGTTGCAGACGATGTATTTTTGCGGCGCATGGGCCAAGCGCACGGTGTCCCATTTGATCCCGGTCGGAAAGCCCGCGCCGCCACGTCCACGCAGACCGGAGAGCTTGACCTCATCAATGATCGCGTCCTGCGACATAGTGATGGCACGTTTGAGGCCTTCAAACCCGCCATGCGCCTCATAATCCGCGATGGAAAGCGGATCGGTGACGCCGCAACGGGCAAAGGTCAGGCGGGTTTGACGGGCGAAAAACGGGATATCTTCGACCGGACCGAGCGTGCCGATGTGACCGTCCAAAAGAGCCGCCGCATCCTCGGGGGCGATCGGACCATAGGCCAGGCGCACACCGTCTTTCTCAATCTCAACAAGCGGTTCAAGCCAGATCATGCCGCGCGTCCCGTTGCGGATGATCTCAACCTCAAGACCGCGATTTTGTGCCTCGACTATGAGCGCGTCAGCCACCTCATCGGCGCCCAGCGCCTTGGCGGCGCTGTCCATGGGAACATAAATCTTCATGCGCCGACCTCCGACAAAACCGCATCCAAACGCGCGTCACTGACCCGGCCAATCACCTTGCCGTCCAGCATCGCGGCGGGGGCACAGGCACAGAGACCAAGGCAATAGACCGGCTCAACCGTGACCGCGCCATTGGCGGTGGTGCCATGCCATTCCAAGCCCAGTTTTTTCAACACCCGGTCTGCCATCGCGGTCGCGCCCATCGCCTGACAGGCCTCAGCGCGGCAGATTTTCAACACATGTTTGCCCGACGGGCGGGCACGAAAATCATGGTAAAACGACAGCACGCCTTTGAGTTCGGCGCGGGTGATGTTCAGCGTAGCACAGAGCGGCGCATGAGCGGTCTCGGGGACATAGCCATAGACCTCTTGCAGCGCATGCAACATCGGCAAAAGCGGCCCTTCGAGTGTGGAAAACGGTTGGATCACCGCTTCGACCTCCGCCTCATCAGGTGGCGTCAGATCGGTCTGGGCTGGCATTGGGGTGCGCATGGCTGGCCTCTTTGGTCATTTTCACCACAAAACCTGAGTCACACACAAAAGGTCAATATCGCTTTCCCGTTAGATGATAGAAATTTCCTATCAAAGCGCGCCCATTTCCGCCCGCATCCGCCGCGCCTCGGCCAAAAGCGCCTCGATCACTGGCGTGTGTGGTGCGCGTTGCGGCACAACAAGGCCAACGCTATGACTCTCCTGCCCTTCTTCGCCGCTCATCGGCACCAAGGACAGCCCCTTCCCCTCTGCCAAAAACCGGGCGATGTCATCGGGCAGGACCGTGACCCACTCCCCCGCCACAACATTGGCAATCAGGGCAAGGATCGAATTGGATTCGATCTGCGCTTCAGGGGCGATGCCCGCACGCATGAAAGCTTGGTTGATGATCCGGCGGTTTTGCATATCTGGCGTCATCAGCGCCAACTTTTGTCCACCCAGATTTTGTCTGGCAAGATCAGCCCAATCCACCTCTGTGCGGCCAGCAAAGGGCGATGTCTTGGCGCAAACCAGCACCAAACGCTCTTGGCCCAAGGCCTCGGTTTCGACCCGGCCCATCGGTTCGTTGTCCAAATAAGACAGGCCCGCGTCGATTTCGAAATTCTCCAACATTGCCAAAATGTCCCGCGAGGGGCGCGACAGGATGACAAAGCGCACTTTCGGGTGTTTGCGACTGACCGCGTCGGCCAATTTGGCGGCCAGATTCAGCGCCGTTGGGATCACCGCGATGCGCAGCTGACCGGACAGGCCATGCCGGGTCGAGCGCATTTCTTCGCGCAGTTGCCGCGCGTCCCCGGTGATCCGCCGCGCCCAATCCAAGGCCCGCGTGCCCTCCGGCGTCAACCCGCCGTAGCGCGAACCGCGAAAGATCAGTTGCACGCCCAGTTGATCCTCCAACTGTTTGATCCCCGCCGAGAGCGTCGGTTGGGTGATGCCAAGGCTCACGGCGGCGCGGCCAAAATGATGTTCGCGCGCCACCGCGATAAACATGTCGAGCTTGTCCAGCATGATAGAATTTTCCAATCGCTTTTCACCAACTTGATGGAAAACACCCGTATGGACAATCAAAATCCCACCACATGAGCGCGCTTGACAGCACTCCGAGCAGAGGGTTCTTTCAAACCAGTCAAAGGAGTGCGACATGGACCTACAGAGCAAAGAAATCACCTATGAGGGGGCGTTTGGCGGGCCATTTGTCGGCACGCTGCATTGGGACGCCGACCTCAAAGGACCGCGCCCCGGCGTTTTGGTCGCTCATGCCTTCAGCGGTCGCAAAGCGTTTGAGGAACAGCGCGCGCAGGAGTTGGCAGCCTTGGGCTATGTTGGCTTTGCGCTCGATTATTACGGCGAGGGCTGGTCCACCGCCGACCCCGCCGAAGCTCATGCCGCCAAAACAGCACTTGACCAGGATCGCCCCGCTTTGGCCGCGCGGATGGAGGCCGCGCTTTCGGCGCTGATCGCAGAGCCTTTGGTGGACCCTGAGCGCACGGCGGCGATAGGATATTGCTACGGCGGCAAGGCGGTTTTAGACCTTGCGCGCCAAGGGGCGCAGCTGCGCGGCGTGGTGGCCTTTCACGGAATTTTGGACCGAGCGGCAAGCGCCCCCGACGTGCCGATCACGGCGGAGGTCTTGGTGCTGCACGGCTGGAACGACCCTTTGGCCTCCCCCGAAAGCGCGCTCATTTTTGGCGCTGAGATGACCGAACGCGGCGCGCCGTGGCAGTTGCACGCCTATGGCCACACCGGACATGCCTTTACCAATCCGGCAGCGAAACCGGGGATGCAGCCGGGGTTTGGGTTTGACGTCAAAGCCACCGCGCGCAGTTGGCGGGCCATGGTGGATTTTCTCTCGGACGTGTTGCGATAGACCTGAGCGCCCCCGTTTGGAACAGAGGAGCAGAGGTGCGACATTTTTTAGATATGCACAGGACAGTTGACTATGAGTCTCAATATTTTCCAAATTCTCATCACCGATGGCCCTGTGGATGACCGGCGTTTTTCGCCCTCGCTGACCCAGAACATCGCCTCGTTCAAAACGATCTACCCTCAGGCCAGCTATCACCTCTACACGCATGAAGAGATTTCCGACTATCTGGCCTCCGCTTTCCCGCCCGAGGTGGCTGAGGCCTATCACGCGTTGATCCCCTTTGCGTTCAAGGCCGACCTCGCCCGCTACTGTCTTTTGTATGACAAAGGCGGGATCTATTCGGATCTCTCGCATTTGCACATGCGGGCCATTCAACCGGCCTCTGGCAAAACCCTTGTGGTGTTTCGCGACATCATGGGACATCCGTCATGGGCCACCAGCAATGCGCTTATTCATGCGGTCCCGAACCTTCCGGTGTTCCAGCGGGCCATTGAGCGGATCGTCTCGCATCATCGGTCAGGGTATCACGGGCAATCGACCCTTGATGTCACCGGGCCCTACATGTTTGGGCGCGTGCTTTCGGAGGGGGAGGATTGGACGACAACACAATTCGGAGAGTCCCGCCTGATCTCGCGCGAACCATCGGGACGCGCCAATATCGTCAAAATGATGCCCAGCGGTGCCATTGTCGCCCTGCGCAATAAGGACAAGGACTCGTCCATCGACGAAATGGTCGAGGGCCATGCGAACAACTACGCGCGGCTGTGGAAGAAAGGGCAAATCTGGGGCGACCGCAGCAAACCGGGACTTTTTAAACGCGGGCCCAGTCGGCATTTAGGGCGTCCTTAAAACAAAGCCTTGTGACACTGCGGCACCTTCAGGCTACACTCGCCAAATAAATGGCTCAAAAAGGCGGTTCAAAATGTCAGATCCTTCTGTAGACGCACTCAAGCAAGATGGGGTGTGCTGCCTCAAAGCGGTCTTCCGTCCAGAAGAGGTCGCCCATTTTCGCGATCAGGTTTTGCAAAACCTGGATCAGATGGGACGAACACGACGCACCGCCCATTCGCACCACCTTGCGGGGTTTCATCGGTTTCCCACCTTTGCCCAACTCCACACGGATTTGGCCACCCATCCGACTGTCACGGCCTTTCTGTCGCAGGTCTTTGATCAAGACCCGTATCTTTCGATTGGCCTGAGCGACATCACCGTCAATCGCTCGCAGCATTGGCATACGGATTTGTTGCGCGGCCCCTACGCGCAGCATTTGGCAGGCATTGATCCATGGGCGCCCACTGTCGGGCCCTGCATCAAAGTCTTGCTCTATTTGCAGCCCGGCAAAAGCCTGCGCATCGTGCGTGGGTCGCATCTCTCGCCCACGCCGCTTGATGACGCGGCCCTCGAACGGCTCGCCCAGTCTGAGGCGGTCGATCGGCTTGACCTTGAATCCGGTGACGTGGTGATGATGGACCTGCGGGCGTTGCACCGGGGATCAACAGAAGAGGAAATGGCGGCAGCGGCCGGCGGGGCGCGGTCGAAAATCCTGATATCCACCGTTTTCGCGCCGCTCTCCTCTCCCCTCTCGCAGGCCATTCAGGTTGGAAACGCTCATCGCATGGTCGATTGGGACCGGCGACATTTGCTCTGAGCCAAGCTTAGGGAATTTCGATCATCTTGCGCTCATAGTGCGCCTGATCGGATGTGCCATCGTCAAAGATCACATTCACCGACACGGTTTGCACCGATCCGGGCGCGAACATCACCAAAATACTGTCGAGGCTTTCGGCCTTGAGCGCATTGGGTTGCGCAGTGTCACCATAACAAGGCTCGGCCTTGAACGGCACCATGTCCCCGCCGTTGACCGCATAAAAAATCTCACTGACCCCGCAGCGCCACGACAAAAGGTTGGTGAAATACAAAAGGTCGTGGTCATCATAGGTGCGCACGGCGACCCATTGCGGTTTGGTCGCTTGCAAAATCGGCTTAACTTCCGCCGCTGTGGTGAAATTTTCAGCCATTGCGGGGGTCTGACCGCCAAAGGTGGCCGCCAAAAGCAACAGAGTGGGGATGATAGGCTTCATCGAAACAATCCTTTTACAAACAAGGGAATTAGCACCTTTTGATAAACACCGAACCACCCTATAGTCTCACCAACAGGTGTCCTCCCGACCAGATCAAAGTAGTGCGCATGACCAGTAAGACCCAAAACGCCGTTTCGTTCAACATTGTCATTGTCGGCCAGAGTGGCCGCTTGATGTATGAGGCGCTGCTCTTTGCGGCGTCCCTGCGCGCCTCTGACCCGGAGTTCAAAGGTCGGTTGTTCATCGCCGAACCGCAACCCGGCGCACTTTGGAACGGCGATCCGCGGATGAAACAATCCGATGCGCTGGAGGCGTTCAAACGTCTGGATGCGGAAATTTTGCCCTTCGAGTCGCATCACTTCGGCCAAGCCTACCCCTACGGCAATAAAATCGAGGCGCTGTTTGCCCTGCCCAAGGGCGAGCCTTTCGTATTTTTTGACAGTGACACCCTGATCACCGGGCCGGTTTCCGAGGTGCCGTTCGATTTTGACCGCCCCTGCGCCAGCCAAAAGGTTGAGGGCACGTGGCCGCAAATCGAACTCTACGGGCCGGGCTACGGCGCGATTTGGAAATCGCTCTATGACAAATTCGGGTTGGAGTTTGAGAGCACGCTCGATCTCGATCAACCAGACGAATATTGGCGCCGCTACCTCTATTTCAACGCGGGTTTTTTCTTTTACAAATGCCCGCATGAATTTGGTCAACGGTTCTTGGAGTACGCCCTCGCCATCCGCGATGATCCGCCCCAAGCCGCAGCGCTTCAGACCTATGATCCCTGGCTGGATCAGGTGGCATTGCCTCTGGTGATCCATTCCTTTGGCGGCGCGCGCACCACCTTGCCGCAGAACACTCTGGATGGCGCGATCTCGTGTCATTACCGCACCTTCCCGTTGCTGTTTGCGCGCGAAAGCGATCATGCTGTCGAGGTGCTGCGCGAGGTGTCTGCGCCGAACTGGATCAAAAAAGTGCTCAAAGAATATGAGCCGATCAAACGCTTGGTCTATCAGCCCAAAGGCGAAAAAATTCGCGCCATGTTTGATCGCGACCATTTGCCCCGCCGCGAACAGATGATCCGCAATCAAATCAAAAAAGCCGGGCTTTGGATGCGCTAGAACGGGATTTCCCCGGCGTGCCGCTGGCATGACCCTCACAGCAGGGCGGCAAGAGTTCGCCCGCCACTGCGCCCTCGACCAAAGCGGGGGGCGGTTTCGCTTTGCACCATCCAAAAGCTGCGTTAGGGTGCCCCTTGAACCGCGTCTAACTGAGCCAGTCCCCGGAAATGAAACCGAATTTTGCCCTCAACCTAAGCCATGATGGCATCGTTCTGTTGCACCGCGCCTCCGCCGGATGGCATCACATGGGCGAGGTCGCACTGGACGCCCCAGATATGGCCAAAGACCTCTCCGATCTGCGGCGGACCGCCACCGCTGTGTCGGCTGCGGGTCTGGCCACCAAACTTGTGATCCCGAACAGTCAGGTCCTCTATCGCAACCTGCCCGATCCGGGCGGTTCAGACACGGCACGCAAAGCCGCCATTCGCGCCTCTCTTGAGGGGGCCACCCCCTACGCGCTGTCCGATTTGGTTTGGGATTGGGTGGCGACATCCGGCACCCTTCAAATCGCGGTCGTCGCCAAGGAAACCCTTGAAGAGGCTGAATCTTTCGCAACAGAACATCGGTTCAACCCGGTGTCTTTCGTCGCTCTGCCAGAGGCGGATGCCTATAGCGGAGAGCCGTTTTTCGGCCGCGCCAAAGCCGCCGATGATTTGGTCGGAGCTAAGACCCGGATTGAACCAGATGTTGAAGCCATTCGGATTTTGGCGCATCGCGAGGTGGAACCTGATCCTGTTCCCGACCCCGCGCCTGAGCCTGAGCCTGCTCCTACGCCTGTTCCGTCTCATACTCCAGAACCCGCACCGATTAGCGTTTTAGATGAGACCCAAAAGGCCGAAGCGGCGACAGATGTTCCCCCCGAGAACGGCGAGCAGGCCGATCACATCGAACCACCTGCCCTGACACAGGAGCCCGACCCATCGGTGCCCAAGCCTCAGCCCGAGGACATGACTGCGCCCGAGGGGCTTGAGGCAAAGGACACCCCAACCGATACGCCAGACACGCCAGACGATACCAAAAATGCGGCCCCCGAAGCGCCCTCTTCGTTTCAATCTCGTCGGGTTTTGAGCACCACAAAGACAGACGATCCAGACGCCCTATCGGTTGCGCCGCGCCTGTCGGCTCAGCCGTCGCGGGTTTTGGCCGATGTGCGCAAGGCCCCCGAGGTCACATCCGCGCAGCAGCTGCCCGATGTGGAGGCCCCGGACGGTTCAAATACCCCTGTGCCGCAAACGCTCGCCGATCCAGCACCACACGGGCCTGCGCCTATCGCGGTGCATGTTCCGGTGACATCAGGCGACATGCCCTTGGCGCCAGAAGACAACGCGCCCAAACCCAAACCGGCTAAACTGCGCCAAACAGGGCCTTTGCCGGAACCGCCGCCCATGCCCGCGCCTTTGCCTGCACCGAAACGACCGACACCCGCGCCGGTCTCGGACAAGCCCGGCAAAGCGGCTGCGACCAAAGCGGCTGCGACCCTTGGCAAGCTCAAAACCCTTTCAGTGCGCGCCGCCCAAAAGGCCAAACCCGTCGTCGCCAAGGCCAAAACCGCGAAGGCCAAAACCGAGCTGGCGAACCCTGTAAAGCCGAGCGCCAAAGGGTTTAGCACCACCGATATCATCACGGCACCTGTCGCTCAGGGCAGCGGGGATGACACGGCGATGATGCCGCTGTCAGATCGGGCCGCCGGTCTCGACTCGGTGGACAACACCCGTGATGAAACCGAAGCGATGACCGTCTTCGGTGCCCGTCGCCGCAATCGCGAGGCCGCACGCAAACCGCGTCACCTTGGGTTGATCCTGACCGGGGCCTTGGTGGCATTGCTCTTGCTGATCGGGTTGATTGCGGGGCTCTTGCCATCGCCAGACACCGCTGAAACGCCCACCGAGACCAGTGCGGCGCAGCCCCTTTCTGACGTACCAAATGTGTCAAACACGGTTCTGGCCGACGCGGCCCCCCTGCCTGAGGCGGATGTTGCGGTCGAAACCGACGCCGCAGACGAAGAAGAGGAATTGACGCCTGAGCTTTTGGAAGAGGCCAGCCGCCCTGCCCCGCTTGGCGCCGAGACTGAGACCTCCGAAGCTGATCTGGCCAAACTCACGGCTGATTATGCCGCAACTGGCATTTGGCCGCTTGCCCCCGACGCCGGAGATGGCACGGTTGTCGAAGACAGTGCGGATGACGTTTACGTTGCCTCGATCGACCCCGGCATTCAATCGCAAGATGCGGGGGCTTTGGTCGATGTGGCCCGCCATCAAGGCGACCTGCCGCCACGCGCAACGACCACACCCGCGCCATTTGGCACGCGCTATGACTTTGACGACGCTGGATTTATCCGCGCCACCCCCGAGGGCACCGTGACACCCGACGGCATCGTGGTTTATGCTGGACGGCCCGCGATTGTTCCCGGCGCGCGTCCGGGCAGTGCGGTGAATGAAGCGGTGGAAACCGCACTCAACCCTGCCCCCGCGGCAGCCGATGATCCGGTGCGTTTGGCGCTTGCCGGATTCCGCCCCAAACTGCGACCCGAAGAATTGCAGGAGGCCAATGAAAAGGCCAACTTGGGTGGCATCACCCGCGCCCAACTTGGCGGGTTCCGTCCCAAATTCCGCCCGGCTTCGGCCCAAGAGCAAGCCGCTCAAGAGGCGATTGTCGCCGGAGCCGACGCCCCGCCCCCCACCGCGCCCGTTGTTGTCGCCTCCCTGATCCCGAAAGAGCGGCCGAAAGATTTCTCTAAACTCGCCGCCGCGGCAGCCGCCGCCTCTGCCGCCGCCGCCATTGCCACCGACGAAGGCACGACAAAAGCCTCTGCCGCAGCGACAGTCACGGCCCGCGTCCCTGACAGCAAGATCCCGTCAAATGCCCCCACCACGGTGGCGCGTGCTGCGACGGTGAAAAATGCGATCAATCTACGCGCGTTGAACCTGATGGGGGTCTATGGATCGAGTTCGGATCGCCGCGCGCTTGTCCGTTTGCCCTCTGGTCGCTTTGCCAAGGTCAAGATCGGCGACAAGATCGACGGTGGACGGGTGCAATCCATTGGCTCTGACTCTCTGACCTATGTGAAAAACGGCCGCTCTGTGACACTTGAGGTTGCGGGCTAAGGCCCCGGCGCGGCCCGTTTGCCCGATTGCGGGCATGTGCGGTCTCTCTGGCGGCTGAACCTGCCCTCCGTGCAACAATCTCTTGGAAAATGGCCGTGCACTCTTGTCGCGCGCGCGCATCTCTATACCTCTTAGATCACACAAACGCACAATTCAGATCGGAGCCCCCGAATGCAAGGCATGTTGGCCCAAGCCGTCATTTACCTCGCCGCCATCGTTGTCGCCGTGCCCTTGGCACGCAGACTTGGTCTCGGGTCGGTGTTGGGCTATCTGATTGCCGGGATGATGATCGGGCCAGTGCTTGGCTTTGTGCAGCATTCGCAGAGCACCGATTTGATGCATTTCGCCGAATTTGGCGTGGTGATGATGCTGTTTCTCATTGGGCTTGAGCTTGACCCACGTGCCCTTTGGGAGATGCGTCATCGGTTGATTGGGCTGGGCGGGCTGCAAATTGTCGCCACGGCTGCCGCGATCACCGGGGCATCGGTTTGGGCCGGACTGGACTGGCAAACCGGGCTCGCACTTGGGATGATCTTGTCACTGTCTTCTACCGCCGTGGTGCTTCAGACCCTTTCCGAAAAGAAATTGATCCATACGGGGGGTGGGCGCGCGGCGTTTTCCGTGCTGTTGACCCAAGACATCGCAGTGATCCCGATGTTGGCGCTGATGCCGCTTTTGGCCACGGGATCGACACTGACCATCAACCCCGATGGCTCAATCAGCCGCCCGTCAGATTTGGCGAAAGTCGCCAGTGAGCATAGCGTGTCTTTGGTCGAAGGCCTGCCCGCATGGGGGGTGACCTTGGTGACGTTGGGCGCAGTGGCCGCGATCGTTTTGGCCGGGGTTTTCCTGACCCGCCCGGTGTTTCGCTACATCCACGCCGCCAACATGCGTGAGATTTACACGGCGGTGGCGCTGTTGATCGTCATCGGCATTGCACTGTTGATGACCTCGGTCGGCCTCTCCCCGGCGCTTGGCACATTTTTGGCCGGTGTGGTCTTGGCCAACTCCGAGTTTCGCCATGAATTGGAAAGCTCAATCGAGCCCTTTAAGGGCCTGCTTTTGGGGTTGTTTTTCATCGCCGTTGGCGCGGGCATCAACTTTACGGTACTGTTTCGCGATCCGATTTTGATCATCGGGCTGACCGTGGTGTTGATGGTGTCAAAGGGGCTTATTCTCTTTGTCATCGGGCGGATTTTTTCGCTGCGCAAACGGGCACAATGGCTCTTTGCCCTCTCGCTGGCACAGGCCGGGGAATTCGGCATGGTCTTGACCACCTTCGCGCTGCAACAACATGTTTTATCGACCTATTTGGCCGAACGCGTGTTGCTGGTCATTGCACTCTCCTTGATGTTCACGCCGCTGTTTTTCATGCTGCATGATACGCTGCGTCAAAAATTTGCCGATCGGGTCGAGGATCAGCCTGATGATAAAATCGACGAACAGCATTCGATCATCATCGCTGGGATCGGTCGGTTTGGTCAGGTGGTGAATCGCTTGGTGCAGGCCTCAGGCTTTCACACCACAGTGTTGGACCATGATCTGAAAACCATTCAACTGATGCGTAAATTTGGCTTTAAGGGCTTCTTTGGCGATCCGACCCGGCCTGAGCTTTTGCACGCGGCGGGACTTGAGACAGCAAAGATTTTGGTGGTGGCGCTGGACAATCCTGAGGCGGCCACACGGTTGGTGACATATGCCCGCGGCCAACGGCCCGATCTGTTTATCATCGTGCGCGCCCGTGATCGCATCCATGTTTACGAATTGTTCAAAGCGGGCGCGGATAAAATCGTGCGCGAAATGTTTGACAGTTCTCTACGCGCCGGGCGCTATGTTTTGGAAGAGATGGGCTTTTCCGAATATGACGCCTCGGTCAGTGAAATGGCCTATTACCAACATGACCGCGAGGCGTTGCGATCAATGGCGGAGTTGTGGGACCCGAATGTTCCCGTGTCCGAAAATGCCGCCTATGTCGAACGCTCACGCGCGCTCGATAAGGATCTTGAGGCCGCCTTGGTCGCGCAATTGGAACAAAAGCGCGCCCAACAGCAGGACACCGGGAACAACAGCTGAGGCGATAGATCAGCCCGCTGACACGCCCGCCTCGGCAAAGGTCGCCATGCCGGACAGGCATTCGACGGCACCTTTGACCAGAGGAATGACCAAGCCCGCGCCCGAGCCTTCGCCAAGGCGCAGCCCCAGCGACACGAGAGGCTCTTTGCCAATCGCGTTGAGCACGGCGCCATGGGCCGCTTCGGCGGATTGATGTCCGGCGATGCAATGGTCCAAAGCCCCCGGCACGGCCTTTTCAAGGCAAGCGGCCGCCACACAGCAAATGAACCCGTCCAAAATCACCGGAATGCGCAAGACCCGCGCCCGCGCGATCGCGCCCGCCATCGCCGCCACTTCGCGCCCGCCTAAACTCGCAAGGATCGCAAGCGGAGCTTTGCCGCCATGCAGGGCCACCCCCGCGGCACAGACCTCTTCTTTGAGTTTCAACCCGGCGTCATCCACGCCGGTGCCGCGCCCGACCCAATCGGCCGCAGTGCCCCCAAACAAAGCATGGGCCATCGCCGCCGCCGAGGTGGTGTTGCCGATGCCCATTTCGCCAACGACCAACAGATCGGCATTTGGGTCAACCGCGTCCCAGCCGGTTTTGAGCGCGCGCACGCAGTCCTCATCAGACATCGCCACGGTCTCGGTGAAATCTCCGGTTGGGCGGTCCAATTCAAGCGCATGCACCGACATCGACGCCCCCGCATTGCGCGCCAATTGATTGATCGCCGCTCCGCCCTGTTGGAAATTCGCGACCATTTGCACCGTTACCTCGACCGGAAAAGCCGATACGCCGCGTGCGGTAACACCATGATTTCCCGCAAAAATCACAACTTGTGGGGCTGCGATCCGGGGGCGCCCGTCGCCGCGCCACGCCGCATACCAGATGCCGATCTCTTCCAGCCGACCCAGGCTTCCGGCGGGTTTGGTCAACTGCGCATTGCGCGCGGTCGCTGCGGCTTGCGCCTCTGTGTCTGGGCCGGGGGCCTGTTTCAGGATCTGTTCAAATTCTGCAAGATCGGAAAAAGCCATGTGCCGCGGTCCCTCATTGTTTGTCTGGGCATTGCCTGTGTCTGGGCATTGTATTCGTGTCGCTGGGGTTTTATCCCGGGATCAAGATCAAGGACAGGACCGATTTGCCGCAAAGGAGACGTCCATGACCCCCCAAAACACGTCACGGTTCACGCCGCGTATCGAAGACATTGCCACCAGCCTCGCGATCCTGACGCGCATCCCGGTCAAGGCCGGGTTCAGCCGCACAGCACAGGCGGCTTGGGCCTTTCCTGTGGCAGGGCTTGCCGTCGGGCTTGTGGCTGGTGCCGTGGCAACGATTGCGGGCTGGTTTGGTCTGGGCGCGGGATTGACCGCCGGGTTCACTATGGCGGCGGCGGTGATCGTCACCGGCGCAATGCACGAAGACGGGCTGGCCGATTGCGCCGATGGGTTTTGGGGCGGTTGGGAGCGCCTGCGCCGCCTTGAGATCATGCATGACAGCCGCATCGGCACCTACGGCGTTTTGGCGCTTGGTCTGGCCTTGCTGTTGCGGTTCTCGGCGCTCTCGGCCTTGGCGCATGAGGATGTGATCGTCACAGCGCTCATTGCCTCCGCCGTGCTGTCGCGCGCCTCTATGCCCTATGTGATGCTGCTTTTACCCCATGCCCGTGCGGATGGGCTTTCGGTGCAAACCGGGCGTCCGCCGCGCGATGCGACAAGCCTTGGGGCTGTGGTGGCTTTGGCTCTGTCTTGGATTTTGGTCGGCTTTGTCCCGACCGTGATCGCAGCCTCGGCCATCATGCTGATCAGCTTTGTCGCGGGTAAAATCGCACAGTCCAAAATCGGTGGGCAAACCGGCGATGTTTTGGGCGCAACCCAAGTTTTGTCCGAGATCGCGGCGCTGACGGTGTTTACGGCGCTGACCTAAATTGTTGGCCTAACTTGTTGGCGGCAGCCCCATAAAGCCCCATCCATCTGGCGAAAATCCAAAGTTCAGCGCCAAAAGCGTAACCTCTTTTTCGTGCAACCAAACGGTTTCCAAGCTCATGGAAAGCGGCTGCGTTGTCGCCGTGAGATAGCCCTCACTCTCGAACCTCTCGACCGTGTAGCCCGCCTGTGTCAACGCGTTTTCAAAGGCTTGCCAATCGGCAGCGTCGCCATTTGGGACCAACGCGTAATCAATCTTGGCACGTCCGGGAATGCCGTATTCGAGATCAATCTTTTGAAATACCGCGACTGTGTCCGCCTGCAAACTTTGGAAATCAAAATCCATAGAACCTGCCTTTCAAAATACGCCACCATCCAACACCCAAAAAAAAACCGCCGCAAGGTTTCCCTTACGGCGGTCTTCCTATCGACATCACAGCCGTGATCAGGCGGCGGCAACGCGGCCGACGAGCACGTCAGAGATTTTCTTTTGCGCTTCGGCCTCTGGATCACCAGACACAGCGGCGAATTCGCGGGTCAGGCGGTCAAGAGCGGCCTCATAAAGCTGACGCTCGGAGTAGCTTTGTTCGCGTTGATCGTCGGTGCGGTGCAGGTCGCGAACCACTTCGGCGATGGCGATCAGGTCGCCGGAGTTGATTTTTTGCTCATACTCCTGCGCCCGGCGGGACCACATGGCACGTTTGACCTTGGCCTTGCCTTTGAGCGTGCGCATGGCGTCGTTGACCACATCGGGCGAGCTGAGCGAGCGCATGCCCACTTCGGTCGCTTTGTTGGTCGGAACGCGCAGCGTCATCTTGTCCTTTTCAAAGGAGATGACGAAAAGTTCGAGGGACATGCCCGCGATTTCCTGTTCTTCGATCGAAACGATCTGACCGACGCCATGGGCGGGGTAAACGACGAAATCACTGGGGCGGAAGTCTAATTTTCTGGTCTTGCTCATTTGCAGTCTTTTTCCTCGCAGGAACCTTTTGGGCACATCATCGGGCGCTCATCCTCGGCGCGGGTCTTGTTTGCCTCACCCAATCTGGCACACACAAAAGCCTAAGATCGGGGACCGTCCTGACCCGATCAGGGGCCTTTGGGTCTAAATTTGGCGCGAAAAACCCAATCCCCTGAAAAGCAAGCTTAGGGGGTTGAGGTTGATATGCCCTGATGTGGTTTGATCAATATAGCACAAAAATAGGGCCAAAGAAAGCGTAGCGCGCAGCCCGGGCCGGATATCCCCCCGGTTTTCAGGCCCTTCCCCCTTATTTTTAAGGGGGTGAGCCGGGGCAAGAGATGCAAATGGGCCCGAAACCGGACCCATTTCAAACGCGAATCACTTTCGGTCCCTCGCAAGGGCCGCAAAGCGAGGATGGCTTGTGACTTAGGAGCCTTCGCCCGGTGCCTCGGAGAAATATTTCTCCATTTTGCCGCTCTCGCCGTCTTTCGCTTCGTAGTCCGGAAGCGGATCTTTTTTCGCCAAAATGACCGGCCAGGCTTCGGAGTATTTACGGTTGAACTCGACCCATTTTTCCATGTCCGGCTCCGTGTCCGGGCGGATCGCGTCGGCGGGGCATTCCGGTTCACAGACACCGCAGTCAATGCATTCGTCCGGGTGGATCACCAACATGTTTTCGCCCTCGTAGAAACAATCCACGGGGCATACCTCGACACAGTCGGTGTATTTGCAGGCGATACAGTTCTCGATAACGACGTAGGTCATGTCGGCACATCCAAATCTAAAGTCCCGATCCAATTAGCCGGATGGGGCGCATCATTCAAGCCAGTCAGGGCGAGAAAGGAGGCCAGTGCGACGATCTTTCTTTGTCGGACGCCCTTTTCCCTCAAATTTCGGTGCGGGTGGAACATAATCCTTATCGCCGGGCACATGGCCCACTGGCGGGCTGAGGTCTTGGTACAGCGCTTGGGCTTCGGGGGCAGGTCCGCGGCGGGTGCCACAGGCGATCAATTTGACGACGCGGATGTGATTGCCCTGCGCAAAGGTCAAAACGTCCCCTGCCCCAACGGCCGTGGAGGCTTTCGACACTTTGTTCGCGTTGACCCGCACATGGCCGCCGGTGACGATCTTGGCGGCCAAGCTGCGGGTTTTGAAAAAGCGGGCATACCAAAGCCACTTATCGAGGCGAAGGCTGTCCCGCTTTTCCATCATAGGCGCACCATAGGCATGGGGGCCTCTTACTTTTTGTCTTTCAAACCCATCAGCGCAGCGGCGAAGGGGTTATCCATGTCAATCGGCTTTTCTTTGCGCGGCGGACGTGCGGAGAAGCTTTGCGGCTTGTTGCCGTCTTTGCCTTTGCCACCATCACGCCCGCCATCGCGGCGGGGTTTGCCGCCTTTGCCGTCGGGTTTTCCATGTGGCTTGCCACCGGACTTTTTGCCCTGCGGACGCTCGCCGCCTTGGCGTTCGCCAGCCTGACGATCCCCGCCCTGACGTTGTCCGCGGTTGCCGCCACGGTTTGCGCCGCGATTGCCACCCCAGGTGAAGGTCACAAAGCTCTCCATCTCAGCGCCAGCCAAAGCCGCATCGGCGGCCTCACCTGTGGGCACTTCGGCCTCTGCGACGTCAGCGATCGGGTCAACCGGCGCACCCTCGGCAGGTGTTTCGTCGATCGGGGCAATGCCCTCATCCACGATCGCTGCGGCCTCGGCAGAGGTGTCTGCGGGCGTTGTTGCCACGGCGGCCTCTTCGGTGAGGGCCCCCGGCGCAACCGCATCAGGCGTGCCTTTGTCAAACACCGGCGTGTCTGCCGTCTCTGTGCCAGTGGCCTCTGTCGGGATCACTTTATCAACGGCTTTGACCTTGGGGCGTTCGCCTTTTTCGGCCTTATACCCCAGACCCACCATGAGATCGGCGAATTGTTCCAATGTCATGCCGGTGATCGACAACATGTCGGGGTTGGCCTCAAAGCCGCCCCGGCTGTCTTGTCCACGCAGCAAATCAGCCAGGCGTTCCAACATGTCGATGCGGATCGCACGCGCCCCGGCCAACCGATAGCCGGAGGTCACGTAATAGCCCTCGGGCGCGTCCGCAACGGCGGGAATGGTCACCAGACCGGCGGGCGGGCTGTCAGGGAATTCATCGAATTTCGCGTTCAACGCCCAAAGCAAAAGCCGCAACCGGGTCGGTGCAGGTTTCAACAGCAACGGCAGGAAGATCGTAAACTGACCAAAGCGCACACCATGTTTGCGCAGCGCGCCACGGGCGTCTTGATCCAGATCCTTGACCTCTGTTGCCACCTGATCACGCGGGATCACGCCATAGCTTTCGCCCAAACGGAAGGCAAAGCCACGTGCCAACCCGGTCAGGGTCTCGTCACGGGTCAGGTTCAACAGCGGCTCAAACAGGGTCGCAATTTTGCGGTCGATGAAATGCTGCAACCGGCGTTGGACTTTTTCAGCCACATCCGCACTTGCGCCCTCGGCAACAAACGCCACCGCGCGCGGTTTCAAAATGTCATCGCCCGCGACCAGTTTGCCCACGGCATGTTCGCCCCACATCAGGCCACCTTGGTCGGTGAAATCCATCTCTGTGTCCGGCGCATTATAGAACCGGTCGGCACGCAGGCTAAATTCCGGTGCCAATGCGGCCAACGCGGCTTGTGCCAACGTCTTTGCCTCATCCGGCGTTGCGGATTTGTCCTGAATAAACTGGAACCCTTCAAGACGGCCGATGAACTCGCCCTCAACCGTCACTTCACCCTTGTCGTTCACGTCGGCCACAAGGCCCTCCTTCTGTTTGAGCCGCCGAAGGAGCACACTCGTCCGCCGGTCCACAAATCTCTGCGTCAGTGCGCCATGGAGCGCATCCGACAAACGGTCTTCTACAGCGCGAGTCTCGCCGCGCCAATGGCTTTCGTCATCAACCCAGTTTTCGCGTTGAGCAACATAGGTCCAAGTCCGAATATAGGCGAGTCTTTTGGATAAAGTGTCGATATTGCCCTGCGTGTGGTCAATGCGTTTGATCTGAGACGCCAGCCAATCGTCGGGAACCCGCCCATATTCGTGCAAAAATTCATAAATCCGCTCAAGCAACGTGGTGTGTTCGCCGTGGCTGATTCCTCGAAAATCGGGGATTCGGCACACGTCCCATAACAGCCGCACATCACGCCCTGTGCGCACACGTGGGCGCACCGATTTGAGATCGGACAGCGTTTTGAGCGACAAAAGATCGTCGGCATCGCGCGCCCGCACCAAGGCCGGATCGGTCGGCATTTTTTCGAGCGACTGAATGAGCGCCTCGATCGAACCGAATTCAAGCCGGGAATTACGCCAATTGAGCTTTTTAATCGGAGTGAATCGGTGCTCTTCGATCGCCTCGATCACCTCTTCGTCAAACGGCTCCGCCTCGCCCGTCACGCCAAATGTGCCATCGGTTTGATAGCGCCCGGCCCGGCCCGCGATCTGAGCCAATTCATTGGGGGCGAGATGGCGCATCCGGCGACCATCGAATTTAATGGTGGACGAAAATGCCACATGGGTGACGTCCAGATTCAACCCCATGCCAATTGCATCAGTGGCGACCAGATAATCGACGTCGCCGTTTTGATACATCTCGACCTGAGCATTGCGAGTGCGCGGGCTGAGCGCCCCCATCACCACGGCGGCCCCGCCTTTTTGACGACGCAACAGCTCGGCAATGGCATAGACATCATCAACCGAAAACCCGACGATGGCGGCGCGCGGGGGCATGCGGCTGATCTTTTTCGAGCCTGAATAGGTGAGACGAGAGAATCGGTCTCGATGCATGAACTGCGCCTTGGGCACCAGATTGGCAATCACCGAGCGCATCGAATCGCTGCCCATAAACAGCGTTTCATGCAGGCCCCGCGCGTTCAAAAGCCGGTCGGTGAACACGTGGCCGCGCTCGGGATCAGCACAAAGTTGAATTTCATCAATGGCCAGAAAATCCGCGCCCATCCCCGTCGGCATCGCCTCAACCGTACAGACCCAATATTGCGCCCGCGCTGGCACAATCCGCTCTTCGCCGGTCACCAGCGCCACCACGGACGGGCCGCGCCGTGCAACGATCTTGTCATAGACTTCCCGCGCCAAAAGCCGCAGCGGCAGACCTATCACGCCGGTGCGATAGGCCAACATGCGTTCGATCGCATAGTGGGTTTTGCCTGTGTTGGTCGGCCCGAGCACCGCAGTGATGCGCCCCCCCGTCCCCATCGCGCCGCTCATCGCTTTGGTCTTTCTGTTTGGCCCGATTTGGGCATCTGTGTCAGGGATGTTTAAAGCGCTGTTCCGCCAAGCACCAGTTCCAGAGCGGCGATGCGTGCATTGAGCCCCTCCATCTGCGGATGTATCTCGTGGATCTTATAAAGCACCTCCAACGCTGCCGCTTCGTCTCCAGTCTCTTCCAAAATCACCTCCAGCCCCGAAAGAGCGCCAAAATGGCGCGGCTCGCGGGTCAGCACCGTACCGATGTCTTGGAGCGCCGGACCATACAGCCCCGCCATGAAATAGGCGGTGGCGCGAGCGTTGTAGGCTTCGGTAAACTCGGGCGCGTGATCGACAAGCGCGGTCAAATGACCGATCGCACCGGAAAAATCGCCCGCCTGCGTCGCAGCTCTGCCCCGCTCTAACAACAAATCCATCGCATCAGAGCCGGAGCGCGACATTTCAAGCACGATGTCTTGTTCGATCCGCCCGGCCTCATAGGGATCGGCCTGTGACAATTGGTCAAACAAATCATTCAGGCGCACCGCATCCGCCGCAAAAGCGGCCGAGCTGGTGCAAAAAACAACGATCCCGGCAAAAAACAGCCCGGACGCAACGGCACATTTGAGAAACTGTCGTAATGCTTTCATAACAGTTGGGATTGTAGCTTTCTGGCGCGCGTGGTCAAAGTCACAAATCCGCGTTCACAACAAAACGCGCCATAATATTTCGGAGGAAGACCAAATGAGCGACGTCATCACCAAAGCGGTAGATGCTCTGAACGAAAAAATGGGCGGCGGTTTCGACGCCGGCGTGGCGAAATTCGTCATCGAAGGCGAAGGCGCGATTGTCGTTGACGCCGAGGGCGCGCGCGCGTCCGATGATGCGGCCGACGTGACCCTGACCGCCAATCTCGAAACCTTTCAAGGTATGATCGAGGGCGACGTCAACCCGACCGCTGCGTTCATGCAGGGCAAATTGTCCGTCGATGGCGATATGGGTCTGGCAATGCAACTCGGCTCCGCGCTGTCGTAAATGCCATGACGGAACACGCCCCCTATTTCGCAGACGTGGCCGAAGGGCCTGAGGGTGGATCGGCCTATTGGCTGACCACATCGGATGGGGTGCGCATCCGCGCCGGGCTTTGGCCCTATCAGGGGGAGGGTGCGTGCAAAGGCACCGTGTTCATCCTGCCGGGCCGGACCGAATGCATTGAAAAATATGGGCGCGGTGCGGCGGATTTGGCCGCCCGCGGCTTTGCCTCCCTGGCGATTGATTGGCGCGGTCAGGGCATTGCCGATCGGCTTTTGGCGGATCGTAGCATTGGCCATGTTGGCACTTTCCCGGATTATCAAAAAGACCTTGATGCGGTGATGGCCTTGGCTGAGGCGCAGAACATGCCGAAACCGTGGTTCATCGTCGGACATTCGATGGGCGGCGCCATTGGTTTGCGCGCCTTGATGCAGGGAAAGCCCTTTTTGGCCGCAGGATTTTCCGCACCGATGTGGGGAATCGGCCTGACACCGATCCAAAAAGCCATGGTGCGCTTTCTCTCGCCGGTGATGCACGCGCTTGGCCTGCAAAACCGCCGGGCACCGGGCACAAAGGCCGAAACCTACATGCTCTGGCATCCGTTTGAGGACAATCTTTTGACCTCCGACGCTGAGATGTACCGTTATATGACCGATCAAATCATCGCCCAGCCCGATCTGGGCCTTGGTGGCCCCTCGACCCATTGGGTGACCGAAGCGATTGCCGAAAACGATTGGGCAAGCGCGCAACATTTGCCGGATGTGCCGGTGCTGTGTTTCTTGGGCACGGATGAGAAAATCGTCAACACCACAGCGGTCAAAGACCTGGCTGCGCGCTGGCCGTCTTGCGCGTTGGTGCCAGTGTCGCATGGTCGCCACGAGATCCCGATGGAAAACCCAGCCGCGCGGGCGCTGTTTTATGACCGTCTGGCCGCAGTTTTTGCCGCTCAAAGCGCCTGATCCTTTGCATCAGGGCGCAGGAATGCCTATCTCTGTCTCAAAGATATAAAACGGAGAGATGCAATGCGGTTCACGCAGCCCCAATTCGCCCCAAATATGGTTTTCGACGCCAATGCCACCGGAGGTGACGCGGCGTTTGGCGACCTGCCGGAATGGGACCTGACCGATCTCTACCCTGCCCCCGATGCCCCCGAGGTCAAACGCGATCTCGATTGGATTGAAGAGGCCTGCCTGTCCTTTGCGCGCGACTACGAGGGCAAATTGGCCGATCTTGACGGCGCGGGCATGTATGATTGCATCCTGCGCAATGAGCGGATTTCGCAGGTCGCGGGGCGTTTGGGATCGTTCGCCGGGCTTTTGTATTACCAAAACACCGTCGACAGCACCCGTGCGACGTTCTTTTCCGACATCCAGGACAAGTTGACGACCTACACTGCCCCGATGGTGTTTTTCTCACTCGAAGTGAACCGCATCCCCGACGAGACGATTGAGGCGATGTTGGCGCATGAGGGCCTGTCGCGCTATCGCCCGATCTTTGAACGGATGCGCAAAATGCGCCCGCACCAGCTTTCTGATGAGTTGGAGCGCTATGAGCACGATATGTCGATTGTCGGAGCCTCTGCGTGGAACAAACTGTTTGACGAAACCATCGCCGATCTGAAATTTACGGTCGACGGTAAAGAGCTTGGGCTTGAGGCCACATCGACCCTGATGATGGATCAAAACCGCGACACACGCGAGGCGGCTGCCCGCGAAATGGCCCGCGTTTTGGGTCAAAACATCAAGATTTTCTCTCGCGTTCACAATACCCTGTCTAAAATGGGTGAGGTCGAGGACCGCTGGCGCGGAATGCCAACCCCGCAAACCGGACGGCACCTGTCCAATGATGTCGAACCCGAGGTCGTGCAAGCGCTGCGGGACGCGGTGGTCGCCGCCTATCCGAAACTGTCGCACCGCTATTACGAGTTGAAGCGCGGTTGGTTGGGCTATGACAAATTGCAGGTCTGGGACCGCAACGCGCCGCTGCCAATGGAAGAAACCCGTGTCGTCGATTGGGACAGCGCACGCGCCATGGTGATGGACGCCTATGCCGGGTTTGATCCCAAAATGGCCGAAATCGCCCAACCGTTTTTCGAGCGCGGCTGGATTGATGCGGGCGTAAAACCGGGCAAGGCACCGGGGGCGTTTGCCCATCCGACCGTCACCGATGCGCATCCCTATGTGATGCTCAATTACCTTGGAAAACAACGCGATGTCATGACATTGGCGCATGAATTGGGTCACGGCGTGCACCAAGTTCTGGCCGCCGAACAAGGCGAGCTTTTGGCCGATACCCCGCTGACTCTGGCGGAAACCGCCTCGGTCTTTGGCGAAATGTTGACCTTCCAAAAACTCTTGGCCGACACCACCAACCCGGCACAGCGCAAAGTGCTTTTGGCCGGAAAAGTCGAGGATATGATCAACACTGTCGTGCGCCAAATCGCCTTTTACGATTTCGAATGCAAGCTGCATGAGGCCCGCAAAGGCGGTGAATTGACCCCGGAGGCCATCGGCCAACTCTGGATGTCGGTTCAGGGTGAATCCTTGGGTCCGGCGTTTGATTTCATGGACGGCTACGACACCTTCTGGGCCTATGTGCCGCATTTCGTCCACTCGCCGTTCTACGTCTACGCCTATGCCTTTGGCGACGGTTTGGTCAACGCGCTCTACGCCGCCTATCAAGAAGCCCCCGAGGGCTTTCAGGACAAATATTTCGACATGCTCAAAGCGGGCGGATCGAAGCACCATTCCGAATTGTTGAAACCCTTCGGGCTTGACGCCTCTGACCCAAAATTCTGGGACAAGGGTCTGTCGATGATCTCAGGGTTCATTGATGAATTGGAAGCGATGGAGTAACCGCCGCCGCTCCACGAAAAAGCCCCCGGCCAGATGGCGCGGGGGCTTTTATGTGTGATGTCAGGATGTTTACGTCAATCCAATTCGGACCAAGGCCAAGGTTTTTCCTCGGAATCCGCCGTGATGTAGCGCGTCGCCTTGGCAAACCAAATGCCGACATCGGTGCCAAATCCGGCGATGCGCGCGTTTGGTTTTTTACCCGTGGTCAAAAGCACAATCGCCTGAAGCACCGCCAAAAACCCGATGATGGTCGAGGCAAAGCTCATCATCATCCAGATCAGCACCGAAAACAGAATGCGTGCGCCGATGTTTTCTTGAACCTCTTCGAGCCGCTTGGGCTTTGACGAGGACATGTTGGGCATGACGTGATCAAATTCATGCGGGTCGGCCATGGGTGATTCCTTTATGTTTCGCTGCACAGTTTACAGGGTTTAACCGAAGACAAAAATCGCTTCGCACCTCAACCGAACAAACAGGCGCAAAAGCGGTGTGCAAACTGACGCGAGGTTTCGCTTGGTCTTGGCCCCTGCCCAGTCCTAGGCTCGCGCAAATGGGAGGATTTCAAATGATCAAATGGATTGGACGCGGGATTGGGCTTTTGCTGGTCGTGGCCGCGATTGTGTTTTTCGGGATCTTGCCCGGCATCGTTGAAAAGGGTCAAAACCCGGTGGTGGCCCATGCCCCCTATCCGATTTCACCCGAGGCGCAGGCGCTGCATGACAGGCTGATCATCGGCGATTTGCACGCCGACAGTCTGATGTGGAACCGCAATCTATTGAAGCGTGGCGATCGCGGTCAGGTTGATGTGCCGCGCCTGCGTGAGGGCAATGTCGCGGTGCAGGTGCTCACCACGGTGACCAAAAGCCCCGCAGGACAGAATTATGACCACAATTCAACGGATGCGCGCGACAACATCACCTTGTTGGCGATGGCCGAAATGTGGCCGATCAAAAGCTGGTTTAATCTGACCGAGCGCGGGCTTTATATGGCCGATCGACTGAACAGCTACGCCGAAAAAGCCCCCGATCAGGTTCATATGATCCTGACCAAAGGGGATTTGGACGCTGTTTTGGAGGCCCATGCAGGTGGATCAAAGGTGGTCGGCACCCTGCTTGGCTCCGAGGGCGGGCATGTGCTTGAGGGCGAGATTGAAAATCTGGATCGGATCTATGACGCCGGGTTTCGCCTGATGGGTCTGACGCATTTCTTTGACAACGCGCTGGGGGGCTCGCTGCATGGCGAGGGCAACGCCGGGCTGACCCCGTTTGGCCGCGAGGTGGTGTCGCAAATGATGGACAAGCATATGATCCTTGATCTCGCCCATGCCTCGCCGCAGATGGCGCAGGATGTTTTGGCAATGGTCGCGGATCGAAATATCCCCGTGATTGTGTCACATTCCGGCATCCACTCCCATTGCGCGGTCAAACGCAATTTCGAGGATGATCTGATGCGCGCGATTGCAGCCACCGGCGGGGTGATTGGGATTGGCTATTGGGAGGACGTGACCTGTGACGCCAGCCCCCAAGGCATTGCGCGCGCGATCAAGGCCGGGATTGGCGCGGTGGGGATTGATCACATCGCGTTGGGATCGGATTTTGATGGGGCGGTGGAGACCCAATTTGACGTCTCCGAATTGGCAGCGGTGACGCAGGCGCTGATGGACGAGGGCTTGAGTGATGCAGACATCGCGGCGGTTATGGGCGGCAATATGATGCGCGTGCTGGGGCAGGTTTTGCCGCAATAAGCCCGCGTCATTAAGCCCGCGTCATTTTGAAAACACCAAACAAATACGGACGCCCGACTGGGCGCCCATCGCATATATACACTCCGACATCCTCCTGTTCACACAAAGGCGGCCCACGCGGATGTCTGTCCTTTCAGCGAGGGGGGCATACGGCCCTCAATCTCGCTTTCATCCGGGACACTGCGGCCTAAACCGGCGGCATCCCACGCGGGTCATCCCCTGAAGATCGCGGCCCGGCGTCCCTCCAGACCCCTTGGGCCGCCTCCCTTTTCAGGCGGATTGTCTGTGTTGTCTTGGCCAGAACCTCGGGACAGTCTCATGTCACCCTCCTTCCCTTGCCTTTCCAACATCTTAAGGATAGCCCGAGTCGCCTCGCTTAGCCTTGATCCGCGTCAAATACCGCATCAATCATCGCCTGTGTGCCGCGTGCATTTTCCAAACTCCACGGGTAGTCCGCCCCATCGCGCGAAGAGCGCACAAAATTCTCAACCTGAACAACATACTGCCGCACGGTCGGGAAGGTCTCGATCCGGGTGACGCCATTGGTGGCGCGGATCTGTAGCTCCGCACTGCCATAGGTCCCGGCATTAAACGGGGTCTTGACGGTGATCACGCCTGTGCGACCATGAAACCGCACCTCTTGGAACGGCGACATCCGCATCGAGACATAGGCGCTATAGTCAAAACCCGCAAAGCGCGCGGTGAAGGCCGAGCTCACATCGACACCGTTCTCATAGGTGATGGTGGTGGAGGTGATCGCCTCGGGGTCCTGTCCCGTGGCATAGCGGACCGATCCGATCGCGTAGACGCCAATGTCGCCCATCGCGCCGCCGCCTGTGCCGGGTTTGTTGCGGATGTTGTCGAGGTCCGGGTTGTCAAAGGAAAACGCCACATCAACGCGGATCAAATCGCCGATTTCGCCCGCCGCCAACATCTCTTTCACCCGCGCCCATTGCGGGTGATGCACGATCATAAAAGCCTCCGCCGCCAGCAACCCGGTTTCATCACGTTTGGCGATCAACGCGTCAATCTCGGCGGCGTTCATCGCAATCGGCTTTTCACAGAGCACATGTTTGCCCGCTGCGAGCGCCTTGAGGCTCCACGCCACGTGCATGTGGTTGGGCAGAGGAATATAGACCGCGTCGATCTCGTCAGAGGCGAGCATGGCGTCATAATCGGTGAAGACTTTAAGCCGCGGACAAAACGCCTGAAACGGGGCGGCTTTGTCCAGGGACGAGGTTGCGAGCGCGGTGAATTCCGCGCCCTGCGCCTCGTGAATCGCCCGCGCCATATGGTCGAGGGCAAACTTCGCCCCCCCCAAAACGCCAAACCGGATTGGATTGCTCATGTCTTTCTCCCTCTCAAGCCCCCTGTTAGCGCCATCATGACGCAAACCGCCGCAAAGAAAAAGGGGCAGCCTTGGCCACCCCTTTTCTCTCTTCAATTGTGACTCTGGGCGAGGATCAGGCGTCTTCGCTGACCCCGGTTTCCATGCCCGCTTTTGTGGCCAACTCACGCATGCGGTTTTGCAGCTTTTCAAAAGCGCGCACTTCGATCTGACGAATACGTTCGCGCGACACGTCATAGCGGCCCGACAATTCCTCAAGCGTCACCGGCTGATCCTCAAGGCGGCGTTGCATCAGGATGTCTTTTTCACGCTCATTGAGCACATCCATCGCCTGAACCAAAAGGGCGCGGCGGCTTTCCAATTCGTCCCGTGCCTCATAATCGGCGGCGGTGTTGGCGTTTTCGTCTTCAAGCCAGTCCTGCCATTGCGCCGAGCCTTCGTCATCACTGCCGACCGTGGCATTGAGCGAGGCGTCGCCGCCAGACATCCGGCGGTTCATCGACACCACTTCGGCCTCGGTCACGCCCAAATCGGTGGCGATCCGGGTGACGTTTTCGGGGCGCAAATCGCCCTCTTCCAGCGCACCGATACGGGCTTTGGCTTTGCGCAGGTTAAAGAACAGTTTCTTTTGACCCGAGGTGGTTCCGAGTTTGACCAAGGACCACGAACGCAGGATGTATTCTTGGATGCTGGCGCGAATCCACCACATCGCATAGGTCGCAAGGCGAAAGCCCTTTTCGGGATCAAAGCGTTTGACCGCTTGCATCAAACCGACATTGGCCTCGGAGATCACTTCGGCCTGCGGCAAGCCGTAGCCGCGATAGCCCATGGCGATTTTGGCCGCCAAGCGCAGGTGCGACGTCACAAGTTTATGCGCCGCCGAGCTGTCTTCATGATCGACCCAGCGTTTGGCCAACATATATTCCTGCTCAGGCTCCAGCATCGGAAATTTGCGAATTTCCTGCAAGTAGCGGTTCAGGCCCTGTTCCGGGCTTGGGGCTGGCAAATTGGTATAGCTGCTCATCGTTCACATTCTCCCGCGTCATCTGCGCCTTATGTAACAACCTTTAACATGGGGCGCGCCATGTTACAACACTTAACATCAAACACCGTATCCTGATTTAGGACCGGGTCCTCATCTGTTCAAGGCCTAGGTTCAAAGCCCGGTTCAAGACCTGTGCTATTGGCTTCCTATCCCCAAGATCTAAACGAAAGGTGACGCAGATACTGTCGTGGCACCACGGTATTTCACCCCTCTCACGGCAATGTGCCGTCTGTTACACTGTTATATATTGCACCAAGGAGTCAAACAATGCACGAATACGTGCAGAAGTGCGCAGCTCCCTATGCGCCACCGCCCAGAGATCATACAGAATTGGCGGATAGGTTCCGACCCGCACCAGGCCGCCGATCTGAACGGCCACCCGTTCCGGCAAAATCCCAACCCCAAACCCCGAACGCACCATATCCGCCACCACAAGATGCGAATTTGACAGGCGCATAAACTGGCGCTCCGCCACTTCAAGCCCGATCTCTGAGAGAGCCGCGCGCAGGCGCGGGCCGCTGTCATAGCCGATAAACTCCGCCTGTGAGAGATCCGCATGGGCGGGATCCGGCCCCAACGTGGCGGCATAGTCTTTGGCGGCATAGAGATACACCGCCTCGGAGCGCAGTTTGCGCGCGATCAGGTCAGGTTGGGTCGGGCGAAAGGAGCGGATCGCCACATCCGCCTCGCGACGACGCAGGTCGGCGGCCTCGTTGGAGACCAGCACTTCGATTTGCAATCGGGGCGCGGAGCTGCGCAACGCATTGAGCACAGGCGCAAGGTAATAGGCCGCGACGATTTCCGACACGGACAAGGTCACACTGCCCTCAAGCGTTGTGGCCTGGCCTGAGGCAACCCGCGCCGCCTGTGTCGCCGCTACGCCCATGGCGCGGATATGGGGCAACAGGTCCAGCCCCGCCGGGGTCAGGCTCAGTCCGCGCGGGATGCGATCAAACAGTGTCACGCCAAGCTCGGCCTCAAACGCCGCCACCTGTCGGCCCAAGGTCGGCTGGCTCATATTGAGCGCGCGCGCCGCGGCAGAGAATGACCCGGTTTCCGCCGTGACGAGGAACGCACGCGCATGGGTCCAGTCAAAGCGGGCGGCGCGAAAGTCGATGATTGGAGCGTCTGATGTATCCATGCAATTATAAATACCATAATGGCATATTTAGGCAATATATCGACAATAAACGCATAGGTATGAAGGTCCATCACTGTTGTTCCCAAAGGAGACCTCCAATGCTGACGCCCTCCCCCCTGCTTCACACCCAACTGCGCCGTGCCGGGGTGGCCTATGTGGTGATCATCCTCGCCGGGATGAGTTCCGAAATGATGTTTCGCGCCGCAGCTCTGTCGTCCAGCGAGATGTCACAGACTGTCTCGGCCTTGCGGGCCAGTACGCTTTTGGACTGTGTCATGATCGGCGCGGATATCTATGTCGCGCTGACATTTTACGCAGTGTTTCGCGCGGTTGATCCGCAAAAAGCGCTGTTTGCCATGGTGCTTCGGCTGATGCAGGGGGCGATGATTGCCGGATCGTTGATGCTGCAACTCTGCGCGATCCATGCCCCGGATCAGGCCGCTTGGCTCATGGCGGCACAGGCAGATGGCTATGATCTTGGCTTGCTGTTCTTTGCGCTCAACACCGCGCTGATGGCGCAGCTTTTGTGCCACTCCGGGCTCCTGTCGCCTATGACCAAACGGGTTTTGCCCCCTTTGCTCATGGCCTCGGCGCTGATCTATGGCGTCAACAGCACGCTGGCGCTTTTGGGCTCAAACCTCGTCGAAATCCTCGCACCCAGCTACGCCATTCCCTTGGTGTCTGAGAGCTTTTTCGCCCTCTGGCTGCTGTTGTCACGCCACAACCAAGCTGTCGAGTCGCTGCGTTAGAGCTGATCCAAAAGCCCCTGCATATCCTCGGGCAGAGGCGCCTCAAACAACATATCCTCTCCCGTCACGGGATGCACAAAACCCAGCACTGCGGCATGAAGCGCCTGACGCGGGAAGGCCGCGACGGCATCGCGCGCCACCTCTGAGAGGGCTTTGTGATTGAGTTTGCGCCGCCCGCCATAGGTTTGATCGCCAACCAAACCATGCCCGGCATGGGCCATATGCACGCGAATCTGATGGGTGCGCCCGGTTTCCAACCAGCATTCCACAAGGCAAAGCTGCACAGGCGTGCCATAGGTCTCAACCACCCGCGCGCGGGTGATGGCGTGACGGCCCTCACTAAAAGACACCGCTTGTTTTTGCCGATCGGCTTTGTGACGGCCCAACATGGTGGTGATGCGCATCACATTCGAGCCTTCAAAACTCACGCCTTTGACCCCACGCAGGCGCGGGTCCATGATGTCCGGCATGCCATAGACCAACGCGTAATATTTACGCTCAACCGTGTGCTTTTCAAACTGTTTGGCCAGGCCTTGATGCGCCTTGTCCGATTTGGCAACAACCAAAAGCCCCGACGTGTCCTTGTCGATCCGGTGCACGATGCCGGGGCGCTTTTCGCCGCCAATACCCGACAGGTTATCGCCGAAATGATACATCAACGCATTGACCAAGGTGCCCGACGGCGAGCCGGGCGCGGGATGTACCACCATGCCGACGGGTTTGTTGATCACAATCAGATCGTCATCCTCATAGATCACGTCCAAAGGGATGTCTTCGGCGACAATTTCGACCTCGGCGGCCTGTTCAACAGTGATCTCAACCCGATCCCCAGCCGCGATTTTGCCGGTCTGATCCGTCGCCACCACGCCATTGACCGTGATCGCCCCCTCGGCCAGCAATTTTGCCAAGCGCGAGCGCGACAGCGTGGCTTCTTCTGGCACATCGCGGGCAATCGCCTTATCAAGACGTTTGGGCGGGTTGTCCGCAATGACGAAAGCAACGGTGGTGACAGACATGAGTGATCCGATTGAGTTGGACCCAAAAGACATGGCGGGATTGACGCTGTTGCGTCGGCTGGTCACCGGGCTTTTGGTCGTGATGATTTGCGGGTTTCTAGTCCTGATTGGACTGCTTGTCACCCGTTTCCCTGACATGAATGCGCCAAGCACGCCTGCGATCTCTTTTGATCTGCCAGAGACGATCACTTTGCCCGAAGGCGTGAGCCCCACCGCCTTTACCCGTGGCGATGATTGGGTGGCGATCGTCACCGATGATGCGATCATGATTTACGACGCTGAGACTGGAGCGTTGCGCCAGACGGTGATGCTGAAATAACGCCTGAACAGCCCGACGGCCCTGATGCGTCACAAACGGATGGGTTGAAATGGTACCACCACCCCGGCTCGAACGGGGGACCTCCTGATCCACAATCTCTAGGTCCCGACTTTTCTCCAAAATGCACGGTCTTGCATATAGGCGCATAGACTATTGTTTTATAAAGATTAATGCCGTACTTTCACCACATGGGCTTGCACTGACTTTCTTGCACCGTGGTAGCCCGGTGGTAGCCGCGTGGTAGCCCGGTGGTAGCCAGAACATGAAAGGCCCGACAATGACCAAGCTCACAAAACGCACTGTTGACGCCGCCAAGGTTCAGCCAAAGCGGTATATCCTCTGGGATAGTGAGATCGCGGGCTTTGGGCTGCGCGTCTCTCCCACAGGTAAGAAAACCTATGTCCTCAAATATCGCATTGGTGGCGGACGTGCGGGCCGTGTGCGGTGGGCTGTGATTGGCACTCATGGAACCCTAACCCCTGAGCAAGCGCGTGACGCGGCCCGCGTTTGGGCCTCTGAGGTAGCGCAGGGCGGTGATCCGGCAACGGACAAAGCGGACGCAAGAAAAGCGCCCACCGTCAAAGAGCTTCTGGAAAGCTATGTGAGTGATCACGTCAAAAGAAAGAACAAGGAAAGCACGGCGGTGGATATTGAGCGGCAGGTGGACAAGATAATCGTCCCCGCACTGGGCAAGCTCAAGGTGGCTGACGTGACCCGCCCGGACATTGCCAAATTTCACAACGCGCTTGCCGCCACGCCATACCAAGCCAACCGCGCCCTTGCCACACTCTCTAAGGCGTTCAACCTTGCCGAAGTCTGGGGGATGCGGCCCGACAACTCCAATCCCTGCTATAAGGTCGAACGCTTCAAAGAAAAGGCGCGGGAACGATTTCTAAGCGCGGCTGAGTTCCAGCGCTTAGGGGAGACCCTGACGCGGGCAGAACGCGAACCCATGACGCAGACAAAGGCGGGCCGGGATCGCTTGATTAGGGTGAACCCCGAAGCCATCCGCGCAATCCGCCTCTTGATTTTCACGGGTGCCCGTGTTGGCGAAATCTTGTCCCTTCGTTGGGAATACATCGACGCCGAAACAGGTCGCGCCAATTTGCCGGACTCGAAGACCGGGAAAAAGGTGTTGCAACTCCCTGCCCCGGCTCTTGAGGTTCTGAACCTCTCGAAGCAGCCCGAAGACGGCAAAGGCTTTGTGATCCGGGGCGGTGACGCCTCAAACCCTGAGACCCCTCTGGTGAACCTCAAAGACCCTTGGCTGATGATCCGCACGGCGGCTGGGCTTGAGGACGTGCGCCTCCACGATCTGCGCCACGCCTTTGCATCGGTCGCGGTCACCGGGGGCATGTCACTGCCGATGATTGGCGCTTTGTTGGGCCACCGCGAAACGCAAACCACACAGCGATACGCTCACCTTGCTGACGATCCGCAGAAGGCGGCGGCGGGTCAAATCGCCTCTCGGATTTCTGACGCAATGCGCGGCGGAAACGGCGGCGCTGAGGTGATCCCGTTGCCCAAAAGAGGATGATCTGAGCGGCAGATTTGGGGGCGGCACCTGCCCGGCCAATCAATATCTAGGGGCCGCTCCCACGCCGTTACGTTCTCATACACACTCTAAAACCGTGTTACTTCTGTTACTCTGTTACTTTACCATCAACTTATTGATTTTAATATAAAATATCGTAACTATTTTTTGTGACCAAGACTTTTGGTTTTGTTACTTGTTACTTTTTCCTGCCGACAAACCCGCCCAGCGCAACCTGATGCAAGAATATGAAAGAGCGCCCCGCGCTGGGCGGGTGTCAAAAATCGCCTTAAATCGCCTGTTTTCCCGACTTCACGAAACACAACATATAGTGTCTTGGCCGCTCTGGACCTCACAGCTTCGCGCGCATAATATTTTGAAGGGCGGGGCTTCACAGCCTCAAGTCCTGTCTGAGATACTACAGTGTGGGCGACTAGGGTAGCTCCCGAACATGGCAGACCTCACGCGCCATTGTCGCCCGCTTCTAAACGCGTGAGTACAGGAGTGTGGGGGCACATGAACACAGCAATTAAATTTGACGACGACACATCTGCTAAACTGGTGCTGGCCGCTCGCTCGATGGAACGCATAAGCACGCAGATCGGTGAGACAATCCCTAAGGATTTTTCCAAACGCCTCTCTTCGCAATTTCAAGGTTTCGATTTTAAGAACGTCATCCAATGGCCAGAGGGGATGTCTGACCAGATCGCAAACAGCCTTGCGATTCCAAATCCCCCCGCCCTTACCTCTCTCTCGGATAGTTTAGCGGATACTGCGGAACGGATGCGCCGCACCTTTGCTGCTCCGATGCTTGTTCGCCCCACTCCTGAGGAGATCGCGTCACCAAATGCGGAAACCGCGCCACCTCCTAGGAATAAAGGTGGGAGGCCATCATACGCATGGCGATATGTGGGCATGGAATTATTTGCAATGGATCTACTGCGGCGCGGCGAAGAGAAAAGCCGCCACGGGTGCGCAAAACGGCTGGTGGAGACATTTGGCTTCACGCCAAGTCATAACACTTGGGTTGAAAAGAGCGGGTTAATTGTATTTGGGGCCAGTGAGCGCGCGGCAATTGATCGCCTTTCCGAATACTTAAAAAACTTCTTAATTTAAATAGGTTGGCATAGTTTCCGCGAAAACCAAAAGAGCTTTTCAGTAAAAAGAATAGGGTTTTCGGAAAAGACAATCGTGCCGCACTTGCACAGTTTCATTCCATGCAACGCAAATGGAAAGGATGTTGTGCAATGTTTGAACTCTTGCAACCTGATCGCCTACTGTCTCGCTCTGAAGTAGAACTAAATTTTGGCGTATCGCGCCGCTTTCTCGAAGTCTCCGCTGTGCGCGGTGACGGCCCGCCGATGATCAAGATTGGCCGCTCTGTCCGCTATCGCGTGGGTGATCTGCGCGAATGGATTGAGGCCCGCAAGGTCACGTCCACCTCTCAGGAGGTGATCTAATGGACGAACAAACAAACCTTGAACTATGCCACGTGCGCCTTCAGGAGGATTTCAAAACTCTAAAAGAGGCAAGGCAGGGACGCTGCGATCTGGAAAAGCCTCTTTCGGATTACAAACTCACCTTTCAAGAATTTATGGGCGCGATGGGTGGACATCTGCGCGCGAGTTCTGGGATGCACCACACTCAGGAGGGTCACAGCCATGACTGAGGCCGAACGCATTACCCGCGCGCTTGGGGGCGAATGGCGCGGCTCTTCTGGCCTTGCGCCCTGCCCGATCTGCCAACCTGAGGGGCGGCGCGATCAACGGGGCTTGTCTCTTTCTGATAGCGCTGGGCGGCTCTTGGTCCATTGCCATAAGAGCGGCTGCGATGTGTTGCGGGACCTGCAAGCCCGCAATCTGACCGACGCACCACGCGACCGTGCGCCCTATGATCCCGAAGAGGCCCAGCGCCGCAAGGCCGAAGAGCGCAAACGCGAGGCCAAGCGCCTCAAGACGGCTCACGATCTTTTCGCGGAAGGCGTCTCCTGCGAGGGCACCGCCGCCCAAGCCTACCTTGAGGGGCGCGGCATTATGGGGATGCGGTTCAACCGGATCGCCCGCACCCTGCGCTTTCATCCCTCTGCCCTTCACGGGGCCTCCGGCCAACGTCTCCCGGCGATGTTGGCGCAAATCCGTGGCCCCAAAGGCGAACCGTTGGGATTGCATCGCACCTTTCTCAAACCGGACGGCAGCGGCAAGGCCGATGTTGAGCCGCAAAAGATGATGCTTGGGCCGTCCTCCGGGGGCGCTGTGCGCTTTGGGCCGGACAATCGGGTGATCGCCCTTGCGGAGGGTATTGAGACCGCTCTGTCCGTGTCTCAGGCCTCCCGCCTGACAGTCTGGGCCACCCTGTCCACATCTGGCCTCAAAGGGCTGATCCTGCCGCCGCCTCCCGTGGCGGAGGTGATCGTGATTGCAGCGGACCATGACCCTGCGGGGATTTCGGCGGCGGAGCAAACGGCAGAACGCCTTGAACGCGAAGGCCGCGCCGTGTCGGTGATCTATCCGCGCGCTCCGGGGAGCGACTTCAACGACCTTTTGAGCGAGGCAGACCAATGAGTGAAAAAGACATCGCGCGGCTGGTCGAAGAGGCCGCACAAAAGGCCGAAGCCAAGAAACAAGGACGCGCTGGGCGGGGCGGAAAGGCCCAGACGCGGACCAAGAAAGGCCGCTTTCCGTTCAAGGTCGAAAAGGGCTTTGTGTGGCACGAAATCGACGAAAACACCGAGGACGGCGGCACCCGCAAAAAGTGGTTGCCCTTTGTCTCTGAGGTTCATGTCAAAGCCGCCACCAGATCGCCCGATAGTGACGATTGGGGCCTTCTCTTGGTCGTTGTGGACCCTGACGGGCAGGAACATGAATGGCCCATGCCTCAGTCGCTCCTTGCGGCCTCTGGTGAGGCCTTGCGGGCCGAACTCTTGCGGCTTGGGATGCGCCCAGCGCTGGGCAGTCGCAAATGGAAAGAATGGCTGACCGAGTACCTGGTCTGTGCGTGCCCCGAAGAGCGGGCGCGCTGTGTCGGGTCGATCGGCTGGCACGGGGAAACCTTCGTCCTGCCCGATGAGGTGTTTTCCAATACCGAGAGCAAAGAGCGGATTGTGCTGCAAAGCACGGCGCGCCTCGAACACGCCTACAACCAAAAGGGCACCCTTGCCTCATGGCGTGACGCGATCTCGATTCCGTCCTTGGGCAATTCCCGGCTTGTGCTGGCGATCTCCGCCGCCTTTGCCGCGCCCCTCTTGACCATCACGGGGGATGAGAGCGGCGGGTTTCACCTGCGCGGCGGGTCATCGCTTGGCAAATCCACCGCGCTTGAAGTGGCCGGGTCTGTTTGGGGTGGCGGCAATCAAGGCGGCTATAAGAAGACATGGCGCGCGACTGACAACGCACTTGAGGGCGTGGCCGCGATGCACAACGGCGCGCTTCTGTGCCTTGATGAGCTTTCTCAGGTCGATGCCAAAGCGGCGGACAAGGCGATTTACATGCTGGGCAACGGCACGGGCAAAGGCCGTCAAAACAAAGAGGGCAACCTGAAAAAGGAACAGACGTGGCGCACCCTGTTTCTGAGCAATGGCGAGGTGTCCTTGGCCGATAAGCTCAATGAGGCGGGCAGCAAAACGGCGGCGGGCATGGAAGTGCGCTTGATCGACCTGCGCGCCGATGCCGGAGCGGGCCTTGGCCTTTTTGACCAAGTGCCCAACGGCGTCACCCCTGCGGAGTTTTCCCAACGCCTCAAGGCTGCATCCGGGGTACATTATGGCACAGCCGCACGGGCGTTCTTGCGGGAACTGGTCGGGGATCTCCCTTGCTTTCGTGACGAACTGGCAAAGCTGCGCCGGGATTTTCTTGCGGCTGCCGTGCCGCCCGGTGCGGACGGTCAGGTGCGCCGGGTGGCGGATCGCTTTGCGCTGGTTGCCGCTGCGGGGGAAATGGCCTCTGTGTTTGATGTGACGGGCTGGCCCTCTGGTGCCGCGCGCGATGCTGCGTTGCGGTGTTTCAAAGATTGGGTTTCTGAGCGGGGCGGTATTGGATCGGGTGAGGTGGCGGACGCACGGCGGCGCATTGCGGAGGCGATCGAGATTTATGGTCAGGCGCGGTTTCAGGATTGGAGCAATCGGGACCGGGCGGTCATTGCGCCCCGTTGGGGCTATGTCAAAGGCTGGGAAGAGGATGAGGACGCCGAAGCGGTCGGGCGGTGGCGCAAACTGGAATATGATTGGTTTTTCACCAGTAGCGGCCTGAAAGCCATCCTCACCGGGTTGGATTTCAAATCCGTGGTTTCAAGCCTGTTGGATCAAGGGGTGATTGTCGCCCAGGGCTTGACCAAATGCCCCACCAAAACCTTTCACGTTCCGAACGCGGGCGGCAAGGTCCGCCTCTATCAAATCAACGCGGCGGCGCTGGGCGATGATTTAGACGCCTCTGAGGGGGATGCAGCGTGAGCATGACGCCCGACAAATGGGATCGCCTGAGACGGGTCTTTGCGCCCGTCTCAACCGCCCCAGCGCAACCGCCGCTCTATGATCCCCGGCAAGACCCTGAGATTGCCCGAGACATGGCCGAAGAACGCGCCGCAATCCTTGAGTTTGACGCCGGGTTTAGCCGTGAAGAGGCGGAGCGGCGGGCGCAGCAACACTTATGATGATAAAAAGCAAAAACCCGATAAATTACTTCACCGTGGCGTCTTTACCTGAATAGTACAAAATGCTTTTTCAGCTTTCTTCGGCACAACTCAGACTTGTCGACGAAGGTATATGTACAAATTTCAATACCAGAAATTTTTCTAATGTCGGCTGAGCGCCCCTTAACGCCGAACTCTCCACTCGTAATTGCAGAATCTAATCTATTCAATTCAATCTCGACCGCAGCTTTTAAACTTGCATCTGCCTCGAAAAGCCTTTCGACAATACGTCCTAAGAAAAACGCTTTAGCGCTAATTGTACCACCAACAAGATGTGTGCTGTGATCATCATCATCAACGCTCCAATAGTCTTTGGCTAAACTATTAACATCAAGCGCGTATTTGCGGATAATTTCAAGATCTGCGTCCCGCTGCTTCTCCAAAACAGATGATATGACCACAAAGTGATCTAAAAGCTTTACTAGCAAACTCGAAAGTAAAGCCCCAATCCCAGCGGAGAAAAGCGTAGCCCAAAAACTCAACACCTAAACCTTAGCAATTTTTTGGTAACGGGCAGCCCTGTCTATATGTTCGTTAATCAACGCGATAAATCGCGCAAAGCCAGGCTGATTGGCAACAAAGCTGAACGTGTCTTTGATTTTTTGAGCTTCATAGCCCCCCCTAACGAGCCCGCCAAAAGCTTCTTCAAGGAAGGAAGAAGGGTATCCTTTTGTTCCATCAAGAACAATTTTTGCATGATCACCGGAGGCAATCACAGGCACGAGGAAATTTTCACGGAAATCAGTTCCGTTGCCATCTCCATCTTCAGGATACCGCCCTCCGGGGTATTCAGAGAAATCTTCAGCAATGCGAATCATCTTATCCATTTCCGCCTTCTTCAGCATGTTATAGTACAGGTATCGTCCACTCGATTAGTGTCCCACCTATATGTTGTGACCGTTCCGTCTTATAAATTGATCCATCAGAACTATACCTTACTTCGCCTTTACCGCTCAATATACGAACTTGACCTTTACCTAAGACATCAATCGGCGAAACGACATCTTTAAGGCCCTGACCATGTCCCGATGTAAGGGAAGTTCGAGAAACTTCCAGTGCAGCCTCAATCATACTCGCATCCTGTTTTAGGGCTGTAGCAAGCTTATCGAACTTATTTGACATCCACCCTCGTAAAGTCTCCCAATGATCCCAAGCGGGCAAAGTCGTAGGAATTCCAACCCCTTGATCATAAACGATCAGCTTAACATTTTGCTGGTCCGGCGACCAACTGCCTGTGGCCCACCAAGTGTTTTTGATAGGTCTGTAAACAAATTCGTGATCATCAGGATAGCCATGGTTAATCGAATTGTACGCTGCCTCAGTTAACGCTGTGTAAATCGAAGGTTCTTGATCAAATGCAGCAGCAATCATGCGCAAATGCTCTTCGATCATGCTTATACGTTCTCGATCTAAGGTGTTGCACGAGACCAAAGGCAATATTGCAAGTTCATCCGGCAAGTCTTCCAGCGCAGGGTACATACTTTCGTCCACCCCAAGCAAATCGAAAAAGCCCAAACCAGTCAGCATTCGTAGTGTGCTTGGGTCCCAGTCTTCCACATTTCGAGGGCGTAGCTTGACTTTTTTATGCCTACGCCAACGATCAATTTCTGCCGCCAACACAAGAGCCGCAGCAGTTGAGATGCTTTTAATTGGAGCGAGGTCAATATGAACATTAACACGGGTGCGCCTCGGTGGAGGCGACAATGCTTTGTCTTTCAATTTCTTAAGGCAAGATACTGTATCGTCATAACCACGAGAAAAGCTAAATATTTCAGGGGGAATAATTTTAATTTCTAAGACTTTAATCTTTCCATCTTTATCCCTGCGCCTCAGTTTTTTCCGCCATTTTTTATATGCTCTATCGCCGAATTTTCTTTTTTCAAATTTTGAGATATACTGCATTTACTGCTCGAATTTGATTCAACCACTCACTTCATCTCCACACGCATCTATGACCTAAGAAGGGAGGTCTTTATATTACAGACGAAGCCCCAAAAGGCAATCAAAGCATTCACTTCTACTAGATACTTCGAATAACAGAGTTATATCATAAGCGGTCTTAAAGCAGCGTGCAGGAGATTCCTCCGTTGGCGGAAAGTTTTATGTTTTCGGCATCATGCGAGTACTGCAAAACATCTGCATAAAACTGTCTCGACAGGACAAAGGTACGGTCCATAACTTCGTGACCAAGAGTGCTTGTTTCTTTCGCGGTCTCAGTCATTCTTTTGCCCCCTTCAGCGCCACGCCCACACCCTCAGCTTGCGCTCCAACCTCAAGAAACTGCACCCCCATGCCTTCAAGGGCGAGGCGGACAGCCGGACCGTTGAAGCCTTCCCTTTCACCTTTGTCCAACTTCTTCAGCGTATTGCGGTACAAACCTGTAGGCTCCGCAAAGTCCGAGTTTTCCACGCCCAGCGCAGCCTTTGCCATTTTGAATTGTGGGCGTCACTATGCTCCATATGCTCCATATGCTCCATCGAGCCTTAACGCCACGCCCGCGCCCAGCGCTTGCTCTCCCGCTTCAAGGAATTGGATGCCATGCGCGCCGAGGGTGCGGCGAATAGTTTCCACCGTTTCGAAACGCCCCGAGACTGTCCCTTTCGTCGCATCCAAGCGTTGAATGGTTGGATAGCTCACCCCTGATTTCTCAGCCAAGTCATGTGCGGTCCAGCCCAAGAGCGCGCGGGCTGCGCGAATTTGTTCGCCTTGCATTGGAACTCCAATATATCTTCAATACATATTGATAGAAATTCTATTGACAGAACTGCTATCCTATTAGATAGATAATCTATCAAAACAAAGGAGGCAACCATGACAATCAACCTTTCCACCCTCATGTCCGAAGCATGGAAAGTCGTCCGGCGCTTTCGGGGCAATGGGGAACCCCTTCGGGGCTTGCTGTCCAGCGCGCTCAAATCTGTTTGGTGGCGCGCAAAGCGGGACGCCGCCATTTCCGCCGCAGAGGCAGAGAGCAAGGCCCGAAATCTGGCAGAACGCGCCCGCCCTGCCGCTGCAATCTTCGCGGATATTCTAAGCCTCGAAAACAAAAGTCGCCTTGGCGTGGACGGCATTCAACGCCTGTCCGCCCTGCGCGCCGCGTATCGCGCCGCCCTTGCCAATGAAAGGACCGCCGCATGACCCAACGCGTGACCCGCCGCACCCTCTTGATCTCTCTCCCTGTCGCAGGGATGACCGCCGCCCTATCCGCACCCGGACATGCACAAGGCCACGGCACACCCACCCAGCGCCTCTTTCTCGAATGGCGCGCAGCGATTGCACAGGAACAAGCGGCCTATGATGCGGGTGAGAGCGACGAGGTGTGTGCGCAGCTTTTGAAGGGGCGCACAGCCCTTGAGGACAGACTCATGGACACGCCCAGCCAAACGCCGCGTGATCTCCTTTGCAAGATTGCCGCCTACACCAATTTTGGTCTGTTCGCTCTGCCTGAGACCATCGGCCAAACTCAAATCTGGAATGAAGCCCGCGCCCTGATCGGCGGCGCATAACCACAAGCGAACGAAAGGAACGCCGCATGACCAAGCTCCGCCCCATCCCATCCGCCGCAAATCAGGAGGCACACGGTTTGGCTCTGGCCGCTGATGTTGTTTATACGTCTGAGATTGCACAGATCGACAGGTTGCGGCAGCGGCAAGCGGCCTATCGTGCGTCTCTCCCTACATCGGTTGAGGCCGCAAACCGCGAGGCTATATCGGTTCTCTCTGACCTCATTGAACCCGACGAACGCGGCGGATTTCTTGAGGCTCTGCACCTTTCTATTGCGCTGGGCGCGATGATCAAAAAGGACGGGAACGCTCTGGGGTGCGTTGGCCCAGAAAGAGACGCGGCAATTTTTGTGTCTGAGCGGGTTTCTGACGCCCTTCTACAGGTTCATGGCGAGCTTGAGCATATGAACACGGCGCTTCGGACGCCCATCGGCATTGGATAAGGCGGCAACCGCCTAAAGTTCCACATTTGATTGAACACGGCCTAGGGCAAGCGCTCTGGGCCTTTTCTGTATCCCCCGCGCCCCGGTAGGGCATGTGGCACTGTCGCGCCAAAATACCCGGCCACAGCATTGCGCGGCACGGATCGCCGCGAAAGGTCAAGACCCAGACGAAAAAGCCCATGCCGCCCGCGCCCTCGGGGCATCGGCGGACCGCTCCGCGCCATATGGGGGGGTATGCTGAAAATCTCGGATTTAGGCTAGGAACCGGGGAGAGGAGCACTATTTTCGCAAGCGTATAAATGGGAAAAAAAGACCAAGGCAAAACTACTTATTGTTTGTTTTCAACAACTTACAAGTAACGAGGTAACAAAAGTTAAATTGGGTTTTGTTACCACCCCCACCACATAAAATACAATAATAACAATAGGTTATATAATAGGCAACAGAGTAACAGAAGTAACAGGGGTTTTAGTCATGCCGGATTTGGTTTTCCGCTGGGGGTCAGACCTGAGGCGCATCCCCCCTGTCTGAATTTCGAACGCCGCCACCCGGCGCGGCCCGTCAACCAAGTGGGATCCCCCCCCGACCGGATTGCCCTGTCCGTTTCATGTCTTGAACACGATCACAGCAAACGCGACCTCTCCCCCTGCCCATCCGGGGCGCGGGGATTCTATAGGCGCAAATCACCGCGAAATTCTGCACGGTGGTAGCCCGGTGGTAGCCAGAGTTTTTGGGATCATCGCCCAAATCGCGTAAGTCATTGATTTTAATGGTACCACCACCCCGGCTCGAACGGGGGACCTCCTGATCCACAATCAGGCGCTCTAACCTACTGAGCTATGGCGGCACTGGCCGGGGATTTACCCGGCCCTTTCCTTGAATGCAAGGGCAGTTTACGAAAATATCTGCGCAAATCAACGTGGCGTGTGAGCAAAAGTCCGAGACAGAGCGCGCACAGCGGCGCGGTCTTGCGACCTCTTGTCATCCAAGGCCCAAAGTCGTACTCCCTTTTGGGTCGAAAAGGAGCCAAGCGCATGGGTATCAACTCGGAACAAGATATCGAAGCAAACCTGCAAATCGGGCCAACCTCGCTTGGCATGGTGCGCCTGTTTATCGAGGCCAAGGGCGTTGAAATCCCGATGGATTTTGAACCCGAAGAGGCCGAAGAGATCGCCGAAGAGCTGTGCGCCGCCGCCGCCCAAGCGCGCAAGATGGCGAAATAGGCCTCAGCCGCCAAACAACGCCGCCACGCCCGGATCACGGTAGCTTTGCAACCGCAAAGCGGCCTGACGGGCGAAACTCAGATGCAGAGCCTTGCGCCGCGCGGCGGGCAGTTTGACCTCATCAGGCATGCGGACGATTTCTGCCCCGTAGCCGTCGGCGATGATCAACCCGGTCTCTTCCGGCAAAATCTCCACTGGGAATGCCGGGTTCACCGCAAAGAAATAGCGATCACACCAAGGCAGATAGCCCTGCCATTTGCTATCAGAGATAAAATCAGCGCGGCTTGATTTGCACTCCACCACCCAGACCGCGCCCTTTGGCCCCAGCCCCATCACATCCACGCGTGGGCACCATCTCCTCAAGGCAGGTGACATCAAGCGTGCGCAAATGGCGGCACACCCCGCGGGCAAGAACTTGGCCGGGTTGGGTGTGAATCGGCTGATGAGAAGAGAGGGCGGGATCATCGGCTTGCATGGCTCAAAGGTGAACAAAACGTAAACAAATCGCAAGCTAAAATTCACTCTTTCCCGTTGCCGCATACGCTCTATTGTTCCGTCATGCTTGATCCGACCCCCTTTCTCACGCTCTGGTCTTTGAGTGCGCCCACCCCACTTAAGACAGACGGTCACGCCCATGTTTGGCGCGTGTGCGACGCACAAGGCCGCCCGGCTGCGCTCAAACTGTTTCAATCTGGCAAAGGCGGTAGCGAACGCGCAGCAGAGCATTGGGACCGCGCCTTTGGGTCCTCGGGCCTTATATCTCGGTTGCGCGCCGCCCATGGTGACGCGCTTTTGTTCGACTGGGCGGAAGGCGCGCCTTTGGGTGATCTGTCTCGCAACGGGCAAGATGATTTGGCCACCTCAGAGCTTGCGCGGTTGACTGCCGCTCTTCTGCGCGCCGCGCCGAACCAGACCCGAGGCTGTGCCGCCTTGGCCGACCACGCCCGAGCGCTCCGAAATTTCACCGGCGATTCGCGTCTCTCGCCCCCTGAGCACCTTGAGATGATGCGGGCCAAAGCCTTGATTGAGGTCTTGCTGAGCAGTCCGGAGCGGGTTCAGCCGATGCATGGCGATTTGCACCATGACAATGTGATTGGGACCCCCGGCCATTGGACGGTGATTGATCCCAAAGTGATTTTTGGCGATCCGCACTACGAACCCGCCAATGCCTTTCGCAATCCAAAGGGCGCGGCGAACGAAACCCTGTCCGTTGCACGCTTTGCGAGAATGGCGGAGGTTTATGCCTATGAAACCGGCCTGGATCGGGCGCGGCTTTTGGATTGGGCAGCGGTCAAATGCGCACTTTCCATCTGCTGGACCTTGGCCAGCCCCACAGCCCGGCCGCCGCACCACGATATGATCCGCCTGCCGCGCCTGTTGAGCCTATCGCGGGGCGGCCCCTTGTCTTCGGCCCTGTGACACACTATCTGCTGCGGTGGCGGGATCTGCTCGTTTCGTACATATGGGTGCAAGACTCCGGTGGCCTTAAGCAACCGAAAGGGGGCTGGCTCTGTCCAGACCGTGGTTTGGTTATCTGGCGCCCACCTGAATATTCAGGCTTCGGGAGCAACGCACTGCTACGGATGCTGTGGTCCCCCGCCACTTTCAAACACAAAACGCGCCCTCAATCGGGGCGCGTTTTGTTTGAGCTTTGTGAAGATGTACGAGGCCAGCATTTACCGACGGTCGGTCGTTTCAACCCGGATCGGTTCCAACACACGCAGCGGAATGTCATCGCGTTTGCCGCCTTGGTCATCGTCATCTTTCCCGGCCATCCGCATGATCGTGATCGCGAATTGCACCCCCGAAAACACCACGCCATTGGCCAGCCACAGAATCAGCACTGCAAGCCAACCGATGTCGGAATGGGTCACCAAATGCCACATATTGGCGACATTGAAATAAAGCAGCGCTGCGACAAAGGTCGCCGAAATGGCAAAGCCAATCAGCACCTGAGTGATATAGAGTTTGATGAGCTTGGGCATGGCAGTCTCCAACGAAAATGTCCGTCACTGTATAAGAAGTATAGCAAATTCCGCATATAACAACAGGTGACAGGATGTAGCGCCACCTTGCCGCACCGAAACACCCTAATCCCGCCGCAAAATCTTCACGTTTCACCTGTTCTCTGACGGGGTCGCGGGGCAGAAGTCCCGCCTGGTTGAAACAGGCCCGGCCGAAGCCGGAGTACACGCGAGATTTGCATGACGTTAAATGCCATCACCCATTTCCGGGCCCTTGCGATCGTTTTCGTCGTGGCGTCTCACTGTATTTTGTTGGCTCATTACGACACGCCGAGCCTTATGCAGGGCACGTTCATCAACCTCATCACCGGCGCGACGGTGTTTTTCGTATTGATTTCTGGCATCCTGTTTCAAACTGTTTTCGTACCGCGCTACAGTTTTCGCCGCTTCATGCGCTCAAAACTGCGCAATGTGGCCCTGCCCTATTTGGTCCTGAGCCTGCCACTCATCGTTTTTACAACGCTGCAAGACAGACCGCATCCCGACACTGGCGGCGCAGAACAGATCCTGCATGGCGCAACGCTCTTTTTCACCGGCAACACGGTGATCGCCTATTGGTATGTGCCCGCCATTCTGGTCATCTTCTTGATGTCGCCGCTGCATATGGCATTTCAACGCCTGTCGCTGTCGCATCAACTCAGCCTCACCGCCATGCTATATCTTTTGTCAAACATTGCGCAGCGCTCGGTCGAGGATATGTTCATTCCACAGTCCGTGCTGTATTTTACGCCTGTCTATCTCACCGGGATGATCTATAGCCAAAACCGCCAACGCTTTCTGCCCTCGCTCAAGCGTCTGAGCCTGCCGCTGTTGCTGCTGGCCATCACTTTGGCGATGCTGGCGGCACAGGCAGGGCATTACGGCAATTATCACACTGGGTTTTCACTGCGCTGGACGGAATTCGACCTGATGATGCCTCAAAAAATCGCTCTGTCCTTCGCGATCCTTGGCGGCCTGGAACGCTACGCCGACCGCCCCATCGCCTGGAGTCAGACCTTAGCCGATGCCAGTTTCGGCATTTTCTTCCTGCACGCCCCAATGATCGCTTTGCTGTTGGAGGCCGGGTATCAGCCGCTGTTCGCCGCGCCTTTGGCCAACATCGCAGTCATGACCACGCTGCTCTTTGCGCTCTGCCTGAGTGCGATTGCCTTGCTGCGTCGGTTGTTCCCAGCTCACAGCCGACGCCTTGTCGGCGCGTGACGACGGTCTGCGACCAAACTTGCACGTTTGAGGCGTCGGCCGTCCAAAAGCGTCAAAACGCGCCTCGCGTATTGATATGCTCGGTCGTCCAAAAGCGTCAAAACGCTTCTGGACGCGCCTCGCGGGCCATATGATCCAATACCGCGTTGACGAATTTCGACTCGCGGCCTTCGGGATAAAACGCTTTGGCCACGTCCACAAATTCCACGATCACCACTTTCGGCGGCGTCAGGCCGGACAAAAGCTCCGCCCCCGCCGCCCGGAAAATCGCCCGCAACGTCGAGTCGATCCGCGCGATCGGCCATTTCGCCACCAAAGCGCGGTCGGTCATTTGGTCGATCTTGGCCTGTTCATTGACCGCCACTTCGGTGATCTCATGGAACAGGTCGCTGTCGCCGTCGATGAATTCGCCCTCTTCCTCGGTCACCAGACCAAAGAAGAAATCATAAAACTGGCGGCGGACCTTATCGACCGTCATGTCAGAGGCTTCCATCTGAAACAGCGCCTGCACAGCGTAAAGCCGCGCGGCTGATTTCTTTTCGCGCTTTGAGGGCGGTTTCAAATGGTCGGTGTTGTCAGAGGTCATGCGTTTTTCGGTCCTGTCGCTTCTCCGGCCAGGCGGATCGCGTCGGAATGAAAGCCCACGCCCTTGCTCGGATTTGCCCATTTGCGCGAAAGTGCGATGAGATGCAAGGCCGCAGCCGCCGCCCCACCGCCTTTATTTTGACCTTTGGCCTCGGCGCGCGCCACCGCTTGGTCGCGGTTTTCAACCGTCAGGATGCCATTGCCGATGCACAGCCCTTGCAGGCCCATCAGTTGCAGCGCCCGCGAGCTGTCGTTGCAGACCGTCTCATAATGGGTGGTCTCGCCGCGGATCACACAGCCCAGCGCGACATAGCCATCAAAGTTCGACATTTTATCGGCGATTGAAATCGCGGTGGGCACTTCCAAAGCGCCGGGCACCTCAACCAACTCCCAGGTGCCGCCCACCTCTTCGGTCACGGCTTTAGCGCCTGCAACCAATTCATCGGCGATGTCTTTGTAATAGGGCGCGACCACGATCAAAAGTTTGACCGGCTTGTCGAATGTCGGCAAATCGAGGATGTGGTGCTGTTCCTTCGCGGCCATGTCTTAGCCCTCCTGAGAAATCTTGCAGGTGCCGGTGATGGTCAGGCCAAAGGCCTCAAGACCGGGCACTTTCGGTTGTGGATTGTCGGTGACAAGGATCAGATTGTGCAGGCCAAGGGCGGCCAAAATCTGTGCCCCGATGCCATATTGGCGCAAGGTGTGCGGCGAGGCTTCATCTTCGAGCACCTGCATCGTCAGATCGCGCAGCAACACGACAACGCCCCGGCCCTCGGCCGCGATCACTTCCATGGCACCTTCGATTTCGCGCGAGGTTTTGCCAATGCCCAACACGTCTTCGAGCGGGTTGAGCGCGTGCATCCGGGTCAGGACCGGCGCGGGCGTGGAAATGTCGCCCTTAGACAACACGATATGTTCCGCGCCTTGCAGCACGTCGGAGTAAATCGTCATGTCCCAAGTGCCGCCAAATTCCGACACCACTTCGCGGTGGGCGGTTTTGGTCACAAGGTTGTCGTGACGGCGACGATAGGCGATCAGATCGGAGATGGTGCCGATTTTCAGCCCGTGTTTTTGCGCGAAGGACACAAGGTCCGGCAGGCGCGACATGGTGCCATCTTCGTTCATGATCTCACAGATCACAGAACTCGGTTGCAGCCCCGCCAGACGTGCCACATCGACACCGGCTTCGGTGTGACCAGCACGAACCAAAACACCGCCATCGCGCGCGCGCAGCGGGAAAATATGGCCCGGCGTGGCAATATCCGTCGCAGTTTTCGACGGGTCAATCGCCACGGCCACGGTGCGGGCGCGGTCATGGGCCGAAATCCCGGTGGACACGCCCTCTTTCGCCTCAATGGAAATGGTGAATGCGGTTTCGTGGCGTGAGGAATTATGCGACGCCATCATCGGTAAGCCCAGCGCGTCAATCCGTTCGCCGGTCAGCGTCACACAGATCAGACCACGCCCGTAGGTGGCCATGAAATTGATCGCCTCAGGCGTGGCCATTTGCGATGGGATCACCAGATCGCCTTCGTTCTCGCGATCCTCGTGGTCCACCAAGATAAACATCCGCCCGTTGCGGGCATCCTCGATGATTTCCTCAATCGGGGAAATCGCGGTGTCGTAGCTGTCTGTGTCTGTGATGTCGGACATGGTATCGGGCGGCCTCTTGATCCTTAGGGTGCTTCTCCGTACAGCGTCATGATCGCAAATGCCAGTCAAACGCGCAGCGCAAGGGCGCAAACCCATGCACAATTGCGCTGCATTTTCGCAAGTGTCAGCGATCTCTGGCGTCAGGCGCTAAAAAACGCAGGCGCCGGGATAAATCCCGCCAATTTTCCAGCCGCAACCCATTCCACCTCAAACGGCGCATCATGGATCAACACAACAGAATCGCGCGGCAGTTTTGTGTCCTCAAACAGGGCATCCAACGCCGCGCTTTGTCTGCCCCACCCGGCAAGGGGGGCGGGCGCGCGTCCTGCGCGATCAATCCCCGCCAGCGTGGCAATCGTTTCAGGGTCCAAAGGTCGGTGAACCGCCGCAATCCGCGTGGCTTTGATCTGTGCCAGCCTGTCCGCGTAAGGCGCGGGCAAAGCGTCCCCCGCCCGGATCAGCCGCAGCGCGTTCGACGAGAACAGAAACCCCAAAACATCGCGCCCGGTGCTGGCCCGGATCGAGGCGTAAGACCGATAGGGCAAGCCCAACTCCGTGGCCCGGCGCACCCGCATTCGGATCACTTCGATTGGCAATGTCTCTCCCAACAAGCCTTTGCGCGCTTTGCTCCACGCCACGGTGCGAAACCTCACGCCGCGATCAAAGGCGGGGCCGTTGTTGTGCCCGATGCTTGGGCTGATACCGCTCATGCCTGCCATTCCTGAAGCCGCGCGACATAGCGTGCCAATGTGTCGATCTCCAGATTGATCCGGTCACCGACCTTGGCTGCGCCCCATGTTGTCACCTCTTGGGTGTGCGGGATCACGTTGATGCCAAAGCTACAGCCCGCAACCTCATTGACCGTCAAAGACGTGCCATTGAGCGCCACGGAGCCTTTGGGCGCGATGAATTTGGCCAAGGCTTCGGGGGCCTCAAAGCTGATCCGCGTGCTCTCCCCCTCGTCCACCATCGCCGTGATCACCGCCACGCCATCGACATGGCCCGACACAATATGTCCGCCCAATTCGTCGCCCAGCTTCAAGGCGCGCTCAAGATTGACCGGTTTGCCCACTGTCCAAGCGCCGATGTTGGTTTTTGACACCGACTCCGCGCTGATCTGCACGTCGAACCAGTTTTGTGGCGATACGCCAAGCGCCACCACCGTCAAGCACACCCCATCACAGGCGATGGACGCACCGATCTCGATCCCGTCCACGTCATAGCGACAGCCGATCCGCGCCCGCAAATCGCCACGCTGCTCCAATTCAAGCACTGTTCCGACGTCGGTGATGATCCCTGTAAACATGCCGCCTCCACGCGTTGATCGTTGGGTTGCGTTAGGGGTAACGCCCCGTTTGCGCCCCTGCAAGCACCCGCATGAGGGGCACTGAGGGTTTGTTCATCTTTTTGCGCAAAACTGACCCTTGCGCGTCCTAACCCGCGATCAGGCCACGCGCTGCGCCCTTCAGGCCACAAATCCGCCCAATTCTTAATCTAATCGTCAAAATAACAAAGACATCGGCCAAAACATGCCCCAAGAAAGCAAGATGCGGATCACACCAAACAGCAAAGCCTCGCCCAAACGGGTGTTCCTGATGCTTCAGGGGCCGCATGGGCCATTTTTCTGGTCGCTTGGACGGATGTTGCGCGCGGCTGGAGCGACCGTGTGGCGCGTGGGCTTTAATGCCGGTGACCGCGCCTTTTGGTTTTCGACCAAAACCTTCCTGCCCTATTCTGGCGCTGCTGAGGATTGGCCCGATCACTTCGCTCAAATCGTCGCGGATAAAAACGTCACCGACATCGTGCTCTACGGCGACACCCGTCCCGTGCATGCCTTGGCGATTGAACGCGCCCGTGCCTTGGGTCTGACCATCCATGTGTTTGAAGAGGGCTATATCCGGCCCTATTGGGTCACCTATGAACGCGGCGGCTCCAATGGCAACTCCTCGCTGATGACCCTCTCTGTCGCCGATATGCGCACCGCGCTCGATACGATTGATCATGACAATATCGAACCGCCCGCGCATTGGGGCGACATGCGCCAACATATCTTTTATGGCGCGCTTTATCATTGGTTTGTGATGTTTCGGAACTCCGCCTTCCGGCATTATCGCGGCCATCGCGAGCTGCCCGTCACGCGAGAGTTTCTACTCTACTTCAAACGCTTGATCATGATGCCGCAACACTACATTTCGCGCGCATGGCACACCCGGCGTCTGCTCGCAGGCGGGTTTCCGTTTCACATCGCGCTGCTGCAACTCGAACATGACACCAGCTTTCAAGTCCATTCGCCCTATTCGACCATGCCCGAATTCATCGCCGATGTGATCGCGGGGTTTGCCGCCGGTGCGCCGCAACACCATCATTTGGTGTTCAAGGCCCATCCGCTGGAAAACGATCGCCGCAACCTCACCCATGAGGTCCGTCGCATCGCCGCCGAATACGGCGTTGCCGAGCGCGTTCATTATGTCCGTGGCGGCAAACTTCAACGGCTGTTGCACACCGCGCGCTCCGCCGTCACCGTCAATTCCACGGCTGGGCAACAGGTCCTTTCTCTCGGTTTACCGCTCAAAGTCTTTGGGCGCGCGGTCTATGACAAACCGGAATTCGTGTCCCACCAAACTCTGGATGCGTTTTTCATCCGCCCAGAACGGCCCGACACCCGCGCCTATCGCGACTACCGCCAATTCCTTTTGGAAACCTCGCAAATTCCGGGGGGCTTTTATTCCTCTCGTGGACGTCGACAGCTTTTGCGCCTGGTGGTTGATCTGATGTTGGCGAAAGAGGCCCCCGACGAGGCGCTGTTACAGGGCACAGCCCACCCACGCCAACCGCTGCGTATTGTGACCTGAGACGGGCTATCTTTCGCCTCGGCGCAAATTTCTCTGCAAAGACCACATCAAAAACACCGCCTAAACCCCTACATCATGGGGCAAAGCTTTATTCAGACACATCCCCTGTTATAGCCGAGGCCTCCCTGCAACACCCTTCCAATGCCGGAAAGCCGGACCGCTGCGGCGCTGGATTTTTGACTCGCTATTCGTTAATGTTCTGATTAAACCCAAAAAAAATCGGGGCAGAGGAGATCGATCAGTGGCATTTCTGACATCGCGGACCACCCGTGTGGTTGCGCTCGTGGCTTTGGTCGCAAGCCTTTCGGCCTGTGGCCTGCCTAGGTCCGGCCCAAACAAGCGTGAAGTGTTTGCAGGCTCGGTTCTCAAAGAAGGCGATGCCTTTGTCATCACCGTCAATGACCGCGTCACTGCCGCGACGGCCATCAACAATGAACTTGGCTTTTCTTCCGCCTTTTTGAATGCGGGCGAAATCGGGTCCGACACAATCGCCCCCGGCGATGTGCTATCGCTGACCATTTGGGAAAACGTTGACGACGGTCTTTTGGCTGGCGCAGGTGCCAATGCCACTGTGCTCTCCGAGGTTCAGGTCGATGGCGGCGGCTTTATCTTTGTGCCCTATGCGGGTCGGATCAAAGCGGCGGGCAACAGCCCCGAAGCCATTCGCCGCATCATCACCGAAAAACTCGACGCCCAGACACCCGATCCGCAGGTCATGGTCACGCGTGCCGCAGGCGACGGTGCAACCGTCACCATCACTGGCAAAATCAACGGCCAGGGCGTCTACCCGATTGAGCGCCCAACCCGTCGCCTGACCGCCATGTTGGCGCGGGCTGGTGGTGTGGGCGTTGAGCCAGAAGTGGCTCAGATCAAAGTCATCCGCGGCTCGCGCGTTGGCAAGATTTGGTTCCAAGACCTCTATCAAAACCCGAAATTTGACATCCCGCTGCGGGATGGCGACCGCATCCTGGTTGAGGCCGACCCCCGCTCCTTCACCGCCCTTGGCGCGACAGGCGCGCAACGCGTTGTGCCGTTTGAAGCACGCAATCTGTCCGCACTTGAAGCCATTGCTCAAGTTGGCGGCTTGCAAACCAACGCGGCGGACCCGACCGGCGTTTTCGTCTATCGCAACGAGCCCGAAGAAATCTCTAAGCTTGTGCTTGGCCGCGACGATATCGTTGGCCCTCAGCGTTTGATTTATGTGCTGGATCTGACCCAACCGAACGGCTTGTTCTTGGCCCGCGATTTCCTGATCCGCGACGAGGACACCGTCTATGTGACCGAAGCCCCGTTCGTGCAGTGGCAGAAATCAATTTCGGCGATCACCGGCACGGCTGCCTCGGCCAACACGCTGAGTTCCGCCGTCGGCCAATAACCCGGATGGTCGCTCACGACCCTGACATGACGGCCGCCCCTGTACACACGCAGGGGCGGCTTTTTTCTGCCCCGCCCCTGCTCATGGACCTGTTGCAGGATGCCGGATTGCCGCTCCCAGAGGCGCGCTCCGACGTCGATCTCGCCACAATCCTACGCGACGCACCGCTGGATGATGGCGCGCTGTTGAGCCGGGCGCGCAATGCTATGGATTGGTGGGCAAAGCTTGAATTGTGCAACTTCCCCGCAGATCAAGAGGAAATATCATATGCAAATGCGCCATATGTGCTGGTTGTAGATCAGGCTGACCCAGCCATCACTGTGGCTGATTTTCAAGAAATGGTGGTCTTTGCCCAGACCGAGCACCTGAACAGCAAAGTTGTGATCCTCCCCTGTGAAAACGGCGTGGCGCAGGCCGATATGGCAAGCGACCGGATCACCCTTGCCGAGCCCAAAAGCAACCCTTGGACGCTTTTCGCCTCCGCTATGGCCGTTTACACTCACAGTTCCGGCCTTGGCTTTGATGCGATTTTCGCCGGTCACCGCCCGCGCGTCTTTGGGCAGCCGTGGTATGGCGGTCTCGACCTCACCCAAGATGAAGCCCCCGATCCGCATCGCAACCGCCGCCTCACCCGCGCACAGGCCTTTGCCGCCGCGATGCTGCTTTATCCAAACTGGAAAAATCGCCACGGCACACCATGCCTCTTTGAGGACATCCTCGCCCATCTCGAAGCCACAGAGCGCGCCCGCCGCGAAGACGCAAACGGCTATGTCGCCAGCCATATCTTACGTTGGAAACGTCCGTTTCTACGGCAATATTTCGGCTCAAATGGCATTGAATTTACCGATGCGCCCGACCAAATCGCCGCTCACGTCGCGCAGGGCCGCAGGCATATGATTTGGGGCCCTGATGCCAAAGCGGCGCTGCGGCTTGAGGACGGTTTTCTGCGTTCGCGCGGCCTTGGTGCGGCGCTGGTGCGGCCCGTGTCGCTGATTTTGGATGATCAGGGTCTGTATTTTGACCCCACTCGCCCTTCGCGCCTTGAGGCTCTGATTTCCGCACGCACCGATCTCTCCACCGCTGCGGCGCATCGAATTGACGGGTTTCTCACCCGTCTCAAAACGCTCAATCTCAGCAAATATAATGTTGGCGCGGGGGCCCCCACGCTCCCAGGTGGCCACCGGATTCTCGTCGCCGGTCAGGTCGAAGATGACGCCTCGATCCGCCTTGGAACGGGACAAGGCGCAGGTGAGATAAGCACCAACCGTGCCCTGCTCATGGCGGCGCGTGCAGCGCATCCGAGCGCTGTGATCGTCTACAAACCGCACCCCGATGTCGAGGCGGGCCTGCGACGCGGCAAGGTGGCGGATGCAGACGCGATCGCCGATGTGGTGGCGCAGTCCGCCGATCCATTGGCGTTGATTAAGGCCTGTGATGAGGTCTGGACCATGACGTCTCTGATTGGGTTTGAGGCGCTGTTGCGCGGCACTCCCGTGACCTGCACCGGCGCGCCGTTTTATGCCGGATGGGGTCTGACGCAGGACCTTGGCAACACGCCCGCACGGCGCGCCGCACGCCCGTCGCTCAAAGCCCTCGCCCATGCGGTTTTGATCGACTATCCACGCTATTTCGACCCCAAAACGGGGGCTGCGATTGCACCAGAAGACGCTTTGGATCTTTTGGCCCATGCGCCCCAAGGCCGCAGTCGTTTGGCGCAGGCCATGCTGGCCAGACTGCGCCAACTGCGCGCCGCCACCCTTGGCCTTAATCGCTAAGCTGCGTTCGTCTCCAATGACTTAGGGCATCTGGGCCGACCTGTTCAATACGCTGCAACGCATAGCGGGGGGCCTGTCGCAACCGATCAATCCCAAGCGCACCGAGCCCCGGCATCCCCTCCGCGCCTATTGCAAGCCCAGCGGTGAAAAGTGCCACATGATCCGGCAAATGCGCCCCCATCAAAGAGGCTGCCAAGGCCCCACCGCCCTCGCAGAACACCCGCGTCAAACCGCGCGTTCCAAGGGCTTCTAGGCTCGCTTTGGGATCGAGCTGACCATAGACCACGGGCGCTTCAATCAGCTCCGCACCGAGGCCGGTCCAGACGGATTTGAGATCGGAAGAAACATCAGGACCATGAACGATCCAGACCGGCACCTCCTGCGCGGTGCGCGCCAATTGTCCGCTCAAAGGCAGGTCAAGACGACGCGACATCACCACGCGCACGGGTTGATGCGACACGCCAAGACCACGCACGGTCAGGCTTGGATCATCGGCGCGCGCTGTGCCCGCCCCGACCAAAACCGCATCGTGATTGGCGCGCATCGCATGAACACGCCGCCGCGCCATCGGGCCAGTGATCCATTGGCTTTCGCCCGTCGCGGTCGCAATCCGGCCATCCCAAGACAAAGCAAGTTTCAGCGTCACCATTGGACGTCCCAAAATCACCTTGGATAGGAAACCTTCTTGCGCCGCTCGGGCCTCTTCTTCGCAGACACCCGTGGTTAGTTTTATCCCCGCATTTTGCAAAAGTGCAAAACCCCGTCCATTCACCCGTGGGTCGGGATCACCCAATGCCACGACCACATGGGCGATGCCCGCCGCGATCAGTGCCTCGGCGCAGGGCGGCGTTTTACCATGATGAGAACAGGGCTCCAACGTCACATAGGCCGTGGCCCCCCGCGCCGCATCGCCCGCTTGTGCCAAGGCCATGGTTTCGGCATGGGGACGACCGCCGGGCTGGGTCCATCCCCGCCCAACGACGCGTCCTTTACGTATAATCACACACCCGACAGCCGGGTTTGGCCACGTCCGACCAAGCCCGCGCGCCGCCAATGAAAGCGCGTGCCGCATGGGACCGACATCAGGCATAGCGCCTTACTCGTCGTGCTTACCTTCCGGGCGCAACTCACTGACAAATTTGTCAAAATCGTCTGCGGCCTGGAAGTTTTTATAAACCGACGCAAAGCGCACGTAAGCCACGGTATCAATCCGCGCGAGGCTTTCCATCACGATCTCACCGATGGTTTTCGATGGGATATCCGTCTCTCCCAAGCTCTCAAGACGCCGCACGATGCCAGAGATCATCTGATCCAGGCGCTCCGGTTCGATCGGGCGTTTTTGCGCGGCGATCCGGATGGAGCGTTCGAGTTTATCGCGATCAAAATCCTCACGGCGACCATTGGTTTTCACCACGACCAGATCGCGCAGCTGCACGCGCTCATAAGTGGTAAACCGACCACCACAGGCCGAACAAAACCGCCGCCGTCGAATGGCCACATGATCCTCAGCCGGACGGCTGTCTTTCACTTGGGTATCTACATTTCCGCAAAATGGACAACGCATGTCGCGTCCCCTCTTCTGTTCACTGCCTCGTTGCCATGGGGTCTGTGCCCCATTTATCCACAGGCACTATAGGGGGAAGCCCATAACTTGGGTAGATAAAATTTTAACCACGACATGTGGTAGCGGCATTCATTTAACGCAGAAGAGCCGAAAGCTTTCGCAGGTGCGGGCGGGCACGATGTTCGAAAAGGTAAAGTCCTTGCCATGTTCCAAGGGTCATTCGCCCCGAAATGACCGGAATTGTGATCGTTGTCGGCAGTAAGGCAGATTTGATATGGGCCGGCATATCGTCTGGCCCCTCATAGGTATGGGTCAAATAGGCCATGGCGGGGTCCGTCGTGGGCGGAACAAGACGGTGAAAAAATGCAGCGAGGTCGGTTTGGACTTCGGGGTCGGCGTTTTCCTGGATCACGAGCGAGGCGGAGGTATGTTGGACCATCAGGGTCAGCGCCGCCTCCATCGGCCCCTCCCCCGCGACCCAACGCGCCACATCTGCGGTGATCTCATATAGCCCCGGCCCATGGGTCGGAATTTCGAACAGATGGTGGCTCATTCACAGGTCTCCTGCCACATGACATCCTCAAAGTTCCAGCAATAGCCCGCGGCTTCATAAGCATCCGAAAAGCTGAACACGGCGTAATTGACACTGTTCGGAAGGCATTCAAATCGGGCGAGTTCCTCCTCGCCCTGTTCAACGATCAGCCCGGCGGACAGCTCATGATCCTCGCTCATCCGGTCCAGCGCGCCCCACAACCGATAGGTCACCTCGCCATTGTGCAGGCTGAGATCCTCCCAAATCGAACGGCCAATACCGGGCCACGGCGTGACGTCGACTTGATCGTAAGGGCGATGCAGAGTCAGTTCCGTCGTCTGACCGGGACGGCCAAACCGATAAGCCACTCCAGTTTCATCGGCTTCAAGCACCACCGTTTTGCCATTGGCAAAGGTACATTGCAGGAGCGTCTCCGCCTGTGCAGCAGCGCCTAAGGGCATCGCGCTCAAGACCAAAACACCGACCCCAATAGAAAACTGCACCATCTTAGCTCCTCACACACCTGTTCGAGGCAAATCTAACCGCGCAGGTCGCGAATGGAAATGGCTGCTCTCGCGCTATTGCGCCACGCAGGTCACTGTTGGCCCCGCAGCATCTGATGAGAGCGAGGCGCTGACGACCGTTGCGTCATGGACGGGGGCGAAAAACACCGCTTCGAGCGTTGCGACACAGCGACTGAGGTCTTCGGGCAGCACGGTGATGACAATCGGCTCAGCCGCAGAGAGGGGCTGCGTTTGCGCGGGCGCATGCGGCAGGGCAAGCGCGGCCCCGGCAACGGTCACGGTCATGGCAATCAAGGCTTTGGTGATCCAGGACATGGCGGGTCTCCTGTGGCTATACACAGAGGAAACGCGTCAAAGGTTAATTCGGATTAAAAGCCGCCACAGCTTTCTGTGGATAACAAAATTTTATCCCCCAGACGCCGAAAAACGATCCCGCGCCGCCATAATATCAGGCATGTTTTGCCCTGCCCAATCCATCATCGCATGCAGCGGCGTCAAAAAAGAGCGGCCAAGATCGGTCAGACTATAGGCCACGCTGGGCGGTTTGGTGTCAAACACCTCACGACGCACCAGCCCGTCACGTTCGAGATCGCGCAGGCTTTGCGTCAGCATCCGTTTGGAAATATCCGGCAAGGCCCGCCCCAGCGCATTGAACCGCTGCGCCCCATTCTCCAGCTCGAGCAAAATCAGCGTCGTCCATTTGGCCGCCAGGTGATCCAACACCTGCCGCACCGGGCAATTTTTCGGGTCAAACCCATCGGCTTTCCATTGCTCTATCCGGCTTTGGGCGCTGTCTCGCATCTGACGTGGTTCCCTCTGTGTGCCCTAGGACCGAAAAAGTGCCTCCTTTTCAGGTCCGAAATAAGTCTCTAAATGAGACCTATACTCGTTTCCGCACTGAAAGGGAAGACACATGACCACCTATCTCGTCACCGGCGCCTCCGGCCAATTGGGCCAACGCGTCATCGACACCCTCGCCACCCGCGTTGCCAAAAGCGACATCATCGCATTGGTGCGCTCTGACAAAGCCGCAGAAGACTATGCCGCCAAAGGCATCGCCACCCGCTTTGGCGACTACACCGACGCAGCTGCGCTTGAGGCGGCCTTTGCCGGGGTGGATCGCCTGCTTTTGATCTCCTCTTCCGACATTGGCCAACGCGCCGCACAGCATGGCAATGTCATCGCTGCGGCCAAGGCGGCGGGCGTGTCCTTTATCGCCTATACTTCGATCCTGAACGCCCAAGACAGCACCATGGCGCTGGCCGAGGAACACAAAGCGACCGAGGACATGTTGGCGGCCTCGGGCATCCCCTACACGCTCTTGCGCAATGGGTGGTATTCCGAAAACATCACCATGACACTGAGCCAAGATCTTGAATTGGGGCAACATTTCGGGGCTGCGGGTACGGGAAAACTCGCCACCGCCACGCGTCAGGATTATGCCGACGCGGCGGCTGTTGTTTTGGCTGGTGGTCATGATGGCGCGGTGTTGGAACTTGCGGGCGATGAGGGCTACACGCTGGCGGACTACGCCGCGCTTGTCTCTGATCTGTCCGGCAAAGCGGTCGCCTATACCGACATGCCAGAGGCGGCATTCACCGATGCGCTCATTGGCGCGGGCCTGCCCGCAGGGTTTGCCGCGATCTTGGCGGATTCGGATGCGAAAGCTGCCAAAGGCGCCCTGTTCGACGACAGCAAAACCCTGTCCAAACTGATCGGCCACCCGACGGAGCCGATCTCTGCTACGGTCAAAGCCGCGCTCTAAACACAAAAGCCCCGCTCAAGCGGGGCTTTTCACATCTGGCACCTGACATGCCGGGACTTACATCCGGGGATCGTCGAAAATACTGTCGCCCATCTGGTCGATGAAAATCTGCGCTTTGCGCAGGCTTTCTTGGCGGGCATCGTCGATATCGCTCATCGTATCCGCCCGGATCATCATATGAGCGCGGGTTTCGCCATCGAAATCCTTCTCGATCTTGGCCGCGATGCGATAGCCGCTCTCGGCCTTCATCGGCTCCGGGAAGATGCGGTAATCCTTGCCGTAAAGCTCGGGCTTAGCGGCGGATTGAGACGTGGGTTGCGGGGCGGTGTCGGGTTGCGACTTACCACCGAAGAGTTTTCCGAAAAGGGACATAGGGGCCTCCTGTTTGGGCAGCAGTTTGAAGCCCCCGCCCCCGAAGTGCAAGCCGCGCATCGCATGACCGGGGGCTGGCGATGAAACGTTTGAGCGGGGCACTTTATGCAGGCTAAATCCGTCGGACTTTCGAACGAAGCTTAACACTCACAAAATCGCCAGACCGTGTGGGACCGGTCAGGCGATGCGCGGCGGCCTGCGGCCTTGTTCCGCGCTGCGCATTCAAGTTCCAAGAGACATCACTCTATTTTATGGGCGGACTTTTTAAAAACGCCCCATGTCGTGCCCCTTCCAACAATCGCAATGTTATCTCCCGGAGATAAATTCGACTGAAATGCTTCCTGCGCACCACACAGCCTATCAAGCAAGAGTGGCATGCCTTCGAACTTGATTGGCCTTCGGCACTTACTGTCCCCCGGACTGTTCGCCCGTTCGACAACATATGTGATGGCAGTTTGATCACCAAATAGGATCGCCGCCGAGACAGGAACTCCGGATATTGTCGCAGGCAAAGCCAAGTACAGCATCAAAAAGCCATAATTTCGCGGACGCCAAATTCTCTCCCCCGCAACTCGAGAAAACCAAATTCCCAAAAAATATCCATAGAGAAATGCCACACCAAGAATTGGTAAGACAAATGGCTTTATAAAGTTGTACCACTCCTCACTCACAATGAATGCATTCATCATAAGAAGAAAACTGCACCCTAACCCGCCCAGAAATAGAGCGATAAATGGGATACGAATACAAAAGGTCCAAAAGAGCCAGTTTCGTCGGCTCTCATATGCCCACGCTTTTGCCGACGCATTAACGCGTTTGCCGAGTTCTACCGCGTCTTTAGTCTTCAATACATGAACCGTCCTAAAAAAGAGCGGCACTTTCGCGCCGCTCTGAAAAATTTGATCACTGATCCAAGAACGACCGCAGCTTCCGCGACCGGCTTGGGTGTTTCAACTTCCGCAGGGCTTTCGCTTCGATCTGACGGATGCGTTCGCGGGTGACCGAGAACTGTTGGCCGACTTCTTCGAGCGTGTGGTCCGTGTTCATCCCGATGCCAAAACGCATCCGCAAGACGCGTTCTTCGCGCGGGGTGAGCGAGGCCAGGACGCGGGTGGTGGTCTCTTTCAGGTTTTCCTGAATCGCCGCATCCAGTGGCAGGATGGCGTTTTTGTCCTCGATGAAATCGCCGAGTTGTGAATCTTCCTCGTCGCCAATCGGGGTTTCCAAGGAGATCGGTTCTTTGGCGATTTTCATCACTTTGCGGACTTTTTCCAAAGGCATTTGCAGCTTTTCTGCCAATTCCTCAGGTGTCGGTTCGCGGCCGATTTCGTGGAGCATCTGACGCCCGGTGCGCACGAGTTTGTTGATCGTTTCGATCATGTGCACAGGTATACGGATGGTGCGGGCCTGATCGGCGATCGAGCGGGTGATCGCCTGACGAATCCACCAGGTCGCATAGGTGGAGAATTTATAGCCGCGACGATATTCAAACTTATCGACGGCTTTCATCAGGCCAATGTTGCCTTCCTGAATGAGATCGAGGAATTGCAAACCGCGGTTGGTGTATTTTTTCGCAATCGAAATCACCAGACGCAGGTTGGCCTCAACCATTTCTTTCTTGGCCTGACGCGCCTCTTTTTCGCCCTTCTGAACCTGTTGCACGATGCGGCGGAATTCGGAAATATCCACACCAACATACTGACCAACCATGGCCATTTCAGAGCGCAGCTCTTCGACTTTCGGTGTGTGGCGTTCGACAAACATCTGCCAGCCGCGCCCGGCCTTTTCCGCCATACGATCCAACCAAGACGGGTCCAATTCGTAGCCGCGATATTCATCAATGAACTCTTTGCGGTTGATCCGAGCCTGATCGGCGAGTTTCACCATGTTGGAGTCGATCGACATGACGCGTTTGTTGATGCCGTAAAGCTGGTCAATCAACGCTTCGATCCGGTTGTTGTGCAGGTGAAGCGAGTTCACCAAAACGACGATTTCGGAGCGCAGTTTTTGGTAGGTCGCCTCTTCATTGTCGGAGAAACTATTGTCCTCGTTCAATGTGGCCGACATCCGCTGATCCTGCATCTCGGACAGGTTGGCGAAGTCTTCGGAAATGCGCGCAAGGGTTTCAAGAACCTGCGGCTTCAATGCCGCTTCCATCGCCGCCAAAGACATGTTGGCCTGTTCGTCGTCATCCTCGTCGTCATCGTCATCCGTGGAGATCGGATTGCCGTCGGCGTCGTATTCTTGTGCCTTCTCTTTGGTCTCATCGTCGGAGGAGCTGCTGCTGCTCGTCGCCAGACCGCCGACAACGCTCTCTTCGTCATCGCCATCAACGCCGGTGCCAAATGTGGCCTCAAGGTCGATCACATCGCGCAAAAGAATGTCTTCGGACAAAAGTTCGTCGTGCCAAATGGTGATCGCCTGAAAGGTCAGCGGGCTCTCGCAAAGCCCCAAGATCATCGTGTTGCGACCGGCCTCAATGCGCTTGGCAATCGCGATCTCGCCTTCGCGCGACAGCAATTCAACAGAGCCCATTTCGCGCAGATACATCCGCACGGGGTCGTCGGTGCGATCCAGTTTTTCGGTCTCAGACGCCGCCATTGCGACATCGCGCGATCCCGTGGCCTGAACCAAAGCGCCGCCCTTGGCGTCGCCTGCGTCCTCGTCCTCGACCTCTTCATCTTCAATAATATTGATGCCCATCTCAGAGAGCATCGACATCACATCTTCGATCTGCTCAGAACTCACCTGTTCCGGCGGCAACACTTTGTTGAGCTGGTCGTAGGTGATGTAGCCCTTTTCACGAGCCTCAGAGATCATCTTTTTGACCGAGGTCTGGCTTACATCCAGCATACCATCCTGATCTTGATCTTCAGTCTTGGCGTCGTCGTTGTCCTTAGCGGCCATACGGCACTCCCCTTCACGTCACTGTTGGGCCCCATCAAGCGCATCGGATAGGCCCGACGCCCCCTGTGGTTGGCCCGCGAATCACCCCTGTCCCAAGGGCTGATCTTCGGATGAAACGAATCATGTCATGCGATTCGCCGATTCGCTACCCGAATACCCATATTTCCTTAACCATTCCTGCACCAGAGGCCAGCGAACGCTGCCCCTTCTTCTGCAACAGATAGGGCACAGGTGCCGCATGTCATCCGTGCGCCGCATATTTGAGCGCAGGACAGGCTCACTTTTGCGGATTGATCTTGGACAAAAGCGCATGAAACGCCTCGCGCTCACTGCGCGACAAGGCCAATCCGTTGTCAGCCACATCAAACTCGGTGCGGTCCTCCGCCTCCGCCTTGGTCGCGCGATTGCGCGCCTCGGCGGCCTGTCGCAAACGCCAGGTTAATTTCTCATCATCGGCCGCCAACAGCGCCTCGACCCCCTCGGCCAACTCGACACCATAGCCGCGCCGGGCTTTGAGCTTGGCCAATTCTTCGGTCAAACACATCTGCGCCGTGTCCGCTTCGGGGCGACGCACGGGCGGCGCGATTTGAACATGGGGATGCGACATCAACCGATCAAGGGCCTCTTGCCCCACCATGGCGATCACATTTTCACGCAAAGCTGCCGCGTCCACCTCTTCGGCGTGGGTCAGGATGGCATGAAGCAATGCGCCATGTTCCTCGGTGCGCGGGTGCAGCCCCTCAAGTTGCGGCAAAAACGTCAAGGCCAGTCCGGGGTTGCAGATCAGCACGGCCAAAACCACCGCTTCACGCATCAAATCAGCGTTGTTGTCATCGCCGGAGACGATCATCGAGGCCTTCAGCCCCGCGGTTGGGACCGCAGCAACCTGATAACGGCCCTGCCCGCCCGGTCCCGGCACCCAAGCGCGTTTTGGCGCGCCATTTCTGCCCCCGCCACGCGCCTCGCCATTGCCCGATCTTTGCGGCCGGAACAGTTGAAAACGCATATCTTTGAGGATTTCGCCATAGTGGCCTTTGATCGAGGCATCTGTAATCGGTCGGATCGCATCGCGCAGCGCCTTGTCCAACGTGGCGCGCCGTTCCGGGCTGTCGAACACTTTGCCCTCGGTCTCACGCCGCCACAACAGCGTCACCATTGGCACCGCCGCGTCCAACACCTCTTGCATCGCGCTCGCGCCCTTGGCCTTGATCAGATCATCGGGGTCTTGGCCCTCCGGCAGGATCGCAAAGCGCAGCGATTGCCCGGCCTGAAGCAGCGGCATCGCCAGATCAATCACCCGGTAAGCGGCGCGCAGCCCGGCGGTGTCGCCATCAAGTGCAATCACCGGCTCCGGCGACATCCGCCACATCAATTGCAATTGCCGATCCGTAATGGCCGTGCCCAGCGGCGCAACCGTGGCCTCAAACCCGGCCTCCGAAAGTGCGATCACGTCCATATAGCCTTCGGAGACCACCAAGGTTTGACCTTTGCCACAGGCGGCACGCGCCGGACCGTTGTTGTACAGGGCCGCACCCTTATCAAACAGCAATCGCTCCGGGCCGTTGAGGTATTTCGCCCGCGCGTTCGGGTCCATCGCGCGGCCCCCAAAGGAAATCAGCCGCCCCCGGCCATCGCGGATGGGAAACACGATCCGGTCGCGAAAGAAATCGTATGGTTCGCGGCCATCATCAGGCTTGGCGGCGACCCCGGCCTCAATCGCCAGCTCGGCGGAAATGCCCTGATCTTTGAGCGCACGCAAAAGCGCGTTGCCATTGGGGGCAAAGCCGATCTCAAAGCGATCGCGGGTCTCGGGTTTCATGCCGCGTTTGTCGAGATAGGCCCGCGCCTGTGCCCCGCCTGATTGTTGCAACTGAAGCCGGAAGAACCGGTTCGCCGCCTCGTTGACCTCGGCCAAGGCGCTGCGCTTGTCGGTCTGCTCTTGGGCCCTCGGGTCGCGTTCAGGCATCGGCATCCCGGCCTCGCGCGCCAAAATTTCGACCGCTTCGATGAAGGAGACGTTTTCCGTCTCGCGCACGAATGTGATCGCGTCGCCTTTGGCGTGGCACCCGAAGCAATAGTAAAACCCTTGTTTGTCATCGACATGAAAGGAGGCGGATTTTTCGGTGTGGAATGGGCATGGCGCCCACATATCGCCTTTTCCGGCGTTGGATTTGCGCGCATCCCACATGACTTTTCGCCCGACCACATCGGTCAGTGACAGGCGGGTGCGCAGCTCTTCCAAGAATCCGGGTGGCAATGACATGGGCGGCAGTATCCTCCGTCCGGCGGCCAAGGTCCAGAGGGGCCGCGCATCAAAGAGGCATGTCCGAGCCTGCGCTGTGACTTCCCCTCTTCCCCCCTTCCCCCCTTCCCCCC
>TARA_R110001583_G_scaffold138601_1_pt1 | contig 207465 bp, 166 predicted proteins | sample TARA_R110001583 | Tara Oceans TARA_R110001583 (sample SAMEA4398432) | marine metagenome | biome: Polar Biome; feature: [MES] marine water layer (ENVO:01000295) within the mesopelagic zone...; material: water (ENVO:00002006), including particulate matter (ENVO:01000060) such...
GGCTCTAGTTTTGATGATAAAACTACCAAAACCTCTTAGGTAAACATTGTCACCACTTTCTAATGATGTTTTTACCTCTTCCATAAAGGATTCAACAGTTGCCTGTACATCTCCTTTTTCAATTCCCAGCTTATCTGAGATCTTCGATACAATTTCCGCTTTCGTCATCTTTCAATATTAGATTTTCTGTATGTTTTTTCGGGTTGCAAATATATAAATTAAATTCAATCTTTCTTTCTAATGGGTTAATTTTAAGTGTATAAACTGCTACTTTTATCACTTAGTATTGAAGAGCATGTCATTTTCGGGTATAATTTTAGATTGGTATCATCAAAATAAGCGTTCATTACCATGGCGTAAATCCATAAATCCATACAAAATATGGTTGTCAGAAATCATTCTTCAACAGACTCGAGTAGCTCAAGGCACCCCGTATTACTTAAGGTTTGTTGATAAATTTCCAACAGTAAACGATATGGCCAATGCTAGCGAAGAAGAAGTTTTGAAACTTTGGCAAGGCTTGGGCTATTATTCTAGGGCTAGAAATTTACATACTACTGCAAAAATTGTCGTTGAACAGTATAATGGTGTATTTCCAGATACTTATAAAGAGCTTTTAAAATTGAAAGGTGTTGGTGATTATACAGCAAGTGCTATATCATCTATATGTTTTAATGAAGCACAAGCCGTAGTAGATGGAAATGTTTATAGAGTTTTGTCTAGATATTTTGGGATAGAGACCCCAATAAACAGCACTGAAGGGATAAAGTATTTTAAGGTTTTGGCTAAAAAATTAATGGAGACCAATCATATAAGAGATTATAACCAAGGTATAATGGAGTTTGGTGCTATTCAATGTTCACCAAAAAAACCACTTTGCTTACACTGTCCTTTAAATGATAGCTGTGTAGCTTTGCAAAAGGGTGTTGTTGACCAACTGCCTGTAAAGTTGAAGAAGACAAAAGTTCGAAATCGATACTTTAATTATCTCATACCTATATATAAGGATATTAATGGAAACGTTTTTACATACCTTCAGCAGAGAAAAGGAAAGGGTATATGGCAAAATTTATGGGAGTTTCCTTTATTGGAGTCTAGTGATGTGTTAGATTGGGAGACTATAAATATTAGGTATAAGGAAGTTTTAGCAGATGTTGACGAGGTTGAGTTAATGGAATATAATGATAGTTCCATCATTCATAAATTATCACACCAGCACTTACATACTAAATTCTGGATTTTAAATACGAGTGTTGAAATCCCTAACCAAATTCCGTATGAAAAAATTAAGGAATTTCCTGTACCGGTTTTAATAGCAGATTTTATTAAAGCGTTTAAATTTTAGTACTTTTGATTTTTATATCTTTAAGTTATGAGTGGTACATTAAATAAGGTAATGTTGATTGGGCATTTGGGTGACGAAGTAAAAATGCATTATTTTGAAGGAGGGGGCAGTATTGGAAGATTTCCTATTGCCACAAATGAGACATATACCAATAAATCTACTGGTGAGCGAGTAACAAATACCGATTGGCATAACATAGTAGTTCGAAATAAAGCCGCAGAAATTTGTGAAAAGTATCTGAGTAAAGGCGATAAGGTATATGTTGAAGGCAGGTTGAAAAATCGTCAATGGCAAGGTGAAGATGGTAATACAAGGTATAGTACAGAAGTACATGTAACAGAATTTACCTTTTTGACCACCAAGAAAGAGGCTGGGGCAAATGATAGTAGTGCAGCTTCTAATGCTCCAAAAGCAAGTAATGATAACAGGACGCCAGCTAAGGCTCCTGCACCTTTAAGCCAAGAGGCTGAGGATGATCTTCCATTCTAACAAAAATAATAGGAACTATTGGACCCAGACCCCTTACCGTTTTTAGTAACTTCTTTGGTTGTAAACGGTGTATTTGCAATTAATATAATCGTACTATGTGTATTGCTACTCTGCTCTGCACTCGTTTCTGGCGCTGAAGTGGCTATGTTCGGTCTTTCATCAACCGAAATTAAAGAATTACATGATGAGAAATCGGCAAAAAGTACTATCCTTATTAAATTACTTGAACGCCCGAAAAAATTATTAGCAACAATATTAATAGCTAACAACGCCATTAATATTGGTATTGTTCTTTTGTTTAGTATAATTGGGGACACGCTATTTAAAAATGTTAATCAAGTATTATTTGGAGTAGTATCTGTTCGGTTTTTACTTGAAGTAGTTGTGGCAACATTTCTTATTTTAATGTTTGGCGAAATTTTACCTAAAGTTTATGCCAATAGAAATAGAATGAGTTTCTCACATTTAATGGCATTCCCACTACGGGTTTTAGATTTTATTTTTTCACCATTGAGTTTGCCCATGCGCTCAGGAACATTATTCTTATATAATAAACTAGGGAAACAAAAATCTAGTTTGAGTATTGATCAGTTATCTCAGGCATTAGATTTAACCTCGCATGGCGATACTACTAAAGAAGAAAAGAAAATATTAGAGGGTATCGTAACCTTTGGTAATACAGATACAAAACAAGTAATGCGACCTCGTATCGATATTTTCGCTCTAAATGAGCAAATGAAGTTTCTCGAAGTTATTGGAGAAATAAAGAAGAACGGTTACTCTCGTATTCCTGTCTTTGGAGAAAGTATAGACACTGTAAAAGGAGTGTTATATGTTAAAGATTTATTACCTTATTTAGATAGAAAGACCTTTAATTGGATGACATTGATACGTGAACCGTATTTTGTACCTGAAAATAAGAAGCTTGATGATTTATTGGCGGAATTTCAGGAAAAGAAAAATCACTTGGCAATTGTAGTCGATGAATATGGTGGTACTTCGGGGTTGGTGACATTAGAAGATATTATTGAAGAAATTGTTGGTGATATTAGTGATGAGTTTGATGATGAGGATTTGATTTTTTCTAAGTTGGATGATTTTAATTACGTTTTTGAGGGTAAAACTCCACTTAAGGATTTTTATCGAGTTATTAAATTAGAGGATAGCGATATCTTTGAGGAAAATAAGGGTGAATCAGAAACCTTAGCAGGATTTGTTTTAGAGAAAGCAGGTAGTTTTCCTAAACGAGGAGAAAAGATATTATTTGAGTCCTACACTTTTATGGTTGAGGGTATGGATAAAAAGAGATTGAAACAAATAAAAGTAACCCTACCCCATGAAGTTTAAATCGTTAGTAGGTTTTTTAATTTTAGTCATTTTTGTTTTGAGCTGTCAAGACGAGCCAATTCCTAAACCAAAGGCTAAAATGAGGTTAGAATATCCTAAGGGTAAATTAGCGGATTTAGAAACTGAAAATTTTAGTTTTAAGTATAATCAATTAGCGAAGGCTAAATTGAATGGAGATAAAGCATTTACCATTTCGTATCCAGAAATGAAGGGGGCTATTTTTCTTAGCTATAAAAAAGTAGATAATAATTTAGATCAATTAATCAATGATTCGAAAAGACTTAGTTATGAGCATGCAGCTAAGGCAGATAATATAGTGGAGCAACCTTACGTAAACCCTGATGAAAAGATATACGGGGCTTTGTTTGAGGTTCAAGGAAATGCCGCTTCACAGTCACAATTTTTTGTAACTGATAGTACTAAGCATTTTTTAACCGGTTCGGTTTATTTTTATACAAAGCCTAATTATGATTCCATTCTTCCAGCGGCATCATATCTTCAAAATGATATTAGGGGTATCATAGAAAGCCTTAGGTGGAAAAACTAATTATGTATAATGATGACAGAAGACGATATTTTAAATTGTTATAATAGAATACGACCATTTGTTCATAATACAGCAGTTCTTACTTCACGGTTAATAGATAAGGAAGTAAATGCCAGCCTCTTTTTTAAATGCGAGAATTTTCAAAGGGCAGGTGCTTATAAAATGCGAGGCGCAACAAATGCGATTTTGCAATTATCGGAAGAACAGAAGAAAAACGGAGTAGTAACACATTCATCTGGTAATTTTGCCCAAGCATTGTCTTTGGCGGCCCAAAGTGTCGGTGTTACCGCACATATAGTAATGCCAAATACAGCGCCAGAAGTAAAAAAAGTAGGAGTTAGGGAATACGGTGGTAATATTTATTTATGCGAACCAACCGTTCAAGCTCGGGAGGCTTTAGCAGATGAAATTGCTTTGAAAACCAGTGCAACATTCATTCACCCGTCTAATAATGAAAATGTAATTTTAGGACAGGCCACTGCTGCCTTAGAGCTTTTGAAAATACAGCCGGAATTAGATTTTATTTTTTGCCCTGTTGGCGGCGGTGGTCTCATAGCTGGTTCGGCTTTAGCTGCGAAGTATTTTGGAGATAATTGTAAAATGTATGGAGCAGAACCATTCGAGGCAGATGATGCTTATCGTTCTTTATTAAGTGGTAAGATAGAAGGTAATGAAACAGTAAATACAATCGCAGACGGACTTAAGACTACATTGGGAGATATTAATTTTCCAATTATAAAGGAGCTTGTTAGTGGTATAATCAGAGTAAGTGAAGATGAAATTGTTGCGGCAATGAAGCTTGTTTGGGAACGAATGAAGATTATCATTGAACCATCAAGCGCGGTAACTATTGCTGCGGTTATTAGGTTGTCTAAAGAGAATTCAGAGGTTTTAAAAAATAAAAAAGTGGGAATTATAATTTCCGGTGGAAATGTTGATTTGTCTAACCTTCCTTTTTAACTCCCTTTGTTAACTTGTTAAACCTTATTGCTTCTTTAAAATTTCTTCAGCGCGTTCAATGCTAGAGTTAATGTCCTCTTTTACTTTTTTAACTTTCTCCTCTTCTTTTTTAAGCCATTGCTTTTTTTCATCAGAAAGTTCTTTTCCATTCATTATTTCTTCGGAATCAAAACGATTACCGAAACCTTGCATCCAATCCATCATGGATCTATTTGCTTGTTGCAAATCTTTCATTGCTTTTGCCTCTATCGATTCTGCACCAAGAGAATCAGCCATTGGTTTTAATTGACCTACTAATTTACCTAAGGTTCCCATTTTTGGCATTACCTCATCATGAATGTCCATCACTTGTTCCATTTGTGATGATTCTTTCACTTTTTTAGATTCCTTGCAAGAGGTTGCACTAAGAAGGCCGACGATAGCAAGAATTGTAAATATATTTTTCATTTTAATTTCTTTCTTTAATGATGACTTTTTTTATTGAATACTCGTATTCTTTTACTTTAGTATTGGTGATGACAGATTTTAAATCCTCAATTGAAATAATTTTTGGGTCGAAAACGATAACTCCATTTTTTTTCTCGAAACTAACCTCCGCAGAAATAACTCCTTCTTTTTCATTTAAATTGGCAGCTATTTTATCTGCACATCCTTCTTGACAAGCCATGCCATCGATACCTATGATAATTGATGTTGACTGAACGTTTTCAATTATAGTAACCTTGTTAGGATTGTTTTGAGCCACTGATAAATTTGCTGACAAACAGATCGCTATAGTACATAAAACTAAAAAATTGATTTTCATTTCTCCAGATTCTATAGTGGTTTAAAAATTCACTTTAATCAGATATCAACGTAAAGATACCAATTATGGAAAATGAAAGCAGTAAACAATTTCTAAAATATGTTGTTAAACGAATCATTATCTTAGAAAAAAAGCCACTTTTGTTTAAAATTAAATTGATTGAAAAGTATAGATCAAAAGTGGGGTTACTTGATTGTTCTTTCATTGATATGGGGTTCGTCTTTTATTCTTATTAAGAAATCATTATTAGGCTTCACCCCTATACAGGTTGGTGGCTTACGAATCTTGTTTGCTTCTGTATTGCTTTTTTTATTAGGATTTAAATCGTTGAAAACCCTGGCAAGGGCGGATTGGAAATGGGTAGTTATTGCTGGTTTAAGTAGTTCGTTTTTTCCTCCATTTTTCTTTGCCTTAGCTCAAACTGAAATTAGTAGCGGTGTTACATCTATTTTAAATTCTATTGTACCATTGTTTACCACATTGGTCGGAATTGCTCTTTTTGGGTTGGCACTAAAAGGTAGGCAGGTACTAGGAGTGTTTATTGGGCTTTTAGGAACGGTTGTTCTCATAGCTGCAGGAATGGAAAGTAATGTTAATCAAAATTATTGGTATTCTTTATTTATTGTTTTTTCTGCTTTAGGCTATGCTTTTAATATAAATATTGTTAAAAAGTATTTATCACATTTGACTCCGTTGGCGGTTACAACAGCAAGTTTTGGGGTAGCTTTTATTCCTGCATTGATTATACTTTTGTACTCGGGAGTTTTTAACCAATTCGTGCAGAATACTGCAATGCAACAAGCGGTTTGGTACTTGCTGGCCCTTGCATTATTAGGTACTGCACTGGCCAATATATTATTTAATAAACTTATTAAACTTTCCAGCCCGGTTTTTGCTGCATCTGTTACATACTTAATACCACTTGTGGCTGTTTTGTTTGGCTTTTTAGATGGTGAACGTATAAGTTTGATTCAATTATTTGGCGGACTAATTATTTTGTTAGGTGTGTGGCTTGTTAATCGTAGGAAGCAATAATAATTTTTGACTAAATATATATTAACTGTAACAAATTAAATATAGACTTGTCTTTAAGCAGAAGTAATTATATTTAAAACCAGAACTCATGAAAAAAATATTTTTTACCGTTTTAGCTTTTGTAGTTGTTGTAGGCGGAATTCAAGCTCAAGAAAAAACATACACCGTTAAATCATTTGACAAATTAATTGTTAGTCCGCATATAGAAGTAAATCTTGTTGAGGGAACAGATGAAAGTGTGGTGGTCGATAATGCAAAGGTTGCATTCGATAAAATTAATGTGGAGGTTGACGGTAGAACACTTCGTATTTATTTAGATGGTGCAAAAGTGGTTACCAAATCTGAACGTGTTTCGAGTAATAATTGGAGGGGAAAAAGGTCTTTATACAATGGTACAATGGCTACGGTTACCGTTACGTATAGAAAACTTGAAAACTTATCAATTAGGGGAGAGGAAATTGTACGATGTAATAACCTTCTGACAGCAGATGATTTTAAAATGTCTTTATATGGTGCGGCAAAAGTATATTTTGATTCTGTTTCAATAGATGAGTTGACTGTAGCTATATATGGCAGTAGCTATTTGGAGATTTCAGAAGGTAACATTGCACGTCAAGTATTCAGAGCTTATGGTGAAAGTGAGGTTAATACGGTAGGTATGAACGCAGATGAAACCAAAATTACTGCTTATGGTGAAAGTAACTTTAGGGTAAAGGTTTCTGACCGCTTAAAAGTTACTTGTTATGGAGAAACGAATGTGAGTTATTCAGGTAATCCGGAGGTAGACATGGGTCTAATAATTGGTGAAGCTAAGATTACAAAAATTGCAGAGTAAATAGATTATTTTATAAATGTAAAAAACCCGCTGTATGGCGGGTTTTTTAATTGTCACTTTAAGAATTATTCAAAATCGACAGGCGAAACACCATCGTTAATTTTGATTTCAGATACTATAAATTCAAAAGATTGAGGCCCCACTGTTTGTATTAATTTAAAAGGGAATAAAATACCATTTACATCTTGATAGTTTTCAAAGTTCGAAGTGCTTGACATTTGTTGCCCTTGCGCCTCTGTTATATTGATTTCCTTTAATTTCAGTCCGGTTTCAACATCATAAAAAGCCGATTTTGTATCGTTTACTTTTAGTATGTATGCATTTTTGTCGCCAACCATTTCCATGCCTTGTACAGATGTTCCTTCAAGTTGAGCATAGTTTAGCTCAGGGAAGAGAGCAGATTCTTCTTTGATTTTGATTACTTCCTCTTCTGTCAAATCTTTACGTTGACCCTGTATCGTTACATAGCCATTATCTCCATTAAGCACTTGCTTGCTCATGGAATTACCCATCATTTTTACATCTTGCATAAATTGATTATCGGTGGTTTTCTTCATTTCTAGTTCAAGCTTCATGCCCTGCATTTCGGCAGCAGCTTTCATGGTATATGATTTAGCAGCTTCTAGTTTAGCTTTGCCACCAATGGCTTCAATGTATTTTTCTAAAATGGTTTTTGCCGTAATATCTTTAGGTATCGATACGTTATAATCTGGAGTTTCAATTCTATCAGCCGTTTTAGAATAGGATAAGACAGGTAGTTTTTTTCCATTGAAATCAATTTTTTCTAGATTCGCTAAAATTTCACTTCCTTTTCCAACGACAACAACACGAGCATTTTTAACATTAAAGAACTTTTTGGCAGCTAATTCTACATCTGCCTTACTAACATTTTCTAATTTTTCTAGAAATGTTTTATAAAAGTCCTTTGGTAAATCCTCCTTTTCTATATTCAAGGCATACCTTGCAATAGTTTGTGGGTCTTCTAACGCCATTATAAAGCTTCCGGCATAAAGGGCTTTGGTGGTTTTTAGTTCTTTTTCAGTGACTGGTTGTGTGTTGATTAGCTGTAATTCTTTTAGCATTTCTACTACTGAGCTATCGGTAACCATATTTCTAACCTCTGCACTAGCTACGAATCGAGAAGGGGCATATTTGTCATTGCCAATTGAAGTATAGGCACCATAAGTATACCCTTTATCTTCTCTTAGGTTAAGATTCAATCTACTATCAGATCCGCCTCCTAAAATTTGATTGGCTAACAATGCAGCAATGAAATCATCGTCTTTCATTTTAAGGTTAACGATGTTCTGTACCGTAATTTCCGATTGTACAGCGTTGGGCATATCAACTAAATTTATTTGAGTATTAGGAACATTTTTCGGTTCTGTATAGCTAAAACTTGGGGGTACTGCTTTCGTCCATGGGGTGAAATAGGTATCTGTCAATGTTTTGACTTCATCGATGGTTACGTCACCAATTACGATTAGGTATGCATTTGCCGGAACAAAGTATTCTCTGTAAAACTCTTCAACATCAACAAGTGTAACGTTATTCACGGTTTCTTCCGTAGCAAATTCGCCATACGGATGATTTTTTCCATAAGCCAGTGCGCGTTGTACTCTTCCGGATATAGCAGAAACTACTTTCTCTTCAGCTTTAAGTCCGGTTAGAAGTATATCTTTTTCCTTATCAAATTCTTCTTGTGTAAAGTTTGGGTAAATAGCTGCATCGGCCATAAGCTCCATCATTCTGGGAAAATACTTGGACAGAGATTGTGAATATGCGCCTTGTGAGCTAAAGCTAAGTCGGGCTCCTAAAAAGTCAATTTCTTCATTGAATTCATCTTTGGCGATATTTTTAGAACCTTTTCCTAAAAGGCTCCCTGTTAAACTGGCGACGCCCGCTTTATTACCTTCTAAAATAGGTGGATTATCTATCGATAATTGAATGGAAACCCTAGGTAGTTTGTGATTTTCAACTACTAATACCTTTAAACCATTGTTCAGATTAAAAGTTTCGGGTTCGCCTAAATTAATTTCTGGTGCTGGCCCTGGTGTTGGCATCACAGTACGGTCAACTTGAGCCTGTACGGTTAGGAAACTTAGAAATGTAAAGAGTAGTATATATGATGTTTTCATAATAGTTTTTAGTTTACAGTATTTTGTTCAGGTAAATATTCTAAAACCAATCTTTGATTCGGATTTAAATACTTGTTGGCTACTTCTTTTATTTCTTCTCTTGTAATAGATCTATAAATTTCTATTTCCTTATTTATTAAAGAAGTGTCACCATAAAGCATATAGTATTCCGCTAAAGAATTGGCAATACCTTCAACGCTAGAATTGCTGTTTACAAATTGATTTTCAAATTTATTCTGTAGCTTTTGATAATCATTTTCAGATATAAGATTACTTCTTAATTTTTCGATTTCTTCTTCCATTTCAGTATTAAGTACATCTAAACTAGTTTCGCCGACAGGTAAGGCAAAAACAATGTACATACCATAATCTTCTTGTGTTGCAGGAAAAGCACCTACCTGTAATGCCTGCTTTTGTTCATCTACTATTTTTTTATAAAGTTTAGATGAAGGTCCGTCACTTAAATAAGTAGATATCATATCTAGCACTTGACTGTCCCTATTTTTGAGTCCCGGGGTTCTATAGGCAATCATCGTAGCCGGAATTTGAATATTTGGGTCGTATGCCTTGGCATTGATTTGTTCTAGAATAGGCTCCTCTTGGGGAAAGTTTCTAGAAACTTCTTGCCCTTTTGGTATACTGCTGAAATAATCTGAAATCATTTTTTTGGCATTCTCTTTCTGAAAATCACCAGCGACTACTAATACGGCATTGTTGGGGACATAGAATTTTTTCTGAAAAGCTATAAATTCTTCTAATGTAGCGGCATCTAAATGATCCATCTTGCCGATAACAGTTTCTTTGTATGGGTGCTTCTTAAAGAGATTTGTTTTTATGTTTTCGATAAACTTACCATATGGAGAATTGTCTACGCGTAACCTTTTTTCTTCTTTTACCACCTCATTTTGAGTATCAACTCCTTTTTGATTGATAACAGGGTGTAACATTCTCTCCGATTCTAACCAAAGCCCTAGTTGCAAATTGTTAGAAGGAAAAACTTCATAATAATAAGTTCTATCTTCATCTGTAGTAGCGTTTCCAGAGCCGCCGTTTGATGAAACGATTTGGTCCCATTCCCCTTTTTCTATATTTTTCGTTCCTTCAAAAAGTAAGTGTTCAAAAAAGTGGGCAAAACCAGTACGTTCTGGGTTTTCATCTTTAGAACCTACATGATAAAGAACGGAAATTGAGATTATAGGTGCGGTATTATCTTGGTGTAGGATAACATGCAGACCATTATTCATGTCATACTCTTCAAACTTGACTTCTTGTGCCAAGGCTAACACTCCTGTTAAAAGTATAGCCGTGACGAGTAGTACTTTGTTTTTCATTTAATTAGTGTTTAATTAATCCTTAATTTAAATGCTCCGCTCCATTAGTAAGTATTCTTGTTGATTTGTTACGCTAAAAATCATTTTTGTAGGAGCAATCTTCAATATATGAATTGTTTAACAGTTTTTATTTAAATTATAATTGTTTATTGATTAAATTAAAAGTCTAAACAAGAAAATATTTTCAAAGATGAATAATTATGCCTTACCTATTCGATTTGGAGTTGCAGCTAGTGGTTGTTTAATTGCATACTTTCTTATTTTGTCTCTACTAGGGCTACACGTAAATGTGTTTTATAGTCTTTTCAACACCATAATTACTGGCTTTGCAATCTATGAGGCTATCAAATATTTTAAGTTAAAAAAAGGCGGAGCTTTTACCTACGCCACCGGCTTTATGGCAGGGTTAATAACTGGCGGGGTCGCGACTTTAATTTTCACATTATTTTTTGCCATATATTCTACGGAGCTTCAGCCTGGTTACTTAGAGGAACTTTCTACGCGTTGGGCAAATACGTATCGTAGTTTTGAAGCTATTGTGTTTTTAGCTGTGGCTATTATGGGTTTTACAACAAGTTTGGTGTTGACTCTATCATTTATGCAACTTTTTAAAAGTTCAAATAACACCAAAATAAAGCGTATTTAAATTTCAAGAAAACATTTGTAAATTCATGATTAAGAATTATATTTGCACCCGCCTATGGAAAAAATCCATCAGGTTTAATTTTTACATTTAACAATATGTACGCAATTGTAGAGATGGCAGGGCAGCAGTTTAAAGTTGCAAAAGACCAGAAAGTGTACGTTCACCGTTTACAAGTAGAAGAAGGTAAAAAAGTCACTTTTGACAATGTACTTCTTTTGGCTGATGGTTCGAACGTTACTGTTGGCGCCCCGGCTATAGACGGAGCCGCAGTAGAGGCTAAAGTCGTTAAACACCTTAGAGGTGACAAAGTAATCGTCTTTCATAAGAAAAGACGTAAGGGTTACAGAAAGAAAAATGGACATCGTCAATCTTTAACCGAGATTGTTATTGAGTCTATCATTTCAAAAGGAGCAAAGAAAGCAGAAACTAAGAAAGCAGAACCAAAAACTAAAAAAGCAGACGGTAAAGCAGCACCAGTTGAAGTTTCAGTTGCATCTAAGCCTAAAGCTAAAAAAGCTTCAGCTAAAGGTGATGATTTGAAAAAAGTTGAAGGTATCGGACCAAAAATTGCCGAAACTTTAATCGCAGCAGGTATTTCTACTTATGCAGAGTTAGCAAAAACAGACGCAGCTAAAATTTCTGAAATTATAGCTGACGTTCGTGGAAATCATGTAACCGATACTTGGCCAAAACAAGCGAAATTAGCTGCTGATGGTAAGTGGGATGAGTTACAGAAATGGCAAGATGAATTAGATGGTGGTGTAGCTAAATAAGGCTGATCATTAAGTATAATATTTAAAACCTTAGACAATGGCACATAAGAAAGGTGTAGGTAGTTCGAAAAACGGTAGGGAATCAGAATCAAAACGATTAGGTGTTAAGATTTTTGGTGGTCAAGCTGCAATCGCTGGTAACATTTTAGTTAGACAGAGAGGAACAAGACACAATCCTGGTGAAAATGTTTACGCAGGAAAAGATCATACTTTACACGCACGTGTAGATGGTATGGTAAAGTTCACGAAAAAAGCTGGTGGAAAATCATTTGTTTCCATTGAGCCTTTTGAAGCTTAAACTTAAAAGCACATTTTTAAAAAAACCTCTTCAGTAATGAAGGGGTTTTTTGTTAGGGTATAGTTACCAAAAGGTAAATACCTATAAAAAATAGGCTAATCTTAAAATAGCCTTAAAATTTAGACAACACTGTTTTGTCTTCAATCTAATTTCTTTGTGGCCAAATAACAACCACTTAGAAAATGAAAAACTCAGGAATTTTTTACCTTATCTTACTTGCACCTTTTTATCTCCTTGCTCAATCTGGAAATATTCATGGTACGGTAACTGATGAGAACGGTCTTTATCTACCAGGAGCAAATACGGTAATTTCTTCATTATCCAAAGGAGCAATAACAGATTTTGACGGAAAGTTTACAATAGTGGATATCCCGGCTGGTACATATAGTATAGAAGTCTCCTATTTAGGCTACGCCGACGTATCTCAGGAAATTACGGTAATAGCTAATCAAACAGTAAGTATCAATTTAAAGGTGGAACCTAAAACCATGGAACTTGAAAGTGTTGAGGTTTCTGCTTACGGTTTAAGTGGGCAATCAAAGGCATTGAATACTCAAAAGACCAATTTAAATATAACCAATGTAGTTTCAACGGATCAAATTGGAAAATTTCCGGATGTCAATATTGGAGATGCCGTAAAAAGAATTCCCGGTATAACTATGCAAGTAGATCAAGGTGAGGCGAGAAATATCATCATACGAGGTTTATCACCTCAATTGAATTCGGTTACTTTAAATGGTAGTAGGATACCATCTGCAGAAGGAGATAATAGAAATGTTCAGATGGATTTGATTCCGGCAGATATGATTCAATCTATAGAGGTGAGTAAGGCGGTTACTCCAGATATGGATGCAGATGCACTTGGTGGTTCTGTAAACTTGATAACAAGAACATCTCCACAAGGGTTTAGACTTTCGGCCACATTAGGTTCGGGTATCAACTTTATAACCGATAAGCCAATATTCAATGGGACCGTTCTTCTAGGTGATCGAAGCGAAAATGACAAATTTGGATGGATGATTTCTGTTTCCGGTAATGATAACGATTTTGGTTCTGACAATGTTGAAGCTGAATGGACAGATGAATTTGAGTATAATACAGGTATTGAGGATAGTGAAGGTGAGGCTGTTTTAGAAGAAGTAGATGTTGATCCCTATGTAAATGTTTATGAGCAACGAGAATATTTGGTACAACGTACAAGACGTAGTTTTTCGGCTAATCTAGATTATAAATTTGATATCAATAACACGGTGTTTTTAAAAACCATGTATAACTGGCGAGATGATAGAGAAAATCGTTTTCGTCTAGAACATGAGATTTTAGATGCAGAGGATATCGAAGAAGGAGATTTCACGATTACTGATGGTGTACCAACAAGATTTCCCGTGGAAGTAAAAAGACAATCTAAAGGAGGAATTGATAGTAAGAGGAACAAAAATCGCCGTTTAGAGGATCAACGTATGCAAAATTATAGCTTAGGGGGTAATCATCTTTGGGGAAGTTTAAAAGTTGACTGGATGACTTCTTACGCAAAAGCATCGGAAGAGCGACTTCATGAACGCTATGCTGAATTTGAATCGGAATACATTATCAATAATGATGTGTTGAATACTAGATACCCAAGATTTTCAGTTGCCAATATTGAAGACGCTGCATTAGAGAATTATGAGTATAGCGAGGTGACAGAAGAAAATCAATATACACAAGAAGAGGATTTTAATGTATTTGTGAATTTTGAACTTCCTGCAGATATTTTTGGTCAAGGAGATGGTTTTGTAAAGTTTGGGGCTAGAGGTCGTTTTAAATCAAAAGTAAGGGATAATGACTTTTATGAGTTTGATTTAGAAGATGATTTCCCAACCTTGGCAAACGTACCGGTTAAGGATTATAATGACCGAGATTTTTTAGCTGGTAGTCAATACCAAATTGGTTCATTCGCCAGTGAGGATTGGTTAGGATCTTTAGAACTAAATGTTGCTGATGGGGAGTTGATCGTAGATGAATTTGCACCTAGTAATTTTGAGGTCAACGAAAATGTAGTAGCCGGGTATGTAATGATCAATCAGAAATTATCCGAAAAACTGGGTGTTCTGGCAGGCGTTAGATTAGAGAATACCAATTTAGAATCTAGAGGTAATAGAGTTATTTATGTAGAAGAAGATGAAGATGTCGGTGTGGAAGAGGCAATTTTAGTTGAAGAGATCAATGGCAAAAATTCATATACTAATGTTCTTCCTGGTATTCACTTAAAGTACGATATATCGACTAATACAATACTACGATTAGCATTGACAAATACCTTGGCGAGACCAAACTACCAAGACCTCATTCCACGGGCTGAGGTTATTAATGAAGATAAAGAATTGGTTTTAGGAAATGCAGATTTGAAACCTACTACATCAATGAATTTTGATGTAATGGCAGAACACTATTTTCAAAGTGTTGGTTTAATTTCTGGAGGAGTTTTTTACAAAAACATAGATGACTTTATCTATACTTTTATATATGAAGCACCAGACGATAGTTTAGGCGTAGGCACGGAAGGTTATGATGTTTTCCAACCATTAAATGGTGATAGTGCTACTATTTTTGGGTTGGAATTTGCTTTTCAAAGGCAGTTAGATTTTCTTCCTGGCTTTGCTAGAAATTTTAGTCTTTATCTCAATTATACCTACTTGTCATCAGCAGCAGACGGTATTCGAAATGAGGATGGTGATGAGCGAGATGATTTGGATTTGCCAAATACCGCCCCAAACATGTTCAATGGATCTTTAGGCTATGCGGATAAAAAGTTTAGTGCAAGACTATCTGCTAATTTTTCCGATAGTTATATAGATGAAATAGGAGGTAACGATTTTGAAGATAGATATTATGATACACAGTTGTTTTTAGATTTAAACGCTTCATTTCAAATAAATAAGAATCTAAGCGTATATGCAGATTTAAACAATATCACCAATCAGCCATTACGATATTTTCAAGGGGTTAAAGAACGTACCCAACAGATAGAATTTTATGGGCAACGTTTTACTTTAGGTTTAAAATATGACCTTTTTAAAAAATAATCTAACATTTAGCTCACCAAACAAAATGAAAAAAATATCATATTTATTTACGATTATAGCTGTTTCTTTTTCGTGTAATCAAAGTAAGTTGCCAAAAATAGCTCCTGATATTATTACTGAATTTACCCTTAACGATACTGATGATCCTGCAATATGGGTGAATCCTAAAAATGCTGAAGAAAGCATCGTTTTTGGAACGGATAAGAAAACCAATGGTGCTATTTATGCTTTTGATTTAGAAGGAAAAATTATTGAGGAGAAAACCATTAGAAACATTCAGCGACCGAACAATGTAGATATTGAATATGGCTTTCAAATCAACGATTCTACTACTACCGATATATTGGTTTTTACTGAGCGTGAGAAACAACATATAAGAATGTTTTCTGTACCAGAAATGAAACCTTTAGATGGTGGTGGTTTTAAAGTGTTTGAAGATGAGGAATTAGTAGAGAATAGATTACCAATGGGGGTAAGTTTGTTTAAGTCTCCTAAAGATGCAACAATATATGCTATTGTAGGCAGAAAAACCGGACCGGCAGATGGTTATTTGTACCAATATGCCTTTATATCTGATAGCCTAGGAGTAACCTCTAATTATGTTAGGAGATTTGGAAAATTTAGTGGTGTAAAAGAAATTGAAGCTATAGCTATTGATGATGAAAAGGGCTTTGTATACTTTTCTGATGAAGGGGTCTGTATTAAAAAATATTATGCTGAGCCAGATATGGGAAATAAGGAGCTATCTTGTTTTGGAGGAGAATATTTTAATGAAGATATAGAAGGTATCGCTATTGCTAATTATGACGATGGGCATGGTTATTTAATTATATCGAACCAACAGAAAGGTGAGTTTAATATTTTTGATAGACAGACCAATGCATTTATAAAAGCTGTTAATCTTTCCACCACTGAGACTGACGGCTGTGAGGCAGTGACTGTACGATTAAACGATACGTTTAAAAATGGACTTTTCGTTGCTATGAATGATGAAAAGAACTTTTATTTTTATGATTTGGGGAAATTGGGGTTACAATAACTTCTCCCCAATTTCAAACCAAGTATTTACTCGTTCAAAGCCTTCTGTATTTACATTGTGTGGTGAGGTGAATTGTAAACCTCGCCCATCGAAACTTTCTAAGTTATAGTTTCGATCATCAATAAGTATATCACCCTTTAAAATATGTTTGTGACCACAAAGAATTCGGTTTTGCCATGGGAGAAAAGAAAAGTGTTCATCTAGCCATTCACTTTTCTCTTCTAAAGAATTAGGAAACTGCATTGCGGCAGATGCTATATAAACTTCATGTTTTTTTGACAATTTGGATAAGATTTCTTGACTACCGGCTATAGGCTTAAGGTTTCTGAAAAAGCCTCTTCTGGTGGCGTGCTTTCTAACACTATCTTGATGTGCTTCTGGCACCATTCGCCATACTTCTGATCCAGAGCATAAATCTGTGGTAAGTTCACCATTGAATTCAGCATTGTAAAGCTCAATATGGGCACCATAAGTGTCAGCAATTACCTCATCCATATCTACAAATAGTATCATTTATTTTTATTTTTAACGAAGTACGGCAAAACAGTTAAAAGAGTAAAGAGTTTCTTTAAAAGTTATATTAGATAATTATTAAGCAACGGGTTTTATCTTAGAACAGAGAAAGGGTTTAAAATAATTTAGATCTTTTTTTAAACTAAGGTTTAATTCAGCCAATTATGGAAATTTAAAAATTACCCAACGCCACAGTTATTTATTATTTTCGATTTTAAATAAAGTTATTTCTTTGTTTAAGTGTGTGTTTTAGTGCATAATTCACTTTAGATAATGAATTTCATATTGTATTAATTAACGGTAGAATTAATTATCACATATAGTATACCGTTGAATTAAGTTAATAAAAAAACGTAATGGGCATAATACGTATCACAATTGTAACTACTTTAAAAGCCTAATTATAAACAAAATAAATCATGAAAAAATCAATTATCTGCGTAGCAATGGCGAGTACTTTATTATTCTCTAGTTGCTTGGGTTCTTTTAGTGCCTTTAATAACTTAAAAGAGTGGAACCAAGATTTGTCTGACAGTAAATTCGTGAATAACCTAGTATTTTGGGGTCTTAATATTATTCCCGTTTACGGACTATTCTTTTTAGGGGATGCCATTATATTTAACGTAATCGAATTTTGGGGAGGATCTAATCCAATTGCGATGGAAGAGGGAGAGCAAGAAACTCAAATGGTAGAAAGAGATGGTAATACTTTTGAGATGACAGCTACTAAAAATAGAATGCAAGTAACGGTTGTTGATGGTCCTAAGAAAGGAAAGAAAATTGATTTAGTATATAAGCCTAGTGAGAAATCATGGAATGCTGTTCGCCCTAATGGAGAGGTGATAAAACTTTCATCTTTTGAAGAAGGATTTTATATCGTTTACATGCCAAATGGAAAAGAGGTTAAAATTAATCCGTTAAGTTCTAAAGAAGAAGGTTTAGCACAGTTAAAAGAGCAAACTGATTGTTATTATTTAGATGGTATGTTGGCTGAGAACAACTAATCATTAAATTGTTTTTATAAAAAAAGGTCCTGATTTTTATCAGGACCTTTTTTTATAAAAACAGATATTTTTAATATCTGTAATACTCTGGTTTATAAGGACCTTCAACCGTTACACCTATATAATCGGCTTGGTCTTTTTTCAATTCAGTAAGTTCAGCTCCTAAGCGAGATAAGTGAAGTTTTGCCACTTTCTCATCTAAATGTTTAGGTAGCATATAAACATCATTATCATATTTGTCGCTATTCTTCCAAAGCTCAATTTGCGCAAGAGTTTGGTTCGTGAAAGAGTTGCTCATTACAAAACTTGGGTGGCCGGTTGCACAACCTAAGTTGACCAATCTACCTTCTGCCAAGATTATTATATCCTTTCCGTTGATGGTGTATTTATCAACTTGAGGTTTAATTTCATCTTTGGTGTTACCATGGTTTTTATTCAACCAACCCATATCGATTTCATTATCAAAATGACCAATATTACATACTATGGCTTTATCCTTTAGGGCTTCAAAATGTTCAGCTCTAATAATATCTTTATTTCCGGTAGTAGTAATAACAATATCAGCATTTCCAATAACAGTTTCTAGCTTTTTAACCTCAAAACCGTCCATGCAAGCTTGCAATGCACAAATAGGGTCAATTTCAGTAACTGTTATAATAGAGCCTGCACCTTTAAATGAAGCTGCTGTACCTTTACCTACATCGCCGTAACCGGCAACTACTACACGCTTTCCTGCAAGCATAGTGTCAGTTGCTCTTCTGATCGCATCTACAGCACTCTCGCGACAGCCATATTTATTGTCAAATTTCGATTTAGTAACCGAATCGTTAACATTAATTGCTGGCATTGGTAAAGTTCCTTTTTTAACACGCTCGTATAAACGGTGAACACCTGTTGTTGTTTCTTCGGAAAGTCCTTTGATGTCATTGGCCATTTCTGGGTATTTATCTAAAACCATATTGGTTAAATCGCCGCCATCATCTAAAATCATATTCAATGGCTTTCTATCCTCGCCAAAAAATAATGTTTGTTCGATACACCAATCAAATTCTTCTTCATTCATGCCTTTCCAAGCATAAACAGGAACTCCTGTGGTTGCAATTGCTGCGGCTGCTTGGTCTTGAGTAGAAAATATATTACATGAACTCCAAGTGACCTCTGCTCCTAATGCTGTTAATGTTTCAATTAGAACGGCAGTTTGTATGGTCATGTGTAGGCAACCAGCAATACGAGCTCCTTTTAAAGGCTGCTCATTTTTGTATTCTTCTCTTAATGCCATTAGACCTGGCATTTCAGCTTCTGCTAATTCGATTTCTTTTCTTCCCCAATCAGCAAGGGAAATATCCTTAACCTTATAAGGCACATACGGAATAGTTTTCGTGCTCATATCTTTATTATTTTATACTTTCGTTTATCTGTTTACAGCAATTTTTAATTCGTACAAAGGTACGAATAACACGAAGAATCCCATGGCGCTTTACAAAACTATAACAGTAAATGATGAAACTTCCCTAGCCATATGGAAGGTTGATGAGACCGAACAAATGCTGTGGAAGAATGTAGAACTGACTCCTCATTGCCAATTAAGGTTCGATGGTATGAAGTCTGAACTTCACCGAAGAGCATTTTTAAGCATAAGACATTTATTGGCCTTGTATGAATATGAAGATGCCGATTTGATTTATGATGAGAACGGGAAACCTCATTTAAAAGACGGTAATTTTATCTCTATCACACATTCTCATAATTTTACGGGTATTATTGTCAGTACAACTGAACATGTAGGTATTGATATTGAAATGCAACGCGATAAAATTCTAAGAATAGCACATAAATTCACTCCTTTTGAGGAGTATAAAACCTTAGCAAATACTGCTGCTGTTGTTAGGAAGTTGACTATTGTTTGGGGAGCTAAAGAATCACTTTATAAAATTTACGGCCACAAAGGGTTGAGCTTTTTACATCATATAGATGTTCAAGATTTCAGGTTTGATACTAAGAATACAACAGCACAAATAATTTTCAATGGAAATATGTCTAACTATAAGATACGGTTTCTAGAATTTGAAGATTTTACCTGTGTGTATGCAACAAGAGATAATTAGAGTATAATTAATATCAGTAAATAGCGATTAATGGAAATATCAGTAGAATTAACCTTTTCACCTTTGCAAGATGACTTCGAGCAACACATTATAGATTTTATTAAAAAATTACGCGGATCAGGGTTAACCATTCTTGAGAATCCGCTAAGCACTCAAGTTTTTGGTTCTTACGATGAGGTTATGAAAGTCTTGAATACCGAAATCAAGACAGCGTTTGAATTAATGGATAGAGGGTTGTTGTTTATGAAAATAGTTAAATCTGATAGAAGCGCATATGAACCCCATTTTTGATTATTTCTTCGGTCAATATACTGACTACGGTACTTTAGATATCACACTTGAAATTGTCGCAGTAATTTTTGGGCTATTATCCGTTTGGTTTTCAAAGCAGAATAATATTTGGGTATATCCAACAGGTTTAATAAGCACATCAATTTTCGTATACCTGCTTTTAAAGTGGGGTCTAATTGGCGATATGTTAATTAATGTCTATTATTTTATAATGAGTTTATATGGGTGGTATATATGGACTAGGAAAGTAGATGCAGAACATTTTACACCCATTACCACGGTTACTAAAAAGGAGAATAGAACTTCCGTATTTATTTTTATTGGAACGGTCATTTTTGTGTTTGTTGTGTATCAAGTTTTTGATAAATGGAACAGTTGGACGGCTTATGTTGATACCATAACAACTGCTATATTTTTTGTGGGTATGTGGCTTATGGCTAAACGGAAAGTTGAAAATTGGATATATTGGATAGTTGGTGATATAATATCGATACCACTATACTTTTATAAAGGATTTACATTTACTAGCTTTCAATATCTAATTTTTACAATATTGGCCATATATGGTTATAATGCATGGAAGAAAAATATAAGCAGGAACCTTCAGATATCTTAAAAGTGGTCCTTTTTGGTCCAGAATCTACCGGTAAAACTACTTTATCAGAGCAACTAGCACGACACTATCATACTGTTTGGGTTCCTGAATATGCAAGAGATTATTTGCAAGATAAATGGAACAATGAACGCAAAACCTGTGAGCCAGATGATTTATTGCCAATTGCCGAAGGCCAAATGCACCTTGAGAATAAATTGACCAAAAAAGCTACAAATATTCTTGTTTGCGATACCGACCTGTTAGAAACTAAAGTATATTCAGAAGCCTATTATATTGGTGATTGTGACCCTATTTTAGAAAAATATGCCTTACAGAATTCTTATGACCTTTATCTACTAACCTATATAGATATACCTTGGGAAGAGGATGATTTAAGGGATAAACCAAATGAGAGGGAAGAAATGTTCAATTATTTTAAGCGCACCTTGGAAAAATACGAGAAAAATTTTATTATCTTGAAAGGAAACAAAAAACAACGCTTAGAAAAAGCCATTAACCAAATAGATCAGCTATTAAATAAATGATACAACTTACAGATAACGACGAAAAGCAATTAAAGGAAAAGGGAATTTCTAAAGAAAGTATGTTAAGTCATATTAACACTTTTAAAGAAGGTATTCCATTTGTACAATTAAAGAATGCAGCAGTTATAGGTAATGGTATTCTTAAGTTTACAGAATCAGAAGAAAAAGAGCTTATTCAATTTTACGATTCTAAATTAAAAGATTTAGAAATTTTAAAATTCGTACCTGCTTCTGGTGCTGCTTCGCGTATGTTCAAAGCTTTATTTAATTTTTTAGATGTTTATAATCCGGCAGATGAAACATTAGATTCCTATTTGCAAAGAACAAATGATAAAGATATTAGGGTTTTTTCAGAAGGTCTAGAGCGTTTACCATTTTATGGAAAAGTAATGTCAAGGTTGCCAAAGAATATTAATTCGCAAGGTGAAAAGGTGTTTAGTTTTGTTTCTGAATTATTAGGAGACAATGCACTTAATTATGGTTTTTATCCGAAAGGCTTATTGCCATTTCACAATTATGGAGATGTTGCTGCAACACCGTTCGAAGAGCATTTAAAAGAAGGTGCATTGTATGCTAGTTCTAATGGAAAGGCAAATCTTCATTTTACTGTTTCAGAACAACATGAAGCAATGTTCAACAAAGAATTTGCAGAAGCAGGACCTAGGGTTTCTGATTCTACTAGTATAAAGTATGAGATAGATTATTCTTTTCAAAAATCATCTACAGATACATTAGCCGTTGATATGGATAATAACCCATTTAGAAACGAAGATGGGTCTGTATTGTTTAGACCAGGAGGCCATGGTGCGTTAATTCAAAATTTAAATGACCAGGATGCTGACATTATCTTTATAAAGAATATTGATAACGTAGCTGTAATGGAAGATGCGAAGGCGGTTGCCGATAGCAAAAAAGTATTGGCAGGTGTTCTTATTAAAGAGCAGAAAAAAGCCTTTTCATATGCCGAGCAACTAGATAAAGACGAAGTGGGCGATGCTAAAATAGCAGAAATTAAAGCTTTTTTAATGGAGGGTCTTAATGTGAGATTTTCAAATGATTTCGATTCCAAATCAAAATCGGATAAGCTAAACATATTAAAAAGTAAAATAAATAGGCCGATTCGTATTTGCGGAATGGTTAAAAATGAAGGTGAGCCGGGTGGTGGGCCTTTTTGGGTTGCAAATTCAAAAGGCGAGGTTTCTTTACAGATTATAGAATCTGCTCAAATAGATATGGGAAATAAGCAACAGGCAGATATTATTAAGAATTCCACACATTTTAACCCTGTAGATTTAGTTTGTGGCGTTCGTAATTATAAAGGTGAAAAATATGACCTTCTTAAGTTTGTTGATGATAAACAAGGTTTTATAACCGGAAAAACGAAAGACGGTAAAGAACTCAAAGCGTTAGAACTACCAGGTCTTTGGAACGGAGCTATGGCATTTTGGAATACAATTTTTGTAGAAGTACCATTAGTGACCTTTAATCCTGTTAAGAGTGTTATTGATCTTTTGAAAGATTCACATCAGGTATAATTAAAATATAGAATAGAACAAAAAGTGTGTAGTTTCTACACACTTTTTTTATTTCCACACAGTTTTACCCAATTACAAAGTTTTGAAAATTATTTGTAATCATCTATTATACAATTACTTATGATAGTATTTGTGTTGAAAATTGTGTTGGCACAATTTTTCCAATATACTTTTCAAGAATGTTTAATTTAAAAATTAGAAAGATGAAAAAATTAGTTTTTGCAACGGCTTTAGCGATAGGTAGCTTAACAATTGGAACTGCTGCTACCCCAATTATATTTCATGATGGTATTATGGAAGATATTTTTTTACAGGATTATAAAGAAGTAGCTGTCTCTGATGTACCAACTCCAATTATAGAGGCACTTGATGCTGATTATGCTGGGGCAACCTTAAACAAGGCGTATGTCGATGAGCAGAATAACTATAAGTTAGAAGTGTCAATGGAAGATGGTACTTCGATGGAGTTGTATGCCGATGCAGCTGGCAATTGGATAGAAATGTAATTCCCTTTTTTGATTTAGTTATTTATAAAGAGCTGCTTCGGCAGCTTTTTTTATGGCTAAAACTTTAAAATTTAGTCACTGGTAATCCAGATGATGATTTTCTCCGTAAATAATTTAGATTAGGGAGTTTTTAACGATTAAAATATTTAGGATGAAAAATTACGTAATACTTGTTTTATTAGCTGTTGGGATGATTTTTAACGCAACAGCTATGTCTGTTTCAAATACAGCAGAAACAGAAATAGTAATGAATTCGGTTGACGAATACATAAAAATAAAATCTAATCAATTAACTCCACCAGTTATAGAAGAGATATTAAAACAATATCCAACATCTAAATTAGGTGCAGCATATAAAAATGATAATGGAGATTTTAAATTAGTTATGGTTCTTAAAAGTGGAACTAGAAGAACCGTATACATAGACCAACACGGTAATTGGATGAATAAAAAGTAAGAGGTTTTACTCTTAGAGTTTTAAAAAAAACTGCAAAATGCAGTTTTTTTTTATTTTAAATGTGACCAACCAAAAAAAGCGGTGTCTTACTATATGAAGCAAGTTATGAAACAATGGTCACTTTAGTTTTTATTTTTATCACAACAACAATTTTAGTTTTAGCATTAGCTATGATTTCAAAAATATGTTGGGAAAAATAAAAAATCAAAATATCACTTTCGCGTAAACACTAACCGTTAACTATGAAGGTGCCACCAAGAAGAAATTGTTTTTGAAATAGCCCCCAAAATTGGCATTACCTTAATTTAATAGAGGCGTTAATTTTTAATTTTAAGACAGAAGTTTGATAGGTGGTTGGAGGGAGCTGCGGTTGCAGCTCCTTTTTTTTTGTTTAATGTTCATTAATATGTTGGTTGTTTACTGTGTGTAATAAGTATACACCAGTACATAAAAGATACAAGATTACCCATTTGTAAATCAGGTTTATTTATTTAAGTACTTGATATTCAAAATATTAAAAAATAAAATATTTGTGGCACTCTTTTTACATAGTTAATAGTATTGGAATGATTTATTAACTTAAAATATTAAAAAGATGAAAACTTTATTTTTATTAGGAGCAATGACAATAGGAGGTTTTGCGGTAAACGCACAAGATGCATTACTTTCTCAAAATGGAATACTTCATAACCAAGGAAATGAAATTGCGGTTGTAACCGATGATTTTAAAGAGATTTCGGTTTCTGAAGTTCCACAAGCAGTGGCTGACGCGATATCTAAAAATTTCCCAACGGCGACTTTAGAAAAGGCTTATGCAAATGAAGAGAAGCAGTACAAGCTAGTGCTTTCCCTTGAAGATGGAACTCAAGGTACGGTTTACGCCGATGAAGAAGGTAATTGGTTAGATATGTAATTATAAAAATACTTGTTTGTTCAAGTTGGTTTGGTCAGGAAAGGGTAGCTATATGCTACCCTTTCCTATTTTTATCAATTTAATGGTATAAGCTTTATGATAATTTTAAAATACTAATAGTCGGCTTATGGTATTTTTACGTAGATACTTAGAATACCACTATCACTATGCCCAAAATCTTAATTATTGAAGACGATACTTCTTTTGCTCAAATGCTTCAAAAGTTTTTGACAAGAAATGATTTTGATGTTGTTCTAAGCCACACTGGGCTAGATGGCGAAAAACAACTAAAAGAGAATGACTTTCAGTTGGTCATTACCGACCTTCGTTTACCAGATTATGACGGTTTAAAATTGGTGTCTGACCTCAATGGAAAAACGCCAGTTATTGTAATGACCGGTTACGCTGAGGTTGCTACAGCAGTAAAAGCCATGAAAATGGGTGCTTATGATTATATTTCTAAACCTTTTACTCCTGATCAAATGTTATTGGTAATTGACGGGGCCTTAAATGCCAAGCCTGTTTCCCAAAAAGAAGAAATGCAACCTGTAGAAGATAAGGCTGCCTCTAAAATTGCAGTGCATAATAGATCTAATAGTAATGAGTTGGTTTTAACGAGCGAGGCTACCCAAAAATTAGAGGAATATATTACGCTGGTATCTCCTACAGATATGTCGGTACTTATCATTGGTGAAAGTGGTACAGGTAAAGAAGTAACTGCAAAACAAATACATCATAGGAGTATAAGAGCAGAAAAGGCTTTTATTGCTTTAGATTGCGGAGCAATACCAAAAGAGTTAGCGGCCAGTGAATTTTTTGGTCATATAAAAGGAAGTTTTACAGGTGCTATTGCAGACAAGGTAGGTAGTTTTGAAGCTGCAAATGGTGGGACTTTATTTTTAGATGAAGTGGGTAATCTATCTTACGAAAATCAAATGCAATTATTACGGGCCTTGCAGGAAAGAAAAATTAAAAGAATTGGCAGTAATACTGAAATCAACGTTGACGTTAGAATACTATCTGCCACTAATGAAGATTTAAAAGTTGCGGTAGAGAAGGGTGTATTTCGTGAAGATTTATATCATAGGTTGAACGAGTTTTCATTGCAAATACCATCTTTAAAAAATAGGCATGGTGATTTACAGGTTTTAGCTACTCACTTTTTAAATAAATTCAATGAGAAGTTAGGTAAGCAAGTTGTAGGTTTCTCTGATGAGGTTTGGGATTTGTTCAATGCATATCACTGGCCAGGAAATATACGTGAGCTTCAAAATATAATACAACGTGCGGTATTATTAACAACTACAGACGTAATAGAACAGAAGGTATTGCCTTCTGAATTATTGAGTCCGGCAGAAAACCCAACTGATTTCGGAAATCTTTCAAAGGCTGATTTCGAAAAGGAACAAATTGTAAACGCGTTAAAGCGCACAAATTATAATAAGTCTAAGGCAGCTAAATTACTTCAAGTAACCAGAAAAACACTGTACAACCGTATTAATTATTATGATTTAGATCTTTAGCAATTTGCTCTAATAGCAAATTGATATGTTGTTGTAATACCGTGTTTTTATCTTTTAATTGCCCCGAGGTATTTTCACCAGTTTTCATTATTTCAAAATTCTCTAAGATTGGAATTGCCTTAATAACTTTAAGTTGTCGAAACATAGGAAGCATTTTATGAGCTATTTTGTTCAAATCAGAAATATTAAAATCTGCTACGGCATTTTTTAGATGGTTTGCATTCTCAGTTGTTTCTATTTTAAAAGTGTACAGCACTTCATTAACAGCAATAGAATCGTCTCCTAAGAATATTTTTATAGTTTCTAAACTATATGTTTTTTCATTTTCATTTTTTGAATGAATTGGCTCAATAATTTTCATTTTTGTATGATGATTTATTAAGTCATTAAGCTTTTGAAGTAAAGCTATTTTTGAAAATGGCTTACGAATTAGTTCTGCAAAACCATGATCAGAAAAATGTTCAAGGGATAAATCTTTTCTACCGGTCATTGCTAAAATGGGTTGACTTTTATAATTAGGATAAATCCCTGATTTTAACTTTGAAACAACTTCATAGCCTGTTACAGATGGCATTTCAATATCAGTAAGTATTATATCATATTTAAAAATCTGTTCTGATTTATACGAATCAAAATCTGAAAATAGTAAAGCATCTATTTCTTCTGATTTTAGCATTTCACCTATCAATTTCAGAAAGGTGGTGTCATCATCGAAAACTAATATTTTCAGATTTTTAAATGCTATTTTTTCTTGGGGTAAAAGTTGAGATTCCACCCCTAATTCTATAGGTATTTGAAGGGTGAACATACTTCCTTTATTAATTTCACTAACTAATGCAATAGATCCTCCTAGTAATTCAGTGAGCTTTTTGGTTATGGTTAACCCTAATCCATAGCCTCCGTATTTTTTATCGGTATCGTTTTCGGCTTGCGTAAATTCCTTAAAAATGTCTTGCTGCTTCTCTTTTGATATGCCAATGCCTGTATCTTTTATTTGAAGAAACAGTTGATGGAAATTCTCTTTTTCCTGTACTTTTCCTGTTAAGATAATGCTTCCTTGATCTGTGAATTTATATGAATTACCCAATAAATTAGAGATAATTTGACGAAGACGAAAAGCATCTGAAAAAATTGGTTTTTCCAAAGATTCATCTAATTCTAATATTAGATCTATATTTTTGGTTTTATATTGAGAGGCAATGTTTCTAGAACTTTCTCTAATCAAATCATCAAGTCTAAAGGAGGTATTTTTGGCAACCATTTTACCAGCTTCTAATTGAGAAAAATCTAATAAATCATTTACTAAATTATTGACATAGGTAGTTGCAGATTTTATATGAGATATATGTTCCTTATCTATATCACTTGTATGAGATTCTTCAATAATGTTTGTGTAACCACTAATGGTGTTTAAGGGGGTGCGCAGATCATGGCTTACTGTAGCAATTAATAGTTCCCTACTTTTTAACAGCGATTCTGAATATGTCTTTTCTTTTTCTAATTTTTCCCTATAAAGATTCGCTTTCCAAAAATCTCGGTTTAAGATAAAAGTAAAAATACCTACAACTAAAAAACCAAGTATGGCTGCAATTACCGCAAGACGAATGCTTCTTTTAAGCAGGGTTTCTTTTTTAATGGAGCTTGCCAGACTATTCATGAGAATTTCTTGCTCAAAAGAAGAGAGTATAGTCCGCAATTGTTGTGAAAGTTCGACATCAGTTCTGTTGATGGTCGTTTCGCGTATGGCCAATGAATTGGTATTGAGTGTGTTTTCTTGTTGCACATCTTTCAGTAAGTTTTTAGATACTTGTACCACACTATCCATAGTTTGTGCTTTTTGTTGTGGATTATTTTCTGGTGGTATATTGGCATTTAAATAATCAGTAACCTTCTTAATGGCTTCTTGTGCCTTTGGTGATAGATTGTTTAAGTTGGGAGCCAGACCTTCAGGTGTAATAATACCCAAAGACTCTTCTAATTTATCGAATTTTTTAAGTGCAGAGTTAATCGCATTACCGGTTTGGTCTTTTAGTCTAAGGTTTCTTAAAGCATTAATATTGGTAACTTTTTTATGTAAAAGGGAGTTTAGGCTATCTAACAATTGTCGTTGATGCACGTTATCCGTGAGTATTTTAAGTTCCTCTAGATTCGTATAAATAGAATCTATTTTACTTTCATAGGCTGTAAAATTTGATTTACTCTTTGTTTGCAGGGCAAGTTTTGAAAGACTTTCAGCCTCGTATAACTGCGCTAAAAAAGTATTTGTCTTAAGTAACTTACTATCTTTTTCTGCAATATTTTCAGTAGCTATATATTCTTGTACTTCATTAAATATATAATAGGAGGCAATCACCCCTAAAATGACCAAAAGCAAGTAGCTAATAGTAATCTTAAGAGTAAATTTATTTTTTTTCGAATCCATAAAGTGTTTCTATATACGTAGTATAAATACGATAAAACTCGGATAGTAAGTTCTAAAATGTTGTTAATTAAACAACTTGTTATTTTTATAAAATTCTTTATGACAGAAGAAATTTCTGTATTACATTTGCGGCATCTCAAAGGGGTGCCGAATTCTGAATTATTGTTTAGGACAAAGCTGAGATTATACCCAAAGAACCTGGGCGGGTAATGCTGCCAAGGGACAATTCAAAAATTTGTTTTAAATTTTTGAAGTAAGATAAAGTTTGAATTATTTTTTCATTCTGAGTCTTTTGGAAACCAAGCGTAGTTGCTCAAAAATCAATTTTAACCTAGAATAATAGCCCCTTTTATTCGTAATAATTTTACGAATGAAACTATCTATTTTCACAATTGCGGCGTGTTTAGCACTAAGTATGGGGCTACATGCCCAAGAACAAGAAACTGACTCATTAGAGGGTCGAAAAGTAATGCTAGACGAAGTTTTTGTCTCAGCCATTAGAGTAACCAAAGCATCACCTGTTACATTTTCAAATCTTACAAAAGAGGATATTAAACCTAGAAACTTGGGTCAAGATATTCCGGTGTTGATGAATTTTCTGCCATCAGTTGTGACTACCACAGATGCAGGTGCCGGCGTAGGGTACACGGGTATTCGAGTAAGGGGTAGCGATGCTACACGTGTCAATGTCACTATTAACGGTGTACCTTATAACGATGCAGAATCTCAAGGTACATTTTGGGTAAACATGCCAGATTTTGCTTCATCCACAGAAAGCTTACAATTACAACGTGGCGTAGGCACATCAACGAACGGTGCTGGTGCTTTTGGTGCTAGTTTAAATGTATTGACAGATGGTTTTTCTGAAGATGCTTATGGGCAGATTTCAACTTCAATTGGTAGTTTTAATACTTTGAGAAACAATTTAAAGTTCAGTACGGGTTTATTAAATAATCAGGTCGAAATTTCTGGTAGATTATCAAAAATTAATTCAGATGGTTATATCGATAGGGCAGAATCAGATTTAGATTCTTATTTTTTGCAAGGTGCTTATAAAGACGATAACACCTTAATAAAGGCATTATTATTTGGTGGCCATGAAGTAACATATCAAGCTTGGAATGGAATTGATGCTGAAAAACTGAAAGAAGATAGAACATTTAATCCGTCAGGGATGTATAATGATCTAGATGGCAACAGGCAGTTTTATGACAATGAGGTTGATGATTATAAGCAAGATCATGCCCAGCTATTATGGAACGAAAAGATTTCTGACTTTTGGAGTACCAATATCGCCTTACACTACACTCGAGGAAGGGGTTTCTTTGAACAGTACAAGCAAGAGGATAGTTTTTCTACTTATGGTTTTGAACCAATAATTGTTGATGGAGTCGAAGTAAATACTACAGATGTCATAAGAAGACGATGGTTAGATAATAACTTTTATGGTACCGTATTTTCAGCAACCTATAATAAGAACAATCTTAATCTAATTATGGGTGGTGGTTTCAATAAATATGAAGGCGATCATTTTGGTGAGGTAATATGGGCACGTTATGCGAGTAATAGTAGTTACGAAGACCGTTATTACGATGATAGTTCTACTAAAACGGATTTCAATATATATACAAAAGCAAATTTTCAACTGAATGATCAGTGGTCATTATATGGTGATTTGCAATATAGAACCGTTGGGTATACAGCGAATGGAGAAGATACAGGTGTTGTAGATGATACATTCAATTTTTTCAATCCTAAAGCTGGGGTTACGTTTGATTTAAATGCAAATAATAATTTCTATTTGTCCTATGCGGTAGCAAACAGAGAGCCAAATAGAAATGATTACGAAAGTGGGAACCCTAAGCCAGAGAAATTAAATGATTTTGAATTAGGGTGGAGATATGTTTCAGCTGATATACAATTGAATACAAATGTGTATTACATGAACTATAAGGATCAGTTGGTACTTACAGGAGAATTGAATGATGTGGGTGCGTCTTTAAGGGAAAATGTAGGGGATAGTTATAGATTCGGACTTGAAATTGATGCGAATATTCGATTTAATGACAAGTTCAGTATTAAACCTAATGTAGCCTTAAGCACCAATAAAAATGTTGACTTTTTTATCGATAGAGATGATGTGTTGCAAGATTTAGGGAATACTAACATTGCATTTTCACCATCTTTAGTAGCGGGTAATATTCTTAGCTATACACCTTGTGAGGCTTTGAATTTATCTCTTTTCTCAAAATTCGTGGATGAGCAATATCTTAGTAATACAGATACCGAAGCATCTAAATTAGATTCTTATTTTACCACAGATTTTAATATCACCTATGAAATTAAAATGAATAAGATTTTGAAATCCATTGTGTTTTCGGGACTATTGAATAATATCTTAAATGAAAAATATGTTTCTAACGGATATACATATTTAGATTCTTGGTCAACACCTGGGAATACTTTTGAGGCACAGGGCTATTATCCACAGGCAGGTACTAACTTTTTGGTTGGTGCAACGCTTAATTTTTAGTATGCTTTAGTTCGTAAAAAAAGATAGATATTATTATCTTAAATATTTGTTTAATACGCATGATGTAAGAAAGAATATTCTAATTTTAGTAGCCTAAAGTCTAAGGTTATGGAGCGTAATATTCCTGTATTTGGTAGTAGATTAAGAAACAATATTGTTACGGTTCCAGAGGTGATATCGCAGTGTTCAGGAATACGTGTTTTTGGTCAATCTATTAAGTCGTTTCTTTTTAGTACCGATGTTGCTATTATAAGGAATACGAATGCCAATGCTATTATAGCTGTTTATCCTTTTACACCACAGCCCGTTATTTCAAATGCCTTGATTTTAGCTGCCGATAAACCTATTTTCTGTGGAGTAGGTGGCGGATTAACAACAGGTGTAAGGTCTTTAGAATTAGCAATTCATGCAGAATTTCAAGGAGCTTTGGGGGTGGTTTTAAACAAGCCAACCCCAAATAGCCTTATTAGTATGTTAAAAGAAAAAATTGATATTCCGGTTACCATTACCGTGGTATCCGAAAAGGATGATATTAAAGGTAGGTTAGCGGCCGGAGTTGATATTTTTAATGTCTCTGGTGCAGGAAAAACAGCAGATATAATTAAGAAAATAAGAGATTTAGATGATAATGTTGCCATAATTGCAACAGGTGGTAAAACCGATGAGACTATAATGATGGCAATTGATGCAGGGGCAAATGCAATTTCTTATACACCGCCGAGTACTGGGGAACTATTCAAAGAAATAATGGATAGATATCGATTAGAAGAGTAAAACTTAATTGGATATTATAACAACACCGCGGCCAAAACTTGCTCTATATTCTAACATATCATAATAACGATTTCCATCATCAGGTCTGTTTAAAAGCTGACCGGTAAAAAGGCTATATTCATAATCTTCACAAGAACAAGTAGCTACTTGACCATTTAGAGTCATAGTAGAACAATCGCTGGGAGCGTGATTTGGACAACTTGCTTCAAAAGCTCTAAATTGATCAAAGCCTGCATTGATAACGAAAACGCCTTTTGTACCAGCTGTAGCACTTTGTATTAAAACAGCACTACCCGTATTGGTTAGTGGGCTATATGTCGGTAAATTCAAATTAGCTTCGAAACGAAAACTTATCTCCTGTAAATAAGGATTTCTGTTAGTGCCATCATTGCTACAAGCAGTGATTATCAATAAGATTAGGATGCTTAAGTAACGAGTCATTCTATAATTTTGTTTTGGAGAACTTGAACAAATGTGCGTAAAAATTATGTATATTTGTGTTAAATCCTCTCTTAAAAAGCCGTATTAAAAGGCAATTGCAGAGGATTTGTCTATTTGTAAAACGAGGATGTAATGAGTAACGTATCATACTATACTGCTGAAGGGTTAAAAAAACTCAAGGCAGAGCTTAATCACTATAGGGATGTTGAACGGCCGAAGGCTTCTCAAGCAATTGCAGAAGCAAGAGATAAGGGCGACCTTTCTGAGAATGCTGAATACGACGCTGCAAAAGAAGCGCAAGGTCTTCTTGAAATGAAAATTGCCAAATTGGAAAATACTGTTGCCAATGCGCGATTAATTGACGAATCGCAATTAGATACTTCTAAAGTATTGGTGCTATCTAGTGTGAGATTGAAGAATCAAAATAACGGCATGGAGATGACTTATAAATTAGTTGCAGAAAGTGAAGCCGATTTAAAAACGGGTAAAATTTCTGTTAACTCACCTATTGGTAAAGGATTATTGGGAAAAAAAGTAGGTGACACAGCTGAAATTATGGTTCCTAGTGGTGCTATGAAATTTGAAATTCTTGAAATTTCAAGAGGTTAGGTTTTTAAAATAACTATATTTAATCCTATCCTTTTCATAAGGATAGGATTTTTTATTTCTACTAAAAATTAGAATTATGCCGACTATTTTTACCAAAATAATTAATGGAGAAATACCTTGCTACAAGGTAGCCGAAGATGAAAACCATTTGGCTTTTTTAGATATTAACCCAAATGCGAAAGGGCATACACTTTGTATCCCGAAAAAGGAGGTAAATAAAATATTAGACCTTGATGAAGATGCTTATTTAGGATTAATGTCGTTTTCGAGAAAAGTTGGTATAGCTATAGAAAAAACAGTTGACTGTAAACGTATTGGTATGAGTGTTATTGGGTTAGAAGTACCTCATGTACATGTTCATTTAATACCTTTAAATGAAATGAAAGATGCTACTTTTCAACATAAAGTAAAATTGTCAAATATAGAGTTAACCAATTTAGCGAAAGAAATTGGTGCTAAAATTGAATAGCTCCAGAAATATATAAATAAACAGCGCCTGCAACTACTGCTATTAATATTAATAATAGCGCATAGTAAAGTAAGGTTGGTTTAGAAGATTTTTTTTCGGGAATAGCCGTTTTTTGATAATAAGAGAACATACGTTCTATATCTTCAGTCCAGCTTATAGGGTAGATTGTTGAGTGGCAAGTATTACATATTAGTTTATTGCTTAATTCAGAAGTTGTTTTGTGAAAAAAACTTCCATAAGTATGTTTTTGATAAAAAGTCAGCTTCAAATCTTGGTTGAAACACTCGGGACAGTTGTTATTTAGTCCGGTTTCTTTGATAACTACTAGTTTTTCCTTGGCCATAATCAGTGAGACACTTTTAGAGAAATTTGCATTATAGTACCTTCTTTGCCAGATGATAGCACTTTTATTTTACCATCATGATATTCTTCAACAATACGTTTAACCAAAGAAAGTCCTAGGCCCCATCCTCTTTTTTTTGAGGTAAAGCCAGGCGTAAAGATACTATTATAGTTGCTCTTGGGAATACCGTGCCCCGTATCTGCAATTAATATGTTTACATATTTACCGTCTGGCACAATTTCTATTGCAATACTTCCTCTGCCTCGCATGGCATCGATACCGTTTTTAACTAAATTCTCAATAGTCCAATTGTACAAAGAGCTATTTAATAAAACGGGTAGATGGTCTACTTTTGAGCTGAATGAAAAATGAATGAGTTTAGAGCTTCTTCTTTTTAGGTAATCGAAAGCATCTTGAGTTTCCTTAACAATATCACTCTCTACAAGCTTAGGTAGCGACCCTATTTTCGAAAATCGCTCGGTAATGGTTTGTAGCCTATCAATGTCTTTTTCAATTTCTTTTGTGATACTTGGGTTTATTAATTCAGTCTTTAATAATTCGTTCCATCCTAAAAGCGATGACAACGGGGTTCCAATTTGGTGGGCAGTTTCTTTAGCCATGCCCGCCCATAATTTATTTTGCTCAGATGCTTTGTTCGTTTTAAACAGAAAGTAAATAACTGCCGCAAAAAGAAAAATAATAAGTAATAACGCTATAGGATAAAACTTCAATTTATTCAAGACTTCTGAGTTACCATAGTACAAGGTCGCTAAATGTTCTCCTTGTTGGTCTATGGATATAGGAGTGTTTTCATTTTTAAATTTCTTTAATTGGCTTTGTATGTAAACTGAATCTTCTGCTTTATTTGGCGGAAAATTGTTCACCCTAATAGTTTGATCTTTATTAATAAGAATCATCGGGGTAGAGGTGTTGTTTTGAAATACCTTTAAGTGAAGGCTTCCTAAGTCAACAGTTTCAGAAAATTGTAAAAATTCAGATTGTGCAGTCGCCCAAATTTCCATTTTTAGGCGTTCTTCTTCCTTAAATTGTTTAAAAAAACTATTGGTGTTCCATAAAATAAGACTCACTACTACAAAGGAGCCTATCAATAGAAAAATGTTGGAAATTTTGTTTTTTGGGATAAAGTTCATCCAATAGTTGTCTAATACTAAAGATAACCCTAATTGTGAATAATTGTTGTGTTGTTATCGTTGCACTAGGTTTTATTACCGCATCATTTTACCTATTTTTGACCTCTATTGTAAAAAGAATTCAAGATGGAAATAGAAGGTAAAGTAAAATTGATCGGTGAAACCCAAACCTTTGGTTCTAATGGGTTTAGAAAAAGAGAATTAGTAGTGACTACAGACGAACAGTATCCACAACATATTATGGTTGAGTTTGTTCAGGATAAATGTGATTTGTTGAATAGTTATACTGTTGGGCAAGATGTAAAAGTTAGTATCAATTTAAGAGGTCGTGAATGGACGAATCCTCAAGGTGAGGTAAAATACTTTAACTCTATACAGGGTTGGCGTATAGAAGGTGCTTCTCAATCGCAATCAGCAGGTATGCCACCAGTGCCACCTATGGAAGCTTTTGAGCCAGCCGATAATTTAAATGAAGAAGATCATGATGATTTGCCATTTTAAATGAGTAATGAATCATTGATAGACTTAATGTCTTTATAGTTTTGAAACTTGTTTAGCTTTAATGGTTAGGCAAGTTTTTTTGTTTTACGACCTTTCAATTAATTTGGAAACAAAAAGTGGAATACGCTCAACACAAATTGTTTTTTTTAACGGATGCCTTAGTATTCCCACCTGTTCATACAGCAAATTCAGAAGGTCTTTTGGCGGTTGGCGGTGATCTTTCTCCAGAGCGGTTATTACTGGCGTATCAGCAAGGTATTTTTCCTTGGTTCAATAAAGATTCGATTATTTTATGGTGGAGTCCTGATCCAAGAATGGTGCTATATCCAGAACAGATTAAAATCTCTAAGAGCATGAAAAAGGTACTTCGAGACAATCAGTTTAAGTTAACCAAGAATACTTGTTTTAAGGAGGTATTAGATTATTGTTCTTCTGTTGAGCGACCCGGACAAGATGGTACCTGGATCACGGAGAAGATGAAGAAGGCGTATATTCAACTACATGAAAAAGGAATTGCCAAATCTTATGAAGTTTGGGAAGGAGATAAATTGGTAGGTGGATTGTACGGCATAGATTTAGGACACGTATTTTGCGGAGAAAGTATGTTCAGTTTAACCTCTAATGCTTCTAAATTTGCATTTATTAAGTTGGCTCAAGAATTACATGAAAAAGATTATGAGATTATAGATTGTCAATTGCACACAGACCATTTAGAAAGTTTAGGAGCGCAAGAAATACCTAGAACTGAGTTTGTGAAACTGCTAAACTGAAATCTCCAAGCTGTTTTAAAAGAAGAGTACCTTTTGTTTTTAAAACCTTACCCTTTGATAAGGTATTCGAAAAGTGAGGGGTTGAGTAGAGAAAATACAATGTATCTATTCATATAAAACATGGTCATAATTTGGAGGAAGAGCAGTTCTTATTTTTTTAAAATTTCCTTCAGCATCAAATTGAATTTTATAATCGACATTCCTTCCTTCTTTTTTATCAACTACAACGATCTCATAAATGTTTGAAGGTAGAATTAGATTTTGAAAAGCATTTTTAAATGTTTCTTCTAAAGTGTTATTATTTGAAGGATATTGTTGTCTTAGACTTTTAATTCTATATTTTAAGAAATCATTGTTCAAATAACTTTCAATTTTCGAATAGGTGTCATTCGGTATGTCTGTTGAGTTGATTAAAATTTCAATGTTTTTTAAAACTCCTTCCTTATTAAATTCAAGACTATACCAAAGTTTGTCCATTTTAAGTTTGGCCTCAAAACTTACTTTATTACTATCGGTTTCTTTATAAAATTTTAGACGCTTAATACCGACAACATTGTCTTCAATAATAGAAATAGCAGCACTTGGAAATTGAGATTTTCTTATGCGAAATTCTCGTTCATTTTTGTATTGTGTGTAGCTGAATTGAAAACATAAAAACAATGCAGGCAATACTAGATTAAAATATTTTTTTATCAATTGTGGTAGGTTTGTGTTATTGATTAAACTTGGTTGTATCTAAAGCAGTTAATTTCATGGTCATTTACCAAACCAGTGGCTTGCATAAAAGCATATACTATTGTGCTGCCTACAAATTTAAAGCCACGCTTTTTTAAATCTTTGCTGATTGCATCTGATGAAGGTGTATTTGCAGGTGTCTCTTTATAATTGACAATTTTATTTTTTAGTGGTTGACTATCAACGAATTGCCAGATGTAATCACTAAACGTTCCAAATTCTTTTTGAATTTCGATGTATGCTTGTGCATTGCTTACTGTGGCACGAACTTTTAATTTGTTTCTAATAATACCTTCATCTTGCAGTAAATCTAAAATTTTAGGTTCTTGGTATTGAGCAATTTTATGGTAATTAAAATTATCAAATGCATTTCTAAAATTCTCGCGTCTTCGTAAAATTGTTATCCAGCTTAAACCTGCTTGAAACGTTTCTAAGACTAAAAATTCAAATAATAAACTATCATCTTTTATAGGAACACCCCATTCTTCGTCGTGATACGTTTCGTATAGCGAATCACCCTTGCACCATCCACAGCGATGTTTATCCATATTTAAGTTTATTTACAAGCAAAAGTATTGAAACATTGATGGAAATCGAATAATAAATTAAATTATGAAATGAAACCATATCTAGTCGAGATATTAATATGGATATTTTTAGTGAGATTATTGTATTCTTTAAGAATTTATGATGTTGCTTATCAGGCATCTAAAACCCAATTATAATGGTGTATAAAGGTATTACTTTCGTTAATAATTGTTAAACTATGATAATGTGATAGTAATACTATTATATTTGCAAGTATTTAAATAGCGAGTTGTTATGGATAAGTTATTACAGGGGGTACAGATTAGAATAAACGATAAATTATTTCTAAAAGATCCTGAATCATCGAATCTGGGTAAAAAAATAATTCAGGTTAGTATTCAAATGATCAATGAGATGGGGTCTGAGAATTTCACCTTTAAAAAGTTGGGTCAGAAAATAGGATCTAACGAAAGCTCTATCTATCGTTATTTTGAAAATAAACACAAACTTTTATTGTATTTGACTTCTTGGTATTGGAGTTGGCTAGAGTGTCAATTGGTATTTGCGACCAATAGCATAAAAAATCCAAAGGAAAAATTATTAAAGTCGATATTGATAATTACAAGGGAGATTAAAGAGGATTCCGCATTTTCTCATATTAATGAGGTCTTATTAAATAAGATTGTAATTAATGAATATTCTAAATCATATTTGACCAAAGAGGTCGATGAAGAAAACAAAGAAGGATATTTCGTTATTTATAAGAGACTTGTTGCTAGGCTTCATGATATGATCAAAGAAGTTGACTCGGGGTATAAATACCCTTCTAGTTTGGCTAGTACTATCTTAGAAAGTGGTTTACATCAGCATTTCTTGAAAGAACATTTTCCTTCACTTACAGATTGTAATGATAATGTAACGCCTACCCAATACTTGACTCATCTTGTTTTTAACACGCTAAATCAAAACTTAAATGGCTAAAAATATATTAACGGCATGGCAACGTTTCATAGGGCTGTTAAAGCTCGATAAACGAGACGTTTTTCAAGTCTTTTATTACGCCATTTTCGCGGGTATTGTCAATCTATCACTTCCGTTAGGTATACAGGCAATTATAAATTTAATGCAAGGTGCTCAAATAAGCTCATCATGGGTTGTTCTTGTGATATTGGTAACGATGGGTGTAGCATTTGTGGGTATACTACAGTTAATGCAGATTAGGATTATAGAAAATGTTCAGCAAAAGATATTTACTCGGTCTTCATTTGAATTTGCGTACAGATTCCCTAAAATTAAAATGAGTGAACTTCATAACTATTACCCGCCAGAATTGGCTAATAGATTTTTTGACACATTAACGATACAAAAGTCGTTATCGAAGGTCTTAATAGATTTTCCGGCTGCTTTATTACAAATTGTATTCGGGTTATTGTTATTGTCTTTTTACCATCCTTTTTTCATTGTTTATGGTATTCTTTTACTCTTACTAATTTATGTGGTATTCAAGTTTACTGCTCAAAGAGGTTTAGATACCAGCTTAGACGAATCTAAAAGTAAATATAAAGTAGCACATTGGCTACAAGAGGTGGCGCGTTCAATAGTGAGTTTTAAACTCTCGGGTAAAACCACGCATGCTTTAGACAAGAATGATACATTGGTTGTTGAGTACTTAAATGCCAGAGAAAGTCATTTTAGAGTTTTGGTGCTTCAGTTTATTCAAATGATTGGTTTTAAAGTTTTAGTTACTGGCGGACTTTTGCTGATTGGTGGGTTGTTGGTTTTGAATCAAGAGATGAATATTGGTCAGTTTGTGGCCGCAGAAATTATCATTCTATTGGTTATAAATTCAGTTGAAAAACTAATTCTAGGTCTAGAAACATTCTATGATTTATTGACGTCGTTAGAAAAAATGGGTCAAGTGGTCGATAAAGAATTAGAGCCTCAAGAGGGAGAAAAACCATTTATGGAAAACCAATCTTTTACAGTTGAATTAAGTGATATTTCATATAGTGTTCCGCAGCCTAAAAGAGAAATCATTTCAAATCTAAATTTAACGATTACGCCAAATTGTACCATTTTATTAAGAGGGAACAGTGGTTCCGGTAAAAATACATTGTTGAGAATTATAGCAGGTATTATTGAGCCTGATAGTGGTGGTGTTTATGTAAATGGAGTTTCATTAAAAGGAATGAACTTGAATTATTATCGTTCTCATTTAGGTCAGTCCTTGCCTGAAGAATCACCTTTTGAAGGCACTATTTTAAACAACATCACATTTGGTGATAAGAATACTACAAATGAGCAGGTTTACTGGGCGCTTGATAAAGTAGGACTTACTGATTTTGTAAAAAAACAACCGGAAGGATTGAATACGGTACTTTATCCAGAAGGGAAGCAAATACCCCATACCGTTTCTAAAAAAATCGTTCTTGCTAGAAGTATCGTTAGAAAACCTAAGCTACTTATTTTAAAAGATCCTTTAGATCAGTTTAATATTGAAGAAGCCGACCGCATCTTAAATTTCTTAAGTGACCCATCGAATGGGTGGGCATTATTGGTGGTAAGTGAAAATGATAAATGGATAAAAAAGTGTTCACGAATTATTACGATGGATAAAGGTAGAATTATAAACGAAATACGGGGGGAAGATGCTTAATATATCTCACAAAAAACTGAACGAAAAAGTTTCTATTGATCATTTTAAATCCGTTCAAAAAGTAAATCATCAAAGACATTACAAGCATTTTAATCGCTTTTTGTTTGCCTTCGCCGTTGTCGGTGTAATTGTTTTGTTTCTACCATGGACGCAAACCATAAATGCTAAAGGGTTTCTAACAACGTTGACACCAGGGCAACGACCACAGACCATTCAATCTCAAATACCGGGTAGAATAGAGCAGTGGTACGTTAGGGAGGGAGATTTTGTTAAAAAAGGAGATACCATTCTTTTTATATCAGAAATCAAATCAGAATATTTTGACCCTAATTTAGTAGAGCGAACCGGTCAACAGTTGAAGTCTAAAAGTTCATCAGTAGAATCTTATGGCGGTAAGGTAAAGTCATTAGATAATCAAGTGGCTGCACTTTTCAATGAAAAAAGATTGAAGCTTGAACAAGCCAAGAACAAAGTGCTTCAATCAAAGTTGAAAGCTCAAAGTGATAGTATTGAATTTGAAGCTGCCAAGACGAACATTAAGATTGCGGAGCGCCAATATGAGCGAACAGCGCAATTAGAGAGTGAAGGACTAAAAGCGGTCACCGATGTAGAAGAAAAACGGTTGAAGCTTCAAGAAACACAAGCTAAACTGCTTTCTCAAGAGAATAAGTTACTGGCTGCTAAAAATGAAATTATCAATGCAGAAGTAGAAATAAATAGTGTTCAAGCATCATACACCGATAAAATTTCGAAAGCCCAGAGCGATAAATTTACAGCTATGTCGAATCAATTTGATTCTGAAGCACAAGTAAGTAAGTTAGAGAATGACTATACCAATTACCAAATGCGTAATGATCTACGTTATATACGCGCACCACAAAATGGATATATTAATACGGTAATTACCGCAGGTATTGGCGAAACTTTTAAAGAAGGCACGCCATTGGTGGGTATAATGCCGGCAGATTATGATATGGCTGTAGAGACATTTGTAAATCCAATCGACCTGCCGTTAGTCCATTTGGGTGAAAAAGTTAGGATTCAATTCGATGGTTGGCCTGCAATTATATTCAGTGGTTGGCCAAATGTTTCTTATGGTACATATGCTGGTGAAGTGGTTGCCATTGAAACGTTTATAAATTCGAATGGAAAGTACAGGGTTTTGTTGTCTCCAGAAAAAGGAGATCAACCTTGGCCTAGTGCACTACGCGTAGGCTCTGGTGCCAATACCATTGCTTTGTTAGAAGATGTACCCATTTGGTACGAGTTGTGGAGGCAGTTAAATGGCTTTCCGCCTAATTATTACCAGCCAGAAGGTGCACAAAGTAAAAATGTAAAGAAATAGCGATGCGAAATATTATTCTTCTGTTTTGTCTTTCTGTCGGTTTCTTTGCCAATGCACAGAATACCGATTCCATTCAATTGAATTTTCGGGAGTATTTGGGGTATGTGAAAAAGTATCATCCTATTGCTAAGCAAGCTGAGATGGTGTTGAGTATTGGTCAGGCGAATTTGATGAAGGCAAGAGGTGGTTTTGACCCAAAAGTAGCAGTAGATTATTCTACCAAAGAATTTAAAGGAACAGAATATTACGACTTACTCAATACTACATTTAAAGTGCCTACATGGTACGGTATTGAATTTAAGGGGAATTTTGAGCAATATTCGGGTGAATATATAAATGCCGAACGCAATGTACCCGAAGATGGTCTATATAGTGCAGGTGTTTCACTTTCATTAGGTCGTGGATCTTGGATTAATGAGCGAATGGCCACCGTGAAAAAAGCTAAATTTTTCAGAGAGCAGTCTAAGGCTGATAGAGATCTATTGGTGAATCAGATATTGTTCGATGCTTCTTTGGCATATTTCAATTGGTTACAGGCCTATCGTAATAGTCAAGTTTTTAATGATTTTTTAGAAAATGCTGAAGTTAGATTTAAAGGTGTTAGTCGTAGTGTTTTGGCAGGTGAAATTGCAGCGATTGACACGGTAGAGGCTAAAATTTCGGTCCAGAATAGAGCGTTAGAAATGGAGCAGGCTAAGGTCGCTTTACAAAATGCTCGGTTAGAACTTTCTAATTATCTATGGATGGGTGAAAATATTCCGATGGAACTACAACCTCAAGTGGTGCCAGACATTTCATTAGATACTGAAATTGATCAATCATTAGAGATTTTAGGCAAGCCGTTGGATAGTTTTTCTCTAGAGAACCATCCGAAACTAAAATCATTAGGGTTTAAGATTGACGGACTAGTTGTAGACAAACGTTTAAAGACCAATAAACTATTGCCAAGAATAGATGTTGAATATAATTTCATCACCGATTCTCCGGATAGTTTCGATTCTTTTGAAACACAAAACTATAAAGGTGGATTGAATTTTGAGCTACCACTTTTCCTCCGAAAAGAAAGAGGAGATTTAAAATTGGCAAAATTGAAATTGAGAGATGCGCAATTCGAAATGGATAATGCTGAGGTACAGATTCAGAATAAAATAGTCGCTATTTATAATGAACTTGATTCATTTAAAAATCAGAATGTATTGATTGATGATATTGTTGCTAGTTATGCTGTCTTATTGGCTGCCGAAGAGCGTAAATTCAGTTTCGGGGAGAGTTCACTTTTTTTAATTAATTCGAGAGAAAGTAAATTGATAGATGCTGTTTTAAAGCAAAATCAAGTTGAGAATAAATATTTTACGGCTAAGGCCAAGTTGTTCAATAGTTTAGCGGTTAATCCGCAGAATTTGTAAGTAATATTATATTAATACTACTAAAGGTTTCGTTTAGTATAAATAACCGGTAATAGTTAGATTGATGTATAAAGTGATTGAGCAAAGTTTAGAGAATAATTACACGTATCTTGAGTATAGACAGTTAGTTTCCGATTTATCGGACAAGGGAGAGTCAACAGGTCCTGTGCAAACAGAAGCACTGGCACAGTATACCCAATTAAATGATAGCCGCATGCGTAGGTGGGACAAAACCTTGAAGTTTAGCGATGAGGCTGTTGCCAAAATTAAATTAGTAAAAGAAAAAATCACATGGGTGGTTCTAACTGAAAGTTGGTGTGGTGATGCTTCTCCGGCGTTGCCGGTTATGAATAAAATAGCAGAATTAAATCCTAATATATCTTTATCGCTTATTCTTCGTGATGAGAATTTAGAGGTTATGAATCAGTTTCTCACAAACGGTTCTATGTCAATCCCTAAGCTTATTGCAATTAATGAAGAAAATTCTGTTGTTGCTACTTGGGGTCCTAGATCTATTAAGGCAACGCAATTGGTTGAGGCCTATAAAGAAGATCATGGTAAGTTAACTCCTGAATTTAAGCAAGACCTACAGGTGTTTTATAATAAAGATAAAGGACAAAGTGTATTGCAAGATTTGCTACGTTTACTTCCCTTGAAATAGGTAGGTAATAGTACCTTTTTGAGATTCTTTCTCAGAAGAATTGAATCTTGCTTTAAGGGCGTAGGCAATGGCATTGTCAACTAGACATCCGTTAGAAGTGCCAGAACTTTTTTCATTGAAATGGGCTTCTGTTACGTAGCCTAGAGTATTCACCTCAATATTGATTACAACTTTTCCACCTTCAATACATGTGTAAATTGGTGGTGGTAATTTATAATTAGTTCGGTCTACTAAAGAATAAGATACGGAGGTTCTTCTAGCGGCAAGGTTATTAGTAAATTCTTTCTTTTGAGCTTCTTTCTCACCTAAAAGTTGTTTTTTCTCTTCTCGCTTTTTGGCCAAGGCCTTTACTCTTTCGGCATATCCAGAATCAGAAATCATATCCTCTGAAGGGTCTCCGTCGCTCATTTCACTGCGCTCTTCCATCAATTCTTCTAAAGTTTGTAGAGGTTCAGGATTACCATAGCTTGGTTTGGCAGTTTCGTTGAATGCTAAATGACTTTTAATGGGGTCAGCATTTGCCTGGTCTTCTTTCGCTTTTTCTTCCTCTAAAATTTCTTCCAAAATTTCAGTATCTAAAACCATTTCAACCACATAATCGTCTTCTGTAACTTCTTCGCTACCCAATTGAATACCATACAATACCAACACCACAATAGACATGCTAAAGAAAGTGATGAGTAATGATAATTGTTGTCGATTCAGATTCATGGTTATATAACCTTAATAATACTAAATTATTTTAGGGAATCGATATAACGTAAACTTTTGTTTTTCTATTCGTTTACTTGAGGCCCTAATAAGATGTCGGCAAAGACCAATGGGTCTTCAGCTATATCTACGTTAAAATCACCTATTTTGGTTCTTCTAAGCGATGTTAAATGTCCTCCAGAATTAAGCGCTGCTCCAAAATCATTAGCGATTGAGCGAATATAGGTGCCTTTGCTGCAAGCAATTCTAAAGTGTACATTGAGGTTTTCAACTTTAATAATCTCAAAAGTACTTACAGTAACTTTTCGTTTAGGGATATCAATAGTTTTGCCTTCACGTGCCAATTCGTATAAACGTTTACCATCTTTTTTTAAAGCTGAAAAAACTGGTGGGGCTTGTTCAATTTCACCAATAAATTGTTCAGTGGTCGATTGAATTAAGTCTGGGGTAATGTGATTTGTTGGGAATGTCTCGTTAATCTCTGTTTCTAGGTCGAAAGAAGGAGTAGTGGCACCTAAGGTAAATATACCGGTATACTCTTTTTCTTGACCTTGGTATTCAGTGATTTTTTTTGTGAATTTACCAGTACAAATTATTAATAAACCAGTTGCCAAAGGATCTAAAGTACCTGCGTGCCCAATTTTAAATTTTTTAAGACTGAACTTCTTTCTAATCGCCCATTTTAATTTATTGACTGCTTGAAACGATGACCATCCCAAGGGCTTGTCAATCAATAATAACTGACCATTTAAAAAATCTTCTTTGGTCAAATTTTTCATGAATTCTGGGTATTTAAGTACGTCTTACGGATTTGTGAATCCGTAAATAATAGCTATTAGTCCTACAATAAGACAGTAGATGGCAAAATAGGATAGTTTGCTTTTTCGTACCAATTGAATCATCCAGGTACAAGCAGCTAAACCGGCAATAAAAGCAGCGATAAAACCTGCTCCCATGGCAATGTTATTTTCTCCATCAAAATTTAGTTCACCACTCATAAGGTCTTTTGCGATTTTACCAAAAATTAAAGGAACCACCATTAAAAAAGAGAATCTAGCGGCTTTAGATTTATCAACACCTAAAAGTACAGAGGTAGAAATTGTGGCGCCACTACGAGATATACCTGGTAACATGGCAATAGCTTGTGAAATACCGACTATAAGTGCAGTTCCGAAACTTACCTTCTTATCCGTATCCTTTGCTTTATCGGCAAAATATAGAAGTACCGCTGTGATTATTAGCATAAACCCAACGAACCTAATATTGCCTCCAAAGAAAGATTCTAATTGCTCTTCGAAAAAGAGACCTACGAATACCGCAGGAAGCATTGAAATAATAATTTTTACAGAAAACTGACTTTCCTCGTTCCATTTAAACTGCAACAGACCACTGATAATCTCCCAAATGTCTTTTCTAAATACAACAATGGTGCTTAAAGCGGTGGCAAAATGTAAAACGACGGTAAATAACAAACTTTCTTCTTGAACAGAATTGTCTCCTAAAATTGCTTTACCCAACTCTAAATGACCACTTGAAGAAACTGGAAGAAACTCGGTTAATCCTTGAATAATTCCGAGTATAATAGCATCTAAAGTATCCAATTAATCTTTCTTTTTATGTGGGTTTAATAAAATGGCATAGATTTCAATTCCTAGCCCAATTAGCACCAAGGTAGGAGCTAATCGAATTCTTCTAAAGTTGTAGATTTCTGGATTAAAAACATTGGGGTCATCACTACCGCCACCGCTCATTAATATAAAACCTAATGCGATACAGGCAAGACCTATAAACATAAATGTGTAATTTTTCTTTTGAAAAATAAATTCTTGTTTAGGTTGATGCTCGACTTTGATCTTTTTACTCATGGCGCAAATTTAATAATATAATTCGTCGGTTCTAAGATTTAAGAAGCGTTGGGTCGCAAAATAGGTGCTAATGAACGAAATCAGAATACCTAAAAGAAAAACGCTTACCATTAAAATAACAAGAATATAGGGTTCATCGAAAAGGCCTAAATCTTGAAAGTTAGTATTTACGTAATAAACCACGCCGCCAATGGCTAATAATGCTATAGCGGCCCCAATCATACCTAATTTTATATTTTGCCAAATAAATGGTCTTCTTATAAAGGTTTTGGTCGCCCCTACCATTTGCATGGTTTTAATGATAAATCGTTTGGAGTAAATGGAAAGTCGAATAGAACTATTGATTAACAATACGGCGATAAATGTAAAAATAGCACTGGCTACTAAAATCCAGAAACCAATTTGCTCAACACTCTTCGCGACCATGCTCACTAATACCTTATCGTAACTTACTTCGTCGACGAAACCTTTTTCTGAAAGTGTGGCGGCGATTTCTTCCACTTTTTCTGCGGTAACGAAATCGGCATTCAGTTTTACATCTATAGAATTCTTTAGTGGATTGTAGCCTAAATAATCAACAAAATCTTCACCAATATCTTCACTATGTTGCTTTGCAGCTTCTTCTTTAGAAACATAGGTAGATGATTTAGTGTAGTCAGACATAGCTAATGTCTTCTGCAGCTGTTCCACTTCAATTTCTTTTGTGTTCTCCTTTAGAAAAACAGAAATAGTAATCTGTTCTTTGGATCGATCCGCCATTTTTTTGGTATTCAATACCAATAGACCTAGTATTCCTAATAGGAATAAGACCAAAGCAATACTTAACACCACTGAAAAATAGGATGAAATGAGTTTGCGCCGTTGATAATTTTCGAAAGAGTTTGCCATAGAGCACTTAAAAGTGCAGTAAAAATAGCAAAGTAAAGTTAAATGGAACTTAAAATTTCAACCCGTTATCGTTTCAGGCTAAAGTGACCTTTAAATTGTGTGGTATCTGCTTTGATATTGTACCAATAATCGTCTTCGGGCATATCCTGTCCTTTAAAAGAACCATCCCAAGAAGAAGAATTAGTGTTTCCGAATTTTAGTAGTTTTCCATATCGGTCAAAAATAGAAAAGGATACATTGGTGAAAATATCTAATCCATCAAGTTCAAAAAGGTCATTTATATTATCTCCATTCGGAGTAAAAAATTTAGGAATCACCAAATGAAAAAAAGTTTGTGTAATTGTTCCACAATCCGTTTTATCTTGAACATAAATCGTGTAAAAACCTCCTTCAACAGCTACAAAGATGGGGCTGTCTTGAAAATTAAATCCGTCTAAGGAAAATTCAAAATCTCCTTGGTTCTCGGTAGTAATAATAATTGACGGCCCGTCAGATGCTACATTTTCTATTATGGGAAGGTCTATTTGTTCTATAAAAAAACTGTGGCTATTGCTACAACCATTAGTGTTAGTTACGGTAACGGTATACTCTTCAGGTTCAGTTATCTGTATAAACTGGGTAGTTTCTCCTGTACTCCATACATAAGTTGCATCAACAACTGCTGCATTTAGGGTTAGCGATGTGCCTTCACAGAAATAAGAAAACGTATCATCTGGCACTATCGGCAATGGGTTTACGGTTAGTGTTACAGCAGTTCTTGTAGTAGAGGCACATTCAATTTCAATCGTATTCATTTCGGCGTAATAAGTGCCGGCAATAGTAGTTTCAAAATTATTATTGTCTCCTAGTAATTGATTTCCGCCTGTAGGTGCATCATACCAATTTACGATGTATGCAGCTTGATTGAAAACAGATAATGTGCCCATTTCACCTTCACAAACGCTAACATCTCCATTACTTATTGGTGCATTAGGAACGGGAAGAACTATAATATCAAAAACATCAGATACAACATTGCATAAATCATTGTTGACATTAAGTGGGTCTTCGGCAGTTTTAACTCTAAAAAAAGTAGTTGTAGTTACAGTAGGTGTAGTAAAAGTATTATTGTTTTCTCCTGCAATATCTGTCCAAATTTGTTGGTCATTACTTTGTTGCCATTGATATGCGTGAGTGCTAAATATGGAAAAATCTGGAGATGCAGTTAATGTTTTGGAAACTCCGCCTTGATTTTCGCAAACAATTAAACTTGCCTCATCTGTATTGGTCGAAACAGTAACTTTATCTCCACACGACTTAAATGCAATATCGTCGATAGCTAAGTCATTTCCGCAACCTCCATTACTGTTATTTCTCATTTTAAGAATAACGGAGGTTTGGCCAGGTTCTGTTTTAAATACCAATGCATATTGCTTCCAATCGGTACTTGAATTTGCAGGAATACTTCCTGTGTCTCCTTGTGCTAATAAATTGGTGTCCGTTTCGTCCCAAATTTGAAAACGAACATTTACAGGTATACTATTGCCTTCGCAACCACTAGCAGAGCCAACGTTTATGAGCCATGACGAAAATTCATAAGAGGTATTCTCGCATAAATCTTCAACTTGTCTTTGGTAAAACTCACCAGCGGTAAAACTTGCATTTACAATAAAAGATTTGCCATTGGTATCACCAGGGGTGTGGTCTTGAATATTTTTCCAATCGAAGTAGTTAGTGGTACTTGAAATAGTGTAAGAGCCGTCATTAGGTGTTCCGGTAGTGAATGTGTATGTAGTAGTGCCGGGGGGTAAAGCAGGGCCGTCGATAGTTCCAGAACTGAAATCTTCCGTAAAAATAGGGTCGCCAGAATTACCGCCACAGAAGCCAAGTTGTGCTGAAAGTTCGGTAGACACAATGCAGAGTAGGAAAACGCAAAAGAAGAATGATTTGGGGTACATGATCATCAAGAAACTAAGATACCAAATTTAAATCATAAGGATTGTTTTTACGAACTTATGCTACCAAAACCCGTTAATCATCAATATCTTTTTAACTTTCATCGATTCGACCTATTTTTGCCCCTTATCGCAAAGAAGCAACTATCATGCAATACAATTTCAACGAAATTGAGGCCAAATGGCAAAAGTACTGGGCAGAAAACCAAACGTTCAAAGCAGAAAATGACTCTGAAAAAGAGAAATTCTATGTGTTAGATATGTTTCCTTATCCTTCGGGAGCAGGACTGCATGTTGGGCATCCATTAGGTTATATTGCTAGTGATATTTATGCGCGGTATAAAAGACATAAAGGGTTTAATGTATTGCATCCGCAAGGGTATGATTCTTTCGGACTCCCGGCAGAGCAATATGCTATACAAACAGGGCAACATCCTGCAGATACTACTAGGGTTAATATTGAAGGAGGAATAGATAAATCTGGCCAAATAATTGAAGGTTATCGCAATCAACTTGATCGGATGGGTTTTTCGTTCGATTGGAGTAGAGAAGTACGTACTTCTAGTCCTGAATATTACAAATGGACGCAGTGGATATTCATTCAAATATTTAATTCTTGGTATAATAAAAATACTGATAAGGCGGAAGATATAGAGTCGCTTATTTCTATTTTTACTACGGATGGAAATACTACTGTAAATGCCGTATGTGATGATGCTATTGAGGCATTTTCAGCGGATGAGTGGAAGGCTTTTTCAAAGGTTAAAAAACAAGCGGTTTTATTACAATATAGACTTACGTACTTGGCGGATACTGAGGTAAACTGGTGTCCGGCACTGGGTACGGTGTTGGCAAATGATGAAATAGTCAATGGTGTTTCAGAACGTGGTGGCCATCAGGTTATTCGTAAAAAAATGACCCAGTGGAGTATGCGAATTTCTGCATACGCGCAACGTTTATTAGATGGTTTGGCTAAAATTGATTGGCCACAACCTTTAAAAGATTCACAGACTAATTGGATTGGTAGAAGTGAAGGAGCGTCTGCTGTATTCAAAATAAATGGACATGATGAAGTTGTTGATGTATTCACAACCAGACCTGATACTATTTTCGGAGTTTCGTTTATGACTTTAGCTCCAGAGCACGAATTGGTGTCTAAAATTACAACTCCAGAACAAAAGGCTGAGGTAGAAAATTATATTCAAGCCACTGCAAAACGCTCTGAGCGTGATCGTATGGCCGATGTAAAAACAATTACAGGTGCTTTTACAGGTGCGTATGCAGAGCATCCGTTTACAAAAGAACCAGTTCCTATTTGGATTGGTGATTATGTGTTGGCAGGTTATGGAACAGGAGCAGTGATGTCCGTGCCATGCGGAGATCAACGTGACTATGACTTTGCAAAACACTTTGATATTCCAATACCGAATATTTTTGAAGGAGTTGATATTTCTGAAGAAGCGTATGCCGATAAAGACAAAACGGTAATTACGAACTCAGATTTTCTAAACGGTTTGCCGTATAAGAAAGCAGTGAAACGCGCCATTTTCGAGTTGGAAAAATTAGGGCAAGGCGAAGGGAAAATTAACTACCGTTTGCGTGATGCTGTTTTTAGTAGACAACGCTATTGGGGAGAACCTTTCCCAGTGTATTATGTAGATGGAATGCCTCAAATGATAGAAGCGGAACATTTGCCTATTAAACTTCCTGAAGTTGAAAAATACCTACCAACAGAAACCGGTGAGCCACCTTTAGGTAATGCTGAGGTGTGGGCATGGGACACGGTAAAAAATGAAGTTGTAAATAATAATGAAATAAATAATACGACGGTATTTCCATTAGAGTTGAATACCATGCCAGGTTGGGCGGGGAGTTCGCAGTATTTTAATAGATACATGGACCCAGAGAATAGTGAAGAGATATTTTCACAGAAAGCGATTAACTACTGGCAAGATGTAGATTTGTATATAGGAGGTAGCGAGCATGCTACAGGGCACTTATTGTATTCTCGTTTCTGGCAAAAATTCATGTTCGATAAAGGTTTAGTGCCTAAAGATGAGTTTGCGAAAAAACTGATTAATCAAGGGATGATTACGGGGACTAGTGCGTTCGCTTATAGGGTAGATATAACTCCTGGATTCGATTCAAATAGTGAACGACTTCTTTCTGATGAAGAAATAATTAGTACCAAAATATTTATTTCTAAAAAACTGTATGAAAATATTATAGCAGATAATGATGTTTTAGCCGATTTTGAAATTGACCTTAAATCAGCATTGGTTGGAATCTTTGGTCCAAGCCTTGTTAAGCCAAATGTTGATAGAAATAGGATTTTGCCAATACATGTTGATGTTTCACTTGTAAATAGTTCGGATGAACTTGATATGGATGGATTTAAAAATTGGTTAAGTGAATATAAGAACTCAATTTTCTTTTCAAATTCTGGTAGAGTGATTTCTGGAAATAATAATGAAAAATACATTGTAGGCCGCGAGGTCGAAAAAATGTCCAAGTCCAAATATAATGTGGTAAACCCTGATGCTATTTGCGTGGAATACGGCGCGGATAGTTTACGCTTGTATGAAATGTTCTTAGGTCCGTTAGAGCAATCTAAGCCTTGGAATACTGCGGGTATTACAGGTACACATTCTTTCTTGAAGAAATTATGGAGACAGTATCATACAGCTGAAAATGCTTCCTTTATGGTAAGTGAAGAAGAGCCATCAAAAGAATCTTGGAAAACATTACATAAGACCATTAAAAAAGTAGAAGAAGATATTGAGAACTTCAGTTTCAATACATCGGTATCTACATTCATGATTTGTGTCAATGAACTTGCTACGCAGAAATGTGTGAGTAGGCATATTTTAGAGCCATTAGCTATTTTGGTTTCACCTTATGCACCACATATTGCTGAAGAACTTTGGCATAAATTAGGTCATTCAACATCTATCGCTACAGCGCCTTTTCCAAAATTTGAAGGCAAGTATTTGGTAGAGAGTAGTAAAGAGTATCCTATTTCTTTTAATGGGAAAATGAAGTTCACATTAGAGCTTTCTTTGGATTTATCAAAAGAAGAAATCGAAGCAGCGGTAATGGCCAATGAAAAAACCCAACAACAATTACAAGGCCGTGAACCTAAAAAGGTAATCGTAGTGCCTGGTAAAATTGTAAATATCGTAGGTTAAACATCTTCTTAAATACGTCATCACGAGCAAAGCGGAGTGATTTGTAGATTCGGCACACGAATTCAACAGATTTTTTCACTGCGTTTGCGATGACGTTTTTTTCTTTCATTAAATAGTGTAATGCGAAAAGCGAGCAGCGTATTGCGCCATATCTGTCTTCACAAGGAGGTACGACGAAGTAATCTGCCATGTCGGTACACGAATTCAGTAAAATATTTTTTTATTTTAAAATACCAAAAATTAATAGGGGTCTGATATTTATAAAAATCATTTTTACATAAACACCCCTATATAAAATAGGGTTATAATTGAATTAAATATAAATTCAAACACACAACCCCTGTATTTTGTCGATTTTATGTTTGATATCTGCGTAATTAGTTTCAATTTTGCGGGATAACATAAAATCATAACATCATGATCGTTGGTATTCCTAAGGAAATTAAAAACAATGAGAGCCGAGTAGGTATGACACCTGGCGGTGTATTTGAATTGGTAAAGAATAATCATAAGGTATATGTTCAATCCGATGCTGGGGAAGGCAGTGGATTCTTTAATCAGGACTATCAACAGGCAGGTGCCATTATATTAGATACGATAGGTCAGGTATACGCCATGAGCAAAATGATCGTGAAGGTTAAAGAGCCTATCGCTGAAGAATACGAATTAATCCAAGAAGGTCAAATACTGTTCACTTATTTTCATTTTGCCTCTAGTGAGGCATTGACCAAGGCAATGATCAAACAAAAAGCAATTTGTATTGCGTATGAAACCGTTGAGGATGACGAAGGAACTTTGCCGCTTTTAACACCAATGTCTGAAGTTGCTGGTAGAATGGCAATACAGCAAGGTGCAAAGTACTTGGAAAAACCGGCTAAAGGCCGTGGTGTTCTTTTGGGTGGAGTACCTGGTGTAGCGCCTGGCAAAGTTTTGGTTTTGGGTGCTGGTGTTGTAGGAGTGCAAGCTGCTAAAATGGCTGCAGGTTTGGGTGCTCACGTAACTATTATGGATATTAGTATGAAGCGTTTGCGTTATGTAAATGATGTAATGCCACCACATGTAACAACAGAATTTAGTAACGAGTTCAATATTAGAAAACATATAAAAACTCATGATCTTATTATTGGTGGGGTTTTATTAAAAGGGGCTAAGGCACCTAACTTAATCACTAGAGATATGTTGAAAGACATGCGCCCAGGAACAGTAATTGTTGATGTTGCTGTAGATCAAGGCGGTTGTGTTGAAACTACAAGGCCAACAACTCATGAGGATCCTATTTATATAATTGATGACGTAGTACATTATTCTGTGGCGAATATGCCAGGTGCAGTACCTTACACTTCTACTATGGCATTAACCAATGTTACATTGGCCTATGTATTGAAGTTGGCTAATTTAGGTTGGGAAGCTGCTTGTGAGAAAGATGTTTCTTTGAAAAAAGGATTAAATATTGTTGAAGGTACCGTGGTGTATCAAGAAATTATTGAAGCCTTTTGTTGGGAAGAAGTGATTGCATAAACGTACATTTTGTCAGTAAAATATACCTCGCTAGATCCGAAAGGAAATTGGCGGGGTTTTTGCTTTAGTACAAATAGATTTACTGGTAAAAGGGAATCTTTAGTATATTTAATTGATTTTAAAATTGAAACGTTATGATGGGATATTATATATTAATCGGAGCTATTGCTTTAGTGAGCTGGTTAGTAAGTAGAAAGTTAAAAAGTAAGTTTAAGTTTTATTCGAAGGTGCATCTGCAGAATGGAATGAGTGGCGCTGAAATTGCGGAGAAAATGTTAGCAGATCACGGTATACGTGATGTAAAAGTAGTTTCTACCCCTGGTATGCTTACGGATCATTACAATCCAAAAAACAAAACAGTAAACTTAAGTGAAGGTGTATATAACCAAAGAAATGCTTCGGCAGCTGCAGTTGCAGCACACGAATGTGGTCATGCGGTTCAACATGCGGAGGCATACGAATGGTTAGGTCTTCGTTCTAAGTTAGTGCCGGTAGTGAGTGTAACATCTAGCATGTCTATGTGGGTGGTATTTGGAGGCTTGGTCTTGGGTGCTGCTGCTGGCGTAGGTTTTGGATATTGGGTTGCTGTTGCTGGTCTAATAATGATGGGTATGGCTACCTTATTTAGTTTTGTGACCTTACCGGTCGAATATGATGCAAGTAACAGGGCATTGGCTTGGTTGAAGAATAAACATATAGTTACACCACAAGAATATGCAGGTTCAGAAGATGCATTAAATTGGGCGGCACGTACTTATTTGGTTGCGGCTATTGGTTCATTAGCAACATTGATCTACTGGGGACTTCAAGTATTTGGTGGTAGAGATTAACCCAATGGTAGATTAGAACGAACATAAATAAAACCTGTCTTACTCGAGGCAGGTTTTTTATTTTTAATTATAACCATATGAAAAGAATTGAAACTGAAAGATTGTATTTAAAGCGGGCGAAATTAGAGGATGCCCAATTTATTTATGAATTGTTGAATAGTGACAGTTGGATAAAATATATTGGGGATAAGAAAATTACAACTCAGAATAAGGCAAAAGATTATATTCAAAAAACGCTAATTGAAGGGTATGATAAATATGGTTTCGGACTGTTAACGGTTGTTTTAAAGGATGGTACTCCTATTGGGCTTTGTGGTTTCTTAAAAAGGGACTATCTAGAAAACGTAGACCTAGGTTTCGCATTGTTACCAGGCTTTGAAGGAATGGGCTATGCGTTTGAAGCAACAAATGCTATTATGGAATATGGAGAATCTGAATTAGACTTAAAAAAGGTAATGGCCATTTGTATGGAAACAAATCAAAGATCACTTCAGCTTTTAAGTAAATTGGGTTTTAAGAAAATAGATACTATAAAGCCAAATGAAACTTCTGAAGAACTACTTTTACTTTCTACTTAAATAGTAATTTGTCTATCGATTTGTTGAGCCAAGGATATGAATGTTTCAGTTCGAGAAACGCCTTCAATCTGTTGTATTTCTTTGTTTAAAACCTGCATCAGATGCTCATTGTCCCTACATAATACTTTAATTAAAATAGACCAATTGCCAGTAGTGTAATGGCATTCCAATACTTCAGGTATTTTTTCTAGTTGTTTTACCGCCATAGGATTACTCATGGCCTTGTCCAGATAAATACCAATATAAGCCATAGTGGTATACCCTAGCGATTTAGGGTTAACAACAAACTTAGAACCTGATAAAAGACCTGAAGCTTCTAGTTTTCTTAAGCGTTGATGTATGGCAGCGCCAGATATTCCAATACTTCGAGCGATTTCTAAAACTGGTTTTCGCGCATCGTTCATTAAAAACCGTAATATCTTTTTGTCGATACCATCAATTTTCGCCAATGTTGTAGGTGCTTTCATGTATTTTATATCAGATTAGATATAAAAATACTTATTTGGTTTTAATATGATAGTTAAAATGGCTTAGTTAACTACAGAATTAGGGTTATATCCTAAATAAGGCACCTCATATTCCTTAAAGTTGACTCCGTATGACTTTAGTTCTTCAAGAATGGGTTCATAAACCTCCCTAGTAATAGGAATTTGAACTCCTGGAGTTGTGATTTTTCCATTGAGAATTTTTAAGGCTGCAATTGCTACAGGTAATCCTACCGTTTTGGCCATTGCGGTGTAGGTCTGATTTTCACCAGCTACCACCAACTTAGAATCTATCTGTTTCTTTTCTCCGTTCAATTCGTAACCAAACTTATGGTACATAACAATCATATCTTTTTCATCCGCTTTAAGCGTCCAGCTGTCTTCAAGTATTTTTTGTAGTGCTTGAACAGGCGTGGCATTTGGGATATCGATGTATCTGGTGTCATCAAATATGTTCAGTTCCAATAATTTATCCCAACGAATATCATCTTGATCCAATTTTAAATAGTGTCTAAGTTTCAATTCTACCGAATCGGTAGGGGAATAGGGTAGAAATAAATTAATGAACTGTCTATAGCTCATCTTTTCAGAATTTTCGATGGTATACGTGTCATCTGTTACACCTAGTTGAATGAACATATTCCATGCCTTTGAAAAACCAACACGGCGCATGGTTCCTCTAAAAATGGTTAAGGCATTTTGAAGTCCGTAAGCTTCCCTATAGCCTAAAGAATCACGATTGGCATAGCCTTCAAAGCGTCCGTATCCTTCAATTTCGAAAAATTCAGTACGTCTAAAAAGTCGGTGATACGGTATGTATTTGTAGGTGCCTTCCTGAATAAATTTGGCTGTACCGCCTTGGCCGGCAAGAACAACGTTTCTTGGGTTCCAGGTAAATTTATAATTCCAAAGATTATTATCGTTTTCTGGGGCAACCAATCCACCGCAAAAAGATTCAAATAATATTATTTTTCCTCCTTTATCGCGAATTCGGTCTATCACCTGCATGGCGCTCATGTGATCAAGACCGGGGTCAAGACCAATCTCGTTCATAAATACTAATCCGTTTTCCTTAACTTTTTCGTCAAGAGCAAGTAACTCAGGACTAACATAAGAAGCGGTTACCAAATGTTTCTTATGTATTACACAATCTTCAGCAACTTTAATGTGAAAACGTGCAGGTAGCATAGAAATAACAATGTCTGCATTGGTAATGGCTTTATTTCTTTCGTCTTGGTCAAAGATATCTAGCGCAATAACCGAGCAGTGTGAATGGTTTGCAATCTTTTCTGGTATAGCCTGAGGGTTAATATCGCCTATGGTTATTTCTAATTTTTCAGCTTCAGCTTTTCCTAAAAGATAATCAAGTAGATAAGAAGTGGACTTACCGGCACCTATAACAAGAATTTTGCGCATCATATGATTTGAGTATTTTTGATTTGTAACGAAATACTAAGGTATCAAATTGTTACATTTATAAAGAAAGTTATGGAAAAAGTTATGAAAAAAACAATTTTGATTACGGCGTGCTTGTTTGGAATGCTAGCTGTAGTGCTTGGTGCTTTTGGCGCACATGGATTAAAAAACTTAGTAGATGCAGATGCAGTAGCAACATTTGAAACAGGGGTTCGCTATCAAATGTATCATGCGTTTTTTCTATGTATTCTTGCTTTGATACCTGATAACTTAATTAAATCGAAGAAGCCAATTTACATTTGTACTGTAATTGGCGTGTTCCTGTTTTCTTTTTCAATATATACTTTGGCACTGAACGACCTTGTGCAATTCGATTTTAAAATGTTCGGCATTGTTACTCCAATAGGAGGTGTTTTCTTAATAGCTGCGTGGGTTCTGTTAGGATTTGGAATCATGAAATCAAAAAATTTGAAATAGCGGGGGTATAAAAGTATATTAACGATTATAAAGCTGTATTTTTCAAATAGTAATGGCATTTGTATGAGTAAAACTAAATTATTAGGACTTGTTTTAGGTCCCGTTTCCTTTATTTTAATTCTATTATTTTTCCATCCTGAAGGACTTTCTAAGGAAGCCAATGCAATACTGGCATCTACATTATGGATAGCTATTTGGTGGATAACCGAGGCAATACCTATCGCAGTTACCGCCTTGCTACCATTAGTTTTATTTCCGTTATCTGGCGGCTTAGATTTGTCATCTACCTCTGGTTCATTTGGGCATAAGTATGTTTTTCTATACATGGGTGGCTTCATTATCGCTATTGCTATTGAAAAATGGAATTTACATAGACGTATCGCATTGAATATCATTAATTTAATTGGTTCGGATATTCGAAAGATTATACTTGGTTTTATGGTGGCAACCGCATTCTTATCGATGTGGATATCGAATACGGCAACAGCTGTTATGATGCTTCCAATAGGTTTGGCCATTATTAAACAGTTACAAGATAATCCTGATACCATAGAAGATGAAAACCAGACCTTTGGTAAGGCTTTAATGTTGGCTATTGCTTATAGTGCATCAATTGGTGGCTTGGCAACATTGATCGGTACGCCGCCAAACTTAGTGTTGGCGGGTGTAGTTTTGGATACCTATGGTTATGAAATAACGTTCATGCAATGGTTTGTTTTCGGACTTCCTATCTCCATCATATTAATTTTTATCTGTTGGAAGTATTTAACTAAATATGCGTTTACATTCAAACAAAAATCTTTTCCCGGGGGCAAAGAAGAGATAAAACGACTATTATTAAAATTAGGTAAGATTAGTTACGAAGAAAAAGTTGTGGCTTTTGTTTTTGCACTTACTGCGTTTTGTTGGATCACTAGGTCTTTTTTGTTGCAAAAGATTTTACCTGGACTTGATGATACCATAATTGCCATATTTTTTGCGATTGTTTTGTTTTTGATTCCTTCGAAGAAGAAAGGAGAACAATTGATTAATTGGGAAGAAGCCGTAAAAATGCCTTGGGGTATTATATTGTTGTTCGGAGGTGGTATGGCTTTAGCTAAAGGTTTTGAAGTGAGCGGTCTAGCTACATGGATAGGTAGTCAGATGACTTCTTTGGCTGGATTGCCGATTTTGGTTTTGATTTTAGTATTGATTGCTGCAGTGAATTTTTTAACCGAAATAACATCAAACCTCGCAACTACGGCAATGTTATTGCCAGTATTGGCACCAATGGCACTTACAATAGATGTGCATCCATTTGTATTAATGGTAGGTACTGCCGTGGCTGCGTCCTGTGCTTTTATGCTGCCGGTAGCAACACCGCCTAATGCTGTAGTTTTCGGGTCAGGCTATTTAAGAATTCCTGATATGGTAAGCAAAGGGTTCTTTATGAACATCATATCTATAATTATATTAACCTTTTTTGTATATTTTGTTCTCCCAGAATTATGGGATATAACGATAGATAGTTTCCCGCAAAATCTAAACAAATGAAACTATTACTGATTCCGGATAAGTTTAAAGGCTCTTTAACCAGCGTGGAAGTCTCTAAGGCTTTTATTGCCGGTGTCAAAAAATCAGGAATTCCATTTAGTTCACATTACATTAAAGCTTCTGATGGGGGAGATGGTTTTATGAATGCGGTAGCTCATTATAAAGCGTGTATTTCGGTACAGGTAATTAGTGAGAATCCATTAGGGAGACCAATTCAATCCTACTATTTATATAATCAAGAAAGTAATTCGGCATATATCGAATTAGCGAACGCTTCGGGTATGGAATTGCTTAAGCCAGAAGAACGAAACCCTATGTTGACCAGTACATTTGGTACAGGTCTGCAAATAAAAGATGCTATTGAGAAAGGCGTAAAGAATATTTATATAGGTTTAGGGGGAAGCGCTACTAATGATGGTGGAATAGGAATAGCGCAAGCCTTAGGATATTCTTTCTTGGATAAGAGCGGTAACAGGCTATTAGCTACTGGTGCTAGTTTGAGTAAGATTAATTCGATAGACGATACAGATGTTTTTGAGGGCTTAAAGCAGATTAGATTTTTTGCGGTAAATGATGTTAACAATCCCTTACTTGGAAAGGATGGTGCTGCACATATTTATGCAGGGCAAAAGGGAGCTACAAAAGAGATGATTAAAGAATTAGATCTTGGACTTAGAAATTTAGATGTTGTTATTTTCGATAAATATTCTTTTCTGTATGCAGAGTTGCCAGGTTCTGGCGCTGCTGGCGGAGTTGCTTATGGCCTTAAATCTTTTCTTGGTGCAAGTTATTGTAATGGCATAGATTTTATATTAGAGCTTTCTGGTGTAAATGATTTATTGACAAAAGAGAAGTTTGATTTTTTAATAACTGGCGAGGGTAGAATAGATGAACAAACGTTACACGGTAAGTTGATTCAAGGGGTTCTTGCTTTAGGTGTTCGTAAAAATATTCCTGTAATTGCTATTTGTGGGAAATTGGATATCGAAAAAAAGGAGCTAAAAAAAAGAGGCATTTATGATGTATTTGAAATACAAGATTCCACCAAAAGTCTCGACTACAATATGCAGCATGCAGCAGACCTTTTGACCGCCAAAACAACCGAATATTTTGGATTATTGCTAAAATAAGGTCGAATTAAAAACTTTAAATTTTATTTATTTCTTAAAATATTACATCAAAATCTATAATAATGTATTAAAAATACGTTATAGATTAATATACTGTAATAAAAGGAATATTTTTGCTGCGAATATTTTTCAAATTTCATCATTCTTTAATTGAATTCGTATTTCGACGAGAATTGGGGCTAATTAAGCTCTGAAAATCAAGGGTTCACCTTTTATTTTTTTAGTTTTACTTGAATAAATTTTCAAAAGCATGAAAAGCTCAACAACAAATGCGAATACAATATCCCTAAAAAAATATGGGATAACACATTCTAATTTTCATTATCAAGAAGATCCTGAAGAACTACAAAAGGCTACTCTAGAAATGAATATGGGAGTTGAAACAAGCAATGGTACACTTGCTGTCAATACTGGTGAATTTACAGGTAGATCACCTATGGATCGTTTTATTGTTAAAGATGATATTACAATAGATAAAGTATGGTGGGGTAATATTAATATTCCATTTGAAAAGAAAAAATTTGATTCATTATATCAAAAGGTAATAGACTACTTAAATGAAAAGGAACTTTTCGTTAGAGATAGCTATGCGTGTGCAGACCCGGAATATCAATTAAATATTAGGGTGATAAACGAATATCCTTGGTCTAATATGTTTGCTTATAATATGTTTTTGCGTCCTACGGAAGTCGAGTTAGCTGATTTCACTCCTGAATGGACTGTTATCAATGCTCCTGGTTTTATGGCAGATCCAGAATTAGATGGAACAAGGCAACATAATTTTGCAATTCTAAACTTTACAGATAAAATTGCGCTTATTGGTGGTACCGGTTATACCGGTGAAATCAAAAAAGGTATTTTCTCTGCTTTGAATTTTATATTACCTGTTTATAAAGAAACATTGCCGATGCACTGTTCCGCTAATGTAGGTGAAGATGGGGATACAGCAATCTTTTTTGGATTGTCTGGTACAGGGAAAACGACCTTGTCTACAGATCCTAACAGAAAATTAATAGGTGATGATGAACATGGGTGGACGAGTCGAAATACCGTATTCAATTTTGAAGGTGGTTGTTATGCAAAAGTCATCAATCTATCTGAAGAGCAGGAGCCAGAAATATATGGAGCTATAAGGCCAGGTGCTATTCTTGAAAATGTAATATTGGATGATAAAGGAAATGTTGATTTTGCCGATACCTCAATAACACAGAATACGAGGGTTAGTTATCCTATTCATCATATCGATAATATACAACAGCCATCTATTGGTAAGAATGTTAAGAATATCTTCTTCTTAACAGCTGATGCTTTCGGTGTATTACCTCCTATATCAAAACTTACTCCTAGTCAGGCTGCATATCATTTTATATCTGGTTACACGGCTAAGGTTGCAGGTACGGAAGCTGGTGTAGTTGAGCCACAACCTTCTTTTTCAGCTTGTTTTGGCGCGCCCTTTATGCCTTTACATCCAACGAAATACGCGGAAATGTTAAGTAAGAAAATGAAAGAGTCTGGTGTAGCTGTTTGGTTGGTAAACACAGGATGGACAGGCGGCCCTTACGGAATAGGAACGCGAATGAAATTGAAATATACAAGAGCGATGATAACTGCTGCCCTTAATGGAGACCTAGGGTTGTATTCGTATGATAAGTACCATATTCATTCTGTATTTGGAGTAGCGCAGCCTAGGGAGTGCCCTGGTGTGCCTACGTCGGTATTGAGTCCAAGATCAACTTGGAACAACGATGAAAAATATTATACGACTGCATTTAAATTAACTAATGCCTTTAGAGAGAATTTTAAGAAGTATGAAAGTTTTGCCAGTGAAGAGATAAGGAGGGGCGGCCCACAACGGTACGCATTTTAAAACATAAAAAAAGCCTTGCATTGCAAGGCTTTTTTTATTGACTTTTTTGAGTCAATTATTTGTTTACGCTTGTAATATACTTTTGTAACGCCATAGTCATTGATGGTGTTTCTGGAGTAGGAGCTTTAATGTCAATTCTTAAGCCCGCACCAGTTGCGGCTTCTACAGTAGAATTACCAAATACTGCAATTCTAGTTTCTTTTTGTTCAAAATCCGGAAAGTTCTGTAATAGAGACTCGATGCCAGATGGACTAAAGAATACTAAAATGTCATAATACACATTTCTTAAATCAGAGAGGTCGCTAATAACCGTGTTATAGAAAACAGCTCTTTTCCAATTGATGCTTAATGATTCTAATGTTTCAGGTACATCGTGTTTAAGTACGTTTGAAGAAGGTAATAAGAATTTTTCGTCCTTATATTTCTTAATTAAAGGCACTAAATCTGTAAACAATCGCTTTCCTACATAAATCTTACGTTTTCTGTAGACAACGTATTTTTGTAGGTAGTAAGCAACGGCTTCTGATTGACAGAAGTATTTCATAGAATCAGGAACTTTAAATCGCATTTCTTCTGCGATTCTAAAGAAGTGGTCTACTGCATTTCTACTGGTTAAGATAATGGCAGTAAAATCATTCAAATCTATTTTTTGCTGACGCACACTTTTTGCATCAACTCCTTCTACATGAATAAACGGTCTAAAATCAACCTTAACCTTTTCTTTGTCGATAAGTTTGGAATAGGGAGAATTTTCCATTTTTGGCTCTGGTTGAGAGACCAAAATCGTTTTTACTTTCATACGCTGCGCTATTTTAGAAAGCTTCCTATAATAAATAAGGGTGCAATTTCGAGTGCGCAAAGGTACAAAATAAAATAGAAAAAATAGGAGCTAATAAAATTTTGGTAATTCCTTAGTACTGTCACCCAGCCAATTATATTAATGACCAAGAAGAGAATAAGCGCAATTGAAACTACGATTCTTGAGTCGATAAAAACGTAGGTTAAAAGAACATTAGCTATAAAGAGAATAATGCCAGAATAATTAAGGTAGGTTAATTTCTTAAAAATCAGTTCATTGAAGGTTTTGTATGAATTAAATATAAAACCATTGAACAGCTGTGCCATTGTTTTTGCACTTAAGAATAAGAAAACACCTGCAAGAAGCAAAGGAAAAATAAACGGGTTTTTAACCTGTGCATGAGGCATATAGATACGCCATATAAAAAAAATAAAAAGAGTAGTATTTATGATTTGAAAGATACTCATGAGGATGTGGAACCAATTAAACAATTTCTCCTTCTTGGTGTACATGGTAATGTACTTATTGTTAAAAGGAAGAATGATAAAACTGAAAAAACGAGAATAATAGAAGCTTTTGGCGATTAATGGGAACAGAAGACTAACTATAAGAGTTATAGTGATCCAATCGTTTTGAGAAAATGTTCTGGCAATAGGTTCCATTATTTGATTGGAATTGGTTTACCGTTTAGGCCAAAATAGAGATTGTTCTCAGAAATGACTACCCTAAAGTAACCAATGTTTTCCTTTTCTGTTTTAGGTAATCGAAATTTAAAATTGGTGGTGTCTTGTTGTTTTAATACTTGTGTGTTTGATTCTATAGCTTTCGGTTCTATTTTTAGAGTTTCCTTAGGAATTTTGTAATTATCCATGTAGGTGACAGCAAACTTTATTTTACTTAAATCGATAGACTCTTTATAGGGGTTAAAAACTTTTAACGTAATATTTTCATCAGAATTTAAAGCTATTGGAGTGTCTTCGACAACACATTCTACTTTACGAAAAGACTGAAAATTAGGGATGTATTTCCCTTTATAAAGTCCGCCATCTTCCCTTTCGTAAGAAAATGAGTTGTCATTAATGTATTTTGAAATGTAAGCAATGTCTTTACCACGTACCTTTTCTTCAGAATCATCTATCGAATACTGATTTTTACGGTACATGTAATTATTTAAAGAAAATGTCGGTGTACCATCGGTATAGAAAGAATACATAGGGGCATTTCTATATGAATTTTCAAACACCACGGGTATATCTCCTACTTCATTTTCAATCGCTTGGGCCCATTCTTTATTGCCGTGCGATTCATAATAGAAGTTGAAAAGAAGTGGTTGATAGGCTAGACCCATTCTTAAGTAGATGATTATTATCGTATTAATAAGTCCTAATCTATAAATCCAAGTCAAGGCCTGTTTGTTTTGAAGCATATAGTTATATGCAATTATTACCATGGGAATACAAATAATAATAATCCACTGTGTTTGTACTCTTCTATTAAAACTGGAAACAAAGAAGAATACAATTACCCCATAAGTTAGGTATATAAGTGCCTTGGTAAACAAGTCGTTGCTTTTGGTTTTAAAAAGTGCCTTATAGATAAAAAAGAAGGTGAGGCCAAAAACAGCTACTAAATTCACGAAAAAGCCTAAGGTATATTTTTCAAAGCTATAGGCTCCATTAGGTCTTTCGTATAAATGATATTTAATAGATACAAAGTCATTATCGTATAACCAATAAAAATGAGGGGTATAGCAAAGAAGGGCTACGAGAACTGCAAACCATGCATATTTGTTTCGCACTAATTTCAAGTTTGATAGTAGTACAAAGAATATCACTAATACTGCATGGTACTTACTGTACATTAATGCAGCCATAAATACCCCTAATAATATAGATAGACCTAATGATGGCTTTTTAATAAAATGCTTGTAGGTCAATAAGAAACAACTTGTGAAAAACAGTAGAGGTGTATCGGGTAAGGTAAAGAAGCCATAAGCGTTTAGTAGCGTCATGGAAAAAACCAGTACAAAGAAATGTTTTATATAATCGGTCTTTTTTGGGTTGTCAATCATTAACCAGAGCAATATGATATTGACGGAAGAAAGAACACAGCTCATAAACCGTACACCAAGTTCACCATTAAAAAAATAGCTACTAATTTTAATCATTAAAGCGACCATTGGTGGATGGTCAAAATAACCCCAAGCCATGTTCTGGCTGTAGTACCAGTAATAGGCTTCATCAAATATGAGTTGCGTAAAACTGGATTGAATAACGTTAAGAATGAAAATAGCAGCTAGAAAAAAATAGAACTGCTTAGGAATTTTAGTCAACATTAGCATAGGATACTTGATGGCAAAATTACAAATTTAAGGTTAGGTACATAGTTTAAAAATTTCATAAAGGTATTGTGGCCCGTTTTAAGAAGACCATTAAAACCTTACTTTTGTCGAAATACCCTGTAATAAATATGGCCAGTAGTATTGTAATCATACCTACCTATAACGAAATAGAGAATATTGAAGCCATAATAAGGGCGGTGTTTGATTTAAAGAAAGAATTTCATGTGCTTATTGTGGATGATAATTCTCCAGATAAAACCGGCGATTGTGTAAAAGGGCTTCAAGATGAATTTAAAGGAAAACTTTTTTTAGAGACCAGGACTGAAAAATCTGGCTTGGGTACAGCTTATATTCATGGTTTTAAATGGGCGATTGCGAAAGGCTATGATTATATTTTTGAAATGGATGCCGATTTTTCGCATACCCCTTCAGATTTGATACGACTACAAAAGGCTTGTATTAATGGTGCGGATGTTGCGGTTGGCTCTCGATATAAAAAAGGAGTAAACGTTGTAAATTGGCCATTGTATAGGGTCTTGCTGTCTTACGGTGCTTCTATTTATGTTAAACTTATTACCGGTATGCGTGTTCATGACCCAACAGCGGGTTTTGTATGCTATAAAAGACAGGTATTGGAGGCTATCGATTTAGATTCTGTTCGGTTTGTGGGCTATGCTTTTCAGATTGAAATGAAGTTTAGGGCCCATTTAAAAAAGTTCAAAATAGAAGAAGTTTCTATTATTTTTAGAGACCGTGTATTAGGTAAATCAAAAATGAGCTCTTCAATTATAAGCGAGGCAATTTGGGGTGTCTTTGTTATGAAAATGAGAAGTCTATTTTTAAGGAATAAATTTTAACTATGGGTAAGATTTTATTAAAGAATGGTGTCATTGTCAATGAAGGAGTCATTCAAGAAAATGATATTCTAATAGAAGATGATTTAATCGTAAAAATAGCGAAAGATATTACTGATGCCAATGCAAAGGTTATTGACGTAAAAGGCATGCATATCTTGCCTGGTATTATTGACGATCAAGTTCATTTTAGAGAACCAGGTCTAACACATAAGGGAACAATCGCAACAGAAAGTAGGGCGGCGCTTGCAGGCGGTATTACCACTTTTATGGAGCAGCCAAATACCACACCACAAACTACAACAATAGAAAAACTAGAAGAAAAGTTTGCTATGGCTTCAAATTCAGCTTATGCAAATTATTCATTTCTATTTGGTGGCACGAATGATAATCTTGAAGAATTAAAAAGACTAGATAAAAATGCATGTTCTGGCATAAAATTATTTTTAGGATCATCAACAGGTAATATGTTGGTTGATGATGAAAAGATAATTGAGAGTATTTTTAGCAATACAGAAATGGTTATATCTGCTCATTGCGAAGATGAAACTACCATTCGTGAAAATTTAGCTAAATACAAGGAACAGTACGGAGATGATATTCCAATAAAGTATCATCCAATTATTAGAAGTGAAGAAGCATGTTATTTGTCATCTTCTAGGGCGATTGCCTTGGCAAAGAAAACGGGAGCTAGATTACACGTATTTCATGTGTCGACAGGTAAGGAAACTGATTTATTTCGAAATGACATTCCGTTAGAACAAAAGAAAATAACTGCTGAGGTGTGTATTCATCATTTGTGGTTTTCTGATGCGGATTATAATGACAAAGGAACCTTAATTAAATGGAACCCTGCGGTGAAGACTGCGAAAGACCGTGAACAATTATGGGATGCTTTATTAGATGATAGAATTGATGTAATTGCAACAGACCATGCCCCTCATTTATTGGAGGAAAAGAATAATGTATATACCAAGGCACCATCTGGCGGACCATTAGTACAGCATGCGCTTCCAGCCATGTTAGAAAAAGTGAAAGAAGGTAGAATAAAATTGGAAAAAATGGTGCAGAAAATGTGTCATAACCCAGCGATATTATTCCAGATTGAAAAAAGAGGGTTTATCCGCGAAGGATATTATGCTGATTTAGTGGTGGCCGATTTGAATAACCCATGGACGGTTACCAAAGGAAATATAGCCTACAAATGTAAATGGTCACCATTCGAAGATGTTACATTTTCTTCAAAAGTGGTACATACATTCATAAATGGACATCTAGGGTATACCAATGGAGATTTTTCAGAAACTAAAAATGCTAAAAGACTAACCTATAACAGACCATGAAGTATAGTTTAAGTGTTGTGGTATTGATATTGTTGCTTTATTCATGTGCAGAAGAGTTGATTAAGAAGCCTGAGAATTTAATACCTGAAGACAAAATGGTATTAATTTTTAAGGAAATGGCTATTGTTAATGCTGCAAAAGGAACCAACATAGGTCAATTGAAAGATAATGGTATAGAGCCAACTATATATATATTCGAAAAATTTGAGATTGATAGTGCTCAATTTGTAGATAGTGATCGCTATTATGCATCTAAGCCATTGATCTATGAAACGATGTATAAAGATGTTGAGACAAGTTTAGAAAATCAACGCTTGCAGTTAGAGTCAGAGAAAATGTTAAATGATAGTCTTAGCCGTTTGAAAAAAGTTGAAAAAAAGAATCTAAAGAATATCAGCAAAGATTCTACTAGCTCTAAGGTAATTCCTCAATAAATAGCTTCGTAGATAATTTTATTGCTTCGTCTATCGGCTCAAACTCAAATTTTAGAGCTTTTTTAATTTTCGAATTGTCAAATTTCGAGGGGTGTTTTAGACCATAGATGGTACTATTTGTTATTGTTCTAGCTTTTCCTGTAGCCAAGTTTCTTATCTGATCTCCAAATTTCCCAAGCTGAAGTTGCCACATTTTCAGCTCTTTACTAGGCAATTTTTTACCCATCTTACTCGCAATGTTGCTCAGAATCTCCTTATAAGTGAGGTTTTTGGCAACGATTATAAAACGTTCTCTAGAAATATTTGAATTCATAAGACTGACCATTGAATTTGTAACATCGGCGATAGTAACAAATCCTGAACCACCAGGAGGATAAAATGGATAGCCTTTAGATGCTGTTTTAAAAAATGTACCACTACCGCTTTCCCAAAAGCCAGGGCCTAAAATAACTCCGGGGTTAATTATTACAACTTCTAACTGTTCTTGTGAGCCACGCCAAACTTCCATTTCTGCCAAGTATTTTGTTATGGCATATGGGTTGGTATGTTGTCTGCTCCATTCGGTTTCTTCAGTAGCTTTCTCATCGGTTATGGTTCTCCCTATGGTACCAATAGTACTCACATGGCATAATTTCTTTACACCTATTGCAATACACATGTTTACAATATTAGCGGTGCCTTCTCTATTTATGCGCTCTAATAAATTAAAATCTGACGGATTAAATGATATGTAGGCTGCACAATGATAAACATGGGTTACTTTTTGAAAAGCAAGTTCTAAGGAAGGTATATCTAAAATATCACCTTTTACCCAATCAATTTTATTGAAGAGTGTATTTGCATTAGGGGAGTAGTAGCTGAAGATTCTTTTAACCTGTTCTAATTTTTCGGCAGTTCTATATATTGCTCGAACTTCAGTATTGTCCATCGTTAATTTCAGCAACAAATGCGACCCCACCAATCCTGTGCCTCCTGTAACTAATACCATACTTCAAATTTAGGAAATAGAGTCGAATAAATTCCTGCTTTGATCTACTGTGTACTGGCAAGAATTCCATTTATATTTGCAATTCAATTAAAATTCAGGAAAGGATGACATCAAATTTTGTCAAGGAGTTAGAATGGCGCGGAATGTTGCATGATGCAATGCCAGGAACAGAGGAACATTTAATGGAAGAAATGCGATCAGCTTATATGGGTATTGACCCTACTGCTGATTCTTTACATATAGGTCATTTGGTAGGGGTTATGATGCTTCGCCATTTTCAGGTAGCAGGCCACAAGCCTTATGCACTAATTGGGGGTGCTACAGGTATGATAGGTGATCCTTCTGGTAAATCTGCAGAACGAAATTTACTTGATGAAAAAACGCTTCTACACAATCAGAATGCATTGAAAGAGCAATTGTCACGCTTTTTAGATTTTTCTAGTGAAGGTGATAATGCTGCAGTTCTAGTCAATAATTATGACTGGATGAAGAATTTTTCATTCTTAGAATTTATAAGAGATGTTGGTAAACACATCACCGTTAATTACATGATGTCGAAAGACTCGGTAAAAAAACGCCTTTCATCTGAAGCAAAAGAAGGGATGTCATTTACAGAGTTTACGTATCAGCTAGTGCAAGGGTATGATTTTCTTCATTTGTACCGCGAGCATAATTGCAGCCTTCAAATGGGCGGTAGTGACCAATGGGGTAATATTACCACAGGTACTGAATTAATTAGAAGAATAGCAGGCGGTAAAGGTTATGCACTTACTTGTCCGTTGATAACAAAAGCCGATGGTACTAAATTCGGTAAGACCGAAGGTGGTAATGTGTGGTTAGATGCGGAAAGAACATCACCATACAAATTCTATCAATATTGGTTGAACACTTCAGATGAAGATGCAGATAAATACATAAAGATTTTTACATTTCTTGGTCAGCAAGAAATTGAAGATTTGATTAAGCAACATACAGAAGCACCTCATTTAAGATTATTACAGAAAAGATTGGCCGATGAGATTACGGTAATGGTACACTCACAAGATGATTTGGAAAATGCAGTTCGTGCAAGTGAAATTTTATTTGGCAAGTCTACCGCTTCTGATTTAAAAGGGCTGAACGAAAAAACATTTTTAGAAATTTTTGAAGGCGTACCACAAGCAGAACTTTCTAAATCAGAATTAACTGATGGTTTAGATATGATTGGAGCATTAGCTGCCAAAACTAATTTTCTAGGCTCTAATGGTGAAGCAAGAAGAGAGTTAAAGCAAAATTCAATTTCTGTAAACAAAGAAAAAGTTAAGGAAGATTTTTTGATTACTACAGATGATCTAATCAATGATAAGTTTGTTCTATTGCAAAGAGGTAAGAAAAACTATTTTGTATTGGTATTGAGCTAGAATAAGCAACCATTTGTATGTTGTGCCATCTTATATTGAAAGGTTTAATATGAAGCTTAGATTTTTGGTTGTTTTGTCATTGTCGTTTTTTGCGTGTAATCCAGATGATGAACCTGCTATTGCAGATGCTGTTTTAGAGGGTGAATGGGTGCTTTCACGGGTGATCTGCTATTGTGGTTTTGAACCGAATACGGATTTTTCCCTAACCAAAATTGTTTTTAATTCAGACAGAGATTTAGTTACCGTTACCCATGATGGAGAATATACTTTTTTCAGGGAAGCTGGCGAACATTTTTATGGTGGTCAAGCAGACCGATTGGGCTTTTCAGATAACTCAGTATATCGTTTTGAGGTTGAAGAATCATTATTAACGTTGACATTTCAAGATAGCCCTCAAATTTCAGATGATGAGGTAACATATATTTTTACGAGATAAAAAGATTTGAGCTTATCACTTGATGAGATTATCTGCGAAATATTAAAGTGTATAATTCGTTTACATGGTTAAAGCCCCTAATACTATGTTTAAGAAGTGTTTTTCGATTTTATGCGTATTCATACTATTTGTAAGTTGTGATAAATTAGATGAGTTAACTAAGTTCGATATGGAATATAGCCAGCGAGCGACTATACCATCATCTACTGGTGTGAATTTGCCTTTTGATATTTTTACTCCGGAAATGGAGACAAATTCAGAATCTACATTTGCTGTTAATGATACGCGAAAAGACCTAATTGAAGAAATAACGTTAACTGAGTTAGAACTGATTATAGTTTCTCCCGATACTGCTGATTTTAGCTTTTTAAATTCTATAGAGATTTATATTTCTGCGGATGGATTAGGAGAAATTCTAATTGCATCATTAGATGAGGTGCCTGAGGAAGCAGGAAATAGAATAACATTGAACACATCAGATGCAGATTTAAAAGAGTATATAAAAAAGGATGAATTTAGTCTGCGGTTAAATACGGTTACGGATGAACTGATGAGTACGGATCACGAATTAGATGTTAATTCGACCTTTTTTGTTGATGCGAAGATATTGGGACTTTAAATTTCCTTACCAATTAAACGCAACGTTTTGGTGTTATTGTATCTTTTTAGTAGGTTTTAATTTTCGTTTTATGAGAAAAATAGCTGCTTTAACGTTATTGTTGTTTACAATTATTTCATGTTCTAATGAAGATGATTTCGGATTGGAGTCTACTCAGTTTGTTTTTTCGGAACAAAAGTGGGAATTAACTAAAATGACAGGTAGTTTCGAGAATTCTGAAACTACCGGAAGTGATATGGAATGGCAAGAATATTACATATTTTCTCCAGAAGGAAATTTCCTGAAATCACGAACTGTTGGTGAGGTTGTTATAGAAGCTATTGGAACTTTTGAGGTTGTAGAGTTTGAAAACGATGTAGAACATTATTTAGAGCTCACCTATGACATGGACTATGATATAATAGGAAATTGCACAGGAGATGATAAGGAAATTTTAATATATAGGTCTTCTAAGATGATTTCTAGCTTGTGGATGGCTTGTGACGGACCTGGTTTAGATTATGAGCTGAGTAAAAATTAAAGTACCATTAAATTACATCCTCTAATATCAGAATTATCAAATCTTCCGATAATTTCAAAAGTACCATCCTCATTGATTTTACCTAAATCTTGTGTAGCAATAAAAGAGCACGAATTAATGTTTGCTAAATCAATAACATTTATTCCGCCAGATTTGCTTGTTTTTAAATAACTAAGAGGATCTTCAGTATCGCGAACTAAAATCTTCATCCAAGCAGGGCAATCGAATACGCCATTTCCTTTTGAGTATGCTTGAGATAATAATTCCGTCATACCGTATTCCGAGTGTATTTCGGTTACTCCGAAACCAGCACTTAGTAATTGATGTAATTCTTGTCGTACGATCTCTTTACGACGGCCTTTCATCCCACCAGTCTCCATAACTATGGTATTCTGAAGTGATAGTTGATATTGCTCGGTAAACTCTAATAAGGCAAAGGAAACTCCAATAATTAAAATTCTAGTTTCAGTTTTTTGAAGCTCAAGTAAAAGTTGGTGTAGTTGCTCATATTCATTTAAAAAGAAACCACTTTTTGGATGATTCGATTTTCTAATCAAATCTTCTACCATATAAATCAATGATGAACCGGTTCTTTCTAAATACGAGGGTAAAAGCGCTAAAACACAATAGTCTTCTATATTTCCGTAAAAATGTTTAAAAGCTTGTAAATAACTGTCTTCGTAAAGGCTTAAGTCGGTAACGAAATGTTTACTGGTTTCGTTACCCGTTGTACCACTGCTGGTAAAGGTAATTTCAGCTTCGTTGTCATTACTGACTACATTCTTCGATTTAAAAAATTCAATGGGTAAAAAGGGTATCTGGTCTAAAGAGTTGACCGATTCAGGTTTTACTTTTAAATACTCGCAAAACGAATGATATATTGTGTTATTCCCGTACTGATATTTAAAAATACGCAGTGCATGGGTTAGAAACTCCCTTTCTGTTCGTATATCGAAAATAGCATTTTGCTCCATGAATATTTTATGGTTGAAGCAAAGGTACTGAACGAAATTATTTTAAGGGTTTAGTAACTAAATTAAGTAGGGAGTATTATTTTACGACCAATTTTCTAGTAATTGATTTATCGTTCTCCGTTACCTGAACAACATATACGCCAGGTGACAGACGAGAAATATTCATTGCTTTGGTAGATAGCCTATCGGTGAGTACCAATTCTCCAAATACATCATAAATCTTAATTTCTTTTAGATTATTTTTCTCGGTCGTCACATAGACGACGTCTGCAAGTACAGGGTTCGGATATAATTTGAAACCGGCAATCTCACCATTCTGTAGGTTATTGATATCAATGGTATCTTGAGCGTAAAGGCCGACAGAAACTAACATAAATAGCAAAAAATAGATTTTCTTCATTTCTAATTGATTTGGGATCAACGAGATAAAAGTACTTATAAGCTATATAGGCTGTTTATAAATGTTGTGAAAGCTAAGATTTTGTAGGTCAATGAGATAGGTGTTGTAATTCAACGGAAATAAGTGTATTTCGACGATGTGGATTATTAGGTTGTGTAGAAGTAAAATCAGGAATAATGCTATTTGACAATCAATTTACGTGTAGCAATTTTATTTTTTTCAAAAACACGTAAAACATAAACACCTGCATCTAAATCTGTAAGATTTAATTCTTTACCTAGTATGGTTGTTTTTAGCAATAAGGTGCCGAAAACGTCATAGATAAAAATTTCCTTAGGTGCGTTGAGATTAGTGGAGATATAAACTTTACCAGTAGTAACCGGATTTGGGTACATGCTAAAACCATCAATATCCCCATTGCTTTTGGTGCTTTGACCATAGCTGAAGGAGATAAAAAGAAAAAAGATGATTAAGTAAATGTGCTTCATACGCTACTACAATACAAATTGTATACCACAAATATATGAATATTGATTCCTGAATGTCAAGGTGATAGACCTATTCTTTTAAATTTTTCGATGAAATGCAAAAAAGCCCGCAATTTGCGGGCTTTTTATTAAAAATCAACTGCATTTATTAATTGATGCCTACAGTCCAGCCAGCTGCCCAAGTTGGTTCAGCTGCACCAGCACCAGCACCAGTGTTATCACCTGTAGTAATGAAAGTTGTATTTGCACCTGTATAATCAGTTTGAACAAAATCAGTTGCAGGACTATCAAACTGTATAGGATTAATTGTTAAAGCATTAGCTTCAATTCGAACCCCTGCTTCAACATCTGTATCTTTAACTTTAACTCCTAAATCAACACCTGAAGTGTAGAAATTAGTTATTGTAAATGAACCACCACCTTCTTTGAAGTAAAGTGCTCCTTCAGAAACAGGACCTACTACAGTAATATTGGTTAAAGTAGTTGTAGTTACAGGAGTAGCATCTCCGTCATCTCCATTGTTTGAACCTTCGATACCAGCTTTAGCACCATCTTTAATATACCAGTTTGTACCATTACCTGTCCATCCATCAGCGAAGTCAATTGAATCATCTCCACTTCCTATAGATACTAAGTTAATTCCGTCAACTGCTCCACCGAAGAATTCGATACCATCATCACCTCCCATGTAAGATTCTACGTTTTCGAATTTAGTTCCTGATCCAACTCCAAATAAAGATACTCCGTTAAACTCTTTGTCATTAGAAAAAGTAGCACCAGTGTATTCAACTCTTAAATAAGTGATATCTCCAGAATCATCATCATTTTCAGTTCCACCGTAAGTTAAATCACCAACTTCTGTAGTTACATCAACACCTTTATTAGTAGCTGCGTTTCCAGCTATTACAAGTCCGCCCCAGTCGCCTGCAGCAGGTGTATCTGAGCCAGATGTCATTACAACGGGAGCCGAAGCTGTTCCGTTAATGAAAATTTGAGCACCTCTCTCAACACCTACGAAAGCAGCAGTACCACCAGTAGCTTTAATCAAAGTACCTGCAGGTATTGTTAAAGAACCACCAGTTTTAACTACAAAACCGCTTGTAAGAATATATTCTATACTTGCATCTAAAGAAACATCTCCAGTAACTTCACCAGCTAAATTTTGTTGAGTAGAAGCAGCACTATTACTTAATCCAGTTGTCCAACCAGCAGCCCAGTCAGGAGCAGCTGCACCATTACCAGCACCAGTAGCTAAACCTTCAGTGTAAAAATCTAAGTTTATACCTACAAAGTCAGTTGCTGAAAATTCAGCAGGAGTATCAGCAAATTGAATATTGGTTATTGCTAAATCATCAGCCTCTATTCTAGCGTTTGCTTCAACATCGGTATCCTTAACTTTAATACCTAAATCTGCACCACTGATATAGAAATTGTCAATCGTGAAATTACCACCACCTTCTTTGAAATATAAGGCACCTTCACTTACAGGACCAACAACTGTAATATTGCTTAATGTTGTTGTAGTAACAGGAGTAGCATTACCATCATCACCATTGTTAGAACCTTCGATACCAGCTTTTGCGCCACCGGAAATATACCAGTTAGATCCACTACCTACCCAACCGTCAGCGAAGTCGATTGAATCATCTCCACTTCCTATAGATACTAAGTTGTTACCTGTAACAGAACCACCGAAAAACTCTATACCGTCATCTCCACCATTGAAAGATTGAACATATTCGAAGGTGGTACCAGAACCAACTCCGAATAGTGAAACGCCATTAAATTCCTTGTCGTTGGAAAATGTAGCGCCAGTGTACTCAACTCTTAGATAAGTAATATCACCAGAATCATCAGATGAATTTGAACCTCCATAAGTTAAATCACCTACTTCAGTAGTAACGTCTGCACCTTTATTAGTTGGAGCATCACCAGCTATTACAAGTCCACCCCAGTCACCAGCAGCAGGACTAGCAGCGCCAGAGGTCATAATTACAGGAGCTGAAGCTGTTCCGTTAATGAAAATTTGTGCACCTCTTTCAACACCTACGAACGCCGCAGTTCCACCAGCAGCTTTAATGGTTGTTCCAGCAGGAATTGTTAATGAAAAACCAGACTTAACAACATATGCGCCAGTAAGACTGTAAGATTTAGAAGCATCAAGGGTTGTGTTCTCGGTCACATCTCCATTTAATTCAGCTGTTTCTGATTCACAAGCAGTGCATGTTCCACCGCAATCTACACCTGTTTCTGTTCCATTTTTAATACCATCTGAACACGTTGGCTCATTGGTTGGGATAGTGTCATCATCTGAACAAGAGGCTACGAAAGCCATTGTAGATAGACCTAGCATTAAAGTGAAAATTGTTTTTTTCATAATTACAAATTTTAATTTTAATTGAGACTTATGTTTAATTAGTTAGGTATTCAATTTAAAAGCTATAGGTAAATGAAAGAGATAGATCCATTCCTCTTTTATAAGATAAAACAGTTACAGGGCCATCTTCTAGAAATCCTGGAACCGCAGGATTGACTAAATCTAGTTTGCCTTCAGCATTTTCATTAACTCTTTCAATTAATGGGTTTAATAAGTTTTTTAAGTTTAAGCCAACTCCAATGTGTTTTCCGAATTCTACTTTTGAGATTAAGTCTAGAGTAACATATCCTTTATCCATTAAATGACCTCTACCAGTACTTCCTAGAGCAAAAAGACGCTCTGAGAAATAGTTGGCGGCAAGCGTAGATCTAATATTTTTTTCTTCAGAAAATTCTAGGTAATAGCTTAAATCACCATTTATAAGTACATCTGATGCACCTTGTAAAGGAGCTTCGGTATTTGTAAATGCAGCAGATAAACTAGTTTCATTAGCAACTTTTTGAGAATCTAGTTCTTGATTTGTTTTTAAGTAAGAAACGTTACCTCCAAAACTTAGTGTTTCTTTCAAGAATGCATTTTCGGTTTCCTTTTCTTTTTCTATAACATTTAAACGAAGTTCTAGTTCTGCACCAAAAGCAGTGGCACTATCACCAGTATTCGCATAGCTTAAATCGTTTGCGGCAGATACAACTAAGAAAGTGTTGATTGGATCTTGAATAAACTTTGCGAAAACCCCAAAAGAAACAAGTTCACTAGCTGAAGGGAATAACTCCCAGCGCACATCAAAGTTGTAATTAATTGAGTTTTTTAAATCTGGATTTCCAAACGAATCTTGATTTATCTCCTCCTGGAACAAGAAAGGAGCACGTTCTTTAAATTGGGGTAAAGTATAAGTTCTACTCGAAGCAAATCGTAAATTTTGCTTATCATTTAAGGAGTATTTAAGCGCTAACGATGGTAAGAATTCGAAAATATCTAAATTATTATTCCCTTCACCTTGTATAACGGTATTCCAAGTTATGTCTTGTTTAATTTGTTCGCCACGTGCACCTGCGAACAAAGTGAATTGTGGTGAAAAATTGTATTCAAGAGTAATGAATGCCGCATTTATTTGTTGCTCTCCGCCAAATGTTTGAGGAAGTATAGCATCTGCAAATGAAGCCGGACCTCTAAAAGTTCTTATTTGATATAATCCTGAACTTAACGGATTTTGTTCAAAATAAGCATCAATATTTCTAGGGTCGACAATTGGTTGTTCATTAACTTTTAGAAATTGATAATTGAATTGTGTAGCATCAAAATCTACATTTTTAAATCTACCATTATATCCTAATGTAAGTTTGCCATTGAACTCGTCATCATCATTCTTCTCAAACTTATAAGTTGTTGAAATATTGGCGGCAATCTCTTCTTCATCTAATTCTTGATAGAATCTATGATTTTCAGATGCTGCTGAAACAAGTGCAAATGATTTTGGACCTTCTGGTTGATTATTTCGTACAGGTAACAATGTATTTTGTCTTCTGTCAGGAATAACATTCTTAACATAGTTATAAGCACCTCCCCAGTTGACTTCTAGGTTTTCACCAAAATTATGCGCTCCCAAAAGTTGGTGAATATATAGTGTAGTTCTATCATAAGTTGATCTCTGAATAAATCCACCGCCTTCTGGTGCATCATCTTCGCGGTCAATTATACCATTAAATTCTTCCTGTTTTTGACTCGAATTGTTTAACATTAAAAAATTGTATTTAAATCTAGATTTTGTTCCCAATCTTAATCCTACATTACCCATTAAGGTCGTAGATGTATTGTAGCTAAATCTTTCATAATCAAAATCTGAATTTGGTAAGCCGTTCCCAACATTCGGGGCACCTCTATTGACACCTTGTCTATAAGCATTGTCATTACCAAAGGATCCCACGGCAAAGAAGTTTAATCGTGTTTCTTCACCTAGGTTATATGAGTCTCCTCCTTTTAGGGAGAAGCTTGAGTTTATAGGCGTTGCACTCTGTTCTCTATCCCAACTGGTTGAGAAAGTATTTGAAAATGGATTATTCGGAATAGCCGAGTTGTAAAATCCTGAAAAATCTGGACCATTATTCAAATAGAAGTTATCGACACCAATAGCCTCAGTATTAACGCCAGATTGAGCAGTTAGTTCTAAAAATCCAGAACCATTATAATCTCTTGATAGTATATTGATATTGGCTCCGCCAAAATCACCATAATTACTAGCATTAAAAGTTTTATCTATTCCTATAGATTCTATTATGCTAGTGCCGAAAATACTTAGGTCAATATTCTTTTTAGAAGTATTGTTAGAAGGCAGTGGTAGGCCGTTAAGGGTTGTAATATTAAAACGATCACCAAGTCCGCGAACATAAACATTACCAGAGCCTTCTTCCTTAGAAATACCAGTTACCTTACTTACTGCAGTAGCTGCATCACTAGCACCTTTTCTAGCTAATTCTTGTGCGCCGATGGCAGTTTCAAGGGTAACCGTTTTCTTCTGATCCAATAATAAAGCAGTTTCAGAATCTTTGCGAGCTACGGTAGTAACAGTTACCTCATCTAAAGAAACACCTTGAGATGCACTTAAGGGTACATCTATTGTGGTTACTTTACCGGCTACAACTTCAACGTTTGGTATTTCAACAGTTTCATATCCTAAGTAGCTGAATGAAACAGTATACGTTCCAGACTCTATACTTGATATTTCATATAATCCATCAAAATCTGATGTGGTTCCTTTAGTCGTTCCTTTTAATAATACGTTGGCGAATGCTAAAGGTTCATCGTTAACTTCTTTGTCAGTAAGTTTTCCAACAATGCTTCCAGTGTCTTGCGCACTTAATTTAATAGAGATAAACAGTAAAGTAAAAAAAAGTAATTTGTTCATTAGATATATTGATTCTATAATCAGCGGCAAAGGAAACGAGGAGTTGTAAAGGTCAGGTTAGCTATAGGTTAAACATTTATTTTGTTAATGTTATGTAAACGTTACTACATTAAATCAATGTTAACTGACGTTGTCGTAATAGTATTATCTTTACTTTTGAGCGAATCAATCGAATTTGAAAACCATGAAAAAGAAGGACATTAGGATACTTTTAGTTGATGATGAACCAGACATCCTAGAGATTGTAGCGTATAATCTAACTGCTGAAGGATATGATGTATATACCGCAAAGAATGGTGCAGATGGTGTAGCTAAAGCCAAAAAGAAGATGCCCCATCTTATTATATTAGATGTTATGATGCCTGAGATGGATGGTATTGAGGCTTGCGAGATTTTAAGAAAAACATCAGGTATGGAAAATACCATTATTACGTTTTTAACTGCTAGAGGAGAAGATTATTCTCAGGTTGCTGGTTTTGATGCGGGTGCAGATGATTATATCACAAAACCTATTAAGCCAAAAGTATTGGTCAGTAAGGTGAATGCTTTATTAAGACGGCTTAAAAATGAAGAAAATACCCAAGAAGATATTGTTAAGGTTGGTGATATTGTAATCAACAGAGAAGAATACAAGATTATTAAGAAAGGGGTAGAAATTATTTTACCTAGAAAAGAATTTGAACTTCTTGCACTATTAACTTCTAAACCAAGTAAAGTTTTTAAAAGAGAAGTTATTCTTGATAGGGTTTGGGGTAATGAAGTTGTTGTCGGTGGTCGTACTATTGATGTGCACATTAGAAAACTTCGTGAAAAGATTGGGGAAGACCATTTTAAAACGGTAAAGGGAGTAGGATATAAGTTCGTATTATAAATGGCAGCTTCCTTACGTTCTAAAAAATCGTATCGTTTTGCATATCGCTCATCATTATACATCGCTGTAATTGCCTCAATAGTTTTGGCGCTTATCTTGTGGGTTTTTGGGATGTTAAATTGGTTAGTATTGGCCTTGGCGGCAGTGACTATTTTTCTAACTTCTTTTGTCACGCTTCAAATTAGAATCGATAAATTCATCTACAAACGGATTAAAAAAATCTATGATGATGTGGAACTATTGGAGTCTTCCACCTTACCATCATATCCTGTAACGACCGATATGCGTACGTTAACGGCAGAAATTGAAAAATTTGCTAAGGACAAGAAAATAGAAATTGATACTTTAAAGATTCGCGAAGAATACCGAAAAGATTTTTTAGGTAATGTATCTCATGAACTAAAGACCCCTTTGTTTACCGTACAAGGGTATTTAGAGACGTTGTTGGATGGAGCTATTGACGATAAAAGTGTTAGAAAGAAATACATATTTAGGGCCAATAAAGCGGTAGACCGTTTAATTTATATTGTAAAAGACCTTGACCTTATTACTAAGTTAGAGGTTGGTGACCTTCGGCTAGAGAAACAATCATTTAACATCATAGAGCTTATTCAAAGTGTTTTTGATTTGTTGGAAATGAAAGCCGATAAAAAGAATATTACCCTCACGTTTGATATTGCTTATCCTAAACCCATCATGGTATTTGCTGATAAAGAGAAAATTCAACAAGTACTTACAAACCTGTTGGTGAACTCGATAAAGTATGGTAATGAAAATGGTACAACAGAGGTGAGTGTTGAGAATTTGGTTAAGAATAAGATAATTGTACGAGTAACGGATAATGGCGAAGGTATACCGTCCGTCCATATACCCCGACTTTTTGAGCGTTTTTATAGGGTTGATCAAAGTGGAAGTAGACGCGAGGGCGGTTCTGGTTTAGGTTTGGCCATCGTTAAGCATGTGATTGAAGCGCATGGTGAAAAAATATTTGTGGAAAGTGCTGTTGAGGTAGGATCCGAATTTTCATTTACCCTAGAAAAAAGTTCCACTCAATTAGTGGACAAGCAATAATCTGTGGCCTTCTCTTTTTACCTAAATTTGCTGCAGTTTACAATAGATAACTGTGGGAAGTAAAAATAAATTAAAACGATTTCAGGAAAACGAAACTTTTCCTAACGTAATACAACCAACCAGAGAAGAAATAGTTAGTGGTTTTTCATTGAGAGGTAAGTGGAATACGCATTTCAAGAACGATAATCCTATTGTTTTAGAATTGGGTTGTGGAAAAGGGGAGTATACCGTTGGCTTGGCAAAAAAGTTTCCGAACAAGAATTTTATTGGTATTGATATAAAAGGAGCTCGTTTTTGGAAAGGTGCTAAAATCGCTATCGAAGAGAATTTACCCAATGTGACTTTTATTCGTACGCAAATTGAATTGGTCGACCATATTTTTGGTGAGCAAGAAGTATCAGAAATCTGGATTACTTTTCCTGACCCTCAAATAAAATATAAGCGTACCAAACACCGCATGACAAACCAAGAGTTTTTAAAGCGGTACAGAAAGGTTTTAAAACCTGACGGTACTGTTAATTTAAAAACAGATAGTGAATTCATGCATGGGTATACTTTAGGTTTACTTCATGGGTTAGGTTTAGAGGTGCTTTACGCCAATCACGATGTTTATAAGAATGAGGGGAGCCCGAAAGAAGTACTTGAAATACAGACTTTCTACGAAAATCAGTATCTTGAAAAGGGAAAACCTATTACCTTTATTAGGTTCAAGGTAAACTGATATAATGCAACAATTACCAATTTTATTTGTTTTCACCTTTGGTGCTGCTTTCTTTGCATCATTACCACCTGGTTTACTCAATTTAAATGCGGCTAAAACTAGTGTAGAGAAAGGGAAGTCGAATGGAATTATTTTTGCGCTAGGTGTTTCCATTGCGGTAATGCTACAAACCTATGTTGCAGTTCGCATCGCCAAGTACATTTCAAGAAATCAGCATGTAATTGAGGTATTACTACAAATAGCACTGTTAGTATTTTTTGTTTTGGCAGTGGTCTTTTTTATAAAAGGTAGAAAACAAGATAATAAGCCGTTAATCTTAGCAGAGACTAAAAAGCGAAATAGCTTTTCTAAAGGGGTGTTTTTGGCATTAATAAATTTTTTGGTGATCCCTTATTACAGTGGTTTAAATACTGTTTTTCATGGGCAAGGTTTTATGACCTATAGAATAGTAGATGAGGTTTTATTTATACTGGCGGCAGGTAGTGGCACATTTTTGGCTATGTATTTATATGTTGTCTATTTCAATAAATGGGAGTATAAAACTAGCTCGTTCTCTAAAAACAGTAACTATATTTTAAGTGGATTAATGCTGCTTTTGTTTATCATTACTTGCTTTAGATTGTTTAATTAAAGCTCAAGTAAGCATGAAACCTGAAAATGAAAATTTCTTTGAAAAAGTATATCAAGTAGCTCGACTTATTCCTGAAGGACGAGTGACTTCTTACGGGGCAATCGCGAAATATTTAGGAGCTGCTAGAAGTGCAAGAATGGTAGGCTGGGCAATGAACGCTTCACATAATATGGAAGATATACCCGCACATAGAGTCGTCAATAAAGCCGGACTTCTTACCGGAAAACATCATTTTGATGGTACCAATTTAATGCAGCAACTTTTAGAAGGTGAAGGTGTTAAAATAAAAGACCTTCAAATTGTAAATCTTGAAGAATATTTTTGGGATCCTTTTATTGAGCTACAAGCAGATATTTAAAATCATTCAAAGGTTAGGGTAAAGGTTGTTGTTTCATTAGAAACCACCCGAATTGAACCACCGTGTAAACGCATAATTTGTTTGCTTAGACTTAAGCCTATTCCTGTTCCTGTATTTTTAGTGGTGAAAAAGGGAACAAAAATCTCATCTAAAAGTTCGGTCGAAATTCCGGGGCCATTATCGGTAACTGTTATATATTTTTTTTCTTGTGGGTTTATACCTGCTTTTATGATAATACTACCCTCATCTTGTTCTTCAATTGCTTGTTGTGCGTTTTTACCTAAGTTTAAAAGTATTTGCGTGAGTTGTTTCTCATCAATATAAAGTTCTAAGTCATCAGGCTCACAAGAGACTTCTAAACTAATATTGTGAACATTGGTATACTCTTGCAAAAGTAATCTGACCTTTTCTAGTATTTTTTTGGCAGGAATCAATTCTCTATCAGGTTCAGGAACACTTAGAAAGGTTCGGTATGACTGGACAAAACTCATTAAATCATTACCCTGTTCTTTTATGACTTCTAGCCCTTTAGCAGAATTCTTAATTTGTAGTTCACCAAATTCTTCTGGGGTCGAAAGTTGATTTCCTTTTTTAAAATATTTTAAAATAGACTCTGATATAGAGGTAATAGGTGTAATGGTGTTCATAATTTCATGGGTAAGAACACGTATTAATTTTACCCAAGAATCAGTTTCCTTATCATCAAGTTCTTTTTGTATGTCATGCACAATAACAAGTAAAAGTTTTTTTCCTTCAATGGTAATGGGTGTACATTTTAAGGTAAGCTCTTTTTTACCTCGTTCGTTACCCAAGGAATATAAAGTACTTGCAAACGGTTCTAGATTTTCAAAAAGACCATACAGTTTAGGGTCTATCTGTTTTAATTGTTTAACATGATTAAGTGGTCTGTAGTTTAGAAGGTTTTGCACGGTAGGGTTAGCATATAAAATATGCCCTTTATCATTTACAGTAAATATGCCAATATCTGCTTGCCTTAAAATTTCTTGATAATACTGTTCCTGCGCTTGCTTTTTTAAATGAATATCTTGAATCATAGTGTTCAACATATTCAAGCTATGATTAAGCTCTTCCATTGATTTTACACTAAGCTTCTCAGGAAAACGTAGCGTGAAATCCTCATTTTTTATAGCATCAAAGAAATAGGCAATCTTTCTGTTGGTTTGGTTTACGTAATAGACTAAGCTATATGTCAGGCCAATGAAAACTAAGCCAAGCAGGCCACAAAGTATGTATTGCTCTTTAAAAAAGAGAAAGCCCACAAACAGCGCACAAATTGCAATTAAAATGATTCGGAAAATAAGTTGGTAGTAAATACTTTTGCTGACCATTATTTACCTGATTTTTTTAGTTTGTTATAAAGGGTCTGTCTAGATATGCCTAATTGTTCTGCAGCTGCGCTATAATTTCCCTCATTTTCGTTCAGTGCTTTTGTTATCATAATTAACTCCATTTCTTCTAAAGTTTTTGGTCCATCTTCTATAGAAAAAGATGTTTTAGTTTCCAATAGAAAATCTGTAGATTTTAACACGTTACCTTCGGAAAGTATTACTGCACGCTCCATAGTATGCAATAGCTCTCTAACATTACCGGGCCAAGCATAATCCATTAATTTTTCTTGGGCAGATTGATTAATTTTCAAACTTGGCTTGCCATATTTATAAGCAAATTTTTTCAAGAAAAAATCAGATAGAATTAAAACATCTCCATCACGGTCTCTAAGAGCAGGTACTTCTATTTGTATGGTATTGATTCTATATAAAAGATCTTCTCGAAACAGGCCATCTGCTACCATTTGGTCTAAATTACAATTGGTAGCACAGATTAGCCGAATATCTACAGCAATCGTTTTATTAGACCCCACACGCACTACAACCCTGTTTTGAATCACCGATAATAACTTAGCCTGCATCTGTAAAGAGAGGTTTCCTATTTCATCTAAAAATAAAGTACCGCCATTTGCTGCTTCAAACTTACCAGCTCGGTCTTCTTTTGCATCTGTAAAGGATCCTTTTACATGTCCGAAAAGCTCACTTTCAAATAAATTTTCTGAAATAGAACCCATATCTACAGATATGAAAACCTCATTATTTCTAGCAGAAGATTTATGAAGTTCTCTCGCAATTAGTTCTTTTCCTGTTCCATTTTCACCGGTAACCAAAATATTGACATCAGTCTTAGCAACTTTTTGAACAAGGCTAAGAACACTATTTAGGGCTTTTGAATTCCCAATGATATAATTTGTGTTCTGATTAATAACCTGTTTCAGGTTACTCTCTTTCTGCTTTAGATGTTGTACTTCTTTCTGAGATTTTCGAAGTTCGTAAGCAGATTTAACCGTAGTTAAGAGCCGTTCATTATTCCAAGGTTTTAATATAAAATCTGTCGCCCCTTCTTTTAGTGCTTCTACAGCAAGTTCAATGGCTCCATAAGCAGTCATCATAATTACAGAAATATGGGGTGCTTTCTTTTTAATTTCTCGCAACCAATATAGGCCTTCATTACCTGTGTTCACTCCCGCTGAGAAATTCATATCCAATAATATGATATCTATTTCTTTGAGATTGGGGAATGATGAAAGAAGATTCGGATTTGAAATTGTTTGAACACTTTTATATTCGAATTGTAATAATATTTCTAAAGCGCTCAGAACACTTTTCGTATCATCAACTACTAAAATTTTTGCTTCGGTCATTTGAGAAATCAATTAACTTATTTAAAACTACATATAGAAGATTGTATATTAATAAAAGTGTAAAAATATTTTACAATATCTGTACAACATTTTTACAGTCACAAGTATAATTATAATTTAAATTATAAATAAAATATTGAAAATCAATGAGTTACTGTTATGGCACGCATATAGTATAGTGTATGGCATACCAATATAGAAATGAATCAAAAAATAAAAATAACAACCATTTTGCTGTTCTCCATTTGGAGTTCTGTTATAGCCCAAGAAACGTGGACTTTAGATGAGTGTGTATCTTTTGCCTTAGAACATAATTTACAACTTAATGATTTTGAATATACGGATCAATCCAATAGAGAAACATACAGACAATCGATTCGTAATTTATTACCATCTGTAAATGCAAGTGCTAATTATAATATCAGTTTTGGTAGAGCTGAAGATCCGAATACGGGAACCTTTGTCAATCAAGATTTTTATTCTAACAATTATTCTCTAGAATCGTCGATTGATTTATTTCAAGGATTTCAGAAAATCAATTCCATTAAAGCATCAAAATTTTTATATAAGGCTACACAAGAAGAAGTATTGCAGCAAAAATACTTGTTGGCATTTAGGGTCATGCAAGCTTTTTATGATATCCAGTTTTTTAAAGGCTTAGTTGAAATTTCAAACGAGCAATTAAATGTTTCCCAATCGAACTATGATTTAGTAGGAAAACAGATAGAATTGGGATTAAAGGCGGGCGCTGATTTATACGAAGCAGAGTCTCTTTTATTAACAGATAAGTTGAATGTCACCCAAAGTAAGAATCAATTAGCCGCCGCTAAGCTAGCCTTAATACAAGAAATGAATTTAGAGAATGTTTCTGATATTGTAATACAGGAAGATTTAGCCGAGATAGCCAATGATTTAGGCAATGAAGAGATTGAATCCGATACTATATATAGTGAGGCGCGTGAATTTTTACCTATGATTAAAGCGCAAGAATTGAGAGCTAAAGCAGCTAAAAAGCAGGTAGCGGTTTCAAGAGGCAGACTTTATCCATCACTATCATTATTTGCAGGTATAGGCACAGGTTATTTTGAAACTACGCGAGATACCTTGGGTAATACATTGCCTTTTAGAGAACAGTTTAGAGATAATACCTCGCAGTATATTGGAGTAAATTTAAATGTTCCTATTAGTAATGGCTGGTCTGCACGATCAAGGGTAAAGCAATCTAAAATAGAACGTCTAAGAGCAGAGAATAATTTAAAGACACAAGAGCAAGAATTATTTCAGGCCATTCAGAAATTGGTGCAAGATTATAATTCACTTTTAGTAGAATTGGTTCAGAGTAATCAAAAAATGGAAGCACAAAACCTGGCATTTACAATTGCTCAAAAACGATATGAGAAAGGGATGATAAATGCACTTGAATTATTCACGGCAAAGAATTTATACGCCAGTGCTCAAAATGAAAATTTACAGGTTAAGCTTCGTTCAGAAATCAATAAAAGTACTTTAGATTTTTACAGAGGATTACCAGTATTTAATATAAACTAGAAAGATTAACACGAAAGATGGATATAAAATTAGAAAAGAAAAAAGGACTTAAACCCAAGCATTTTGGGTACATCGCTATAGGGGTATTGGTGCTGTTTGTAGGATATCAACTTTTATTCTCAAATTCTGTTTCAACCTTTAGAACAGAAAAAGATAAGCTGTCAATTGCAGAAGTGTCGGCAGGTAAATTTGATGACTATATTACTATTAATGGTAATGTAGCTCCAATCGCTACTATTTATATGGATGCTTATGAAGGTGGCCGTGTGAGTGAGAAATTGATTGAAGAGGGTGCAATTGTCAAAAAAGGAGATATCATTCTAAAGTTAGAAAACATGAACTTGTATGAGCAGATTCTAGCAAGCGAAAGTAATTTGGCATTAAAACAAAACGATTTAAGGTCTACAAAAATGAATTTCGATTCAAGACAAGTAGAAGGTAGAAGATCATTGGCGACGACATCAACAGATTTACAGCGACTTAAAAGAAACTATGAGCAGAACAAAGCGTTGTATGATGATGAGCTAATATCAAAAGAAGCGTTTCAACTGTCAAAAGAAAATTACGAATTATCTCAAAAGCAGCATGAAATCATTAAGGTACAAACCGTACAAGATGATGAATTACGCGAAACATCTCTAAAAGGATTGGATACCGATTTAGACCGTATGCAAAAAACTTTAGGCATGGTATACCAACGTCTAGATCATTTAAATGTTCGTGCTCCCGCAGATGGTCAATTAGGATTTTTAGATGCAGAAATTGGTCAAAATATAGCTCAAGGGCAACGTATAGGTCAGATAAATGTATTGACCGATTATAAAATTGAGGCTGATATTGACGAGCATTATATTGATCGTGTAAAAAGAGATTTAGTTGCGGTACTGGAGCGTAATGGTTCTGAGTTCCCATTACGATTACGAAAAGTATACCCAGAAGTTAGAAATGGTCGATTTAAAGTAGACTTGGTTTTTACGGATAACAAACCAGAAACCATACGTTCAGGTCAGAGTTATAACATCAAATTGCAATTAGGGGAATCTAACGATGCATTATTATTACCAAAAGGAAGCTTTTTTCAAAGTACTGGCGGACAATGGATTTTTGTTGTAGGACCCGACGGTGGAGAGGCTATTAAGAGAAATATTCGAATAGGAAAACAAAATTCTAGATACTATGAGGTATTAGAAGGATTAGAATCAGGAGAAAAGGTAATTACCAGCAACTATGATAATTTCGGAGAGGCCGAAAGAATCATATTAAAATAAAAATAACTGTCACATCTAGCATAGTTAAGGTGTCTTTTAAATAACAATTAAAATTAATCGAAAATGATAACCATTACGAATCTTAAAAAAAGTTTTAGAACAGAAGAAGTAGAAACCTTGGCATTGAACAGTGTCAACCTAAAAGTAGAGGATGGCGAATTTGTCGCTATAATGGGACCTTCAGGCTGTGGTAAATCAACACTTTTAAATATCATAGGTATGTTAGATAACCCTACCGATGGCAGTTATAATTTTGCGGGTAATGAAGTAGGTGGCTTAAAGGAAAGTCAGCGTACCCAATTACGAAAAGGTAATTTAGGCTTCGTATTTCAAAGCTTTAATTTAATCGATGAACTTACCGTATTTGAAAATGTAGAGCTGCCGTTAATCTATTTGAAAATGGGTAAGGCTGAGCGAAAAGAAAAAGTAATGAAAGTACTTGAACGTATGAAAATTGCACATAGAGAAAAACATTTTCCACAGCAATTATCTGGTGGTCAACAGCAACGTGTTGCCATTTCAAGAGCGGTTGTTACGAATCCAAAATTAATATTAGCCGATGAGCCTACGGGTAATTTAGATTCTAAAAATGGTTTGGAGGTAATGAACCTATTAACAGAATTAAACCAAGAAGGAACCACAATAGTAATGGTTACACACTCAGATCACGATTCTCATTTTGCTCATAGAGTAGTTAATCTATTCGATGGTCAAATAGTAACCGAAAGTCAAAATAGGGCTATAGGCGCAATGATTTAATAGGGAGAGTTTATTCATCAATCAACACCAAACCAAACCAACCAACCAAACCAACCAAACCAACCAAACTTATCCCTTAATCACGGATTTTAATTTTGAAATCAATCAAAAAACGAGCACCATGTTTAAAAACTATATTAAAATCGCTTGGCGAAATCTTTGGAAAAATAAAGGATATAGCTTGCTTAATATTTTTGGCTTAGCCATTGGTATTACCTGTGCCGCAATGATTTTACTTTGGGTGGAGGATGAAGTAGGCTACGATCAAAATTTCGCAAAGCAAGATGTAGTTTATTATGTGCCTACCAATCAACAGTATGATGGAGAATGGAGAACATTTTTTCAAGCAACACCTGGGCCGTTAGCACAAGTATTAAAAGAGGAAGTGCCAGGTATTGTAGGGTCGGCTAGAACTAAAAGGGATGATTTGTTGTTGCAGGTCGATGATAAATCTATTAATAAAAATGGCAGATATGCTGACCCCGATTTTCTTAGTATGTTCAGTCTTTCTTTTGTGGAAGGTAATTTAGAGACAGCTTTCAATGAGGTTGATGCAATTATTATATCCCAGAAAACAGCTACGCAACTTTATGGAAAAAATGGTTCTGCAGTTGGTAAGGTTCTTAGGGTAAATAATGACACTAACTATACTATTTCTGGGGTTTTTGAAGACCTGCCAAACAATGTAACCTATAGTTTTGACTGGGTTGCACCTTTTGAGAGATTCGCGATAGGTAAAGATTGGATGCTAAGTTATGGGTCTAATTTCTCAGATACATTTATTGAACTTTCACCAGAAGCAGATTTTGAAACTGTAAACATTAAAGTACAAAAGATTCTTCCCGCAAAAACGGAAGATGATGAAGCATATGCATTTCTTCATCCAATGAAAGATTGGCATTTAAGGTCAAATTTTGAGGGCGGTAAAAATATTGGAGGACAAATAATATATGTGCGCCTTTTCAGTCTCATTGCCATTATTATACTATTGATAGCATGTGTTAATTTTATGAATCTTGCAACTGCACGAAGTGAAAAGAGAGCTAATGAAGTAGGAGTTCGAAAAGTGTTGGGCTCAGGCAGAAAAGGATTGATATCTCAGTTTATGGCAGAAGCAGTAATTACTGCAACGTTATCGGCAGCATTGAGCATAGTACTGTTGAAACTTCTTATTCCGCAGTTCAATTCGCTTATTGATAAACAATTAGATTTAAGTTTAGCGAATCCGGTTCATATATTGACCTTAGTGGGTATCACTTTGATTTGTGGGCTTATTGCAGGTTGGTATCCAGCATTCTATTTATCTTCTTTTAAGCCTGTAGATGTGTTAAAGGGTTCGCGTATATCAAAAGGTAGTGCGCCATTCATTCGAAAAGGATTGGTAGCTACTCAATTTGTGGTCTCCATTGTCTTCATTATTAGTACCATCATTGTCTATCAACAAGTTCAGCATGTCAAAGGAAGAGATTTAGGATACGACAAAGAAAACTTGGTTAAAATACCGGTAAAGGGAGATATTATAAAGAACTTCAATCCCATAGCACAAGATATGAAGGCATCTGGTATGATAGAAAGTCTTGGGCTTAACAATTCAGATATTCTATCGGGTGGGAATAATACATCTGGTTTAGAATGGCAGGGCGGTGTTAACACAGAAGATGTGTTAGTCTCTACACGATATATAAGCTCTGATTTTTTCAAAACTGCAGGGATGACAATTCTTGAAGGTAGAGGTTTTAGTACGAATCCTGCTCAAGACAGCACTAATCTGATAGTAAGTGAGTCTTTTGCAAAACTAATGGGAACTGGCAGCGCAATTGGTAAAACAATTGAGAATGACTATGCTGTAATTGGGGTAGTCAAAGACTATTTATATGACGATATGTATGGGTCAAGTGACCCAGTAATATTTTTTAATTACCATGGTGAAGCGCGTTTTCTATATGTAAAAGCGAAGGAAGGTATAGCAACCGCTACAGCATTGTCAACAATGGAAACGGTGCTAAAGAAACATAATCCTGCATTTCCTTTTGAATATGAATTTGTAGATGATACGTACAACGCCAAATTTAAAAGCGAAAAATTAATAGGAAGCCTTTCTCAAATCTTTGCTTTACTCGCCATTATTATCTCTTGTTTAGGTTTGTTTGGGTTGTCTGCGTTTACTGCAGACCAACGCAGAAAAGAAATTGGCGTTCGTAAAGTTTTAGGGTCAAGTATTACAGGTATTGTTGGCTTATTGTCAAAAGATTTTATGAGGTTGGTCGTTATCGCGATATTAATTGCCAGCCCAATTGCATGGCTACTTATGCAAAATTGGCTTGAAGGTTATGCGTACCGAATTTCTATAAACGCTTGGGCTTTTATTATAGCGGGCACAATTGCAATTACAATTGCATTGTTAACGATAAGTTTTCAAGCTTTAAAAGCAGCTAAAGCTAACCCTGTAAAAAGTTTACGTACCGAATGAAGTAAAAAAATATAAGGTGAATTTCACCGTATCAATCAATCATCAAAAACGAGAATCATGTTTAGAAACTATATCAAAATCGCTTGGAGAAGCTTAAAAAAGCAACCCTTTTTTACCTTTCTTAACACGTTTGGTCTAGCTATTGGTATGGCTGGGGCATTACTTATATCATTATATATCTATGATGAAATGAGTTATGATAAGATGTTTGTAGATGCCGACCGTATTCATAGAGTGCATTCAGATATAAAGTTTGGTGGCGATGCAAGGGAGTTTGCCGTAACTCCTGCTCCTATGGCAGAAGCATTAATAAATGATTTTTCTGAAATTGAATTGGTCACTAGATTTAGAACACGAGGCAGTGCATTGGTTCGTAAAGCAGATGGCCAAGCAAATGTAAAAGAAGAGCAGACCACTTTTGTAGACGCTAGTTTTTTTGAAATGTTCGGGGTAGAACTATTAGCTGGCGATGTTAAAACGGCTTTGAAAAACCCAAATACACTAGTACTAACAAAAACAGCTGCTGAAAAACATTTTGAAGTTGGCAATGCTGTAGGGCAAGATTTGGTTCTTAATAATGAGGAGAACTATACTGTTGTAGGGGTAATTGATGATTTTCCACAGAATTCTTTCTTAAGAGACCATTCTGTTTTTGAATCAATGGAAGGAAATGATGATGCCAAAGAGATTAATTGGGGCAGTAATAACTATCAAACATATATAAAATTAATACCCACGGTTAAGGCTACTGAAATACAGGAGCAATTACGTGGATTTTTGGGCAAATATGTAATTCCGGGGATACAACAATTTATGCCGGGAATAACCGAAGAACAATTTAAGGAGTCTGGCAACCATTTAATTTATAGTACGATGCCGTTGACCGACATTCATTTAAAATCTCAAAGGGTAGCTGAGGTTAGTGCTAATAACGATATTCAAAGCATTTATATACTGTCTTTTATAGCTGTATTTCTTATTGTTTTAGCCAGTGTAAATTTTATGAACCTCTCTACGGCACACTCACTAAAAAGAGCAAAAGAAGTTGGGGTAAGAAAAACTTTGGGATCTAATAAGGTAGATTTAGTACGACAGTTTTTGGTAGAGTCAGGGTTAATATCTTTTCTCTCCTTACTACTCGCTATTGTTTTTGTTGTAATTGCATTACCTTTTTTTAACACATTAGCGAATAAGGATATTTCAATTCCTTTTACAAGCCCTATTTTTTGGATGACCTTATTGAGCTCAGTTGTATTATTAGCTTTATTTTCTGGCAGTTATCCAGCTTTTTTTATGTCGCGTTTTATGCCTGTTAAGGTTTTAAAAGGAGGAAATGGAAGTAATGTTGGTGGCGGAGGTATAAGAAATTCACTAGTTGTTTTTCAATTCGCTATTTCGGTCTTTTTAATCGTGAGTACTTTGGTGGTTTATCAACAGTTAAATTATATACAAGGTAAGGATCTGGGGTTCTCGAAAGATCAGGTCTTGATTATTAATGATGTGTATACTGCAGGCGATAAGGTTTCCTCCTTAAAAGAGCAGGTAAAACAATTGAGTTTTGTAAAAGATGCTACGTTAAGTAGTTTTTTCCCGACGCCTTCTAGTCGAAGTGATTCTACTTTTAGTCCTGAAGAAGGGGGTACAAATCAAGAGAATGCAGTAAGCATGCAGACATGGGCGGTTGACTATGATTATGTTTCTACTATGGGTTTTGAACTCGTAGCTGGCCGTAATTTTGACAAAAATTTCGGAAATGATTCAACCACTATTATAGTCAACGAAGCAGCAGTAAGAATTATGAAATTAAGTCCGAAAGAAGCCCTCGGCAAACGATACACACCTGATTTCGATTCAAATAATCCAGAATATTATACCATAATCGGGGTTGTCAAAGACTTTCATATTGCTTCTTTGAAAGAAGATATAGATGCAGTGAGTCTTCATTTAGGAGGAAGCGCCTATGCTTTAGCTGTAAAAATTCAGGCAGGTGATTTCAATAACGCCATTTCACGAATTGAAGGTGTTTGGAATACTATAGTTCCTGGTGAACCTTTTGATTATTATTTCATGGAGGATGCCTTTAATAACACCTATCAAAGTGAGCGAAGATTAGGTAATATTTTCATCATTTTCACCGTCCTTTCCCTTTTAATTGCCTGTTTGGGTCTTTTTGGATTGGCAGCATTTAATGCAGAAAAACGAATTAAGGAAATTGGCGTACGTAAAGTTTTGGGTGCCAGTGTAAGTCAAATATCCATGAGACTTACAGTAGATTTCTTAAAACTGGTAGGTATTGCCATATTAATTTCTTTACCACTAGGATGGTTTGTAATGAACAAGTGGTTAGAAGATTTTACATATCGTATAAACATTCCTTGGTGGGTATTTGTATTGGCAGCATTCTTAGCGGTTTTAATTTCTGTTCTAACGGTAAGCTACCAAAGTATAAAAGCCGCTATAGTAAACCCTGTTAAAAGTTTGCGTTCCGAATGAAGTAAAAAAATATAAGGTGAATTTCACCGCATCATCAATCATCAAAAAACGAGAATCATGTTTAAAAATCACATTAAAATAGCATGGCGAAGCATCAAAAAAGATAAGCTATTTACCACCATTAAAATTGGTGGTTTTGCCGTTGGTATAGCTGCCTGCTTATTAATAGCCTTGTTTATCAGGAATGAGGTCAGTTACGATCAGCATTACGAGAATAAAAATCAAATTTACAGGGTAGTCATGCAAGGTATGTTTAATGGAGAGCTTATGAAAAGCACCCATTTTCAATTGCCTTTAGCGGATGCCTTAGAAGCCGATTTCCCAGAAATATTAAAAGCGGGTAAGGTAAATACCATTGAAATATTTGGCGCTGGTAAACACGCTATGCACTTAGAAGGCGAAGTTCAAAATAATTTTGAAGAAGGTTTTATACTGGCCGACCAAGAGGCATTCGATATTTTAGAAATTCAATTAGAGCAGGGGAATAAGGTAACAGCATTAACGAACCCTAAGAGTATTGTCATCTCTAAAACCAAGGCAGATAAATATTTTAAAAATGGGAAAGCAATTGGCGAAACCATAATTCTAGATGACGATACCTCTAAGCCCTATACCGTAACGGGTATCATGAAAGATATTCCAAAAAACTCACACCTTAATTTCGATTTTCTACTTCCTATAGAAGACACCCGTATGAGTTGGACCAATCAAAATTACTTCACATATGTTTTGGTAGATGCCAATACCAATATTTCGCAATTGGAAAAAAAGATGCTTTCTATTATTGAAGATTATGTGATTCCCGCACAATTAAACCGTGGTCGAGCGCCAGATTTTATTGAAGTTCTCAGAACTATCGAATATAAGTTACAACCCATAACCGATATTCATTTACGATCTGATATTAAAATGGCAGATGGCTTAAAGCATGGCGATATTCGTTTTGTGTGGTTATTTGCCGCAATTGCTGGGTTTGTGTTATTGTTAGCGATTATTAATTTCATTAATCTATCTACAGCAAAGTCGGCTAATAGGGCAAAGGAAGTAGGCCTCAGAAAAACCATAGGTGCATTTAAGCATAATCTAATAGCTCAATTTCTGACCGAATCTGTTTTGTTCAGTATTATTTCATTTGTGTTGGGCGTACTGCTTGCATGGTTGTTACTTCCATCGTTTAATACTATTGCAGCCAAAACGATTACAATGCCATGGTCGGCATGGTGGTTTTTACCGATACTTTTAATTGCATCACTTTTAGTTGGAGCTATTGCCGGGTTATATCCTGCATTTTATTTATCGGCTTTCAAACCGGTTAATGTGTTACAAGGAAGTCTTAGTATTGGTGGAAAAAGCGGAAAACTGAGAAGTGGTCTAGTGGTTTTTCAATTTACTACGTCGGTCATATTAATAATTGGCACCTTGATCATTTATCAGCAGATGGACTATATCCTAAAGAAGGAACTAGGGTATGATAAAGAGCAAGTGGTCATACTTGAAGGTGCAGGAATTTTGCGAAATCGTATGGATGCCTTCAAAGAACAATTGTTAGAATTACCTCAGGTAAAAAGCGCTACAGTAACCAATTATTTACCGGTTGATGGGGCTAGTAGAAACGGAAATACATTTAGAAAAGCCAATGAGGGTAATGAAGGTAGAGGTATACCTGCACAAATTTGGAGGGTTGATTATGATTATATAAAAACCTTAGGATTAAAGCTAAATGCAGGAAGGGACTTTTCGAAGGAATTTGCTTTAGATTCTATTAACTCTATCGTCATCAATTCAAAAATGGTGCAAGAGCTTGGATTAACCGATCCAGTAGGAAAAGAGGTTGATAATAACGGACAAGCTTTTACCATAATAGGGGTTGTTGATGATTTTCATTTTAAGTCTTTGAAAGAGGATATTTCTTCTTTATCGCTAGTAATCGGTAAAGACAACGGAGCGGTTTCCTTGAAGTTGAAAAAGGGAAACATTAATGAAGCATTGGCATCTATTACAGGGGTGTGGAATAAAAATGTTCCAAATCAAACGATCAATTATAACTTTTTAGACCAAGAGTTTACACGTATGCATGATGATGTGCAACGCATGGGAAAAATATTCAACAGTTTTGCCCTCTTCGCAATATTTGTAGCATGTTTAGGTCTCTTTGCATTATCTGCATTCATGGTAGAACAACGCAAAAAAGAAATCAGCATACGTTTGGTATTGGGTGCTCCTTTCAAAAGTATATATCAATTGCTTACGCTCGATTTCATGAAGTTGATATTCATATCCATCTGTATTGCAATTCCGATTGGTTGGTATTTAATGAACCGATGGCTTCAAGATTTCGCATATCACATTACTATAGGGTGGGGAATATTTGCGATAGCATCATGCATTGCCTTGACTATAGCCATTATCACCATTAGTTATCAGTCGATTGGTGCAGCACTACTACAACCTTTAAAAGGCTTAAGGACGGAATAAGGTAAAATCAACTTGTGCTGAGCGATGGCAAAGCATTAAAAAACGAGAATCATGTTCAAAAACTATATCAAAATCGCTTGGCGAAACCTAATCAAGAACAAAGGCTATTCGGTAATTAATATCGGGGGGTTGGCTATTGGTATGGCATGTTTTCTAATGATAGCATTGTTCATAAACAATGAACTCTCTTACGATACCTATCATGAAAAGGGTGATAATATCTATAGGGTAGTACATCATAATGGGTCTGAGGATTTAGATGATCAATGGATCTGGGGTAATGCTCCTGTTGGTCCTGCGTTGAAAGCTGACTTTTCTGAAGTGATAGAGAAGGTTCAATTTTCAGGTAGATCAGATGTATTGCTTGAATATAACAATAACTCTTTTCAAGAAAGTAATTGTTTTTATGTAGATCCTACGGTTTTTAATGTCTTCAGTTGGCCATTGATTTCAGGTAATCCAGAAACTGCATTAGAAGCACCTTACTCTATTGTGCTAACGGAAAGTACGGCAAAAAAATACTTTGGAAATGAAGACCCAATGGGTAAAACTGTCGATGGTGTTGGGGGTAGAGCGAATGATGGAATGTATACCGTTACTGGAGTGATGAAAGACGTGCCTTCCAATTCACATTTTAGTTTTGATGTGTTACTCTCCATGAGTTCTTTTTATCAAACCCGGCCTGGTATTTTTGAATCATGGGGCTACGTAGATTTCTACACGTACTTTTTAGTGAATGATAATTTTAATTTGGAAGCTTTTCAGGCCAAGATGCCCAGCTTCTTGAAAACAAGGCTTCCAGAAGAATCTAAGGAATATTATTATAACGTTTCGTTTGAACCTTTAAAAAATGCGTATTTAAATTCTAAAGCAGCTCGTCAACCAGGTATAACGGGAAGCTTATCCAACATTTATATTTTTGCCATAATTGGTCTGTTTATTCTGATTATTGCCAGTATTAACTTTATGAACCTGGCCACAGCTCGATCTATGGAACGTGCCAAGGAAGTTGGGGTGAGGAAAGCCATTGGAGCAGATAAAAAAGGACTCATCTATCAGTTTATGGGTGAGTCGTTGATTATGGTTTTTCTATCGGCATCAATAGGTCTTTTGATAGTATCTATTTGTCTTCCTTGGATGGGTGATATTACAGGCAAGGAATTTGCCATAAAAAATATTTTTAATACAAATACATTACTACTTTATTTTGGAACGGCTTTGGTTACCGGTTTGTTAGCGGGTAGTTACCCTGCATTTATTTTGTCAAATTTTAAACCCGTAAGTGTACTTAAAGGTCTTGTGAGTTCTTCACCACAGGGAGTTAACCTTAGAAAAGGCTTGGTGATATTCCAGTTTAGTCTCTCGATAGCATTAATCGCGAGTACTGTAATCGTATATTTTCAATTGGGTTTTATGTTGGATAAGAACCTTGGTTTCGATAGGGAACAGCAACTGGTTATAGATTTTAATTATGACAGTGCTATTCGTGAAAATTTGGAAACCATCAAAAATGAATTTTTGACATTACCAGAAGTATCCTCAGCTTCTGCTTCAAGGACTGTGCCTGGTGCTCATTTTCCTGCTGCTGGAACAAATATTGAAAGTAAGGAGGGTGAAATGCTAAATTATGATCCATTTCTATACGAGATAGATGTTGATTTCATTCCCCATTATAAATTAGAAATGGCGGCTGGTAGAGCTTACTCTAGAGATTTTCCGGCAGATACTATCTCATCCATGATAGTAAATGAGGCAGCTGTAAAGGAATTTGGATATGCGAATCCTGTGAATATCCTAGGAAAGAAATTTGAACAATGGGGTAAGTCAGGTACAATAATTGGGGTTGTGAAAGATTTTAATTACCTATCCCTTCATGAAAAAGTAGCTCCACTTGCCTTACGATATGAACCTGGTAGTAGTAGGTTTTTATCCCTTAGCATAAAATCAGAAAACATGGCTGCAGCTATAGGTAAAATTGAAAATAAGTGGGCTGAATTAGCGCCACACCGTCCATTTCTCTATAGTTTTTTAGACGATAGTTTTAATGAACAATACATAGCCGATTTCAGATTTAAAGAGCTGTTTACGCTTTTCTCCTTTTTAGCAATATTAATAGCTTGTTTGGGGCTGTTTGGTTTGGCTACTTACAGTGCCATGCTCCGAACTAAAGAAATTGGAATACGAAAAGTATTGGGAGCAGAGGTTTCTAGTATTGTCACCCTTTTGTCAAAAGATTTTATCAAGTTGGTATTAATATCGATTCTAATAGCAACACCATTTGCATGGTATGCCATGAATAAATGGCTAAATGTGTACGCCTATAAAATTGAAATTAGCTGGTGGATTTTTGCCTTGGCAGGAATAATTGCGCTTTCAGTGGCCATATTAACCGTAAGCTATCATGCGATAAGATCAGCTAGAGCAAATCCTATAAAAAGCTTACGTACGGAATAAATCATCAATCTTTATAAAAGAGAATCATGTTCAAAAATTATATAAAAATAGCATGGCGAAACCTAATCAAGAACAGGGCCTATTCTGCAATAAATATAGGTGGGCTAGCAATAGGCATAACTTCCTGTTTATTGATTTTACAGTATGTAGCTTTCGAAACGAGTTATGAAAATTTTCACAAAAATAAGGATCGTATTTATAGGGTAAAGCAAGAACGCTATAATGCAGGCAAGCTTGAGACTGAATGGGCAGGCGGAGCCTTTGCCGTAGGGAATACCTTTAAAGAAGCGATTCCAGAAATAGAAGAATATGTAAAAGTTGTAGAGACTGCCGATATAGTTGTAGAACTTAAGGATGAAACTTTAAAAATAGATGAAGTTTATTTTACAACGAACTCATTTTTTGAGGTATTTTCTTATCCATTAATCGCTGGTGATATTGCATCTGTTTTAAGTGAACCTGGTACAGCTGCATTAACAGAGACTATGGCGTTAAAGGTTTTTGGAAGTACTGATATAATAGGTAAAACATTGCCCATTAGCGGAGAAAAAGGGTATCGTATAACAGGAGTATTTAAAGATATGCCATTGAATACCCAATTAAAACCAAACTTTTTGGCGTCATATGCATCATTCGTTGAAATGGTAGAAACAAATTCGAATGGCGAACAAACTCCAGAAAATGCGTGGGATTGGGATGGTTGTCTGACTTATATAATGCTTAAGGAAGGTGTTAATGCCAACCATGTTGAAGCAAAATTCCCAGCAATTGTTTCAGAAAATGAGAGTGATTTTGCCAAACAGTCCAATAGTTCTGCTAAGTATTCATTAATGCCAATTACTGATATACATTTAAAGTCTCACTTTATGATGGAGCCGGGACCTACGGGTGATGGTAAAACCGTATATCTTTTACTTGCAATTGCTTTTTTTATCATAATTATAGCATGGGTAAATTATATTAATTTGGCGACGGCACGAGCTATAGGCAGGGCAAAAGAAGTAGGTATACGTAAAGCTGTAGGTTCTAATAGAAAACAATTAATTACACAATTCTTTTTTGAATCGGCATTATTTAATACAATGGCTTTGGTTGTTGCATTAGGCTTAATGATTATTATGATACCGTCATTTAATCAATTATCGGGTCAAGAACTTTCCTTTGCTTTGTTTGCGAAAAGTACATTTTGGTATGGTTTAATTGGGTTATTCGTGGTTGGGGTATTTCTATCGGGTGCTTACCCTGCATTTGTCTTGTCTAGATTTAAACCTATTGAGGTATTAAAAGGTAAAATGGTAAGTACCAAACAAGGGGCTCTTTTAAGAAAATCATTGGTAGTTTTGCAATTTGCGGCATCTTTATTTCTATTAATTGGCACAACAACAGTGTATGAGCAAATTCAATTTATGCGTAAACAATCGTTGGGTTTAGATATAGAAAAAACACTTGTTATAGTACCTCCAATTGTTTTAGACTCTACTTATTTGAGCCAAATGACCGCCTTTAAAGATAATTTATTGAAATATCCTTCTATAAAAAGTATAGCTGCTTCAACAACAGTCCCAGGCCAACCTGTAAATTGGAACGCAGGTGGAATAAAATTAGTCTCTCAGGATCAAGAGTTCGGCAAGCAATATAGGATCATTGGCGTTGATTATGATTATATACCTCAGTTTGGATTAAAACTTATCGCTGGTCGTGCCTTTTCAAAAGAGTATAGTACCGATCCAGAAGCAGTTATTTTCAATAGGGCGGGTATTTCTCAACTGGGTTTTAACAACCCTGATGAAGCAATTGGAGAACGAATTGATTTTTGGGGAAATCAATATACAATTATAGGAGTTTCGGAAAACTTTAATCAAGAATCCTTACGATTACCTTATGAGCCTTTAGTATTAAGGCTCATACCCGCCTTGCAAGGCTATTTTACAATTAAACAGAATTCTGAAGATGTAGCACAGACGATAGCTCAAGTAAAAACAGAATGGAATAAATTTTTTCCAGGAAATACGTATGAATATTTCTTTTTAGATAATCATTTTAATGACCAATATCAAGCAGACCAACGCTTTGGGAAGGTGTTTGGTCTTTTTACCGGGTTGGCGATTTTAGTTGCCTGTTTAGGATTATTCGGTCTGGCTTCTTTCACCACCTTACAACGAACAAAGGAAATTGGTATTAGAAAAGTTTTAGGATCTTCTGTAGTTGGCATATTGAAACTGCTATATAAAGAATTTGCTTACTTACTAGTAATTGCATTTTTGGTTGCCATTCCTATAGCATGGTTTACAACTGATAATTGGCTACAAGGCTATGCATTTAGAATAGATGTTCATTGGAGTTATTTCGTTTTACCATTTATCGCGATTATGTTAATTGCATTGGTTACGGTAAGTTTCCAAACCGTAAAAGCTGCTTTGAACAACCCTGTAGAAAGCTTGAAAACCGAATAAATCATCAATCATCAAAAAACGAGAATCATGTTTAAACAATATATTAAAATTGCGTGGCGAAACCTGTTAAAAAGTAAGCAACAGACCATTATAAACTTACTAGGTCTTACCGTTGGTACGGTTAGTTGTCTTGCCATTTTATTATATGTTTTTTCTCAATTTGGTTATGATGAGCATCATGAAAACGCAGAAAGCATTTTTAGGGTAGAGACCGTTATTGAGAGAAATGGTAAAGAAAGTTTTGATACGGCGGCTGCATCGCCACCAATTGCTTTTGCCTTAAAGGAAGACTTTCCAGAAGTTGAGGAAGTTACACGAGCATTCTTGACAGATGTGTTTTTTAGTAATTTAATCGGCGCTGCTGATAGCAAAGATGCTTATTATGAACCTAGAGTTTATATGGCCGATTCTACTTTTTTTAAAGTGTTTACCTATAAATTTATTGAAGGAACACAAGAAGCAGCTTTAGACGAACCTTTTTCATTGGTACTATCTTCCTATTTGGCCAAAAAATTATTCGGTAATCAAGAAGCTTTAGGTAAGGCGGTAACATGGGGTAGCGGAGATGATGCTCAGACATTAACGGTTAAAGGTGTTTTTGACGAATCGTTTGGAAAGTCACATCTAAATCCGAATTATATTGTGAGCATGAGTACCCCGGGTATTGGAACTTTTGTTCAAAATTTTAAGAGTTTTGCTACTAATAATTTTGTGTATAGCTATGTGAAATTAAAACCAAATAGCAATGCCGAAGGATTACAAAGTAAACTCCCTGGATTTTTACAGGAAAGAGGTGCTGATGACCTCAAAGATGCGGGTATGGATAGAAAAATATTATCCTTACAAAACATAACAAAAATTCACTTGTATTCCGAAGGGCGAAAAAATCAGATTCATGAAGTTTCTAACATCAAATATCTTTATTTTTTACTTACCCTAGCTTTCTTTATTCAATTGGTAGCTTGTATTAATTTTATAAATCTTAGTACAGCAAGGGCTAGTAAACGAGCAAAAGAAATAGGGGTTCGAAAAGTTGTGGGTGCCGGCACCAATAGTTTAATGCGACAATTTTTAGGGGAATCTTTTCTATTGTCATTTTTCGCAATGCTCATTAGTATTCCCATTACCATTCTACTTCTACCATTGATAAATGAACTTACCAATGCTAGTTTAGGTTACCAAGATTTATTGAATTGGCGTATAGGTTCAATTTTAATTGTCTTAGGTGTCATTACGGGGTTCGTGTCGGGCATTTATCCAGCAATCATCTTATCCAGTATAAAACCAATTAATGCACTTAAGAGTTCAACCATTTTACAATCGGGCAACGGTAACTTTAGAAAAGCGTTGGTGGTATTTCAATTTGTAATTTCTTTTAGTTTAGTGGCTACGGTAATTATTGTAACGCAACAGTTTCGGTTTACACAAAGCAAAGACCTTGGGTTTGAGCAAGAGAATCTTTTGGCACTAAGAATAGGGACGGCCGAAGCTTCTAGTAAGTTTGAATCTCTTAAAAAATCGTTTCTGAATATACCGGGAGTATTAAAAGTTTCCAGTGGAAATTACGCACCATCTGAAGTCATTTTAAATGATAATGGCTTGTATTTACCTGGTGGAAATCGTGAGAATAATACGATAGTAAAAAGACAGGGCATTAGCGAAGGTTATTTTGAAACCATGAATATTCCTTTAGTGGTTGGAAGGGATTTTACTCCTGCGGATTCTACAAATCAGATTATTGTAAATCAAGCGACATTACGAATTTTTAATATTAAGGAAGAAGATGCTTTAAGTGCAAGGCTTATCCAAAGTTTTGGAGATGAGACTGATGAAATGCGGATTATTGGGGTTGCAAAAGATTACCACTTTGCATCGTTAAAAGATGAGATAGCACCATTATTTCTACATAAGGAAAATGAACCAAACTGGTTATTTATAAAAACACAGACAACCAATTATCAACAATTATTGGAAGGTTTGGAACAGCAATGGAAAGCAACGGTTAATAATGTACCCTTTGATTATAGATTTGTAGACCAAGAGGTTGAAAAGCTATATGATGAAGAGAAGCGTTTAGGAGAAATTTCTATTGTATTTACTATTCTAGCCATTCTTATAAGTTGTTTAGGACTTTTCGGACTTGTTTCATTTGTGGCAGAACAGAAGAAAAAAGAGATAGGTATTCGTAAAGTATTGGGAGCAAGCATTGGGTCAGTAGTTCAATTATTGACAAAAGACTTTACCTATCGCATAGAAATACAATGGTGGGTATTTGCTTTGGCGGGTGGTTTTGCAGTTGTAATTACGTTTGTTACGGTAGGTTTTCAGTCATTAAAATCAGCCATTGCTAATCCGGTAAATAGTTTGCGTACGGAATGATTTAGTATTTTGATCTAACATTAAATTTTGAATTATGAAGAATTTTTCAATTACTATTTGTCTTATTTTTTATTCCATTTCAGGATTGTATTCCCAGATTACTTTACCTCCAGATGGGAATAAAAAAGCATCTGTTTCTGAGTATATAGGAATTACAGAAATAAAAATTAATTATTCAAGACCAGCAGTTAACGGGCGTGAAGGAAAGATTTGGGGCCAATTGGTACATTATGGATTTGATGATTTAGGTTATGGCACCAGTAAATCAGCTCCATGGCGGGCTGGCGCTAATGAGAATACTACCATTGAATTTTCAACAGATGTCTTTATTGAAGACAAATTGTTGGCGAAAGGTAAATACGGGTTTTTTATTGCTATGGGTACTGAAAATGCCACTTTGGTTTTTTCAAGGTTCAGCAAGGCATGGGGGAGTTTTTACTATAAAGAACAAGATGATGCACTACGTGTTGAAGTTGATGTACAAAACGTTGAAGAAAGCGTAGAACGCCTTAAATATGAATTTGTTGACCAAACAGAAAATAGTGCAGTTATTTCTATGCAATGGGAAAAAATTAAAATTCCATTTAAGATCTCTGCTGACATAAATAAAATACAGATAGAATCATTTAGAAGAGAAGTAGATTCAGGAATATTCTATCGCTATTGGCAAAACCTTCATATGGCGGCCAATTATTGTTTAATGAACAATATGAATTTGGAGGAAGCCTTAAGTTGGTCTGACCGCTCTATCAATTCTTACTTTGGAGAGACTAATTTTAAAACATTATCCACTTATGCAGGAATTCTTGAAAAATTAAATCGAAAAAGAGAAGCAGATTCTGTTATGAAAAAGGGATTTCCCTTAGCTACATCAGAGCAATTGGTAAATTATGGGATTGATTTAAATCTTCAAAATAAACACGATGATGCATTTAAAATATTCGAATCTAATTTTAATCAAAACCCTGATGATGTATATGCTCATCTTGGTATGGTAAGCGGTTACTTTTATTTAAACAAGAAAAAGAAAGCATTGCAATTTTGTGAATCGGCAAAATCAACAACGACAGATAAAGGTTTCTTATCCTATATTGATGGAGTGATTAATGATATTAATGAAGGGAAAGATATTTTTAGGTAACTAGATCAATCATCAAATCAAAAAACGAAAATCATGTTTAAAAACTATATAAAAATCGCTTGGCGAAATTTGGTCAAAAGAAAAGTTTTTGCCACCATAAACATAGTGGGGTTGGCGATTGGTTTTGGTAGTAGTATTCTTATATACCTATTCATAACCTATAATTTTTCTTTTGATAATTTTCATGCGAATTCAGATAGAATTTACCGACTTAATACCGAAGAAAACAGGGGTGAAATTGAATATGAAGCTAGTGTTCCCCCAGGATTTGCAAAGGTTTTCAGAGAAGAGTACGATTATACCGAACAAGTAGCCAAAATGGTACTCTTAGACGGTTTGGTGGTTGATTCTAAAAAGGATACTGAGATAACTAAGCTTAAAGAGGATATTGTCTTTGTAGAGGAAGATTTTTTTAAGATTTTCAATTTTCCCCTTATAAATGGCAGTAATGCTATAACCCTATCTGCTCCAAATACTGCCGTAATTACTGAGCGTATAGCCCAAAAGATGTTTGGAAATACAGATGTTGTCGGTAAAACCTTTGTATTGGAAAATGATAAAACCATTGAGATAACGGGAGTACTTAAAAATCTTCCAAGAACTACTTTTCAAAAAACTGAAATTTTTGTTTCTTTTTCTAATGTTGAAGATTTTTTTGAGTTTGCCGCAGGAGAACACTGGGGAGGAATAACTAGTAATCTACAATGTTTTACATTGTTAAGACCAGACCAGAATATAGCAGGTATTGAAAATGCCTTATTAGAATTACCTAAAAAGTATAGACCAGAAAGCAAGAATAAGCATTTTTACAAATTGCAACCACTATCAGATATACATTTTAATGCAGATTACGGCGGACTTAATCCTATACTCCTATGGATTTTTGCAGTTATTGGACTGTTTTTGATAGTTATTGCCTGCATTAATTTTATCAATATTTCTACGGCACAGGCTTTTTATCGTTCTAAAGAAATAGGTATTCGTAAAGTACTGGGCAGTTTTAGACACCATTTGTTCTGGCAGTTCATTTCAGAAACATTCATAATTAGTCTCTTTGCATTGGTTCTAGGTTTTTTGTTAGCGTATTTATTTTTGCCATCATTTAATTCCCTTTTTCAAATTCAGTTATCGTTCTATGATTTATGGAGCTTACCATTTATTGCTTTTTTAGGAGGTATTCTTTTATTGGTTTCTTTTTTGTCAGGAAGTTATCCTGGAATTTTAATGAGTAAGGTTGTTCCCGTTTTGGCACTCAAAGGAAAACTTAATAATAATGCAGCAGGAGGAAGCAATACAAGAAAAATTTTGGTTGTTGCCCAGTTTGTAATATCCATAATGTTATTGACAGTCACTATAATTATAGCAAAGCAAATTGATTATGCAGTTAGTTCAGATTTAGGTTTTGATAAGGAATCTATTGTCATGTTAGAAATTCCTGACGATATTGAGGAAGATAACTTATTAAGTTTAAGAGATCGGTTACAGCAAATACCTGGTGTGATAAGTGTTTCAAGTTGTTTGAGCAGTCCGGGCGGTTCTGAAAGTAATTGGGGTACAAATGTGAAATATCATACAAGGCCTGAAGATGAAGAATTCAGTATTCAAGCAAAACTAGGAGATGAGAATTTTATCAAAACCTTTAATATTCCTTTAGTAGCTGGTAGAAATTTTATTAAAAGAGACTCAATTGACGAGGTTTTGGTAAATGAAAAACTAGGTGAAAAACTAGGATTGTCCTCGCCAGAAGAAATGATAGGTAAGCAGATTTCACTCAACGGTGAAACTATGAAGGCAACTATTGTTGGGGTTGTTAAAGATTTTCACAGCAATAACTTTTCAGAGGCGATTAGTCCTGTTTTTATTGCCCCTGTAAGCAATAACTATAGTGAAATAGCAGTCAAAATAAATCACTTAACTACTAAAAATACACTTGCTAAAGTGAATGATACGTGGTCAGAAGTGTTTAAAGATTACATTTTTGAATACCGTTTTTTAGATGCGCGTGTGGCAGAACAATATCAGAATGAACAGCGGTATTTGTCTCTCTCGAAAACATTTTCGGGGCTTGCAATAGTCATTGGTTGTCTAGGTCTTTATGGTCTTATTTTATTTTTTGTTGGACAACGTACAAAGGAAATAGGTATCAGAAAAGTCTTGGGGAGTAATGTAACTGAAATTCTTGCCTTGTTTTCGATTGATTTTCTAAAACTCATTTTGATTGCCGGTATCATAGCTACACCAATAACATGGTATGTTATGGAAAGTTGGTTGCAGGGATATGCGTATAGGACCGAAGTGCATTGGTGGTATTTTGCATTGGCAATACTTGGTATAATGATGGTTACTATATTAACTATTAGCTATCAGACACTTAAGGCAGCCTTAACGAATCCAGTTAAAAGCTTGCGCACAGAATAAAATATAGCTTTATAACATGTCCAATAGAAAATTCTAATTATGTGCGGGGCGGACAACTTTAATAATTTGTTTTTACATCTGTATTTGTAAATATATTATACATCTTTTGTCCAATTATTTTACAGTTTCGAAAATCATTAAACACTTAAATATCTATAAATCAATAAGTTGAAGGTGTGGCATGAAATTAGAGCTTGTTAAATAGATGGCAATAATTACCGCCAACCATCATCAACCTCTGCTGAGCGAAGTCGAAGCATCAAAAAACGAGAATCATGTTCAAAAACTATCTTAAAATCGCTTGGAGAAGTTTAAAAAAGCAAGCCTTTTTTACATTTCTAAATACATTTGGCCTTGCTATTGGTATGGCTGGTGCACTACTTATTTCATTATATATCTATGATGAATTGAGTTATGATAAAATGTTTGTCGATGCCGATCGTATTTATAGAATAGATGCCGATATTAAATTCGGAGGAGCGGAAATTAAGGCTGCACAAGCTGCACCACCAATGGCAGCGGCCTTAAAAAGAGATTATACACAAGTAGAATCTACCGTTAGGTTTAGAACTTTAGGTAGTATGTATCTAAAGAAAACAGGTAGTGATACAAATACTAAAGAATTACAAGTAACCTATGCTGATTCTACTTTATTTGATTTTTTCGGAATCAATATGTTAGTAGGTAATCCCAAGACTGCTTTAACTGGTACAAATTCTTTAGTACTCACAAAAGCAACTGCTGAAAAGCACTATGGTGCTGAGGATGCGCTGGGTCAAAACATGATTTTGGATAATGACAAAGTCTATACTGTAACTGGCGTAATTGATGACCTACCGAAGAATTCTTTTTTAAATGATTATACGGTATTCTTGGCAATGTCTGGCAATGTTGCATCTCGAGAAGAACTTTGGGGCAGCAATAACTATTTTACATTTGTAAAGTTGATACCTGAAGCCTCCGTTGCTGAATTTCAGGTACCGTTACAAGGTATGTTGGAAAAATATATGTTGCCCTGGGCTCAAAAATACTTTCCGGGTATGACCGCAGAATCTTTTGCGGCATCTGGTAATTACATTCGGTATCATACAATGGCATTAACCGACATACATTTGTATTCTGACAGACACTCAGAAATGAGTGCGACCAGCAGTATACAAGATGTATATATACTTTCATTTATAGGAATGTTCTTAATCATTCTGGCATGTGTCAATTTCATGAATTTATCAACGGCACATTCTCTTAAAAGAGCAAAAGAAGTTGGTGTTCGTAAAACATTGGGGTCTAATAAAGGGCATTTAGTATTTCAATTTTTAACAGAATCTGGGTTAATAGCATTCGTTTCACTAATTGCAGCCCTTTTAATTACAGTGGTAATTTTGCCTTTTTTTAATGAATTTTCGGGCAAGTCGATTGCTATACCCTACGCACAGCCATTATTCTGGATTGTTTTGTTACTAACAACAGTTTTGCTGGGGCTCTTGTCAGGCAGTTATCCTGCATTTTTTATGTCGAGGTTTTCTCCAGTAAAATCTTTAAAAGGCGGAGCTACTGAAAGTGTAGGTGGTGGAAGAATAAGAAACGCCTTGGTAGTTTTTCAATTTTCTATTTCAGTGTTTTTAATTGTAAGTACGCTAGTTGTTTTTCAACAATTGAATTACATGCAGGGTAAAGACCTTGGGTTTAGTAAAGACCAAGTACTGTTATTAAATGATACATTTCCTTTGGGTAATAAAGCCGAAGCATTTAAAGCCGAAATACTAAAACAAGGTAATGTTGAAAACGTTACAATTAGTAATTTTTACCCTACTCCGTCATGGCGCTCCGATAGTTCATATTTTCAAGAAGGTGCTAGGGAACAAGAGCATGCTATTCAAATGCAAACTTGGGATGTTGATACCGATTATATAAAAACATTGCAGATGAAGCTTGTTGCTGGTAGAGATTTCAATAAAAAAATTCCGACAGATTCATCATCGGTAATTATTAATGAAGCTACGTTAGATATACTAAATCTTACGGCAGAAGAGGCTCTAGGTGTACGTATTTCTGAGGATATAGAATTAGAGAATCCATCGTTTTATACTGTAATCGGTGTTGTTAAAGATTTTCATTTCGAATCATTACGTGAGAACATAGGTGCTCTTGGTTTATTTATAGAACACGGTACAGAGAACATGGCGGTAAGATTAAATGCGGGTAATTATTCAAATACAATCGCTGCAATTGAAAATAAATGGAATGAAATGGCACCAGGCCAACCGTTCAATTATCGCTTTATGGATGAGGCTTTTAATACTACTTACGAAAGCGAACAAAAGCTGAGTCAAATATTTTTCATTTTTACTATTCTATCCATTTTCATTGCTTGCTTGGGATTATTTGGATTAGCTGCCTTTAATGCCGAAAAGCGTACGAAAGAAATCGGCGTTAGAAAAGTATTAGGAGCTACTGTAAGTCAAATTTCATATAGGCTTACGGTAGATTTTCTAAAGTTAGTTGGGATTGCTATCCTCGTTTCCTTGCCTTTAGGTTGGTTTGTAATGAATAAATGGCTTGAAGATTTTTCATATCGAATTGAAATCGGAATTGGCATTTTCGCCCTTGCGGCTGTGCTTGCGATTGTAGTGGCTGTTGTTACCGTTAGTTATCAAAGTATTAAAGCGGCTATAGTCAATCCTGTAAAAAGTTTACGTTCAGAATAGAGTTTTAGAGATTATGCCGAGCGTATTTAAAAACGTAGTCAATGCATTAAAAAAATAAATTATGTTTAAAAATTATTTCAAAATTGCATTTAGGAATGCACTTAGGTATAAGAGTAATAGCATAATTAATATTACAGGTCTTGCTATTGGTCTAACCTGTGTAATCTTAATAGCCTTATTTGTATCCGATGAATTAAGTTATGATCGTTTCTTTAAAGATGCCAACCAAGTGTATCGGGTTAATATTAATGGTAAAATGGGCGATGGGGAGTTCTTTGCAGCCAATACCCCTCCTCCAACGGGGAAAACTCTTGTAGATAATTTCCCTGAAATAGAAAGTTATACTAGAATATATATACCTGGTGCAGATGTTATTGAATATAAAAGTGGCAATGATAAAAAGTCCTTTAATGAAAGTAATGTTTATGCTGTGGATTCAAATTTCCTCGAAGTTCTTAGTTACCCTATGCAAAAAGGAGATCCCAAGACTTGTCTTACGGAAACGAATAGTGTAGTTGTTACCAATAGTCTTGCAAAGAAATATTTTGGAAATGTTGACCCAATAGGAAAAATTCTTTTTTATGGTAAGGAAAGAAAGCCTTTAACAGTTACTGGTGTGTTGCATGATATGACCGATTTGTCAGCATCCGTAAAGTTTGACCTTTTGGTTCCCGTGAAGAATTTTGAAAATGTTACCCGTTTTAACTGGAGTTGGGTGTGGCTACAAATGGCGACCTATGTAAAACTTTCGGAAAAGGCAGCTACGAATCCGGAAATTGTAAGCCATTTAGAATCGCAATTTCCAGCAATGGTAAAGGTGCATGCTGCTGATGCATTTAATAGAATTGGGCAGCCCTATGATGAATTTTTGAAGAATGGCAATAAATGGGATTTTCATTTACAGCCCTTAGCTGACATTCATTTACATTCAGGTGATATAGAATCTGTAATTTCTGAACAAAACGATATTAAGAATTTATATATTTTTGGTATAATTGCCTTTTTCATAATTGTGTTGGCCTGTGTTAATTTTGTCAATTTAGCTACCGCTCAGGCTTCAAAAAGAAGTAAGGAAATAGGTATTCGTAAAGTTTTGGGTTCATATAGAATTCAACTTATAAAACAATTTCTTGCTGAGGCCGTCTTTTATACCCTAATCTCAACTATTTTGGCGGTCTTATTAGTTTGGCTATTATTGCCACTTTTTAACCAGATAAGTGGTAAAAACCTACCTTTTCAATCTATCTTCAAAGATGGTATTTGGCTGTTTATTCTGTGCCTGAGCATTTTAACCGCACTCTTAGCCGGTATATACCCTGCACTATATCTTACTTCTATTAAGCCTGTAAATATTCTCAAGGGTTCAAGTGGTGTATCGAAAAATAACAATGGCTTTATCCGAAATGGTTTAGTGGTCTTTCAATTTACCATTGCTATTATCATGATCATCGCAACAAGTATTGTATACCTACAATTAAGATATACTCAGAATCGTGATTTGGGATATGATAAGGAGAATTTGGTGGTGCTACAAAATACCGAGAAACTAGAAGGTAGTGAAGAAACCTTTCGGCAAGAATTGGAATCCCTGTCAGAAGTTAAGAGTGCGGCAATCTCATCAGGGATGCTTACAAAAGGTAATTTTGGAGATTTCTATGTTCCAGAAACCATTAATACAGATGAAACTATTGCAAAAGATATCTCCTTACAATCTTATTTAGTAGATGAATATTTTATATCGACACTTGATTTGAAATTAAAAGATGGTAGAGGTTTTAATAAACAGTTTAACGATTCTTTATCTGTAGTCATTAATGAAGCTGCCGCCAAACAAATTGGTTGGAAAAATCCGATTGGAAGCATGATTCGTTATCCAGGTGGTAGAATGGAATCGTACAAGGTAGTTGGGATTTTAAAGGATTTTAATTTGGAATCATTGCATAGTCACATAGAGCCATTTGCATTATTTTCTAATAAATCAAAAAGCTATGATACCGGAATTTCCTATATAACCATAAAATTGAAAGCAAAAAACACAAAGGATATTTTGGAGGTTATTCAAAAAAAATGGGAAAACTATCAGCCAAATGTTCCTTTTGAATATTCTTTTTTGGATGATGATTTAAATGCAGCTTATATATCGGATCAACGACAAGCAAGTTTGTTCGGGATTTTCTCCTTTTTAACCATTTTTATAGCCTGTATGGGTTTGTTGGGGTTGATTGCGTTTACCGCTCAACAGAAAACAAAAGAAATAGGAATTAGAAAAGTCTTGGGTGCTAGTATTGGCGAAATTATAAGATTGCTTGCTATAGAATTTGTGAAGGTAATACTCATTGCTCTGTTGATTGCTTCGCCAGTTGCTTGGTATTTTATGAGTAAATGGTTACAAGATTTTGTCTATAAAATTGAGATTCCGTTGTGGGTCTTTGCGTTATCGGGTGTATTGGCTTTAGGTATTGCAATGCTAACTATGGGCTTTCAGGCTCTAAAAGCTGCCAAGTCAAATCCTGTAAATAGTTTACGTTCAGAATGAAACATTTAAGTATAAAATAACTCTTTATAGTATAATTGGTTAATTACAATCATCATCAAAAAAAATCGCAATCATGGTACAAAATCATATTAAATTAGCTTGGAGAAACTTGAAAGCAAACCCTATGTTTTCAGTAATTAATATTTTGGGACTTTCTCTTGGGCTTGCCATTACCATTCTTCTTTTTTTGTTTATCACGTATGAACGTAGTTATGATAATAACTATGCCAATAGTGATGATATTTATAGAACTTTAGTTAAGACTGATACGTCTTATGATAATCAAGTATTATGTACCTCTCCCGCAGCCTTGGCGCCTGCATTAAAACAAGATATTCCAGAAGTTAAGTACGCAGCTAGGATGTTAAAACATGGTTTTGGTGAAACTGCTTTTATTGGAATAGAAGAAACCAATTTTTTAGAAAAAGAATTGTATTGGTGTGATCCAGAGTTGTTTAATATATTTAGTGTCCCTTTTTTAAAAGGAGAATCTACAACAGCTTTGAACCGACCAAATACAGTGACCTTATCACAAAGCACAGCTAAAAAGTACTTTGGCAATGAGGACCCTATCGGTAAAATTATAACAGTAGATAATGACAAAGAATTAGAAGTGACTGGGGTTTTTGAAGACTTTCCTGAGAATAGTACACTGCATTGCAATGTCATTGCATCGTTTAGTTCTACCTGGGCAGCAAAAAAACCCAGTTGGGGAAATTCAAGTTTTGAAACCTATATTCAACTCAATAAAAATGCATCGGCCGCCGCCACAGAACTTCAAATTCAAGCAGTTTTAGATAAAAATGTAGATAAAGAAGGTCAGTGGTACTCTTTAGCATTGCAACCTTTAAAGAAAGTACATTTATATTCCGCAAGTTTTGTAAATGGCTATTCTAATCGTATTGGTGATATTAAAGAAATACAAAACTTATCCTTTTTGGCGCTTTTAATTTTGGTGATTGCCTGTGTAAATTATATGAATTTAATGACAGCGCGTTCTCGTAAAAGGGCAAAAGATGTTGGAATCAATAAGACTTTGGGAGCAACTACAAAAAGTTTGGTGTTTCGTTTTTATGCTGAAACAGGTCTAGTTACATTAATCGCACTTGTTTTAGGTGTTTTAGTCGCAATTGCATTCATTCCTGTTTTTAATCTTATTACAGAGCAGCAGTTGAATATGGCCTTGCTTTTAAAAACTGAACTATATATGGGCTTACTTATTTTTTGGGTGGTAACTACACTCTTTGCGGGTTCGTACCCTGCATTTTATCTGTCGAGATCATCGGCAAAGGAAGCTTTGAATCCAGACTTTAAAAGCGGCGGTGGAATTCTAAATATTAGAAAGGGCTTGGTGATATTACAATTTGCGGCATCTGTAATTCTTATTGTTGGGGTTATCGTTATTTATCAGCAAATACAATATATGCAGAACCAAAAGTTGGGCTATGAACCCGAAAATACGGTTGCTATTTCTACTACAGGCATTCAGGCAAAAGAAAAAACAACGGCCTTAGTGCAAGAATTTAAAACATTGAGTAGTGTTTCTGAATCCTCTTTAGCACAGGGTTTCCCAGGTAATACGGTAAGCGGGCGAATGTTGTTTAAAAGTGAAAATGATGAGAATGGTATGCAACTTAGAACGAACCGTGTAGATGCTGAGGTTATTGATATATTGAAATTGAAATTACTGGCAGGAAAGAATTTGCCTAAAGTGAAGCAAGAAGGCGACACACTGATTGATGTAGTTCTTAACAAAAAGGCAATTGATTATTTAGGGTATACACCAGAAGAGGCCATTGGTAAAAAGGTGTCTATAGGAGGTTTTAGTAGTGATACTAGTATTATAGGTGTTGTTGATGATTTTAATTTTGAATCGCTACACCAACCCATAGGAGGTTATGCCTTTCATAATGCTAAAACCGAATCAAAGTCTTTTGCCTTAGTTCGTTTTAACAGTGCATCGTTGGCGAGCATTATAGGTCAACTAGAATCAAAATTCAAAAAAGTCGCTCCCGAATCTTCCTTTGAGTATGTTTTTTTAGATAAAAATTTAGAACGGCTATATGCTCAAGAACGAAAAACAGCTACGATGGGACTTATATTTTGTGGGCTGGCTATTTTTATTGCCTGTTTAGGACTTTTTGGTCTTGCGGCATTTACTGCAGAGCAACGTAAAAAAGAGATTGGGGTGAGAAAGGTCTTAGGAGCGACTGTTATGAATATAACCCAAATGCTTTCTAAAGATTTCGTGAAATTAGTATTAATTGCGCTTACGGTTGGTTTTCCTATTGCATATTGGTTAATGAATGAATGGCTTCAAAAATTCGCATATCGTATAAATATAAGTGTTGGAACATTTTTGATTGCGGGTTTATCAGCTTTGCTAATAGCACTCTTTACAGTTAGTTTTCAATCGATACGAGCTGCATTAATGAATCCGGTTAAAAGTTTACGGTCAGAGTGAAACATTTAAGTATAAATTGACTCTTTATATAAAAATGAAATAAAATCAATCATCAAAAAACACTAATCATGTTCAAAAACTATTTAAAAATTGCCTGGCGAAATCTTTGGAAAAACAAAGGGTATACCTTTATAAATGTTGGCGGTCTTGCTTTGGGTATGGCCGTTACGTTAATTATCGGGCTTTGGATATTAGATGAACAATCGTACAATGATTATTTTAAGAATAAGGATAAAATTGCCCAGGTCTTTCAATCACAAACTTTTAATGGAGAAACAGGAACAGGTCCTGCGATACCTAGACCATTAGAAAAAGCATTGCGCGATGGCTATTCGGACAATTTTAAACATTTGATTATGTGTTCTTGGACCAATGATCACTATTTAAAATACGGAGATAAGAGTATATCGAGACCAGGTAATTATATGCAACAAGAAGGGCCAGAACTTTTTGGTCTAGAAATTATTAAAGGGGATAAAGACGGACTACGAGAAATCAATTCCATCATGTTATCTTCATCTACTGCCGAAGCACTTTTTGGTAACGAAGATCCGATTGGCAAAACGGTAACGGTAAGTAACGAGCACAAGTTAAATGTGAGCTCTATTTATAATGATATTCCGGTCAACAATACTTTTAATGATACTGAATTCATTATCCCTTGGGAAAAGTATTTAGCGAACAATGAATGGATACGAAATGCGGAAGACCAATGGGGAAACAATTCTTTTCAAATGTTTGGTCAATTAGCGGATAACACCACTTTTGAACAGGTTACGAATAGCATCAAAAACGTAAAGAAAGACCTTAATGAAGATACTGCTCAGTTCAATCCACAGATTTTTCTTTTTCCAATGAAAGATTGGTACCTAAGAGGCAATTTTGAGAATGGTAAACAAGTTGGTGGTCGCATAAAGTATGTTTGGCTTTTTGGTATTATTGGAGCTTTTGTGTTGCTTTTAGCTTGTATCAATTTTATGAATTTAAGTACGGCAAGATCTGAGAAACGAGGTAAAGAAGTGGGTATTAGAAAATCGATTGGGTCACAACGAGGACAATTAATTTATCAGTTTTTAAGTGAGTCTTTTTTGGTTGTTTTATTTGCTTTTTTCTTAGCCATGTTACTTGTTATGTTGTCCCTAAATGGATTTAATGATTTATCAAAAAAGGAAATTTCTTTTCCATGGGATAATGGTATTTTTTGGTTAGTGTCTTTAGTATTCATTTTATTTACATCCTTATTGGCAGGTAGCTATCCAGCTTTATATCTATCTTCTTTTAAGCCCGTCGATGTTTTAAAAGGCACGTTTAAGTCCGGTAAATATGCTGGTTTGCCTAGAAAGATATTGGTTGTGGTTCAGTTTACAGTCTCTGTAGCCTTTATCATTGGTACGGTAATAGTAATGCAGCAAATAAACCACGCAAAGAACCGCCCAGTTGGGTATGATAAGGAAGGACTTATACAGATACCAACGTTCAGTCAAGATTTCGTTGGAAAATATGATTTAATGCGGTCGGAGTTTATAGGCTCGGGCTCCGTTGTAGAAATGTCTACATCTAGCAGTCCTACTACACAAATATGGTCTAATAGGGGAGGATTTACATGGGATGGTAAACCAGAAGGATTTCAAGAAGATTTAGCTTGGACAGAAGTTTCATCTGAGTATGCTAAATCTCTTAATCTCAAAATAGTAGAAGGGCGAGATTTTTCAAGGGACTTTGCCACTGATTCGTTGGGCGTATTAATCAACGAAACCGCAAAAAAGTATTTGGGTATGGAGAATCCGATAGGTCAGCTTTTACGAGATGACGATGACGAAGATCCAGGACCGCCACTAAAAATTATTGGTGTAGTACAAGATATGATTACCCAATCTCCTTATGAACCTGTAAAGCAGGGCGTTTATGTTTATGATAGGTTCAACAATGCCAGTTATTATAATCTTAGGCTGAACCCAAATCAAAGTGCAACCCAGAATATTGTCGAAATTGAAAGAGTTTTTAAAGAGCATTTTCCAGATATACCTTTCGAATATGAATTTATAGATGGTCAGTACGGTGAAAAATTTGCATCAGAAGAGCGTATCGGTACACTTTCAGGAGTTTTTACTGCGCTTGCCATATTGATTAGTTGCTTGGGTCTTTTCGGCCTCACATCATTCGTGGCTGAACAACGAAAGAAAGAGATAGGGGTAAGAAAAGTATTGGGGGCTAGTATTTTTAATGTTTGGAATATGCTGTCTAAAGACTTTTTAAAATTGGTGATTATTTCATGTTTTATCGCCATACCGATATCATATTATGTAATGAACGGATGGCTGCAAGAATATCCGTATAGAGTTATATTACAATGGTGGATTTTTGCATTGGCCATAGTGGGAGCTATGTTGGTAACCGTTTTAACCGTAAGCTTCCAAGCAATTAAGGCAGCCAAGGCTAACCCAGTGAAAAGTTTGAGAACGGAGTAAAATGGGAATGTTAAGACATCAATCAAATCAAAAATAATAATGAATTCAGTAAAAACTTATCTGCGGCACCTTTTAAAGAATAAATTATACACGGGCATCACGGTTTTAGGTTTTGCTATTTCACTGACATTCGTTTTGCTCTTAAGCGTCTATATTCAAAATGAGCTTTCAGTTGATGATTTTCATGTAAATAAAGATAGAATATATCGATTGGAGAATGAAACCGTCGATTTTTCTCCTCCTATAGCAGAAGATCTCAAGAATAGTATTCCCGAGGTTGAAGATTTTACAAGGGTATATAATGAATCAGGAAGGATATCGGCAAATGATGGTCAAAAAGTAAAGTTTGATTATCTAGGCGTAGATGCTTCGTTTTTCAATATTTTTTCTTTTCCTCTTTTAAAAGGAGAGGCTAATGATGTTCTCCAAACAGCCAACGGTATTGTATTGTCTAAGGCAATTGCACTAAAACTATTTGGTTCTGTAGATGTAATTGGAAAGACCGTTTTTATAGATACAAATACGGCGTTTATGGTTACGGGTATTATGGAAGATATCCCAGAAAATACTCATTTTGCCCCACAGGATGCCCTAGTCAATTTAAAAGCGTTTAAAGATTTATGGGGTTTTGAAACAATTATGAAAGAATATGGTTGGTGTTCTATAAGCATCTATTTTTTGGAAAAACTAAATTCAGATTTACCTGCAAAAGCACCGGAAATACTAAAAAAATTTAAAAAAGATTTTTGGTTGTATACAGAGGGCTGGGCTACTACGGTAGAATTTACACCATTAAAGGATATATATTTTAGCTCAAAAGAAGGGAGTGGAACTAAAAGTACTAGCAAAACCTTAATTTCGGTATTGTCAGTAATTGTGCTGCTTATTTTATTACTAGCAGTAGGCAATTATATTAACCTTACCATGGCCCAATCTACCTTTCGTGGGAAAGAAGTAGCCATTAAAAAGTTATTAGGAAGCTCCAAGAGACAATTGATTTTTCAATTTATAGGGGAATCAGTTTTTCTGTGTTTTGTTGCGGTAATATTATCACTATTACTGGCAAAAGTGGTGGAGCCATATTTTGATTCGTTATTGCATACCCACTTACATCTTAATGATAATTTGAACTTAGCTAACTTGATTATCTTGATTGGTGTTTTTGGTTTGATAGGGCTTTTATCGGGTATAGTGCCAGCTTTTAAAATTTCCAGTTTTAAACCTATTGAAGTAGTTAAAGGAAGTTTAAGAACTAAAGCTAAAAGTATTTATGGCAAAGTGTTTATCACCTTTCAGTATACGGTAACTATTGCTCTTTTGGCTTGTAGTTGGATTATTTTAAAACAAACACATTTTTTACGCAATCAAGATTTAGGCTTTCAGAAAAATAATATCGTTCATTTAGATTATTTGAGTTCAACCGATAAAAAGACTGATATAAAAAATGCCCTTTTACAGATACCAGGAGTAGATGATGTTTCTATAACTTGGCAAAGTCCATTAAGTGGAGGAAGCAACCAAACTTTTGAGAATGATGGAAAATCTTTGAGCTTTCAGGAATTTGCGGTAGACTCCTCTTTTTTCAAAGTTTTTGATATTAAAGTAAAAGCTACTAATGTGGCTTATTCTGAAAAGGGTATGTATCTAAATGAAACAGCACTAAAAGAGTTGAGTCTTACCAAGGATGCGGTATCTTTTAAAATGGAAGAAAACGAAATCCCCATTCTAGGGATTGTCAATGATTTTAATTTTAAAGAGTTGCGAAGCCGAATTGGTCCATTGATGCTTAGACAACAAACGAAAGATTTTCAGGCAGGCGATATATTCATAAAGGTCAACAGGAACAACAGCTTTGAAACTGCAGATAAGATTAAGGCGATGTACGCAAGTTTGATTGATAACGCAGAATTTGATGTACAGTTTATTGATGACACCATTAATCAATGGTATGAGAAAGACGAACGAACCGGTAAAATCATTGGTTATTTCACCGTCCTTTCATTTATTATTTCTGCTATGGGAATTTTGGGTATGTCTACATTTTACATGCAACAACGTAAAAAAGAAATCGGAATACGAAAGGTAAATGGAGCAAAAATTGGGCAAATCCTTACACTTTTAAACAAAGATTTTCTTAAATGGGTGGTTTTGGCCTTTGCAATAGCAATTCCTATTTCTTGGTATGTAATGAACATCTGGCTAGAAGGTTTTGCATATAGAACAACTATGAATTGGTGGATTTTTGCTTTGGCAGGGATTATTGCCTTGACAATAGCTTTGCTTACGGTAAGCTGGCAAAGTTATAATGCAGCAAGGGTCAATCCAGTGAAAAGTTTGAGAACGGAATAACTGGACTAAACTTAGAGGAAAGGCCGTTTAATATGAAATACTGCTTTAAACTTTTGTCAAGTCGAGAATTACAAACTACTGCTTCTCCGCTCAATAGGGAGGAATAATAATAATTAGAATTTTTAGCTAGTATTGTTAAAATAAATAAGGTGATTCAATTGTTTGTCTTGAGGTGGTTGAAGGTGCAAATTTTTAGTAATAGTACTATTAAGTCTACCAACAAGACTAATAATACACTGTAAAATTATTATACAAAAACTGTCCAAAAATTTTACATTACTGAGTTTCGTCTCATCAAAAATTTAGTATAACTATCAGATTTACAATAGGTTGTAATTATGGCATGAAAATCGATTTCAGTTAGCCGTGAACAAGCGGATAATTTTTGAAGACCGTAGTTTTTTTTGTTATAATTAACAGATTTCCTTTTTCAAGGAAATGACCAAAAAAGATACTGATGCTACTGAACCACCTAAAACTATCGCTACGGAATCTCTGGAAAAACAGAACGCTTTCCTTTCTTAATCTTTTAGGGCTAAGTATAGGTGTTGGTAGTGTATTAACACTCATGTTTTCTGTGTATGCCTATTATGTGGCAGATAACATTATTCCAGAACAAGAGTATATCTATTACCTAAAAACACATTTGAACGATGGCAATGATTATAATGAAGCCGTATATCCTTTATTGGATAAGATAAAGAGCACATCGCCAGAGGTAGTAGCGGGTACCCACCTACATGGCTGGGGTAATATATGGTTAGAAGTTGGGGATAGGGAATTTCAAAATACAACGACTTATGGCGACCCTGAATTTTTTGAAGTTTTTAGATTGCCTTTAAAATATGGTGATCATAATACCGCCCTTAAAGAAAAGTATTCTATCGTTTTAACTGATAAGGTAAGTAAGCAACTTTTCGGAGAAGAAAACCCGGTAGGTAGAAACTTAAAGGCGGCAGACACATTAAATCTTACCATTACAGGTGTATTAGAGCCAATAAGTCCGTATTCCTCATTTAGATTGGGTGTTTTGCTGCCGAATACACTCTTAAAGGATAATCCTAATTTTAAAGAACAGACCAATTGGGATAATAGTTTTTCACCAATATTCTTAAAACTTGCCCCAGAAACAGATATTGCATTATTTGAAAAGAAAGTGGGCAAATTGGTAAAGGAGAATTATGCAGACCCAACCGTAATTTCAAGAATGGAAGTTATTCCGCATTCAGAAGTTCGGATGGATTCTATACCTGTAGTCGAAATAATTATTGCTGGTAATATTGCAACATCTTTTTTTGTGTTACTTCTTGTTCTCGTTAACCTTCTTAACTTAAATACCTCTACTATGTTTCGTAGAACGAAAGATATTGCAGTTCGAAAAATATTGGGAGGTAGCAGTAAAGGAGTAATCACCCAGTTTTGTTTAGAAAATGGAATTTTGGTATTGTTATCCATAATAATTTCTGGTGCGCTCTTTTTCGGGGTCTTATTGCCAAAAATGAACGATGTTTTTGGAGCCGATTTTGGTGAGATTAATTTCAGCCTTGCAAATGACTACCCTGTAGTATTAGGGGCTATTGTTTTAGGTGTTTTGGTTACGTTAGTGGTAGGTATATTACCTACATTACGGTTTACTTCATTACCGGTTTCACAGGGCATTAAAGGAAAAATAGATAGTGCCAAGGGGAGTTTTATTTTACGAAATTCATTTATCATTCTTCAGTTTTCTATTGCCATCCTTTTTATCTGTGTTGCTATTATTTTAAATAGTCAAATTGGGTTTATGAAAAAGGCTGATTTGGGTTTTGAGCGAGATAATGTGGTTGTGGGCAACATCGACCTCGATTATAAGAACATGGATGCCGCCAACTCTAGCTTTAAAGCGCTGTTAAATGATTTAGAGGCCAATCCGTATGTAACGAATGTTAGTACTAGTCAGTCAATTCCGTCTGACTATTATTTCAATTATACCAGATTTTTCGACCCAAATACAGACACCGATGTACGTCTTCGACGCTCCTATACAGATGCAGGCTACCTTAAAACACTTAAAATTCCGCTTATAGAAGGCAGGGATTTTAATAGTGATATTGACAATGGGGATGAGCAACCGGTCATTATCAACCGTAGTGCAATGGAAGCTTTTGGTTGGACATCCATAGAAGGAAAACGTTTGAAGTCCAAGAACAGCGATTTTATAGGCAACCCAATTGTTGGTGTAATGGAAGATTTTCACTATCAAGATTTGCAGAATACTGTAGAACCTTTAGTACATTATTATAGAGATGAAGAGAATTTAGCAGCACATCGTTACCTCTCTGTTCGGGTTATTGATGGTCAGGAAAAAGCAATAAAAAGTATAATAGCCAATGCCTTTGCTAAAATAGATTCCAGGAAAAATTATGCCCAAAGCGACTTAAGTGAAAAAGTAAGCGGACAATACCGCCTAATCGACGGCATGTTGAAAACTGTAAACGTGGTTGCATTATTGACAATTTTTATATCCTGTTTAGGCATGTTCGGGCTTATATCATTTATGGCAAAAAGAAGGATTAAAGAAATAGGTATACGTAAAGTTTTAGGAGCAGGCGTATTTAAAATAGTGGTATTGCTTTCGAAGGACTATATAATACTTGTAGGTATTGGAGCTTTAATCGCTTTCCCAATTGCTTGGTATATGATGAGGGCATGGTTGGGTAGTTTTGCATATAGTATTTCAATTCAATGGTGGATGTTTGCTTTGGCAGGATGTATTGCATTCTGCATAACAGCATTCACATTGGGCATTCAAGCAATAAAATCAGCAACCGCCAATCCTGTAAAAAGCTTGAGAACAGAATAAATCATCAATCAAAAAATCATTAAAATGTTTAAGAACTATCTAATAATTGCTTGGCGAAATTTAATAAAAGATAAAACGAATACTAGTTTAAATGTAATTGGTTTATCTGTTGCTTTTGCGGTTGCCATATTATTAGGAATGGCAGCAATGTATCAACTTTCGTATGATGGTTTTCATACCAATGGAGATGCTATTTATAAAGTTGTACGTACAGAACAAACTCCTAAAGGGCCAAAAGCAGGTACTGCTCAACCAGCACCTTTAGCTCCGGCATTAAATACTGAGGTGCCTGGGGTGAAGCGCATAACTCGATGTGTAGAAGATGGCACGCTTGCGCTTTATAATGACAAAGAGATAAGTATGGATATCATTTGGGTAGACCAAGAATTCTTTTCCATGTTCAGCTTCCCTATTCTTACTGGTAATGAAAATAAGCCTTTGGCAGATTTAAATTCGGTAGTGGTTACGCAAGACGGAGCAAAGAAATTATTTGGGTCAACCGATGTTATTGGAAAAACGTTTAACATGTTGGTAAATGGAATAGAAAAACCATTTACGGTAAGCGCTGTCGCGAAAGATATTGTACCACAAAGCAATTTAGATTTTCAAATAGCTGCTCGTTTTGAAAGTCATAGAGAGTATAATGAGGGTAAAGAGGAGTGGGATAGACAATATCATGCGGTGTATGTAGAGCTTGAAGAAGGCATCACGGCATCGGTTTTCGAAAAAAGCAGCGAACCCTTTATTGATCTTCATTATGGTGAAGGTATAGATCGTTTAAAGAGGGATGGCGCAACGGCAGATGAAAACGGACGCTTTATAAATCTTAAACTGGTTCCGCTAAAAGATGTGCATTTTGCTAGTTTTAAAAACGGACTTGTTGAGGTGAGTAGAAGTAGGCCATACCTCATTTTTGGTATTGCCTTATTAATCTTGTTCATCGCCTGTGTCAACTATATAAATATGAGTATAGCTAAGACAACGAAACGCCTTAAAGAAATAGGGATGCGCAAAACCTTAGGGGCACAAAAGCAGCAACTATTTTTTCAATTTTGGAGCGAAAGTCTGTTTGTTTTTCTAATATCCATTAGTATAGGTGTGGTGTTGAGTTTTGTCTTTTTAAATGATTTTAAATCAATCTTCAACGCACAGATATCTTCAGAAATGCTTTTATCGTCTATGTTTTTAATAGGACTTTTACTAACGGTTCTTGTAATTACCATGGTGGTTGGTGGATACCCTGCACTATTAATGAGCCGTTTAGGTACGATTCAGTCTTTAAAAGGAAAGTTGGAATCTTCAGGTAGTAATCAGGTTAGAAATGTACTTATGGTGTTTCAATTTGGTATAGCGATTCTTATGATTGTTGGGACTTTGGTTTTATGGGGTCAAATTGATTATATGCGGAATAAGGATTTAGGTTTTGATAAAGAACAGGTGGTCTCCTTTCCATTAAACGGTAAGCGTAATAGTCACGATATGGTAGAATTGTTACGTGATGAGCTGAATGGTAATCCAGATATTCTCTCCGTTAGTGGAGCCGATAGTAATTTGGGCTTGGGAAAAGATGGCGGTAGATCTTCTAGCGGAATCGGATTTGAATATAAAGGTCGTATCGTGATGACAAATTTTTTAGTGGTAGATCATGAATATATTCAAACGTTAGGATTGAAAATCGCTGCTGGACGAAATTTTGAGAGTGCCGCCGATAGTCTTGGTGTGGTCATCAACGAATCAATGGCAAAAGAATTAGGGGAACAAGACCCGTTAACATCACAATTGGAAATTGAGGACGGCGTTTTCTATCCGGTCCTGGGGGTAGTAAAAGATTATAATTTTAACAATTTGGATAGGGCCATTGCACCCATGACCTTTTTTATGAGTAGGCAACAAGACCTTTCGTATGGTTTTGTAAAAGTTTCCCCAACCAATATGCCCAATTCTTTTGCTGTTTTAGAAACAGTGTGGAACAAACTAGAACCTAATGCAGAATTCTTAGGCTCCTTTATTGATGAGAACATCGACAGAACATTTAAACAAGAAGAAACAACGGCCAAAATGATTGCAAGTGGTTCTATAATAGCAATTTTGTTAAGTTGTATGGGGCTCTTCGCAATGTCTTTGCTAATTGTTTCACAGCGTACCAAAGAAATAGGCATTAGAAAGGTGGTAGGGGCAAGTGTAACTTCAATTGCTTATATCTTAACCAAAGATTTTTTAAAATTGGTGTTGGTTGCCTTTGTAATTGCTTCACCAATTGCTTGGTGGGCAATGCGCGAATGGCTACAAAACTATGCTTATAGAATTGAACTAAGTATTTGGTATTTTGTAGGTGCAGGTACTATTGCCGTGCTTATAGCTATGCTGACAATTGGTTCGCGAACCATAACGGCAGCAAGGGCCAACCCGGTGAAAAGTTTACGAACGGAGTAATGGCTCAAATTTTAACGAACAAGCAAAAACTATAAAGAATGTTACTACAACTAAACAATATTTTCAAATGGGTGCAGCAAGGCGGTCAGCGTATATTCTTGCTGAAAGATGTAAATCTTGAAGTAGAAGAAGGAGAGTTTATTTCCATTATGGGGCCCTCGGGTTCGGGGAAATCAACATTGCTTAATGTAATTGGCATGTTAGATACTTTTGATGAAGGTGAGTATGATTTTTTAAGTGAATCAGTACATACCTTAAAAGAGAAATACCGTTCTAATTTGTACAAAGAATATATAGGGTTTGTATTTCAATCCTATCATTTACTGGATGAGCTTACCGTAGAAGAAAATTTAGAAATGCCCCTGTTATATAAAAAAGTTAAGGGCTCGGAACGTAAAGCGTTGGTTGCAGATATGTTAGACCGATTTAATATTGTTGGTAAAAAGGATTTGTTTCCTACCCAATTAAGTGGTGGCCAGCAACAATTAGTTGGTGTGGCTCGTGCATTGATAGGAAAGCCAAAGTTGATTTTGGCAGATGAACCTACCGGAAACCTAAACTCTCAACAGAGTGAGGAAATCATGGAACTTTTTCAAAAACTGAATAGAGAAGACGGAGTCACCATAATTCAAGTTACCCATTCAGAAAAAAATGCCGAATATGGTTCAAGAATCATCAACCTTTTAGATGGAAGAAAGATTTGATTTAAGGTTAAATATGGCTAAATGTCAGTTCGAGTGATTTGATTTCAATTTTAATTGAAGACAAATAGTATCGAGAACCTCTCAGTCATAATAGGTTCTCGATACACTAGTTTTCTAATAAAAAGATTGGAAAACTAGCACTCGAACTAATAAGTTTACTAGAATATCGAATCTAATCCGTATACCCTTTAGGATGCATTTCATCAAACGCTGTATGGTCTTGAAAAGCTTTCGCCAATAAAAGCACACTAGCTTCATCATACAAATTACCGACAAGGGTAATGCTTGTAGGGTGTTTTTCTTTGTCTAATCCTGTAGGAATAGCTATAACAGGATGTCCGGTAAGGTTTGTAATTATTAATTGCCTATTTCCAAAAGTAGGGGAAATAAGAATGTCATAATCTTTCATGATCACTTCCATTTTTTCTATTAGAACCTGTCGGTGTCTATTGGCTTGTAAATATTCTACTGCAGGTATAAAGCGAGCTTGGCGTAATGAATTTGCCCTTGAGCGTTGATCTTGTTCAACCATTTTATCAACATCACCTGAGCGAACTAAATCATCAAAAAATGCACCTGCTTCAGCCCTTAAAATCACATCAAAACTTTTATAAGGTAAGTCTTCTGGTAATTCAACTGCGTTTAGAGTGAGTCCCATTTCTTTGAATGTTTCCAAAGCTTTTTCCAAATTGACTTTACTTAGTGAAGTATCTTTTTCAATATCTTTTTTGAGGTACCCAATACGAAGAGATTTATAATCTTTGTTAGGTTCAAATCCGTCAGGGTAATCAGTTGTAGAACCATCTTTAGGGTCTTTGCCTGTGATTACACTATATACAATAGCACAATCTTCAGCACTTCTTGCCATTGGTCCCACCTTATCCATAGACCAACTCAAACTCATTACACCATGTCTACTAACTCTTCCATAGGTTGGTCGTAAGCCAGTAATACCATTGCGATTACTGGGTGAAGTAATAGATCCTAATGTTTCAGTACCCAATGCAAAAGGGACTAAACCTGCAGAGGTGGCAGAACCAGAACCTGCAGATGAACCTGTTGCTCCTTGCTCGGTGTCCCAAGGATTTTTTGTTTTTCCATCGAACCAAACATCACCACGAGCAAGAGACCCAGAAACGAGTTTGGCAATTAATATTCCACCGGCATTTTGTAATTTTTCGACGACGGTTGCTGTCATTTCAATTTGTTGGTCTCGGTAAGGTTCAGCGCCCCAAGTAGTTTTATACCCCTCAACGGCCATTAAATCTTTAACTCCGTATGGTATGCCGTGTAAAATTCCACGGTAATTACCACCAGCTAATTCGGCATCTAATTTCTTAGCTTGCTCCAATGCCATTTCCTCGGTAATAGTAATGGTGCATTGTAAAACAGGGTCATATTTTTTTAATCGTGCTATGAAAAATTCGGTTAATTCTAAAGAACTTATTTTTTTACTTTTGATTAATGAAGCTAGCTGTGGAATGGTGTAAAAAGCTAAATCATTCACATTTTCAGGTAGCTGAACATTTTCTGGAATTTCCCAATCTGGAAATCCAGCTTGTGGTTTCGGTGAGAAGTTTAATGGTAAAGGGTTGAACCGGATAGCAGGAAAAACATCATTACTTAGTGTATATTTTCGTAAAGAATCAAACCCTTCTTTATTGCGTTTTAAGTATGGATAAAGGGTATCGACATATTTTTTATCAAAATCGAGGCCTAATATTTTTTGCGATCGTATTACATCTTTTTTAGAAAATTCAGATTTTGAACTAGAGCAGGCAACGGACATTAATACTATAATAGAGCTTAATGCGAAAAATTGAATTGTTTTTTTTGTAGGTAGGTACATGAAAGGTAGAATTTTTAATAGTGTTCTAAATTACGGTTTTTGTCTAGTTTCTATTCTTGTCTATTGCATAAATTAATAAGAAATGAATTTATAGTAATAACAGGTTCTGTTTATAATGGCATCTTCATTTTCAATACATGAACTTCCTAATCTCCCATCTAAGGATTATCTTTGTTGTTTAGAATGAATTTATATAATGAAGATAGATAAAAAGGACATTTTGAAGGCTTTGGAACATATTACGGTTCCTGGTGAGGGTCAGAATATGGTTGAGAGTGGTGCAGTTACCAATATCCAGATTTTTGGCGATGAGGTTGAGGTCGACATTACCATTACAAACCCGAGTTTACAGGCGCGTAAAAAGACAGAGGTAGAGATTTTAAAGATTATTCATAAAGAAGTTTATGAAAAGGCAAAAATTAAAATCAATGTTAAGGTCGATGCCCCTGCTGTAAAGCCGAAAGTGAATGAGATAAAAGGTAAGGTTATACCCGGTATTTCTAATATTATAGCGGTAGCTTCAGGTAAAGGTGGGGTAGGTAAATCAACTGTTACAGCTAACTTGGCAGTTACTTTGTCTAAAATGGGTTTTAAGGTCGGTTTGTTAGATGCCGATATTTATGGCCCATCGATGCCAATTATGTTCGATGTGGCTAATGAAAAGCCACTTGCTGTAAATGTAGCCGGTAAATCTAAAATGAAACCTGTTGAAAGTTACGGGGTAAAACTATTATCAATAGGCTTTTTTACACAAAGAGATCAAGCGGTGATTTGGAGAGGGCCAATGGCTTCTAAAGCACTAAATCAAATGATATTCGATGCGCATTGGGGCGATTTAGACTTTATGTTGATTGATTTGCCACCAGGTACAGGCGATATACATTTAAGTATAATGCAAGCTTTACCTATCACAGGAGCAGTTGTGGTTAGTACACCACAAGAAGTTGCTCTTGCAGATGCGAGAAAAGGAGTAGCAATGTTTCAACAAGATTCTATAAATGTGCCAGTGTTAGGTATCATTGAGAATATGGCCTATTTTACACCAGAAGAATTACCCGATAATAAATATTATATATTTGGTAAAGAAGGGGCGAAACATCTTGCAGAAGATTTGAATGTTCCTTTCCTTGGTGAAATACCGCTAGTGCAAAGTATACGTGAGGCGGGCGATGTGGGTAGACCTGCAGCATTACAAAGTGGTACCCTTGTAGAGGCTGCTTTTGAAGAGATTACCAAACAGGTAGTAAGTGAGGTTGTGGGAAGAAATAAGTCACTACCACCAACTGAAGCAATAAAAATTACAACAATGGCGGGATGTTCCGCTGTTAAGAAAAAATAGATATGACGACGGAAGAACTAACATTGAATGTTGAAAAAGCATTAGAGGAAATCAGACCTTTTTTACAAAGTGATGGAGGTGATATTACATTGATTTCTGTTGAAGAAAATTCCGTAAAAGTAAGATTGGAAGGAGCCTGTGTAGGGTGTAGCGTCAATCAAATGACATTGAAAAGTGGTGTGGAAATGACTATCAAAAAATACGCGCCACAAATTGAAGAGGTAATTAATGTAGTGGGTGTATAACCTGATATATATCATGATTTTTAACCCTATTGATTGATAATTTTGGAGGGTTTTAAAAATAGATTTTTTAATGATTAAGACCGATATACTAATAATTGGTGCGGGACCTACGGGTCTTTTTGCCGTTTTTGAAGCAGGATTATTAAAATTAAAATGCCATCTTATCGATGCGCTTCCTCAAGCAGGTGGACAGTGTTCTGAAATATATCCTAAAAAACCCATATACGACATTCCTGGTTTTCCAGAAGTTCTTGCAGGCGATTTGGTAGATAATCTTATGGAACAGATTAAACCATTTCAGCCAGGCTTTACTTTGGGAGAACGAGCTGAGACAATCAAAAAATTAGATGATGGTTCGTTTGTCGTCACCACAAATAAAGGAACGGAACATAATGCACCCATAGTAGCTATTGCTGGTGGGTTGGGTAGTTTTGAGCCTAGAAAACCGCTATTGGAGAATTTATCAAAATTCGAAGATAATGGGGTTGCTTATATGATTAAGGATCCTGAAGTGTATCGTGACAAGAAAGTAGTTATTGCCGGCGGTGGAGATTCTGCTTTAGACTGGAGTATTTTCTTGGCCGATGTTGCATCGCAAGTAACCTTGGTCCATAGAAGAAATGAGTTTAGAGGTGCTTTAGATTCGGTTGAAAAAGTTCAGGAATTAAAGAATCGAGGTAAAATTAATTTGATTACTCCTGCAGAGATAATCGGTCTTAGTGGTGTTGATAAATTAGAGTCGGTTTTGATTAGAAAAATTTCTGACGCCAAGGAAAATATTGTTTTGGAAGTGGATAATTTTATTCCATTATTCGGACTCTCCCCTAAATTAGGACCTATTGGAGACTGGGGCTTAGAAATAGAGAAGAATGCTATTAAGGTAGATACCTTCGATTATCAAACCAATATACCTGGTATTTACGCAATTGGTGATGTAAATACATATCCTGGCAAATTAAAACTTATTCTATGTGGCTTTCATGAAGCAACATTAATGTGCCAAAGTGCCTACCAAAAAATATTTCCGGATAAAAAATACGTATTAAAGTATACTACCGTTGGGGGTGTTAGTGGTTTTGATGGAAGTGTAAAAGAAGCACCAAAAGCGGTGATTAAAGCGATTAACTAAAATGACAGATATAAAATTAAAAATTACAGATAGAGAAGGTGTCACCCATGAAATTGATGCCCCAACCGATATGAATATGAATCTTATGGAAGTGGTTCGTTCTTACGAATTAGCACCAGAAGGTACAATTGGTATTTGTGGCGGTATGGCAATGTGTGCTTCTTGCCAATGTTATATAAAGTCTGATCATGAGCTGCCAGAAATGTCTGATGATGAGGAAGCAATGCTTTCTGAAGCGTTTAATGTGAAGGATAATTCACGTTTAGGCTGCCAACTACACATCTCTGAAGATATGGATGGTTTAGAGGTGGAATTAGCTCCAGAAGAAGCTTAATACGTCATTATGAGGAGTTTTTAGTGAAGAAGTTAATATGCTTAAAGATAGTCGCCTTAAATATTGGAAAGACTGCAAGTATAGTTTTCTAAATATAATTTAATAGTTGCATGTGTTAAGAAATGAAAATTGCAAATAAGGTTTTGTCGATTTTAATTATTCTTATCAACTTTTATTTTTTGCCATTTACTATTAAAAATCTTGGAGGCCCAATGATATGGACTTTCAATTATTCCACTCTCTCTTTCAATTAATGTTTTATTGATTAGTGCCTTCCTTATATTTAAATATAGGTTCAGTAAGAGTTTCTTGCTGCTTGTAATTAATGGGATTGGCTTAATATGGGGATTGTTTTTGTTATGGTTATTATTGACTGTTCCAATAATGGATTGAGAAGATAGATTTTTAATTTTACCATCAACCAAATTAAATTCTCGCCTGATACGTAAACAGATTATAGTATCTGCCTTCAGTAGCAATAAGTTCGTCATGCGTGCCTTGTTCTGCAATTTTACCGTTTTCGATCACTAATATTTGGTCAGCTTTTCTAATGGTACTTAAACGGTGCGCAATTACAAAAGTGGTTCGGCCTTTAGTAAGTTCTGCCAAACTTTTTTGAATCAGTGCTTCACTTTCTGTGTCTAAGTTAGAAGTGGCTTCATCCAATATTAAAATTCTAGGGTTAGCCAATACCGCTCTGGCAATTGCAATTCGTTGTCGTTGTCCGCCAGATAATTTAACGCCTCGTTCACCAATCAAAGTTTCCAATCCATCTTCAAAACGGTCTGTAAATTCATTTACATAAGCTGCTTTTACAGCGGCAGTCAATTCTTCTTCAGTAGCATCTGGTCTAGGGAAAAGAATGTTTTGGCGAATTGTACCTTCAAAAAGAAATTCGTCTTGTAAAACAACACCTAAATGTTTTCTGAAACTACTCAGGTTTACTTTGGCTATATCTTCGCCATCAACAGTTATGCTTCCTGATTGCGGATTCAAGAAAGTAGCGGCCAAACCGGCAATCGTACTTTTTCCTGAACCAGAACTACCAACTAGCGCAACAACTTCGCCCGATTTCGCTTCAAAACTTATGTTATGTAGAACTTCTTTGTCTTCTTCATAGGCAAAGGACACATCGTTAAAAATAATATTGCCTTCTAAATTTTTAAGAATTTCGGTACGGTTTTCTTCGTCAGATTCAGGAGTCATATTCATTAACTCTTCGGTACGGTCTAGTCCCGCTAAAGCCTCTGTCAATTGACTTCCAATATTGCTCATCTGAACTATAGGTGCTACCATAAGGCCTAATAAGAATGTGAAGGTCAAGAAATCACCAATGGTTAATTCGCCCATCATTATTTTATATCCTCCGATTCCCATAATCCCAGTAGTTGCTAATCCCAATAAAAAAGTAGATGAACTTGTCATGAAAGCAGTTGCCGTTAAACTCTTCTTTACATTTTGAAATAATCGATCAACTCCTTCTTCAAAGATTTTATTTTCTTGCTCTTCGGCATTAAAACCTTTAATAACTCGAACACCGCCTAAAGTTTCGGTTAATCTACCGGTTACTTCGGCATTTATTTTACCTCTATTTCTAAAAATAGGGCGTATAACTTTAAATGCCTTTAAGGCTATTAAAGCAAAAACAGCCAAGGGTATCAAGGTGAAAATAGTCATAGTCCAGCTAATACGAAGCAATAAAATCAAGGACACAACTGCAGTAATGGTACCTCCAACTAATTGCACTAATCCTGTGCCAATTAAATTGCGAACACCTTCAACATCACTCATAATACGAGAAACCAATGCCCCAGATTTAGTATTGTCGAAAAATCGAATAGGTAATGAAAGAACTTTCTTTTGTACCTGAGCCCTAAGTTCTGATATTAAATATTGTGCCTGAACACTTAAAATTTTTGTTAGTAAAAAGGAAGTAACAGATTGTACTAAAATTGCCAAGCCAACAGAAAGTACTAAGATTTTCAGAAGTTCAACATTTTTGTTCGGGATAATATCATCCATTAAATATTTAAGGGATAGAGGTGCCACAAAACTCGCAGCTTTACTGATAACGATTAGTAGAAGACCTATAAATACTAGCTTTCGCCTTGGCCAAATAATTGTTTTAAATGCGGAAAGTATAGTTACTTTTTTTTCGGACATGAAAAGTTGATTTTAAAAGTCTGCAAGTTACTTTAAATCTAAGGATATGATGGTTTCGTAATACGATTTTGAAATTGATGCAGAGTATGGATAAAGGTTTTTATATTTGAATATCAATACTATGCAATTTATGCGCAATTCTATACTCCTACTTATTTTATTGGTTTTCACAATTACTACGAATGCACAGCAACAATACTATGAGCTAAAGAATTTTGTAACCGATAGCGCGCATATTTTTGATAAAAATCAAGTTGAAACTTTAAATCAGAGACTGGTAGATTTTGAACAGCAAACTAGTAATCAAGTTTTGGTTGTAACCATAGATGAGCTAGGTTTTGATACAATAGAAAGCTATGCCAATGGTATATTTAATCAAAACGGTATTGGTCATGAGGGAAAGGACAACGGCTTATTAATTTTATTCTCTGAATTAGATAGAGAGGTGAGAATAGAGGTGGGCTATGGTTTAGAGCCTTATATAACAGACGCTGTTGCTTCGAGAATTATTAGAAATACAATGATTCCCAACTTTAAGGAAGAGCGTTACTATGAAGGGATAAATGAAGGTGCTGAGCAAGTTATTGAATTTTTAAATAACCCTGAGGCACTGGCAGAATTCAAACAAGAAATTGAAGAAAGTGAACGAAAAGATGATATGATTGGCTATGGCTTCTTAGGTCTGTTCGTATTGATTTTTGTAGTCGTAGGTGGCTTTGCCTTTTTTAAGAGTTACAGGAATATCATTGAAGTTTTTAGAGGAGTTTTTATGGGTAAACTTGGAGTTTTGCCTGGTATTTTTATGCTTCTCGGTGGTTCTATTTCTACTGTGGTTGGACTTGTATTTATGATGGGTCCGGTTACAGTGGCGTATAGTATATATGCATCAAATCATTTTCTGATGGAGAAGATTGTTGAAGGTCCATCCATTCTGCTGTGGCTGTTATTACCTTTTTTTGGTATTGCTGCAATCATAGCTTTTATAAAACTTAAAGTGTTGGGTAAAGAAGATTTAAATATCTCTTGGATTAAGAATGATATGACGTATTATAGCAAAACCTTCTCTTCTTCGGGTACACATTCATTTGGTTCAGGCAGTAACTCTTCTGGTGGTAGTTCGAGTTCGTTTTCTGGCGGAGGTGGAAGTTCTGGAGGTGGTGGATCTAGTGGAAGCTGGTAAAATTCAATTACTTTTATATACCTTCAAAAAATCGATAATAGAACATATTATGAACAGAATTATTTACTTGTTAGCTTTTGTATTGATAATGGCCTGTAAGGCTGAGAACACAAAAGCCCCCGTGGTTGAGAAATGGGAAACGCAAGCTGCAAATATTGAAATTATAAGAGATGATTACGGAGTGCCACATATTTATGGTAAAACTGATGCTGATGCAGTATTTGGGTTGCTATATGCACAATGTGAAGATGATTTTAATCGGGTAGAGCAAAATTATATTTGGGCTATTGGTCGGTTGGCAGAATTGGAAGGTGAAGAGGCTTTATATAGTGATTTACGAGCTAAACTGTTCATGAGTGAAGAAGAAGCAAAGGCAAATTATGAGAAGAGTCCCGATTGGTTAAAGAAACTGTGTGATGCTTTTGCTGACGGAGTAAACTATTACCTGTATACCCATCCTGAAGTAAAACCAAAATTACTTACGCATTTTGAGCCTTGGATGCCTATGTACTTTAGTGAAGGTTCTATTGGCGGTGATATTGAGCGAATTTCTACAAAGAAGATTGCTGCATTTTATGAAAGTGATATGGCGCTTCCAGAATTGGAAGAACTACAATTAAAAAGGGAAAAAGAAGCTGAGGAGCCACAAGGTTCGAATGGTATTGCTATCTCCGGAAAATTAACCCAGTCTGGGAATTCGATGTTATTGATTAATCCGCATACCTCATTTTATTTTAGGGGAGAAGTACATGTGGTTTCGGAGGAAGGTTTAAATGCTTATGGTGCGGTAACTTGGGGGCAATTTTTCGTATATCAAGGGTTTAATGAAAAAACTGGGTGGATGCATACATCAACCTATACCGATGTGATGGATGAATTCAAGGAATCGATTGTTAAGAATGATGAGAATTTGTTTTATCAATATGGAGAAGCGCTAAGAGCGGTGGAGTCTGATACGATTAGTTTAAAATATTTGGTTGGAGACCAAATAAAAGAAAAATCGTACCCAGCTTATAGAACTCACCATGGACCTATTACTCATGTTGCGGATGGTCAATGGACCGCTTCTGCCATGATGTGGGAGCCGGTGAAAGCTTTAGAGCAGTCTTTTATTAGAACCAAGCAAAGTGGGTATAAAGGGTTTCGTGAAATGATGGATATCCGCACGAATTCAAGTAACAATACGGTGTACGCCGATGCAGAAGGTAATATTGCTTATTTCCATGGGAATTTTGTTCCTAAAAGAGATGTGTCGTTTAATTATGAAGAGCCTGTAGATGGTAGTAACCCTCAAACAGATTGGCAAGGGTTGCATACAGTAGATGAAAATATTTTGGTATTGAATCCAGAAAATGGATGGATTCAGAATTGTAACTCAACACCTTATACTTCGGCGTTGGAGTTTAGTCCGAAAAAGGAAGACTATCCCAATTATATGTCTAAAGACCAAGAGAATTTTAGAGGAGTGCATGCCATTGAATTATTGACGGATAGAAAAGGATATACAATTGATAGTTTAATTCAATTGGCTCATGACCCATTTTTGCCAGCTTTTAAGGCGTTAATTCCTGGGTTGGTAAAAGCATATGATGCTAGTCCAAAAAAAGAATTAAAAGAAGCGATTGAGGTGTTTCGCAATTGGGACTATAAAACTTCAAAAGAATCTGTAGCGATGACGTTAGCACATTTTTATGGCACGTTAAGTTACCAAAAAGCAGTTCGACCAACGGGACTTAATAGTATGGAGTTGGTAGAATATTGGGGAAGTAATTCTCCTAATACAGAAAAGCTAGCGGTATTTGAAGAAACTACTAAAACGTTAAATGATGATTTTGGAACATGGAAAATACCATGGGGTGAAGTCAACCGATACCAGCGTCTAAATGGTGATGTAAAGCAAGCTTTTAATGATAGTTTGCCAAGTGTAGGTGTAGGTTTCGCATCAGGAACTTGGGGTGCATTAGCCGCTTATGGTGCTAGATATACTGCGCCTGGTGCTAAGAAAATCTACGGTACGCGAGGTAATAGTTTTGTGGCTGCAGTAGAATTTGGGGATAAGGTAAAAGCAAAAACAATTTTAGCAGGTGGGCAAAGTGGAGACCCAACTTCATCGCATTTTAATGATCAGACGGAAAAGTATTTGAATATCGATTGGAAAGATGCGGCTTTTTATAGAGAGGATGTTTTAAAAAGGGCACAAGAAACGTATAGTCCAGGGAAAAGAAAATAAAACAAGAATATTGATATTTTTGAATAGTAGAGTTTGGTAGGAAAACCGATGGTGTTGACCTACATTGACTCTTTGGTAACAATCAGTGTAGCTTTCGATCCTGCAGATAAAAGCCATTTGTTTGAATAAATTAATTCTCCTTTGTCATTATATACATCAATTTGTGCAGTGTTCGGCGCAGAAGACCCATGATTAAGAGCTTCAAAATCTAGGCGGTTGAAACCATCTTGCAAATCAACATTAACTCCTTTAAATGCGCCTGTCAATAACATATTGGGTTCAACGACCATATCGTTCATATAAATCTTAACACGATCTCCATCTACATATTCATGATCTCTACAAACGATACCTATAAACTTTCCGCTACTTTTTACATCACCTAAGTATTGATCAGCAAAAAACTGTCCTGAACCCCCCAAGCGTTCTCCGGGTCCAATACGAGGATCAATTTTCAAACCTGTGCCAGCTTGAACTAATTCCTCATCACGTAACATTTTTACGGTATTTGGGTCTCTCATATTTACATTTGGCTGTTCTTTAATTAAAGAAGGCATGTTTAGAACAGGACCTGTACTTGGTTTTCCCAAAGGATCAATAGGGTTTGCACTCTCAATTTTAAGTGGTTTAGCCGTAGGTAAATCTGATTGAGCAGAAACGATAACTACACTACTACAGAACAAAACAATAAAAAGAAAAAAAAGTTTCTTCATTAGGTCATCAATATGATGAAATAAAGATAACAAATACCCTGCCATGCGTACTTAAGGCTTCGTTAAAATAATTTCGATAATAGGTTTATTCGATAAACGAAGTGCTATTACTTAAGATTTCTTCGTAAAAAGTTGATGAAATTACCATTCATTATCTTTTCAATATCCACTTCAGCGTATCCTCTGGATTTTAATAAACCGGATATTTTCTGTAGGTCGGCGATAGTATCTAAATCTGCAGGTCCTTGTTCTTTTCCAAATCCGCCATCGAGATCAGAGCCTATGCCAACATGATCCGCGTTACCAGCCAATTGACAAATGTGGTCAATATTATCAAGAATTTGTTGTAAGCTAACGTTAGCAGATTCGGGGGTAGAAACGCCTCTTTCCCAAGTTGGTGTCATCATCCAAGCATCTAGAACAACACCAACAACTCCTTTTCGAGCGATAATTTCCTTCAACTGTTCATCTGTAAATTGTCTATGATGATCGACTAGTGTCCTGCAGTTATTATGGCTCGCCCATAGTGGTCCGTCATAATTTACCATCGTTTCCCAAAAGCTGAGGTCGCATAAATGAGTCACATCTAGTATAATACCTAGTCGTTGAATTTCCTTTAGAAGTTCTCTTCCTTTAGTACCGATACCACCTACAGAATTTGTGCCGTGAGCATAAGTTCCTGGTCCGTAATGGGCAGGACCAATTGCACGAAGACCGAGGTCGTAAGACTTTTGCAAATAGGAGATATCAACTATAGAATCGGCACCTTCTAGACTTAGTAGAAAGCCAATTGGCTTTTTTTCTTCATCAGACTCCCAAAGTTCTAGGTGAGCATCTAGTTGGGTTTTATTTGTAATTTGTACCATTTCACCAGCATCTTCCATGCTCTTATACCAAGCCAATTGCCCTTGGGTTTGTGCCCAAGCTTGTTGTGGTGATTTCCATCCCGGGAGGGTATTGTCCTTATGCACATAACGTGCAATTTGGGTAGCCATGCAGAGTCCTATATTACCTTTTCGCATCGCATCTAAGGTAACAGTGTTGTTACCACGGCCTGGTTTATCGGTTAATCCTTGTTCACTTTTTCTTATTTCTTCTATAGACCATGTAAGGTCTCGATTCCATTCCATAGCGTTCATGGAAAGATCTAAATGGGCATCAAATATGAACATAACTAAACAGTTAATTTATGGTTTCTAGTGGTTACTTTCCAATGGTCGATGACATCTCCATCTGTAATAACCGTTAAGGTATCGTATTTCGCAACAGTCGGGCAAATATGTTTTGGTATGGCATAATGAACATCACCAACCTCTGGTATCGTCAAATCATCGTATTCTACAACTAAATGTTCTTCGGATTGACTAATTTGTTTACTATGCTCAAGGTTTAAAAATTCAATCCGTGGAAAAGGCATTTCGGGTGCTACCGATTTATGACCTAAATCGAAACATAGAATACCTGTGGTAGGTTTGCTAAGTATTCTGGTAAATAGAACAGCAGCTGGTAAAAACCCCATTTCAGGGAATTGTTTGCCATAACCTGCATCCCACAGTAATGTTGTTCCTGGACTCGATTCCACGTCTTTTCGTTTACAATGAAAAGGAAAAGTAGGCGATCCGCCGGCCACAATTTTGGGACTTGGAATTTGTTGGTCCTCAATTTTTTTCTTCAATGAAACGACAGCTTCAAAAGAGACATTACAATTTTTTTCACGAATTTTCGGGTCGGTATTTCTCAAATGACCATCGTAAGCATGAAGACCCTCTGCTATTAAATTAGGGTGTTGATGTAATTGAATATATAGTTTTAATGCTGCCTGATCTGGTATAATACCAGTTCTGTTCATACCATTATTTATATCTACCCAAAGATTAATGTTGGTGTCTTCGGCTTTCGCTAAATCTCCAAAAATAGTAAGCGTCGTTGAATTATCTACGAGTGTAGAGAATTTTGAATTCGGATATTTTTTCGTCAGTTCTACAAACCTTTGAGCATTTGGTCCAATTGGTTGCATGGCCAGCAATATATCAGGAGCGTTGCAATTTCCAAGTAGTTCTGCCTCAGCAATGGTTGCGCATTTGAATTTGGTAATTCCACGCTCCATTTGCATGTTAATGATATTCGCGTTCTTATATGTTTTTACATGAGGTCTTAAACGATTTACATCGCCAATCATAGAAATCATCAATTCAATATTCTGTTGAATTCTATTGGGATAGACCAATAAAGAAGGAGATATTACACCCTCTGGATTTTTTAAAATATACCAATTATTGTTTTGCATAGGTATTAATGATGTAGTTCAAAATGAGCTTCAATTTCAACAGGAATTCCGCCAGGTAAAATCATACCAACGGCACTACGTACGCCAACGCCATTTTCAGGACCAAAAATATCGGACATTAATTCACTGAAACCATTAATGACCAATGGCTGTTGACCAAAATCGGGTGTTGAATTAACCATACCCAATGTTTTGACAATTCGTTTAATTCTATCTATATCGCCAAAATGAGTTTGTATGGTAGATAACATAGTCAAGGCAACTTGTCGTGCTGCTATTTTAGCCTCTTCCGTTGTCATATCATGACCTACTCGACCAACGATTAAAGAACCGTCGTTTTGCATAGGACCCTGACCAGATATGTATAAAAAATGGTCAACAACTAAAACAGGTTTATATAGGCCTGCAGGAGGTGGTGCTGGTGGTAAAATTAAACCCAACTCTTTAATTCTTTCAGAAGGTTTCTTTTGCATATTCTTTAATTTTAAATAAATGTATTAATTACTAGAACACCAATTAAGCCCATTACACCAACGGTAGTTTCCATCACCGTCCAGCTTTTAAGCGTGTCCTTGACCGAAAGATTGAAATATTCTTTGAATAACCAAAATCCGCTGTCGTTTACATGAGACAACATTAAACTGCCGGAACCTATGGCTAATACCATTAATTCTGGACTAACTCCCGTTCCTTGAGTAAGTGGTAATACGATACCGGCAGCAGTTAAACCAGCGACCGTAGCAGATCCTACGCATACCCGAATAACTGTAGCAATCAGCCATGCTAATATTAACGGGGAGATAGAAGACCCTTGTAGCATAGCGCCAATATATTCACTTACACCACTATCGATAAGAACTTGTTTCAAAGCACCAGAACCAGCAATGATTAAAAGCACCATTGTAATACCCGTAATAGCACTACCTACGGAGTCCATTACCTCTTTCATGCTTTTTCCACGACCTAAACCTAATGTATAAATAGCAACTAAAACTGAAATAAGCATTGCTATCGCCGGATTTCCTATAAAAATTAAAGTCTTCTTTAAGAAAAAAGTATCTGGTAATGCAAATTCTGCTATTGCAGCAACTGCAATTAGGATAACAGGTAAAAGTGCACTGATAATACTATTAGCCATACTAGGCATTTCTTCCTCCTTTAGGATAACCGGATTTAAAAATTCTTTTAGCGGAGTAGCATTAATTCCTTTAAGCGTTCTAGAAAGTAGCGGTCCTGCAACAATGATGGCAGGTATTGCTACGGCTATACCGTATAATAATGTTTTACCTATATCTGCATTAAATATAGATGCTATAGCTGTTGGGGCAGGATGTGGTGGTAAATAACCGTGTGTCACAGATAAGGAAGCTAACATAGGCAAGCCTACATATAAAAGTGGTAGCCCGGTTGCCGCCGCAATGGTAAAAACCAATGGTACTAGAATAACAAACCCTACGGAGTAGAACATGGGTATACCTACAATGAAACCAGTAAGAACAACAGCCCACTGAATATTTTTTTTACCAAATTTTGCAACCAGTTTAGTAGTAATACGTTGTGCTGCGCCACTATCGGCAACCAATTTACCTAGCATGGCACCGAGGCCTAAAATAATAACAAGAAATCCTAAAATATTTCCTATTCCTTTTTGGATGGAATCAACTACGGAAATGGGATCCATACCTTCGGCAATACCAACGAATAAGGATACGATGATGAAGGTGATAAAAGCATTTAATTTGAATTTGGCAATGAGTATGAATAGGAGTAGAATTCCTATAATAACAATGAATAATGGCATATTATAATTTAGTTTGGATACGTTGAATATCTAAATATACCATAAAAAATAGGCTCTTCGTATTTTATCTAAATACGAAGAGCCTAATCGATAATAATCTATTAACGATCAGTTATTTCTGGAGAAATAATTTTATAAAGTAGACCTGCTAGAATTGCTCCAATAATTGGTGCTAACCAAAACAACCAAAGTTGGTCTATTGCCCAGTCACCAGCAAATAGTGCTTGACTGGTACTTCTTGCAGGGTTGACAGATGTATTTGTGACAGGGATGCTTATTAAATGTATAAGGGTTAAACATAGCCCTATTGCTAAGCCACCAAAACCTCTTGGTGCTTTAGTATATGTAGATCCCAAAATAACGAAAAGGAAAATGAAAGTCATTGCTACCTCAATCATTAACGCTGAGGATAAACTGTAACCACCCGGGGAATGTTCACCGTAACCGTTGGCTGCAAAATCGCCCATCACAAAATCTGACTTGCCTGAAGCAATTAAAAAAAGTATTGCTGCACCAGCGATACCGCCAATAATTTGGGCTATTACATACGGAAGTACATTTTTTCCTTCAAAACGCCCACCTACCCATAGACCAATTGAAACTGCTGGATTAAGATGACATCCAGATATGTGGCCAATACTGTATGCCATTGTTACTACTGTTAAACCGAAAGCCAATGCTACCCCGACAAAGCCAATTCCCAATTCTGGAAATCCTGCTGCTAGTACGGCACTACCGCATCCCCCGAGCACCAACCACAAGGTGCCAATAAATTCTGCTATTAATTTTTTCATTTTAAAGGTTTAATTGTTTCTATCTATTTAGAAACATAAAACCCTAATAAGTCACAAGTTTTAATGCTTTTTATTAAGAAATATTTAACTGATTGCGTTTTTTCATATGGAATTATCGATTAAATCAAAAATTTGAAATACGTGATAGTTTACTCTTCAATAAGAGTTTTTAATAGGTGCTAGGTTATGGTTTTAAGTCCAAATAGTGGTTGCAGTATCCTAATTTTTAGAATGATGAAGTGATAAATTATCCAACTTATACCGAACGTACTAACAATCAAGATAATAGCTTTGGGTAGTAGTCCCCAATCTAAATCCTTTAAATAGTAGGCTATCGCAACTGTTACCGTTTGGTGAAGAATATAAAAAGGATAAACTGCTCTATTCGCATAGCTTAGAAGTTTACTTGGTTTGTTTTTATGTTTACTTGCATAGCCCAGCAAAACTAAAATCCAGGACCATAAATTGACAATCTTAAACAAGGCTTCAGTAAAATGAACCACATATCCATCTTCAAATTGCCAAATAATTACTAATCCTATAAACCCTAAAAGACCAAGAATTAAAGCTTTTTTTCTAATTTTTTCCAAAGCAGACCAAAAACTTTTTCCTGAAGCAACCACTAAAAAGCCAAAGAAAAATAATGTGATAGACGAACTGAAATTAAACCAGTCAGTAATTAAGTCATGAGTAATGTCGAAAAAGGGTTCCATTAAAGATTCTAATAGGTATAAGGGTATTATGAAAATATACAGACCTAATGGTTTTTGAATGACCCTGCGTATCCAAGTAATTATTCTAGTGTTTCTTTTCTTTATATAGACGAATATTGGTGATAGTAGTACTGAGAATATAAGTAGATAAGGTAAAAACCAGAGGTGGTGCCAGCTTATATTCCCTTCTGGATAAATACCTTCGTAGGCAACCGAGGTGAGGTATTCTAAATAGGTGCCGATAAATTGACCCTCTGTCATTCGTTCGAAATATACTTGAGGAGGAACTATAACCAACATTCCGAAGAGTAAAGGAATGCCTAAACGCAACACACGCTCTTTATTAAATTGCCAAATATTTCTTTTAGATAGGGCATAGAATGTTCCCATTCCCGAAATAAGGAACAAAATTGGTAAACGCCATTGATTTAGAAAAAGCATGGGCCACTTTATCCAATCATAGGTAACATTGTTCTTAAGGTGCCACCCCCATGGAACAAAGAACATACCTACATGATAAAAAATTAATAACGAAAACACTACTACCCGTAACCAATCGATATCATACCTTCTAAATTTTGTATCCATGGCCCTTTTTGTTTCGTTCAAAGTTGAAAGAATTTGAAAGGATAATTCAATTTCAGGCTTTAGAATCTGTCCACAATTACAATTTTGGAGAAATTGATTTTACAAACTGCGAAGGAGATTGACCTGTTTGTTTCTTAAAAGCGTTGTAAAAAGCTGACTTAGATTTGAAACCAACAGAATCACCAATTGCCTCTATAGTTAGTTGGCTAAACTTGGGGTCAACCAGTCTTTGCTTGGCTATAAGCAATCTTTTTGAGTTAATATAGAGGTTGAAATTAGCCCCAAAATCAAGGTTAATGGCCTTTGATATTTGATTAGGATGAAAATTCAGATGGCTTGCCAAATCTTTTAAGCTTGCATTTTTAGAGGTGAAATATTCGTGTTCTTCCACGTAGTCATCAATTTCTTTAAATACTATTTCTTTATTCGGTTTGCCTAATGTTTCATATTTATCAGCTACCCAAGATTTTTCAAAAAAGCGTGATTCTGAAATTATGATATATGTGGTACTAAAAGCTGCCATACTTTGAAAGAAAGAAATGTAATGGTCGCCACCATCATCATCAAAAAGATAAAAAACCAAAAACACTAGTAAAAAGAAGGAACAAAGAATAATAACAGAGTTTCTTGTAAAAATATATTTTGGAGAGTTTTTTTGAGAATGATTTTCAGTTGTTCTAAACCATTCTTCTCTAACAAGTTTTAAAGACATAATAGTGTAGAAGAGTAAACTAAAAAGAATAAGCCAATCAAAAGAATCTTTTATAAAATGATAACTATAACTAAAAGATTCGTCAACAGATGCCGTGGTCATTTCTCTGTAATAAGCACCTAAGTAAGCGTTTAATTTTACTGAAATGGGAGCAAGGTAAAATGGTATTTGTGTTATGAAATATCCGATAGGTAATACAAAATGCCACCATGCGCTTTTAATGGGTATCGACTTTCTTTTTAAGAAACCGAAAATAGAAAAGTACAATAGCGGACCAATCATTAAAACGAATGCTTCAGTAGAATCATTCAGAAATAAAATGTACTTGATTAAACCGGTATAGCACAAGTATGTGTCTAAAAACACGAGAGCTCCAGAAAGAAATAAAAGGGCTAAATATTTTAACGGCAGATTTCCTTTGCTTTTAGTAAAAAGAACAAAGCTTAAAAATAGATTTTGAACTACCCCAATGAGCATAAGACTTGATGTAAGATTATGTCTTAGAGGAATTTGTTCAATAAGCTCATTAAGCGTTTGCATGTTATTTTTTCTCTATGTAGTCATCCAGTTTTTGGGGTCCTTCTAATAAAATACGTACTACTCGGAGTGTGCCATCATCGGTCGTATTTATTTGCCATTTTATTAACGAAATATTGCCTTCTTCAATTTCTATTCCAGTAATACTTCTAGGATGAACACAACTACCATCGTTGAAAAGTGGAATGTCACCTGGCTCAGGAAAACGTGGTCTGTGTGTATGGCCAACAACGGTTACTTTCAGATTGTTTTTAAGTATCCATTTTTTTGTTCGCCGTTCTACTTTTATTAGTTCGGTGTAATTTTTTGCAGGAGAAGTTGGGTCGGCTATGCCCCAAACTTGTAAGGGTTTCCAAAGAACTCTAACCAAAAATCTTCCCCAACGCCAGAAGGTGTAATTCCACCAATCGGCTTGGTGACCATGGGTAAGAAATATTTCTTGTTGTGTATTTGTATGCTTTAGTATTATAGCTTCATGATATTTTATGCCTTCAAAAAGTGATTTGTCCTTGTCATCTATAGGTTCAAAATAGCTTGAAAGGTGCTTCTTTACATAGTCTTCATCTTTGTAGACCATGTCATGATTGCCCCAAATCATATGAAGTCTATACTCTAGGTGAAACTGTTTTAAGAGTTTGAAAATATTCTTATGTGCTTCAAAAATAGAATCAAAATGAATATTCTCCCACAGTTCGTCCCCATCGCCAAGTTCACAATATTGAAATCCTTCTGAATAGTAAAATTTAAGTGCGTGAAAATAGATGTTTCGGTTGTTGGCGAACTCATCGGCGAAACTGTTGTCTCCCCTGTGACAATCGCTAAAAAGTATGAATTTCGAAGTGTTGTCAAAAGGTATGACTTTGGCATTTTTATAAGCTCTAGAAAGTCTACTATCCGATGACATGGTCTATTTTTCGTTAAATATCCGAAAATCCCGTTAACCACAGGGGGTAGTTTAACTAAAATAACCTGTTAACTTTTGTAACTTTACAGCAAATTAGTAGACTAATATTTCATGAGCCAGCTCAATCATAGTGCAATGCCTATAAAGCATCTCGTTAGTTTTGACAAACTTCTAAAGAAGTACGAGAAACAATTGACGGGTGATGATCCATTTTTGGCTGCTACGGCCAAACGAATTTTGAATGCTCAAAAAGGGTATCCTGAATTACGAGATGGTTTTTCCGATTTTACCTTGTTGGATAAGTATAAGGATGTAATTGACCATATTTTACAAGATACGTTTACTGAGGCTTTGAGTACCAATGAGATTAAGGTGGCTACTTTGCCCTATAGGGATGTTATCATCAAATCTACCAAACGCTTTCAGAAAATGATTAGCGAAGCTGGCGAAAAATATAAGCCAGAAATGAGAACTCTTGGTGAGGGTATGGATTATATTATGAGCTGTGTGGTAATATTGAATTTTCATTACGGCTTTGAATTTGATTTTAGCCGTCCTTATTTTTATGATATTCCTGATGCTCAAGGGGTTATGCGTCATTATCGAATTTTATATAATGCTGATTTTATGGATATAATTCCGACTGATGAGGCAAAGGAAATTACGCAGGCAGATGTAGATGAGTTATTAGAGAGTCCAAATGATGTTCAACTTTGGATGTCAAAAATTCCACCTGAAAGTTTTATTTCTAAAGGGTTTGTGATTGCAAACTTGTTCGATGTTACTGCCGAACAGGCAATTTCTGATATTAAATCAAAATTGATTTCGAAAGATAATTTGCGTCCGGTAAATTTCATGGAAGAATTGCAAGAAACGTTCAAATCATTTTTCAAACTACCGAACATTCAAGTTGGTTTTGCTTCCTATGATTCTAGAAGTGATAAGTTTGAAGAAATTGTTGGCATGAGTTTTAATAGTTTTCTATTGCATGGGCAGAATCATTTGAGTTGTACGACCGCTTTATGTCAAGAATCTTATAATAAATTAATTAAGGATAATTCTTACTTCACCATTACCGACGTTGATCGTTATACTGAAATGAGCGGTGGTATGGAGCCTTATTCAGCTTTAAAAGATCAGAATATCAAAAGTGCGATTTTTGCTCCAATCGCTTATAATGGTAAACTTTTAGGAGTTTTAGAAGTTGTATCAGAAAGAAAAGGAGTGCTTAATGGTGTTAATGCCCAAAAGCTAGATGACGTTATGCCATTTATAGTATCTGCCGTTGTGCGTACTAAAAATGAAGAAAATAATAGAATAGATGCTATAATTCAAAATGAATGTACTTCTGTACATTCTTCAGTCTATTGGAAATTTCAGGAAGAAGCCAAAAGGTTTATAGGTGATGAATTGGAAGGTAAAACGCCTACTTTTAAAGAAATCGTTTTTAAGGATGTGTATCCGCTATTTGGTCAGATAGATATTAAAGATTCTTCTAAGGCACGTAATTTGGCCATTCAGCGAGATTTGATGATTCAACTTTCTGAAATTAATGATGTTTTGGTTATTGCGTTGAAAAAATGGCATTTACCTATTTATGAAGAGTTAATTTTCAGGGTGAACAATCATCTTGAAAGTATTAAAGAAATGCTCTACACAAATAGTGAGCAAGCTATTTTTGATTTTGTAAAAGATGAAATTTTTCCAATTTTTGAGCATCTTAAAAAGTCGGATGTTGTTTTAGAAAAACATATTTTGACTTACGAGTCTAAAATAGACATGGGTACAGATTCGTATTATGATCATAGAAAGAATTATGATGAAAGTGTTACACTGATTAATAAGAAACTTTCCGCAGTTATAGACAAAAGACAGGAAAGTGCCCAAGCAATGTATCCTCATTACTATGAACGATATAAAACCGATGGCGTTGAACATAATATGTATATCGGTGCATCTATTTCAGAAAATACGGAATACAATAAATTGTACCTCAACAATCTTAGGTTGTGGCAATTGCAGGTGATGTGTGAAATGGAGAATGTTCATTATGCGCTAAAGCCGAAATTACCTGTACCATTAGATGCTACATCATTGATATTGGTATATAATACCTCATTGTCTATCCGTTTTAGAATGGATGAAAAGCAATTTGATGTTGACGGCACATATAATGCGCGTTACGAGGTTATAAAAAAGAGAATTGATAAGTCATATTTAAAGGGTACAAATGAACGCTTGACCCAAAAAGGAATGCTTTCCATTGTGTATTCTCAGAAAAAAGATGAATTGGAATATTTAAGGTATATTAAATTCCTAAAGGCAAAAGGCTATTTCACCGATAAGGTTGAAATCGTAGAATTAGAAGGGTTGCAAGGAGTTTCTGGTTTAAAAGCTATAAGAGCCGAAATTCTATACAAAAGAGATAAAGAGCCTGAAAAGACATACACGTACCAAGATTTGATGGACGCCCTAAAGGAATAATACCTCGCTTAATAGTTCTAAACTGCGATCTGGGCCATAGAATTTAAAGGATATTGCAAATGCGATAACCGATAAGATCATGCCAATCATGAAAATAGTATACGTCCAACGTAGAAGATTATATTTTCTATTTAAAACTAAACCAAGAAAGTAAAGGTCTTTGGTTAAAGAGTTGTAGATATAATCTTTGTCTTTTAGCATTTCTTGTATCGCCCATTCATATTCTGCCAAATTCATTTTATGAAAGTTACCAAAGAATAATAGGTTAACATTTTTGTTTTCAACGTCTTCTTTGGTGAATTCACCACTAGTTACATTAGGTCTGGTTGCTAATACGGCTAGTATCATTGAGATAACCGCAAACAATACAAATATTACTGTTGGGTAAATCAGGTAGTCATTAGATGGGTTGTCTAATTTGGGAATAAGATTAGATAGTGCCAATGAGATTATAATGGCATTAACAGATAATAAAATATTTGCTTTAGTGTCTGCAATATCACTAAGGGCGATATGGTTCTTTAAGGTTACCCGATATAAGGTTTGTATGCCTCGATCTGGACTTTCACTTTTGAACTTAACTTTTAGTCTTTCCTTCTTGGCTATTTTCTTTTCAGATTTTTTATCCTTAATTAATTTTCTAAGGTTTTTATCTTTCTTTTCCAGCCAATGCTCTTTTGCATAATCTGTATAATATTGATGGTCGGTTCTAAACACCTGAATATTTCCATCTAACCATTCTCTTTGGCTGTAATCTTTAACACCTAAAAGTTTCAGCTCTTCACGGAGTAACTCTGAGGTTTCTACGTAGCTACTTTGAGCAAAATGTGAGGAATCGGCGTCTCTAATAATTTTATCCATTAAATTAGCAGGTTTGGCATTCCATTTCGTGGCCCGAATACACGATTTTATTTTCTCTATTCCATCACTATTATACCCTTCTTTTGATAAAAATTCTTCTGCTATTTTACAACTACTTTCTTCGTGTTCATTAATGCCTTTTGTGTAGCCAGTATCATGTAACCAGGCTACTAACTCTAAAATCTCCATTTCCTGATCGGATAGAGAACATGAATCCAGTAATTGTTTAGTACTTTTAACGACTCTTTGTGTATGTCTTAGGTTGTGGTACAAAAATCTCTTATCCAAGTGATTGGTAAGTAATTCTACTACAAACTGTTGTGTTTTATCTAAGATATCTGACATGGAAAAAATTGGTTAGAATTACCCAAATTACGAAAATTTAAAGAGGGTTATAGTACTATGAAAAAATATTACGCTTATCTATTGGTTTTTCTGTTCATTACAGGTTGTGCTTCCTATAGTACAAAATATGTGGACGAAAAATATGCAATAGATGTAAACGAGTCTAAGGAAATTTCTCATACCTTTTATTTGATAGGGGATGCCGGATTATCTCCTATGGGAGGAATGAACCCTGCCCTCAAAATTTTTAAAGATAAATTAGATAAGGCAGGTAAGAATAGCACAGCTATTTTTTTGGGTGACAATATATATCCTGCCGGTTTGCCAGACCCTATAGATTCTACGGCAGCATATTTAACCGCCAAAAATCATTTAGATGCGCAATTGAAATCGCTTGATGCTTTTAAGGGTAGACCATTATTTATTCCAGGAAATCACGATTGGTATACCGAAGGCCTAATCGGTTTAGAACGCGAAGAAGATTATATAAAAAGCGCATTAAAGCATAAAGACCCATTTCTTCCTGAAAATGGATGTCCTATAGATGTGGTAGAAATAGGTGATGATGTGGCTATTATTATCATAGATACAGAATGGTACCTTACGAATTGGGATAAGCGGCCAGATATCAATGATAAGTGCGATATAAAAAGCAGGGAAAAGTTTTTGCTAGAACTTGAAGATGCTATTAAAGATTACCGTGATAGAACAACTGTAATTGCTATGCACCACCCTACAATTAGTTATGGTGAACATGGGGGTCAGTATTCATTAAGAAAACAATTTTACCCCAAAGAATTACCAATTCCAATCCCAGTTTTAGGAACGTTCATTAATGTTTTAAGAAATACATCTGGTGCATCTATCGAAGATTTAAATAATAAGCGATACAGAGAATTAATGAATAGGGTGACCACCTTGGCTCAATTTTCTGAACGAGTAATATTTGCATCTGGTCATGAGCATACATTGCAGTATATAGTTGAAAATAATACACCACAGATTGTAAGTGGTTCAGGGTCTAAAGAAGGTACTACAAAGTTATTGAATGGCTCACAATTCAATACAGGTAAAATGGGATATTCCACCTTAGAAGTATATGCCGATGGGTCTTCAAGAGTAAGATTCTATGGTGTGGATGAAGATAAAAAGGAAGAGTTTTTATTCACTAATGAGGTTTTGCCACCTACCCAAAATGAATATGTTGGAGAATTTGCAATCAATTTTCCTGATTCTGTAAAGGCGTCCGTCTATACTCAAAAAGAGATTGATAAAAGTGGTTTTTTTAAAGGGATTTGGGGAGAACGTTACCGTAAATATTATGGTACAGAGGTAAAGGTGCCAACCGTAAATCTTGATACTTTAATGGGTGGTTTGGTACCCGTTAAAAAGGGTGGAGGACACCAATCCAAATCATTGCGTCTTCAGAGAAAAGATGGTAGAGAATATGTGATGCGAGCTTTGCGGAAGAGTGCTGAGCTTTATTTGCAATCTATGGCTTTTCAAGATCAATATGTACTTGATGATTTAAAAGAGACTTATACCCAAGAGCTGCTACAAGATTTTTATACGGGATCACACCCATATGGTCCGTTTACAACTGGTATACTTTCAGATGCGGTTGGTATTTACCATACAAACCCTGTTTTGTATTACGTGCCAAAGCAGCCTGCGCTAAAAGGATATAATGATTCTTTTGGAGATGAATTATATATGATTGAAGAGCATACGGGAGACGGTCATGGCGATTTGAAGAGTTTTGGTTACTCAAATGAATTGAAAAGCACGGATAGTATGCTTGAAGATTTGCGTGATGATGAAAAGTATGAAGTCGATAAAGACTTATATCTAAGGTCTAGACTTCTTGATATGGTATTAGGAGATTGGGACAGACATGTAGACCAATGGCGATGGGCAGAATTTAAAGATCTTGAGAAAGGCAAAATTGTTTATAGACCAGTACCAAGAGATCGTGATCAAGTGTTTTCCAAAATGGGCGATGGTGCATTAATGAATATTGCGACACGAATTATTCCTGGTTTAAGACTTATGGAAGGTTTTACCGAAGATATTAGGAGTGTAAAAGGTTTCAATTCTTCACCGATGACTTATGTTTTAGATATGACTTTATTAGGTGAAACCGAGAAAAGCCAATGGTTGGCTCAAGCAAAATATTTGCAAGAAAATTTAACACCTAGTGCTGTTGACAAGGCTTTTGAAGCGTTTCCTAAAGAAGTGCGTGATGAAACTGTAGTAGAGATTAAGAGAATTTTATTGGCACGTTTAAGTCATATTCAAGAAACTGCAGAAGAATACTATCAGATAATAAATAAGTATGCAGTTGTTGCTGGTACTGACAAAGATGATTGGTTTGAGATTAACAGGCTTAACGATAAAGAAACAGAAGTAAAAGTATATCGAAATATCGATGATAAGAAAGACAATTTATTCTATTATAAAATTTTCTCAAAAGAGGATACCAAAGAAATATGGGTTTTCGGTTTGGATGATGATGATATTTTTGAGGTTAAAAATCCATCAAATTATAATGGAGTAAAAGTTAGAATTATTGGTGGCCATAATAATGATATCTATAGGGTTGATAACGGTAAGAATATTGCTCTTTATGATTATAAAAGCAAGAAAAATACATTTAAAGAAACGGGTGGGGCAAAAGTTAAATTGTCTGATGATTATGAGCTAAACACCTATCAACCTCTTAAACTTAGAAATAGCTATAATCAAATAATCCCAACCATAGGTTTTAATCCTGATGATGGTGTACGTATCGGGTTTTTAAATACTTACACGTATAACGGATTTAGACAAAATCCATTTACTCAACAGCACACTTTTGGAGCATCATATTATTTTGCTACCAGTGGTTTTGATTTTAAATATCAAGGGGAATTTGCACATTTGTTCGAGAATTGGAACGGTGAATTAACGGCTCGATTTACTAGTCCTAATTTTGCTGTTAACTTTTTCGGTTATGGAAATAATTCAGTGAATTTAGATGACGATCTAGAGCTCGATTATAATAGAGTAAAACTAAGGCAGGTAGAGTTTTCACCTTCATTGGTTTGGCGAGGAGAATTGGGGGCAAAAGTAAAGATTGGCGCTTCGTACCAAAATATTAGTGTTGAAGAAACCGACAATAGATTTATTAATACTTTTTACCAACAAAATGGCGAAGAGACCAATAGCGATTTTATAGGAGCTCATGTTGGGTATTCATTTGAGAATAGGGATAATGAAGCTTTCCCGACTTTAGGTATGGAAACAGCTTTACAAGTAGGTTACAAAGATAATATATCCATTGACGGAGGTGATTTTGGCTATATTATTCCATCGATAAGTTTCGATTACAAATTAATACCAAGTGGCCGCTTAGTATTAGCAACGAAATGGAAAGCTCATTTTAATATGGGTAATGGGTATGAATTTTATCAGGCAGCTAGTATCGGAGGCTTAGATGGTTTAAGAGGTTTTAGAAACCAAAGATTTACAGGTAAGACTTCATATTATCAAAATACGGATATTAGATTTAGCCTCAATAAAAAACGTACGCGTTTATTACCAATGGCCATGGGGATTTTTGGAGGCTTTGACTATGGTAGAGTTTGGTACCCAGGCATGAGTTCTGAAAGATGGCATACCTCTTATGGTGGTGGTTTCTTTTTGAATGCCTCTGATATTATATCTATCAATACCGCACTATTTGCTAGTGAAGATGGTCCGAGATTTACGTTTGGGTTAGGTTTTGGTTTCTAAAAGTAACCATTACTTTAAAGAGTAGGAGTAGAGATTGCCACCAGTACCATGAGAGCGTTCATCAGAAATTAGTAGAGTATCGTCATTTAGAAAACCAACAGATTCTAATTGGGTACGTGCGCCTAAATCAATTTCTTGTAATTTACCTTTAGAGAAATCATCCAAAGTAAATTCAGTAAAGACAAAAAGTTTACCATAACTAAGCGCGACTATTTTATCTCCTTTTGGTGAAATGTCAATTGATGTGATTTGACATATTTTCCAATCCGTACAAGGTGTAAATGACCCTACGAATGTTGCCTCATACTTGCCTTTAGTGTCTGGAATGGAATATATGTGAGCCTCACCGTTAAATGGTTTAGACCTATTTTTTGTAACAATATAAAGTGAGCTCCCATGATGAAATAGGGCTTCAGCATCATAGAAAAGTCTATTTTTTTTAGGAGGAAATTCCTTTTGATCAGGATAATAAAACTCAATTTGTTCGGCATCAATCTTATCGCCGGGTTCGTTGTTTGGATTTGGTAATTTATAAATGACTAAATTTTTACGAGAGTTATCATTATTGCCAATATTTGCAATGTATAGGTTACCAGATACATCTTTGGCTAAATCTTCCCAATCATCATTTTTACCATTTTTAACTTCTAAGGTATTTTTAATTTCACCATAAAAATCTACTTGATAAATTTCATCTTTATTGCCATTATCTTCAACTGTCCAAACTGTAGAATCACCATAAGTAACCAAGCCAGAATTTTCTTTTAAACTGCTAGGAAAATCTGTTATAATCTTTAATTGACCATAATTTGTACACGAAGTCAGTGTGGTGACAATGATGAATGTGGTTACTACTAATTTATTCATTTGATTCTGATATTGGCATGAATACTTCGGTCTTCCAAAGAAGTGCATCTCCGCCCATATTAGGGTTGTTGAAAAAGAATTCAATAGGTTTTGCATCTACTTTAATATTATTTTTCGCAGCATAATCTAATAGAGCATACCATGCTCTATCTGAGGTAATATAGTTTCCATTATATATAGCCTTCAGAGATTTTGGACCGTCAAATTCCTTGTAGATAATGTCCTTTATAGTTGGTAGTGAATCCGTTTTAATGATAGGATAACAAAAATTAAATGCAATGCTATCATTAGCCATGTCCCAATCTGTGGTTTCGATAAAAGGAACGCCATTCAATTGTAGACCATTGCTTACAAGTACAGAATTTAGAAAAGGATAACTGTCCTTCATTCCTATTGCTTTTTTTGCCTGACTTGTTTTGTGTTTCACACATGCACAGTAGGTAGAGGGTAATTCTTCCTCTTCTAAAATGGTAACTTTAAATTCTTTTCTATGTTGATTAAGATTCTTTATAAAATCAGTGACAAATTTTCTAGAACCCTTCTCAAAATTGGTGTCTGTAAAAGGAATATATAATCTATTTTTTAAACTATGGTCCGGATCTTTTACATCTACTTTTAATTGTGAGGTGGAATCATTTATGACAGAAATATTCCATGTATAAATATGGGTGGAATCTCCAAATATTACGGTTTGTTTTAGATGTTTTATATCTTCAAGTTGAACAATTGAAGCATCATTTAATGAGTTGTTCCAAGCTTTTAGAGATTGATTGATAGTTCCTGGAAATGTTTTGGCTTCTACACGAATCTGATAATCTTGTGGCTTAATGAAAAAGTACCAGAGTAATCCAATTACTATTATTATTGTTGCAATGATTAATCCTTTTCTCATTTTATTTAATTCTGTGCGATATTCGAGTTTTTCTTCATTTTAATTTTAGAGTCCAATAGCGCTCCTATTTGTCTGCCTTGGCTAACACCAACTTCAACAGCAGATCTGTAATGAATACCACCGTACATTCTGCTAATAGCTGCTTCATCTGCAGCTTCATTAAAAGAAGTATACTTTCTAATTGGTAGTCCGTATGGTGTTTCGGTATCATCTAAAAAATTGAAATCTTCACCAAAGATACTGGTAAGCGCAGTAGCGGCAGCACCTGATACTACGCTATGGCCACTTGTGTATTCAGGAAATGGCGGTGTTTGTAGAATAGGCTTCCAGTTTTCATCAATATGTTGATTAATTAAAGTTTCGGGTCTAATTAAATTACTTCTATATTTTTCTTCCCAACAACTTATGAAAGCATCTGCAATGGCCAATGAAGTTTTAGTGTAAGCGAAAACCGTATCGTCAAAATTACTGTTGGTGCTTATACTAGCTATTTTGGTAATACCTATCCAATGCGCACCAGGAGTTATTTTTTTGGTAGCAAACATTAAGTGGCCCCTTGTAACCGATACATACGGGTTACAATCCCAAAATTTTGCAATCGCTACTTCTTCAGATTCATCACCGTTTTCAGTGATTTTATTACTGATGTCATAAACTTCTATCAATTCTTTATAAAAGTCTGAATCTTTTTCCATCGAAAATGCTGGTGGAGGTACGGGTTTAAATTGTGATGCAGAATCTAATACAAAAGGACGTATTTTACTCCAGTGTGGTTCAATACCATCCATGTAAGCAGGTGGAGTAGGTTGCCATCTCGAGGCTTCATCCGTATTTACCGTAAATTTAGGCATGGTACGAGTTTGACTATAATTATCCTTGTTCATCCAATCTTTAATATGGTCTGCTACTTTTAATCCGTAAGCTTTAGAAGCTTCAAATTCAGTCTCATTTACATTTCTCCATTGATTAAAAAGGCTGTCTTGCAACACATCAAATTTATCTTCTGAGAAAATTAATTGGCGGCTGATATTCATATGTGCAATTAAAGCCGATAATTGCGGATTTATTCCTGAAATAGTATCCATTTTTGGAATGGGTTTCAAATCTGTAATTTGACCCGATAATGATTGATAATCAGGATTTACTTGAGCTATAATTTCATACGCAGCAATATTCGGATAAGCAAATATTCTACTAGCTACGGGGGGTGAAAAAATATCATGAATCATAATATCTATTATCTTATCTATAGAATTGTGCAAATCTTGTGGTGATATGGTTATAGGTTCTTCTTTCTTAGTACAGCTACTAAGAAAAAGTGTAACCATTAGTATCGTAATATACCTTTTCATACTCTATTGTTTTAATATTTTATATACTTGTGCTGCTTCATTATTAAATGTGAGCAATAAGTAATTTTGATTGTTTGAATGAATAATATTCGTGTTTCTAATGGATTTGCCCATGAGGTCAAGACCAATTCGATTAGCTAAGGTAATGTTGTTGACATCATTTATCAAAGCACCGGGAAAAGAATCAAAACGTCCGTGGTATGGTTTTACTCCGAAATAGTTTCCTGTCGCCAAAATTTCAGTTTTATCATCACCATTAAAATCATATTCTAAAAAGGCCATTATAGGAGCTAATTGTAAATCGAAATTAAAAGGTACAAAGTAGAATTTACCATCATCATTTCGTAAGAATCCCGAACTTAAGGTGTGTATTTCTAGAATTTCAGCATTTGGTAGTAGGTCTTCACCTAAAATTTCTTCCATCGATTTACCGGCAAATGAAGTGTAATTAGTGAATTTTTTACGGAGAGAGACCAATTGGCTAGATAATTCTCTTAGTCCATCGACAGGATAGTTTTTGCCATTTTTATATGTACTAACAATAGTCTCTGTTGCTCCATTTTTATCAAGGTCACCGTAGTACATTTTCATAGGGTGCTGGCTTGATGCTGTGAATTTTGTATTCAGCCCCCAGTTGCCTAACAAATAATCTTGATCACCATCACCATCAATATCAAAACTGGTAACCGCTTGCCACAATCCATTTGCGTTTTCATCTGCTAATGGGTGTATTTCAGTAAAAATGCCTTTATTATTTTGAAAAAATCGTGGTGACATCCATTCGCCAACAACAAGTATGTCTTCCCAGCCATCATTATTGAAATCTGTAACTAGCGCATCGGTAATCATTCCCACTTTTTCAAAAGGATTATTAGCCACCGTAAATTCACCGTTTTTATTTTCTAATAAATAACTATTTGGTTTATTACCATAATCTGCACTTATAGATTGATTGCAAATCAATACATCTAAATCATTATCATGGTCATAATCTAATTTTAGTAGGACAGATGCATTTTCATAAAACTGTGGAAAATCTTTTCTAATAAATGATTTATCACTTGCAGAGTAATAGGAATCTGTCAACGGTTTCATTTCATTAAAAAAATCAGCGCCACCAGTACCTATTATCAAATCATTCTTCCCGTCAGAATTAAAATCTCCAATAAGCGAAGCGATATCTTCCTTAATGCTATCGTTCTGAATTTCAGGATATATTTTTAATTGAAAAGTAGAATCACCCTGAATGTATATCTTAGAAGGAATATACTTTGAGCCACCAAAGAATATATCTTCTTTGCCATCTTCATTTAAGTCACCAACGCTTACGGCTGGGCCTCTGTCCGACATTTGATATGGTATTAACTTTTGACGCAAATAATCGCTATAAGCATCTTCAATATGCGTGTAGTTTATCCCAAGATTATTCGAGTCTTTTTCAAAAAGCACTTTTAGTGTCGGGCGTAAGCTACTATAATCAAACGGCTTTACTTGCTTTGGTTTTAGAAAAAGTGTTTGGTTGGTGGGTATGTTTTTGATTATCTGAAAACTTTTATCTGGCCAAATAATTTTTAGAGAATCAACTGTTTTAAGGTCATCATAACCAAAATGTATTATAGGCTCTGAAGAAGCTTGAAAACCACGTACAGTATACATCTCTTTGAACTGTTGTATGCCATTTGCAAAGGAAAAAACTTTGGTGCCGATTCCGAATTTATTTTCCTTTTTAAAGTCCAGTTTAATTTTTAACCAGTTGCGATTGCTATCGGTGGTATTCTCTTGTATGATAGCTGGACTAAAAAGATTGTTGGTCACTAAATCTAAATCTCCATCATTGTCTAAATCTCCGTAAGCTGTTGCGCCAGAGATAATAGTATCTTGAGCAATCCAAGATTTAGATTCATCGATAAATTTAAGATTCTTAGTGCCTTTGAAAATTTTATTGCCTACAAAACCTGTTGGCATCAGTGTCAGTGCCTTTTGGTCTACAAGATTAGTACTGTTTATTTTTTGCTTTATATTTTCGTTTGAAATATAATTGATATAATCAAGATCGTTAGGCCGTTTCGGAATACCATTACTGATATAAAGATCTTGCTCGCCATCTTGGTTATAATCACCGAATAATGCACTCCAGCTCCAATCTGTGGCTGCTACACCACTTAATAAAGCAGATTCTAAAAACATGCCATTTGGTTGATTTATAAAAAGCATATTTCTAGTATACTGATTATGGTAACCAAGGGTTTGTGTTTTTAGTTTTTGAATTTGAACATCATCATCACCTTCAGAAGTTTTTAAGACGATTTCATCTTGTGCTAACATATCTAAGGATATTAAATCAGGCAAGCCATCATGATTTATATCTGCAACATCACTGCCCATTGAAAACCTTGAAGTATGTCCGAAATATTCTTTTAGACTTTCTTTAAAAGTTCCGTCTCCATTATTTAAATAATAATAATCATCTTCATGAAAATCATTACCGATATATAAATCTGGATATCCATCTTGGTTAAAATCTGAAACAGCTATACCTAAACCATATCCGTTTATTCCCCCGTAAATACCAGCTTCTTCGCTTACATCAATAAATTTGCCATTATCATTCCTGAGTAATTTATCTCCGGTTTCGTAGTTTCTTTTAAGGCGAATGGTTGCGTTACCATAAGAATCTTGCGTATGTACGGCATGATTTAATAAGTAAATATCAAGATCACCATCTAAGTCATAATCTAAGAAAGCAGCTGATGAACTATATGATTCAAAATCAAGTCCATAATCTGAGGCACTCTCTTTAAAGGTTGCATCACCTTGATTTATAAAAAGCTCGTTGTGGCCATTAAACCCATTAAGACCTACCACGGCACAAACATAAATATCTAAAAGACCATCTCCGTTTACATCACCCATGATTGCTCCTGTATTCCAGGAACTATTTCCTTCGACACCAGCTTTAGCAGTAATATCTTCAAACTGTAAGTTTCCTTTGTTGAGGTATAGTTTGTTCTTTACTTGATTTCCTGAAAAGTAAATATCTGGTAGACTGTCATTATTTATATCACCAATAGCTACCCCACCACCATTATAAAAATAGAGATAGTCTAAAATGCTAAGATCTTTAGATTCGGTCAGTTTGTTTTCAAAGGTTATGCCAGTGTCGCTAGGGGAGTGTTTTATAAAAAGCTCACCTGAATTTTGTTTACAACCAATTGCAAAGACCAGTAAACATAGAAAAAGTAAGTTATTTTTCATTTAATCGATAAAGTTTTGGAGTTTCATTATTGATTGCTGTAATGATAAATTGATTTCCTTTCTTATCCTTTATTATCTCTATATGCTTTACTTCGTTTCGTATAAAGAAACCACTATCTGAATAGTTTTGCCATTCAAACCCTAGTTTACCATCGCCAAGTAGAACATTCCCATAATTGGCATCTAATCGTGAGTATTGTGGTTTAAACTCGAAATTGTTACCGGCCATTACTAAGTCTAAATTTCCATCTCTGTTGACATCTAAACATTGAATACCACAAATACAAGAGAATTGAACCTGAGGAGGTAATATTTTAATTGTAAAATTACCATTGCCATCATTTATAGCAATTACAGACTCTGAAATATTTGCTTGTTTCAGTATTGTGTTGTCTAAGACATTTTTAGGAAATAGCTCGTGAATAGTTCTTTTTGCATAATCGGAAGCCTTTAAGTTTTTTTTCTTCAATGCCAACATTTGAGAAGTCAACTCCTTTTTTTGATGTAAAGGATAATCTCCACCATTATAATTTTGTGTGGTAATCTGTTCAATAGTACCATCGTTATCAAAATCATTTACCCACATCTTCATTGGTTTACCTGGTTCAGGTTTGTAATGAAGATTGCTGCCCATGTTACCTAATATTAAATCTTGATCGCCGTCATTATCTAAATCATATCCTTCAATGGCTCCCCACCAACCATTAAGACTATCAAGAGAACTTTGAGAATCACTTAGTCTTCTGCCAGAGTTTTTATAGATTTTTGGACTTCCCCAATCAGAAACGGTTACCAAATCTTTTTTGCCATCACCATCCATGTCTAGCCATTTGGCGTCAGTAATCATGCCGGCATCTTTTAAGTCATAAGCAGAACGTTCTGTAACGTCTGAGAAAGTACCATCCCCATTATTAAGTAAAAATAAGTGGTCAGGATTTATACCATAGGTACCGACAACACTTCTTGAGCCTATAAATACATCTATATCACCGTCGCCGTCAAAATCTGAAGGGGCAATAACCGCAACATTCTTATTGGTTGTTGGTAATTTATCGGTATTTAATGTGAAATTTCCTTTGCCGTCATTTATATAAAGACGAATACCATAAGTACCTTGCATGCCTAGTTCATTACCTCCGGTGCCCACCATAAGATCTAAATCCCCATCATTGTCCGAATCGAAAAAAGATGCTGCGGTATCTTCAAGTGATGCTTCCATATCGAAATATTTTACAATTGGTTTAGATAGGGAACCATTACCATAATGCAAATACAGAGCACCTGATTGGTCTTTACCACCACCTATAAAAATATCATCGTTACCATCACCATTTACATCGCCCACCGTTAAACCTGGGCCTTCTTCTGCCAATGACCTTGAAATTAATCCTTCATTGTCAAAATCCATATAGTTGTTTTCCTTATGGGTTAATAAGGTGTTATTTTCTATTTGATTTAAAAGGGTAGGTTTAATTTCTTTTTTACTTTTAAAGATTTCTTTAGCTTCATTTTGAACAAATGTTATGGATTGATTCGCTTTTACATTCGTCAGCTTTTCGGTGGCGTCATTAGGCCATATAATTCTAATAGAATCTAATGTTTTTGTTGTGCCAAGACCAATTGTCATTGGGTAATCTACCGAAGATTGAAAACCTCTTGAAGGCATTAACGTTTGATCAATGATATTGTTAGGGTAATATAAACGTGCTACGGTACCGATTCCAAATCTATTGCCATCAGAGCCTTCAAATTTTAATTTAATATAATTATTGCTAGTCTCAGTCTCTGAATTATTTCTATAAACAAAGGTCTCCATGTTTACATTGTTTACTACCAAATCTAAATCGCCGTCATTATCTAAATCTCCATATGCAGAACCATTAGAACGACTTGGAATTTCAAAACCCCACTGTTTGTTGTGATTGCTAAAAGTGATGTCGCCATTGTTTCGATAAGCATAATTAGGTAAAGGTGTTACTGGCATTTTGTTGATGATTGAATCTATAGATTCTTTTCTTCCTGTTAATGCCATTTTCTGAATTATCTCATTGGCAAAGAAATCGACAAAATCCAAATCGGTTAAATCATGATTAATACCGTTAGTGATGTATATATCTTTTAGACCATCATTATCCATATCGAACAATAAGCCGGACCAGCTCCAATCCGTTGCTTCAACACCGCTATAGTAGGCAATTTCAGAAAATGAACCATTGCCATTATTTAGCTGCAATGTATTTTGAATGTACTGCTGGTGAAAGCCTTTGCTTTGCTTTAATTTGAATACATTGTATCCTTCGAATTCCATGACCGATTTTACACGTTGGTCAGGTTCGGGCAGCATATCGGTAATGAATATGTCAGTTAGGCCGTCGTTATTAATATCAGCCATGTCAACGCCCATAGCCGATAGGCTAAGGTGATTGGTCCATTTTTGAACCTCCTCGCTAAAAGTGCCGTCTTGGTTGTTGATATATAAATAATCTCTTTCGTAAAAATCATTTGAAACGTATATGTCAGGATATAAATCATTATTGATATCAATTACCATAACACCTAGTCCAAAACCAATTAGACTACCATAAATACCTGCTTTTTCACTTACATCTACAAATTTTCCATTATCATTTCTTAATAGCATGTCACCAACGCCTCTAAAGATTTTAGGTACGCCTTCCCAATCCTGCGCCCTCACATCTCGTTGCTCTGCATAGCCAAGGCTACTTACGGGTATATTACTATTATTTAAAATATAGGCGTCTAAATCACCATCCTTGTCGTAATCAAAGAAAGAAGCATGTGTAGAAAAACCTGTTTCTGCTAAATTATATTCATGTGCCCTTTCAGTAAATGTGTTATCTCCATTATTGATAAAAAGGTCATTATCATGATTGTTGCCTTCCATATTTCCGGCATTACTGACGTAAATGTCAAGTAAACCGTCATTATTGATATCAGCCATGACTACACCAGTAGACCATGGTTTGTTACCTGCAATCCCAGCAGTTTCAGAAACATCTTCAAATTTTAAATCTCCCTTATTGATGTAAAGTTTGTTTGGCTCCATGTTTCCGGTAAGAAAAACATCAGAAAGTCCGTCATTGTTGATGTCGCCAATTGCAACGCCACCGCCGTTATAAAAGTTTCTATATTTAAAAATGTTGAATTCCTTTGAGTTTTGAACTTTGTTTATAAAGGAAATGCCAGTTTCTTCTGAAGGTAAAAGTGTGAATAGTGTTGGTTCCGACTTTTCAACTAATTTGTTAGAATCTTCTTTAGAGTTGCAGGAGTAAAAAAGTGGAAAAAGTAAGCTAATACAGACAAGCTTAAGTAAAATCGATTTCATTCTTAAATATTTTTGTAATAACAATTCGGTATGATACAGAATTTGGAAATAGCACATTAATAAAAGGAAAATTTTGAGCAATAATCCTTTAAACGTAATTCGTTTATTAGGATTTAATAAGCACTCTACTTTTGTTTCTCAAATTTTTTATAAACTACTAAAATTGAATGAATCACTCGTAAAATAGTATCTAAAAAATTAGATTGCAAGATAGCCAAATACCTACTATTTGCTAGGTTTAATTTGCAAAAGTCGGTGTTAATATTTATCGAAATCGTTATAGATGATGTTGAAAAATATGAATAATTGCTTTTTCATAGCTTGAATTTAGAAGTAATGAAAATAATCCAATATATTTAGGCTTGACTAAGTAACAAACAACCAACCATATGATAGGGATTTTATCTTTTTTAGGCTTTACGATTTTAGTAGCGGTGATTTCATATTTTGCAACAAGAAGTACAAATGAGCAAACTTCCGATGGTTATTTTCTAGGTGGAAGAAGTTTAACGGCTGGTGTAATCGCAGGATCATTATTACTTACCAATTTATCAACTGAACAAATTGTAGGTCTTAATGGAAGTGCATATACAGACGGATTATCTGTTATGGCTTGGGAAACCTTAGCTGCAATAGCAATAGTTGTAACTGCAATATTCTTATTGCCAAGATATTTAAAAGGAGGACTTACCACGGTACCTCAGTTTTTAGCCAAACGATTTGATGTAGCTACTAAAACGCTTACTTCCGGATTATTTCTGACTGGTTATGTGGTGGTTTTACTTCCTGTTATATTGTATTCAGGTTCAGTAGCGATTAGCGGAATGTTTGACGTACCGACTCTTTTAGGTGTATCGGATAGCACGGCATTGGTTATTTGTATTTGGGGAATTGGAATAATAGGTTCCATTTATGCCGTATTTGGTGGGTTGAAAGCAGTAGCGGTTTCTGATTCTATAAACGCGATAGGTTTATTGATTGGTGGGTTACTTATTCCAATTTTTGGATTAATGGCAATTGGTGATGGTAGCGTATTTACGGGACTTGAAACTTTAATTAATACTAATCCTGAACGATTTGATTCTACAGGAAATGCCGGTCAAGAGGTTCCTTTTAGCACCATATTTACAGGTATGATGTTAGTTCAATTGTTTTATTGGGGTACTAATCAACAGATTATTCAAAGGGCTTTGGGAGCTAAAAATTTAGCAGAAGGTCAGAAGGGTTTATTACTAGCGTCATTCTTAAAAATATTGGGTCCGTTAATATTGGTTTTACCTGGTATGATAGCGTATCATTATTTTGATGGTAACCTAGAAACAAGTGATTTAGCCTACCCAGAGTTAGTACGTGCCGTATTACCTAAACCATTGGTTGGTTTTTTCGCAGCGGTATTGTTTGGTGCTATATTAAGTTCATTTAACAGTGTGTTGAATAGTTCTGTTACCCTATTTGGTATTGATATATACAAGGAGCATATCAATAAAAATGCATCAGAAACAACGGTAGTAAAGTATGGGAAGATTTTTGGGATATGTTTAGCGTTGGCAGCAATGTTTATAGCACCATTAATTGCAAATGCAGGTAGTTTATTCAATTACTTGCAAGAAATAAATGGAATATACAGTATTCCTATTTTTACAATTATAGTAGTTGGATACTTGACGAAAAGGGTTCCTGCAATTGCTGCGAAAATCGGTATCCTTTCTGGTTCAGTATTATATATAATTAGTCAGTTTTGGCTTAAGAATAAGTTCGTTGATGAGGCTTTGGCAGATGCAAATGCTTCTGGTATTACAGACCCTAGTATGCTTAAGTTGATTGAAGCAGAAGCATATCCACATTATTTACACATTATGGCTATTTTATTTGCCACCAATATTATTATAATGCTAATTATTGGAGCAATTAAACCACGTAAAGAACCCTTTGTTTTGGAGTATACGAAACAAGTTTCCATTACACCTTATAAATATGTAAATCAGGTTGGTATAGCCATTTGCTGTATAGTAATAGGAATTTATGTCTATTTTGCTAAGTAGTAGTTTTTCTAATCATTTATGATTGTTGGTTCTACTAAATAAGTTGACCTATTAAACAATTAAACACCCCTAAGTTATCTTAAATAATTTAGGGGTGTTTTATTTCTATTATTATCAACCTTAAAAGAGTTGTAGGGTCAATTTTTAGATTATTGCTTTCAAGGCATGTTTGTATTGTTGTTTCTTAATAATTCGGTTTATGGAACATCAATTAGGTATAGTTGTGTGTTGTAGAAGGTGAATTCACATTAGTTAGTCAACTGAAGTATAATAGTTATTCTTTTCGATACACATTTATTCAGAATTAACTATTCACTTATAACGAATATATAATACCATACACTTGTCTTTACCATAGCTAAAATCTACTAAGATTTGTATTTTTTTAATCTACATCATAAAAACAAAAAGGCCTCCACTAATTGGAGGCCTTTTTAAACTTAAACTTAATTTATTGTTTAGTATCCTGGATTTTGAACAATATTAGGATTAGCTAATACATCTGCAAAAGGAATAGGAAAGATTATTGATCTTGCTTCTGTTGCATCTTTAAGATTCCATGCTCTTAAATATTGATCAAATCTAATCAAATCTTGTCTTCTTGTTAATTCTGCATACATTTCTCTTCCGCGTTCTGCTAGAAGATCAGATTCAGCCACAGAGCCTAAAACAGAAGCTCCTCTTATTACTCTTAAGGCATTAATCATACCTGTGACATCGGTACCCATTCTAAACATTGCTTCTGCTTTCATTAGATAGTCATCTGCAAATCTATAGCGAACGGTATGTGCTCTTTGGTCACCACCTTCTTCATTAGGATGATACTTTAACATTCTTGTTCCATCAGTTTCTAACACTGCGTTATCGGCAGGAGATGTATATTCTGCTTTAGTTACTTCTTTGGTAAATACCAAAGGTACACTACCTACTCCAGCTCTTGCCGTTAACGGAGTGCCGTCTTGTTCGTACTGTTGTCCGATTAAGAAACCATAACCTATTCCAAGATTGTCCGCATTTGCAGTTTCTGCATCTGGAACCCAACCTCTACGTTCTTCTTGGCCATCACCTACGTAATTGGTGTCTGGATCACCTTCAAATAATTGATAGAATTCAGATAGGGTAGCAAAACCATTCCAGCCACCACCGTCGTTGGATCCCGGAAAGTTTAAATTATAATGCAAAGTGTTCCAAATTCTTGGGCCCGTAGCTGCTGGTGACCACCATATTGTCTCTACGTCATTACTAGGTCTAAAAATATCAAAGAAATCACCAGAGGCTGCCAATGTGTAACCATCTGCCTCAATTGCATCAACGGCATCAACAACAATCTGCATGTCTGCATTATCAGGTGCAGTCCCTAGGTAAACATGCTTATTCAAGTGTAATTTCGCCATTAAATGGTTGGCAGCAGCCTTAGTAGGTGTTTGCTTTAATTCAATTCCACTACCCGCAGTTACTTCTGGAAGATCTCTTAATGCAATTGTAAGATCTGCTACAATACTGTCAATGGCAACTTGCCCTGTCAATACGGTTGGAATTTCACTATTTGGTGCATTAACATCTCTGTAAGGTACCTGTCTCCACATATCTAGAATCCAACTCATTGCCCAAGCTCTATAGAAACGTGCTTCTGCTTTTAGTTCTGTAACATCTCCTCCGGCAGTAGTAACACTTCCTGGGTCGATTACACGTGTAGCATTTATTGTAATGCTATTAAGAGCCTGCCAAGATAATCGTATATCTTGTAAATCTGCATTCCAAGAATGTTGATGCATTGCTAACCATCTACCATTGTCTCCCCAATCCGTTCCCCTTGTAGCTACTACATATTCATCAGTAGTAACTTCGTTTAAGGCGTATAGACCATCTTGGTTTCCTAAATTACCCGCAGTTATAATATTGGAAATATTTGCAACTTCACCTTGCACGTTTGCAACTCCTGCAAAACCTTCTGATATTAATGAATCTGTAGGCTCTATCTCTAAGTCTGTACAAGAAAAAGCCAGCGCTATTGGGAGTGCGAAACATAAATAATTTACTATTTTTTTCATAATCCTATTTTTTTATTTTTAAAATGTAACGTTAAATCCTAAACTAAAAGTAACTGGTCTTGGATATGAAAGATAATCTATGGAAGCAGACGGAAAACCATTATCTGGTATATCCGTAGTACTAACTTCAGGATCTAAACCACTATATCCTGTTAGCAAAAATAAATTCTGACCAACAGCACTCAAGCGCATACTTTTAAACATGCCATCTCCACTTAAAGGTACATTGTATCCAATGGATGCAGTTTGAAGTCTAACAAAGTCTCCTTTTTCTAAAAAGAACGTACTTGGATTGGTTGCGGATAAAGTTATATTATCGTCTAGAACACTTCTTAAATTATTTCTACTTCCAATTTGTGGTGCAGCAAATAGTGCATTTGCCGTGTTGTTATAAACGTAAAACCCAAATTGACCTGAAAAGAATAAAGATGCATCCCAGTTTTTATAATTTAAACTAGTTGATAAACCAGATACAATTTTAGGTAAAGCAGACTTGTCCTGAATAGTTGGGTCTGTATCAACTTGAAAATTTTCGTCTACTTCACGTAATTCATAGGTATATAAAGGTTTTCCATCAGTTAAAACTTGTGAAGTAGTACCTGTAAGACCTTGGCCATATAAGTTACCTGCCTGAATGTTAGGGCCATTGTAATCTGTTAGCTCATTTTGGTTGTAAGAAATATTGAAATTGGTATTCCAATTAAAATCTTCAGAGGCAACTAGGTCATAATCCAGTCCTAATTCTACACCTTGATTTATGATAGTACCATCAATATTTTGAAAAACAAAAGGTGAAGTTGCTGGCTGTACCGCTGGTAAATTTAATAGAATATCATTTGTCTCTTTTCTATACAAATCAATAGTAGCAGTCAAACGGTCATTGTTGAATCCAAAATCAAAACCCAAACCATATTGTGTTGTTGATTCCCACTTAAGATCAGGGTTTGCAAATGCAACTTCTTTCGTCGCTGGTGATGATAATTGTGAATTGCTTCCTATTTCCAAAGCATCCCATCTTGTTCTATTTAAATAGGCTCCATATCCAAGTCCGTCTTGATTACCTGTAATACCCCAACTTACTCTTAATTTAAGGGTAGAAAAAGTTTCTTCATTAATAAAGTCTTCTTCATTTAATTTCCAGGCAAAAGCTGCTGAAGGGAAAATACCATACTTATTGTTTCCACCAAATTTAGAAGAACCATCTGCTCTTACCGTACCAGTAAATAAATATTTATTATTTAGGGTGTAATTTAATCTTCCAAAGAAAGACTGTAATTCATCAGTAAAATCAAAAGTATCAACTGAGAACGCATTAATTGGAATGCCAGGCAAACTACTACTTGTAGTTGAATTTATATTCGGTGATAATCCCAAAATTCGATATTGATTACCGTCCCCAGGAAGATCGTTAAATGTACCGATGCCATAACCTTGATAATTACTTGCAAGATTACGAGTGTCTTGATAAGCTTGTTGAGTACTTGAGACTATTTGATTCATGTCTGATGTACTGTACCCTTGACCCAATAGGTTTTGACCGTTTCTATTAAAATCTTGGAAAGAATAACCAACAAGCGCATCAAATTTAGAACTTTCAAATTCTTTATTATAGTTTATTGTTAGTTCCATTAATTTGCTCTCTGTGTTTAGGTTACTAACGATTCCAAGTCCATTACCAACAGCACCATTGGTAAACCCAAGAATGTTTGGGCTTACTACTTGACCTCTTGTAGATTCTGAGGTGTCAAGACCAAAATTCACTTTGGCTGAAAGTTCGTCAGTAAAATCATAGTTTAGAGATACACTTCCAAGAAACCTGTCTGTACCTGTATTATCGTCATAAAATGCTAAAAGATTTGCAGGGTTTCTATCTGGATCAGCCCCAATATTAGGATTAGCAGCTAGGGTAGGGTTAGAGTAATAGGTAGCTGCCAATAAATCTCCAGTACTACCTGAAGTTCTACTAATAAACGGTGCTCTATCATTAATTCTAGATACAGTTCCTTGTGCATTCAATGTTAACTTATTATCAAAAAAACGTTGAGTTAAATTTACTCTACCTGTAAGACGCTCTAAATCTGTATTTTCAATAACACCAAATTGTTTGGAATAACCAAGTGTAGCCCTAATATTTCCAGAACCGTAGTTTTGTGAATAGGAAAGGTTATTATCGGTAGATGCAGTAGTTCTAAAAAGATATTCTTGCCAGTCCGTAGATCCTCCAAGATTACCACCACCTCTTTCTACAAACTCATCAGTAGATAAAAGGTCGTATTTGTTCGCTACCGTAGCAATGTTTAAATTGCTTGAGAAACCCCATTGACCTTGAGTTCCTCCACCTTTTCCAGATTTGGTTGTTATTACTACTACACCGTTCGCACCTCTAGAACCGTATATTGCAGTTGCGGAAGCATCTTTAAGAACACTCATGCTTTCAATATCATTAGGGTTCAAAAAGTTTAATGGATTTTTAGCGCCACTACTACCAGCACCTAAATCACCACCTGATGCAGAAACACTTTCATTGGAAACTGGAACACCATCAATAACGAATAATGGACTGTTATTACCTCGGACAGAGCCTGCACCTCTAATTCTTAAAGTGATTCCTGCACCTGGCTCACCACTACCTTGTGATATTTGAACACCGGCAGTTTTACCTTGTATTAGTTGTTCTGGAGATGAAATAATACCACCGTTAAAGTCTTCCGATGAAACGGAAGAAACAGATCCAGTAGCATCTTTTACAGTAGTAGTACCGTAACCGATGATTACAACTTCATCAAGAGCTTCAGCATCTTCGTCCAAAGTAAAGTTGATAGTGCTTCTTCCGTTAATAGCTACCTCTTGTGTTTTATAACCGATATAGCTTACGATAAGTATTGCACCATCTTCAGCGGTCAAAGTATAATTACCGTCAAAATCGGTTTGCGTACCGTTAGTCGTGCCTTTCTCAAGAACACTAGCTCCTGGTAAAGGTCCACTTGCATCTGAAACAGTTCCAGATACTTCTTGTGCCTGAGAAAGTCCAAAGCACAAAAATGTACTTAGCACTAACAAGCTTTTTAGGAATGTAATCTTCATAAATTGTTAATTTAAGTTGAGTTAATTTGATTTCAATTGTTAAAAATATGTAAAATGACGAGTGGATTAGAATATAGTGAAAGTTAAAATATTACGAAAACGGTTTCGTGTTAATAACTTTTGTTTTTTACGAGTATAGTGAATGTAAATACTCAGATTTATAATATCGGTAAATTTAAACCTACATTACTGAGAATATATAAGCAACATCAAATATATGAAAAATACTTTTGTGTATCTTAACAGGATTATTGTGAACTTAATTAGGTCTTAAGCTTTTAGAAAATTTTAAGTTCTTATCTTAAAATTTTAAAACCCTATCCATTGAAACGAAAAATCAAATTAAAAGATATTGCTAGGGAATTGGATGTGTCCATTTCAACGGTTTCCAAGGCTTTAAAGAATAGTAAAGAAATAAGTAAAGACACAAAAGATAAAATAAAGGCATTCGCCAAGTTCTATAATTATCGTCCCAATAATATAGCGCTCAGTCTAAAAAATAAGAGATCAAAGAATATTGGGGTAATCATTCCAGATATTGTACATCATTTTTTTACTACCGTTTTTAGGGGTATAGAAAAATATGCGAATGAAAAAGGTTATAATGTTATCGTTTGTATTTCAGACGAATCTATGGAGAAGGAAGTTGTCAATATGGAGATGTTAGCAAATGGCAGTATAGACGGCTTTATACTCTCCTTAAGTGCAGAAACTCAATTGAAAAATGACTTTACGCATTTAAAGGAATTACTGGATCAAGGTATTCCTATTGTTCTTTTTGATCGTGTAGCCTCTGAGATAGAATGTGACAAGGTTATTTTGAATGACAAGGAAATAGCACGTGAAGCCGTTGAGCATTTTATTAAAGCAGGATCAAAGAATATCGCCTTAGTAACCACGGAAAAACATTTCAATGTTAGTGAAAATAGGCGTAAAGGTTATGAAGAGGCTTTAAAAAACCATGATATAAAGGGTGATGAAAATTTGATTTTGATCTTACCTCATGATATGGAAAATGATAGGGCTATAACAGCGTTTTTTCAAAATAATAAGATAGATGCAGTGTTATGTGTCAATGAAATTTTTGGCATTCAGTGTCTCAGTATTATACAAGAATTAGGTTTTAATGTACCAAATGATATTTCGGTTATTGGTTTTACTGATGGAATATTGTCAAGGTTTTCGGTACCAAGATTAAGTACGGTTGCTCAACATGGTGAAAAAATGGGTGAACAAGCAGCTCAATTACTTATTGATCGGATGGAGTCGGTTGAGGAAGTTGATGAGCCTTTTAGAACAGAAATAATAAATGCAACATTAATTAAACGAGGTTCTACAATCAATTAATACTTTTGTGATTATGGGAAAAGTAGGATTTATTTTTGATTTAGATGGGGTAATCGTAGATACGGCAAAGTATCATTATCTGGCCTGGAAGAAATTAGCCAATGAATTAGGGTTTGAATTTTCTAAAGAACAAAACGAACTATTTAAAGGGGTGAGTAGAAAAAGGTGCTTGGAGATTTTATTAGATATAGGGAAGGTGAAAGCTACTCAAGCGCAGTTCGATACTTGGATGGTGGAGAAAAATGTAGACTATTTGAACTATATTGAGGATATGAATGCAAGTGAAATATTGCCCGATGTGCCAAGGGTGCTTGACTATTTAAAGAAAGAGAATATTCCTATTGCGTTGGGTTCTGCAAGTAAGAATGCTAAACCAATTCTAGAGAAGGTTAATTTGGTGTCCTATTTTGACAGTATCGTAGATGGCAATAGTGTGACTAAGGCAAAACCTGATCCTGAGGTGTTTTTGATTGCGGCTAATAATTTAGGGGTAGCCGCTAGTTCTTGTGTTGTTTTTGAGGATGCCGTTGCAGGAATACAGGCTGCTAATAGTGCGAAAATGACAAGTATTGGAATTGGAGACTCAAATATTCTTAATGAGGCCGATTATAATTTCAAAGATTTTACAGAGATAAGTGATAGTTTTTTGGCATCGATTTTAAATAAAAATTATAAAAAATAAATCTGGCTATTTATTCATAGTTCAGTTAATTTCAACAGTAAATAATGAATCAAGATTATATAAAAGCGGATAGGTGGTGCATCATTGAGGAAGGTTTTGATAAAGAAAATGTAAAATCATCTGAAAGTATCTTTAGTATTGGTAATGGCGCAATGGGTCAGAGAGCTAATTTTGAAGAAAGTTATTCTGATGAAACTTTTCAAGGTAGTTATATCGCTGGTGTTTACTATCCTGATAAAACCCGCGTCGGTTGGTGGAAAAATGGCTATCCAGAATATTTTGCAAAAGTATTGAATGCTCCGAACTGGATTGGCATTAAAATATATATAAATGATGCCGAGCTAGATTTAGCGACGTGTAAAAAAGTGTCTGACTTCAAAAGAGAACTGAATATGAAAGAAGGTATTTATACCAGAACCTTTCAGGCAGTTACTTCTAATAATGTAGAAATAGACGTAAACGTTAAACGTTTTTTGAGTTTAGATATTGATGAAGTAGGTGCTATTTCATATTCAGTAAAAGTTCTAAAGACTGATGCTAAAATTGTTTTCGAACCCTATTTAGATAGCGGTATTACTAATGAAGACAGTAATTGGGACGATAAATTCTGGAATACAACCAATATCGATACTTCTGAAAATCGTGCTTTTATAAAAGCGCATACCATGAAGACAAATTTTGAGACCTGTACATTTATGCAGGCATCTCTTAATAATAATGGTAAAGAAGTGTCTGCTTCGCAAGGTGAAAAGTCTGAGAAATATGTTTCATTAAAATTTGAGCAAATTGCAAAAGCAGGTGAAAACTTGACGTTAACCAAATTTGGAGGTTATACCGTAACAAGAAATCATGATGCAAAAGAATTGGTAAGTGTAGCCAATGATACTTTGGATAAAGCTTCTTCATTAGGATTTGATGGTCTATTACAAAAACAAAAAGAAGCTTGGGCTTCAATTTGGGAAATGAGTGATATAGTCATTGAAGGTGATGTAAAGGCGCAACAAGGTATCCGATTCAATATTTTTCAATTGAACCAAACCTACTTAGGTACAGATTCGAGATTAAATATTGGGCCAAAAGGATTTACAGGAGAAAAATATGGAGGTAGTACTTATTGGGATACCGAAGCATATTGTATTCCTTTTTACATGGCTACCAAAGATGATAAAGTAGCTAGGAAATTATTGAAATATCGATACAATCATTTAGAAAAAGCCATAGCAAATGCTACAAAACTTGGGTTTTCTAATGGTGCAGCATTATACCCTATGGTGACAATGAATGGTGAAGAATGTCATAATGAGTGGGAAATTACTTTTGAAGAAATTCATAGAAACGGTGCCATTGCTTTCGCGATACATAACTACTATAGATATACGGGCGATTACAGTTACATACCCGAAATGGGATTAGAGGTATTGATAGGCATCGCTAGGTTTTGGCACCAACGAGTTAACTTTTCAAAAGACAAGAATAAGTACGTGATGCTGGGTGTCACGGGTCCAAATGAATATGAAAATAATGTAAATAATAATTGGTACACGAATTACTTAGCCAAATGGTGCATTAATTATACGTTGATACAATTGGATAAGGTGAAAAGCGGCTATCCAGATGATTATCATAGAATTATAGGTAAGACCAAATTAACGGATAGGGAATGTGAAAAATGGAAGAAGGTTGCCGATCACATGTATTTTCCATATTCAAAAGAGATTGGGGTGTTTTTACAACAAGACGGCTTTTTAGATAAAGATTTGGTGAAGGTGAAAGATTTGCCAAAAACTGATAGACCTATAAATCAAAAATGGAGTTGGGATAGAATTCTAAGATCACCATATATAAAACAGGCCGATGTTTTACAGGGTTTTTACTTTTTCGAAGAAGATTTTTCATTAGAAGATTTGGAAAAGCATTTTGATTTTTACGAACCGTTTACCGTTCATGAATCCTCATTATCACCATGTGTACATAGTATTCAGGCAGCAAAACTGGGAAGAATGGATCAAGCTTATAATTTCTATTTAAGAACATCTAGGTTAGATTTAGATGACTATAATAAGGAAGTTGAAGAAGGCTTGCATATTACGTCAATGGCTGGTACATGGATGAGTATTGTCGAAGGTTTTGGTGGTATGCGAGTTATCGACGATAAACTTTCTTTTAAACCTCAGATACCGAACCAATGGAAAGCTTATTCATTTAAAGTAAATTTCCGTAACCGAATTATAAAAGTAAAGGTAACTTCCGAATCAACATCATTTGAATTGTCAGGTTCTAAAGAAGTTTCCATTCGGGTTAATGGTGAAAAAGTAGCACTATTTCCAGATGAGTTGGTTACCGTATAGTCATGATAATTTTATCCGAAGTAAATATTAGAATACCAAAATAGGCGAATGAATAAGAAAATAGTTATTTATCATGTATTCACTAGACTTTTTGGAAATACCAATACCAATAATAAACCTTGGGGTACTATTGAGGAAAACGGAGTTGGTAAGTTTTCCGATTTTACAAAAAAGGCACTTACTGCAATAAAAGATTTAGGTGTAACACATATCTGGTATACTGGCATTCCGCATCATGCTGTTATAAACGATTATACGGCGTATGATATTTCTAATGACGACCCAGATGTGGTAAAAGGTAGGGCAGGATCTCCTTATGCAGTTAAAGATTATTACAATGTTAACCCAGATTTAGCAAAAAATCCTGCTAAAAGGTTAAATGAGTTCAAATCACTAATTGAACGTACCCACAAAGCTGGTATGAAGGTTATAATTGATATTGTTCCTAATCATGTTGCAAGACGGTACGAAAGTAAGACCAACCCAAAAGGGATTTCTGATTTTGGTTTTGGTGATGATACATCGGTAGAATATCAAAAAGATAATAATTTTTATTATATCCCTGGTACTGAATTTCAAACTCCTGTATGGCGAAATGGATATGTTCCACTTGGGGGCGATACACCTAATTTATCTAATGCCAAATTGGTCGAAATTCCAGCAAAATGGACAGGTAATGGGTCTCGTAGTCCACAGCCCGATATGAATGATTGGTATGAGACTGTTCGTATTAATTATGGAGTTAGACCAGATGGTGGATTAGATTTTGACATGCTACCCAATGACTTTGGTGAACGCGATTATAAAGAACATTATAATTACTGGAAAAAGAGAGTGGTACCAAGCTCTTGGAGAAAATTTAGAGATATAGCACTGTATTGGTTGAAATTGGGAGTAGACGGATTCAGGTATGACATGGCCGAAATGGTGCCGGTCGAATTTTGGAGTTTTATGAATTCTTCGATTAAAATGAAGAATCCTGATGCCTTTATTATGGCCGAGGTTTACAATCCAGATTTGTATAGAACATACATCCATAAGGGTAAAATGGATTATTTATATGACAAGGTAGATTTCTATGACGGACTAAAGCATATTATGAAAGGCTACGGCTGGTCAGACCATTTGCCAGTGGTGCAAAATGGATTGCAAGATATTGAACATAATATGCTTCACTTTTTAGAGAACCATGATGAACAGCGAATTGCTAGTCCAGAATTCGTAGGTAACCCTGAAATAGGAAAACCTGCCATGGTAGTTTCTGCTACGATAAGCACATCGCCTACAATGATTTATTTTGGACAAGAAGTAGGTGAGCCAGCAGCAGAGAATCCGGGTTTTGGTAGTGCTTCGCGAACATCTATATTTGATTATGTAGGGGTTCCACATCATCAGCGATGGGTAAATAACAAGAAATTTGATGGGGGGCAATTAAAGCCAGAAGAATCATCATTGCGCGATTTTTATAAAAGGCTTTTAACTTTTACAGTGGGTAGTGAAGCTTTAATGGGTGCCTATCGTGAAATTCATTTTTACAATAAAGAAATTACAGAGAATTATAATCATAGAGTATTATCATTTGTTCGATGGTCAGAGAATCAAAAATTGATAATTGTTTCGAATTTTGACAGTAACGACCATTTTTCTTTCGACTTAAAGCTGCCTGTCGATTTAATTGACAATTGGCAATTAAAAGAAGGTTCGTATATTTTGAAGGATGTGCTATACGGTCATTCAAATTCATTGAGAATAGATAATGGCGAAGGTCATATATCAATTCAATTAAATCCGTTAGAATCCTTTATTTTTGAATTAAAATCTTAATACATGTTTAGTAGAATCACACTATTATTTATTTGTCTCTCCTTATTATCCTGCAATATGAAAAAACCATTAGTTATTGGTCATAGAGGTGCCATGGGGCATGAAACTGAGAACACTTTACCATCAATTCAAAAAGCGATGGATTTAGGCGTCGACATGATTGAAATTGATGTATTTAAAATTAAAAGTGGAGAAATTGTAGTATTTCATGATGATACTGTCGATAGACTTACCAATGGTCCTGGAAGTATTGAAGGATACAATATTTTTGAGTTGAAAAAGCTAATAGTAGATGGAGGTCATCAAATACCAATGTTGCAAGATGTATTAAAAGTTATTGATAATAAGGTAGCTTTGAATATAGAGTTAAAAGGTGCCGGCACTGCAGATAGGGTCAATTTTATAATGGACTATTACATAAATAATAAAAATTGGTCGCCAGATAATTTTATCATTTCCAGTTTTAATTGGGATGAATTAAAAGAAATGAGAAGGATAAACCCAAATGTGGCAATAGCGATTTTAATCGGGAAAAATCCCGTCGATGCCATTCCGATAGCTAAGGAATTGAATGCAGTTGCTATAAACCCATATTTTGGGGAGTTAAGTTCGGCGGCAGCCAATGAAATACGTGATGCCGGATTTAAAATTTATACTTGGACAGTAAATGAGCCTGAAGATATTGAAGCAATGAAAAAAATTGGTGTTGACGGTATCATTACTAATTTTCCAGAACGGGTCAACTAATGTATGATGTTTTAGTAATTGGTGGTGGTGCGGCAGGTTTTTATGCGGCGATTCATATTGCAGAGGCTAGGCCGAACACCAAAATTGCTATTTTAGAAAGAGGTAAAGAAGTGCTTACCAAGGTAAAAGTGTCTGGTGGTGGTCGTTGTAACGTAACCCACGCCGAATTCGACCCTAATGAATTAAGTAAGAACTATCCTAGGGGCGAAAAAGAGCTTTTAGGTCCGTTTCATACCTATGCTAGTGGAGATACAGTAGGTTTTTTTGAAGAACGAGGTGTTTCATTAAAAATTGAAGAGGATGGTAGAATGTTTCCTGTCAGTAATTCTTCACAAACTATTATTGACTGTTTTATATCTGAAGCTGAACGTTTAGGGATACAGATAAAGACACTTTGTCCCGTTAGCGGAATAGAGCAAATTGAGCATGACGGTGATACAGTATGGAACGTTAAAGTGGGTGAGAATTTACTTTTAGCTAAAAAGTTACTGTTAGCAACGGGAAGCAATCCAAAAATCTGGAAGTATATTCAAGATTTAGGTCATACCATTGTACCCCCCGTACCTTCACTTTTTACTTTTAATATTAAAGATGAACGTATTTCGGGAATACCTGGCTTGGCAACCCATGCTGAAGTTGTGGTTGTTCCTAAGAAAAAATATAATCAAAAATCTTCAAAACTAAAATTAGATACTACTAGTCTTACCTCAGAGGGCCCTTTGTTAATTACACATTGGGGCATGAGTGGTCCTGCAATATTGAAACTTTCTGCATGGGGCGCTAGAGTTTTGGAACAATATAATTATCAATTTAAAATTCAGGTGAATTGGGTGCCTGAATATCACAAAACCGGACTTTTAGAATTGTTTTTGAAAGTAAAGCAAGTTGAAAAAAAGACTGTTCTTCGAACCAAGGTATTGGATATTCCCAAAAGGCTTTGGGCAAATTTGGTTAAAGCTTCGAATATAGAAGATACTACCACTTGGCCAGAAGTTTCTAAGCAACAATTACTGTCATTGGCAGAACAATTAACAGCAGGTGTTTTTCAAGTGAATGGTAAAAGTACATTTAAGGAGGAATTCGTAACTGCAGGAGGTGTTGATTTGAAAGAAATAAATTTTAAGACCTATCAGAGTAAAATTTCGCCAAGCCTTTATTTTGCGGGTGAAATTATAAATATTGATGCGATTACTGGAGGCTTCAATTTTCAAAATGCATGGACAGGTGGTTATATTGCTGCAAAAGGCGTTGTGGAAGCTTTGAATACTAACCTAGGATCATAATGAATACTTATATCGCATTCTTAAGAGGTATAAATGTTAGTGGAAAAAGAAAGGTTCCTATGGTTGAACTTAGGATCTTATGTGAAAGATTGAAGTTGCAAGATGTTAAAACCTATATTCAAAGTGGCAATATTGTATTCAAAAGCTCACTTGTCCAAACAGAAGAATTAGAAGATTTGCTATCGAATGAAATTGAAAAGTACTTTGGGTTTGAGGTGCCAGTAATTATTAAAACCGTTGATGATCTTAATGAAATAATAAACCAAAATCCATTTATTTCGCAAGAAGATATTGAAGCAAATAAGGTATATTTTGTACTTCTTAATAAAATTCCGGCCAATGAATTACTTGTGAAATTTAACACAGAAACATTTAAGAATGAAGAATGTTCAATAGTGGATACCCGTGTTTATTTGAAATGTGCATTGGGGTATGGAAAAGCCAAATTGAATAATAATTTAATTGAACGTAAATTGAAGGTTCTAGCAACTACTAGAAATTATAGGACTATGAATAAGCTAATTGAATTATGTAATTAGCACTTTGTAGTAAAATTAATTTAACTCCCAAATTTTGTAGTTTAATACCGTAGCAAAACATACCCATAGTAAATAGGGGATTAATAAAATTGCAGCTACTTTACTCACCACTTTAAACCATTTAATAGTTAATATAAGTACTATTAATAAGGATAGAATGACTAAAAGTCCCCAAAATGGTTGTTTTAGGCCAAAGAAAACGATACTCCACAGGCCATTTAATAACAGTTGAAAACCAAAATGGTATAATCCGGTTTTCACCCATTTATGATGAAATCCTTTTGCCCAGACCCATCCAACGGAAATACCCATTAAAATATAAAGTGCTGTCCAGACAGGAGCAAAAATCCAATTTGGCGGATTAAAACTTGGCTTGTTCAAAGTCATATACCAACCATTCACAGAACTTTGAGTCACTACGCTGTTTAGAAACCCAATGGTAGAACAGATAACAATTCCGATAATGATATAAGTGAGTTTTCTTTTCAATTGGTTGGCGTTTACCTCTAAAATAAGGATTTATTTTAATTGATAGCCCTAAAAACTATCTTTGCACAAATTGAAATTTCAATGACAGAAAAAGATTTTATTCCAGCTTCCTATACAACATTGAAAGAAGAAGGGGTGGTTGCTTATTCTTCACCTAGTAATATTGCATTAGTGAAGTATTGGGGGAAAAGGGAAAATCAAATTCCGGCTAATCCTTCTATTAGTTTTACGCTAGCCGCCTGTACCACAAAAACTAAAATTCATTATAAAAAGAGGCAAAATAAGAATGACAACTTTTCTTTTGATTTTCTATTCGAAGGAGAAGAAAAGGAGGATTTTAAGCCAAAAATTAATACATTTTTAAAGAGAATAGAGGTGTATTTACCTTTTTTGAAGGATTATCATTTTGTCATAAGCACGTCGAATACTTTTCCGCATAGTAGCGGTATCGCATCATCAGCAAGTGGTATGTCTGCACTGGCGCTATGTTTTATGGAAATGGAAAAGTCGTTTGTAGAAAATATCACAGCAGAACATTTCAATAGAAAAGTTTCTTTTTTATCACGATTAGGTTCTGGTAGTGCATGTCGTAGTATTGAAGGACCATTGGTGCAATGGGGAGAAAGTCAGGTGATTGAGGGTAGTTCAAATCTTTTTGGAATTAAATACCCATACGATGTGCATCCTATATTCAATAACTATCATGATACGATTTTATTGGTTGACAAAGGAGAAAAGCAAGTAAGTAGCACTATTGGTCATGAACTTATGCATTGCCATCCATATGCAGATAATAGATTTGCTCAAGCAGATACGAATCTAGATAAACTAAAGACGATTTTTTCTAACGGTAATTTAGAAGATTTTATCAGTATTGTTGAAAGTGAGGCACTTACTTTACATGCTATGATGATGACAAGTAGTCCTTATTTTATTTTGATGAAGCCCAATACACTTTCTATAATAAACAGTATCTGGAAATTTAGAGAGGAATCTAAAACCCATATTTGTTTTACCTTAGATGCAGGTGCAAACGTACATGTGCTTTACCCTGAGAGTGAAAAAGATAAAGTTTTTCCATTCATAAAAGAGAAGTTGGTTCCTTTTTGTCAAAATGGGCAGTATATTTGTGACCGAATAGGTCTAGGTGCTAAGAAGTTGTAAGTTAACGAAGTACGATTTTGACTGAAATTGCGTTAATAATTGAGCGAATCATCTATTTTGTTTAACAAGTAATAGGAAAACGTTCAACTTTGTATATATCTTTGTCTATATTTATAAGTAACATTTGATAATTGCCTAGATTTTAAAATGAAAGGACCACTGTTTTATTCCAAAATTCTTCTCTTCGGAGAGTACGGTATCATTAAAGATTCCAAAGGATTATCCATACCTTACAATTTCTATAAAGGCGCTCTAAAATCAGATGCACATACTTCAAAAGAAGCAATGAAGTCCAATGAGAGTTTAGAAGCTTTCACATTGTATCTTGAAAAACTTACCAAAAAGGAGCCTAGTTTGGTTTCATTTGATTTAGATATTCTGAAAGCTGATGTTGCAGCCGGTATGTATTTTGATAGCTCAATACCACAAGGTTATGGAGTTGGTAGTAGCGGAGCCCTAGTAGCGGCGATTTATGATAAATATGCACAGGATAAAATTACGGTTTTAGAGAATCTGACAAGAGAGAAGTTATTGAAGTTGAAATTGATTTTCGGTAAAATGGAATCTTTTTTTCATGGCAAATCGTCTGGTCTGGATCCTTTAAATAGTTATTTAAGTTTACCTATTCTTATTAATTCTAAGGATAATATAGAATCTACAAGTATTCCGTCTCAAAATGCAGAAGGTAAAGGTGCTGTATTTTTATTAGATAGCGGCACGGTCGGTGAAACTGCACCTATGGTTCAGATTTTTATGGAGCAGATGAAGAATGATGGTTTTCGAAAGATGCTTAAGAATCAGTTCATAAAGCATACCGACGCTTGCGTTGAAGATTTTGTTAACGGTAATATTCAATCTTTATTCGGTAATTTAAAACAACTATCTCACGTAGTTCTAGATAATTTTAAGCCAATGATACCAGTAAAATTCCATGACTTATGGAAAAAGGGTATCGATACTAATGATTATTATCTAAAGCTTTGTGGCTCAGGTGGTGGTGGTTATATTTTAGGTTTTACAGAAGATTTAGAAAAAGCTAAGACTTCGCTGAAAGACTACAAACTTGAAGTAGTTTATAATTTTTAGGAAATTTCCAAAATGCTTAATAGAAAAAACAAACTCTTACTTTTAAAGGTATTGAGTCTTTTTTCGGTGGTTAGAGGGTACAATATTCTTGTTATTGCTCTGGCGCAATATTTGGCATCTATTTATATTTTAGCGCCAAATCTACCATTACGGCAAGTTATTTTTGACATTAATCTATTCGTTATCGTTATCGCTTCTGCAATGGTAATCGCTGGCGGCTACATTATCAATAATTTCTACGATGCCGAAAAAGATTTAATCAATAAGCCTAGAAAAAGTATGTTAGATCGCTTGGTTAGTCAACGATTTAAACTCACCACATATTTTGTATTAAACTTTATGGCAGTAATTGCAGCCAGTTATGTGTCGTTTAGGGCGGTATTCTTTTTCTCTTCTTATATTTTTGGTATATGGCTCTATTCCCATAAGTTGAAGAGAATTCCGTTTTTAGGAAATTTCGTTTCGGGAACATTGGCCATTACTCCATTTTTTGTAGTGTTCGTGTATTATAAAAATTTTGAAACTGTCATTTTTGTACATGCAGTCTTTCTATTTCTTTTGATTTTAGCACGCGAAATGATTAAAGATTTAGAGAATCTTTCAGGAGATATTGCTCAGAATTATAGAACCATTCCAATTATTTACGGAGCAAAGACTTCTAAGGTTATAGTATCACTACTTATACTGTTAACACTTTTACCATCACTACTCCTTATTTTCAGGTTCGATGTAGGCTACATGAATTTTTATTTCGTCATCTGCATTTTGTTATTGGTGCTGTTCATATTCTTGTTAATTAAAGCTGAAACCAAAAAAGACTATGTATGGCTTCACAATATTTTAAAACTGATTATTGTAGTAGGTGTATTCAGTATTTTACTAATTGATGTACACTTGGTATTAAATAGAATACTATAGTTCTTACGAATATGTTCAATATAACTATTTGAACGGCAATGCAATTTGCTACCTTTGTGCAAAATTGGTACAGTTATGAGTAGGGACGATTCTAGTAGGGGGAAAAATGCTTCAGGTAGACAAGGTGGTAATTTCAAAAAGAAGAGCTATGCACGTGGCAATGCTCCTATCAAGAAAAATGTAACTCCAAGTAAGCCATCAGACCCAAATTCTATTCGACTTAATAAATATGTTGCTAACTCTGGCGTATGTTCACGTAGAGATGCTGATATATATATTGCAGCCGGTAATGTAACCGTAAATGGTAAGCCTATTATTGAAATGGGTTATAAAGTTAAATTGACCGATGAGGTAAAGTTCGATGGTCAATTATTGAATCCCGTAAAAAAGGAATATGTATTGCTTAATAAGCCTAAAGATTTTGTGACCACAATTCGTGATGAAAAGGGGCGAAGACATGTTTCTGGATTAATATCTAGCGCGTCAAAGTCAAAATTATTGCCGGTTGATAAATTGGAGAAAGAACATACTGGTTTGCTTTTGTTTACCAATGATGGTGCCATGACCAAGACATTGAAAAGTCCAATAAATGGGATGCGTAAAATATATCATTTAGTATTGGAACAAGAATTGAGAAGCGCCGACATGAAGAAAATTCAAGAAGGTGTAATGGTCGATGAAAAAGTAGTTAGAGTTCAAGACATCAGTTTTATCGCTGATTCACCTAAACGTGAAGTAGGTATTGAAATCTATAGTTCTAGAAATAAAATCGTAGAACGCCTATTCGATACGTTAGGTTATACCGTTCAAAAATTAGATAGAGTTGTATTCGGTGGTCTTACAAAAAAGGATTTACCTAGAGGACACTGGAGATATTTGACGGATCAAGAGGTTATAAACCTTAAAATGATTAAATAAAACATAGTCCTTGTCTAATTAATGGTAAAAGGATATATGAAACTATTTCAATGCACTAACTTCAAGAATACGGTTGTTTTTGAAAATCATACCTATGTTAATTGTAGTTATTTTTTAGGGAACATTTTTCTAATACAATCCTATCATTAAACACCAATGATTCTCAGTGGCAGTTGCCAGATTTGGAGAATAAGACATTTACTTATTGTAATAACTATAAACCTGATGTTTGCAATTGGTAGGTTGAAACTTCTCAAAAATCAGAATTTTGCTTGACCTGTTCTTTAAATAGGACTATTCCTCAATTATTGGATAAGGAAAATCTAGAAAAATGGAAGTATAGTGAACTGGCTAAACTTATTTTAGAATATCAACTATCACAGTTTAGGATGCCAATCATTAGTAAAATAATCAAAATGGTCTATGTTTTTATTTTTCGGCAAAAGATGACCTTTCTAAATCATCAAGAGACATTAAAGCAGGTCATGTAAATGGTGTGATAACCTTATTGATTTAAGAAGCAGAACCTGATATTAGAGAGAAGATTAAGAAATAGATGTCTGAACGGTATAGAACCTTTTGGCTTGTTTTAGGTATTAAACTGGTCATTATTACTGGGGTCAGTTAATTCGTGATGATGAGCTGATTTTGAATTATCTTATATTTTTAAATTCTGGAAATATTTCAGAGGAATAAGGTTAAGATTCTTCATTCTTAGCTAATATTAAATGTTCTTTAAAAGAATTTCGGAGGTAGTATTTTACGCGATAGAATTACTAATGTAAAGCTTCAGGTTATATTTTTATATCATATTGAATAAGTATGACTATAGAAGAACCAAATTACAAACAAGATGCTAAGTTCAGATTGCTTCATTTACCCAAATTATTGGTAAAAACGTATCATGTTTGGATGGAAAAAGACCCCTTTCAAATAAGTGCAGTCATAGCGTATTATGCCATACTTTCTCTTCCTGGACTGTTGATTATAATTTTGGAAATAGTTGGTGGTATTTGGGGGCGTGAAATAGTACGTGGAGAATTATTTTCAGAAATTTCATCGGCCATGGGTCCAGAAACAGCTCAATCTATACAAGAAATGATTGCGGATAGGGGAAGCGAGAACACGTCAATAGTAGCCACTATATTGGGTGTTGGAGTATTGATATATGGTGCTACCGGCGTTTTTTATCAATTACAGAATTCACTAAATGATATATGGAATGCGAAACCAAAATATTCAAATGAAATATTGTCTACACTTTTTATGCGTTTAAAAGGGTTTGGATTTATTTTAATTTTTGGCTTCTTATTGTTGATTAGCTTTGTATTGACTTCTTTTTTATCTGCATTCTCAAAGCAACTGTCTCGACTATTACCTGATGGTATGTTAGAACTGGGTTTTGCATTGGATATCGTTCTGTCACTTAGCTTTATCTACCTATTATTCGGTGCCATGTTCAAATACCTGCCTAGTACGCATGTTCGATGGAAGGCCGTAAAAGTGGGAGCTGCACTTACTGCATTACTTTTTTTAATAGGTAAATATGCTTTGGCTTTTTACTTTGGAAAAGCTGAACCTGGTTCCACCTACGGTGCTGCAGGAAGCATTATTTTAGTAATGTTATGGGTTTCTTATTCGAGTTTGATAGTGACTTTTGGGGCACAGTTTACCAAGATTTATTCAGATAAATACTTAAAAAATAATTAGAATATTTTATTCATTTTATCATTAATTTCTTTCAAACAAAGATTCCCTAAACTGCCTTCGTGAGTGTGATGAATATCTCTTTTAGGAGTAAAAGTGCCATCATTAATTTCTTGCCCCATTTTTTTATAAGCATCTCTAAACGGCATACCGTTTTGTACTAGCTCATTTAGCGTATCTACACTAAATAAATAATCGTATTTAGGGTCATCTAAAATATTTTCGTTCACTCTAATTTCCTTAAGACTAAAAGTCAGTATTTCTAAACACGCCTTCATGTCTTGTATAGCTGGAACTATAATTTCTTTTACCAACTGTAAATCTCTGTGGTAACCACTCGGTAGATTATTGATGATTAATGTGAGCTGGTTAGGTATAGACTGTAGCTTATTACACTTACCACGAACAAGCTCAAATACATCCGGATTTTTCTTGTGTGGCATAATGCTCGAACCTGTTGTCAGCTCATCTGGAAAAGAAATAAAGTTGAAGTTTTGGCTCATGTACAAACAAATATCCATCGCCATTTTTGAAAGCGTTGCAGCAATATTCGCAATACCGAATGCGGTTGCTTTCTCTGCTTTACCACGACTCATTTGCGCAGCTACTACGTTATATTTTAAAGTACTAAAGCCCATTTCTTTTGTAGTAAACCTACGGTCGATGGCAAATGAGCTACCATAACCGGCAGCACTACCTAAAGGGTTTTGGTCTACTACTTTATATGCAGCATCAATAAAATATAAATCATCGATTAAGCTTTCGGCATAAGCCGAAAACCACAACCCGAAAGAAGATGGCATCGCAATTTGTAAGTGAGTATACCCGGGCAACATAACATCTTTATGCTCCTGTGCTTTTAGTAACAGAAGGTTAAAAAGCGATTTTGTCATCGATTTTATTTCTGTTAGCTCATCTTTTAAATAAAGGTGCATTGCTACTAAAACCTGGTCGTTTCTAGAACGGGCAGTATGTATTTTTTTTCCAGTATCTCCTAAACTAAGGGTAAGCATGTATTCAATTTTTGAATGCATGTCTTCAAAAGATTTTTCAATAGAAAAGGTTCCTTTTTCTATTCTAGCAGCGATGTTGTTCAACTCATTAACAAGCTCTTTTGTTTCTTTAGGGGTTAACAACCCTATTTCACCTAACATTTTAGCGTGTGCTTTTGAAGCGATTACATCGTATTTTGCCAAAAGTAAATCCAATTCTCTATCATTACCTACGGTAAAATGGTCAATCTTTTTATCAGTGCTAAATCCTTTATCCCAAAGTTTCATAATCGTTGAATTAGTAATTAAAATGTATCATTTTAATTATTTGCTGTATTCTTAGTGCAAAAATCCCATTAATATTTTAATATACAAATCTATACCTTCTTCAATTTCATGAACATAAATAAATTCGTTGGCAGAATGTGATCGTGTACTATCACCAGGACCTAGTTTTAGTGATTGGCAACTTAAAGCTGCTTGATCTGAAAGGGTGGGTGAACCGTAGGTTGTTCTACCTAATGCAATACCCGATTTTACTAACGGATGGTCTTTATTTATTTTGGATGAATTGAGACGTAAAGATCGCTCCTTTAATTCGCATGGGGCATCCTTCTTCAGTAAATCTGCAATTTCTTTATTTGAGTACGAATCGTTTACTCGTACATCAACTACAATATCTACGTGTGCTGGCACTACATTATGTTGCGTGCCTGCACTAATTTGAGTTATAGTCATTTTTACATTCCCTAATGCCTCAGAAGTTTTTTCAAACGTGTAATTTTTGAACCATTCTAAAACTGCAATAGAATTATAAATGGAATTATCTGTATTTGGATGCGCTGCATGAGATGGTGTGCCTTTTACTACTGCATCAAATACGACGAGTCCTTTCTCTGCGATGGCAAGTTGCATCAAGGTAGGTTCACCAACTATAGCAACATCGATATGTGGTAGCTTTGGTAATAATCCTCGTAAACTATTTTCTCCGGCATTTTCTTCTTCAGCAGATGCTACCATTAAAATATTATGATTCAGGTCTTTTGAATCGTAGAAATTGACAAATGTTGCTAGTAACGACACTAATGGTCCGCCGGCATCATTACTTCCTAATCCGAATAATTTTCCATCTTCAATATGAGGAAGATAAGGGTCTTTTGTGTATGCTGTATTCGGTTTTACTGTATCATGATGTGAATTTAAAAGTAGGGTGGGTTTACTGTCATCCCAATACTTATTCTTAGCGATTATATTATTAAGGTCCCGTTCTGTTGGTATATTGTATTTTGTCAACCAAGCTTGAATGGCATCCGCAGTTTTATCTTCTTCTCTCGAAAAAGATTCTATTGAAATTAACTTTTTCAATAATTCTACTGCACTTTCTGTAAGTTCTGTTTGATTCATTCTATAAGGTTAATGTAGTGAACAGTTCTGTATTTTTATCTAGCATGGTGACATCTCCTAGGCATACTTTTGCCACATCGTTTTGTAATGCGTGAAAGCAATTATGGAGCTTCGGTAACATACCGTCAGCAATAATTCCTTCAGATAATAACGTTTCGTATGCGGCAGTATTTATGTGCTTAACGACACTCTGGTCATCATTAATATCTCTTAATACACCTTTTTTCTCAAAGCAATAGTAAAGTGTTGTTTCGAAAACGGAAGCCATAGCGATTGCAATTTCTGAAGCGATTGTATCTGCATTTGTATTCAATAATTGTCCGTTGCTATCATGGGTAATTGCGCAAAAAATAGGAGTTAGATTTATGGATAAAAGGTTCTTTAGTAATTCGGAATTTACACCATCAATATCACCAACGAATCCGTAATCAATATCTTTTATGGGTCTTTTATGTGCTTGTATGCTATTGCCATCAGCGCCGCTTAAGCCAATTGCATTTATTTTTTTTGCTTGAAGTTGTGCAACAATTTTTTTATTTACCAAGCCACCATATACCATAGTTATGATGTCGACTGTATCTTTATCAGTGATGCGCCTACCGTCTATCAATTTAGATGCTATACCAAGCTTTGTGGCCAATTGAGTGGCCAATTTTCCGCCTCCATGTACCAGTATTTTTAGGCCTTCTACTTTAGAAAATGCAGTAAGAAAAACATCTAGAGCCTTTTCGTCTTCAATGACATTACCGCCAATTTTTACTATGGAAAGTTTGTCTTTCATTTTATGCATTTAAAATTCCGCCGTCTATGGTCATTGCTGTTCCAGTAATCCAAGAGGCATCTTCTGAGACTAGAAATAATGCGAGTTTTGCTATATCGTTCGGTTTGCCTAATCGTTTTAATAATGTTTTGTTTGCTGCATTTTCAACAGCCTCGTTCGGATTGTCAAAAGCCTTTGCAGAATTCCATAGTAAGGGTGTGTCTACAGGCCCTGGACACATAGCATTTACTCTTATTTGCGGAGCATATTCAACAGCCATTTGGCGCATTAAAGCTAATGCACCTGCTTTTGATGCGCAATAAGCAGGGTGATTTGGAAAACTTTTAAAAGCAGCTATTGATGCATTAATTAATATGGAAGCTCCATCGTTTTTCTGAAGTTCTGGAATAGCATATTTTGAAAGATAGAAAATGGAAGATAAGTTTGTCTCCATCGTATTTTTCCATAATTCTTCGGGTAATTGGGTAACACTTCCTAAACCTAAAATACCAGCATTCATTGAAAGAATATCCAGCTTGCCGAAATGTTTAATTGCAGCAGTGACCAGTTGTTCATTATAGGCTGAATTTCTAATATCTCCACCGATAAAAATAGTGTTTTCACCTAATTCTTTTTCTAATGCCTTACCACGTTCTTCATTTCTACCTGATAAAATGACCTTAGCTCCATTTGCAACAAAAGTTAGCGCTATGGCTTTCCCCATACCACTTGTTGCCCCTGTAATTATTGCTACCTTATTTTCGAGTTTATTGGACATCTGTTTATTTTAAATTTTCAAGAATTTTTTTTAATACCAATTGTGCAGCATAGGTTCTATTATTAGCCTGCTCAATAACTAAGGATTGTTTGCTATCTAAAACTTCATCTGCTACGACCACATTTCTACGAACGGGAAGACAGTGCATGAATTTGGCATGACCTAATTTTTGTAAGGTCATTTGCCAGTTTTTGTCTTGTGATTTTACTTGACCATAATCTGAATAACTGCTCCAATTTTTTACATATACAAAATCAGCATTTTCTAAAGCTTTCTCTTGATCATGCTCAATTTTAGAATCTTTAGTGATACTTGGGTCAAGCTCATAGCCTTTCGGATGGGTAATCACGAATTCTGCATGCTGCTTTTGCATCATCTGGACAAAAGAATTTGCGACGGCATGTGGCAAGGCTTTTGGGTGTGGTGCCCAAGACAAAACCACTTTCGGGTTGTTTTTGAAATTTTGTTCCTCTATCGTAATAGCATCCGTAAGTGCTTGTAAAGGATGACCTACTGAACTTTCCATATTTACGATTGGTACGGTGGCATATTGTTCGAATCCGATAAGAACTTCTTCGGCCTCGTCTAGTTTTTTGTCTACCAGACCGGCAAAGGCACGTATAGCGATTATATCACAATATTGAGAAATCACCTGTGCTGCCTCTTTTATATGTTCAGAGGTTCCTTGGTCCATAATAGTACCATCTGCATATTCCAAAGCCCAGCCTTCACTTCCAAAGTTCATAACAATTACTTCCATACCCAAATTCATTGCTGCCTTTTGGGTACTTAATCGAGTACGAAGCGAGTTGTTAAAAAATAGAAGCCCTATAGTTTTGTCGCTACCTAAATCTTTAAATTTTCTAGGCTGTTTTTTAAGTGAAATGGCCTCTTTAACCCAAGTGGATAAAGAATCGATATCATTTATAGAAAGGTAGTTTTTCATGCTTTAATTTTTGTAAAAATGCTCTTGTTTTCAATAGCATCGGTAATGAAATTATCTTTTAGGCCATTGGTAATCCAAGTTTCAATACCAGCTTGTTGGGCTATCGTTGCAGCATCGATTTTCGATTGCATGCCACCTGTGCCATGGGTAGATTTTAAATCGCCAATTTCGTGTTGTAATTCACTTAAATCTGATACAATTTCAATGGTTTTTGGTGATGATGTCGATAAAGATGCCTTGGTGTAAATACCATCTGTATTTGTAGCGATGATTAAAATATCCGCGGATAAAAGGGAAGCCGTTAACCCTGCTAATTTATCATTATCACCAAACTTGATTTCATCGGTGGCTACCGTATCATTCTCATTGATGATGGGAATAAAATTATTGGCGACCAACACATTGATGGTGTTTTTAATATTCACTTGAGATTGTTCCTTTTCAAAATCGGAATAGGATAATAGGCATTGCGAAGTGAAAAGACCTAGTTCCCTAAAATTTTCTTGAAAAATTCGCATTAGGTGTGGCTGACCAATAGAAGCTAAAGCTTGTTTTATATTAATTTCCTCACCGTTATGTTCTAATTTTACGAATTGTCTTGCTGCGGCTATTGCCCCAGAACTAACAATAATGAATTCGTATTTATCTTTAAGGGCTGCTATTTGTCTGCCGATATCCTCAATCTTACCTCGAGAAATATGGTCGGTATCCTTGGTTAAAGTGTTGGATCCTATTTTTAATAAAATTCTTTTTTTTAACATTGCTGCCTCTTTTCCTGTTCTATCCCATCAACAGTTTTGTTGAATAAAGAAGATGTGTTTAACTATTACCTTAACTGCCCATTTCCTTTTACATACCACTTATTGGTTACTAAATGTTGTAAACCAATAGGACCGCGCTGATGTAGTTTATCTGTACTTATGGCTAATTCACCACCAAGACCAAATTGTCCACCATCAGTAAAACGTGTTGATGCATTATGATATACAGCAGCAGTATCTACAGACTGCATAAATGTATTTGCTTCTTCTTCATTCATAGTGATGATCACAGCTGAATGACCACCACCATATGTATTAATGTGTTCAATAGCCTCTTCTACATCAGGTACTTGACCAATTACAATTTTATAATCTAAAAACTCTTCGTACCAAACCGAATCATCGGCCATTTCTGAAGTGCCTTCTAATCCAGCTAATTTGGCGTCAGTTAAAATCTCTACATTGTGCTTTTTTAAGGACTGTAGTAAAAGATTTAAGAATTCCATTTTACGTGGTAAATCCCGAGAAATAATAACTTTATCTACAGCATTACAGGCTGATATTTTGGTTGTTTTCGCATTGATAATAACATCTAATGCCATTTGTAAATCAGCTTCATGAGATACGTATACAAAATTATTGCCTCGTCCACTAACAATTACTGGGCATTGCGCGTGTTGCTTTACAAAAGCAATTAATCGTTCACCACCTCTAGGTACAATTAAGTCTAACTTTTCAGTCGGCTTTTCTAAAAATTTCTGGGTTTCTTCTCTTGAATAATTGAGGTAGGTTATCCAATCTTTGGAACAATCACAAGATTCTAATGCCTTGTGCCATAAATTGACAAGAACTAAATTTGAGTTCAATGATTCTTTTCCGCCTTTTAATAAAATTTTATTTCCAGATTTAAAAGCAATACCTGCAGCTTCAATAGTAACATCAGGTCTTGATTCATAAATAATCATTATTGTACCGAATGGTGCTGTTTTATTACTTATTTCAAGTCCGTTGTCATGTGTAAATTGAAATCGTTCTACATGTAAAGGGTCATTTAGTGAGGCCAATTGTTTTAAAGAATAGACCATTTCGCCCACCTTTTTTTTATTCACTTTTAAACGGTCGACCATTGCGATATCATCCGACTCAAAAGAATTCAAATCTTTATCATTGGCAGAAATTAATATGGACTCTTCTTGTCGCACCAAATCAGCCATGCGTAATAGTACCGCATTTCTTTTTTCTAAACTCAGGATTTTTTTCATGCTAGAGCAGTCTTTAAAGCTTTAAAGAAAATATCTAAATCTTGTTTTGTAATATTCAAAGCTGGTAATATTCGAAGTACAGTTTTGTCTTTGGCACCACCTGTAAAAAGGTGATGGTCGTAAATTAGATTTTTGCGTAAATCAGCTACTTGAAAGTCAAATTCTAACCCAAGCATAAGTCCACGACCTTTTACGCGTTTTACTTGCGGAATTTCCTTTGCCTTTTCATTAAAGTACTGGCCTAGTTCTTCGGCATTTTGTATTAAATTTTCTTTTTCTAATACTTCTAGAACAGCCAAGGTTGCCACACATGCCAAATGGTTACCACCAAAAGTAGTTCCTAGCATTCCAAATTTAGCACTAATGCTTTCGTGTATTAAAACGCCACCAACAGGAAAACCATTTCCCATTCCTTTTGCGATAGTTATGATATCTGGTTTTATTTCGTGATGCTGAAATCCGAAAAACTTACCGCTTCTTCCAAATCCGCATTGTACTTCATCGGCAATTAATAAAACACCATTCTCTTTACAAAGTGATGCTACTTTTTGATAAAACTCTGTGGTCGGCTCATCTAAACCACCAACGCCTTGTATAGATTCTATAATTACGGCACAAACATTTTTTTTAACAATCTCATGTTCAAAACCAATGATATCATTGAGTTCTAGAAAGTTAACCTTTTGCTGTTGATTGATAGGTGCATTAATAGCAGGATTGTCAGTGGCGGCAACAGCAGCTGATGTACGGCCATGAAAACCGTTTTTGAATGCAATAACTTCAGACTTCCCTGTTACAAACGAAGCTATTTTAAGTGCATTTTCATTGGCTTCGGCACCAGAATTACACAAAAATAAGTTGTAATCTTCACAATCAGATTGTCGACCTAATTTTTCGGCCAACTCGTCTTGCAAAGGATTTTGAACGGCATTACTGTAAAAGCCGATTTTGTCTAATTGGTCTTTTAAGCGTTTTACATAATGTGGGTGTGAATGGCCAATAGAAATTACGGCATGTCCACCATAAAAATCTAAATAATCTTGTCCTTTGTTATCGGTTACAACTATACCTTTAGCGGAAACCGGAGTAACATTATATAATGGGTAAACATCGAATAATTTCATAGTTTAAAAAATTCAAGTTCAAATTAGAACTGATTCGGTAACGGTATTTTACTTTGTTTTAAATTCAGTAATCTTATCATAAGATGCGATAATACCCCGAATTAAAGATGAGCTTAGGCCTTGGTGTTCCATCTCGTTCAGTCCAGTAATCGTACAGCCCATTGGTGTGGTAACCCTGTCTATTTCTTCTTCTGGATGATTGCCAGATTCTATTAGTAAACTAGCAGCTCCACTACAGGTGTGCATCGCTAATTCTTGAGCCTCTTGAGCATCGAAGCCTAATTGTATGGCACCTTGGGTAGTTGCACGTATTAAACGCATCCAGAAGGCGATACCGCTGGCACATATAACTGTGGCAGCCTGCATTTGACTTTCAGGGATTTCCATAGAATGCCCCATTCTGTTGAAAATAGCCTTGGCTAAATCAATTCGTTTTTTACCTTTTACATTACTACAAAGGCAGGTCATAGATTTACCGACAGAAATAGCTGTATTCGGCATGCTTCTAATAATGTAACGTTCTTCTCCAATAACATCTTCTATTTTTTCGATGCCGAAACCGGTAATTGTAGAAATTATCACATGATTATCATTCAATAAATCTTTAACGCTATTCAGAATTTCTGCAAAGTGAACAGGTTGCACGGCAAAGATTAAAATATCTGATTTTGAAACAGCCTCGCGATTGTCTTCCGTTACAGTTACATTACCATACTTTTGAAAGTCGGCAATCGATTTTGTATTTCTTTTGGTAAGGTACATGCTAGTTGCCCCATTACTATTTAGAATGCCTTTTGCTATGGAAAGACCTAAGTTACCAGCACCTATGATAGCTATTTTCATAATTTTAATTTTTAGTACTAAGTGTATTTTATTTCAAAACTTTGTACTCATTACTAACTACTTTTTATTTGAAATTTTCCTAAAAAACACCCGCTTTCAAATTCAAGCCTAAATCTTCTTCTAGTCCGAATATTAAATTCATATTCTGTACCGCTTGTCCCGATGCTCCTTTTAATAAATTATCAATAGCCGAAGTGATTAATAGAATATTATCATGTTTATGTAAATGCACATGACACTGATTAGTGTTCACCACTTGTTTTAAATTGATAGGTTCCTCCGAAATTTGAGTGAAGACAGCATTTTTATAGAAATCTTGATAGATTTTTTCTGCCTCGGCTAAACTCCCTTCAAATTTAGTATAGGATGTTGCTAAAATGCCACGAGTAAAATTTCCTCTATTTGGCATAAAAAATAAATTCCCAGTATTTTCCTGTAAGCCATGTAAGCTTTCCTTTATTTCGCCTAAATGCTGATGGGTAAATGGCTTGTACCAACTTGCATTATTGTTTCGCCATGAAAAATGAGATGTTGCAGACGGACTAACACCTGCTCCTGTACTACCTGTTACTGCATTGATGTGGACATCGTTTTCTAATAAATTTGCTTTTGCTAAGGGTAGCAGTGCTAATTGAATTGCTGTAGCAAAACAGCCTGGGTTAGCGATATATTGAGCTTGCTCAATTTTCGTTTTATTCACTTCAGGTAATCCGTATACAAATTGTTTTCCATCGAAATTCACATCGGCATGTAACCTAAAATCATTACTTAAATCAATGATCTTAGTATCTGAAGAAAAATTATTATCTTTTATAAAAGCGGTAGAATTACCATGACCCAAACATAGAAAAACGATATCAACGCTAAGGTTCACATCTCCTGTAAATTCTAAATCGGTAACCCCTAATAAATCTGGGTGTGCAGTAGTTATTTTTTTACCCGCTCTAGTGGTACTATATACGAAATCAATTTCTGTAGCTGGATGATTTAATAGGATGCGAATAAGCTCGCCACCCGTATATCCTGAACCACCTATGATACCTGCTTTAATCATTTTTTAATTAATTTGTTGTCTAGTGCCTATTAAATAGTATTCCTTTATATACTCTAAAACCTATTTTATTCGGTGCTATTTATTTACGTGATTGTATATTTTACTCGCGTTAGATTGAATTTTGATAAATCCTTTGGCTTCATCTGCAGTCCACCCTTTATTCATTTCTCCATAACTACCAAAAGAAGCATTCATTAAATCGTGTTTAGAAGAAATACCGTTCAATCTAAATTGAAATGGGTATAAGCTGACAAAAACATCACCCGAAACCGTTTTTTGAGTATCGGTTAAAAAGACTTCTATGTTTCGCATAACGGCATCTAAATAATTTCCTTCATGCAGCAACATTCCGTAGAAATTACCTTGCTGCTCTTTTTGAAATTGTTGCCATTTGGTAAGCGTATGCTTCTCTAACAAATGATGCGCTTTTATAATTAGTAGTGCGGCGGAGGCTTCGAAACCAACTCGCCCTTTAATCCCAATAATAGTATCACCAACATGAATGTCTCTACCAATGGCATATTTAGATGCAATAGCTTCAACCTTTTCAATATTACTAACTGGCGAATCTTTTTCTCCGTTCACAGCGACCAATTCTCCTTTTTCAAAAGTTAAGGTCATATCTGTCGGATTTTTTTCTTGAAGCTGGCTTGGGTAAGCACTATCTGGTAATGCCTTATCAGAAGTTAAGGTTTCTTCACCTCCAACTGAAGTTCCCCATAGTCCTCTATTTATAGAGTATTTAGCTTTTTCCCAAGGATAGTCAACTCCATTTTCTTTTAAATAGGCTATTTCTGCTTCTCTTGCCAATTTGTTGTCACGAATAGGGGTAATGATTTCAATCTCTGGTGCAATGATTTGAAAAATCATATCAAACCTAACTTGGTCGTTACCAGCACCTGTACTACCGTGAGCAATATATTTAGCGCCTACTTTCTTGGCGTAGTTTACAATTTCTATGGCTTGTACTATTCGTTCTGCACTTACCGATAAAGGATAAGTATTGTTTTTAAGTACATTTCCGAAAATGAGGTACTTAACAACTTTATCATAGAACGTCTGTACGGCATCTATAGAAGTATATGATGTTGCTCCTAATTGAAGTGCTTTACGCTCAATTTCCTTTATTTCTTCAGGTGAAAATCCACCGGTATTTACACTTACCGCGTGTACTTCAAATCCTTTGTCTTTTGATAAATATTTTGCGCAGTAAGATGTATCCAATCCACCGCTATAGGCTAAAACTAATTTCATTGTAATGTGTTTTACTGTATTTGCTTGTTATGGAATGTGAGTGATTATTTCAAACATCCTTCTAACAATTACTTACTTTTCTTTTTTAGGAACAAACTTTCCTTTATGCTCTTTAATCTTGTAAAAGCCTTGCTGTTCACCTCTTTAACTTCTTCAGTTTTTTTCTTGTTTTTAGCGTCATAGAGCATACCAGTACATAAGCACATTTTTTGCTCTGTACGTGTAAGAATATCGAAGTTCTTACAGGTTTGACAACCTTTCCAGAATTCAGGATCATCGGTTAGTTCAGAAAAAGTCACAGGTTTATAACCCAACTCATAGTTGATTTTCATAACCGCCAGCCCCGTAGTAATACCAAATATTTTAGCATCGGGAAACTTGTTTCTACTGAGTTCGAATATCCTTGCTTTTATCCTTTTCGCAAGACCTTGGCCTCTGTAATCAGGGTGGACTATTAATCCCGAATTTGCGACAAATTTCTCATGCCCCCAGATTTCTATGTAGCAAAAGCCCGCAAATTTATCTCCGTCTAAAGCCAATATGGCATTACCGTTAGATAGTTTTCTCTGAATATATTCAGGAGTACGTTTTGCAATACCTGTTCCACGAATTTTTGCAGAATCTGCAATCGTGTCACATATATCTTGGGCGTATTTAAAATGTGATTCGTTAGCAACAATTAAGTTCATTGCCAAATAGATTTAAAGTGTAAAAAATAATTTTGATTGTCTGTGCGGAAATGGACTCACCTAATTCCATAAATATATCTTACCCTTACGGGCGACGACGGCGAGATGTGAACGGACGCGCAAGAGCAACTGGGCTCACGGTACTATATAAAAAGTAGATTTCTTCGTTCATTACAGGGTAAATGTACAAATAAAATTCAACCGACCTAATCGATGGTATAATTTTTACAAAAACCTCACTTTTTGTTATTATGTGCAATTAATTCGTAAAATAAAAAGCCATATACTGAACAATATTCAAGGGTAAGTAACCAAAGGTTTTCTTTGAAATCGGTTTGTGAATAAGCGAAATAACTTAATACAATGGCGGCTGACCATAGTATTGCATATCGATAGGAAGTGAAAATAGCTAGTAACACTAAGAAAATACAGTACCAAGGGTGTACTGTAGTAGATATAAAGTAATAAATTGTCAATACCCACATCATGGAAGCCAACACCCTATTTAAATCTTTTCGTTTAGGGAGAAATGTAAAAAACATAACCATCAATATGGTTAAAATGGGAGTTATTTTACCGTAAACCTTTATCAATTCCCATGGTTTAGCATCAAATTGAACCGCTATACGTTTTACTACATTATAAATACTTGCATTAAATTCAAAATTTGAAAACCATAAGCTTAAGGTCTTAGTGTAATTATCTATAAACTCAGGTGTATAGAAGGGCAGAAATAATAGTAAGGATGTTATTCCTATTATTACATAGAACACGATACTTTTCTTCCACCCTAAATATCTTAAAAAGAGCGGTAAGAATAATAAAGGTACTAGCTTTATAGAAATAGAACATGCCAATATTACCGCAGCCCATTTCCATTTCTCTATAGATAAAAGAAACATTGAAGAAATGAAGAAGAATAGCATGACACCTTCGAAATGAAGGTTGCCCGTAAGTTCAATAATTACTAACGGATTTATAAAGTACCAGAAAATTAATTGGGGCGATTTGTTGAGGTTTTTCAATAGTTTTCTTCCGAAATAGAAGATACCGAGGTCAGCTAAAATAATAGTAAGTCTCATTACTACTAATGAGCCAAATATACTTTTACCACCAATTAGGGCTGCCAAGCCGAATATAAGTTGATTTAATGGGGGGTAATTACTATAGTGTTTTGCGCTTAAACTACCCATGCCTTCGTAAAGCTGATTGGCATTGGGTATTATGGTTGCCATATTTTTAATCAGCTCATTGGGCGTGTGTAAGTAAGGGTTAATGGTATTGGCTACTAAGTGCCCATCCCAAATAAAGCGATAAAAATCTTGTGATAGATTGGGTTCTGTAAATAAAAATACAAATCTGAAAATAACACCTAACCCTAAGAGGAATTTGAAGTTTAGTTTTTGAAATTGAATTAATTTGAAGCAGAAAAAAAATAAAGCTACAAATAAGGTGAGTAGTTTTATAAAGTCCGTTCGCTCTAGGTGATATGCAAAAGTATAGTAGAAAACCAAACTCAATACCGCTAATATCAATGAAATCTTATGTAGTTTCAAAAATGTACTTAGGGTATTGGACATCGTTGGTTTGGTTTTGGGATAGCTCAATATAAGGTTTTAACGGAATATACGTTTAGCGCTCCATCATTTTACCTAAAAGCTCTTTCATCATCTTGGCAGCTAAATAAGCCGTCATATCTTGAAAATCACGATCCGGATTATATTCTACAATATCTGCACCGACCACTTCCGTATCAATACTTTGAATTAAATTGATAACCTGGCGTGATGAAAGTCCGCCTGGTTCATGGTGCGATACGCCGGGCGCAAAGGCAGGGTCAAAACCATCCATATCTAAAGAAATATAAAGTGGATTTTCGAATTTAGGAATGTTGTCTAAATTTAAATTACGCATCTCATGTATTTCAACCTTGTATTTTTTTGCCTGTGCCGCTTGATGCGGATTTAATGTTCTAATACCTACTTGAACTAATTTCACTGCAAAACCATTTTCCATAATTCGTGCAAAGGGGCAAGCATGAGAATAGGGGTCGCCTTCATAATCATGATATAAATCGGCATGTGCATCTATATGTAAAATATCGAGTTTCGGGTAGTGGTCATGATAGGCTTTTATGATAGGAAACGTAATGGAATGATCACCGCCTAAAGTAAGTACTTTTGAATCATTACCTAAATGTTGGCTGGTTGTTGTTGTTATATCAAAGTAGTCTTTAATTTTAAAATCCCCTTTATCAGTCACAGCATCTTGTTCAATGGAAATTCCATTTTCAGCACACAAATTCATTGAATCGCTATAAAGTGCTTTCCTAATTAGGTCTGGTGCTTTTGCTGGACCCTTTTGAAACGAAGATTTGGCATCCCAATTAATACCTTGTATTATTATATTTTTCATCTGGTTTAAATGTTAGATTTTTAAAAAGAGTTAGTACATGGTATTCGGGTTTTCAGATTTTTCTGGTATCTGTTGGATGGAATCCCAATGCTCACAAATTTTTCCATTTGAGTCAAATCTAAAAAAATCCATCGTAACATACTGGTCATTGCCTGGCCATATTTGGTGGGTATGTAATGCAATTAAATCATCTTCGGCTATACAGCGTACAAACTCAATCGACTTTTCGGGGTATTCTTTCTTCATGCGTTCAAAATAATCAATAAAATCTTGTGTGCCATTGGCAACATCTGGGTTATGTTGAATGTATTCGTTACCTACATATTTTTCTATAGCCAATTTTGGTTGTCCTAAATAAGCTGTTTTGTAAAATGCAATGGCATTCTTTTTGTTTCTCTCTAGGTTCATAAAAATGCTATTTTTAAGGTGATTGTTTTAGTGAAAATACGTTTTTCTAAATTCCATAGGGGTCATTCCTATTTTGGATTTAAAGAATTTTGAAAAATATGCATAATCAGAAAACTCAAGGGTATTTGCAATACCGGCGAGATTATCTTTAGAATGTACAATTAGTCTTTTAGCTTCAAGTAATATTCGCTCAGATATTAATTGACTCGTAGTTTTATTAATTGTTTTTTGAACTACTCTATTCAAGTGTTTTGTGGTGATATGAAGCTGCGAAGCATAAAATTTAGGTAATTTTTGCGTATAAAAATGAATGTTGATTAAGCTTTCTAATTGCTCTAGTATTTGAGAATAGTTGGTGGAACCTAATTTTTCTATAGTAACATCTGCCGTATAAACACGGGTCAATTCAATATAAATATAATTGATGAGGTTGGTAATTTTAGCTTCTCGTAATACATTGTTTTCTTGGTATTCAGTAAAAAGCTCTTTAAAGTGTATTGATAAATTCCCAAGCTTTTCATGGGGCAATTTTAGAAATGGTGGATTCTGATTTGAATAATAAAATGGAAATGTACTAAGGGTATGGTCCAAATACTTTTTTTCATAAAATTCTTGAGAGTGAAAAAAAATGTACCCTTCCGGTTGGGAGTCGAATTTCCAAAAATGAGTTTGTCCTGGTTTTAGAAAAAATACCATTCCGGGTTCAATAGTATAGGTGTTAAAGTCGATTTCGTGCGTGCCAGTACCTTTTGTAAATACAACACATAAGTAGAAATTATGGCTATGTGGTTTATTAATTAGGCCTTGGTTGTGTATAATATGGGAGGCAAATGAATTTACGTATAAGCTGTCTAAAGGCTTATTATCTAAAAACTGATGAATATTTAAAGCAGGTATTTTCATAGTAATGTCCTAAAAGTACAAATATTGGAGCTAATTATATAAATGAATCGGCAACTTTGTGTCTTAATTTTGCAGTATTATAAATTGTAGCAATGAGCAAAGTTTTGGATGTATTAAAATGTAAATGTCCTAATTGTAAAAAAGGAAAGGTTTTTAGTGATCAAGGCAATATTCTAATGTTTAGAATGCCTAAAATGAATAAAAGATGTACCGAGTGTGATTTTAAATTTGAAAAGGAAACAGGTTTCTTTTTTGGGGCAATGTTTGTAAGCTATGCTTTAACTGTGGCACAAATGATAGTGAGCTTAGTATTGTTTTGGCATTTTATTGATTTATCGCCACTTCGCGTATTTGCAATTATAGCGGCAATATCTATTTTGTTGAGCACAGTTAATTTTAGAATATCAAGATCTATTTGGATTTATATTTTTTATAAAGATTAATCTCTTTTTTCCTTCATTTAATCCTTTAACGGTTTTAATTTTCATCTAAGAGCAGTGTTTTTATTAGTCTGTAACCTCTTGACAAGGCTCTTTTTTACTGGTATTGGTCAGCAATAAATCTTCAGTGTACTATAGGGAATTAAACAAATTGCTATATCTTTAAAACATCCGCCAAATGATATTTTTAATTTCCCCCAAACTAACACTTTAATTATTGACTAAATCAAAATCATTACACATGAAAAAACTTGTAACTACCAGTATTGCAATTGCTTTTTTAGTGCTTTCTTCCTGTAAAGAAGAACCAAAACTGGTCATAGACCAAACTGCAGAATTGAACAAATGGTTCGATGAAAAATACGAAGAACAACTACAAATGAGTCCATTAGGTCTTACTGCCCAAGGACGCAAAGACCAGTATGATAAAATTGATGATTTAAGTAAGGCCGCAGAGGAGAAAGAATTGGCATGGTATGCAGAAAGCACAAAAGAGTTAAAAGAAAAATTTGACTATGATAAACTAAATGATGCAGACCAAACTTCTTATGATTTATGGGTGTATCAGTACGAAATCATGAAAGAAGGTACAGCTTTCGAAAATATGGATTATGTGTTTGATCAAATGCGTGGATTACATACGCGACTGCCAAGTTACTTGATCAATTTTCATAAGGTAGATAGCCTTTCAGATATGAATGCATATATATCTAGAATTAAGGAAACAGCTAGGGGTATAGACCAATTGATAGTAAGAGCAAAGGAGCAGGCTGCTGCCGGTATATTGCCTCCAAAATTTGCTTTTGAAACCGTTATTATCCAAACAAAAGGATTGAAAGATGGTACGCCGGTACTAAATGATATGAACGGAAAAATTGATGCACTGGTAACTTCCGAAAAAATAACTTCTGATGATGCCGCATCCCTTAAAGAGCAGTCTGAAAAAGCAATAAACGATTATTTTAAACCCGCTTATGCGAATCTGTTAACTTGGTTAGAGAGTGAAGTGGATAATGCTGAAGCGACACCAACTGGCGTTAGTCGCCATGAGAATGGAAAAGATTTTTACAATTATCGATTAAAGGTATTTACAACGACCGGACTTACTGCCGATGAGGTTCATGAAATAGGATTAAAGGAAGTTGCTAGAATTAAGGGCGAGATGATGGCCATTAAAGAGAAAGTAGCTTTTGATGGTGATTTAAATGCATTTTTCAAATTTGTGAATACCGATAAACAGTTTTTCTTTCCGAATACGGATGAAGGTAGACAAGGGTATTTAGATGAATCAACGAAGTATTTGGATGATCTGACTAAGAAATTGCCTGACTATTTTGGGATTTTGCCAAAAGCAAAATTACAAGTAAAAAGAGTGGAAGCTTTTCGTGAGCAAGATGGCGCACCGCAACATTATTCTGCCGGTACACCAGACGGTTCTAGAAAAGGAACGTATTATGTGCATTTATCAGATATGAATGCGATGCCAAAAACTACGATGGAAGGTGTAGCATATCATGAAGGCAACCCTGGGCATCACATGCAAATTTCTATTGCACAAGAGTTAGAGTCTGTACCTAAGTTTAGAACACAAGCAGGTTTTAGTGTATACAGCGAAGGTTGGGGGTTATATTCCGAAGCTTTAGCAAAAGAAATGGGTGGTTACCAAAACCCATACTATGATTTTGGTCGTTTGGTGAACGAAATTTGGAGAGCTATTCGATTGGTAGTCGATACAGGCTTACATGCTAAAGGATGGACAGAAGCAGATGCTATTAATTATTTCACCGAAAACTCATCTATATCTCAAGGGGCTATAAAAGCAGAAGTACAACGTTATATGGTAATGCCCGGTCAGGCGACTTCGTATAAAATAGGAATGCTTAAGATTCAAGAATTACGCAAAATGGCCGAAACGGAATTGGGCGACAAGTTTGATATAAAAGGATTTCATGATACTATTCTAGGTGGTGGTGCATTACCTTTAGAATTATTGGAACGTAGAGTAAAAGCGTGGATAAGTACACAGAAGTAAATACTATAGATTGATATTAAAGTGCAGTAGGGGTATATTTATCTTGCTGCACTTTTGTATTTAAGCGTGTTCGTACGAATCAATTTAGTTGATGTGAAGAAGAAAGGGAATGAATTGAAAAGTGTAAAAAAACCGTGGCCGACAAAAGATGCTATGGAACAGGTGTATACCATGAAATTGTGGGGGAATAATGACGCTGATTTTTATTCTGGCGATGGATCACATCAACCTGAAATTGTGAACCCTTATATCGACGTTGTTACCTCATTTTTAACCTCCTTTGAAAAACCTATAACGGTTTGCGATTTAGGGTGTGGAGATTTTAACGTTGGAAAAGAGCTGGTAAAGTATTCAGCGAATTATGTTGCTGTAGATATTGTAGAAGGTCTAATAGCGTATAACAAGAAAAAGTTTAAACAGGATAATCTAGAGTTTCATTGTTTAGATATTGCAGTCGGTGATTTGCCATCTGCCGATTGTATTTTATTGAGACAGGTGTTACAACACTTGTCGAATACAGAAATTGAAAGTATTGTACATAAGCTACCTGTTTTTGAATATGTAATTCTAACAGAACATCTGCCTGAAGGTGATTTTATACCCAATAAGGATATTATTTCAGGACAGGGAATTCGGCTAAAAAAGCAAAGCGGAGTAGACCTTTTAGCTCCTCCATTCAATTTTAAGGTCAAGGAGCAAAAACAATTATTATACGTCAATTTAGAACAAAACAAAGGAATTATTGTCACTACGATGTACCGACTTTTTTAACGGCGTAATTTATAATCTAGAATTTTAAGAATAACAAATTGGTCTATCTGATATTTATCATATTATAACTTATATCGCTTGCTTAGTTTTGATTATATAATAAAAATAAAATTACATGAGCAAGGTAGAGATAAACCAAGGAGAGATAAAAGTGAAGTTTAATGAGTCAAATTCTGGTAAATTATCATTTGCTGAATTAGGAATTAAAGTTGAAGATGTAAATGTTGATGGCGGTTTACTTCGTTTAGTTTTTGATTTTGAAGCAATAGAGGATTTCAAGTATTACCAAACCCCGACGATAGAATTATTTTACGAAGAAAATATGGCTGAAACTCATTGGATATGTGAGTTTAATGGAAAGACAGTTTTAGATAAATTGGATAACCATGGTCACTCAACTATTTTATTATTGAACAGAAAGGTTTTGAATAATCTAGAACAGCACCATGAGAATACACTAATTGTACATGCTGAATTTCCACAACCAGCGAACTTAAATCTTAAGGAATCTTATGTTCATTTTTTTAAATAAGAGATAAGAACTAAATTTAATAATAACAGTGATTATAATGGTCGTCTGTTATTGAAACAGTTACAAGTAATTTGCAAAGGTCGTTAGAGATAGGTCGATGCATAAAACTTGTAGCTGTTTTTATTTATAATCTGTTTTTCTCTTTCCAAAGAAATAAGACAACAAACCGCTTACCATTGGTTTTATGTATGTCTTTAAATAAATCACGCTTAATAGAATAGTGTGTACCGTTTATGGTGGTTCGATTATTTCGGTAACCAATTGCGTAGGGCATCAATAAGGTTCTTGTTTCCAGCTTTATCTACCTGGTAATGATAACCTTTCTATCCTCAGACTTATAAGTATAAAAGATTAATTTAGCTACCAAACCACCAACACAATGAAACTAAAAAGTATTTTACTTCTATTCCCGCATTTTTTATGCTTATTGGTGTGTGGATATGTAGCATTCTCCCAAAAAACCAATACACCTGAACTTTATTTAGAGCCTATATACAAGGTAAATTATGGCGACGCTACCGCAGATAAACCGCAATCAAAGTCATGGACAATTGATCATGGGCAATGGTTAATAGTAGGTGATGAGGACGGTCCTAAACTTTTGAAAAAGGAAACCTCGGGATGGACTAGTCAAACAGAGATTAATCAATCATGGCTTACTTTACCTAGCAGAGCCGACGTATTTAGTAAAGGCAATGAGGCACATATAGTCTTAGTTGGGGAATGTGTTTTGAATGTAGTTCAAATCACTTATTCTCAAAGTAGCAAGCAATATGAACAGCGATGGAAGAGTTCACTTTCCATTCCTCTGAACTGTAATTCCATTGAAACGGCTACTATTGTTCAAGACTCTAAAAATCAATTTTGGGTTTGTGCAGATATGAATGAAAAAATTATGGTCTGGCATTCCTCCAATGGTAGAGATTGGTCAGAACCTTATGCGCTGGCAGATGATATTAATAAAGACGATATTTCATTAATTGCCAAGCTAAATAATCAAGTTTCAGTTATCTGGTCCAACCAAAATACCCAATCTATTAATGAACGAATACATTATAATGGCGATGCTCCCAATGACTGGTCAGATGTAGTAATTGTTCAGGAGGGTGATAATAATGCTGACGATCATTTGAATGCTACGGTGTTTAAGAATGGGAGAATGGCTATGGCCACCAAGAATAGTGTGGATAATATCAATGAAGCTCAGTTTGTATTGCGAATAAGAGATAAGAAGGGCAAATGGGCAAACATTCCTTACGAAACCCTCTCTGCAGGAAAAAGTCCTAGTCGTCCTATTATAAATCATGTTGAATCGGGAAAAATATTTGAAGTACATACCGTAAAAGATCGAGAGAATAATAGATATTATATTTCTGTCAATGAAATAGCAGAAAATAAAGATGGCTGGGAGTTTAGAGAACTGATTCAATTAAAGACCAAAATAAATGGAAAAAATGGTGATGCTACTTCGAGTAAGTCCAGTTTTTTACCAGATGAAGCTAAGCTTATATTTTTCTCTGATGATTTAGGAAATATTTATTCGTTTGATCTCGATACGTTATTATAGGTTTAGCGTTTTATTTCTTGAATAAGCACAAATTATTTACTTGTCCTTAACGGTTAAGTATATAGATAATAGTGTGTTTTAATTTTATTTATTTAAGGTTCCATTTACGTGCTCTTTGATAATATCTAGCAAAAGGTCTATTTGTTCTAGATGAGTTCTGAACTGTACTACCGCTATGCGTATCCAAAACACATTATTAATGTTAGTTGATGAAAGAAATATTCGTCCATCATTTTGAATTGCTTCAATCAATTCTATATTGAATAAGTCTGCGTTTTTATCTTTGGGAACGTACCTGAAAATAGCAACAGAGAGTTCAGGTTCCGGTCCTACTTCAAATCCCGGTATTTTTTGTATTTCATCATAGAAATACTTAGTTAGGTAAAGTTTTTCTTCTAAAGCGGCTCTAAAAGGCTTTAAACCAAATAATTTTAAGGGCAACCATACTCTCATTCCTCGAAAGTGTTTTGTCTGCTCAACAGAAATATCTGCAGGTGAAATCTCATCTTCTTTGCCAATGATATCTTGCATATAGTCAGCCAGACACTGGTAAGCTTTTAATAGATTTTCTTTGTTTTTAATGAGAATAGCGCCAGTTCCGTAAGGAAGAAAAAGAGTTTTATGAGGGTCTAAAGTAATGGAATCGGCTTCTTTTATGCCTTTAAATTTAGAATCTAACTTGTCTACTAATTTGAAGAAACCTCCATAGGCGGCATCTACATGAAACCATAAGTTGTGTTTTTTAGCGATAACTGCAATTGATTCTAGAGGGTCAATTGTTCCGGTATTTGTTGTTCCAAAAGACGCATTGATATATAAGGGTATTAAACCATTTTTTTTGTCTTCTATAATAACTTCTTCTAAATGACTCGAAGAAAGTTTTAGGTTTTCATCTAAGGGTATATATCGTAGCTGAGCTTCAGATAATCCTGAAATACGGATAGCTTTTAATATCGAATGATGCGCTTGCTCTGAAAGATATATCACAGCTTTATCAAAATCTCTAGCTTTGAGATTATGGACTTCCCGAGCAGTTACCAAAGCCATTAGATTAGCAATAGATCCACCAGAGGTTAAATTGCCAAAAGCATCATCTGAATATCCCATTAACCTGCACATCCATCTAATAAGCATGTTTTCTAAGCGAACTGCTCCTGGTGCAGCATAAAACACTCCAGCATAACGATTGCTAACCGCTGCAATATAATCGCCTAGTGCAGAAGGGTAGAGCCCACCACCCGGAATATAGCCCATGTGACCACCTGAAGCAGGGTTAATACCTGTTCCGTCAATATTTTTTGTTACGTTATCTAATAATGGCGTTAATTCAATTGCTTCTTCTTCAATACCTAAATTATAGATACCCTTACCATTATCTTCAGACTTGATATAGGCTTTGGAAGTATCTAGGTTGTTTATGAATTTGTTAGAATAGTCTAAAACCTCAGAATTCCATTTCTCTCTTTGATTCTCTTTTGGATCTAGAAGCTTTGATAATTTTTCTAATTCCTTAATTTTATTAATCATATAAGTAAATGTTCTGAATGTCGTTATTTTAATGTCACGTCCTAAAATACGGCTACAGATTAATATTAGTTTTA